>ENA-OWNT01000011-OWNT01000011.1-seawater-metagenome-genome-assembly--contig:-NODE-11-length-637969-cov-6.762571_pt1 | contig 637969 bp, 610 predicted proteins | sample MGYA00238136_ERZ651165 | MGnify/ENA primary metagenome ERZ651165 (study PRJEB26861, sample SAMN08777766) | seawater metagenome | isolation source: coastal seawater | place: USA: Florida | collected...
TCATCTATATGGCGGACGAAAAAGAAGTGGCGCGAGTCGACTTGGTTGCCTTAGAGGATGTTGAGCAGGGCAGTCTCTTCAAACGTCTTTGGGACTGGGTTAAACGGCTAGTCTTCAGCTGGTTTTAACCACATAAAAACGGATGCCAACGGTGTCCGTTTTTTCATTCTCACGCAACTTTACTCTGAAGAGGCGCAGATCGAGTCTCTTAGACCAAACCTTTATATTGCCCTAACTATACGCTGACATGGTTCTGTACTAAAAGACTGACAATTTATGTCAACACTTATACAGGGAATCATCATGGAATTTACACAACAAGATAGAGAAGCACTTTATAACACTTGGATGTCACAAAAATCGAAAATGCGACTGACTCAGATGGAGTTTGCGAAAAAGCTGGGTATGAATCAGCTTACCTTTTCACAAATGCTTCGTGGTGAGCAGCCTTTAAACATGTCTTTCGTTAGCCACTTTTGTCGCTTGCTGCGCCTAGAACCCAAGCAAGTAGTACCATCCTTACAAGAGCAATCGGATAATGGCCCTAAGGTCGTGTATCTGCAAAGCCGAATGAGTGTGGATGGTGAAATTCAAAATGCTTACATCGATGGCAACCAAGTTGTTGTTGAGTATGCTCACGTTGTTAAGCCGTCATAACCCTCTATTCTTGTTTCCCTTTGAGTGCTTAACTGCAGCGTAAGACTATTGCCAGCCATGTTTTAGTGCTACGCTTTCGGGCAGTTAAAACACTCGATATGACACCATGCTTGAAAAACAAAACTTGATAAAATTAGCGACAATGCAGATGCCGTTTGGTAAATACGCAGGTCGTATACTGATTGACCTGCCTGAAGAGTATTTACTGTGGTTTGATAAAAAGGGCTGGCCAAGTGGTGAGTTAGGGGATTTGCTCAAGTTGTGTTTAGCGCTCAAAATTGAAGGCTTAGATAGTGTCGTGAAGCCTTTGAAGCGGATGTGACCTGCCACAGAAACGCCCAATTTTTAATGAAAAGACTTATTATGAATTTTGATATCGATGCACTGAAACACCACCAATTGGTCGAAGATGGTAAATTAGAGGGATGTTACATTCATCAGCCTGCTCAAGGTAGTCAGCAAGATGACAAAGCTGTTTTGGCAGAACGCCAAGCGTTGGAAAAAATGGGGTATAAGGTAGTACAGGTTAAAGCCAAAGGCGGGACAACAACGTTTGCCGAGGCGATGCAAAAGCTTGCAAAGAAGACTGGTCACCAGCCCAAGGAATAAGCGAGTATAACCTGTCACAGTTCCCTAAGTTCTTCCACGATACCATGTGTTTTCATTCAAAAGAGCCAGACCGTTAGGCTGACTCTTTTTTGCCCCATTCTTTGCTAGGGAAACAGCTCGTCAGTTCACCGCAGTATTTTGAAGCTAGTATCCGGCTCCGTTCAATTCGCCCCCTGTTAATAAACGAAACGCTTGCGGATGAGCGGCTAAGGATGCCAACTCTCCGATTTCAAATTACTGAATAAATTTCAGTCCATTCGGGTAATAAAGGTTTGCTCGTCATCCACAAAAGCCACAAAACCGCCGTGATAGATAAACACCCGACCACGCCCCTCCACTAGGCAGGCAAGCTGTGGGTTCAAATCTTCTTCGTTATCTTGGCTTTGAAATGTTCCGGTATCAGTGATTACGCCGCTGAGTGTAGGCAAATATCCATAAGCGCGCTTGGCTTGATCAATCAGGTTCAATTCGCTGGCGGCAGAGAAGTAAGAGGGGATCGCACCGGCTTCCTCAATAAATAGAGGTTTCAGTTCTTCAAAAGCTGTAATCACTAGCCAGTCGATGCCGTTAACATGATGGATAAACATAGAGTTTCTCGGTAATTCTGGAGCAGAGATTTTATCACTACCAGGGAAGAACGTAGTAGAGATTTAGTTACTAAAGGTGGTAATTCTGTGCCATTTCCGGACTTTCAATAGTCCAACTTGAAACGCGTCTTTGCCTGAAGGCGTTTCAGTCGGGACGTTCTAACTTGGAAGTGCCCCAAAGTGTGTTGTTCTTAATGAAAGACTCCTCTCAATTAACGATTTTTCAATATTCACTTTACTCATGTTTGCCTTTTTGGTGAAAGATTGTACGAACGACAACACTGAATATGAGCAAAGTCAAGACTATAGATACTATGCTTTGATTTTCATAATCATAGAACTGATTATAAGCTCCTATAAGTATTATTTATCAATGGAATACAGCTAATGACTGATCTAAACAACCTCATATCTTCCGCAGTTAAAGCATCAGGCGCAGACGACTCTATCAATTCTCAACTGACAGAAGCTTTAAAGAAAGAACTAAGCGGCTATGTGAATCTCGAACTGCTTAAAACAAAGCTAGAAGTATTGTACAACTTTGAGAAAAATTATCTTGAGCTTGTCAAAGAGTACAAAGAAGAAATCAAGTTTGCTAGTACATTACAAGAAGATCTACGAAAGGAGCGTTCTAAGTTCTTCTCTGAAACTCTTAAAGAAGTTTCTCATACACTAAGTGAATCTCAAGTAGATGGTGATGTTGCTTCTAAGTGGCTGAAAGAGCTAGTAGATAGCTACACTAAAAGTTTAGATCTGAGCAGTAGTCTCATCGAAGAGCATACGCTAGATACGATTGGCAAAATTCGTGCAGAAGCCAAATTTAACAAACCAACTGTTGCTTCTAGAGATAATAGCTAGTCAATGTGTAGAGATACTCAGATAGAAAGATTGATCACTTCTCTTTACGTCATCAGGGAAAGAAAAGCTTCCGAAGGTGAACAGTATAGAAATGCAATCGCCACTTTGGTCAGAGTATTACAACTTATAATGCACATGAAAGCGTCTGAAATTAGAATAGCTCCTAGAGCAACGCAGGAGGTATTAACATCCTTAAGGGAAGCAAGGGAAGACTTTGTTTCTCGAACACTTAATGAAGATCCACAACTTTTTGAATCGTTTTTCAAGTATGAGAAGAACGAGAACCTGCTATCCCTCTCTTTTGAAAGGGAGTTTTCCATATTCATCAATAAGAACTTGGAAAAATTTTCTAATCATATATCCGATATAGATGATGAAAATACGAAGCAAAAGTTGAAAATCATTACCGAAGAATTTGTTAGCTTCAAGCAGTCTAAAACTACATCTTGTATCGACTCATTCTTCCTTGATGATAAAGTCAAACAAATAGAGAAGATATTTTCTATCTTTGATAAAGACAAGGATCGCCTTAATGAAATCAAATATATAAAAAGTAAAGATCAAGTTCTCTTCGAAAGAGAGTTTAATCGTTTGTTGGGAGAATGAAATGGGTTGGTTTAGTAAAGTAGGTGGCGCTCTTCTCGATTGCATTAGCAAACCAGTAGATGTTCTATGTGATTGGGCTTCTGAGCCTTTGAAAACGAGATCACACGAAAGGAGTGAAGCCGCTAGAGATTCAGCACATCAAAGAAATATGGATACATTAACAGCTCAGTCTAAGTCTGAACACGAAATCAGAACAAAAGAGATGGAGCTTGAACACGAGCTACGAGCCAAGGAAAAAGAACTCGATGTAAACCTTGAAGTTCGCAGAGTCCGTGAAATTGAAAAAGCTGTTGCTGAGATCCAAGAATGGAAAAAAGAGAAAGAATTTGAACGTATGGAGCGTACTACGGCTGCAATTGCTCTATACCTAGAACAATTAACGAAGTTAAATGTAGAAACGATTAACGCAATTGGTCACATGCAGCTAGAGCTAAAAGAACGTGCTCAACAACTTGTTTATGAAAAAACAATTCAATACAAAGAGCTACAAGATATAGCCATTGAAGAAGCGATGAATGACTTCATTAGAATTGAAGAGAAGTTTGCTAATAATGAAAGAGCAAAAGATATTCTTATCAAAGCCGTTGACACAAAAATGGGTAATATCATTGATACATCAACTCGCTTCTTGGAAGAGTTGAACCGAGACATCGTTAGCCTTAACCAAAGTATTGATAGGTTGACTAACCAAGGTCAAAAGTTCATTGAAAATCACCTTGAGCGTTTCCACATTACAGATGCTAGTTCTCCACTTGCTCTTGAAAATGGAGAGAAAGCAATCTCATCATTAAAAGACATAAACTAGATTGTAATAATTTAGACTTGATCTGACAGTTGCTCACTTTTCGACTGGGTGCCTGTCAGATTATATCTGGGCTAGATTGATTTTCTGTATTAAGTGACTTTGCGATACCTGTGCTGATACGTGATTTACGAGTGCTCTAATTTCCGTAACTCACTTTTGTCCCATTGTGAGTTACAGCAATAAATGAAACTCCCGTAGGAATTTGTTTTTTTATTGGTTCTATAAAAAAAGCTAGCTGTCTGGATAGTGGGGATTTACTAAAGCTGCCTGGCTCTCAAAATTGAAGGCTTGAATAACGTTGTTAAGCCATTAAAAAATGTGATTGCGGTAATCTGGCTATCGCTTGAAACATCTTACGATGCGAAACCTCGAATCGATTACCGGATTGAATTGTGTCGCCACCTGCTAAGCCAGCAGGTGGCTTTTTATTCTACGTTTAGAGTAGCGATTCGATGCCGTATTTAGTTCCGTAGTTTTCTACAACAAAATCAATATCTTTATCACCACGACCAGACAGGTTGACGAGGATAGAACCGTTTACACCTTGCTGCGCGAGTTTGATGGCGTAAGCAACTGCATGAGAAGATTCGATCGCTGGGATGATCCCCTCTTGACGTGATAACTCAAAGAATGCGTCGATCGCTTCATCGTCAGTAATGGAGCCATAATTGACGCGGCCGATATCTTTTAGGTAGCTGTGCTGTGGTCCAACGGACGGATAGTCTAACCCACTAGCAACTGAGTACACTTCTTGTGGCTCGCCTTGTTCGTCTTTTAGCATATAAGACTTAAATCCATGCATCACACCAGGCTCACCTAAGGTAAGTGTTGCTGCATGCTCTCCCACTTGTTCTAAAGATCGGCCAGCAGGTTCCACACCGTGAATGGCAACGTCTTTATCGTCTAGAAATGCGCTGAACAGGCCCATGGCGTTTGAGCCACCCCCAACACAAGCGACTAGGTTGTCGGGTAATGTACCAGTCATCTCCTGGAACTGAACGCGAGCTTCGTTACCAATGATAGATTGGAAATCACGAACCATTTTAGGGAAAGGGTGTGGGCCAACTACAGAGCCGATAGCGTATAGCTGAGTTTCAGGATCTTGCAGGTAGGCTTCAAAAGCAGCGTCGACCGCTTCTTTCAGTGTCTTTCGTCCGTGTGTTGCTGGAATCACATTAGCGCCCAAAATTCGCATACGAACCACATTCGGGTGCTCTTTAGCAATATCCACTTCACCCATGTAAATATCACACTCCAAACCAACAAGCGCAGCGGCGGTGGCTAAAGCAACTCCATGTTGGCCTGCGCCAGTTTCAGCGATCAGTTTCTTTTTACCCATTTTTTTGGCCAGTATAGCTTCGCCAAGGCAGTGGTTGATCTTATGTGCACCAGTGTGGTTGAGATCCTCTCGCTTAAGGAAGATGTCTACGCCGTATTTATTAGACAGGTTCTCAGCATGAAAAATAGGGCTAGGGCGTCCAACAAAATGTTTATAAAGACGTGCTAGCTCAGTTTGAAAGTCAGGGTCTTTGCAGCACTCTTCATAGGCGGCATTGATTTCGAGCATGATCTGTTCCAGCTGTGGTGGAACAAAGCTACCACCGTATTCGCCAAAGTATCCGTCCTGGTTGGGCATTGGGTGGTCAAAAGAGTTCTTCATTATTTACATCCTAGTCAATGAGTATACCGCTCAGTTATACCTAAACTGGGTAAAATATTGTGTGATCAGTTGCCTAAATTATGCTTTTTGTTCTAGTGAACTAGTTGGTTGATACGTTTGTGAGCTGATTGATGGGAGTTAAGTGTATACCTGAAAATCAGCATGTTAGGGGTGCAGGCCGTGAACTCTGATATTTTTATGAGACAATTTATTCACTTTTAACGACATAAAAAGCACACCAATAGGAGGGTTTTTGGTGTTTAGGGGATTTTATTGTGAACAACCTATCATTACAGAGTTAAAAATTAAAAAATGGCTGCTTTGTTCGTTGGGTATGTATTCATAAATAGAGAATCATTACAGATTAAAGGGCCACATCTTTCTGATTATGATAGAAACTTCGGATAATTAGTCGACAAGTGACTAATTATCCTTAAAAACCCGTTCTGGTAGTGAAAATGTATTTTGATTTTTATCACATTTAATTTATGAAGTTTGTCTTACTATCTCGCCACTTCATTGATTCTTTTAATTATAAAACCTAAAGATAAATATAAATCTCTGTACTTTATAAAAGGATAATAATCGATATGACTGGCGGTATCATTAAAGTTTCTCGAAACACCGAGAATGCACCTAAGAATTCAGTATCTACACAAACAGTAGCGTTTTCTCATTATAATAATATTTCGGCTCAGTTACCTATTGATCCTAAAACAAATGAAATTGTTGTAGGTGATATAAAAGAACAAGCAAAACAGTGTTTAGATAATATTAAGGCAATTGTAGAAAGCATCGACCATGTTATGGATGACGTGGTTAAAATTAATGTGTTCCTGAAAAATATCTCTGATATTGAAGCGGTCGATGACGTTTACGCAACGTTCTTCAAAGATTACTTTCCTACTCGTACCGTCGTTGCTGTTGATGCGCTGCCTATGAGTGATGCTTTGATTCAGGTTGACGCGATCATCTCAAATGGCGAAGGTACACCGTGCCAAGAGCCTTGCGATCTTATTAAATTAGCAAGAAACACTGAAAGCGCACCACATAGCGCGGTATCGACTCAAACAGTCGCTTTCTCTCACTACAATAATATTTCTGCTCAATTGCCCGTTGACCCTAAAAGCGGCGCCATTGTTGCTGGTGGTGTAAAAGAGCAAGCGGGACAATGCTTAAGAAACATTAAGACCATTCTAGAAAGTATCGACGTACCTTTTGACGATATCGTAAAAATCAATATCTTCTTGAAAGACCTCGCTGATATCGATGCAGTCAACGAAGTTTATACAACATTTTTCCCAGATTCAGCGATAGCAAGAACGGTAGCCTATGTTCCAGCGCGAACCATTGTTGCGGCATCGGCTTTGCCAATGGATGCGTTAGTGCAAATTGATGCTGTTGTGTCTCATGGTGATGGCACACCACCGCAAGAAGTGGAAGACAGACATGGTATCGTTATTAGAGCGAACAACACAGATAAAGCGCCATTAAGCCCACTATACACACAGACGGTAGCGTTCTCTCATTACAACCACATTGCTGCACAGTTACCGATTGATCCGCAAAGTAATGCCATGATTGAAGGTGGCGTAAAAGAGCAAGCAGAGCAGTGCCTAAACAATATTAAAGCGATTGTTGAAAGCGTGAACCATGTGATGGATGACATTGTAAAGGTAAATGTGCAGCTTAAAGATATGGCAGATATGGATGCAGTTAACGAAGTTTACGCTAACTTCTTTGAAAAAGAACTTCCAGCTAGAACGACTGTAGGGGTCTCTGCTATTCCTATGGATGCTCTTGTTCAAATTGATGTGGTGATGTCAAATGGTGAAGGGACACCTCCACGTATTTAGCCATTGTGTGAATAGTACTCACGCGCACTGAAAACATCTAATTTTCCGGCAGGTAGTTATGGCTTGAAAGATATAATATCTATCAAGTTATAGCGCCTGCCATTTTTATTTCATCATGAGTATTTATTAATAAAGTGAAATGTCACTAACTAATGGCGTATAAACTCATATTTATATCCAAACAAATATGGGGGATTAATCTGGCAAGGTAGCGTTAAATAAGATGGTTTTTATTTTAATTAACTTCAAATGTTCCCAGCTTAAAACCATCATTAGACAGAATGTCGCCTTTCATCGATTTTTCACAAAAATCAAAGTGTATGGAATATAAATTGGATTGGAGTTTGGGAAGGATATGGCGCTGTAAAATATCACTATTTAATTGGTGTATTTCTGCTGACCATCGAGAGTCGGTTTTTTCTAAATAAAATTCTATATTAAACAATGAGTGGTTATTTCCTTAGTGAGTTTTTTCGCATGATTTTTTATACCAGAAACGCTGGCGGCTCGTTCTTCGAGACATAATTTACCTAATTGGGGGATAAAGAGTAGAGTGGTGCTAAATGGAATGGTGTAGATGAGATTCAAAAGAGAAAAGGTGCGGTGAAAGCTCACCACACCTTAAAATACTTATAACGTTTTAAAGCTTAATTATAGAGCTGTAACGTTTGACGCTTGAGGGCCTTTTTTGCCTTGCTCAACGTCGAAGCTTACTTTTTGGCCTTCAGCTAGAGTTTTGAAGCCATCAGAAACGATAGAGTTGAAGTGAACGAATACGTCTGCGCCACCGTTATCTTGAGTGATGAAGCCAAAACCTTTAGTTTCGTTGAACCATTTTACTGAACCAGTCATTTTAGACATAGGGATACCTTAATAAAAATTTAAAAAATAATAGAACTGCGAACAAAGGCTACTTTAGGATATTATTAACAAAAGTTATCGCAGGATCTAGACGAAAGGTATCGAAAGCTAACTGAGAAAAGACTTGTACTAACTGTTTCACTAATAGCCCGTTTGTAAGAGCTGAGTACACTATACACGTAAATTAGCTTATGGCGAGGTTTATTTTCACTTTTTCATGGATAAAAATCTTCTTGTATAGGCAATAAGACTGTTTTTTGAGTGAATTTTTGGATTAAGTGATTGATTCTAATTTGATTTTTATTTTTCTTGAGTCTTTCTTGTCCATTTTAAAGGAAAACCGTTCCGCATAAGCCATTTGTTCCAGTACGCTCTCCAAACTTTCCGCAGGAAATTTTCCTGTATAGGTAATGGCCCTGTTCAGGTTGCGCACCGAAATGTCCACATCATACCAATTTTCCAAGGTCTCCTTGACTTCTTTGAAGCTCGCCGCCTTGAACACCAATATCCTTTTGGTCCACTGATAAAAATCCATATCGGGATAAGAGGATATGGCCAATTTACCATCATTGGTGTCATAAGTTGCCTTGCCTCCAAGGTCTTCGATGATTTTTGTGCCCGAATCGTCTGATATTACAGGAGACACTAAAATTTTTCCGGTAACAAGACCAACCTCAACCTTTTCACCTTGAGGCGCCCTTATATTAAAGGAGGTTCCCAAAGCTTTGGTCAATAAACCATTGGAGTTGACCACAAAAGGTCTTGAAGGATCTTTTACCACTTCGAAAAAGGCCTCTCCCTCTAAAAAAATCTCCCTTTTGTGAACAAAACTGGAACTGTAGGAAACCCTACTGTTATTATTTAAGTATACGGTTGACCCGTCAGGTAATGTAATTCTGGATTTTTGGCCTCGGAAATTTTCTTTCACGATAAGTTTTGCCGGACTGAATGTGGGAACAATCTCTGTGGATGAGGACCATTTCAATCCTATGGTCAGTGCCGCCATGACCAAAGCACAGGCAGCAGCTTGGAACGCCATAAGGGAGCTACTTGTTTTTTTGGGTGAAATCTGTGAGTCCCTCTTTGCCAAAATGGACTTAAGAATTTCTCCTTGATCAATAAGATCTATGTCTTCAGAAGAACGGTATTTGAAGGAAAGGATAATTTCCCTTGCCACCATGACCGTCCTTTTTTTGCACGGATTGGCAGCCAACCATTTCTTCCAGAAAAAATGGTTGGAAGGATTTGGCTTCAATACCCAGTTTCTAAACTCTGGGTCGGCCATAAAATCTTCCAATTCGTGTTCGTGATAATCCATAAACTTTGGCACCTATATTTATATGACATCAAAAATTCTCAAATGACATCAAAAAAGATTAACTTTTTTTTAAAAAAAAATTCAAGATTCTGTTTTCTACGCAGATATGTTTTTGATTTGTTGAGAATCCGGTATATTTTTTAACATTAAAAACGAATGTAAACCCAACATGGCAAAACTGATTTTTCGGTTGATTGTGAAAATATATGGAGACCAGTATATTGGCATCAAACAAAGTTTTTGAAAGTACAAGGGCAAGGTTTTGAAATAATGTTGATTGTCATTATTTGACTGGAGCCTCAGCATATTTTTTTAACTCGGACAGTGATCGGTACATCAAATTCCTCACGGCCCTTACACTGGAAAAGCCCATAACTTCTTTAATTTGGGAATACGAAAGTCCGTTGTAATAGAAATAATAGATTACCTCACGCTGCCTTTGGGTCAGTTTGTTCAGGGAGTCTTGTATCAATGCTACCTGTTCCGTGTGAAACTGTTTGTTCACAAGTAAGCTCTCATGTGATGGGGTGACCAAAAAACCAAAAGATTCATTGGATAGGTCAAAGTCCATCTTCTTATTCTTTTTCTTTTGTTTCTTTTGCTCGGTAATAATCTTGTTTCGGTAGCATTTAATTAGGAAAGCCTTTACAGATATTACTTTGTGTAGGTCGTACCTCTTTTTTCTTATGGAAATGAAAGTTTCCTGAAGACAATCCTTGAGGAGGTCCGTGTCTCCTGAAAATTGCCGACCTAAATTATAGAGCGATTGAAAATAATGGTTGTAGATCTTAACAAATGCAGACTCGCTGCCGTCACAGAATAGCTTCCATTCCATGGCACAATCAAAAGACTTCGAAAAATCCTGAGAAGAACTTTTCTTATCATTATAATCGTAACCTTCCGAAATGCTAGGTATTAATGACATTATGTTAAGAGGTTGATAATATTTTCCTAATATAGAAAAAAAAACGTAAGTCCTACTTTTTATATCGGATTCATTTTGTGAAATATTTAACAGAGCTTTAATGAGGGTATGATAAAATGATCGAATAACCTTAATTGGCAAGGCCTCCGGTAAATGGGAGACCTTGTCCATGTGAGTGAAATAATTTTTTGGCAGGATGAAGATTTAACTTTTAGACCTGTGCATTGAATGTAATTTCCTACAATTCTCACTGTAGGGGTATTTGCTGTTGTGTTATGGAAACAAGCCAAAGGGAGAGCTGGGAAATGGTTTTGGGGAAATTAATGCAATTCCTCGCAAACAAACCCATTTTTCTGGAGGAGGGAGGAAATGGTAACGGCCCCAATATTTTGGGTTTCGACCCGGAGAATGTTGTCACAGTCCTCCAGGTCAAAATTCCATTCCCCATTCTTGTCCACCAACTCATTTAATTTAGGTTTGAGCCTTTTCACTCCGCTTTGGTCAAGGACGGATGTTTTAAATACTAGAACGGTCTTCATATTCATATAGATGCATTAGTTCCTTTCCCAAAAAAATGGAGGCTCTATCCCCAAAGACCGTAGGTAAACATATCCTTGGCCACGATGGTGGATTTCATTGTCTATAAAATAGAAGATTGAAGATTGTACCGAACCTTCGTACTGACCAAATAGGACAATGTTTTCCTGAAAGCGCTCCAACGTGATCTTGTTCCAAAGCGTGGTGATTTCCTCCGTGGATGCATCCCAGGCCTCTAGAACCTTTGCCTTGCTGTTTCCGTGGTCAAAATGTTCCTTAAGCTCTGAAGTCTTACCTGAAACAATTTCCTGTAGCCCAGGAACGGCAATGCCCAAGAGCTCATTCACCATTTCCGAAAATGGACGCATCCCTCCAATGGAGTGCGTAAAGAGTTCTTTTTCTGGAAATGCTTCGATGACCCGGCGTGTGACCTTTCTGTGCCCTTGCCAATGTTCCAATAGTTGGGAAGGCGTGATTACTTGTGTTGCTTCTTTTTGTTGTTCCATTGTTTTTTCCATGATACATGATTTAGATTTTGATTGTGGAACCAAAGGTAGAAGTGGGGTGTGACAGCCCTGTGTCAACAGAAAAAAACTCCTCAAAAAAAATGGTGATGACATAGGGTTGTCATATCCCATACAGAATTTTGTATGCTGTGAAGTTGCGTGTGCTCCTTGGAAATCCATATGCGGGCAGCTTCTTTAAAATGGATTTTAAAACGAATTAAAATGAAATGGAAATGGTCTCCCGTCCTTGGATTGAAATCCTATCTTTGGGAGATAGCACATTCGATTATGGGAATGGATACCGTAAAACGTTTTGATAGGATTGTGGCGATTTTGATCCAATTGCAATCCAAACGTATTGTAAAGGCACAGGAATTGGCCGATCGTTTCGAGGTGAGTCTTCGAACCATATATAGGGACATTCGCACCTTGGAGGCCTCTGGTGTACCTATTGTCAGCGAGGCAGGGGTAGGCTATTCCATCATGGAAGGGTACCGGCTGCCCCCGGTAATGTTTACCCGTGAGGAAGCCGGGAGTTTTGTGGCTGCGGAAAAGCTTATGCAAAAGTTTACCGACAAATCGTTGGGGGCCTACCATGAGTCGGCCATGTACAAGCTCAAATCCGTTTTGCGGGGAAGGGAAAAAGCCTGGGTCGAGGCCTTGGAATCCCAAGTGTCCATTATGCCGGGCAAGGAACTCTTTAATGAAAAGGTTCCCAACGCCCTCGAGATTCTGTTCGAGAGCATTGCGGAAAAAAAGCAGGTCTTTTTGCGATATGGGGCCCTACAGACAGAGATTCCTTCGGAACGGAAGATAGAACCCGTGGGACTCTTCAACGAAAATGAGTTTTGGTACATTTTGGGCTACTGTCATTTACGAAAGGATTACAGATATTTCCGAACGGATAGAATCCACAGGATTGAACGCACACCGCTTGATTTTGTATTGGAGCACGGGACTTTGGATGAGTACCGTCAAAAGGAAAAGAAACCGCCAAAGATCAAGGTCAGGATATTGGTAGATAAAACGGTGGCCAGATATATACAAGGAAGTAGGAAACACTACGGTTTTGTTTCGGAAACCCAAAAAGGAGAGTTTGTGGAAATGACCTTTATGTCCATGGATTTGGATAACGGTTTTGCCCGATGGTATTTAATGTTCGGGGATTTTGCCAAGATAGTTGAGCCAGAGGCCCTCAAGGAAAGGGTGGTGGAGTTATTGAGGAAAAGCCAGGAAATGCTGCAGGGATGATCCTTGGATTCCAAGTGAGCAAGAATCGGGTTTTGAAGCAAAGTGAAGTCCTATACTTTTGGTTTCAAATCGTATAGTTATGGAAACCCAGGCAGATTACAATTACAAACGAATAGCGAAGGCCATTGATTTTATCAGGGACCACTTCAAGGAGCAACCCACCTTGAATCAAGTGGCCGAGACCGTACACCTAAGCCCATACCATTTTCAACGTCTATTTACGGAATGGGCGGGCGTAAGCCCCAAAAAATTCATGCAGTACATCAGTGTTGAATACGCAAAACAGTTGCTGAAGGAACGACAGGCCACCTTGTTCGATACGGCCCAAGAAACCGGATTTTCAGGGACCAGCAGACTTCACGATCTGTTCATAAACATTGAGGGAATGACCCCAGGGGAGTTTAAAAATGGAGGCGAGAACCTGACCATCAATTATAGCTTTGCCGAAAGTCCGTTTGGCCCTTTATTGGTGGCATCGACCCCCAAAGGAATTTGTCATATGTCCTTTATCCATGATGAAACCCAAGCATTCGAAAGCCTGAAATCCAGATTTCCAAAGGCCAAGTATCATCAAATGTTGGATAAGAACCAACAGGATGGCTTGTTCATCTTTCAACACGATTGGGAAAGGTTGGACCAGATAAAACTCCACCTGAATGGGACCCCATTCCAACTAAAAGTGTGGGAAACACTCCTTAAGATTCCCATGGGAAATCTTTCCACCTACGGGAATATTGCGCAAAAAATCAATCAACCCAAAGCGTCCAGGGCCGTAGGGACGGCCATAGGCAACAATCCCGTTGCCTTTTTGATTCCCTGTCATAGGGTCATCCAATCCTCGGGCCAGCTCGGTGGATACATGTGGGGACCTACCCGAAAGAGTGCCATAATCGGTTGGGAAGCGGCCCAAACGGAGACCTCAAGCTAATTCAAACAGAATCCATTAAAAATGAATGACCTCATATCAAAAATCCATAAAGTGGACTGGTCGCTTGTGGAAGAAAGTCTACATGCCAAGGGATTTGCCTTGGTGCCCAATTTGCTCACTCCAAAGGAGTGCGATGGGTTAAAAGTGATGTACAACCACCCTAGTGGTTATAGAAAGACCGTGGTCATGGAACGTTACCGGTTTGGATTGGGGGAGTACAAGTATTTTGACTATCCCTTGCCCAATATGATTCAGACCCTTCGTGAGGCCATATACCCCCATCTGGTACCTGTGGCAAACCTTTGGATGAAAGCGTTGAAAATGGAAAAGATATTTCCCGACACCCATCAAGAACTGATGGAACAATGCAAGGAACAAAACCAATTGAAACCCACTCCCTTGATATTGAAATATGGGGAAGGGGGTTTCAATACCTTGCATCAGGACCTGTATGGCGATGTCTATTTTCCGCTTCAAGCGGTATTGTTTTTGAGTGAACCCGGCGAGGATCATGAGGGCGGGGAATTTGTCCTGACCCAGCAAACACCCAGAGCACAATCAAAAGCAATGGTCTTAAGGCCCAAAAAAGGAAGTATGGTTGTGTTCACCACCAATTTTAGACCTGTGAAAGGTCAAAAAGGATACTACAGGGTAGCTGTGAAACATGGGGTTAGTGAGGTCTCCGAAGGGGAACGCTATACCTTGGGAATCATTTTTCACGATGCGATAAGTTGATATGCTGTACCACATCCATCTGCAAGATTTTGAGGTAAGAATAGGAATTAGGCAAAGAGAAATCACATATGCCGGCCATAAGAAGTTGAAGATTTATGGTACCTTGAAGTGTGCATCGGGCAAACGCATGAAGCGTGAAAACCGTATCTTTTTTGAAACCGAAAAAGAAGCCCTTTCTTTGGGGTATAGACCTTGTGGCCATTGCATGCGGGCCAAATACAAACTATGGAAAGATGAACTTGTTCTCCCATCAAAACAACCCTGACCAAAATTGGCTGCCCCATGATGGTATCGTAAACTATCATGGACCCATTTTGGCGTATGATCAAGCCAATGTGTACTATAAAAAGTTGATGGAAGCCATTGCTTGGAAAAATGATGTGGCCATCATCTATGGTAAACGCATTGAGACCAAAAGAAAGGTGGCCTGGTATGGAGACTTGCCTTTTGAGTATACCTATTCCAATACCACCAAACGGGCATTGCCTTGGACCCCCGAGCTTCTTGAGCTTAAAAAATTGGTGGAGGAACACACCGGGGAAAGCTTCAATTCATGCTTGTTGAACCTGTACCACTCAGGGGACGAAGGCATGGCTTGGCACAGTGATGCTGAAAAGGACTTAAAAAAGGACGGCGCCATTGGTTCCTTGAGCTTTGGGGCGGAAAGAAAGTTTTCTTTTAAGCACAAGGCCACCAAGGAAAAGGTTTCCGTTACATTGGAACATGGGAGTTTGTTGGTGATGAAGGGAACCACCCAGAGCCATTGGTTGCACCGGTTGCCCCCCACTAAAATGGTGAAGACGCCTCGAATCAACCTTACCTTCCGTACGATAGTGGGTTTTGATGGCGGCATCTAGTTTTGAATGACATCTTTCACCCTTGTTTGAAATTTGTAAGTATTCCTTTGAAATATGTTGCTGTAAGATGTTGGTCCACAGCTACTTTTGATGATAAATAACGTTTGTCATGAAAAACAAAAGTGTCATTGGATCAAAGTGGTCGTTCCTGTTAGTCCTTCTCATGCTCTCTGGATTTGTGCAGGGACAGGAACCTAGTCAGAAATCAGGATGGATTGATGACTTTTCGGGAACCGTGAGCGTTACCCATAATGGGATTTCCTTGGTGCCTTCGTTCTCATTGGGAGACCCGGCCATGCTCTTCGATTTGAAGTTCAGGAAGGGACGGTTCAGCTTTGAGCCGGATATGCGCTTTGCATTGGAAGGAAAACCCTGGTCCTTTCTGTTTTGGATGCGATACAAAGCGGTTCAAAAGGAAAGGTTTTCGCTTCGGATAGGGATGCACCCAGCCCTTAATTTTAGGACTGTTTCTGTGATACGGAACGGGGAGCAAGAAGAAATCATCGAATCCCGAAGGTTTTTGGCCGGGGAGTTGGCGCCCAGCTATGCCTTAACGGACAACATAAATGTTGGGATGTATTATCTCTATTCCCGTGGCTTGGACGATAGCGCCAAGAACACTCATTTTTTAGTCGCTAATATGGCCTTTGACCACATTGGTGTAACCCAACAGTTTTCCATGTCTTTTTCCCCACAAGTGTATTACTTGAAACAGGACCATTTTGAGGGTGTCTATGCCGTGGCTTTCGTGACCTTGGCCAAACAAGATTTTCCACTGTCCGTATCGGCTATTTTCAACAAGGCCATTGATACGGAGATTTTACCTGAAAAAGATTTTGTTTGGAATGTGTCCTTGGTCTATCGGTTTAAATAGGATGAATTGAATTTTGTAACTTCTGATCGTGGAAACTGTGGAGAGCATAGAAGATTTTTATAAGCGAAAATTTGATTGGATCCCTGATGATCTGAAAAATGAGATAGGGCATTTCAATATTTTTAAACTGGAACCATTTACGGGTAAAAATGCCCGTCCGGTTCCCTATAAGCGACGTGACTTTTTCAAGGTGATGCTGGTTTTGGGAGGGGGAAGGGTACATTATGCGGACCGGATTTTGGAAGTGAAGAAGCAGGCACTTTCCTTTTCCAACCCGCAAATACCTTATAAATGGGAGCATACAGAAGAAATTACCGGGGGCATCTATTGTATTTTTGACCGCCACTTTCTCAAGGATTTTGGAAGCATGCAGGAATATCCTGTTTTTCAACCCCGGGGAGAACATATTTTTGAGCTCACCAACGCGCAGGTGAAGGAAGTTGAGCAGGTTTACACCCGAATGCTCAAAGAAATTCAATCAGACTACACCCATAAATACGATATGCTCCGGAACTTGGTTTTCGAATTGGTGCACTTTGCCATGAAAATGCAACCTGCCACGTATTTTGAAAAGCAGGAGATGAATGCTTCGCAACGTATTTCCACCTTGTTCATGGAGTTGTTGGAGCGACAGTTTCCCATTGATGAAGACCATCGAAAAATAAATCTGCGTTCCCCGTCCGATTTTGCAGAACAACTCAATGTACACGTGAACCATCTCAACCGTGCGGTGAAGGAAAATACACTAAAGACCACAACGGCGATTATAACGGAGCGATTGCTCAAGGAATCAAAGGTTTTGCTAAGGCACAGTAACTGGGACATATCGGAAATAGCGTATGCTTTGGACTTTAAGGAAGCCACACATTTCAGCAATTTTTTCAAGAAACACGTTGCGGTAAGCCCTACACAATTTCGAAAGATCTGATCGTTTTCCTGTAAATGAAAGGTTGCGGAAGTCCTTGGAAATCTATTTTGATGTTAATTTTTCAGTAGATGTTTGATTTTTACAACCCCTACATGATTAAAATTTTATAAATTCAATGGAATTTTTGAGACTATGGCAACATTTACACTGAACATCAACGGAAAAAAACAGGAGGTGGACCTAGATCCATCCACTCCCATACTTTGGGTTCTTCGCGATCATTTGAACATGGTCGGAACAAAATTTGGTTGTGGCATCGCCCAATGTGGTGCCTGCACCATTCATTTGGACGGAACGGCCACGCGCTCTTGCATATTGCCTGTATCCAGTATAGGGGACAAGAACATCACGACCATTGAAGGGCTTTCCGAAAATGGGGACCACCCCGTGCAAAAGGCATGGTTGGAAGTGGACGTGCCCCAATGTGGGTATTGTCAAGCAGGACAGATTATGACGGCATCGGCCTTATTGGAGAAGAATCCAAATCCAACAGACGAAGAAATTGAAACGGCCATGAACGGAAATATTTGCCGTTGCGGTACCTATCTCCGTATCCGAAAAGCTGTTAAAATAGCTTCAGAATCTTAATCAAACCGGGCGAACATAAAACTACCACCATGACACTTGTAAAGACAAAAATAGGAAGACGATCATTTATCAGGAATACCGGTTTGGCCAGTGGGGGCCTTGTTTTAGGATTCAATTGGCTGGCATCCTGTAAAATGACCCCGGAACAGGTCAATGCCATGCCCAAGGAATGGTTTGAACTCAATGGATTTCTCAAGGTTGGGGATAATGGCATGGTCACCATCATGTCTCCCAATCCAGAAATAGGTCAAAATGTAAAGACAGCAATGCCCATGATCGTGGCCGAAGAGTTGGATGTGGCCTGGAAGGATGTTATTGTGGAACAGGCTCCCTTGAACACGGACATTTTTACCCGTCAATTGGCAGGAGGAAGCCAATCCATTCGACAAGGATGGGAAAGTTTGAGAATGACAGGGGCCACGGCCCGCCAAATGTTGAAAGAGGCCGCTGCCCAGACTTGGCAAGTTCCCGTGGATGAGATCACTACAGGGGAAGGCATGCTTCACCATGCGGCCAGTGACAAATCGGCCGGATATGGTGAAATGGCCTCCATCGCTTCAGGTTTGGAGGTTCCGGAAGAAGTATCGGTGAAAGAAATAAGCGAATTCAAAATCGTGGGTACGGACCGAAAAAATGTGGACGGCCCCAAGATAGTGACCGGAAAACCTTTGTTCGGTTTGGATATTCAACGGGAAGGAATGCTCACCGCCATGATTGTGCACCCTCCCGCATTTGGAATGAAATATAAATCCATGGATGCCACAGCAGCCAAGACCATGCCGGGAATCAAGGATGTGTTTCCCGTTGTGGTGTATCCCGAAGATGCTGAAAAACAATGGTCGGATGGAGGGGCCATCGCAGAACAAGTGGCCATAGTGGGCAACAGTACTTGGGAATGTATGCAGGCCAAAAAGGCTTTGGATATAGAGTGGGAAGAAGCCTCCACTTTGGAAAGCAGTGCGTACCATGATGAGGCATTGAACCAATTGTTGGACACAGCACCCAAGGAAGCGGCACGTAAGGACGGTGATGTGGATAAGGCTTTCAAAAGCGCTACCAAAATTGTGGAAAGCGTCTATACAGCTCCATTTTTGGCGCACAACACCATGGAGCCCATGAATTTCTTCGCCCATGTGACCCCGGAAAAAGCAGAACTTTTGGGACCCATTCAGACCCCGGAATTCTTGGAAAAGACCTTGGTGTCCGTATTGGGAATGCCCGCAGAGAAAATCGATATCATGATGACCCGGATGGGAGGAGGATTTGGTCGCCGTCTATACGGAACATTTGCAGTGGAAGCCGCTGTGATTTCCCAAAGAATGCAAGCCCCCATTAAATTGGTGTATACCCGTGAGGACGATATGACCCAAGGGACGTATCGCCCATCGTACAAAGTGCGTTATAAAGCCGGTTTGGATGATAAAGGCAATCTGATTGCCTGGCACGTAAGAGGTGCGGGAACCAATGATGATTTGATATTTGAAAACCGTTTCCCGGCTGGGGCCGTGGATAATTATTTGGCGGAAAAGCATAGCTTGCAGACCAATGTTACCACAGGCGCATGGAGGGCTCCACGCTCCAACTTTATTGCCGGGGCTGAGCAAGCTTTTATGGACGAAGTGGCCGAGGCGGCAGGAAAAGACCCCATCGCCTTTCGTTTGGAGCTTTTTGATAGGGCGATAACCAACCCGGTTGGAGATCCCAAGAACAATGATTACGACCCAGAACGCTATGCGGGAGTCCTAAAATTGGTCCGGGAGAAATCCGGTTGGACCGGTGGGGACAACAATGGCAAATCAAGGGGTGTATCGGCCTACTACTGCCACAACTCTTATGTGGCCCAGGTGATGGACTTGACTGTGGATGGGGACAAACCTAATATCGATAAGGTGTGGTGTGCGGTGGATTGTGGAATAGTAATCAATCCGTTGAGTGCCAAAAACCAAATTGAAGGAGGAATTGTAGATGGAATAGGACATGCTACCTATAGTGCTTTGAGCTTCAGTAATGGCCAATCGGACCAAAAGAATTTTGATACATACCGATTGATCAGGAATATGGAAGCCCCCAAGGAAATAGAGAGCTTTTTTGTGGATAATGGCATAGATCCAACAGGATTGGGCGAACCTTCGTTGCCACCCATCATGGGAGCTTTGGCCAATGCGCTATATCGTGCAACGGGTAGGAGGTATTACCATCAGCCTTTTATAAATGACAAACCACCTTTGGTGGGCTGATATGAAACACTTTTTTGTGTACTATCTGGAGGTATTGTAATCTATGGGGAAGAAGTTTTTGGATTCAATACACTGAATATCAGCAAAATATAAGATGTAAAATTTTTTTATCAAAAAAGTTGTCGTATTCATTTTTTGTTTATGTTTGACCCATGAATGAGACCCCATAAAGGGTCGCATTGCCTATACTTTGAAAGCTTTTTTCATGTTCGGGCTTTTGGGAATAAGGAAGTCTACCCAAAAAGCCGTCTTAGGGATAAGACACCGAATCTTAGGGCTGACTTCCGAAATGCACTCCGTAATCCGTGATTTCTCACGGAGACCATTCTTTGTGGCCTATACCGTATTTGAATTTCGCATCTGAGAAGCTGTTCTCTTACCATTCAATTTTTACCTATTAGTTTTTTAACAACGCGAAATACAAATGAAAACAAAATACATCGACTTGATCGAGCAGACTTATGATTTCCCCCAAGAGGAGTTCCAATTGGAGGACAACAAATTACAATTCCATGGCATTGACCTATATGATTTGGTCCAGCGCTATGGAGCTCCCTTGAAGTTTACCTATTTGCCCAAGATTTCCGATAACATACAGCGGGCCAAAAAATGGTTTGGAGAAGCCATGGAGAAACATGCTTATAAGGGAAAGTATCATTATTGCTATTGCACCAAAAGCTCCCATTTTGAGCATGTGCTCAATGAGGCTCTTAAGAATGACATCCATATCGAGACTTCTTCGGCCTTTGATATTGATATCGTGGAGCATTTGAAGAAAACCGGGAAGATTTCCGAGAACACCTATGTACTTTGCAATGGCTTTAAAAGGGACCAATATGTGCAGAACATCGCCCGATTGATCAACAATGGACATAACAACTGTATCCCGATCATTGACAACTACGAGGAATTGGAACTTTTGGGAGAGTCCATTGAGGACAATTTTAAGGTAGGAATACGGATTGCTTCCGAGGAAGAACCCAAATTTGAGTTTTATACCTCCAGACTGGGCATTGGTTACAAGAACATTGTGCCTTTTTACAATCAATCCATAAAAAACAACCCCAAGGTTGAACTGAAGATGTTGCACTTCTTCATCAACACAGGGATTCGGGATACGGCCTACTATTGGAACGAACTGGTAAAGTGCTTAAAAGTGTACGTAAGCCTGAAGAAGGTTTGCCCCACTTTGGATAGTTTGAACATTGGTGGCGGGTTCCCAATCAAGAATTCCTTGGCTTTTGAGTATGACTATGCCTATATGGTGGATGAGATCATTCACCAGATCAAACAGGCCTGTGATGAGGCAGGGGTGGACGTGCCCAATATTTTTACCGAGTTTGGCAGCTTTACCGTAGGTGAAAGTGGAGGCACCATTTATGAGGTGCTGTACCAGAAACAGCAGAACGATCGCGAAAAGTGGAACATGATCAACTCTTCGTTCATCACTACGATGCCAGATTCTTGGGCCATTAGCAAGCGGTTCATCATGTTGGCCATTAACCGATGGAACGAGGAATACGAGCGTATCCTGTTGGGTGGGCTTACCTGCGACAGTGATGATTATTATAACTCGGAACAACATATGAACGCCATCTACCTGCCCAAATACAGAAAGGACAAACCGCTATATATCGGGTTTTTCAATACAGGGGCTTATCAAGAGACCATTGGTGGATTTGGCGGTTTGCAACACTGTCTTATTCCACATCCCAAACACATTCTGATCAACAAGGATGAAGATGGAAATATAGAAACCTCCGTGTTTGCGGAACAGCAGACCGCACAAGAGTTTCTATCCATCTTGGGATATGGAACCAAAAAAGGAGAAAACGTTTTGATTGACCCAAAAAAGCTGCTGGTTTCCAGCAAAAACTGAATACGAATAATAAACTAAAATGAATACGAATAAAACATATGCCGGTATTTCAAAGGAATACGGTTCGGCCGAAAAGGCCAAAGTGGTATTGTTGCCCGTTCCCTATGATGGCACCAGTACTTGGGGAAAAGGTGCGGACAAAGGTCCGGATGCCTTTTTGGATGCCTCGGAAAACATGGAGCTATACGATATTGAAACCGATAGCGAGGTGTACAAGGAAGGTATTTACCTTTCTGAGCCCATTACGGATTTTGAAACCCCCGAGACCATGGTCCATGCGGTGCACAAAACCGTGAAGGAATACATCAAACGAAACAAGTTGGTGACTATGTTTGGGGGTGAGCACTCCATATCCATTGGGGCGATCAGGGCTTTTAATGAGTCTTTTGAAGACTTGACCGTTCTGCAAATTGATGCCCATGCCGATTTGCGTAAGGAGTACCTGGGCACAAAGTACAATCATGCCTGTGCCCTTTATGAAGCCAATGAGACTACTAATTTGGTACAAGTAGGTATCCGTAGTATGGATCATGCAGAGACCTTGGTCATGGATAGGGACAAGGTATTCTTTGCCCATGAAATGGTGACCGATGATTTTTGGATGGACAATGCTTTGGATTTGATGACGGACAATGTGTACATCACTTTTGATTTGGATGCGTTCGACCCTTCCATCCTTCCATCCACAGGAACCCCTGAACCCGGAGGATTGTTTTGGTACGAGACCTTGGATTTCCTAAAAAGGGTGTTCGAGGAAAAGAACGTGGTAGGTTTTGATATTGTGGAGTTATGCCCCAATGAGGTGGACCGTTCCTCGGACTTTTTGGCCGCGAAGCTGTACTACAAAATGTTGAGTTATAAATTTTTAAAGAAAAACGATTTTCAGGAAGAAGGTTTTTCAAAGGCTGAGGACGGCTTTAAGAAATCTTCCAATGCTTTAGACGATTACGATGAATAACAAAGGAGAAATATCACAATTCATTCAAAAATATTTCCTTCACTTCAATGCGGCCTCACTGGTCGATGCAGCGAAGGGGTATGAAACGCAGTTGGATCAAGGGGCCAAAATGTTGGTCTCCTTGGCGGGGGCGATGAGCACCGCAGAGTTGGGCAAGATTTTTTCAGAAATCATACGCCAGGACAAAGTACACATTGTCTCATGTACCGGAGCCAACTTGGAGGAAGACCTTATGAATTTGGTGGCCCATTCCCACTACAAAAGAATCCCAAACTACAGGGATCTGACCCCTCAGGAAGAATGGGATTTGCTGGAAAAGGGATTGAACCGTGTTACCGATACCTGCATTCCGGAGGAAGAGGCCTTTAGAAGGTTGCAACAGCATATTTACAAGCTTTGGAAGAAGGCCGAGGAAGAAGGAAAAAGATATTTTCCGCATGAGTATATGTACCAATTGCTCTTATCTGGCGTTTTAGAAGAGTATTACGAGATTGATATAAAGGATTCTTGGATGTACGCCGCTGCACAAAAAAACCTGCCCATTGTGGTCCCTGGTTGGGAAGATAGCACCATGGGGAACATTTTTGCCAGCTATGTGATCAAGGGAGAGTTAAAGGCCAGTACGGTAAAATCGGGTATAGAATACATGACCTTTTTGGCCGATTGGTACCAGAAGAACTCTGAAAATGGCATTGGCTTTTTTCAGATTGGAGGAGGTATTGCCGGGGATTTCCCGATCTGTGTGGTGCCCATGTTGTATCAGGATCTGGAGCAGACCGAAACTCCTTTTTGGAGCTATTTCTGTCAGATCAGCGACTCGACCACCAGTTACGGATCGTACTCTGGGGCAGTGCCCAATGAGAAGATCACCTGGGGGAAATTGGATATCGATACCCCAAAATATATCATCGAGTCCGATGCGACCATCGTGGCGCCTTTGATTTTTGCCTACCTTTTAAATATGTAATGATGAAGAACAGGCAAACTTTAGGGTTAAAACGGGTGATCGTTGATTATAAAAAACTCAACCGGCATGTGCTGGACCTTTTGGTGGAAAAATATCCGGATGGGTATGATGATAGGGACATTGTCACCTACAGAAACAGTGACAATGAGATTGTGGAATGTATCGAGGTCAGGACCGAGGACACGGCATATTTGGTAAAAGTGAGCAAGCGATTGGTCATGGCCATGGAGGACCACGAAGAATCCGACAACGACAACGACGAAGAAACATCCCTGGACACGGATGGGTTGGAGACTTCCGAAGAGGAGTGAGCATCCAGTAAAAGGTCCAAACAATGAGTACAGATCATTAATTTTTTCAGTGTATGAAGACTATTTTTTTAATGTTTTTGTCCTTGGCAGCACTTTTGGAAGTGCCTACCACCCAAGAATCTGTTGTGGAGGCTACATTTAACGGTTATGTGGAGGACTTGTACGATTTCACCGATGCGGACGGATCTACTTATGGATTTGCGGAGATTGAACCCTCTGCGGCCCAAAAGTATGATTTAGATTCAACCGATTCAGTGGGAAAACTGTTCAGGGTTACCTACAAAGTTGATACCGCCATTGATGAAGACGAAGAAGAGTATGACATTCTTGTCATAGTGGATTTAAAAGTATTGGAATAATCAGATAAGGGCAGATACGCTCTGCCCTTGTCCATACACTTTCAAATGAAAAAAGTGGTCAAATCTAGGTTGGTAGCCACCCATAAGGACAAGGTGTTGGTATTGAAAAAAGTGGATAAACCACTTCGATATACCTTGCCCGGCGGTGTCAAGAAAAAAAAGGAGACCGAGGAGGAGACCCTGATCCGTGAAGTTGGGGAGGAGATTAAGCTGAAATTGTCCCTTGGGCAGTTCCAATTTTACCTTTCCCACCTTAAAAAAGGAAAAGAAGGCGCTGTCGTCAAGAACTATTATCTGGTGCACTTGGAGGCTAAACCCATCAAAGTGAAGGAAAAGCACAAGTTTGCCGCCACCTATTGGATGCCTTGGAAAGAAGCCTTGCCCTTTATGGATAAATCGGACCGAATGGCGGTGCGATCCTACTTCAAAAGTTTTAAAAGAAAAACAAAGAAACACAAGAATAATGGAAATCAAGTTTCATCTCGCCTTGCCATGTAAGAACATAGCGGAGACCAAGGCTTTTTACCAAGATGTGGTAAAGGCCAATTTTGGAAGGCAGACTGAAAAGTGGTTGGATGTTGACCTTTTTGGCCATCAGCTGACCTTTACCGAGTCGGGCAGTTTTAATTTCGATTTTAAAAACTACCGCTTGGAGGATTATATCTTGCCTTCGTTCCATTTTGGGGTCATTGTGCCCGTGGATGTGTGGGGCGAGCTATACTCGAGATTGTTCCAGATGGATTTGGAAATCACCACCGAAGCCACCTTCATGCAAAGCAAAACGGGAGAACACCTTTCCTTTTTTGTGCAAGACCCCAATGGCTATATGGTGGAGTTCAAAAGTTTTAAGGACCCCAGCGAGATTTTCGCGCTGTAAAAATGGATACAAAAGCTATAGCGGTACATTTGGCCGCAAGCATAGACATTTCCAGTTGTAGGCAGGCCATCAAGGGGGAGCTTCTGTTCGGGGACCGTGATGAGCTGTTCTATTCGGATGAAGTGGGGTATTTGTACATATTCAAGTACGGAATTGTATCGTTCTTTGGGTATGATTGGAATGGGATAAACCACATTTCGGAAATGATCAAACCTTTTTGTCTGGAATGGCGTTCCCCAGAGCTTACGGAAGAGATTGAAGTACAACTTGAATCGGAGGATTTTCAGCCCAAAGTAGGCAACAGTAAGGTGATTTTGCCAAAATCCAATAAGGAGGCCATGCGTCTTACCTTGCTCCATCTTTCACAATCCGTGGCCTTGGATTACTTTGCCGGACTTTCAGAACAAATCATGAAAGAGACGCGGGCCCATACGACCTATCTGGAACGGTTTGGGAAGTTGGACCTGGGCGGAAAGAAACTGAAAAAACATATCGGCAGGGTACTGAACATCAACAACCAGATATCCGAGAACCTCTATATTTTTGATTCCCATGAAGTGGCTTGGGAAGATGAGGCATTGGACCGATTGGACAAAAATTTAAAACAGACCTTTGACCTTAAGGAAAGATATCGTACCATAAAGGAACAAGGATACATCATAAAGGAAAATTTAAGTCTTTTCAAGGACATAATGGACCATAGGGAAAGCAGTAGACTGGAATGGATCATCATCATTTTGATTTTGGTCGAGGTCATGGACCTGTTCATTATGCGATTGATCAATTAATCATAATTTATTTTGGACATAGCAAAAATATTGGGCAGCGAGGAATGGTGCCGTTTGGAGGAAATGGGAATTCCGGCCATCAAGGCACGGGTGGATTCAGGGGCGAAGACCTCTTCGATTCAGGCCAATAAAATCAAGATTTTTTCAAAGGGATTGGAAGACTGGGTACGCTTTGAAGTGAACCCATTACAGGATAACCGTAGTATTTCCATCCTTTGCCAAGCAAAGTTGTACGATATTAGAAGCGTAAAGAGTTCCCAAGGTATTTCCGAGGAGCGCCCAGTGATCAAGACCCCGGTCACCATTGGTGACGAAACGTTTGAAATAGAGCTGACCCTTGCCAATAGGGATACCATGGAGTATCGGATGCTCTTGGGACGTGAAGCCCTTAATGGACGTTTTTTGGTAGACCCCTCGAAAAGTTTTTGTCAGGGTGATGTTCCCCAAGACGAAATTACCAAAAAATACAGGCCTTTCATGACCGAAAAGTCGGGATTGACCTTGGGCCTTTTGGCCAGCAACCCAGAACTGTATAGCAATAAGAGAATTGTTGAGGCGGGTGAGTTGAGGGGGCACAAAGTGGTTTTTCTGAATGTGGAAAACGTGTACATGAAACTGGATGCCGGCTCTCCCGAGATTCGGTACCGGGGTGGGAACATTTTGGATAAGTTTGATGCGGTGATTCCTCGGATAAAGCCTTCCGTTACCTTTTATGGGTGCGCCCTGTTACGGCAGTTTGACACCCTTGGGGTGTACTGTCTCAATTCTGCTGACTCCATTAGCAAGTCCAGGGATAAGTTGTTTGCCTCGCAATTGTTCTCTAAGAACGACATCCATATCCCCATTACCGGTTTTGCCAAATCCCCCATGGATACCAAGGACCTTATCCGAATGGTAAACGGTTCCCCATTGATCATAAAGCTTTTGGAGAGTACACAGGGCAAAGGCGTGGTATTGGCAGAGACCAACAAAGCGGCAGAAAGTGTCATCAATGCCTTTAAAAGTGTGCAGACCAACATTTTGGTACAAGAATTCATCAAGGAAGCCAATGGTCAGGATATTCGCTGCTTTGTGGTGAATGGAAAAGTAGTGGCCTCCATGCAACGCCAGGCACAAAAAGGGGAGTTCAGGGCCAATATCCATCAAGGAGGGGCCGCCTCTTTGGTGAAAATAACCCCGGAAGAACGAAAGTTGGCCATTAAATCCGCCAAGGTACTCAACTTGGACGTGGCGGGAGTGGATATCATCCGTTCCAATAGAGGACCACTGCTCTTAGAGGTGAACTCTTCCCCGGGCTTGGAGGGCATAGAGAACGCCACAGGAATGGATATTGCCAACGTGATGATAGAGACCATTGAGAAAAAGCTGAAATATTCCAGATAAAGAATTCCAATTGGAAATTATTTTTCGCAGGAATTTTCCTTCCCTATACACGGTTTTGTAGAAGTCATTTTAAAAATATGAATTCAAAAGGGCCATTCGTGAACGCAAAAGGGCCATTGGTTAGTTTACCCCTATTTTAAAAAACGATTCGCTGTAAGTTTACCCCAGTCAAAACAAGGTGCTTTAAGGTTAAAAGTACAAACCTCCTAAAATAGGATGGGGTAATTGTAGGGTACTCATAGTGTTCTTTACCTAAGTTCTAGTTCTAAAGAGGTTTCCGTTGCGCCAGGGGGTTTTTGAGGTTGAGCCCCTTGGTTGTAACGGTTTTTGAAAAGCCAGACAAAATTGTTTTTTCATGAACTGAGTCTACTTATAAAAAGGAAGAGCCGCTCCCAACGGCTCTTTTCTATTTATGCATGTTCATAATGATGGTTGATGCCCCTGATGATAAATGTTCACATCTTTTTAATAAATCCAAAGAGGAATGCCCAATCCTACTTTGTAAGTTTCTGTACAAAAAACCTACTTTTGTAGGATAGAATATTGAGGAAGATTTTTGTTATGTCAGAACAACTGGAAAGAGTAAAAACATTGATTGTTGGTTCGGGACCTGCGGGGTACACGGCTGCAATCTACGCTGCTAGGGCCGATTTGAAACCTGTACTGTACACTGGAATGGAACCTGGTGGGCAATTGACCACTACAACAGAGGTGGATAATTTCCCTGGATATCCCGAAGGGATAGACGGACCCACCATGATGATGCAATTGCAACAGCAAGCGGAACGATTTGGCACCGAGGTGCGGATAGGAATGATCACTGCGGTGGATTTAAGCGATGAGGTGGGAGGAATCCACAAAGTTACCGTGGATGATTCCAAAATTGTGGAAGCCGAGACCATTATCATTTCAACAGGAGCGTCTGCAAAATACTTGAACATCCCCAGCGAGCAACGTTTAAGGGGTGGGGGAGTATCAGCCTGCGCCGTTTGTGATGGTTTCTTTTACAAAGGTCAGGAAGTGGCCATTGTAGGTGGTGGGGATACTGCTGCCGAAGAAGCATCATACCTTGCCAATATCTGCAAAAAGGTCACCATGCTCGTCCGTAAAGACGAAATGAGGGCCTCAAAAGCTATGCAACACAGGGTGAACAGTCTTGAAAATATAGAGGTTCGGTACAATACCGAAGTTGATGAAGTAATTGGGGACCAAGTGGTGGAAGGCCTTAGAATGGTAAACAACCAAACAGGGGAAAAAGAAGAAATTGCCATCACGGGACTTTTCATCGCAATTGGACACAAGCCCAATACCGATATTTTTAAAGGACAACTGGAAATGGATGAAACAGGGTATCTGATTACCGAACCCAAATCCACCAAGACCAGTAAACCAGGTGTTTTTGCCAGTGGCGATGCCCAAGATAAAATATACAGACAAGCTATAACCGCTGCAGGAACAGGTTGTATGGCTGCCTTGGATGCAGAGCGCTATTTGGCCACTGTGGAAAGCAAGGAGACCTTGGTTTCCTAAGCTTGAAAGATATTTCATGAAATTAAAAAAGGCACTGGATTTCCAGTGCCTTTTTTAGTGCAACCTTGATTTAATCAATCAATTCGGATGTAGTTTTCGGAGAAGGTCCTGTTTCCTTCTTCATCAAAGCTTATTTGGCTATAGGTATCCTCTGTGATTTTAAGCTCAAAGCGGAATACCCGTAAGGTATCCAAGGCACTCATCATGGAGGAAGAGGCATATTCCAAGGTTTCGATCAAAGAATCGGGCGTAATCTTATATCGACCATACCCAAACCATTCCACAGTATCCTGTGGCACATAACGAGACCACATGACCCTACCGTTATAATACATCTTTACTTGTCGGTATCCGTCTGCTTTGGGTACCGTGTCCGAAATGTTTACTCCATCATCGTAGCTGTAAAAACTCTTTAATTCCCATGTTCCCTCAATGGAATGCATTGTTTCAGGTTTTGGCGGTGTGAGCCATGCTGCGGAAATAAAAACCAACACCAATAAAACCAATCCAAGTATTTTTTTCATGATCGGTGTGTTTAAGTTAATGATTGTTAAGCCTTAATAAGATACGATAAAAACTGAAAAATCCACAAAAAGAGCAGTAAAAAATTAACAGTATTTCAATCCAAGGAGTTTTTGATGTTGAATGTATGGGAGAAATAAAAATTGGAAAAAAGTTGCGGTTCCATGATTTTTTTGAATATTGCACACTCTTACCTCAATATTTTTACAAATACAACATTTTTTTAAGTTATTGTTTGATTATTAAATTTTTTTGTCAATATTCATCATTAAATAACAAAAACTAAAGAATGAAGAACGTTTATTTCATTTTGATGGGGCTGTTTATGGGGATTACCGCCTATGGACAGACCATCACAGGAACGGTAACTGATTCATCAGGCCAACCTCTACCGGGTGTCACCATTGTTGTTCAAGGAACAACAAACGGCACGACAACAGATTTTGATGGGAATTACTCCATCACCGCTTCAAGCGGACAGGTACTGCAATTTTCGTATTTGGGAATGCAGACGCAAGACGTGACCGTTGGGTCACAGACTAGGCTTAATGTGGTCATGGAAGAAGATTCAACACAACTGGATGAAGTGGTGGTAACCGCTTTTGGTGTTGAACAGAAGCAAAAATCCCTTGGGTATTCGGTTACCAAGGTAAGTGCGGAAGATGTTAACCTTGTTGGCCAAGCCAACCCGATCGAAACCTTGCAAGGGCGTATTGCAGGTGTGCAGATCAATCGTACATCGGGAACTTCCGGTGGTGGGGTGGACATCTTGATCCGTGGGGTAACCTCCATTGACCCTTCCCGGGGCAACCAACCTTTGATCATTGTGGACGGTCTGGCCCTTAACAACGATACCTTTGCGGGTGAAGTAAGGCCCAGTGCAGGTTCCAATTCGCCAAACAGTTCGGAGCAGTTTGCTTTTTCGAACAGGGCAGGTGACCTTAACCCAGAGGATATCGAAAGTTTTAACGTGTTAAAGGGTGCGGCGGCAACGGCACTTTATGGGGTGCGGGCCTCCAATGGTGCGATTATCATTACCACCAAAAAAGGAAAGCAGGGCAAGGCTAAGGTTAATCTGACCGCTTCCACTACTTTTAGGACGGTAAGGACCACTCCACCCCTTCAGACCAAATACAGGGAAGGGTTTTCGGGAGCTCCAAGAACCTTGTACGACCCCAACTCCGAAACTGGTTTCAACCGGGTTCAAAATGCAACCTCTTTCTACTCATGGGGTCCCGAGTATGCTCTGGATTCCTACGATTTGGGTGGAGGAGAGATTGTTGACTTGTCCAATGACCGTTTCTACAGTCCGTATGATATTTTTAGAACTGGGTTCAACTCCCAGCTCAACATGAACCTTAGTGGTGCCAGTGAGCGGTTGAACTATTATTTCTCCGTGGGAAACAACAGCGAGCAAGGTGTTTTGCCCAATACGGATTATAAAAAGACCAATTTTAGGTTAAAGGCGGGGTATAAGGTAACGGATAACTTCACCATTGATGGTTCGGTAGCGTTCTCCAATTCAGGAGGAAAGAGGGCCAATGGAGGAGATAAGTCCGTGATGAGTGCCCTTTCCTACTTTTCAGGGACCTTTCCTATAAATGATTATAAGAACCCTGATGGAAGTGAGCGGGATTATTCCTTTGGTATTATAGACAACCCAAGGTATCTCATGGAAACCAGTAATCTGGAGGATGACGTAAACCGATGGATTGGGAACACTACCATGACATGGTCTCCAAAAGATTGGGTCACCTTTACCTATGCTGCCCAGATAGACAACTACTCTGATGCCAGGAACCGATATGTGGGCCCCGATTTGGATGGAGGCTCGCAAGTGGGCGGTTTTATCCTGGAACAGAACATTAACTTCACCGGGTTGGAATCCAACTTTTTGGCAGCGTTCAATAAGTCGTGGTCAGATGATTTTACAACGGATTTGACCGTTGGACATCAATTGTCCGATTCAAAACGATCCTATCTTGAAGCTAGGGGAGAGGGATTGAATATTCCCGGATTGAACGAAATAGGCAATACAACCAACTTTTTTATCAATAAAAGTGTGGTGCAAGAACGCGTTATGGGTGTTTTTGGTGAACTCAAATTCGGATACAAGGACAAATTATTCCTGTCTTTGACCGGAAGAAATGACTGGATCTCGACCTTGCCTGCTGAAAACAGATCGTTCTTTTATCCATCGGCAAGTTTGGCCTATGATATATCCGATCTATTCGGTGAGAACAGTGTATTTACCTTTGGTAAGCTGAGAGCTTCATGGGCAGAGGTAGGTAAAGGCCCAGGTTTTGGGCAGGCAGGACAGTACTATGTAGTGGATGGAGACTTTCCCTTTGGTGGTGTAGGTGGATATAGAAGAAGTACCCAGAGAGGTTTCGAAATTGTACCCGAAAAGAACCAATCCACTGAGTTTGGTGCGGACCTTAGGTTTATGGACAACCGTATCCGGTTGGATTATGCCTATTACAACTCCCGTGTCAAAGATCAAATATTTGGTGTAGGTGTGGCCAACTCCTCTGGATATTCCCAAATTTTCCGAAATGCAGGGGATTACAAAGTCTTTGGACATGAGTTTCTCTTGAGCGCTGATGTCATCCGGAACCAAAACCTTAGATGGGAACTTATCCTGAACTGGTCTACCAGTGAAGGGGAGGTACTTGAAATTCCTGACGATGTTGAATCCATCATTTTTGCCGACTCTGGATTTGCCGGGGTTACCTCGGAAGTAAGGGAAGGTGATAAAATGGGGAATCTATACGGATACAAATGGGTCTATGAAAACGGGGAACGTTACATAGATGCCAATGGTTTACCAGTAATCAATACAGACGAAAGGGTAATAGTAGGGAATGCTTTCCCTGATTTCATCTCTTCCATTGGAAGTAACCTCAAATGGAAAGGTATTGGCTTCAATTTCTTGTTGGAATACAAGAAAGGAGGGGATTTGTACGATGCAGGCCAAAGAAATTCCATCAGAAACGGAATATTGGAGAGTACCCTTCAGCGTGATGTCAATGTGGTGCTGGATGGTGTCATGGATGACGGAAATGGAGGATTTGTTCCCAATACAACAGAGACTTTGATAGATGCCAATTACTACAGGAACTCCAACGCGTACAACCGTGCTTCGGAAGTTTTGGTTCAGGATGCCTCATGGGTGAAACTCAGAAGTGTATCATTGTCCTATGATATCCAAAGTAAGATCATCAAGGATTTGAACTTGGAAAAGGTTAGTGTTTCCGCCAGTGTCAATAACGTTTTGCTCTGGACTCCTTTTGATGGGTATGATCCAGAAGGAAACCAGTACAGTGCCGGTAGCAATGTCTATGGTTTCACCGGATTGAACATTCCATTGAGTGAAAGCTATTCGTTTGGTTTAAATATTGCATTTTAAAAAATGACTATGAAAAGAGTAAGAATAAGTATAGATAAGGTTTTTCTACTGTGCTCCCTAGTGTTTATTGTGGGCTGCAGTGAGGATTATTTCGATGTGAACACCCCTTCCAATACCGCCACTGAGGAAGCGCTGCGTATGCAGGACCTTATGGCTCCTGTGATACATAGCACCATGGAAGGGCAACGATCTGCCGAACTTTCCTTTGGCAATTACGTACAATATTTTGTGAATACGGGAGGAGGCGCTGCTGGGCAGACCTCCGCCTCAGGACTTTGGAGTCAGGTGTATCTCTATATATTGCCCAATCTTGAAGTGATAAAGGCAAAGGCAGTGGAAAATGGAGCGACCCATATAGAAGCCGTTTCAGACATTCTTATAGCGGCGAATATTGGTATCGCTACGGATACTTGGGACAATATCCCATATTCTGAAGCAGGCGATGGCCCAGCGAACAATTTCCCAACGTTCGATACCCAAGAGGAAATCTACACGCAGATTTTCAGTCTGTTGGATGCTGCAATTGCCAAATTGGAAGCTGCGGATACCTCTGTGTTCGACTTGGGTTCCTCCGATTTGATCTATGGAGGGGATACTGACAAATGGCTAAGGGCCGCGTATTCATTAAAAGCACGTTATCAACTGCATTTGGTCAACAAAGGGGTTGTATCACCAAATGATGTACTGGCCACAGTAGATAATGGGTTTACCTCGAACGAGGACAACTTCGCCATGTATTATGACGATAGAAACATCAACCCTTGGTATTCCGAGGAAGTTTTGGCCCGAAATACAGGAAACCTGAGCAAGGATATCGCAAGTCAATTGGTGAGTTCCATGAACGGGGAGTATTTCCCTTTTCTAGGGGGAACCGTGGAAATAGACCCAAGGCTTCCCTTGTTTGCCGAAAATAATGATGAAGCGGAGTACAAAGGCTACGTAAGTGGCGGTGGCGGTGTGGCGCCAGATGGTACTGATGCCAACACAGGCTTTAGAACGGATGGGTTTTACACCAGCGTAGATTCCCCCCTGATCCTCATCAGTTATGCCGAAGTATTGTTCATTAAGGCGGAAGCCGCTTTCTTGGCGAATGGGGGCACTACCACTAGTGTGGGCTCCAATGCAACGGCATACACCGCATATATGGACGGAATTGCCGCCAGTATGGAAATGTATGGAGCAGATGGAGCGGATTATATAGCGGACGGAGCTATTGCTGTGGGTGAAGGCGCCCTGATGTTGAGCCATATCATGAAAGAAAAGTACATCCATAATTTCTTGAACCCAGAAACCTTTGTGGATTACAGGAGATATGATTTTTCAGATGATGTTTTCACCGGATTGGAAATCAGAAGTGAAGAAGAAAGTGCGGATACGGAGTTTCCTGGCCAATGGTTTAGAAGGGCAAATTATCCTACCAGTGAGTTGAACAGGAACGAAGCCAACGTACTGGCCAATCAAAAAGACCCCGTTGCTCCTGTTTGGTGGGACGAATAGATAATAATAGACCTAGAGTATAATAAAAAAGGCCATCCCGATCGGGGTGGCCTTTTTGCTGTTGAATATTTTGAGTCTAAAAGATATTCTTTTCCGTTAAGTACAAAAGTCCCTCGTCCGTTTCATTTAGAATACGTTTGCTACGGAGATAGCGATTGTAATTGTACTCATCAAAATTTTCCGAGTCCTTGTCCATACTGCTGATATGTACATCCCCAGCCGAATGGATAAATTCATTGTTTCCAACCCACATCCCCACATGGATTACCTTTTCTGGGCTTGTATCGGTTGCCTTTCTTCCAAAGAAGAGCAGGTCACCGGGAACCAATTTGTCAAAATCCTTTGAATCATCGATTAAAATTCCTTCGTGAATTTGTTGGGAGGCATCACGGGGTATGATCATCCCGTTCATAAAATATACAGTTTTGGTAAAACCGCTGCAATCCACCCCTTTGGCAGAGGTTCCTCCCCACAGGTACGGTACACCCAGCATTTTCTTGGAGGTGGCCATCAAGGCCTCCTTGGTCAGGGGCAATGAGGAGGTCCAAGTTGCATAAGGAGCTGCTTCGGATTTGGAAATAAAGCCCTTTCTCCCATCAGGATAGTTCACTTCATAAAAACCAGCCTGTTCAGAGACCAGTTGCAAAATATTGCCAAAGACTAAATCAGATACCACTTGGGAAGCAGCATCTGCCTCGGCAAAGGCATTTCCATAGGTTTGGGTATAGATCAACTTATCGGAAGCTTGCCATTCCCCAAAAACGGATTTGTCCATCAATTCCAATCCACCGCTATCTACCCATCCCAAATAATGATCAGGGGTTTGTACGCGGTACCAGTTTCGTTCTTTCTGATACACTTTTAAGGGGGTTCCCAAGGTTGCTTGGGTCACCATTTCAGCAGAATGGGAGGGATTTCCCCTTAAATTGGCCACTGAAACTGTTACCACACCTTGAATTTTACCTTCCAAGGTTGCCGACGGAAGCACTTCAATACTGTCGGTATAGCTGATTTTTTGACTTTCAAGCTCTTCTCGGAAAGATTGTAGCGCATCAGGGAGATTGGTCACACCTTTAATAAGATAACCTTGTGGGTTTTTCTCGACCTCTAGGTCAAAGATGGCTACGCGTTTGTCCGGTGCAAAGGTTTCCTTGGTGGTTGAAATAAGGGCATCAACCTTGTCATTTTCCGTAGTCGTATCTGTTTTGCATGACGTAAAGAGAATGAATAGTGTCAGTAGGAGTGATAATCCTTTTTCGCGAAAGCTTGGATACTTCATGAATGTATTTTTAAATGTTTTGGTTGGTTAATCCATGCAAAATAACCAATTAGAGTGAGATGGACTTAACGCATTAGACGGTTTAGACCATTGGTCAATTGTAGGATGTCCTCTTTTAGATGGTAGGCGCTCAATACAATTCTACTGACTATGGGCCCATTTTCATCCGGATAGTTGAAATTGGTAAAGACAAAACCATTCTTTTCCAGTGACTTGGCCAATTCTGGATTGGAAAACTCAAAGGAGGGATGCCCTTCAATATGGGTGAAGGTTTCCAAAGAATGCAAGGATTTTTTAAAAAGTTCCAGATGTTCCATGACAGTGGCCCTTCTTTCCCTGTAAATAGGACCTGCATCCAAAAGGGTACCCATAAAAGCGGGGGGAGCCGGACTCGCACCTCCGTAAAAAGCCGTGTTTCGGAGCATTTGTATGCTGTCAGCGGTTCCCAATACGGCCCCGGCCTGTATGCCGAGACCTTTTCCCAAGGAACAGCAGACCATAAGCTGTGCCGGATTTAGATTTTTCAGCATTGTATAGCAACCCTTACCCTGTTCTCCCACAATACCAATACCATGGGAATCATCGCCCACTAAAATGATTTTCTCCAAAGGAAGTTCCCGTAAGGCCTCAAAATTGGGAAACTGTCCGCCTGAAAAATCCAAAGTGTCAAAAAGAATCACGGGAGGTTTTCCTTTAGGATCTTCTTCCAAGATTTGGGTGAGGTGCTGGTGTAGCTCCTCAAAACTTTGGGTTTGGACTACACCATGGACAAGGAGGGCTGTATGTGCATTGGGAGCGGCAAAAAGGGAATGCCCTTTTTGTAAAAGGGTCTGGACCACCAATTGGGCGGCCAAATATCCTGATGACAGGGTCACACAGGCCTCGCTGCCTACCCATTGGCTCAACCAATCTTCGGCTTGGGGATATACTTCCAAGGCTACATTGGACTTTCGGGACGCCCCATAATGGAGTCCGTATTGCTGCACATTCTTTAAGAATATTTCCATGAAAGGAGCATGGGACTGCAATCCTAGATAAGCAGTGCCCCCAAAATAGAGATACTCCTTACCGTCCACCATTATGGTCCGGTCAGGTATGTGTTGCAGCAAATGGGCCATTACAGCAATTGTATTCCACTGCCCGGAAGCTCAGGGAAAATGAGTTTACCATCATCCAGAATCTGTACGCCTTTTGCAATGTCGGTTTTTAACAACAACGGCCCATCCATATCCACATAATCCAGTTGGGGCAGTAGCTGGGCAATGGCCGATATGCCCACGGTGGACTCGGTCATACAACCTACCATTACTTTTAATCCCAGTTCCTTGGCTTTTTGGATCATCCTAAGGGCAGGGGTAAGGCCACCACATTTGGTCAATTTTATATTGATACCATCAAAGTAGCCGCCACAATTCTCAACATCGCTTTCCACGATACAGCTTTCATCGGCAATGACCGGGAGCACACATTCCTTTTTTACTTTTTCCATGCCTTCCCAATCATCCGCCTTTAAGGGCTGTTCCAAAAATTCAACACCCAACTCTTTTAAAAGAGGAGCGTTTCTAAGGGTTTCTTCGGCGGTCCATGCGCAATTGGCATCTATGCGGAATACGCTATCCGTATGTTTACGCAATTCGCGTACAATGGCCACGTCATCCGATGTGCCCAGTTTTATTTTGTAGACTGGCCATGGTTTTTCCTGTAGCTTTTCAACCATTTTGGGAATGGTATCGATACCAATCGTGTAATTGGTTATAGGGTATTTGGAGGTATTGGTGCCCCAGATTTCATATAGAGGTTTCCCCTGAAGTTTCCCATACAGATCATTGGCGGCCAAATCCATGGTGCAAAGGGTGAAGTTTTGGAGCCCTAAACCTTTTAAGAACGCATGGAACTTTTCAGGCGTATCAAAATCGTAGGCCTCTATTTCCTGTTGTACCCCTTCTATTTCGGCCTTCATGCTTTCCACCGTGATGTTGTAATACGGATTGGAAGTGGCTTCCCCATAGCCGGTTTCTCCGTTGAGCGAAATACAGACAATCATGGTGTCTTGGGTTACATGGGTTTCTCTTGAGATGCCAAAGGGATGTTGCAGTTGCAACACGTATTTTTTGATTTCTATGCGCATTTGTACAATGATTTTTGGACTTGCTAAGATAACCACATCAGTTGTTGAAAAAGCAAAAACCCGCTGAAATTTCAGCGGGTTTTCAAGATTTTGGAAGGTTTGGTTTGTTCAGTATTTATGAATGCTCCCAGAAACGGATTTTTTCTTTTGCACACTGGCCTCACCGGTATACGAGATATCCGCTCCGCTGCTGGCGTCTGCAATCAATGATTCGGTTACGTTCACGGAAATATCGGCACCGCTACTGGCATCGGCATTACATTTTATAGTGGTCAATTCCCTTGCTTTGATGTCAGACCCACTACTGGCGTCGGCATAGAGCATATTCGCCTTTCCGGAAATCTTGATATCGGCACCACTACTGGCCTCTGCCGAGATTTCATCGGCCACAAGCTCAACCTGTAGGTCGGACCCGCTGCTGGCATCCAGTTCAATCTTTTGGACCTCAATGACATTTTGAACAATAAGATCTGCCCCACTTGAGCTTTCCAAAGCGGTGATCTCAGGAAGGGATACATAGATTTTTTTAGTGGCCCTGCCTATGTTCTCTGTAGTATGGATTTTAAGTCTTCCATCCCTGACATCGGTGGCGATCAAGTCTATAATGTTCTCATCCGCTTCCACAGAGATTTTAAAATCCCGGTCTTGGGTAATGTATACATCCAGCCCCTCCGATGCGGAGATCATGGTGAAATCTTCAGAGACATTTCGGGTTTCTTCCACCACTTGGCCATTTCCTTTTTTACCGCTTCCAAAGTTGATGTCCATCATACAGGAAGAGGCGAATAAGGAAAAAAGTACTGCGATTGCTAATCTTGCTAGTGTTGTCATGGTTGTTGTTTTTTGCCCTGAACGTTTGTCAAGGACTGTTTGTGATTTGATTGATGATTGTTACTTGATTATTTCAGTGTAAAACTCGTATTTGTTTTCTTTTTTATACAGTAAAGCTTACCCAACTGTAGAAAATGATGGTTCAATTGTTGTCCTTATCTCCCGTCTTAACCTTAATTCCGCCTTCGCCGATTTTCATTTCAAAAGAATCGTTATGGTCCTTGATGTCAATGTTCACCCCATTTTCATCAATGATGATTTTTCCTCCCTCTTCATTCTCGTCGGGGTTTTCCTCATCCTCTTCGGGACAATCTTGGCACTTGAGTTCCCCATCGCTGCCCATGACCCAGGTATATCCCACAATACTACTTCGGTAATAATCCTTGTCGTTTTCTATGCCACGTCCAATATGACCATGGGTGGATTCTTTGAGAATCAGGATCTTTCCTTCGGGCACATAAATGGTTACCGTGACCTCTTGGTTCCGGGCCTTGTTGGAAACATCGGTGGTCAAATGTTCGTCCAGAATAATTTGGTTTCCGATGACTTCATAGTCAAAATTGATGTTCTTGGCCCGTTCCCGGGCTGCGCGTACCGAGCTTCCTTGGGAATCCTTACGCACGTTGATCTTCACTTGTTCATCATCAGATTGGCGGATTCTGATATCCACTTCGTCCGAAATCAGGATTCTATTGTCGTCCTTATCATAGGTAAAGGTCATGCGTCCAAAGTGAACATCCTGCATTCCATATGGGTAACCTGTGTCCTTCATGCTGATGAACAGGGTGTCCGCGGGATTTTCCATCACCACTTCATAGTCCTCGTGTACACTGCCTACATTGGCAAATTCAGCGGCTTGGCGAACTCCCAAGGCAAATAGGGCGCCTATGGAAAGTAACCACAATCCCAAAAGGGAGAATTTGGCAATGTTCCCGATGGATTTTAGGTTGTTCACCAAAATCTTCAGTCCCAAATAAAGAATAAAGAAGAATGGAATGCCTAAGGCAAAGAACAATAGCAAAGAAACCGCCCAAACCGGGGCGCCAGTGGTGTTCACAATTTCGTAGAAATCCACTCCGGGAAAGTTCACCGCGTTGAACATGCCCACCGTGAAGAGGGCCACAAACAATGCGATCAAGGCGGATGCGCCTATGATGATCAACATTATACCAATGAACTTGCCAAAGACTTTGAACAGGAACATGATGATATCCCCTAAGGTGTCGAAAAAGGTCTTGGAGCCGCTTTTGACCTTGTTGCCCACTTTCTCGTAGTCAACATTTTTTACCTTGTCGGCAACATCACCAAACCCCTCTTTAACCTTGCGTTCTATATTGCTGATGTTGATAGGCTCTCCCCGCATGTCCAATTTTTGCGAGGTTGTGGCAGCTTCGGGTACCAAAATCCAGAGTAGGATATAGGCAATCAACCCAAAACCGGTGAATACCGCCAAAAGGATAAAGATCAAACGGATCCATAGGGCATCAAACCCCAAGTAGTGCTCCAGACCGGAGCAGACCCCACCGATGTATTTCTGGTCGATGTCCCGGTACAATTTCTTGGAACGGGTAGTGGTGGTGCGTTCGTAGGCCTTTTTGGGTTCGTCCTCAAAAATATCCTCGTCCACCATATAGTCTTCGGGCTGTCCCATGACGTTGATCACCTCATCCACTTGTTTTTGGGTGATGACCTGTCGTTCGTTCTCCATTTTCTCGAGAAAGAGCTCGGCGATGCGTGCTTCAATGTCGGCTATGATCTCATCGCTTCCGGGAGTCCCTGCAAACGAACGTTTTATGGACTCGAGATAGCGTCTTAGCTTGTTATACGCGTCATCGTCTATATGGAAGAGCGTATTGGCCAAATTTATATTTACTGTCTTGTTCATTTTAGATTGTTATTTAGTGTTGGTTACCAAATTCACTGCGTTTCTTAGTTCATCCCAAGTACCGTTGAGTTCTTTGAGGAACAAACGGCCCGTTTCGGTGAGGGCGTAATATTTCCGTGGAGGTCCTGATGTGGATTCTTCCCAACGATAGTTGAGCAGCCCCGCATTTTTCAACCTCGTCAACAAAGGGTAAATGGTCCCTTCCACTACTAGCATCTTGGCGTCTTTCAAGGCCTCCAGAATTTCCGATGCATACTTGTCATCATCCCTTAGGATGGACAGGATACAGTATTCCAGAACCCCCTTGCGCATCTGTGCTTTTGTGTTTTCTATGTTCATAACTTCATGGTTCTATTAAATTAACTGTTCGCTTTTGTTTCCACTCCAGTCCCCTGTGATGAGCAGGGGAGTGGAAACGGTTTTTGATTGATGATTGATTGATGAATTGTTCGTTTTTTGATTGATGATTAAACTCCCTTTTTTATTTAGATCTTTTTCGCTTCGTCCACAACGGTATCGTTTTCCAAGATGATCATTTTTGAAACCTCATGGCCATTGTCTTTAATGAATTTGAACTTGGTACCCCGTTCCTTCAAGAAAAAAGTGTTTTCGGCCTCTGGATACAGATTCGCTTCAAATCCGTTTGATTGCAATAGCAAGTGATCGGAATCCTTGGTTATGGTCACCTTCCCCGCTTGGGGCGATTCATAATCCCCCACATAGCTGCTCAAGGTACTATCCGAAAGGACGATTGCCTCTTTGGATGCTGTTTGGGCATGATGGTCATAGCTCAATTCCCTTTTCACCTTCCATTGTCCGTCTTTCAACAACCAAACGTGGGTGAACTTGGCGATATCCCCTTTTTGATATTCTTTTCTGTCGTTTAAAAACTCAAAGGTATGTACCCCATGCTGAATAGCCCCATAAAGTTCCCCGTCCTTGTAGAGGGGATATACTTCCAAACTTCCGTCCACCAAGATTCGTTTCGAGTTTTGGGGCTCGGATGGATTTCGCCTCGCACAATTCTCCCGAACAGATTTCAAGAATGCCTCCCTGCCATCGGTAAAACCTCCTCTGTCATGGTAGAACTCAAAATCTTCGGTGAACAAGGATTCCAAGGTGGGCACATCACATTGATTGAAGGCGGCATCGAACAAAATACTGTCCTTGGATTTCAAGGTCTTGTACAGCTCAGTGTCCTTGGCGACTTGCCCTTGAAGGCTAAGCGATAGGAGCATGATGGCCATTCCCAATATGTACTTTGTCTTTTGCATTACTTGATGAATTTTATGGTGAAGGGATACTTAAAATATTCCCCTTCATTGGTTCTGATGGTGGCCAAGATGGAATACACAACGTTCACCAAAGCCAATCCCACTTGGATTATCCCACTGATGCCTGCAGGCCAAAACAACCGTCCAAGCCTAAAGTTGTCACTGTCTATATGGATGTTTAGGGTATTGAGGTCGCTTAATCTATGCATCCCCAAGAAGTTCCAATCGAACAGATCCGGCAAGGCACCGATAAAAAAGGGAATGCTGATCAAGCCGGCCACAATGGAGTAGAGGAGCATGCTCATTTGAAAATTGAGCGCCTGCTTGCCATTGTAATCCACAAATTGATGCTCTTTCTTATTGGCGGTCCACAAAATCAAGGGAAGTATGAAATTCCCAAAGGGAATAAAATACTTTGAAAAGGTGGACGCGTGTATGATCGCGGATAGATTTCGTTCGTGTTTGGTTAATGTTGTAGCCATTTTTTGATTGATGATTTACAAATTATCATTCTGAATTTTGTTCAGAATCTTTATGAAAGCTGGCCTCTATTTTGATGAGAACCTGAATCAAGTTCAGGTTGATGACAAGCATCACCTATTAGCTTACGATGCAAATATATATCCAAAAGACAGTACTATGCAAAACAAAGTACTATAAATTAACATTTTTTTAACAAAGTGAAGTCAATTCAAATTTGACTATTTTTAGACTTCCTAAATTAATGATATGGCACTGACACCCAGTAAAATCAATACCTTTACCTTCTTTAAGCTCCCCTCTGCATGGTGGACGGGAATTCGTTTAACGTATATAGATGGGCAGAAGGCAATGACCTCTGTAAAGCATCGGTGGATCAACCAAAACCCGTTTAAATCCATGTTTTGGGCCGTGCAGGGTATGGCCGCAGAACTGAGTACCGGGGCCTTGGTCATGAACGAAATCCAAAAAAGTGGCAAGAAAATCTCCATGCTCGTGGCCAATAACAAGGCTACCTTCACCAAAAAGGCCACAGGACGCATCACTTTTACCTGCGAGGAGGGCCATTTGATTGCCGATGCCATCCAAAAAACCATAGCCACTGGAGAGGGGCAAACCTGTTGGATGAAGTCCGTGGGCGTGAATGTCGATGGAGTGGAAGTATCCACCTTTCACTTTGAGTGGACGGTGAAGGTCAAGGGGGTATAAGTTTGGAAAGATGGATTGGAAGACTCGAAAAATTATTTATAAGATTCGAATTAATCAGTTTTTTCGAAATCTAAGGCAAAAGATAAGGTTTAAAATCAAAGGTTTACCTAAATGGAGACATGCTGATTTGATTGAATACCCAGATTACTTTTTGGTTATAACGATTCATACCTTAAAAAACGGCCCAGGTATTCACAGTGATATTATAAGTAAAGTTGATAAAGAAAATAATGAACAACCTCAACTTGCAAGTATTGTTTTGAAACACTTGGATAAATCTAGATGGGGAGTGGTAAATATTGATAAGCATAGAGCCTTTGATGTAGTTGCTAAGCTAACGGGTAGAAAATCAATTAAAAAACAGATGCAAGATTCAAGAATGATATCAATCTCTAGAAACAAAAGACGGATTGAAATCACCCCTTCCGTAAATGGTGGTTCAACAGGCCCAAATCGGGGTTATAGATATAACAAAGAATCAATTGTATTGGAATTACCTATTAAAGAAGATGATTTTGAAAAAGAAATTGGGAAGGCTCTAGAAATGTGCGAGTAGTAATTGTGGTAATTCCAGTCTTTTCCCAGCATTAAAAGCAGAACTAGAATAGATTGGATGAAAAATATTTTTTTACAAAAACTAAATAAATCAACACGATGCTCCCTACTTCAAATAAAAACCAAATTAAACTGGACCTAGTTGTTTTTTTATTGAACGACCTGTAGTGTTTTGCCTCTTTCCTATAATGCTCCGATTTCTGTGCATCTGAAAATTTGTATTTCTTGGAGAGCTTGTCAAATTCTTCCGCGAATCTTATCAAATCTTTTGAATTAAGTAGAATTTTTGTCAACTTATATCCCCAAATGAAAACGAGTAACAAAACAAAAAGGCTAACCATGGAATTCTTTAAAAAGGAGTAGGAAGATAGTGAATGATTATGGCAGAACCGTTGAAAATAATAAAAATTAAGCCATTATATGCCTTGCTATTTTTAGGGATAGGTCAATTATATGGTGCTTTTGTCATCTATAGATTGGGAGTGTTGACCATAAAAGAAGCATGGATTAATCAGGTATGCCTAATTGCAGTTCTGGGTATTATTGGGTGGTCCGTGTACCTGATATATTCGTTTTCGCAGTTTTACCGGTTGAAAGATGACAAGATTATTTTTAGAGAGCATAATTTTTCTCTTTTCGGGATTGAAATCAATTATAGTGATATAAAAGACTTTGGCATCGATACATCTGATTCCGTTTTGTGTGTAAATATACACTTGAAGTACTTGGAGGAACCAATCCCAATTGTGTCAAAATTCATGAAGTTGGATGAATTCCATTTTCTTATGGGAACCTTGATCGAGAAAACCCACCAAAGTCAATGATAAGGCCCATTGGATATGTTGCATTAGGATGGTGGCAAATATTACCTTGCCTCTTGAAATGGAAGGTCTGGTATCATGTTCAATGGGAAGGATTCCTTAAAAGGTATTGATTTTTGCCTTTTAAGTGTAACAATATTCTAAAGACACCTACTAATAGGTTGTAAAGATAACTGTATATTTAATACAATAAAGTTAAACCTAAATGGGAACAAATCACGAAATAGACTATCACATTTACGGGGAAGAAATGCAATATGTGGAGATTGAACTGGATCCCCAAGAGGCCGTTGTGGCCGAGGCCGGCAGTTTTATGATGATGGATTCCGATATTCAAATGGACACCATTTTTGGTGATGGCTCCAACCAAGATTCTGGGGTTTTGGGGAAACTGTTCTCCGCAGGCAAGCGTTTGCTCACGGGCGAGAGTCTTTTTATGACCGCCTTCCTTAATATAGGCCAGGGCAAAAAGCTGGTAAGCTTTGCTTCGCCCTATCCAGGTAAGATCATTCCCATAGACCTTTCGGAAAAAGGGGGTAAGTTCATTTGCCAGAAAGATGCATTTCTATGCGCCGCCAAAGGAGTTTCGGTAGGAATAGAGTTTTCCAAGCGCTTGGGCCGCGGATTTTTTGGAGGCGAGGGTTTTATCATGCAAAAACTGGAAGGTGACGGAATGGCCTTTGTGCATGCCGGGGGAACCATGGCCAAAAAGGTCTTGGGTCCGGGCGAGGTCTTGAAAGTGGATACCGGATGTATTGTGGGTTTTTCACAAACTGTGGATTATAATATTGAGTTTGTGGGCGGAATCAAGAATACTGTTTTTGGCGGCGAAGGATTGTTCTTTGCCACTTTGCGGGGACCCGGTACCGTGTATGTACAATCATTGCCGTTTAGCCGATTGGCCAGTAGGGTATGGGCCGCTGCTCCCAAAGGAGGCGGAAAGGACAAAGGGGAAGGTAGTCTTCTGGGCGGTATTGGCGATTTGTTGGACGGAGACAATAAGTTTTGATTTTTAGGAGTTAGGGCTCTGTGATTAAATTATATGTCATTTCGAGCGCAATCGAAAAATCTTTTTTAGGTATCCGATATCCGAGAACGGTTAAGGGTATTTTTCCTATGTTCGTAGCATGAACTTTACAGACCTGTTCCAATTTCTGGAAGAACTTCAACAAAACAATTCAAAGGAGTGGATGGATGTCAACCGGAAACGGTACAAATCCCTCCGCAGTGATTTTATCGGGTGGTTGGATGATCTGGATTTGACTATGGCCCAATTGCATTCCGATTATTATCCCACTTCGGGGAAAAAGGGCATCAACCGAATCAATAATAACCTCATGTTCCATCCCAACAAACCGGTGTACAAGGATCATTTTGGTGCGGGTTTGGACAAGGCACCCCATTCTGCTGATTTTTATATCGAAATTGGATTAAAGCACTGCATGTTGGCGGGAGGATTTTGGCGACCCGGCCCCAAGACCCTGCGCAGTATTCGCGATGGGATAGATTACAATGGAGAGGAGCTACAAGCTATCTTGGACAAACCTTCTTTCAGAAAATTGTTTGGCGGTCTGTACGAAGATGAAAAATTGACGAATGCCCCCAAAGGGTTTTCCAACAACCATCCGTACATTCATTTATTACGGAACAAGACCTTTGCGGTGGTCCATGAGCTGAAAAGGGATGAGGTCTTTCAAAAAGGATTCAAGGAAAAAATCGTGGAGGTGTATAAAGAAATGCTCCCTTTTCGCCAATATCTGAACAAAGCTGCATCGGTATGAAACACGGGAACGTAAGAAACATCACAAAGGAATTGCTCTCCAACAATTGGTATACCCTGAATAAGGTCACTTTTGAATATCAGAGGGAAGATGGGGAGTGGGAGACCCAAATCCGGGAAGCCTATGACCGTGGTAATGGGGCGGTCATCTTGCTGTACAATACTCAAAAAGGCACTGTGGTGCTTACCCGACAGTTTCGAATGCCCACTTACTTGAATGGAAATGAGGATGGGATGATGGTCGAGGCCTGTGCCGGACTTTTGGAGAAGGGCAATGCCGAGGAGACCATTAAAATGGAAGTGGAGGAAGAGACCGGGTATAAGATAGACAAGGTAAAAAAGGTATTCGAGGCTTATATGTCCCCAGGCTCCGTTACCGAAATACTATACTTTTTTATTGGACAGTATGAAGATGCCATGAAAGTAAGCGAAGGCGGTGGGGCCGAGGATGAAACAGAGAACATCGAAGTCTTGGAAATGGATTTCCATGAGGCCCTACGGATGATGGAAACAGGTGAAATCAAAGATGCCAAGACCATCATGCTGCTTCAATATGCCCAAATCAACAACCTTTTCAGTAAGTAAGATATAGCTCTTTGAGCGTCTCGTACATGGTTTTACGCACTTCGGAGGACGGGATTCTAAAATGATTGTTCATAAAACTGAAGATGAGCAACTTTCCTGATTTGGTCTTCACGTATCCACTTAAATTGTAGTTATTGCCAAAAGAACCGGATTTGGCAAAAAGAAAAGGTTCAGTAGTGGGGTCTTCCCACTCCTTTACGGTACTGGACGGACCCCACATGGGAAAAATCGCGAACAATCGCTCTTCTGGAACCTCATTATGGAGTTTTTGGAGAATCTCTACAAAGGACCTTGGGGAAAAAAGATTATATCTAGATAATCCGGAACCATCCACCCACCGGGGTTTTTGGCTTAGGTCGCTGTAATCGTGCTCCAGCATATAATCCATGGCTTTTTGGGTGCCCAAAGTGTCCGAAATGGTAGAGGAGGCCGCAATCAGCAGTTGTTCCGCCAGGAAATTATCGCTCTTGTACAACATCTGTTTATAAATGGAGTCGGTTTCCATGCCATAAAGGGTTTGCTTGGGAGTATCGGGAAAATGGTCCACTAGGGTAATCTCCTTTTCCAGTACAGTTTCCAGCAACGCCTTGGTGATATTCTTGTCCGTGATGTAAGGAACTTCCAAAGTGTCCTGCTCCATGGGGTCGATAAAAAATTGATTGGAGAACTCCACCCTGCTTTTAGGTTTTTTTTGCAGGCTCACATTCTCGGTAAAATAAGGCGGGGATACTTGTAAGCTATCCACTGCGGACAGGGTCACTACGTTGGCATACAAGGGAAGGCTTCCCCTTTCGGGGGAAAAGTAAGTGTCGTAATCCTCCCAAGCCCAACCGGGGCCATATCTATCTTCTTCGATATTATTGAGGTAGAGTGCAATGGTGCCTTGTTTTTTCAGCCATTGAATGGCCGTGCTATCCTTTAAGTGTGGATGTAACCATGATGGGTCTCCGGTTCCTTCAATAAAAAGGGTGTCGTTGGCCACGGCATATTTTAGGGTAGGGATGTTTTTAGGGAGCAATTTTACACCTGTATAGAATGTTACCACTTTGGTATTGCTGGCAGGCAGAAAATAGCGGTCACCGTTTTGATCATATAGGGTCTTTTGGGAATGGGCATCAACCACCACCAAACCATGGAATGAATTTTTTAAGGGATCTTTTTGTAACTGTGTATTGAGGGTTTTCTTTACAGAAGAGCATCCAATGGTTAAGAATAATGATATTAAAATACTGTATTTCAAATACTTGAATACTATCTGCATGAGGTCGTTTATCGAATTTAACACGAATTTATCCAATTTTTAACTGCGGGCACAATCAATCAATTAAGATTTTTTCTAAATTAGTAGTGCAACCATTTAATCCAATTTAATCAAAAATTCAATGCCCAGAGCCATGTTAGATTACACCAAAACAATCCTTCAAAAGGTGAGTTTTGATGCCAAACTCTTCGCTAAAGAATTGAAGAAAGCTGTTTCTAGGCTATTGCCAAGTGAAATAGAGGAACTTAAAATCTGGTTACAATTCTATATTTTGGATAAACCAGAATTACAACCCACACTATTATTGTTAAAAGCATAAACACGGGCCGCTGATCAGCGGCCCTTTTATTTTTGGGCCAAAGGGCTCACAATTTTTACATCCTGAAAGGCAATGGCTCCACGGACAATACCGGAAATGACGTCTTTGAGGGCATCGGTTATCTGTATCTTCAATTCACTTTTATGATAGATCAGACTGATTTCGCGGGCTGGGGATGGATTTTTAAAGGGTCGTATGTTAGGCTGCTTTTTAGGGTCTAGATGCAAGGAATTTAGATAAGGGAGCAAGGTCATGCCCATACCTTCATCTGCCAAACTCACCAAAGTTTCAAAACTGCCACTTTCAATTTTGAACATTTCTCCCTGTATATTTTTGGAGGCCTTGCACAGGTTGATCACCCCGTCCCTAAAACAATGTCCGTCCTGCAAGAGCAGCACATCGTTCACATCCAAATCTTCAGTGGTGAGCATGGGTTCCTGTGACAATCGGTGGCTTTGTGGAACATAGCCCACAAAAGGCTCATAATAAAGGGGCCGTTCCTTGATAAACTCTATCTCCAATGGAGTAGCCGCGATACCAGCATCCAAATGTCCATCCAAAATATTCCGTATCATGGCATCGGTGGGCTGCTCTTTGATAATAAGATTGACCTTGGGATACTTTTTAATGAATGTATTGAGGAACATGGGCAGCAAAGTGGGCATCACCGTAGGGATGATTCCCAAAGTGTAATCCCCGCCGATGAATCCTTTATCTTGATCCACAATATCTTTGATGCGTTCTGCCTCAGCCACAATATTTTTGGCCTGGTTTACGATTTTCTCTCCAACAGCAGTGATGGAAATGGGTTTTTTACTCCGATCAAATATTAAAACACCAAGTTCATCCTCCAATTTTTGCACCTGCATGCTCAAAGTGGGTTGGGTAACAAAACTTTTTTCGGCGGCCAAGGTGAAATTCTTGTGTTCTGCAACAGCAAGTACATACTGAAGTTGGGTAATGGTCATCAATTATAAATTTGAAGCATAAAAGTATAAAAAACCATCAGTTTAATTTATGGTAAAGCCAGATATGTTTCCTTCCGTGAAAATGGAATAATAGCTTTTGGCCAAGCTCGTATTATGCGGCAAATCCCTATATTTATTTCATCTATAACCACTTGTAACCGTATAATGACCTCGGCCCGACTCATGGATTTGGTGAATTTTTTAAAGGAAGTCCCATTCTTCTCCGAAGTGGATAAGGCCTCGCTGCTGCAGTTGTGTAAAAATGCGGTGGAGGAGCAGTATCCTATCAATAGGACCATAATAAGAAAGGGAGAGTTGGGGGAGGCCATGTATGTTATTTTGGAAGGCCATGTCAGGGTGCATGATAAAGACCATGTATACGGAAAGCTCCATAAGGGCGAATGTTTTGGCGAATATGCCTTGATTGACAGCAAACCACGATCGGTGTCGGTCACTGCGGAAGAAGAAACCCTTCTATTGAAAATAGAGACCACCCATTTTCAGGAATTGATGGATTCGAACAGCGGATTCGTAAAAGGGATCATGTCCGTTCTCATTAAAAGACACAGGGAGCTCGATAGGGTCCAAGAGCGTCTGGCCTCATCAAAGCAAGAATTGGAACTGACCAACTCCAAGATGATGGGTTTGATTGACGGCGCCATGGACGCCATTCTGATGTTCGACGCCAACTTTAGGATATTCTTGGCCAACGACTCCGCAAAAAAACTATTGGAAAATGAGGATGTGGACCAGCGGAATGTGCTTTTCTTTTTGGATGATGAATCGGCCCAGCTGTTGGAATCCATCTGCCAGAACGGGGCCGAAGGTTCAAACACCTATTTGCCCAAGATGGTAAAGGTCATTGGGTCCGATGGAAAGGAAACCCTCAATGAGGGAACGTTGAGCCATTACGGTAACGATACCGATACATTTTATACGTTGATTCTTCGGAATATGGAAGATCGCTTATTGGCCGAAAATAAGATTACCTCCCTGGAAAGCCAGACTGAATATTTGCAGGAAGAAATCAAGGAGCTGACCCATGACCACGGTATCATTGCGGAACACGGTTCCATGATAAAGGTGCTGGAGCTCATTCAACAAGTGGCCCAAACCCAAGCTACGGTTTTGGTGCATGGCGAAACCGGTACGGGGAAGGAATTGGTGGCCCGGGCCATTCATAAAGCTAGCGCTAGGAGCGATGGTCCTTTGATTCGCATTAATTGCGGGGCCATTCCGGCCAATTTGATAGAGAGCGAACTTTTTGGACATGAAAAGGGTGCTTTTACGGGAGCGACCAACAGTAGAAAGGGACGGTTTTTATTGGCGGACAAAGGCACTATTTTCTTGGATGAGATCGGGGAACTTCCATTGGACCTCCAACCCAAGTTGTTGCGGGTGATCCAGGAGGGGGAGTTTGACCCCGTGGGAAGCTCAATGACCATAAAGGTGAATGTACGGATCATCGCCGCTACCCACCGGGATTTGCTGACACTGTCCAAGGAAGGTAAGTTTAGGGAAGACCTGTTTTATCGTTTGAACGTGTTTCCGATTGAAATTCCCGCTTTGCGGGATAGGGGAAGGGATGTTTGTTTGATTGCCGATGATATGATTGAATACTTTTCCAAGAAAATGGGTAGAAAAATCAAACCGCTGACCGCAGCACAGCAGCAATTGTTTTTGAAATATGGATGGCCTGGAAATGTTCGTGAACTTCAAAACCTTATCGAAAGGGCTGTTATTGTTTCCCAAAACGGTGGGATAGATTGGTCAGAAATCATACCAAATTCCAATCCTTCGGAGGAGATGACGCCAAAGGCCAAGAGTGAACACATTTATACTTCCCAAGAATTGATACAGCTGGAAAAGCAGAATATTTTAAACGCCCTCAAGAAATCCCAATGGAAGATTTCAGGGAAAAATGGCGCCGCAGCACTTCTGGGGCTGCGCCCCACCACACTTACCTCCAAGATAAAGGCACTTGGAATCTCCAGGCCGGTCTAAGTTGACGAAATCCCGTAAATAAACTAACGACATCTCGTGAATTAACGAAATTTCGTAATCATTCCTTATTATATTTTAAGATATAAATAATTGATTACCAATTAATTATACTATTTGGCACGGCAGATGCATATTCTAAGGCAAATGTTAATCAATTAATCTTAAAAATCTAAAAACATGATTACAACAGCAAACATTAAGAACGGAGTAAACGTAGATCAACTCGTAGACACGATCAACGCAGTACAGGAAAACCCAGAATTGGCCAAGTTCGAGTTCAGGGCCAAAAACAATTGGATCGAGGGCGGTCATTGTGTGACCAGTGTTCAGGATTACTATGGTGTTGGACAAGAGCACCCAACTAGAAAAGGAGACTTTACCTTGGAGGCCGACCACGTTGAGGTGCTTTTGGGGAAAGACCAAGCGCCCAACCCTGCAGAGATTGTTTTGCACGCCTTGGGATCTTGCCTAACTGGAGCTATGGCCTACCATGCTGCTGCCAACGGTATCGACATTGAAGGTATGGAAAGTACCTTGAGTGGTGAAGCTGACCTTCACGGGTTCTTGGGTCTTGACCCAGAAGTACGTAAAGGGTACAAGGGTATCACTGTAAAATTCAAAGTGAAGTCCGATGCTTCCGAAGAGCAATTGAGAGCCTTGTCACAATTCTCTCCCGTATTCGATATGATAACCAACCCAACTCCGGTTACCATCGAATTTGAAAAGTAAGATCACGTAAAATAAGCCGCCTAAAAATGGGCGGCTTATTTTTTATCCAACTAACAAATTTTTCACCTCGCTCCCATGCAAAACCAGAAATACAGTATCGTGAATGGAAATCAGGCCGTAGCACATGTGGCCTATCGTACCAATGAGGTATTTCCCATTTATCCCATTACTCCATCTTCGGAAATGTCCGAACTGGTTGAGGAGTGGAGCGCTTACCAACACGAAAATATTTTTGGCAATGTTCCTTCGGTTTTTGAAATGCAAAGCGAAGCCGGTGTGGCAGGGGCCATGCACGGTGCCTTGCAGACCGGATCATTGACCTCTACATTTACGGCATCACAAGGATTGCTTTTGATGATGCCCAACATGTACAAAATAGCGGGCGAACTTAGCCCGAATGTGATCCATGTGGCCACAAGATCTGTGGCAACACATGCCTTGTCCGTTTTTGGCGACCATAGCGATGTCATGGCTGTTCGCAATACCGGATATGCCTTATTGGGGTCGGCTTCGGTTCAGGAAGCCATGGATTTTGCTTTGATTTCACAAGCGGCATCCTTGGCATCAAGAATCCCTTTTGTGCATTTTTTTGATGGTTTTAGAACTTCGCATGAAGTTTCCAAAATAGAAAAGGTATCTGATACTGTCATCGGTCAGATGATGGATATCGAAACCATACAAGCCCACAAAGACAGGGCGTTGAATCCTAATGACCCCGTACTCAGGGGAACCTCCCAAGCTCCCGATGTGTTTTTTCAAAGTAGGGAAGCGGTAAACACTTATTACAATGCTTGCCCGGAAATTGTGCAGCAAAAAATGGATGAATTTGCCCAGCTTACCGGAAGGCAGTACCACATTTTTGAGTATGTGGGACACCCAAAAGCAGAACAAGTAATCATTGCCATGGCCTCAGGTACCGAAACCATTGAAGCTACCATAGGTCATCTGAATGCCCAGGGAGAAAAAATTGGGCTGGTCAAGGTGAGATTGTATCGACCTTTCAGTGCCGAGCATTTTATCAAAAGCCTACCGGATACGTGTAGGGCCATTGCCGTTTTGGATCGGACCAAAGAACCTGGTTCCGTAGGGGAACCTTTGTATCTGGATGTGACCCAAGCCTTGGTGCAAAACCATAAAAAGGGTTTTCTTCCCAAGATTGTTGGAGGTAGGTATGGGTTGGGTTCCAAGGAATTTACACCCTCTATGGTCAAATCCATCATCACCAATTTAAAGCAAGAAATGCCGAAGAATAATTTTACGGTAGGCATTACAGATGATGTGACCCATTTGAGCCTTCCCAAACCTGAAATGGAGGTTACCATTCCCTTTAATGGTCAGGCCTTGTTTTATTCGGTTAAAAATCCAAAAACTTCAGAGCAGTTTAAGAATCTTTTGCAGTATGTGGGAAATACGGAGGGCAAATTTGTGCAAGGCTATGAGGAGTGTGACTACAGAAAATCAAGCTCTCGAAATGTGGCCCATTTCCGGGTTTCCAATTCGCCGATAAAAGCACCTTTTTTAGTATCCCATGCAGATTTTGCAGCCTGTGAAAATCTTCAATTTCTTGAAAAAGACTCTGTCTTGGAACGTGTAGCCTTTCAAGGGGTGGTAGTGGTGCTATCCGAAGACCAGCCCACTGAAGTGTGGAAGGCACTTTCCGAGGAAACCCAAAAGACCATCCAAAAGAAGCAGGTGAAGCTCTATGCGGTCAACAGTGAAAAACTATCGGAATATATAAAGAATAGTGGTAAAAACATTTCCGTCTTGCATGCCAGCTATTTGATAATGAACAACTCAGTTGTCAACAATGAAATCTTTTCCGTTGGCCGTGATGAAATTAAAAGGGTGGATACGTCATCCAAAAATCAAAATAGCGAACAAGAGGTGTGTGAAGATGAGGTTTTCGCCCAAACACTCCTAGGTCAGCTTTTGGCCGGTAAAGGAGACGAAGCCCCAGTGAGTCTATTCCCCGTGGATGGGACCTATCCAACGGGAACATCCATATATAATGACAGGGAACTGGCCAAAGAACTCCCCGATTGGACCCCGGACCAGTGTATACAATGTGGTGCTTGTAGCATGGCTTGTCCATCTGGGGCACTCCGTATAAAAGCCTATGATGCCAAGAGTTTAAGGGAAGCACCCTTACAGTGGAAATCCATGAACGTATTGGAGGAAATGGAAGGATTCAATCTATTGGATTATACCATTCAGGTAAATCCCGATCAGTGTACGGGTTGTCACAATTGTGTGGATGTTTGTCCTGCAAAAGCTCTTGTAATGACCCATGGCAAACCCCGTTTGGAGCAGGAAAGGGAACATTGGGATTATTTCGATACCATTCCAGAGATGGACCGAAATAAAATTGATGCTTCCAAAGTAAGTCAACAACAATTGCAGGAACCCCTGTTCAAGTATCCTATGGGGGAGGATGGGTGCGGGCAGGCCCCTTACTTAAAAGTAATGTCGCAATTGTTTGGTGACCGTTTGTTGGTGGCCAATGCCACCGGGGCAAGTTCCATTTTTGGGGGAGCGCTTCCCACCACACCATGGGGCAAAACCAAGGAGGGCAGGGGACCTGCCTGGTCCAACTCCTTGTTTGAGGACAATGCTGAATTTGGTTTGGGGTATAGATTGTCCTTGGACCAACAGGAATTGGAAGCAAGGAAGCTACTTCAAAAGCTTTCAGGATTTATCGGTGACCGACTGGTTCGGGATATTTTAAATGCCAAGCAAACCACGGAGCAGGAAATCAACCAACAAAGGAACCGCGTTGACCAATTAAAATCCATACTGAAGAAGGTTCAGATGCCCGAAGCACGAATACTGTCCCAAAATGTCGATAGTTTGGTAAAGAAGAGTGTATGGATCGTTGGGGGAGATGGTTGGGCCTACGATATTGGATATGGAGGATTGGACCACGTTTTGGCATCGGGAAAGAATGTGAACATCTTGGTATTGGACAACGAGGTGTACTCCAATACGGGCGGACAAATGTCAAAAGCGACGCCGTATGGGGCTTCGGCAAGATTTGCTGCCAAGGGAAAACAGAAATCAAAAAAGGATTTGGGCGCATTGGCCATGCAGTATGAAGAGGTTTATGTGGCATCCGTGGCCCTAGGGGCAGATCAAGAACAAACCTTGAAGGCTTTTGTGGAAGCCGAACGTCATGACGGACCGTCCATCATTATTGCGTATTGCCATAGTCCTGCACATGGAATTGATATGAAACATCCCTCACAATACCACAAAGCCGCAGTCGCATCCGGGCAGTGGTTGTTGTATCGCAATGATCCCTCTAGAGTGGAAAGAGGTCTTGCTTCCCTACAATTGGATTCGGAACGACCCAGTCTACCTGTAGAATACTATTTACGAATGGAAAAACGGTTTGATGCCTTTTTTGATAGCGAGGATGGTGCTTCTACAAGATTCTTTCAAAAAGCCCAGCAAAATGTGGATGATCGGTTTGAACGGTATAGCCATTTGGCTGTTTCCAAGTCGCTGGAATTGAGTCCGGTATATTAGACGGGATCATTCACTACTTTTCGTGCATCACGGTTCCGGAGGCCCAACCCTCCGGAGCACCCAACACGGCATATTTTTTTGCTTGGTCATTAAAATAGTGGGCTACGGAATCGCCGGGGTTTTTGTAAAGGACCCACTCAAAAGCAGTGGAAGCTGCATTGAATTCCCCTTTGAAATAGGCTTCGATGCCTTCGGTGTAGTGGGTCAGGGTCTCGAGCTTTAGGGAAATGCTCTCAATGCTGTCCCCATCTATACATTCGTAGATTTCAATGGCCTTTTGCTTTCCCTTTACCCGCACCTTTCCCAAATACCTGAAATTGAATCCTGTGGCATCCTCCATGGTCTGTATGCTGTCCTCGCTGATAATGATATTGGCCCCGAAATGTTTGGTGACTCCCTCGACCCGTGCCGCACTGTTGACGGTATCGGCAATGACGGCGGGATCGTTTCGTTTGGAATCCCCGATGATTCCCATGATCAATGGTCCGGTGTGCAAGCCTATTCCAATGGATAGGGGTTTGTATCCTTTCTCTTCGACCCTTCTTTTGTTGTACAAGGAAAGGGCGCGCTGCATTTCAACAGCGGCATCCAAGGCATTTTCTGGAGTTTTTGGGAATAGGGCCATGATGCCATCCCCGAGATATTGGTTCACAAAGCCTTCATTTTCTTTGATGATGGGTCCCATTCGACCCACATAGGCATTGACAAACTTGAAGTTTTGCTCCGGTGTCATTCCTTCAGCTAGGGAGGTGTAATCCCGGATATCAGAAAAAAGTACCGTCACGTTCTTTTCAATATGATCCCCCAACTTGACATCGGTGATGGATTCTTTTCCCACAGATTGTACAAATTCGGAGGGAACAAACTTGGAAGTGGCCCTATGAATGGTGTTCAGGTTGATGTGGGTTCGTATCCGACTCAGCAATTCACCCTTTGAAAAGGGTTTGGTGAGGTAATCGTTGGCACCGGAATTGAATCCGATGACCAAATCATTGACCGTGTTTTTGGCAGTGAGCAGGATAATGGGCAGATCACTGGCCGTATATTGCTTCCGAATGGTCTCACAGACCTCGTATCCGGAAAGTCCAGGCATCATAATATCCAATAACACCAATTGGAACGGAATCTCCCCATCCAATAATTTTAAGGCCTCCTTACCTGAACTTGCTTCAATGACTTCATACCCTTCCACCGTAAGATGGTTTTCCAAAACCCTCCGGTTTACGGGTTCATCATCCACTACAAGTATTTTTGTGGATCCTTCTAGGGAGTTGGTCTTTATTTGTTTGGGAAGTAGGTCTTCGTTGCCACGACTTATGGTTTGGACAACGTCTTGACCCATTTGTCCCTTTTGTTTGAGTTCTCTTCGTTTGATTTCGCTAACGGGTAGGGTAAAGGAGAAAATGGCCCCTTTTCCCGGTTCCGATTCAACCTGAATGGTGCCCCCGTGCAGTTCCACCAAATGTTTTGTGACCGAAAGGCCAAGCCCAGTACCGCCATAGGTCCTTTGGATGGACCCGTCCCCTTGTTCAAAGGAATTAAAAATGGTATCCTGCTTATCTTTTGAAATACCAATTCCCGTATCCGATATGGAGATGGAAATCATGGTATCCTTCGCTTCGGCAAAAAGGGTAATGTACCCCTTCTCGGTAAACTTAATGGCATTGCCAATGAGATTGTGCATAATCTGTTGTACCCGGTTTTCATCGGCGGTCACCAAAGGGATGTCCTTTGGGATGGAATTGATGAGTTTTAGTTTTTTGTCCTTGAGCAGGGGCTGGGACAACCGCAGTACAATGTTGGATATGGCGTAGAGATCCACAGGCTGAAGGGTAAGCGACAGGTCCTGGTTCTTAAGTTTTGAAAAATCAAGGATGTCGTTGACCAAGTGGGAAAGTCGTTTACCACTGTTGGAAATCATGTCCAAATTCTCCAAGGCCGCTTGGGGCAGTTTGCCCGCTATGCCATCTTTTAAGGATTCCGATAAACCAATGATGCCCACCAAAGGCGTTCTCAGTTCGTGGGAAGTGTTGGCCAGGAATTCATCTTTCAACGCATCTATTTTTTGAAGTTCCGCCACCCGTTGTCTTTCAATCTCCGTACGTTTTCGTTCTTCTTGGACGGCCCGCTTTTTTTCCTCGTCGGCCTGTTTTACGCGCTGATTCTGCTTATAGCGTTTAAAGGCGAACCAGAGGAATAATAATGCGGCCACGGCCAGTCCTATGATAATGTTCCGAAGGGTTTTCTGTTGCCTGATCTTCAACTGGTTGATTTCCGCATCTTTTTGGAGCGTGGTGATGGCATCCTGTTTTTTTTCAGTATCGAACCTAACTTGGAGTTCTTCAATCTGCTTGGATTTGGCCTCATTGAACAAACTGTCCTTCAAGGCCACAAACTTATTTTTATAGATCAGCGCCTTGTTGTATTCCTTGTTGCTCTCATAAATGCGGGAAAGGATGTCATAGTTTTCCTGAAGGTGGGAGCGTGCACCAATTTCTTCGGCTATGGCAATGGCATTTAGGATGGATTTTTCTGCCTGTTCGGGCTTGCCCATTTCAAGATTGATGGTTCCTATTTGGGTATAGCTCATGGAGAGCTCCAATCTCATGCCCAATTTTTCCCTTAGGGCAAGTGCCTTGTTGTGGTGCTCCAAGGCTTGGGCGTATCTTTTTTGACGCCCGTATACCTTTCCCAAGGCCTCATAATCAAAAGCTTTTCCCCAATCGCTGTTGGTCTCTTGGTCCAAGCCCAAGGCCCGGTTCAAGTATTCCAAGGCTTGGTCATAATCTTCTTGCTGCATGAACGTGTCCCCAATGTTGAAAAGGCAATTGGCCATTTCAGTTTTATCGTTCAAGGCACTGAAGATCTCCAAGGCTCTATTGTAATGATCCATGGCCTCGGACATTTTCCCGGTCTTTTTCAGGATTTCACCCATGGCATTCAGTGTGGTGGCAATACTGAACCGATCATCATGGTCTTCATATATTTTCAGGATATCGTAGTAGATTCCCAAGCTTTTGTCGAAATCTCCCAGATTATCCAAAATAACGGCCTTTTGATATAGGCCATTGGCCAGTGCAAAAGGTTCTTTTTGGGTACGGTAATGGTTCAAATACCCATCAATATGATTCAGGGCTTTGCTGTAGTTTCCAATTTGTCTTTCCCACACGGCATATTGATAGTCCGCCATGGCAATTCCCCAAGACAGGTTTGCATTTTGGCTGATGGTGTACAAGCTATCGATATGCTTTTTTGCCAAATCTGGGCTCCCGCGATTGTTCAGGTATTCCCAAGCAATATCCTTAAGTATCCGTATCCGAAGAGAGTCAGAGTCAACGGTGGAATATTTTTGCTGAAGACTGTCTATAAGCCCTGCCTGTCCCTGCATAGTGGTGGCAACAAGACATACGAAGAGTAGTATGAATGCAGAGCGTTTGATAGTGTTGGCTTTAGGTTGATAAACAGTAAATTAAATGTAGTGCATTAAAGTGATACCCACAAAAATGGCTCGGTGCGGATCACTTCAAACTTTCAGGTAGCTGTACGGATTATTGCTGCATTTTTAGATAGTAATCCGCCGAATGTTTTCCCGACCCATAAACGGCAAAGAAAATACAGGCCAATAGAACCAAGGTTGCCATAATTAAATTGGAGGTGTTCATGGTTCCCAAGAAATTGGTGAGTACGGCACCGAATAGAATGGGCAACTGTGCAATTACCGCCCAACGGGTCAATAGGCCAATTACAATTAAAAAACCACCCACAAAATGGGCAGGGGTAATATAGTGCAGTAAGATCATACCTCCCGGCACTCCTTCAAAAGGCTTGGCCATCAAGGCCATCTGCTCATGATTTGTCATAAATTCAATACCCTTGATAAAAAGAAAAATCCCTAGGGCAATACGCAACAAATCCAACGGATAATAGGTATGGGCATTGGCCCATTTGTTTAAGTCCTTTACGGTTCCCATAATGAACGGATTTATAGGTTGAATACTATAAGGTACTCATTTTTAGCGACATGTGGAAATTAATCCGTGGTAAAATGCTGTTTTTTAGTCTAATGTTTATTGAAGAGGGAAAGCTTGAAAGTTTGTATTCCGATCGTGGTTCTATCCGTTTTCCAAAACCAATTCCATTTGGATATCACTGCGCTCATAGGGCGATGAAACCCCAACAATTTCAACAAAGCCAAGCTTCCTATAGAGGTTGAGGGCAGGTTGCAGTATTCTGTTGCTCTCCAGATAGAGTTTCTGGGCCCCCAAGGACTTGGCCTTGTCAACAATATGCATGCCCAAAAGTTTGCCGATCCCTTTTCCTTGCGCTTTCGGGGAAACTCCCATTTTGGCCAATTCAAAATCATAGCCATCATGTTTGCTAGGGATAAGGGCACATACGCCAACGGGCTCATTCTCCAACAAGGCCACAGCAATGTAACCACCTTTGTCCAAAATGTTCTCCTTGGGATGGTGGAGGGAAACACGGTCCGCTTCCTCCATCTTAAAATAGGTGTTTATCCATTCCTCATTGAGAATCCTGAATGCCTTTCGATAAGTGTCGGAATAGGGTACTATTTTAGGGGAAATGGCCATGACGAATCGATAAAAAGTTGCCGTACAAAGTTACGGGGAAACCTTGAAAAGTATGTCAGGCATTTGTACCATAACCCTCTTTTTTTGAGTGGAATAACCAATTTTTTTCGCCTAGCTGCGTTATATATGTAATTAACCTCTCCGTTCAACGAAAAAATTGGTTGTTTACCGATTTATTGCGTAATATTACAACTCATATTAGTAATAAAACTCTTACAAGTTCCCAAATCTTGCAATGAGACTAAACCAAATACACACGCCTGACCCCATCAGGTACCTTAACCTACAAATTCCAATCGGCTATGGAAAAACTACTACTATTCTCTTTAAGAAACCCCCTCCGCCTATTCCGTTCTAGTGGAATCGTACCCTTGATACTTTTCTGTTGGCTTTCCGCACATTCGGTATTGGCGCAAGAAAGCAATCCCTATGTGAGCTATGATATTCCGTTTCAGAATCTGCTCAAGTACAATCGGTTTTTAATAAACCCTACTTTTTCAGCGGTCCGCGAAGATAAATCCTATGTGAATTTTTTCCACAGAAGTCAAAGCGCGGAATTCAGTGACAATAACCAGAACTACTTTTTGAGTTATAGTGGCCAAATCAACGATAGGATAGGTCTGGGCTTGAGTTTGTACAACCAAAAATCGGGGGTGATCTCTAACTTGGGGGTGATGGCCAATTATTCCCATGGCATTCAATTGGGGCAGAAAAGCAGCCTTACTTTTGGGGTGAACATCCCTTATTATGTAAGTAGCTTGGACCCGGATAGGGCAGTGGCGCTTGAGGATGACCCTTTGCTGAACGAAGCATCCGAAAGTTCCATCATTTCCTTCCAACCAGGACTCAACCTTTCCTTGGGAAAGTTTGATTTTGGTGTCTTTGCCCAGAATCTGGTGGATTATAACATTAAGTCAGGAAAATCACTCACCAATATTGCAGAGAAGACATTCTCCGGGCATGTTCAGTTTACCCATGAGTTTGAGAATGCCCATGGAATTTTGGAAGATGGTAGGCTCATGCCTTTGGCACGGGCACGGTTTGAGGGCAGTAATGACCCTATCTTTGGTGGCGGAGTTATCTTGGACCTTCCCAAATTGGGTTGGATACAAGGTGGATACGACCAATTTTATGGAGCCTCTGCCGGAACAGGGTTTAACCTGAACCGAAGACTTTCCTTTGGATATAACTTTGAAAAGAACATCAACAATAACCTGATCAATCTTGGGGTGACCCATGAGGTGTCCATAGCCTATTCCTTTGTACCCACTTTATCCAAGAATGTTATGGTCTCCAATGAGGAGAACGACAATAGAAAACCTATTGAGGGAGATGGTTTGGTGGCCGATGCCAAGAGATCCAAGAAAGAGGTGCAGAAAAGCAAATTGGATGTAGCAACCACCTTGCGACCTTCCAATAAAGAGGATCTGGCGTTCTGGGAAGAGCAGATTGAACAATTAAGGGCACAGCAAGAAGATAACTACGCCGTGATCAATGAGCTTATTTTCCGGATGGATTCCATGGAGCAGAACCGGCAACGCGACTTGGAAAAACGGTTTGAAATGGTGATGCACATGGTGAAGCAACAGACCGGTGATACCAGGCCTGATATTGAGCAAAAAGCCCATGAACTCTATTTGGCCAAGAGTGAAGATTTGGATTCTTTGGCGAGAACCATGTCCCAAACACAGCTGGCGGATAATTCAACCAGTACTTCCAGAAATAGTGTCAAACCTAAGACTACGGGTTCTTTTTCAGGAGGGGATTATAAACCCATTGAAAAGTTCATCAATCTGGATGGAGTAGGGCAAGGGCACTATATAGTTGCCAATGTGTTCAAGAACGAGCGCTATTTAAAGAGTTTTATGAACAAGCTCAAGGCGCAAGGTTTGGAGGTAGAATACTTTAAAAATCCGGATAATGGTCTTAATTATGTGTATTTGGCCAAGTACGAAGAGAACGAACAGGCTTACGCGGCGTATCGTTCCAAGATGAAAGGGAAGTACACGGACGAGATATGGATCATGCATGTGGACAACCCCCGATATTCCAATTGGGCCGATGCCATTTTCCAAGACAACGAATAAGGCAATCAGGGTTATCCCTTTTTCATCTTGTGGGCAATGGCCTTACTTCCGGGGTCGTTGGTCTCGTTGAGCTCAGAAATGATGGTAGGGTGGTCATCCACGCGGGTTTGCGACAATTTGTAAGCCGCCTGAATCTCTGTGATTTCAATCTGGAAACCTACCACACCTTTAACTTGGCGTAGGGTCTTGGGCGACATATGGCCCAAGGAAATGGGATTTTTCGATTTTTGCTCGTATTTATCCACAAGCTTGTACATCGAGGCCATGGTCTGTTCCTCATCCAAAACGGTTACTTTTCCATAGACGTGCACGGCAATATAGTTCCAAGTGGGAACTTCTTCCTCTTTATACCATGACGAGGAAACATAGGTGTGTGGTCCATTGAAAACACACAATACCTCTGAAGGGCTGTTGAAGTTTTTCCATTGCGGATTGGCCTTTGAAATGTGCCCCACAAGGATATCCTGGCCCTTAGCATTTTTATCCAGTTCCAAGGGAATATGGGTACCCCAAGGCTTTCCCTCCACCGTATTGATCAAAATGCCAAAACTGTTCTGGATCAAGAAGTCTTTTATTTCATCAAGATTTTCATTTTTGTAATAGTGCGGGATGTACATTGGAAAATGCTCTTATGGGATAATGGATACAAATATATCAATACCGCCTTTATGGAAATCTACATGAAATAAAAAAGCGGGTTAAACCCGCTTTCTTTTACTAGTGAAATCACTGTCCGTCACCCCTTGTTTTCACTTCTCCACTGGAACCGCTAAGATCACCCCTGTAGATCCATAATTCCCCGCGATCTCCGTTTGTGGCAGCTTCAACATCCTTTAAAAAGTCTGAAAAACTACCTGTTCCATGAACTTCTTCATACCATTGCATAAACTTGTCCTCTTCTCCCATCCAGGCCGATTTGTCAAAAAAATCGACCCAAACAAAATCCTGACCGTCCATATTGGGGAGTTCGTTGAAGTAACTACCCCATTGATGGTCCGGGTCTTTGGTCTTGAAGACTTTTTGCACGCGATCTAAAATGGAGGAGAACTCCATTTGCTTGAATCGTTTCACATCCACCATAAAAATGGAAAGGTTCTTTAGGTTAAAATCCCTGCTGAAATTGGAATGTTTTAGATCGTTTTTCCAATAGGTGGTTTCCATTTTGGCCAATGCATTGGCGGCCACATTGGTATTCCAATCCTTGGTGTGGGCATCGTCATAATTGCTCACATCGTCCATGGCCGCCCAAGAGGTTGGGCCCATACTCCACACATATTTTCCGGAATTTTCACCACTGGCTACCCAAAACACACTGACTGAGCCTGGATTGTTGGCATGATATTTCTTATTATGGGTTGCCATTCCCGCCTCAAATGCCTCAATCTTTTCTGGATGAGGGGTCATCATCACATTCATAAAAATGGGAGCCTGTTCGGTCTGTTGGCCCATCATTACGATAGGCACCAGTACTAGGGTTAAAAGTAATCGTTTCATTGTCTTTAGTTTTAGTTTAGTTTTTGATCATTCTGTTTGTTCTTCCTCCATCATTTTGGCCTCAGCCTCAATTTTTTGGAGTTCCAATACAATTTCGGTAGGGTCCCAGTAGCCATATTCCTTGACGATTTTGCCATCTACAAATTGAAAGGTCAGGTGAACGGGAATACTTATTTGCTTTCCGTTTGCCGCAAGGGTGCATCCCCATTCCAACCAACTGTTTACCCAGGTTTCACCATCATCGGTCACTACCATTTCATATTCTTGATGGTCATTCCCAAAGCCGCGCGAGGTATAATTGACCTCCGATTGTCTGTGATAATCCATGGCCTCCGAGGGCGACATGGCATCGTCATTGGTGTTGTAATAGGTCTTGGAAGTATCAGCGTACATGCTGGTATCGTAGTTTTTACTGTCATAATTGGCAATCAATTTCTTGACAGTGTCAATTTCTGGGGAGTTCTGGGTGTACCGCACCGGACCCTGTTGGCAAGCGCCGAGCAATAGGGCCACAATCCCACATGATAAAAGAATTTTTTTCATTGTTTGTTGATTTAAGGTTAGTATAAAAAATACCCCGACCACAGGGCCGGGGCATATGCTTTATTTAATTTGAAACAGGAAAAATGAGGCTTTGTACGTATCACGAATGGGTTTCCAGTGACAAAGCATTCCATACGTAGCGAATTTGCACAATCTTCATGGGTCAAATGAGCCAGAATCGTCAGTGTTTTCAAAACATTGAGTTACAGGTTGTGGAAATCTGTGGTACAAAGTCAACTTGCTCAATTGCGAACGGCGTAGGTCAGCATGACATGCAAGTACAAAGATCTATTTAGATGTGGGACTTGCCGAGAAGAATGCAAGGGGGAAAGTTGTAAACAGTCGGTCTTATAAATATAATAAAAAACTGTCAATCAGTAGTTTAAATGATATGTTTTTTGATTGAAATCAGTCAAATCAAAGGTGTTTTCTTACGCAATTCGGTTGGTTTTTCGTGAAATATGGGTTGTGATGGTGTATTCCAGTGAAAAAAGAAGGGACATGTCGGATATAAGGTGTCCAACATGCCCCCGGATTTTATTCAAAGGTATATTCGGTCTGTATGGTTTCGGTAACCCGAAAATAGCCATACGCCAAATTGTTGGGGTTGTCCAGATTCACGCAATTGCCCACCAAGGGAACCGGGGTGGGGCTGAACGGGGTCCCCGCATTTTCATACTGGTCTACCAAAAGCCTTAGGTAATCATGGTACTGTTTAGAAATGCCCATTAAGGCCACATCCACGACATCGCCGGGTTTAAACTCATCAACGCTATCTTCGCCTTCCAACTTTTCATAATAGAAGGAGGCTTCATTGCCGTCAATGAATTCATCCTTGATGTAATAGAGCTCCGAAAGTAGGTCGTTCTGACTTTTGAAGCGAAGGAAGTAGTGGTCTCCAAGACCTTCGGGGTCCTCAAAGGTTACGTTTACCTCAAGGGCCTCATCGTCCTCTCCGCCGTCCTTGGATTGGGAAACCTCGATGGTGTCCACCAAAGGATATAGGGTTTCGGTGGCTGTGTAGGTCTCTTCATTATAGATGACCTCCAGTTGATAGGTATCCCCTACGATAGGCGCAAAGGATGAGGTGGTGTACTCTCCGTTGTTTTGACTGGCAAAGGTGAATTCAGCGGCTGTATCGGTATTAATGACCTTGACCGAGGCACCAAGTACGGGAGCAAATTTCTGTTCGGCAAAGAAAGGGGTGGAAGTACTCAGTACAATGGTCTGATTGTTTCCTTGAGTTCCTTTCTCCCAATCCAAAGAAGCTTCTATGACCAGCCTTTCAGGGCCTTCAGGAACATCCACCTCAATAACGTCGGTGCAGGATGTGGCCAAGAGCAATACGCCAATGCATACTATATAAAATGGTTTCATGTGTTTAAAATTTAAAGTTGTACGTTACAGAGGGAACAATGCCGAAAATGGCGGTACGGGTGGCTTCATTGGCGCCCGTTTCCATATTCTGTCCAAAGGATATCGATGCGGCATTCCTCCTATTGAACACGTTGTAGATGCCAAAAACCCATTCGCCCTTCCATCGATTTTGGGGCTTTCTATTGGGACGGTAGGTGGCCGAAACGTCCAATCGGTGGTAAGCCGGCAAACGATCGGCATTACGATCCGAGTAACTGGCCACGGAAATCCCCTCATACTGGTATTGCCCATTGGGGTAGGTCACAGGTCTTCCCGTTTGAAAAATGGCATTGGCCCCAAAACTCCATTTTTCGTTCAGGGCATAGGCCCCGGTGAGCGATACGTCATGGGTGCGGTCATGTGCAGTGCTGTACCAATCCCCATTGTTGATTCCCGGCCCACCGGCGTCCCCTCCGGGAGTCCGTTGCTGTGATTTGGACCAAGTGTAGGCCAACCAACCGGTAAAAGCACCTTCATTTTTTCGTAACAGGAGTTCAACACCGTAGGCTTTTGATTCGCCGTTCAGGATTTCACGTTCTATGGTATTGTTTCCAATCAAGTCAGAACCATCAATGTAGTCGATTCGGTTGTCCACGGTCTTGTAGAAAGTCTCCACCTCCATGGAATAGACATTGCCCTTAAAGTTTTTAAAATACCCCAAGGCAAATTGGTCCGATAACTGGGGCTTGATGTACTTTCCGCTCGGGGTCCAAACATCAATGGGGGTTACCGATGAGGTATTGGACAATAGATGGATGTATTGGGCGGCACGGGAATACCCCAATTTTACAGAAGAGAACTCGTTAAGTTGATAGGCGAGGGAGACCCTAGGCTCAAAATTACTGAAGGTTTCAATGCTCTCACTCTTTTTATAATTGACTTCGTCAATGGGATCTTGCCTTTCGTAAATCCGAAGGGTGTTGTTATAGACCAAAGGTCTATCGTTCAAGTATTCGTTCAAAGGCTGTCCGCCCATGCGGTTAAAATGACTGAACCGAATACCGTACTGGGCGGTTAATCTATCCGTAAGCTTATGCTCCGCATTGATGTAGGCCGCACTTTCCAGAGCCCGTTTTTTGTCCAGCTGCAACTCATTGATCGCAGAAGCTGGATCAGTGGGTTTTATACGACCGGGATCAAACACATACTTTATGGTGCTCACTCCAAAATCGAGCTTGAATGCATCATTGAAATAGTATTTAAGGTCGTATTTTACATTGTAGTTTTGGATGGAAGAGACCCAATCAAAATCAAAGAAATCAATACCCAGTTCGTAATCATAATTGCTATAGATCAATGATAGATTGGAGAAGAGCCTATCGTTGAAAATATGGTTCCATCGTAGGTTCCCCGATGCATTCCCGTAGCTGCTGCTAAAAGACCCCCCGATATTGAAAAGGTCACGACCAAAGTACCCTGAGAGGTACAGTTTATTGTTTTGGTTGAGATTGTAATTGGTCTTTAGGTTAAGATCGTAAAAATTGGCGCTGTTATCTTCCCCGGCCAATTTTAGGAACAGGTGGGCATACGATCCGCGTCCGGCAATCAAGAAGGACCCCCGGTCGTTGAACATGGGCCCTTCAAGGGCCAGTCGGCTGGAAATGGCCCCAATGCCCCCGGTCATGGCAAATTCTTTACTGTTTCCATCTTTCTGCCTTACATCCAATACCGATGAAACCCGACCTCCAAACCGGGCAGGGATGCCCCCTTTATACAGTTTAAGGTCTTTTACGGCATCGGCATTGAAGACCGAAAAGAAGCCCAATAAATGGGATGTATTGTATATAATGGCCTCATCCAATAACACCAGGTTTTGGTCCACAGCTCCCCCGCGAACATGAAATCCGCTGGAACCTTCCCCATTGTTGGTGACCCCTGGTAGAATCTGAAGGGACTTTATAATGTCCACTTCGCCCAAAACCACAGGCATTTGTTTTACAGTCTTGATGTTGAGTTTGGAGACACTCATTTCAGGTTTGCGGAGTAGTGCGCGTTCGGGCTCTTCAGCAGTGACCTCCACCTCATCAAGTTGGGTGGACGACTCCAATAATTCCACATCAAGGGTCATGTTTTGGTCGAGGACAACCTCACGGGTCATTTCATTGTACCCCATGTATGAAAACACTAGAGTGTAGGTTCCTTGAGGGGCACTGATGGAATAAAAACCATATTCGTTGCTGATGGCACCAATATCGGTGCCGCGTAAAAAAATGGAGGTGCCAAACAAGGTCTCCCCATTGGTGCCGTCCGATATTTTTCCGCTAATGGTGAAATTGCTTTGGGCATGAACGAGCGTTGTACCCAATAAGAGGCACAGACCCAAAAGCCAAAATGCCGGGCCATACCTTTTCTTTTTTTGTTTCATTTGTGATTTTTTGAATTACAGGTTAAGATGAAATCGTTTTTTGATTCATTCGCCCTAAAAGACAGCCCAAAAAGTAAAGGGTTGCATGGGGTTATTTGTTAAATGCATTTTTTTGTAAAAAGGCAAGGGGGCAAGTACCATTGCATCAAAAAAAAAGAGCCCTGTACAGGGCTCTTTAATATATTTGGCAATGAGAATCAATTACATATGGGAGGTAGATAGCGTTGGGTGCCATGGATTGTGCCATGATAGCTTCCATCCACCATTTGGAACCCTTGTTCCAATCTAGCTCCATTGGGCATCTTGGATTGCACATAGCCTTCATGTATGGTATACATATATTTGCCTGTAATCTCATGGTAAACTTTAGTGGATTTAGTGTGTACGGCTTGTGATGGTTTTTCCTTCCAGCCAGATTTTGCTGCTTCACGTTTTACAGCGGCCAAAAGAGATTTTGAAAGGTCGTTTGTGGCTCCAGTTGTAGCGCCGTAATTACTGCTGCCACTATTGCAGAACGTTTTCCAGCCTTGTTCTGTAACCTTTATTTTTAACGGCCCCGATGTGGCCATCATAACTTCCAAGGGAAATGTTTTGCCATCAGTAACGTTGATATTGACGACCCATTTTTGTATTTCCATGGTATGTTCGCCAATGCTTGGGTTTTTTGAAAAAATGCCTTCGATCCCTTCTCTATAGGCATCTTGTGCAGGCCCATTTGGCAAAAAGAACGGCTCCCTGTAATGTTTCCATTCATTAACAACCTTAAGATCATCACCTCTGACAGCCCTGAAAAGATCTTGGCCCACTTCCTCTCCATCGAAAAGGATTCGGGTTCTTATGGCGGCTCCCATTTCTCCGGCTGGGGGAAATCCAGTTAATTTAAGAAGCTCCATAGGAGGCCTGTCTTCTTTGGTAATGATACGTACCCAAGCGGAATTACCAAAGGTGAAGGAATTGGTTAGCTCTATGTCCGTTGCTGTAGCTTGTCCTTCTTTTTTGCCATTGGCATAGATTGGCCCTTCCGTTGAGACTAGAACTTTTCCCAAATTATTTTTGATGAAGGGTTCCAAGTTGGCTTTTTCCACTTTCTCCTTGGAGCGTTGCTCCATGATTTTTTCTAGGGCATCACGACTTTTGGTGTTACTGAAGAATACCATGGCCATGAGTGTTTTTTCTTGAAAAATGGCCAATTGGTAGTATTCAATATTGCCAGATTCATCTTTATGTGGAACAATGGCGCCTATTCCCAAACCTTCTATTTCAACACCCACGTTTTCTGGGGTTTCTCCTGTGGATTTGTACTTTAGAGCGCCTTTTAGGTCGCCCAGATAGCCTTTTATTTCAATTTCTTGCTCATTTGAGTATCTTCCATGCACAACATTGCCAAACTCCAAACTCTCCCATACCCCGGTTGCTGCATAAGTGCCTTCCGGTAAAAATGAAGAGCCTCCTTTTTTTGTGTTGATCAGTTTTTCTGCTTCAGCAATTTCGCTTTCCAATTTAGAGGTATTGCAATTTGGATCTCTGTCATGGATTTTTTTCAGATAATTGTCTTCTACCCGTTTTAGCACGGTTTCCATCTCAAAGACTGAAAGGTTCTCGTCATCACTTTCTGGTTCCATGATTTTGGCCAAATCCTTGCGGGCCATTTTAAAATAATAATCGGTTCCCTTACAACCATCCTCGATTCCAATCCCAATTTCTGCCTGTTTTGGGTTTGTGGATGTGGGATTGGGTGATGACTTTGGAGTGGTTCGGTTTTCACTTGATTTTGGAAGCTTGCCCGTTTTTTCAATATTGCTAACACTTTTTTTAAGCTTCCGTTCTTCGGTTTTTGCTTTGTTGGACACTTTCTTGCCCAATTTTCCCAGTTGTGCTTTTGCGTTTTGAACATTTCCCAGTCCTAAGGCAATGAACAGTATGATTCCGATCACTTTTTTCATTGGTAGTTTGTTTATAATTAATATGATAGGGAAATATTAGCTCTTTTTTTCTGTACTTGACCATGACTTTTGACGGATGAGGGAGTTGAGTTTATGAAACCCTGTTTTGAATTGACCTCCAGAAATAAAAATGATTCCAAAGTGTCCATGAAGTGGATAGAACGCTTCGGGATTTTTACAATTTGATATTCATACCGTAGGATATGTCGTTGGGCTAAGAATAATAGGTTCAACAAAGAAGTTTGATTAATTTCATGCCAACTAAACAAAAACAAGAAATGCAGAAATTTTTAATGCTGATGGCCTTGGCCATCTCAATCGTAGCATGTAAGGATAAAAAAGCGGAGGAAACGTCTGCCGAAAAGACGAAAATTCCTGTTTATGCTTGGGACTATGGGCCTGGTGAAGCCACGGATGAAGAATTAACCGCAAAGTTTGCCGATCTCAAGGCAAAGGGCATCGATGGGCTTATGTACAATGGCGGACACGACCCGGAAACGTACAAAAGGGTAGGGAAGCTCGTTAAAGAGGCCGGTATGGAGTTCCACACATGGATTCCTACCATGGTACAGGGAAAAAACCCAAAGCTGAAAGAAGAGTGGTATGCCGTAAATGGGAAAGGTGAATCGGCTTTTGATAAGCCTGCCTATGTTTCGCACTATACCTTTTTATGTCCCAGCAAGGAAGGGGTGTACAACTTCTTGGCCGATCTATACGGAAGCGTGGCAGAGGTTGAGCATGTGGATGGTATTCATTTGGATTACATCCGTTTTCCCGACGTGATATTGGCCCGTGGCCTTTGGGACAAATACGGACTGGTCATGGATCGTGAATTCCCACAGTTTGATTATTGCTACTGTGACGACTGTACTTCGGCATTTAAAGACAAAACAGGTATCGATATTCTAGAGGCGGAAGACCCTTCACAGGTGATGGAATGGAAACAATTCCGATATGATTTGATCACCAATATGGTCAACCGTTTGACCGAAGTGGTACATTCTAAAAACAAGAAGATCAATGGGGCGGTTTTCCCTGGTCCATCCATCGCCAAGAAATTGGTAAGACAGGATTGGGGCAAATGGGACTTGGATGCCATATATCCCATGAACTACAACGACTTTTATTTGGAAGGTCCCCAATGGGTCGGGGAAATGGTTGCCGAAGAGGTCGCCACGGCAAAGGATGGAGCTCCTGTGTACAGTGGATTGTTCATCTGTCCAAAACCAGAAAAGAAAGGCGATGAAAAGGATCCTGAAAATCACGGTTTGTTGCCCGGGGAAATCGGGGAGGCCATTAAAGTATCCATGGAGAATGGAGCTGCGGGTATCTGTCTTTTCACACCAGGAAGGATGACGGACGCCCATTGGAAAGCTTTTGAAGAGGCTATCTACAAGGACTATTCCGCAAAATAATTTTTTTGATTGCATTTAGAAGCCCGATGATTTTTATCATCGGGCTTTTTTTATTCATACGATCCATCAGGGAAAAACCACAGTTCGGTAATTCATTTTTTCTGTGTTTTCAAGAAACCTGCAATTTTGGGACATCAATCAAAAAACGGACGGTCTTTTTTCTCACTTTGCCTAATTTGGAAGGTGATTGGGCCAACCTTCTGAATAAACCTATGGTTTTTGTTAATTTTAATCATCATAAGGTGGGATGGTCAAGCGTATTCATCCACCAACCCGATTAGCAATCATGGAAAAAACATTCCGATACATTGGCAAATTGTTGCTTACTGCAATAGGATTGGGGCTGTTGATAGCGCTAATCTTCATAAGTGTAGAGGCACTCTTGGGCCGGGAAGTGGTGTTTGGCAAGGATTTAATGGGTGAAGTGGGTCACTATGTGCTGTACTCCATCGTGCTCACCTTCATTAATAGTCTGTACTACGATTACATCAACCATCGGGTGCAATGGAAAAGGTTTGCAAATTACCGCATATTCATTAGTGGCATTGGAGGGGTTGTGCTTACCCTTTTGGGCATCTTTTGGATACGCATTGTAATTAACTTGGGTTTTGAGGGAGAAACATGGGAAACTTTTGTGAAAGGGGAAGACCCTATGTTCTACATCGTGGCACTTTTAATAACCGTGGTAGTGTCTGTGTTTTTCTATGCGGCATATTTTTACAAGAATTGGCAAGAAAAGCGGGTAAAGGAGCAAAAGATCATCGCCGGGACCGCTTCGGCAAGATTTGATGCCCTTAAGAATCAATTGGATCCCCATTTTCTCTTCAACAGCCTCAATGTACTCACCAGTCTCATTGAAGAAGACCCCGATCAAGCACAAAAGTTCACCACTTCGCTTTCCAAGGTATACAGATACGTATTGGAACAAAAGAATAAGGACTTGGTCACGGTGGATGAGGAGCTCAATTTTGCCCGAACCTATGTGCGGCTGTTAAAAATGCGCTTTGAGGACAGTATTGTTTTTGAAATTCCGGAAAGTTGCACCCAACCCGAAGCCAGAATAGTTCCCCTTTCCTTACAGTTGCTTTTGGAAAATGCAGTAAAACACAACGTGGTGACCGCTTCCAGACCATTGCACATAAAAGTGTTCGAGGAAGGTGGAATGTTGGTGGTAAGCAACAATCTCCAAGAAAAACAGGTAGTGAAAAAGAGCAGTGGGGTGGGCCTGCAGAACATTAAGCAACGCTATAACATTTTAACGGACCGCGAGGTGGTCATCCAAAAGTCAGATGTAGAGTTTAGGGTGTCATTGCCCATACTCACCCAAAAACTGACCGTTGTGGAAACCCAAAAAGATTATATAGCGCAAAAACGATACGCCAAAGCCAAAGAACAGGTGAAGGCCATAAAGGACTTTTACAGCAACTTGATTACGTATTGTATGGTAATTCCATTTTTGTGGTGGATCAATTTAAGGACCACAGACTTTCTTTGGGCCTTTTTTCCCACCTTGGGTTGGGGATTTGGTGTGGTCATGCATGGGATGGAAGCTTTTGGTTACAACCCACTGTGGGGCAAACGTTGGGAAGAACAAAAAATCCAGGAACTTATGGATAAGGATGAGTTTTAATCCTTTTTAGCTCAGATGTCAGAAGTCGGATGTCAGGTTATAGTAAAACCTCCCAACAACTCATCCACGATAATTGACGGTTCACGAATCTATTTTTCCCTCACTTTCGGTAAATGATGAATTTTGGAGCATACATAATCACTAAATCATAAAAACGAACCGTTATGGAAGATTCGAACAAAAAATACGATAGGGCCAAAGAGAAAGTGGAAAAGCTAAAGTCTTTTTATGCCAGTTTATTGGCCTATTGCATCGTAATCCCGATTTTGGCCTACCTCAATTATAGAACAACCAGTTACCCTTGGATTATTTTTCCGGCGGTGGGATGGGGCATAGGTCTTCTGGGAATGTGGTTCTGTGCACAAGGCTACAACCCTCTTTTGGGAAGGGGATGGGAAGAACGCAAGATCAAAGAGTTCATGGAGCGAAAAGAATTTTAACAATGTTTATATTTAGCAGTAGCCAAAAAGTCTATAGTATGGAAAATTTGGACAGGGAAAGCAAGTACATGAGGGCCAAGGAACGGGTTGGCGAGCTTAAAAAGTTTTATGCCCATGTATGGTCCTACATCATGGTCATGACGGTATTGGCCTTGATCAACTATCTTACCAACGGGTTCAGCTATATGTGGTTTTTATGGGCCGCTTTTGGGTGGGGCGTAGGAGTCATGTTCCATGCCATTGGAACCTTCAACCTGAATCCCTTTTTTGGGAAAGGATGGGAAGAAAAGAAGATAAGGGAGTTTATGAAAGAAGAAGAGGATGAAACCACAAAATGGAGATGATCATGGAAAATTTTGAGCAAGAAAAATTTACTAGGGCCAAGAAACGCGTAGAGGAAATCAAGTCGTTTTATATTCACCTGATGGTGTACTTGGTCATTAATGCCTTTATATTGATAAGCATTTATATCAATGCCGACACTTTTTGGACATGGCCCCATTTTGTGACCCTTTTTGGTTGGGGGATAGGGTTGGCCTTTCATGCGGCCAAGGTTTTTGGTTTTAACCCATTGTTTGGAAAAAATTGGGAGGAACGCCAAATCCAAAAGTTCATCGAAAAGGACAAAAGGGAAATGGACAAATACCTGTAAGAAATGAATGTGATCATCATTGAAGATGAAAAACCAGCGGCCAGAAGATTGGGTCGCCTATTGTCCGATTTGGAAGTAGAGGTCTCCACCATGTTGCATTCCGTTGAAGAATCCATTGACTGGTTTCAAAATCATCCGCACCCCGATCTTATTTTTTTGGACATCCAATTATCCGATGGATTATCCTTTGAAATTTTTGATGTGGTCGAAGTGAAAAGCGCCATCATTTTTACCACGGCTTTTGATGAATATGCACTACAGGCTTTCAAGTTGAACAGCATAGATTATTTGTTGAAACCCATCGATGATGAAGAGCTGGAAAGGGCGGTGAAAAAGTACCGTGATTTTAAACCGAACCAACATAAAATTTCGGTCGATTTTGACGACATAAAAAAGCTGTTGGCAGACCCTTTGGAACGCGAATACAAAAAGCGGTTTACGGTCAAGGTAGGGCAGCATCTCAAAATCATAAATGCGGAAGATGTGGAATGTTTTTACAGTGAGAACAAAGGAACGTATGCCGCGACTTCAGAGGGTAGAAATTATTTGTTGGACACAACTTTGGAACAGTTGGAGGAGGAGTTGTCCCCAAAGATTTTCTTCCGGGTAAGCCGTAAATTTTATGTGAACATCAACCATATAAAAGACATCATTTCATACACAAATTCCAGGCTTCAACTCAAGTTGAACCACTTCAATGGGCAAGAAATCATTGTAAGTAGGGAGCGTGTAAGAGACTTTAAGTTATGGTTGGAATAAATGATTAAAAACAACTGATTATCAAATAATTGATTTAATTTAAAAGTCACTATAAGTTTTCTTTATAGTGGCTTTTTTAAGCTAAAATGGTCAATTTTCCTCTATGCGGTTATCGTCAAAAGCGGAGGGAAGCAACTTTGGGATGAGCTTGATGAAAATGGGCAAGAGAACCGCCCCTCCAGGCAACATAAAAATGGCCAAGGACGGGATACTTTTAAAAATGTCGATGAGTTGGTTCTGCACTTTTTTCTTCTCATCTTCCGTTAAATCCTTCACGGTTGATTTGGACAAAAGCGACATTAATTCCCTACTTTCCTGGAGTTCTTTTTTGAGTCTTTTGCTATTTCTCAAAATAAGTTTACTCACATTTTTGGACATGCCATCATAGAATTGAAGGGCCAAATTCTTGTCGTTCAAATAGGCAATTTTTTCCTTGTTTTCCTCAAAGAATTTTTGCACATATTCGAGGGTGGTTTCCACATCTTTTTTTGACTTTCCAAGATGGGTTCCAAGACCAAAAATATAATCGGATTCGGTATAGTCAATCGACTTATCTTCCCATATGGTCAGACAGGCCATATCCAAAAAATAATCCTTTTCAAAAGAGGAAAAATTTTGGTCCAAAAGATCTAGATAGGTACCATCAAATTTTGCTTCATCGAGGTTCACATAGGTAAGGGAAGCATCCAAAAGTTGAATGAGTTTGTCATCATTCTTTTTGGCCTCTTTGGAGTTTAGGGTATGGTAGGCAATGTTGATGGTCACGTACTCCAAAAGTTGGGCATGTTCCTTGAAAGACTCCCGGGACTGTAAATAGTTTTTAAAGATGAGCACATCCACATAAAGCAGCGAATTGGTCAAGCTACTGCCCAAGGCCCGGTTAAATGCATTGCCGCCCAAATAAATCCGGGAATCAATCAATTTCTCCAATTGGGCCTCGGTATGTTTTCCACTCAATATTTTGCTCAGAAAGGAGATGTGGGCCACCTCCAAGGACTGATAGTATTCAAAAACAGTATTGACAAAATGGTCAAAACGGGCCTTTCCTTTTTCAAACTGAAAGGTAAAATAGAGTGCCGTGAGCAGATTGATCTTGGCTATTTCGTCTTCACTAAGGGTATGCTCCGCTTCAATAAAGGGCGGAATGTCCAGATGTACCCCATAGACAAAACCGCTTCTTTTGAGTTCATGGTACAGGCTATCAAAGTCTTGAAAAAAAGTGGCCTCTTTGGTAACAAGGTGGCCAAACTTCTTGATCCATCCAGAAGCAGAAGGGTTCATTGGGTGATTATTTACAGACCAAAGTAAAACAATTATGGGACTTTATCATGAACAACACGCCTAGCTCACATTAAAAATCCATTAAGTTTTTTTTAACATTTAAGAACCAAACCGCTCCAGAACAAGTTGCGTAGGTAGGGGTGTAGGAAACTTTAAAAACAAATGACATGAAAAAAACAACAAAGTATGTAATAGGCTTAGGTGCTTTGGTCGCATCGGCAATTGTTCTGGTGTCCGCAGACCATATTGATGCACCTTCGACCGCAGGAACCACTTCGGATATTGCCGATTTTTATGCCTTTGAACCCAGTGAAGGTTCGGACAATACGGTTTTTGTAGTGGACGTCCAATCCAATGTGTTGCCCGAATTGGCGTATGGCACCTTTGATGAGGATGTACTTACCGAAATCAATATAGATTTGGATGGGGATTTGGTAGAAGACCAAGTGATCCAAGCCATTGCTAGGGATGGTAGAATGTATTTTTTTGGACCGGCAACGCCATCGCAAACGGGATTGAATAGTCAAGTATTAACGGACTCTCCTCTTGGCGATGTGGAAATTTCCGGAGCAACGCCCATTGTGGAAACCGCCAATGGGGTTTCATTATTTGCAGGACCGAGACAGGACCCTTTCTTTTTTGATTTCTTCCAATTCAATGCGGTCATTTCCCCTGAGATGGAATCGGCCCCCGGTGGATTTCTTCCGCCAGAAGAGGCAGCGGACACCTTTGATGGTGCCAATACCCTTTCCATAATTGTGGAAATCCCCAACGCCATGCTGGGAGCCCCTACGGCCACCAATGCCTTGGGACTCACGGTATATAAAACTTGGGTGACCACAAATAGAAAACAATAAGCAACTTAAAAACATTAAAAAAGATGATACGAAAACAAGCAATATATTTCGCAGCGCTGATATTGACCTTAGGATTGGTCATTGGATGCAGTAATGATGATGAGGCCCCATATCAGATGGGAATGGATGACGATATGATGATGAATGATGACGATGATATGATGGGAACCGATTTTTCAGGGACCTATGCCCAAGTGGACCACATAGGACGTCCCGGCATCAATACCACTTTAAGTTTTGATATGGAAGGGGAACCCAGCGTAAAAGACGCACACAATACCACAATTCCTTCGGAAATGTCCACGGCTTTTCAGGCCGGTTTTCAAGCAAGGTTGGAACAATACCATGATGTGTATGCCATAAAGTTGGGACTGGACCCTGCTGATGTAGATTATGAGAACAATATTTTGGGGTTGGATGCCGCTACCCTGACCACCGTTTTGGCGGCAGATGTTCTGGAAGTGGCCCCGGATTTGCCCACAACCTACTTTAATCCGGGAACCGATTTTGATAATGATGGCCGTATTTTGGTGCCGGATGGAGATGAGGTGGCCTTGACAGGCAGACATCCTAATGATGATATCATAGATGTGTCCCTCATTCTTTTCTTTGGAGGGATGGAAGGAGATCGTTTCAGTGGTCAGGATTTGGATGATGATGGAATGGCGGACCTGCCTAGATTGACTTCTGACGGGGTTGCCCTTACAGCAGATATTTCAACAAGTTTCCCTTACTTGGGAAATCCCGAGTAATCGCTATGAAAGGGAATGGGGGAGAGGATTCGTCCTCTCCCTTTTTATAAAAACAACAACAAGATTATGGAAGCAATAAAAGTTAAACTCTTCCTTTTGATCACGGTACTATTGTTCTCGTGCAAGGAAGAAGAAAAGGTATTTAAGACCAATAAGAAGGACTATGATCGCTATTTGGCCTCCACACCTGTGAAAACCACTTCAAAATATTTTCAGCTTTGGGACTCCAAAATAAAACAGGATAGTTTACAAATGATGGGACTGGCCAATGTGGCCAGTGAATACAACCGGTTCTTTCAGGGGACCGGGGATATCAAATACCTAAAGATGGCAGAACGCTCCTTGGAAAAGGCATTGGAAGTGGCTGCGTTGGGAAAAGCAGGGTATATGCGAGCCTTGGCGAGAAATTATATCTCCCAACATAGGTTTAAGGAGGCTTTGGAACTGGCCCAAGCAGCGCGAAAGCAAGGAAGCGGGGTCAATGCCACGCAGGCTCTCTTGTTCGATGTGCAAATGGAACTGGGGAATTACGAAAAGGCGCATATGTATTTGGACAGCATCCGGAACATGTCAGATTTTGGATACCTGATCCGGTTGGCCAAATGGAATGATCATAAGGGCGATTTGGACACCGCCATTCGGTTTATGGAAAAGGCTTATGATAGGGCGAGAATGTCCAACAACAGGGACCTTTTATTATGGTCCACCACCAATTTGGCCGATTTTTATGGACACGCGGGTCGAATAGAAGATTCGTACAATCTGTATCTAAAAACATTGGAAATGGACCCTCAAAATGCCTATGCCAAAAAAGGGATTGCCTGGATTGTCTATTCCCATGAACGAAATGGAAAGGAGGCCTTGCGCATCATGGATAGTATCATTCAAAAGCATCAGTCGCCGGAATACGATTTACTCAAAGCCGAGATTGCAGAATTTATGGGTAATGAGTCCTTAAAATTACAAGCCTTGGACAACTTCCATAAAAAAGTGGGCAACATGGATTATGGGGAAATGTACAATGCCCACAATGTGGATTTTCTTATTGCCATGGACGTTACGGAAAGGGCCCTTACATTGGCAAAACGGGAAGTAGGGAATAGACCTACCCCGGAAACCTATGGACTTTTGGCCTATAGCTATCTGAAAAGGGGAGAAAAGAAAAAGGCTCTGCAATTGGTAAAGACCCATATTGAGGGGAAAACCTATGAACCATCCACGCTCAGTCAAGCAGCTGAAGTCTATAAGGCCAATGGTGAATATAAAAAGGTCCAGGAACTGAAGCAGGAACTAACGGGGGCCATTTATGAATTGGGCCCGGTAAAGGAACATCACATATTGAGTTTATAGGCAGGGAATTGAAGGTAAAGTAGTGGTTTTTGGGTTGCTACTTGGTTGTTGTTTGGATGCGTCATGAATCTTTTATGGCGCATCCTATCAATTTTCAATGAATTCTTCCTCATCGGTATCTTCCTCCTCGTTCTTAAGGATTTCAATACCTTTTTGTATGACCAAATTGGTAGGGATGGTTATCCTTCTACCATCATCTGTACGCATAAAAAGGTAAAAACCGCTTATATCCTCTACCTTTCCAGTCCAATCAAAATCCTTGTCCAATACCCTGATCCTGTCCCCCAAACGCAAGGGGTGGCTAAAAAATAGGATCACACTGGCCGTTAAATTGGAAAGGATGGACCATTGCGCCACAAAACCTACACCCAATATGGCCAAGGTTGAGGAAAGGAAAAGGGAGAAATCCTTCAAATTCATCCCCCATATCAGCGAAATTCCAACAAGGGCAAATCCATAAAAGAAAAGATTGCTGAGATAGAAGATGATTTTTCTATTGTTCATATCAATGGCACTGGTCCTGCCAAATCTCCGTATGGCCCTTTTGGTCAAAGAGTTCAAAACAAATACAACAACCAGTAAAATTCCCGTGACTAAAATTTCGGTTTTAAAAGACATTACGCCCACCATGATCCAATCTTGCTAAATTTGGGTTAACTTATTGCTCTAAACTACGAATAACCCGTTTTACTTTTACTATAATGGTTACAGATTTCGAAAATAATACCTGGGTCATCAACTATTCCCTTGAGGATTACTACAATCGGAAATTTTCAATGGATGAAGATGCGCAACTGTCCAAAAATGACAAGAGCATTACTTGGGTGAACACGTATGGTCTGGGCTACACGGAAGAGTTTAGGAAGATGGTACTCCATAATGAATTGGACGATTTCCTTCTCAGGTTGCTGCTCAACCAGAACTTTGGCAATAAGGTGATAGAGCTGGAAGAACAGCTTTTTATTGCGGCACGGATTATAAAGACCGAGGATCAAAACTTGGAGTCGGAACAGATGTTTTTTGTCGTGGCCAAGGATTTTGTATGGTGTATCCAGGAAAAATGGGGAGACCATTTTGATTGGATACGGGCACGGATATTCGATAATAAGGGAATCATACGAAAAAAGAAGGCCGATTACCTTTTGTTTTTTATCCTGGAAACCTTGATTTCCAACTACAAGGAAAAGTATGAGGAAATGGTTTTGATGGAAAACATGCTGGATCGTGCCACCAAAATGGAACCCACACCGGAGTTTATGTTCGAAGTGGAACAAAAAAAGGCCATGATCCAACACTTTCGGAAAGCATCACATGGTCTAAGGGATATTGTGACCCGACTGGAAAGGGTAGAGGTAAAAGGGTTCCATACCAAATATTTCAGTGAGCTTAGGGAACAGATCAATGGTTTGGCCAATGACATTGATTCCGATACCCAGGAGTTGGAAAGCCAAATCAACCTGTTTTTCAGTATTCAGGGCCATCGCCTCAATGAGGTGATGAAGACGTTGACCATCTTTTCGGTAATATTCATTCCCCTGACTTTTTTGGCAGGCATCTATGGGATGAATTTTGAGAACATTCCAGAACTCAAATGGCCGTACGGCTATTTTATTCTTTTGGGGCTCATGCTGGTCGTTACCCTCATTTCCATACTCATCTTTAAACGAAAAAAGTGGTTTTAAGGTGCCATTTCGGTTTTTGGATGGTTCATTAATTTTTATTCAGTTGTATGTCATTCAAGGGATGGCATGAATGTTTATTATCCAATGATAAACGTCATATTTCCTGCATATATCGCATTGTAGCTTTGTCTCATCTTAAAATTCAAAAAAATGAGAAGAACAGTACTTTTTGCAGCGATGGCGTTAATGGGATTCATCAACATGGGGATAGCTCAGGATGCTTCGTCGGGTGACGGCGGCAGTCCTTGGCAGTTCCGACTTCGGGGAATTGTGGTGACGCCGGATGAAAGTGCGGATATAGAAGCCATTGGAGGGGATGCATCCATTTCCACTGCGTTTGTACCAGAGTTGGACATCTCTTACTTTTTCGATGAGAATTGGTCTTTGGAATTGATTTTGGCAACCACGAAACATGATGTGGAAGCCGTTGGGACCCTAGCTGGGGATATTGATTTGGGACATGTGTGGTTACTTCCTCCAACCTTGACCGGCCAGTACCATTTTACCGGGGGTGATTTTGTGCCCTATTTGGGAGCTGGATTGAACCTTACCCTCTTTTATGGGGTAGATGAAGGACCTGTGGCCGATGATGTGGATTACGATACCGCCGTGGGGTATGCATTGCAAGGAGGATTCGACTTTATGCTCAATGATAAATGGTTTTTGAATGTGGATGTGAAAAAACTGTTTTTGAATACAGATGCCACCGTTAATGCCACTACCGCATTGGGAGCTACTGTGGTGGCCGATGTGGATATCAACCCATGGATATTTGGATTCGGGGTAGGTGTAAAATTATAGGGTGATTTTTAACACTGACCAATGCTCTGAAAGGCGTTCTGGAATTTCCAGAACGCCTTTCAGTATTATAAACCAGACTTACGCTAAAGGCAAGCGAAATCCATACACTTGAAGTTTTCCTTGATTAAAATCCAAATCGGGAGAAGCAACAAACCCCAACTTTTCATACATTCTCCAGGCCACTTTCATGAACGAAGTGCTGTGTATGATGACATTGAGATGTCCTCGATTTTTGGCCCTTTCAATACAGGCTTCGCTTAAGGCTTTCCCTATTCCCATTCCTCTGGTTGCCGGGTCAACGGCCAATAAGCGGAATCCAGACGCATTTTTTTCTTGTTTTGCTATACCCCCGGCACCATAATGTTCCATATGTTCAAAATAAAGGACTGCCCCCAAAACCTTCTCGTTGGGGGAAACAGCAGCCAGAAGTTCCACACCGGGTTTTTGGGTAAAATCACCTATGTTGGCCAAGGTTTCATAGTATTTGGGCTGTTCGTTTGCTTTGGGGAACCCTTCTAGACCCGAATAAACATCCACCATCAATTTTCCTATGGCATCAAATTCAGAGGGTTTTGCTGTGCGGATGTAAAAGCCTTTGTGACCAAAACGTTCTTGATAACGTTCCTGGAATCCTTTGGAATCGAATTCCTGTTCCAGTTGGCGCAATCCCTCCAAAAAATCAGGGTTTACAAATTCCTTGAGTACCTGTTGGATACGATGCCACTCCGCCTCAAGGGAGCTTAATGCCCGTTCTCCTTTTTGGGAAAGATAGATAAAGGTTTTCCGTCCATCTTCGGAATCCTTTTGACTTCCCAAATACCCTTGGGTCTTCATTTTTTTGACAATCTTGATGATGGCAGGATGGGAAAACCCCAAGGTACTGGCCATTTCGGTAACCGTGAGTTTTCCGTTTTCTTTCAGCAATAAAAAGACAACGTGCCAATTGGGTTCAATGGGCAATCCCAATCGGGAATAGTGGTCCAAGGTGCTGGATACAATTTTTTCGTTCAACCGTTTTATACGGGCGGTAAAACCTAAATGTGCTATTTCTTGGAGAAAGTCATTGGTCATTATAAAAATGTAACTGGTTACGTAAATATATAAAAATAAGTAACTGGTTACGTAAAAAGCATCGAAAATGAATTTAAGGGCCTACAGCACCCAAGGTGTAAAGTTGTTCCAAAGTAGGGGTTTCGCTACCGCCTTCAGGCTCCAAGGTAATGCCAAAAGCTTCGGATTCATTGGGATTGGACAGCGCGAACAATTTACTCTCATCCGTGGCAAAATCTTCAAGAAGGCCAATGCTGGTGGGGGTAAGCGGGGTCAGTTTCAAGGACCAAACTTGATAGGCATAGCCCGGTGGGGGTTCAGGAAGTCCTTGGGCATCAATGATAACCTTGCTCTCTTCCCGGTTCCAATAGGCCTTGGCATATGAATCTGGAGATACAGCCTGTCCGCCCAACGCCACTACGGTAATATTTTTAGCCCGAAGTTGTTGTAAAAGCGCTTCCTTATCAATAACCTTTTCCTGGGTGGTGGATAGAATTTGTTCCAGATTCTCCTTTTCCTGATTGGTGATCTCTATCTCGGTTTTAAGCTGATTGTTCTGTAGATATACACCAATAAGGCCAACTGCAAGTAATATGGAAGCTGCCCAGCCCATATAATTGCCCCAGGGAGTTTTCCTTTCCGAAGCTTCAGGTTTGAATTGGATGACATCGTCCAATTGGGCACGGACTGTTTTAAAGCTGTCTTTGGATAGTTTGGGCGAGGTTGTCCGGGTAAGCTCTAGAATGGACTTCTCGATAGCTTCAATCTCTGACTTCACCTCAGGGTATTGTAGGGCGTAGTGTTGTACCTCCAAGTTCTCCTCGGGGCTCAATGCTCCTGCTACGTAGAGTTCCAAAATTCCTGATGCTATGTACGCTTTCACATCCATGTTACTATGCCATATTTTTCCGAATTTCGGAAATACAACTTCTGATCCGTGTTTTTATGGTTCCTATTGGTGTCTTTAGTTCTTTTGCGGCCTCTTTTTGTGTAAACCCCTTAAAGTAGAGCAGGTCAATCAAAAGAATGCATTTATCCTTAAGTCCCTTTAATAGGGATTGTAGTCCTATAGTATCTATTTTGCCATTAAGATCTTCACTGTTTTCATAAATACCTACGAGAGAATCCACAGGGAGGTTTTTCTTTTGGTTTTTATGGCTCTTCGAACGCAGTTCATCGATGGCGGCATTGCGGGCAATGTTTAATATCCAGGTAAAGAAACGACCTTTGGAAGTGTCATATTGGTCCGATTTGCTCCAGATTTTCACAAAAACATCCTGACAAAGCTCTTGGGAGCGTTCAGGGTCTTTGAGGATCACATTGATCACCCCACAAATGTTTTCCGCGTACATGTCATACAAAGCCTCAAAAGCTACCGTATCTTTTTTCTGGAATCTTTGTATGAGGTTGTCTAAGTCCATAGCGGGTCAGCTAAAGATATAAAAAAAGCCTTTCCCATTATGGATTCGCGGTGGAATGTCAATATTAATGGTCTATCCGATATTTATCCCCTTTAGGACCAGTGATTTCCATTCTTGATGCCTGCTGAGGTACAGGGCAACAAACGGACAAAGGGGAATCAGGGTGAGGTCATGGGCTTTGATATGTTCCAAGGTTTTCCGGATCAATTGGGAACCAATACCCTTTCCTTCATAGGATTCCGGAACTTCGGTATGGGTAAGATAGATTTTTTCCTTGGCGCGGATGTATTCTATTTTGGCAATGGCGTCGCCCAAATCAAACTCAAATTGTTTGGCTTCCGCATTGTTCACAAGCTGATATTCTTGTTTCATGATTAGAAGGATATATGGATTTTTCTCCGCCTAACCCAAAAGAGGCCACCTAGGCAGCCTCTTTACTATAGTATGGCTGGGAGGAATTACATTTTACTTAAGAATACAGAGGCATTGATAGCCACATCTTCCCAGGTTTTGCTTACTCCATCAGGTCCGGTATGCAATGCTTCACAAGCTTTGTTCAAAGATGCCAAGGCTTCCAAGGCATTCCAGTTTTTAAGGTCCATAACACCATTGAAATTGACTTGGCCACTATCAAGGATCTCATAGTCCATGGGGAGATTTGTGGAAACGCCATTCATGGTAAGATTTACCGAACATTTCTTGTCGTTGTCAAAAGAAAAAGTTCCCTTGATGGATTGGGTCTCTGCCATTACATCAAAAAAGAAGTGTATTATTTTTGGGTCTCTGGTATTGGTGGTGTCATTGGTGAAAAGGCTGCTCACCGGAATGGAAAATTCCAACCCGTCCAACGTTTCCATGGGAGTTTCCCCGGCTGAATAAGTAAGGTCTATTTTGGTGAATGTACCTCCTACAGGCTTTTTTTCAGTTGTTTTATAGGCTGTGAATCGGACATTTGTGGAATCTTCGACAATGCTGTACGCCTGCTTGGATTCTGTTTTGTTTTCTTCTTTTTTAGCCTGTTTGCAGCTAAAGACGGCCAGTAAGGCCAATCCAATTACCACTGCGGGTATTTTTTTCATTAGTAAGAATTTTTAGGTTCAGTCTAAGGTAATCATTATTTAGGGAGGTGTCAACAATTTTCCCATCAATCACTTTATGGTTTTCCAAAGGAAAGCATACGATTTTATGGGTGGGACCGTTATAGATGTACTATTGGATTTCAACATCAAACAAACTCATTTTGGTCAGTACAGCCACGGACTATATCAACTTCTTGATCTACTGCAAAAAGAAAAGGTCTTTTTGTAAAGGATACCACCGTTTGAAGGAAAACAAACTAAAAGGCTACATCAACCAAAGGGAGTATGTAAAATCATTGCGCAATATCTACAATGCCGTAATTGAACTGGAGTTGGATTATTTTGATATTCGGCACATGAGGCTATAATCTCCTCACTACTTAAATCAATTTGTTTATCACCTGTGTTTTACTGTGCAGGGTTTTGTGTACGGGACATTTATCGGCAATCTGCATGATTCGGGTCTTTTGTTGCCCATCCAAATCACCTGTCAATTGTATTTCCCGGTAAAATGTATCGATTTTTGTCCCTTCACTTTCACAGTTTTCACAATCCAAGGCATGGGTTTTTTCATAGGACGTATGCACTTCCACATTGGTAAGGGGCCAGCCTTTGCGTTTCACATACATTTGAATGGTCATGGCGGTACAGGCAGAAAGTCCTGCGGAAACCAACTCATAGGGAGATGGTCCAAAATCGTTTCCTCCATAGGATATAGGTTCATCGGCCGTCATAAAATGGTTTCCAACCTTCATGGATGTGGTAAATCCGTCCTCCGCATCCAAACTGGCCACCACTTGATGTTTGGTTGTTAAAGATTCACGAGGTGCCATATCCACATATCGAGTAGCCCAACCCGCAATGACTTCACCTACATACATGGAGTCGTTTTTGTTGGACAACAAATGGTCGGCACCGTCCAAGGAAATAAAACTCTTGGGATGATGGGCGGCAACATAGAGTTCCTCGGCATTTTGTATCCCCACAATCTGGTCTTGGGGGGAATGCAGGATCAATAGTGCTTTTCTAAGATTTTTAACGGTCGATGTGAGTGATTTGGTCTCCAAATCGTCCAAAAACTGTTTTTTGATGGTAAAGTCCCTTCCACTTAGGTTTACGGTGGCTTTGCCTGTAGATGTTATCTCATCGAGCTCACTTCTCAACAAATGCTTTACGTGTGCAGGGCTGGAAGGCGCACCCACAGTGGCCACCGCTTTCACGGAAGCAATTTCGGCAGCAGCAAATATAGATGCTGCACCTCCAAGGGAATGGCCAATAATCAAGGTAGGCGCTTTATAATTGCCTTTCAAGTAGTCCGAAGCAGCCACCAAATCCTGAACATTTCCAGAAAAATTGGTGTTTTCGAAATCCCCTTCACTCTCTCCCAAACCCGTAAAATCAAAACGGAGGACCCCAAAACCTTTGGTGGTCAAAGCACGGCTAATATGGGCAACAGCCAAAAGGTTTTTGGTGCAAGTGAAACAATGTGCAAACAACACAAAATTATGTGGGTGTTGGTCTACGGGCAGCTCCAAGCGTCCTGCCAAAGTCTGGCCTTCCTTGTTGTTGAATGTTACTTTTTGTAGCCCCATGATGTTTTTTTAGGTTGATAGACATAAAATAGGCCCATTCACCATTACCTCAAAGGGGCCATACATGTTTAACTTTCGTCCTTGGCTTTTTTCGCAAAGACTTTTCTTAAGTCGGGATTAAAGAAGAAACCTATCTGTAACCGATCATAAACGGCATTGGCAAACTGGTTTCTGAGGTAGCCCACCTGTACGCTGCTATTTTCCGTGATATGAACACCCACGGCACCATACAAACGGTTTTGTCCAAATAGGTCATCCTGTAGGTTGATGAACAGCTCATCATAAAAATTCAAGAAAAAAGTATCGGTGAGAGGTAGGGTCATCTGGATACGGTAGCGTGCCCTGTGCTGGGTGTCGGTGGCGTCCCCTAATTCCAAAAAGCGTTGTTCCAGACGATAGCGGTGTTCAAAAAGTAATTCCCAAACCTTGTTTTTCAGGATAAACTGCTCAAAGATTCGATGTTCCCTGCCATCCAATCCGCCCAGGGGCTCATCAAAAGAACCATCGGTCTTGATAAAACCATACCCCATGGTGGCAATGGCATTGGGGTTGATATGGTAATTCAGCCCGGTACGCAACAACAACTGGTTAAAATTGCTGGTGGTCTCATAAAAACGGAATTGGGCCTCGGTGTGAACGCTAAGGCGTTCGACAATCTTATTGGTGCCAAAATACATATACCAAGCCCCCCATTTGTCCTCTCCGGGTTCTTGGGCATTCAATACTACGGTAGCGGTAAGCGCGACCCAAAGGGTCGATAACAATTTTCTTTTTCTATGCTGCATTAATCTAAACTAAAGGTTTCTGTTTCTTTAAAAGGTGATGTATCCAAGGTTTCAATGGATTCGCGATACGGTTTCCATTTTTCGTTGAAGAAGGCATTGGTCTTGTCCAAGGCCGACTTTAACTCGTCTTCCGCAAAGCGGACCAATCTTTTTTCCGTTTCCGTGATTCCAGACTGGCGACTGCTCACATAATAACTGGCCGTGCTGAGTCTTTGTTCCACTGATGGCTCCGGGTTCCGGGTAATGCCTTGGCGCTTGTCCTCTTTGCCCAAGTACAGCGCAACTACGGAATCTATTTCTTTTACAATGTTCTTTGAGGCCTCAATTTGCTCCTTGAACTTTTCCTTGTCCAGGTCTTGGAGCTCTTTTTGGAATTTGTTGGCCAAATTTTTGTTCTCCACCAACTGCTTTACAGCATCCGCCGCGGTTTGTGTAAAGCCCTCCAATTTTTTGCCTAGGGCATACACTTCATTGATGGAAGCCATGGAGGTATTCAACCTTGGGTCCGTTTTTACGGTCACTGAGGTGGAATCTTTTTGCTCGCCATAGTGGACCACCACTTTATAGGTTCCCGGTTTAACGGATAATCCGCCCGACTCCCGCGGATTTTTTACAATGGTCCTTGATGGGGAAGCAGGGGCTTTCTCGTCCAATTCCCAATAGATTCTATGGAACCCGACCTTTTTGGGTGTCTTGTATTTTAAGGTTCTGATGAGCCTATCGCCATCGTAAAAATTAAAGAAGATGGAATCTTTGGTTTTCTCTTTGGATGTATCCTCTTCAGCGGCTTCGTCCTTGGTTTCATCAGCTTTTTCATCATCTTTCTTAGACGCTACATCTTTGATGTAGTAGGTAATCATAGCTCCTGATGGTCTGTTTTCGGCATTGTACAGGGCATCCCCGCCAAAACGGCTTCCGGTGGGTTGCTGGTAGGCGGCTAAATAGGCATCAGGACTTTTAAACAAACTAATTTCCTTCTGTAAAAGCGATGAGTTGTTGGCCAAGGCCCTTAAAGGTCTAATGTCATCCAAAACCCATGCGGCCCTTCCAAAGGTGCCGATCACCAAATCCTGTTCTCTGGGATGATAGGCCAAATCTTTTGTGGAAACGGTGGGGAATCCTTTGTCCCATTTTTGCCATTTGGCACCTGCATCCAATGAAATGTAGAGGCCATCATCGGTTCCCAAAAACAGGAGATTGGAATTTTCCGGGTCCTCCAAAATACTCAAGGTATAGCTCTCCACATCGGTTTGATCTACGATACGGGTCCAGGTCTTTCCATAATCCTTGGTCCGGTAGGCGTAGGGTGCATAGTTGAACCTTCGGTAATCATTGGCGACCAATAGGGCCTCACCTTTATTGTTTTGGGAGGCTTTGATTTGGGGAATCCAACTGCCTTTGGGCAATCCTTTGATGTTGTTGGTAACATCGGTCCAAGTGGCACCGCCATTTTGGGTGAAGTGCACCCGGCCATCATCCGTACCGGCCCACAACATATCTTTTTCCACAGGAGAAGGTTCTATGACAATGATGGTGCAGTGATTCTCGGCACCAGTGGCATCCATGGTAAGCCCGCCACTCTCACTTTGTTTTTGCTTTTCAGGATTGTTGGTGGTAAGGTCTGGCGAAATGACCTCCCATGTCAATCCTTTATCCGTGGATTTATGGACAAATTGACTTCCAAAATATACGGTGCTGGTATCAAAAGGGTCTTGGCCTATGGCCGCATTCCAGTTGAAACGAAGCTCCACTTTGGGGTCAGGGTGGGTCGGTCGGACGGTATAGTCGTTTCCTGTTTTCCAATCGTAACGGCGCACGTAGCCTTGCTGGCTCATGGCATATCCAAATTGACTGTCATCTTTATCGGGGATGACATCAAAGCCATCACCAAAGGCAATTTCCTGCCAGTAGCTGTTCCGAATCCCTTGGTCTCTCCACACATAGGCAGGGCCACGCCAAGAGCCATTATCTTGCATTCCGCCATATACATTGTAAGGATATTCGTTGTCCACATTGATGTGGTAAAATTGTGCCACGGGCAGATTACCAATGAATCGCCATGTTTTGCCACCATTTTTGGTGATGTTCAACCCACCGTCATTGCCGTCCAGCATAAACTGTCCGTTGGTAGGATGTATCCACCAGGCATGGTGGTCGGGATGCACGCCATTGCTCACACCGTAGGCGGGCATCAACTGGGTAAAGTTCTTGCCACCGTCCTCTGAAACATTGATGTAAGTGAAGACGGAATACACCCGGTTTTCGTTCTGGGGATCCACATAGATTTCGGAATAGTAAAAAGGGCGGTTGCCAATATCGTTTTTGTCGTTGATTTTTTCCCATTTGAACCCACCGTCCACGGATTTATACAGGGCATTTTTTTGGGCCTCGACCAGAGCGTAGATCACGTTGGGTTTGTTTCGGGCTATGGCGATACCAATACGCCCCAGGTCACCCTTGGGCAGGCCGTCTTCTTCCGTGATCTGTTTCCAAGTGGAGCCACCATCGTGGGTCATGTACAGCCCACTGCCTTCACCACCGGATTTGAAGAACCAAGGGTCACGCTTATGTTCCCACATGGCCGCAATCAATTTATTGGGATTGGTGGGGTCCATGACCAAATCGGCCACCCCTGTTTTGTTGTTCACAAACAGTACCTTTTCCCACGTCTTTCCGCCATCGGTGGTTTTGAAAACACCCCGTTCAGGGTGCTCGCCCCAAGGGGAGCCAATGGCCCCAACATAGACTACATCAGGATTGGTAGGGTCTATGATGACCCTGTGGATGTGACGGGTTTTTTCGAGTCCCATGGATTTCCAGCTTTTGCCTCCATCCAAGGATTTATAGATACCATATCCACCATTCAAGCTGTTTCTGGGGTTTCCTTCCCCAGTACCGACCCAAATTACGGATGGGTTGGATTGTTGAATGGCAACGGCACCAATGGAGGCAGTAACCTCATGGTCAAATATAGGTTCCCATTGGATACCACCAGAGATGGATTTCCACAAACCGCCCGATGCGGTTCCCACATACATGATGTCCGGATTGGAAAGGACCACATCAATGGCGGTAACACGACCGCTCATTCCAGCCGGACCTATGTTTCTTGGTTTCATATCCTGAACCAAATCCATTGAAAATTCTTGGGCAAAAAGAGATATTGATGCGAAGAGCATCAATAGGAAAAGAGGCTTTTTCATTTTTAAGGTCAATTAGTCGCCTAAAGATACCAAAAACCCCAAGTGGAATTCTTAAAAGGATGTTAACTGGAACCAGACCGCAGGGAAACCCTCTCTATTTGAATTGAATGGGCTATTCGTTTTTATAAACCACTCCATCTTTCATAACGAAACGTACATGTTGCATCTGTTCAATATGGGTAAGGGGATTGCCTTCCACGGCAATGAGGTCGGCCAAAAAGTTGTTTTTGATCTTCCCCAGATTTTCCAGATGGAATACCCTCGCATTCACTGAGGTGGCCGATTGTAAAGCCTTGAGGGGCTGCATTCCATATTCGACCATAAGTACAAGTTCCCTATAATTTTCTCCATGGGAGAATACACCCACGTCACCTCCAAAGACAATGTCCACACCAGACTGTAGGGCCAAGGCAAAGGATTGCTTCTTTTTTGCGATGCGGTCTGTATCGGCCTCTTTGCCTTTTTTCCATCCTTTGTACTGTTCAATGGCATCGCCGGCAGCCAAGGTAGGGCAGAGGGCCACATTTTTTTCTTTCATCAGCTTGAAAATCTCCGTGGTGCCCCCATCTCCATGTTCTATGGTCTCCACACCACCCAAGATGGCTCGGCGCATCCCTTCGGGGGTGCTGGCATGGGCCACAACATATTTGCCTGCAGTGGTGGCGGTGGCTACCATGGCATCGATTTCTTCTTGTAAAAAGGTAGGTTGTGAGGTCGCACCTGGGCTCCAACGGTAATCTGCATAAATTTTGATCAAATCCGCACCATTCCCCATTTGATTCCTGACCTCCTTGATGGCTTCATCCCTTCCACTCACAGGTACGGCACCCAAGGGTACGCTGACCCCATCATGAAATCCTTTTGGTCCATAGGCTCCTGTTGCCACAATGGCAGGTCCGGCCACCAACAATCGGGGTCCGGGTATGATTCCATCATCGATACACTTTTTTAAATAGACATCGGTATACCCGGCACCTTCCGAGCCTAAATCGCGCATGGTCGTTACCCCGGCCATCAAGGATTTTTTGGCATGGACGCTACCCCGGATGGCTCGTTCCACAGGGGATTCCTTTAAAACCTGGTCGTTCCAATCCGTTTCGTTGTAGGGATGCAACAACAGGTGGGAATGCCCTTCGATGAGGCCTGGCATCAGGGTCATCCCTTTTAGCTCGTGTTTGGTATAGGAGTTTGGTTTCTTTAGTCCACTTTCTGGACCAGTATAGGTAATTAGATTACCATTGACGGCCACCACCCAATTGGAATGCATTTCCTCACCATCGAATACCCGGTCTGGGACCAATAAAACTTGTGCTTTTATAGGTATGGCAAGCAGAAATAGGAATAAGAGCCCCCAAATTTTTGGGCTTACCGTAATTTTTGGAGTGGAAGTGATCATTGTGTATGGTTTTTAAATTGAAATATGCATCAATCCATGATGGCAGAATCCAATAGTTTCTGTAGATGGGTTTTGGAGAACACTTGGGTTCCCTTGACCACTATATAAATATGTTGCGTGTTGCGAATATCTTCCAAAGGATTGTCATCCAAAATCACCAAATCCGATACGTTTCCTTTGGAAACACTGCCGTAGTTGTCCGATTTATCCAAAAACTGTGCACCATTGTAGGCTGATGTACGCAAAGCATCCAAAGGTGAAATCCCATTCTGCACCATGACTTCCAACTCTTTGTGGAGCGAGATGCCCGGATAGGTGTAGGAGTTAAAGGCACCACTATCCGAACCCGCCAAGAGTTTCACACCTGCATTATTAAGGGATTGGGCCAGTTGGCCAAAAAACGTATCCAGTTCCTTTCGGTTATTTCTGACTTCTACCGAAGCACTCATGGCCCGTGCAATCCTACCTTGATAGGTTTGGATGATTCCTTGCCCCATATAGGTCAAGTACGGGTCGTTGGAATGGTCCACCTCATCCAAATAGCTTAATGTTTTTCCAATATGCAGTGTAGGAACCACAAAGACGTTATGATCTTTCAACAGGGTAAAAGTCTGTTGCGCAGTAGAATCTGAATACGCTTGTAGTAGTGCCGGCATAGCATCCCAAAAACCCATTTCCCCGGATTTAAGCTTTTCGGTTATCTGCAGCTCATTGCTGGCACAACCTTTCATGATATAATAGAGATGCTCAATGGCATCCATACCTGCCTCCATGGTTTCATTCAGCGTAACTGTAAAGGGCATATGGCCCGAGACGGTCATACCTCTTTTCTGGGTTTCCTTGATTGCGCTGAGGTAATTCTCCCCCGAAATCCGGCTATCATAAAGTTTGACGAAATCAACCTGCAATTTCTGAAGGGAATCCACGGCATTCTTAATATCCCCTTCGGTTTCTACTTCAAGAGAGCCCGCCCATGTGGCATTGGGTCCATCAATTTTGGGTCCTGATGTATAAATGGTGGGTCCCACCAAATCCTCGGAAGCAATCTGATTTTTCCATTGGATGACGGAAGGTGTGAGGTCGCCACCTGCGTCGCGGACGGTGGTAATCCCATTGGCAATGAACAGTTTTAAAAAGTTCTTGTTGTTGGCCACCAACGAATCACCACCCCTAAGATGAATATGGTTGTCCCAAAAACCGGGAAGGACAAATTTTCCGGTAGCGTCTATAAGAGTATCGGGTTCGAAGGTGTTCTTGGTGCCTGCACCCAGAATTGCTTGGATTTTCCCATCGGAAATAAAGATATCCTGAGTCTCCACGGCCCCGGTTTCAAGATGGATAACCTGCGCATTGGTTATGGCCATGTCCACCTGTTGTTTGGAATTTTTGTCCATGCAGGCCAGTGCGAGTATGGTCAATGTGGATATTCCCAATGTTTTGATGCTATGTCTCATCTTCCTAGGGTTCTATATTTGATGTTTTGGGCCGACATACCCACGATTTCAGCTATCCGTTTCTGTCGGGTATCTTCCCGCTTGGCCTGATTGAGCCAATACAGATAACTTTTACGCTGACTATGGGTGAAGTTTTCAAAATTCTCTTGAGCTTCCCTGTTTTGATTGAATGCCTGTTGAAGGTCCTCAGGAACCACTCCGTTTTCCACATCGTCCAATGCGGTCCAAGAACCATTTTCCTTGGCAATTTGTATGGCGGTCAATCCACTTTTGTGCATCAATTTTTGGGCTTTCAAGTCTTTGATGTGCTCTTTGTTGAGTTTGCTCCATACACTCTTGGGTTTTCTAGGGCAGAAATATTGTCTCCGTTTGCCATCGCCCAGACTTTTAACCGTGCTGTCTATCCACCCGTAGCAGAGGGCAACCCTTACTGCTTCTTCCCATCGCATACTTTCCATATGGTGCTCCACCTTGTATAAAATCAGATGGATGCCTTGCGAGCTTTCATGGTTTTCGTGTAGCCAATCGCGCCATTCGGAATCGTTTTGGAAATAATGTTCGGGAAGTTCGTTCACATTAGATTTTTTGGGTTTCGATATAAAAATTAGGGTCAAAAATCAACTCGTTCCCCTTGAGGGATTCGGTTTTCCATTCTGAATTTGGGAAGAGCCATTGCTCCTTTCCATCCACAAAGACACGAATGGGCATATCAAAATCTTCCACGATATCCACATACCTATAGGTTATGGAACTCCCTTTTTGTTGGTATTCAAACTTAGGGATCATGGTAGTGCGCAGGTACTGGTTGAAGAAAGCGGACAGGTCTTTTTTGGTCTTTTCGCTGATGTAGTCCTCAATTTGTTGCGTGGTGACGGTTTTGTGGTAGAACTCGCTGTTCAAACCCCTTAAGATTTGGCGCCATAATTCATCGTCCTCGATGAGTTGACGGAGGGTATGGAGCATGTTGGCTCCTTTGTAATACATATCCCCGGAACCTGCTTGGTTTACCCCGTAGGCACCAATAATAGGTCTATCGTTTTGGATGTTGTTGCGTGTCCCCACCACATATTCCGAAGCGGCTTTGGACCCATAATGGTAGTCCAGATAGAGGTTTTCGGAATAGGCGGTAAAACCTTCATGGATCCACATATCGGCGATGTCCTTGTAGGTGATGTTGTTGGCAAACCACTCATGGCCCGCTTCATGGATGATGATAAAATCGAACTTAAGGCCCCATCCGGAACCCGAAAGGTCACGCCCCAAATAACCATTGGCGTATTGGTTGCCGTAAGTGACCGAACTTTGGTGTTCCATCCCCAAATAGGGTACTTCTACCAGTTTGAAGCCATCTTCGTAGAAAGGGTAGGGACCAAACCAATGTTCAAAGGCCTTGAGCATCATTGGGGTCTGTTTGAATTGCTCTTTGGCTTTTTCCAAATTTTCGGGCAGTACATAATAATCCACATCCAAAGTACCTTTTTCTCCCTCGTATTTTTCGCCAAAATGAACATAGTTTCCAATGTTCACATTCACTCCATAATTGTTGATGGGATTGGCCACGAACCAGTTATAGGTCTTGAACTCTCCATCATTTTCCACGCCTTCCAGTTTTCCGTTGGAAATATCCATCAAATCTTTCGGGACAGTTGCACGGATGCGCATGCTGTCTACCTCATCGTACATATGGTCTTTGTTGGGCCACCATACACTGGCGCCCAACCCTTGGCATGATGTGGCCACAAAAGGATTCCCCTTGGTATCCTCTTTCCAGGAAAAACCACCGTCCCAAGGGGCTCTTACGGCTTCACGGGGATAACCGGAAAAATGGATGTCAATGGTATTGAACTCGCCCGGAACCTGCTCCTTCTTCAAGGTGATGAAGTGTGCATTTCCTTCGGAAAGGACTTCCAGAGGCAGACCTTCTTGGGTCACGGATGTTACTTGCATAGGTTCCTGCAAATCAATTTGCAACACTTTTGCGGCGTTGAGCACTTTGTAGCGAACCACATTGTGTCCTGAGATGAACTTCTTTTCGGGCTCAACCTTTACATTCAGGTCGTAGTAATTTAAATCCCACCATGCCCGTTCTGGGGTAATGCTTCCCCTTAAGGTATCCTGACGGGTAAAATTTTGGGCGGATGCGGCACAAAGCCCCAAAATAAATGCTGATACTATACAATACTGTTTCATATTCGTTCTCTAAAAAGCACTTGGACCAGACGTGCTATTGATTTTATCTAAAAACCTTGTTTGGAAAAACCACGGGGCTTTCATGTCCATCTTTGCCCACAGCAGCCACCCCAAAGAAAAAGTTGTCAATGACGATACCGTTCAGGGTATATTCATCAATATCTCCTACGTATCTGTGGTGGTCCCAAGTAGGGGAGGTGGTATCCCTCCAATAAATCTTGTATCCCACGGCGCCGTCTACCTTGCTCCACTTCAATTTAGCAGCGGGCTCCACAATTCCTCCTATTTCAACGGTTGTTGGTGCGGGAGGTGCCCAAGCTATGGAAGCCAAATTGATGGCATTTACGGCGGTCAATTTTTTGGCATATTCAAAATTCACGTGCTCTAAAACATCGCCGTAGGCAATACTATCTTCCACACGGATATCTTGATGCTGTTGGGTGTAGTTTTCATGGGCCTCCATGATGCGTATCCCGGCAAAACCGGCATCGTTGAAGGGTCTATGGTGCCCACCACGGCCAAAACGGTCCAAACGATAGATGAGCATGGGGTTCATCTCGGGCATGTAGGTCTTGGTGGTTTTGTATACATATCGGGCCAATTGCCGCGAGATGCCATCCACCTCACCGCCATAAAAACGTCTGGCGCGTCTTTCTTCCTCGGTTTCGGTAGGGGGGACAGGTTCCGAGAAAATGCGAAAATCCCGATTGCTGACCACGCCATCCACTCCGGTGATGTTGCCGATCATGTCGTTGTTGAAAATCCCAACAATGTCCCAGTTGTTTTGTTTGGCATGTGCGGCCAAGCCCCTGCCACCGTAAAGTCCCTGTTCTTCCCCGGAAAGCCCAACAAAAATGATACTACTCTCAAACGAATATTGGGAAAGCACCCTTGCCGCTTCTAGGGTTCCGGCCATGCCGCTGGCATTGTCATTGGCACCCGGTGAATCTGAAGTAAAGTTATTGGGGTCGCTCACCCGTGAATCAATATCCCCGCTCATGATGATGAAGCGGTTGGGGTATTTGGTGCCCCGTTTGATAGCTACCACATTCACTACCCAAACGTCCTTTACAATCCGGGCACCTTCACCCTTTTTGATAAGATCCTTTTGATAGAAGACTTCCAAACAGTCCTTGCAATTGGAAGATATTTTTTCGAATTCAGATTTGATCCATCGTCTTGCAGCGCCTATGCCACGAGCTTGGGAAAGGGTGTCGCTCAAGGTGTGTCGTGTGCCAAAGTTGACCAAGGTGGTAACGTCTTTCTCTATCCGTTCCGCGGAAACCGTATTGATGATATCGTACAAACGCGTATCATCTTGTGCTGTTAGGATGGAAAGACTCAATAGTGAGAAAATAAACGCTATGCTTTGTTTCATTGGAATGAATTTTAGTTGCCTATGATTTCAATAAAAACCCCATCTGGATCTTGAATGAGGATAAAAGTTTTTCCATTGGGTAGTTTAATGGGGGTGTCCCCAAGAAATTCGATATTGTTTTCCCGAATTCGTTTTATGATGTCTGCTGTGGATTTTATGAAAAAGGTGGTGTATTGCATGCCGTTTTGGTCCTGTATGTGTTTGTCAAAACCCTTTTTGTCATTGCCGAACGACACCAATTTATACTCTGTGGCGTCCGGACTGTTCTTGAGTTTTAAAATTTTGACCAACAAAGGTCTTCCCCCGGTCAATCCAGAAGCTTTTCCAAAGGAACTGTCCAAATCCAGTTCGCCGGTTTCTTCCATGCCCATGATGTTGGTATAGAATTCAATGGAGGCTTCGAGGTTCGAGACGACCACTCCTATGGATACGGTCAGGTTTTCATAGTCATCTTGGGCACGTATGGTGCTGAAAGTCAATACTAGAATGAGATAGAAAAGGAAGTGGGTTTTCATACAGAGGCTTTTTTAGAAATCCCATGAAAGTAGCAAAAAGACTCATCGTAAAAAAGTGACTTTCACAATTTTTCCATTTTCAACTTCGTAGATGGCGACGGCATGTACCACAGAATCATTGACGGTTACCTGTTCTTCGTCAATGACCTTGTTCCCGATCACCATCCGATTTTTGATTTTACAGTGGAGGTTTGGGGTATTCTTAAAAAAGGTACCGTACCGTTCCTTTATGGCATTTTTACCCTTACCGGTAACTTGGTTGGGAAAATTATGGAGGGTGATATGGTCTGCATAGGTGTCCGAAAAGCCATCTATGTCCCGAGCATTGTAGGCATCCAATTGTTCCTGTACAACAGATTCTGCATCTGCGGTTTCCTGATCGGGAAAAATAAAGGTCATGGAGGTGATGAGTCCTCCTTCAATGGTATAGAGTGCCACTTGGTGGCCTTGTCTACCATCAACCATGGTGATTTCCTCATCAATCACTTTATTTCCAATGGTAATTCGTTTGATCACTTCAACCTTTGCATTCTTGGTATTGGCGTAAAACCGTTCGTAATTGGCGAGCATTTTGGCTTTTCCCACATACATGGTGTCATTGGGAAAGCGTTGTGCCAATACATCATCCGTATAGCAGGATACAAATCCATCCAAATCCCTTTTGTTGAAAGTATCCACTTGTCTTTGCACAATTTCCTTGGGTGAAATCTCTGTGACCAAGGCCAATCGGGTTCCACTCGGGTTTACGGCCAATCGGGATATTTTAAAGACTTGCTCTTTATCAAAAAACTGAAAATCTTTAGTATCCCCCACTTTTGGATTATAGAGGGAAATCCGGTTGTCATTGGGGATAAGGAGTGCGCCATTGGGTAGCCATACCATATCTTCCACTGGGTTGACCAAGGTCAGGATGGTATCGATTTTATCATCGGTTACATCAAGGGATTTGATTTGCCACAACTCCTTTTTTGAGGACCCTTTACTGATAAAACTAACCAAATCTGTACCTGGAACTTTATGCAGGGAGCGCCCAACATTCTTATGCACTATATGGTGGGAGCCTGTATCAAGGTCGATCACTGCCAAATCCATCCGGTCTGCTACCAATACGGTGGATACCAAAATATGGTCATTGTACCACACATGATAGCCTATCTTCAAATCGGAAATGGGTTCGGATTCCCCAGAATGGATATCGTATTCATACAATCGTTGCAGTCCATCCAGATCCAACCGAATGGCCGATATATTATCCTTTCCCGGTATCCTCACAGGGGAATATTCACTTCCCGTAGGGGTATTGGTGACCCAAGAAGATGTGCTTCCCTGGTTGATGTTGAACCGCAAGATGTCTGTTTGCCCCTCCCTTGTTGAGGAAAACAATACCGTATTATCGTCCCAAAACGAAGGCTGGTTGTCATAACCATGATTGTTGGATATATTCTTGGGATTGGACAATGGAGCACCCTTGGTATCCATATCAAGGTCAAAAAGATAGACCTCGGTATTAGCCTGACCGTAGCTGGAGAGGGTTCCCAGCAAACAAAGCACAAAACAAAATCGTTGTATCATGGTTTTGTAAACCGTTTTAAAAGTTCCCGTACCCGTTTGGTGCTCTCAACATGGTATTTGGCTTGGGTCTTTTTAAGTCCCACTTTAACGGTTATGGCCGAGCTGGGAAGTTCTTGGAACATAAATTCATCGGTCCAGTCATCACCAATGGCAAACACAAAATCATAGTCATCCTCTCCCAGCATTCGCACTGCGGCCCTTCCTTTGTTCACGTTACTGCTTTTGACTTCCATGACCTTGTTTCCGTTGAGAACGCTAATATCGTCATTCCCAATGAGACTGGTTAAGACCGTATTCAGTTCAGTAGCTCTTTTTTCACCAAAGTCAGGATCAGTGTTTCGGTAATGCCATGCCATGGAGTAGTTTTTCTCCTCGATAAAAGATCCAGGCGTCCGATCTACAAAAGATTCCAGTACGGGTCTTATTTTTTCCATCCACTCGCTCTTTACATTTTCCAAGAGTTTAAATTCCTCACCATCTTTGGATATCCAAACCCCATGCTCTACGATCATATTGTATTTTTTGGGAAGGAACCATCTGCCAAAAGTCTGTTTGTCCCTGCCACTGATCAAGAATAGGGTGGTGTCCTTTTGGTTGTGCAACTGGTCCAATAGGACGTACAGTTCCTCATCGGGTGATGCTTTTTGAGGGTCTTTGTGAAACCCGGCCAAAGTACCGTCATAATCCAAGAACAACAGCCGTTTTGAAGAGTCTGCGTACTCCTTGGAGATGGTATTGAGACAGTCGTTTGTGATCTTTTGGGAGATATAGGCATGCCCCAGTGTTTTCTTCTGGTTGAGGGCGCTCATGAATTCGTTGGCCCACACTTCCACATTGTAGCGTTCCAGTCGTTTTTGGAGGAATGTATTTCGGGATTGTTGCTCTTCCAAAGGCATGGTAATGGCCTGGCGCAAGGTATCCGCCTGTTGTTCAAAATTATTGGGATTGATCAAAAGGGCTTCGTTCATCTCATAGGCAGACCCGGCCATTTCACTCAAAATAAGCACTCCGGACTTATCCGTTCGCGTGGCAATATACTCCTTGGCCACGAGGTTCATCCCATCACGAAGCGGGGTAAGCCATGCAATGTCACTGGAAGTGTACAGGTCGATGAGGTTTTCAAAGGGCAAGGAACGGTAAAAATACCAGATAGGGGTCCAGTTTACCGTGGATAGTTCACCATTGATGCGTCCCACCAACTCATCAATCTCTTTTTTGAGCAATTGGTATTGGGGCACATTGGAACGCGAGGGCACCGCAAGAATGATCAACCGTACCTTTTCCTTGTACTCTGGATATTTGTTGAGGAAGTATTCAAAGGCATTGATGCGTTTGGCAATACCTTTACTGTAATCCAAACGGTCTATGGAGAGAATCAATTTGGTGTCCGGGGCAGAGGCCTTATGGTCATCCAACCGTTTTTGTAGATCGCTTCTGTTGTCTTTTTTCCGTTCTCCCTGAACCAAAGCGGCATCCCTGAATTTTTTGTAATCAATACCCATAGGGAAAGAGTCGACCTTTATGACACGGTTGTCCATGAAAATCTCGTTAAAGCTTACTTCCATTCCCAACAGTCTTCGTACGGAGCTTAGAAAATGTCTTTCATAGTCGTAGGTGTGGAACCCAATAAGATCGGCCCCCAACAAGCCTTCCAATATTTCCTCACGCCAAGGGAGGGTCCTGAATATCTCGTAGGAAGGAAAAGGAATATGCAAAAAGAATCCAATGGAGGTATTGGGGCGTTTTTCCCTGACCATTTGCGGAACCAGCATCAATTGATAGTCATGTACCCAAATGGTATCGTCCTCATCCGATTTTTCAATGATGGCATCGGCGAATTTCTGGTTCACGGCCTTGTAGGTGTTCCAAAAATCCAGTTCAAATTCGGAATACTTCAAAAAATAATGGAAAAGGGGCCATATGGTCCTATTACTGAACCCAAAATAAAAACCGTCCACTTCATGGGCATTCAGTTTTACCTTGGCACAGCCATTTTCCTTCAGGGCCTTGTCAATATCCTCCTCGAGCTCGGGAGGTGTGTCCTCATTCGTGAGTCCTGACCAACCTATCCAAAGGCTCTCACTGCCACTGTGCACCGATTTCATTCCGGTGGCCAATCCTCCTACACTGGGGATGGCGGTAATGCTTCCATTGTTGATTTGCAATTGAACGGGCAGTCGATTTGAGATTATGATAGTTTTGGCCATAAAAGGGTGTTTTTTGACAGGTTTTACTTTTAAGTTTCTTTAAATTTCGGGAAATTCGACTGTAAAAGCAATACATTCTAAACCTTTTGAGGATAATTAGCCTATGGAGAACCTGGATTATGGAATTATTGGAAATTGTAGGAGTGCGGCCTTGATCTCAAAAACGGGCTCGTTGGATTGGTGTTGTCTGCCCCAGTTCGATTCCACTTCCGTTTTTGCAAAGTTGTTGGATGAGGAAAAAGGAGGGAGCTTTGAGTTTCTTGTGGATGATGCCTATGAAACCCATCAACAATACTATGAAAGAACGGCCATATTGATTACACGTTTTTCCCAGGGGGAAGATGTCTTTGAGGTGCATGATTTTATGCCGAGGCACCACAAGCATAATAATGGAAAGTATAATGCCCCGCCCGAAATCGTTCGGTATGTAAAGTATGTTTCGGGAAAACCAAGCTTTAAGGTCAAGTACGATCCCAAACTGGAATACGGGTTGGGACAGACGGAGCATCATGTAAAAAAGGATTTTGTGGCAAGCCTTACCCATAAATTAAAGTATGATACCCTGTTCCTGTATACCTCTTTCAATAAAGAAGAGATTCTAGAGGGAGTGGAGATTTCTTTAAAAGAGGATGGTTATTTCATGATTTGTTACAACGAAAAGATCCTAAAACCCACTACGGAAAAAATGGCCTTGGAGTTGGAACGCACCAAAGTCTATTGGTTGGATTGGGTGGATAAGACCCCTACCTATAAAAAGTTCAACAAGGAGATTGTACGGAGCGCCATTACCCTGAAAATGCTTACTTACGATAAAACGGGGGCGGTTTTGGCTGCTGCAACGACTTCCTTGCCCGAAACCATTGGCGAGGTCCGCAATTGGGACTATCGGTTCTGCTGGATTAGGGATGCCTCCATGGTAATCAAGGTGGTTTCCGAACTGGGGCATAAGAATTCCGCCAAACGATACCTCCAGTTTATCATTGACCTTATGCCGGACAAGGATGAAAAGCTCCAGATCATGTACGGCATCAATCAAGAAAAGAAGTTGACGGAGCAGACTTTGGACCATTTGGAAGGATATAAGGGGTCCAAGCCCGTCCGTATTGGAAATGCCGCCTACAAACAAAAACAGAACGACATCTATGGCATCCTAATGGATGTTATCTATGAGCAGTTGGTGAAATTCAGTAATGATATTGAAAATGTGGAGGAACTCTGGAGCATCACCAAGGGGATTGTCTGGATTGTGAGCAAACACTGGAGGGAACCGGACAAGGGCATTTGGGAATTCCGAGGGGAAGACCGACATTTTACCTTTTCCAAAGTATTGTGTTGGGTGGCTTTGGATCGGGCCATTAAGGTGGCCAAGATTTTTGGAAAGACCCATAAGATTGAAAAATGGACCGCCCTTGAACAGGAAATCAAAAGGGATATCCATGAAAATGCATGGAACAGTGATATCAATGCCTTTGTACAATCGTATGGTTCCCGTCATTTGGATGCCTCTGTACTATTGATGGAACCCTATGGTTTTATCAATGCCCGGGATCCCAAATATGTGAACACGGTACAGGCCATTGAGGAAGGATTGAGCAACGATGGATTATTGTATCGCTATAAGAATGAAGACGATTTTGGTGAACCCTCATCTTCCTTTACCATTTGTACCTTTTGGTTTATCAACAGCCTCTTTAAAATAGGAGAGGAAGAGAAGGCCTTGGAACTTTTTGAGCGTTTGCTGGGCCATAGTAACCATCTGGGACTTTTTAGTGAGGATATCGATTTCAAGACCAAACGTTTATTGGGCAATTTTCCGCAGGCGTATTCCCATTTGGCCTTGATTGAATGTGCCATCAACTTTTCAAGAAAGCAGAGCGAGGAAAAAATACTGGAATCCATCGCCTAGTTTCGGGAAGACACTATTTTTTAAATAGGCCATGGAACCACAGGTGTGTTGTCTGTGTAATCTTAAATGACACATAAAAAAACCGCCCTTTTAGGGCGGTTCTTCAGTTGTTTTGTTTCAAAAAACAATTGCATCAGTCAAAGGTGTACCCGTTATCTGCGGCCACTTTATCCGCAATTTGCGTGCGAAGTGCCACAACATTGGGCTGGTTAGTATATTTTGTGAAACGTTTCAGTCCCATGAGCATCATGCGTTGTTCATCTCCATCGGCAAAAGAAACTATGGCTTCTTTTCCTTTTTGGATGACGATATCCACGGCTCGGTACAAATAGAGTTTGGACATGGCAATTTGCGTGGCTTGGGCTTCTTCACCAAAACGTTTAGCATTTTTTTCGGTACGGAGGATGGTGGACTCGGCCAAATACACCTGAATCAATATATCCGCAGCGGATTGCAACAACATCTGGTGCTGTTCCAAATCCGGACCAAATTTTTGAACGGCGCTACCGGCGATCATAAGAAAGACCTTTTTTAATCGGGCCACCAAATCTTTCTCTTCGGAGAACAGTTCAGAAAAGTCGGGGGTATCAAAAGATGGGATGCCCATCAATTCCTCACCAACAGCAGTGGCAGGACCTAAAAGGTCCACATGACCTTTCATGGCCTTTTTGACCAACATGCCCACGGCCAACATCCGGTTGATTTCGTTGGTCCCCTCATAAATCCGTGAAATACGGGCATCGCGCCAGGCAGATTCCATTGGGGTATCGGCACTAAAGCCCATTCCCCCAAAAATTTGGATACCTTCATCCGTGGTGTGCTGCACATGCTCGGATACGGCCACTTTTAAAATTGAACATTCAATGGCATATTCCTCCACACCTTTCAGCTCCGCTTCTTGGTGCGAATTGCCTTCGGACTCACGAATGGCAATCCGGTCCTCGATATTTTTAGCAGCTCGGTAGGAGGCCGACTCATCCGCATAGGCATTGGTGGCCATATCGGCTATCTTGGCTTTGATGGCCCCAAAGTTCATAATGGGAGTTTTAAACTGAATACGCTCATTGGCATATTTGGTCGCTTCATTGAGCACCCGTCTTTGAGCCTCCAAACAGGCAGCAGCCAGTTTAATCCGACCAATATTCAGGGCGTTCATGGCAATCTTGAATCCATTCCCTCTTTCGGAAAGCATATTTTCAACAGGTACTTTGGTTTCGTTGAAGAACACCTGTCGGGTAGAGGAGGAGTGGATGCCCAGTTTCTTTTCCTCATCGCCCAATGTAATGCCGTTCTCCGGATTGTTCTCAACAATGAAACCGGTGATGTTCTTGTCATCCTCGATTCGGGCAAAAACAATGAACATATTGCAGAACCCCGCATTGGAAATCCACATTTTTTGACCTGTAATGCTGTAAAATTTGCCATCATCGGACAAAATAGCCTTGGTTTTCCCTGAATTGGCATCGGAGCCAGCCCCGGGTTCAGTAAGGCAATAGGCGCCAAACCATTCACCAGAGGCAAGCCTGGGGACGTATTTTTGTTTTTGTTCCTCGGTACCGTACAGGGTAATGGGCATGGTCCCGATTCCGGTATGTGCCCCAAAGGCCGTACTAAAGGAGCCTGTAGCCCCTGAAATGTAGTCACAGACCAACATGGTGGAGACAAAGCCCATTCCCATTCCGCCATAGGCTTCAGGGACAGCAACGCTCAATAGGCCCAATTCACCGGCCTTTCGCATACACTCCTCGGTATAGGCGTAGTCTTTTTTCTCAAAACGTTCCCAATGCGCCCAAAGTTCCCGGTCTACAAATTCCTTGGTGCTTTCGCGCATCATTTTTTGTTCTTCGGTAAGGTCTTCAAGGGTGAAAACATCCTCACATGGGGTTTCCTTTACCAGAAACTGACCTCCTCTTAAAATGTCTTTATTTGTTGTTTCTGTGCTCATCTTTATAAGATTTAAGATTCAAGAGACAAGAGACTTATTTCAATCCATCTTGAAAGCTTGATATCATTTTTTGTAGTTGTTGGATTTTATGTTCTAAAAATTCAAATTTCTCTATGGAAATGTACTTTTGGTTCAAGGCAATAATTAATTGGGTTTCCCACTCAAAACTAGAACCAAGGCTTACTTCGATATAATTATTAAAATGCTTATTTGTTGATTTGCTTGTACCTTCGACAATATTAGATGGAATGGATACTGCACAACGCGTCATTTGGGATACAAGATTGAATTTTTCCATAGCCGGAAATTCTTTTATCATTTGATAAGTTTCATCAACCAAAATCATCCCTTCCTGCCAAATTTTAAGTTTTTTAAAATTATGTCTTCCCATAGTCTTAAATGTTGGCTCTATCGTCTTGGTTCCTAAGCTAAAAATTCAAATATACCCGCAGCACCTTGCCCGGTTCCCACACACATGGTCACCATACCGTATTTCCCTTTCATGTCACGTTTTCGCATTTCATCAAAGAGTTGCACTGATAATTTTGCCCCGGTACAGCCCAATGGATGTCCCAATGCAATGGCACCACCATTCACATTGACAATTTCAGGGTTTAGGTCCAGCTCACGGATAACGGCCAAGGATTGTGAGGCAAAAGCTTCGTTCAATTCGATCAACTCAATGTCACTTTGTTTCATTCCGGCCTGTTTCAAGGCTTTTGGAATGGCTTTTACCGGGCCAATTCCCATAATTCTGGGCTCAACCCCCGCAGCGGCATAGTTTACCAATCGGGCAATGGGCTCTAGATTCAATTCTTTCACCATTTCCTCACTCATCACCATGACAAAGGCTGCGCCATCACTCATTTGGGAAGAGTTTCCTGCAGTGACACTTCCGCCTGCCGCAAAAACGGGTCTTAACTTGTTCAGGGTAGGGATATTGGTGCCTTTTCGTGGCCCTTCATCCTTGGTCACAGTGTAGCTGGTAGTTTCCTTTTTGCCTGCTCCATTGATAAAGGTATGTTCCACTTCAATCGGAACAATCTGGTCTTGGAACCGATTTTCTTCTTGGGCTTTTAGGGCCTTCATGTGTGAATTATAGGCAAAGACATCCTGATCTTCGCGGGATACCTTGAACTGTTGGGCCACGGCTTCTGCGGTTAGCCCCATGCCCCAATAATAATCCTCATGTCCTTCTTTGGCTGTGGCATAATCCGGGGTGGGCTTATAGCCTCCCATGGGAATGTAGCTCATGCTCTCGGCACCTCCCGCAATGATACAATCTGCCATTCCCGATTGGATTTTTGCGGTGGCAATGCCAATGGTTTCAAGCCCAGAGGCACAGTATCTATTGACGGTCACTCCCGGAACATCTTCAATGTCCAATCCCATTAAGGAGATGAGTCGGGCCATGTTCAACCCTTGTTCTGCTTCTGGCATGGCGTTGCCCACAATGACATCGTCTATGCGTTTTTTGTCCAACTGTGGCAATTCCTTCATCATGTGTTCGATGGTCTCTGCGGCCAGTTCATCGGGTCTTTTAAAACGGAACAGTCCCCGTGGTGCTTTGCCCACTGCGGTACGATATGCTTTTACGATATATGCTGTTTTCATTTTTTTAGATTTTTAGATTCAAGAACCAAGAGAAAAGACGGCTGTCTTGGTTCCAATGTCTTGATTCTTGTTCCTAATTTCTCAGAGGTTTACCGGTTTTTAACATATGCTGTATACGTTCCAAGGTCTTCCGCTCCGTACAAAGTGAAAGGAAGGCTTCGCGTTCCAAATCCAAAAGATATTGTTCGGTAACCATGGTAGCTTCAGACAAATCACCACCAGCCATTACGTAGGCCAGTTTGTCCGCAATCTTCTTATCGTGTTCCGAAATGTAATGACCAGCCTCCATGGAATCCGTGCCCACCAAGAACATTCCCAAGGCTTGTTTTCCAAGCACTTTTACGTCTTTACGTTTAACGGGTTTGGTGTACCCTGCTTCGGCCATCAATTTGGCATGGGCCTTAGCCGTGGCAATTTGTCGGTCTTTGTTTACGACCACTACATCCTTTCCTTTTTGTAGGATACCCAAATCGTAGGCTTCATAAGCCGAAGTGGACACTTTGGCCATTCCTATGGTCAGGAAGTATTCCTGAAGTACGTTCAACTCCACATCATTTTTCCTAAAAGTATCCGAAGCACGGAGTGCCATTTCTTTGGAACCGCCTCCACCGGGGATGACCCCAACGCCAAATTCCACTAAACCAATATAGGTCTCTGCCGCGGCCACTACTTTATCGGCATGCATGGATAGCTCACATCCGCCTCCCAAACACATGCCATGCGGCGCTGAGATGGTGGGAATGGAGGAATATCGCATCCGCATCATGGTATCCTGAAAGTATTTTATGGCCATGTTAAGCTCATCATACTCTTGTTCCACAGCCATCATGAAAATCATACCGATGTTGGCCCCAACGGAGAAGTTGGCAGCTTGGTTACCCACAACCAATCCTTGAAAGTCTTTTTCGGCCAAGTCCACGGCCTTGTTCAGTCCTGCGAGGACATCACCGCCAATGGTGTTCATTTTGGATTGGAACTCGCAGTTGAGAATACCATCACCCAAATCCTCAATGACCACACCACTGTTCTTGAACACTTCGTTGGACTTTCGGATGTTGTCCAAAATAATGAAGGCATCCTGACCTGGGACCTTTTCCATGGTCTTTTTGGGAATGTCGTAGAAATAGGTGGCCCCATCTTTTACGGTATAGAACGAATCGATGCCTGCCGCTTTCATTTCAGTAACCCAAGGGGCGGCTTCCAGACCTTCGGCCTTGATGAATTCCAGACCTTTGTCCAATCCCACGGCATCCCAAATCTGGAATGGTCCGTGTTCCCAGCCAAATCCAGCCTTCATGGCATCATCAATTTTATAGAGTTCGTCCGAAATCTCAGGAATGCGATGGGTCACATAGGCAAATAGGGCCCCGAAGCTTTTTCGGTAGAATTCCCCTGCCTTGTCCTTACCATCGACCAATACTGGAAAACGCTCAATGACCTTGTCAATGGTCTTAGTGAGTTCCAAAGTGGCGAATTTTGCACTTTTTTTGGAACGGTAGTCCATGGTATCCAAATCCAATGTGAGGATTTCGCTCTTACCATTGTCACCTTTTACCTTTTTATAGAACCCCTGCCCAGATTTGCTCCCCAACCATTTATTTTCCATCATGGTGTTGATGAAATCTGGAAGTTTAAAGAGTTCATGACGTTCATCTTCCTTGCAATTCTCATAGATACCGTTGGCCACATGCACCAAGGTGTCCAGTCCTACCACATCCACGGTGCGGAAAGTGGCGGATTTGGGCCTACCAATGACCGGTCCGGTGAGCTTATCGACTTCTTCGACGGTCATGCCCAATTCCTTCACGGCATGAAAAAGGCTCTGGATGCTGAAAATCCCAATCCGGTTCCCGATAAAGGCGGGTGTGTCCTTGGCCACTACGGAAGTCTTGCCCAAGTATTGTTCTCCATAGCCGTTCAGGAAATCTAAAACTTCTTGGGAAGTCTTAGGTCCGGGAATGATTTCGAAGAGCTTTAAATATCTGGCCGGGTTGAAGAAGTGGGTGCCACAGAAATGTTTTTGAAAATCCTCACTGCGTCCCTCACTCATAAATTTGATGGGAATACCAGAGGTATTTGAAGTAATCAAAGTGCCGGCAGTACGGTGCTTGTCCAGGTTTTCGAATACCTGCTTCTTAATGTCCAGCCGTTCCACGACCACCTCGATGATCCAATCCACTTGGGCCACCTTGGCGATATCATCCTCCAAATTCCCCGTGGTGATCCTATCGGCAAATTTCTGGTGATAGATAGGAGAGGGTTTGGACTTCAATGCGGCGGCAAGGGAGTCATTGACCAAACGGTTTCTTACGACCTTGTCCTCCAAGGTCAAGCCTTTCGCCTTTTCTTTTTCATTGGGTTCCCGGGGAACAATGTCCAGCAAGAGAACTTCGACCCCTATATTGGCAAAATGGCAGGCAATGCCACTACCCATGATACCGGAACCGATGACGGCAATTGTATTGATATGCCTTTTCATTTATGAATGTTTGTTTTAATTAGTTGTTTTTATGTACACTTTTTTATCGGAAATAAGTTTGTTGATGACTTCCATAACATTGAAAAAACCGACCAAATCCTCTACGGCGATGTGCTCCTTGACCACATCATTGAACCGGAGTACCACTCCCTTGGATTCTTCTCGTTTCTCCAAGCCCAAGGCGGTTAAATGTATCAGCACCCCTCTACCATCGTTAGGATTGGGTTTACGCTGAATATACCCTCTTTCCTCAATATTTTTTAAAATTCTGGATAAGCTTGTGGCCTCCATGCCCATTTTAGGTCCCAGGGCAGTACTTGGTGTTCCTTTTTTGGGGTCAATGCTCAAAAGGGTAAAACCAATGGCCATGGTGATGCCATAGTTCTTGGCCTCTTCATTGTACATTCTACTGACCGCCTGCCATGTAGCCCGCAATGCATAATCAATGGTCAAATCCTTCATAGCCTAGTTTGGTTTCCTCAAATATAAACAAATTTATTATGCATGCATAATAAATTTAAGTTAACTCAAAAAGGAATAATATTCTGGATAAAGGATTTTTCGACAATACGCCAAATGGCAAGAGGTACAGTAAGATACACAAAAAGTTTGAGTTTTCCCTATCAAAGAATTGGTCATTGTTAATTGAACATTGCTTATTGAAACCCCATCCGTCAACCCAAACGGGCCATCCGTCAATTCAGCCCACAAAAAACCCCTTGGATTGCCCAAATTGCTGTTTTAATCCAAAAACCCAAAAATCATGAAATTAAAAAGATTGCTTTACACGGCTTTTTTTGTTCTGATGGTGGTTTCCTGTGGAAAGGATGACGCGATATCATCAGAAGAAACAAACCGTCCACCAAGTATCAAAGGATCCCAAACCTTTGATGCCAATGAAGATATAGACCATACTACCATCATTGGTACCGTTGAGGCCACTGATGATGATGGGGATGACCTGAGCTTTTCCGTTGCCACCAACAGCGATGGCCTATTCAAGATTACAATGGACGGCAAGTTGAGCCTGATCAGCGGAAAGAGCTTGGACTATGAAACCAAACCTTTACATACCTTGGTCATCAAGGTAGATGATGGAACGGACAGCACCCAAGAAGAGGTGTACGTGTCTGTGAACTTGGCTGCAACGAACCAGTCCCCACAATTGGAGGGCCAAAGTTTTGAAGTGGCGGAGAACATAGGTGATATGGATGTGATTGGCACTGTGGTGGCTATGGACGACGACGACTTGACCTTTGAGATTAAACAGAATGATGGGTATTCCATAAACGAGCCGTTATTTGCCATTTCAGCGGATGGCCAATTGACATTGATAGAGGGAGTCTCCTTGGATTATGAGACCGCCCATGAATTTGGTATTATTGTAACGGCAAGTGACGGGGAAAACATTGTGGAGGCATGGATGTATATTACCGTAACCGATGTGCCCGAGGCCCACCCCGATGACAAGAATGCTTTTGTGACCACTTGGGAGACCACAACCGATAATGAGAATATTCAAATTGGTTTGGAATCACTGTTCGATTATGACTTTACGATAAACTGGGGAGATGGCTCAATCAATAGTATCACAACAAGTAATCCAACTGGAATATTTCACCCTTATGAAACGGCAGGAACATATACCGTGGCCATAGTAGGTGATTTCCCTGCCATAAAAATGAATGCGGTAGGGCAAACAATCGAACAATTAAAAAGTATAGACCAATGGGGCAATATCCAATGGAAATCTATGGTAGGAGCTTTTTATCTATGTTTAGATATGCAGTATAATGCCACGGATGCTCCAGACTTGTCCCAAGTCACCTCAATGAATTCCATGTTCTATGGGGCTACCGCTTTTAATGGTGAGATTGGGGATTGGGATGTCTCCAACGTTACGAATATGGGAACGATATTTGATCATGCAAATAGTTTCAACCAAGACTTGGGCAATTGGAATATAGCAAATGTTACTCAAATGCACGACATGCTAAATTTCTCTGGACTCGACCAAAGCAATTATAGCAATACTCTTATAGGCTGGTCTGGTCAACAGAATATCCCATCTGATATTATTTTGGGTGCAGATGGACTTGTATACTGTGGACAAGAAGCCATAGATTCCAGATTCGCTTTGATGACTACTTACAGTTGGCAGATTTCGGGCGATAGCAAGTGTCAATAACTTTACAAACAGCTGATAAGAGAAAAAATGAATTATTAAAAAGGGGAAACCAATTTGGTTTCCCCTTTTATTTTTAGGAGTCAACCCATCAATGCCCATATATGTCATTGTAGAGGTCTAGATACTTTTCCTTTACGATTTTTCTGCGCAGTTTCATGGTAGGGGTCAGGTGGCCACTGTCCACACTCCAAACATCCGGGGTCAAACGGAACTGCTTTACCTTTTCCCACTTGGCAAAATCCTCGTTGGCCAGATTCACTTCTTCTTGGAAACGGGCAATGACCTTGTCGTTGAGCACAATATCCGAGTTTTCCCCTACTGTTACCTTATGACGTTTGGCCCACTCGTGCAGGAATTCAAAATTAGGTTGTATCAAGGCCGCGGGCATTTTTTCACCTTCTCCCACTACCATGATCTGTTCTATAAAACGGGATTGTTTAAACCGATTCTCCAATAGCTGGGGCGCCACGTACTTTCCGCCAGAGGTCTTGAAGATTTCCTTTTTACGGTCCGTGATGCGCAAAAAGCCATCGGCATCCACTTCGCCAATGTCCCCGGTATGGAAATAGCCATCGGTGAGTACTTCGGCGGTTTTTTCAGGGTCTTTGTAGTAGCCCATCATTACATTGGGTCCTTTGCAGAGGATTTCGCCATCCTGGGCGATTTTCACTTCAACCCCATCAATGATACGGCCAACCGTACCTATTTTCCAGCCTTTGTTCCGTTGGTCATTCACGGCAATTACAGGAGAGGTCTCGGTGAGGCCGTAACCTTCCATGACCGGCATGCCTGCTGCGGCAAATACACGGGCCAACCGGGGTTGCAAAGCGGCACTCCCAGATACCATGACCGTAAGGTTTCCACCCAGCCCTTCTTGCCATTTGCTAAAGATGAGCTTTCTGGCGAGGCCCAGTTGTTTTTCGTACCACCAACCGTTTTTGCCGTAGGGTTCATATTTTAGGCCCAAATCCACGGCCCAGAAGAACAATTTCTTTTTCACCCCAGTAAGTAAGGTTCCTTTGGCAATGATGGCATCATAGACCTTTTCCAACAATCGGGGAACCACTGTCATTACGTTGGGCTTTACCTCTTTGACGTTATCGCTGATTTTGTCCAACCCTTCGGCAAAATGGATTTCAATACCACAATATTGGTAGAGGTAGAGGATCATTCGTTCAAAAATGTGGCAGACGGGCAAAAAACTTAGGGCACTACCACCAGTTTCAAAAGGTACTCTTGTCTCACTGGAAATTACATTGGAGACAATATTGTCATGGGATAACATGACCCCTTTGGGTCTTCCCGTGGTTCCCGACGTATAGATCAAAGTGGCCAAATTTTCTGGCTTCACCTGGTCTTTCAGTTTTTCCACCTCATCTTGGTTGGAATCGTCCGCTCCTTTTTCCAAGACTTCCCCCCAATTTTTACAGTTGTCCAGTTGGTCAAAGGAATATACATCCTTCAACTTTTTCAATTTATCGCTGATGGACAGTATTTTTTGGAGTACCTCATCACAGGAAACAAAGCAATACTTGGCTTCGGAATGGTTCAGTACATATTCGTAATCCTCTTCGGAAATGGTTGGGTAAATGGGAACGGTCTGCGCCCCGATCTGGAGCACTCCAATGTCCATAATGTTCCATTCCGTTCGGTTGGTCATAGAAATTATGGCAATCTTGTCGTTGGGCTGTACACCCAAACGTAACAGGCCCCTGCTAATGGCATTGGCCTTGTTTATATATTCTTGGGTCGAGGTTGCTACCCATTTGCCATTGTATTTGGTGACCAATGACTTTTCCAGCGGAAGTTTGTTCAACTGGTAATAGGGGAAATCAAACAATCGGGTAACGTTTTGCATACTAAGTTTCTATTAGGTAATTGCAAAATAGGGAAAGGAAGCGGGATTTTAAAATGAAAAATTCAACCATACCCTATTCATTTTGATGAATACTTAAACAGGGATATCAAAAAAGCCTTCAAAAAGAAGGCTCTTACACGTTTGTATTCAATTTTGATTGAATGAAGAATGCTACTCTTCCAAGATTTTGGCATAGTTGATACCAAGGATATCCCACTCCTGCTGTTTTACCTGCAAGGCTTTTAAAAAATTGTTGAAGTCTTTGTTTTCCGTATTTGTCCAACCTACCTCGGCATAAGCTGCAATTCTAGGGAATGTTTGCTGTTCCACATCTTTGTTGGTCGGAGTCCATTCGCACCACATCTGACAGCCAAGTCCATAGATGTTTTTATGGTATTGTGGCTCCAGTCCTTTGGGAATGGGATCAAAACCATAGGCTTTCTCCAACGGGATGCTTTTGTAATCATAATCAAGGTAGGTATTGCTGTGAAGTGAATTGACAATGCCATAACCTTCTTGGGCCGCACTGGTGGCCAGTTCCAAATCCCCTTTCCAAAAATGGACCACTATGTTCTTGGCCAGTTCGGTCTCTGCATCTTTGTCATCTTTCTTTTCCTCAAAATCATCATGGATATTTTTGCCCATGATTTCGTTCCAACCCATCATACGTCTATTGTGTTGCTCAATGAATCTGGAAATTTTATTGGTGAACCCTATCTGAAGGTCCGCAACGGTGGTTATTCCATTTGCCTCCATGTAGTCTTGTACATGTTTGCTTTTGTTCCAGACTTCGTAACCTACTTCATCGCCACCAATATGGATTACTTCTGAAGGAAAGAGTTCAAAAAGTTCCAACAGTACATCCTTGACAAACTGTTCCACCTTGGGATTGGTCACATCATAGTTGTCATAATGGCGACCAAACTTTACAGGGACATCAATATCCTCACCAGCAGTTCCAAGCCAAGTATATGAGGCAATTGCAGCACTGCTATGGCCGGGAATCTCAAATTCCGGTACAATGGTGATATGTCTTTCGGCAGCGTAGGCCACCAATTCCATGATCTGTTCTTGGGTGTAAAAACCGCCGTGCGCTTCGCCCGACAATTTACCGCTGCCCCAGGTTTCGATTTCAGAATCACTTCTAAAGGCTCCTACTTCAGTAAGTTTGGGGTATTTTTTTATTTCGACCCGCCATCCGGCATCATCTGTCAGGTGCCAATGAAAAACATTCATTTTTAGCGATGCCATCTGGTCCAATATTTTTTTGACAAAATCAGTCCCATGAAAATAGCGTGCCTCATCCAACATATAGGCCCGCCATCCAAATCGGGGCGAATCTTTTATCGTAATCGAAGGAATGAGCCAGAGTGATTCTTGGGCATCTTTTACAACCAGTTGCTTTAAGGTTTCACTTCCGTAGAAAAATCCGGCCGAAGTGTTTGCAGAAATAGTGATTCCTTTTGGTGACACTTCCAATGTATAGGCTTCCTTCCCTAAATTTGGATCTAGATCAAAAACAATATTTCCATTACCGGAATCGGACACGTATATTTTTGTTGACGTCAAAGAGGAAAGGTCATCACTTAGTTTATGGGCAACTTTTTGTGCCTTATCATTTAAAAAAGCAATGGTCATCCCATCCTCCAATGCAAAGGAGTTTTCGGATAATTGCACTTCATTGGGTTGGGGCAACAAATTGATTTCATCTGCCGTAAAACTTCTATGTTCACGCACACATGCTGTGGTCAAAGTCAAGAGGGTCGCACAGGCTAAAAAGACTGTTTTGACAGAATAAGGTTGGTTATTCACAATTTGGTTTTAAAAGTTATGGTCTAAGGGGGGCTATTTTACATTCATTATCCATTCCCTTGCATTTACAAAAGCTTGGAGCCATGGCGATACCACATCATTCCTATCCTTTGGATAGTGGGCCCAGTTCCATGGAAAGGTAGAGCGCTCAATGTGCGGCATGGTCACCAAATGTCTTCCGGTTTTGTCGCAGAGCATCGCGGTATTATAATCACTTCCGTTGGGATTGGCGGGATAACCTTCGTAGCCGTATTTGGCCACGATACCATAGTCGTTTTCATCATGGGGAAGACTGAATTTACCCTCGCCATGTGAAATCCATACCCCCAATGTGGTTCCGGCCAAGTTGGATAGCATTACCGAGTTGTTCTCTTGGATTTTTACCGATGTGAAATTGCTCTCGTGTTTCCCGGACTCATTATAGGTCATTTTGCCATGGGTTTCGTGTTCGGGATTGATGAGGTCCAATTCCATGAACAACTGGCAACCGTTGCAGATACCAACCGAAAGCGTATCGGGGCGGGCAAAGAAGTCATTGATCACTTTGTTGGCCTTTTCGTTGTATTTGATGGCGCCGGCCCATCCTTTGGCACTGCCTAACACATCGGAATTTGAAAATCCGCCTACGGCACCCAAAAACTGAATGTCCTCCAAGGTCTCCCTACCCGAGATGAGATCGGTCATATGGACATCCTTTACATCAAACCCGGCCAAGTACATGGCGTTGGCCATTTCGCGTTCGGAGTTGCTTCCCTTTTCGCGCAGAATGGCTGCTTTGGGTCGGCTATTATCTTTCGACTGCGCTCGAGATGACAATGTTCCATCAAAGTTTTCAGGGAAAACGTAGCGAAGGGGTTGGTTTTTGTAATTCTCGTATCGACTTTTGGCCAAGCCCTTGGCCGTTTGCCTGTTGTCCAATAGATAGGAAGTCTTGAACCAGGTATCGCGAAGCGAAGCGATGTTCAATCCAATTTCCACCCCATTGTTTTTGATTTTCAAGGTGCTTTCTGAAGTGGGGGTTCCAATTTTTGCAAAATCGATGCCTGCTTCTTGGAGTGTACGTTCCACGGAGTTGTCCTTGGCTTGGAACACTACGCCGGCATTTTCACTGAACAAAAGCTTGATGATATCCGTTTCCCCAAGACCGGACAGGTCCAAGTTGGCCCCAAGGTCATTATCGGCAAAACAGAGTTCCAAAAGGGTGGTGATCAGCCCTCCTGAAGCCACATCATGCCCGGCCAAAATCTGGCCTTTTTTGATGAGTTCTTGCAAAGTATTGAAAACAGTCTTTACATAGTCAGCATCCAAAACCGATGGGGTTTCATCACCAATGCCATTCAAGACTTGGGCAAAGGAAGAACCTCCCAGTTTATGCCCATCCTTGGAAATATTGATGTAGTAGAGAGCCCCACCATCTTTTTGTAGGACAGGCTCCACTACTTTGGTAATGTCGTTACAATTGGCCGCTGCGGAAACAATCACAGTTCCGGGGGACAAAACCTCCTCGTTCTTATATTTTTGCTTCATGGAAAGGGAATCCTTCCCTGTAGGCACATTGATACCCAGTGCAATACTGAAATCGGAGAGGGACTCAACAGCCTCGTACAAACGGGTATCCTCACCTTCATTTCGGCAAGGCCACATCCAGTTGGCGGAGAGGGATACTGATTTCAAGCCATCTTTCAAAGGAGCCCATACGATATTGGTCAGGGCCTCGGTCACACTGTTTCTGCTTCCGGCCTTGGCATCTATCAATGCAGAAATGGGGGAGTGCCCAATACTGGTGGCAATCCCTTCCTTGGTCTTGAAATCCAAGGACATTACCCCACAGTTGTTCAAGGGTAGTTGAAGAGGGCCGGCACATTGTTGTTTGGCCACATGGCCACCCACACAACGATCTACCTTATTGGTGAGCCAATCCTTGCAGGCCACGGCTTCCAGTTGCAGTACCTGCTCCAAATAGTTGTGGAAATGCTCCAAGGAATAGGATAGGGCAGGGTAGATTTGTTGAGAGGTGGTGTCCTCCATAATGGTCTTGGGAGAGCTTCCGAACATATCCGAAAGTTCCAAATCCATTGGTTTTTCACCTGTTTTTTCTGATTCAAAAGTAAACCGGTGGTTGCCAGTGACCTCGCCCACATTGTACATAGGGGCACGTTCACGGGCAGCTACGCGGTCCAATAAGTCTAAATCCTTTTCTCCGATGACGAGTCCCATGCGTTCTTGGGATTCGTTGCCGATAAGCTCTTTTTTGGATAGGGTAGGGTCTCCAACAGGGAGTTTGTCCGTGTTGATGGTACCACCCGTATCTTCCACAAGTTCCGACAAACAGTTGAGGTGTCCACCGGCTCCGTGGTCATGGATGGAGACAATGGGGTTATCATGGCTTTCCAAAAGTCCGCGAACCGCATTGGAAGCCCTTTTTTGCATTTCAGGGTTGGAACGCTGCACGGCATTCAATTCAATGGCAGAACTGAATTCCCCTGTATCGGCGCTTGAAACTGCTGCACCGCCCATTCCAATACGGTAGTTGTCACCACCTAGAACGACTATTCTGTCTCCCTTCTTGGGGGTATCCTTCAAGGCTTGGTCCTTTTTTCCATAGCCAATACCGCCGGCCATCATGATTACCTTGTCAAACCCAAGCTTACGGGCTTCTTCCTGATGCTCAAAGGTGAGTACGGAGCCAGCAATCAGGGGTTGACCAAACTTGTTGCCAAAATCGGAAGCCCCATTGGAGGCTTTGATCAAAATGTCCATAGGGGTCTGATATAGCCAATCGCGCTCAGCCATACCCTTTTCCCAAGGACGATTTTCTTCCAAACGGGAATAGGAGGTCATATATACCGCGGTTCCTGCCAACGGTAAAGACCCTTTTCCTCCAGCCAAACGGTCCCGGATTTCCCCTCCTGAACCTGTTGCAGCACCATTGAAAGGTTCAACGGTGGTCGGGAAGTTGTGGGTTTCTGCTTTTAGGGATAGGACGGAATCAAATTCTTTTTCTTCGTAGTAATCGGGCTTATCGGCACTTTTTGGCGCAAATTGAATGGCTCTTGGTCCCTCAATGAACGCTACATTATCCTTATAGGCCGAAACAATATCATTCGGATTGGCTTCTGAGGTTTTTTTAATGAGCTTGAACAACGAGGAAGGCATTTCCTTGCCATCAATGACAAAAGTACCGTTGAATATTTTATGCCTACAGTGTTCCGAATTCACCTGACTGAAACCAAAAACCTCGGAGTCGGTCAATTTTCGACCCAATTTTTTGGAAAGGTCTTCCAAGTAGGTCACTTCCTCATCACTCAAGGCAAGTCCTTCTTTTTGGTTGTAAGCCGCGATGTCGTCAATTTCCAAAATGGGTTCCGGAACAACGGCAATGGTGTAAATATCTTGGTCCAACCCTTTGTATTTTTGAAACAGCATGGGGTCGTAATAGGTATGGTCTTCCGCAACGGCGTGGAACTCTTCAATCCGCAGGATGCCATCAATGCCCATATTCTGGGTGATTTCCGTGGCATTGGTACTCCAAGGGGTCACCATGGCGGCACGAGGCCCAACAAAAAAGGCGTCCAGTGACGCCGCTTCAATCTTGGGTTGGTTGCCAAACAACCAAGTTAGTTTACTGTTGTCTTCCTGAGTAATTTCTTGAGTGGTCTGGACGGCAAAAACCTTGTTAGCCTTGTCCCCAAAAAAATGAATCATACAATGTATGGATTGAACGGTTTGAGAAAGTGCAAATTTACGGTTTTCAGTTTTATTTTTAAACCTCTTCGTTTCGAGTTTTAAACCAAGGATGTTAATTAATTCATGGTGTTTTAAAGGAAAAAATGCCCAACCATCAATTCAAAAGGGGTATTGGTGAATTGGGTTCCCCTTATGATGGATATTTTGGATAGATTTCATGTGTTATGGAAATCGAACAAAATAAGTATTGGGCAAAAAAGAATGTAAAATACTTGGTTGTTGGATTAATGATTGTAGTCTTTGTTTTTTTGATCATTGAATTGGAGGAAAGGGAACAGCTTAATTTTATTAAACATGTTCTGAAAAATTTCATTAGGAGTATAGCAAGGATTCGATAGGGCATTGACAAAAAACAGTATCGCCTCGGAAGTGTTAAAATACAAACCGATTTATTTGTATTTTAGGAAGATACTTGCTAATTCAAAATCCAACCGTATGAAAATGTTCAAGACCCTATTGTCCGGGTTCCTTCTTCTTTGCTGTATTGCTACGGCAACTGCGCAAAAAAAATATTCCAAACGACACATTGAAAAATTAAAGTCCGAAGCTGCCCAAATCGTGGAAGACCATGCCAAACAGTCCCAAGTGATGGTGGACAAAATCTTCAGTTTTGCCGAGCTGGGTTTTCAGGAAGAGGAAAGCTCCAAATATCTGACCGGGATTCTTGAGAACAATGGATTTACCATTGAACATTCCATTTCTGGGATTCCCACAGCTTGGTTTGCCACTTGGAGCAACGGGGATGGTCCCGTAATTGCCTTGGGGAGTGATGTGGATTGCATTCCCAAAGCCTCCCAATATCCTGGGGTGGCCTATCACAAGCCTATTGTAGAAGGGGCTCCCGGTCATGGAGAGGGGCATAATTCCGGTATTCCGTTGAATATCACCTCCGCTTTGGCGGTAAAACAGATCATGGAACGCGAAAATATTGGGGGCACCTTGATTCTATGGCCTGGTATTGCCGAAGAATTGGTGGCCGCCAAGGCATGGTATGTTCGGGATGGTCTTTTTGATGATATCGATATGTGCATCTTTACCCATGTGGGCAACAATTTTGGGGTCTCATGGGGCTCAACCCGCGGAACGGGCCTGATTTCGGTGGAATATCTGTTTGAGGGAGAGGCGGCCCATTCGGCCGGAGCTCCATGGCGGGGCAAAAGTGCCTTGGATGCCGCGGAGCTCATGAATATAGGCTGGAACTACAAACGGGAGCATCTACACCCGTTGAAACGGTCCCATTCCATCTTTACCGATGCAGGAGATCAGCCCAATGTGGTACCCTCCAAGGCGGCCATTTGGTTTTATTTCAGGGATATCAAGTATGAAGGCATCATGGAGATGTATGCCGAAGCCAACGATATTGCCAAAGGTGCTGCATTGATGACAGGAACCAAAATGACCTCCAGGGTTTTGGGCACGGCATGGCCCAGACACTACAATAAAGTGATTGCGGAGACCATGTATGAAAACATCAAACAAGTAGGGTTGCCTACTTGGTCTGCGGCCGACCAAGCCCTGGCCAAAGCTGTCCAGATGGAAGTGGGCTCGGAGAAAACCGAAGGGCTTCCTACCGAATTGGCCGAACTGGGGCTTCCTGTATTGGAGCCTGTTAGCGGTGGTTCGGATGATATTGGTGATATCTCTTGGAAGGTGCCCACGGTTACCATGCGTTTTCCTTCCAATATCCCCGGATTGCAGGGGCATCATTGGAGCAACGCCATAGCTATGGCCACTCCCATTGCCCATAAGGGGGTTACGGCCGGGGCCAAGGCCGAAGCGATGACCTTATTGGACTTTTTCTTAAATCCTGAGTTGCTCAAAGGAGCATGGGATTACTTCAACAATGAACAGAGCAAAGAGACCAAATACCAACCCATGATCTCTGCGGATGATATGCCGCCCACCTATTTGAACAAGGATAAGCAGGACACCTATCGCTCGGAATTACAGAAGTATTACTTCGACGAGACCAAATACGATACCTATTTGGAACAATTGGGCGTGGAATACCCTACGGTAAAAAAATAAAAGTTGTTGAAATGTCATATCGAGTGTGGCCGAAAACCGTTAGGCACATCTCGACTGCGCTCGATGTGACAGTATTTAGGCTTTCCTTTTGAGTAAGGCCATATAAAATCCGTCAAAGCCACTTTCTGAGGCATACACGTTTTTCTCCCTGATGAATTCAAAATCCTTTCCATTTTCGGATTCGAGGAATTTTTTGACTTGCTCCGAGTTTTCTTGGGGAAGGATGGAACAGGTGGCATAGACCATTTGCCCACCTTTTTTGAGCATCTTGCTGTAGTTTTGTAGGATATCTTGTTGAACCCCCATGATGCGGTCAATGAACTCAGGCTCCAGCTTCCATTTGGAGTCAGGGTTTCTTTTGATGACCCCTAGACCGGAACAAGGAGCATCCAACAACAAACGGTCGGCGCTGTTGTACAGTTTTTTGATCACCTTGGTGGAATCTATGGCCCGAGTCTCCATATTGTGCACCCCATTTCGACGGGCCCTGACCTTCAACTTTTTGAGTTTACTCTCATAAATATCCAGCGCAATAAGCTGCCCCTTATTTTCCATATGGGAGGCCAAGTGGAGGGTTTTACCACCCGCTCCGGCACAGGCGTCCACCACACGTTGTCCAGGTTCAACCTCCAAAAACGGGGCTACCAACTGAGATGAAGCATCCTGCACTTCAAAAAGTCCATCTTTGAAAGCGGAGGTGACAAATACGTTTTTCCGTTCCTTGAGCCGAAGGGCGTCCGGATACCCATCCAAGGTTTCGGTTTCAATATCTTCCTTGGCCAAAAAGGAACGAAGTTGATTTTTTTGAATTTTTAAGGTATTGGTGCGGAGGATTACCTCTGCCTGTTGGTTGAGCGCGGCGATTTCCTTGGTCCAAAGTTTGTTGCCCAAGGATTTTTCACCCAGTTCATCCATCCAGTCAGGAATGGATTCCCTAAACTTTCTAATTTTTGAAAGCTCATCAAACCGTCCTTTTATGCGACGCTCTGGAGTGCCTTCCAACTGTTTCCAGTCCGGGATGCGAATCCCTTTCAACACACACCAAACAGCGAATAGTCGAAATAAATGGGGACGGGTGAACGGTTCGTGGGCTTCGGCAATTTCAGCATACAACCGCTTCCATCGAACAATATCATAGGTGGTTTCTGCAATAAAACCGCGGTCCCGTGCGCCCCAACGCTTGTCGTAACGCAATACTTTTTCAATGACCTTATCGGCATATTCCCCCTCATTGAAAATGAGGTTCAGGGCATCTATAACGGCAAAAACAAGATTTCGATGTAAGCGCATGTTGTAAAATAAGTTGCAAAGGTATCATTTCTACTTACTTTTATAGCAAAATATCCACTATGCGATTTTCTGTTGGTATGCTATTGGCCATAATCTTGGTTTCTTGTGTTGATGAAAAACAATCCCAGCCATTTAAAACGGTATCCGTGACCCCGGTTTATGAAGATTCGGTGAGCATCAGGGCAATTACTTTTTTAGACAACAATACCTTGGCCTTTGCGGGAAGTAGAGGTACCTATGGAACGGTGGATGTGAGGACCCAAAAAGTACGGACCAATATCCAGAAGTACGATTCCATTGTTCCCGAGTTTAGGGCCGTTGGAAATACGTCCACAGATTTTTTCATGCTTTCCGTGGCGAATCCGGCTTTGTTGTACAAAACGGGTGATCGGGGAAAAATGGAAGTGGTATACAAAGAAGAGGGAGAAGGCGTATTTTATGATGCCATGGCCTTTTGGAATGACGAGGAAGGTATTGCCGTGGGGGACACCGTGAATGGTTGTCTGTCCATTATCCTCACCACGAATGGGGGACAGACCTGGTCCAAGATATCCTGTGAAAATCTTCCAGAAGGAGTTGAGGGTGAAGGAGCCTTTGCGGCAAGCAACAGCAATATTGCCATTGCAGGCAATCACGTGTGGATTGGCACCACGGAGGGGAGAATCTATCATTCTTCTGATAAAGGAGCCACTTGGAGCGTACAGCAGAGTCCCATCATTCATAAAGAACCTACACAAGGCATCTATTCCATGGATTTTTATAATGAAAGTATAGGCTTTGCCATTGGCGGGGATTATACCCAACCGGATGCCAATACCGCCAACAAGATCATCACCCAAGATGGTGGTAAAACTTGGAATTTAATTGCCGATGGTCAAGACCCTGGCTATAAAAGTTGTGTGCAGTTTGTTCCCAATTCCGAAGGAGAAAGATTGGTGGCTGTAGGTTTTACAGGAATTTCCTATTCGGCCAACGGAGGTGAAAGCTGGAAATCCATGAGTGAGGAGTCTTTTTATACCTTACGCTTTTTGAATGATACGGTCGCTTATGCCGCTGGAAAAAACAGGATTGCGAAATTGGTCTTTCAATAAAAAAGAGCGACGAGATATCGCCGCTCCTTTGTTCAACAACTAACCAAATCAAAAAAACTATACGGTAACGACCCTGTAATATCGTCCTGTTCTTTTATACCAAATCCCTCTGTATTGGTACAGTCTTCTACCGTTAACGTAGACTACTTTGGATCCTCTGGGCAAAACGGATACTTTAACTCCATTGGGTGCGGCACAGACCACATATCTTCTACCTCGGGCCTTGTACCAAATGCCATCGGCATAATAGAAGCTCTTGTTTTTATGGATTACCAGATGGGGGCGGTTTATGGTGGTCACTACCGTTCCATATGCTGGATATGTTCTTACTACGGTTCTTTGCGCATGGGCCACCGTCATACTTCCTACAAGGGCCACTATGATTAAAATTGTTTTTAAACTTTTCATGACTAATGGATTTTAAGGGTTTATATGGGTAAGACTTGGGTTGTTGAAAAAGGTTTAATCAAAAAAAGAGCCTCAAGGCTCTTTTATTTTTTGAAGTGATGGGAGTTATTCCCCTCCATTATGTTTCCGGTATTGCTGCAACAAACGCTTTTTAAAATCCTCTTCGGCCTTTATGAGCAGCAATGTTTTTTTGGCCGAGATGACCGTCCTGATTTTTGTGATGAAATCCTGTTCGGCATTGTGCTTTTCTTTCTGAAGGGCCATGAGATTGTTTAGAAGGGAGGAAGATTCACTGTCCGTTAAGTCTTGGGCCAAGGATATTCGGGAGCGAAGCTCCCTGCGTTCCTTTCTTCTAATGTTCTCCAGAGTTTCCTCATGGGCGTTGTATATGGGCCAAAATTGCTGTGCTTCCTGACTGGTGAGCCCAACCCTTTCCGTGATAAAGGCCACTTTTAGGGTCTTTATACGGTCCCTGACCGGACCTTGGGCGTGCAAGTAAGCGGTTCCCATCAACAGAGCGAACAGTATGAGTATTCTTTTATTCATAATCGCTGTAATCTAAGTTTAGTTCGTCAATATCGTCTACGGTTTCATCCAAATATTGCAAAATATTTTCGGCATCCAGATCCTGTTCCAAAACATCGTTCAGTTCCACATTGTCCAACGAGACCAGTTCAGCAAGCTCGTAGGTGTTGATATCCAGTTCATTACTTTCAAAATACGCATCGATTTCGGCATTGGCCAAGTCATCAAATGCAACGGTTGGAGTGGATTTCCAGTTGATGCCGAAGACCAAAACAAAGACTGCGGCCACGGCAGCGGCACCATAATAGAACTTTTTGTAGGATTTTAACTGGATGACCTTGCCGTCTTCTTCTGTTGTTTTGGACATGATTTTTGGGGTCACCCCATCCAAATAGCCTTCGGGAATGGCAAAACCATCCGATTTTGGGATAACGGAATCCGTTTGGGCCTCTTTTTCCATCCGGGCCATAAGCCGATCATGGAAGCTGTCAAAGTAGCCTTCCGGGGTATTGAAACTATTTTCTTTATCCTTATTCATGTCCTTAATTTGACTCCAAAACAAGCCAAAGGTTTAATTTTCCTTAAGATACGATTCAATTTTCTTTACGGCCAAATGATAGGAGGCCTTTAGTGCGCCGACCGAGGTTTCCAAGGCCTCGGAAATGTCCCCATATTTCATTTCCTGAAAGTATTTCATGGTGAAGACCAGCTTTTGTTTGTCCGGCAGGGTGGCCAGGGCCCTTTGCAATTTCAATTGGATCTCGTCCCCTTCAAAATATACATCGGATTGCAGGTTCTCCACCATGCGGTTTTTGAGTTCCTCATCACTGATTCCGGCTTTCTTGGATTTCTGCTTTAAAAAGGTCAGCGATTCATTGGTGGCGATACGGTACAGCCAAGAATACAGCTTGCTTTCGCCTTTAAAGCCGTCAATGTTACGATATACTTTAATAAAGGTATTTTGCAGCACGTCATCGGCATCGTCATGGTCCAGGACAATTCTTCGGATGTGCCAATATAGGCGTTCTTTGTAAGTGTTCACCAACACCTCAAAGGCCTTTGCTTGGCTTTCCTTTTGTTTGAGTTCTTTGATTAGGGCTTCTTCGACAATCAATTGTCCGTACAATTTGGTGCTTTGACTAAGATAGGGGTAAAAGGTTTAATGCAATTGGCAATTTTCAATGGACAATTAACAATGAGTAATGTGAGACCGTTATTTCGAACGAACGTGAGAAATCTGTTTTGGTGCATAGGGTTCAGTTGTCAGAAATCAGACCTCAGAAATCGGAAACCAAAATTTGGGCAAAGATGGTTTGAGCTTGAACTTGCTTTTGAAACTTGAACTTTCAAAGGTTTGACACGAATTGCACTAATTTTCACAAATGTTTTTAGAAAAAGAAAACCCCCGCTTAAGCAGGGGAAATCTCAAAATCCAAATTAATACTTATATCATTTTACCATTATGGAATGACCTATGTCAAATAGAGAGCCATTGCTATTGGGGAGTACAATTTCATCGAGGATATTACCTGAGCTCGTGTCCATAACCAGAACTACTGCGTTTGGATATTTATAGGCCGCTATGTAGGCCTTGTCTCCGTAGATTACCACATCATTTGCTTGAGCTGGTCCGCTTTCACCTTGGAACTCTTGTGCCAACTGGTCGTTGAGCCAAATGCGACCATACGATGTGTTGTTCGCATAATTGGTGCCTACCGTAATGAGGTCATTGCCAGAGATGGCCAAACCGTTTGCCACGGAATTTGTATCGCCACCTTGGTTTAAATCGTGGAGCAAATCACCATTTTTCCATGCTCTTGCAATTTCATCAAAAGATCCTGCAATATAAATGTTGTTGGAATCATCTACCTCTATTGCCGAAACCTCGATAGGCGGATTATTGTCCTGAATGATACCAGCTGCTTCACTATCAATATAATACTGTCCAAAAAAACCTCCACCGTCATATCCCACAGCAGTATATACAGTACCATCCTTTACCACAAGATCTTTAGATTGTGCCCAGTAAAGTGGCTCAAGCAAGGTTACCTTGCCCCCATTTTTCCAGTAGACGGCATCATTGTTCTCAAATCCGCTTACATAAACATCGGAACCAACAGCGTCTATTGCGGTAGAAGCTCTCGTGAATTGACCTTCCTCGGTCCATGGCCCAAACTCCCATTAGTTCATGAGATTGCCGTTCTTTAGAACTGTCATGACCACATCATCATCATTATAATCTGAATAGGTCACATATATGTTTCCATTGCTTATATCTACAGAAGGAGGTAGAAAGTTTGCTGAAGCTGAAAGTTCTTGCAATACGCCATTGATCCAAAGTACGGCGTGATAATAATTTCCATCGTAGGTTGTGCCTGCCATGATAATACTTGGGTTCACCGTAATGACACAAGAGGCCGTAACATTGTCCACAGTGGCGGTAATGGTAGCGGTTCCCGCTCCGGTGGCGGTCACGTTCCCTTCTTGGTCCACTATGGCCACGTCTTCATTGTCCGAGCCCCATGCTACGGTTTCATTGGCCCCGTTCCCACCTGCGGTTGGTGTAAGAACATCGGTTTCCGTGGTACTGAGCTCCAGGGATTCTTTATCCAAGCTTAAGGTGGTAGGCCCCAGGTCTTCCGTAACAGTGAAAGTACTGGAACTGGTGGCGGTCTCGCCACCCACGGTCACACTGATCTTGGCGGTCTGTGCCCCTTCGGGAACGGTTACTTGCAGCGAGGAGGTCGTGGCACTGCCCACAGTGGCCGTTGCGGTACTGAACTTTACGGTATTGTTGGCCGGGGTGGCACTAAAATTTTCACCGTTTATGGTAACGGCTGTACCCACAGGGCCAGATGTAGGCGAAAAGCCCGTAATGGAGGGGGAGGTGTCCACCGAACCAGGGTCGTTGGGTTCATCCTTTCCGCAGGAGAATGCGAAAAGACATAACAATAAGGCAAGCGATGCTTGTAATAAATTTTTTTTCATGGGTAAAATTTTTAACAAGAAATGAAAAGAAGCCAAAGAAAGAGGGTGTCAATTGACGGATGCCCCTTTTGGGTTGACGGATGAGTTCCAATAAGCAATCTTCAATAGACAATGAACAATGAAAATCGAACAATTGTCATTCCGGACCCTGTCCTGAGCGAAGTCGAAGGAGCCGTGAGAAATCTATTCAAATATTAAATATTCAGACCTTAGAAATCGGAAACCAAAATTTGGGCAAAGATGGTTTGGACTTGAACTTGATATTTGAACTTTTAGGGGTTTGACACGAATTGCATTAATTTTCTCGAATGTACGGGATGTCATTTCGAACCCTGTCCTGAGCGAAGTCGTGGGAGCTGCGGGAAATCTGTTTTGGTGTTACGAATTCAGAAATCAGACCTCAGAAATCGGAAACCAAAATTTGGGCAAAGACGGTTTGAGCTTGAACTTGATATTTGAACTTTTAGGGGTTTGATACGAATTGCCCTAATTTTCTCTAATGTGCGTCTTCTTTTTAGGAGGAGAACGATTGCATCTCTACGAGCTTTTTATAGCCTTTTTCGGACTTCATAAGCTCTTCATGGGTACCCTGTTCCACAATTTCACCTTTGTTCAACACCACAATGGAGTCCGCATTTTGGATGGTGGACAGGCGGTGTGCAATGACAATGGAGGTGCGGTTTTTCATCATTTTCTCCAGTGCATCCTGTACCAAGCGTTCACTTTCGGTATCCAAGGCCGAAGTAGCCTCATCCAAGATCATGATCGGTGGGTTTTTGAGTACGGCCCTGGCAATGGAGAGCCGCTGTTTTTGTCCGCCACTTAATTTATTGCCACTGTCTCCAATGTTGGTGTCGTACCCATGCGGAAGTTCCATGATAAATTCATGGGCGTTGGCCACTTTGGCTGCGGCAACAATCTCTTCGGTGGTGGCATTTTCCTTGCCCATGGCAATGTTGTTCTTCACCGTGTCATTGAACAAAATGGAATCCTGGGTCACCAGTCCCATAAGCCCGCGAAGGGACTTTTTGGAGATTTGTTTGATGTTGGTCCCGTCAATGAGGATTTCCCCTTTATTGACATCGTAGAAGCGGGTGACCAGATTGGCCACGGTACTCTTTCCACTTCCGGATTGACCCACCAAGGCTACGGTATGGCCCTTATCAACTTTTAGGTTGAAGTTTTTCAGCACATAATCGTCCTCATATTTGAAAGATACATTTTGAAGCTCAATACCTTGGTTGAAATCGGTTTTTTCCAGTGCATTTTCGGCATCTTTAATGGGATTTTCCGATTCCAGGATTTCCAAGACCCGTTCCGCAGCGGCGTTTCCTTTTTTAACCCCGTAAGAGGCCTTACTTATGGCTTTGGCAGGGGTAAGGATATTAAAGGCCAGACCCATATAGGAAATGAAGGAGGCTGCATCCAGCGAGCCTTCCAACAGTACCATCCGGCCTCCAAACCACAACAACACCCCAAAGACCAAAATACCCAAAAACTCTCCCGTTGGCGATGCCAAGTTCTGTCGGTTCAACAAGGAGTTGGAGAACTTGAAAAAACGAATGGTGGAATTTTGGAAGGTCTTAAAGAATTTGGATTCAGCATTGAAAGCTTTGATCACCCGCAGTCCGCTCAAGGTCTCTTCCACGATGGAAAGGAACTCGCCCTGTTCTTTTTGGACCCGATCCGATTTGCGTTTGAGGGATTTACCAATTCGGGAGATGATCATTCCGGCAATGGGAATAAAAATGAAAACGAAAATGGTAAGCTTCACACTGATCAGGAACATTACAATGATGGTGAACAATATGGTTAGGGGTTCCCGTACGATCAATTCCAAAATGGAGAGGAAGGAATGTTGTATTTCCAGTACATCGGAAGTGATCCGTGCAATGACGTCCCCTTTTTTCTTTTCCGAAAAATAGGAAATGGGAAGGTCCACAATCTTTTCGTACATCTTGTTCCGTATATCTTTGAGTACTCCATTCCGTAAAAACGTGATGAAGTACATGGCCAAATAGTTGAAGATGTTTTTGAACAGGAACAGGAACAAAATCAGTCCCACCGCCAAAATAAGCCCTTTCATGGGGTCATTTCCCGAATATTGGGTGACTTGGTAGTTCATGTAGTCCATGAAGTAATCCTTTAATCCACCGATGCCTTCCAATTTTGGAGGGGTGTGTACCTGTTGGGTCTTATCGAACAGCACATTGAGCATTGGGATAAGGGCAGCATAGGACAGTGCACTGAAAAGTGCATAGAGGATATTGAAGAAAATGTTCAAAAAACCGTATTTACGGTAAGGTCCCGCAAAACGGAGAATCTTTCTAAAGTAGTTCATTCACCTACAAATTCAGTTCGGAAAGGATGCCGTCTATTTTGGCTTCCAACTGCGAATTTACGGATTTAAAATCCTCGGCTTTGTCCAATTTGGCATTTGTACTGATGTAAAACTTCACTTTGGGTTCCGTACCGCTGGGACGGGCGGCGATTCGGGTACCGTCCTCGGTTTCGTAAATCAACACATTGGATTTGGGCAGGTTGATGGTTTTTTCCTCACCGGTTTGCACATTTTTGGCGATGGAGGTATTGTAATCCTCAACCCACAATAATTTGGACCCTTGCACGGATTCCACAGGATTTTCCTTGAAATCCTTGAGCATTTGTTTGATTTCCTCTGCGCCACTGATGCCTTTTTTGGTCAAGGAAATCAACTTTTCCTTATAAAACCCAAACTGGACAAAACAGTTGATCAGCTCCTTATAGAAAGAACCTCCTTCGGCCTTGGCACTAGAAGCGGCTTCGCAGGCGAGTAGGGTAGCGGTAACGGCATCCTTGTCCCTGACAAAATCCCCCACCATATACCCAAAGCTTTCCTCACCGCCCCCAATAAATTTGGAGTTGGGGAAATCCTTGATCATTTTACCGATCCATTTAAAGCCGGTCAAAGCCGTCTTGTACTCTACTCCATAGGCTTTTGCCATTTGTTCCACCATGGGAGTGGATACGATGGTTGAGGCTATGAATTCGTTGCCTTTAAATCCATTTTCCTTGTAGCGGTCCAACAAGAATTTGGTCATCAGCACCATGGTTTGGTTGCCGTTGAGCAGTTCCATTTTCCCTTCAAGGTTTCTAACGGCTATTCCCAAGCGGTCACTGTCCGGGTCGGTACCCACCACCATGTCCGCACCAATTTCTTCGGCTTTTGCGATGGCTATGGCCAGTGCTTCCGGTTCTTCCGGATTGGGGGATTTTACCGTGGGAAACCCACCATCGGGCTTTGCCTGTTCCTCAATGATGGTGACATTGTTGTAGCCTGCACGCTTTAGCACCTCTGGAATGGCCGTGATGGAAGTGCCGTGCAAGGAGGTGAACACAATTTTGAAATCATCCTTGCCTTTGGCATTGAAGCTGCCATTTTCCACAGAAGCTTTGAAGAAAGCCTCGTCTACCTCTTTGTCAATATGTTGAATCAGACTTTCATCGGCATTGAATTTGATATCCTCAAAGGAAAGGGAATCGATTTCCGCGATGATCTCGCCATCTTGGGGCGGGACAATTTGACCGCCATCTGCCCAATATACTTTGTATCCGTTATATTCCGGTGGATTGTGGGAAGCCGTGAGGACAATCCCCGCATGGCAACCCAAATAACGAACTGCAAAGGATAGTTCGGGGGTGGTGCGTAGTTCGGAGAACAGATATACCTTGATGCCGTTGGCCGCAAAGACATTGGCCACGGTTTTGGACAGCGTATCCGAATTATGTCTACAATCATAGGCTATCACCACTTTAAGGTCGGAGTCGGAATACGTTTTCTTTAAATAATTGCTGAGACCTTGAGTGTTTTTCCCCAAGGTATATTTATTGATTCTATTGGTGCCCACACCCATAATACCTCGCATGCCCCCTGTGCCAAATTCCAAATCCTTGTAAAAGCGTTCCTTGAGTTCTTCTGGGTCGTTCTGGATCAGGTTTTGGATTTCTTTTTTTGTGGCATCATCAAAAAAATCGGTCAGCCAGGATTGTGCTGTGGAAGTAATGGCGTCCATAGTGTTTAGCTAAAATTTATTGTCTTAAAAATACAAAGATTATGGGTTGCAAACCCCTAAAGATTGATTTTATTGGAAATGGTATACCGTGTATCATTTTTTCTGGAGCGAACCATGATTTCACCAATAAACCCAGCCAAAAACATTTGGGTGCCTATGATCATGGCAGTCAGGGCGATATAGAATTGCGGTCGTTGTGTGATCAGGCGTCCGGTTGGGTTCAAAAACAGCTTGTCTATGCCCAAATAGAGGGAAAATCCGAAGCCTACGATGAACATTAAAACCCCCATGGCTCCAAAAAGGTGCATGGGTTGCCTGCCAAATTTGGAAACGAACCAAATGGTGATCAGGTCCAAAAATCCATTGATGAAGCGTTCCACTCCAAATTTTGTGGTGCCGTATTTTCGAGCTTGGTGTTGAACGACCTTTTCGGTAATCTTTGTGAACCCGGCATTTTTGGCCAACACGGGTATGTAGCGATGCATTTCGCCAGAAACTTCTATGGTCTTCACCACGTTATGATCAAAGGCTTTTAAACCACAGTTAAAATCGTGCAGTTTTACCCCAGAGGTTCTCCGGGCGGCCCAATTGAACAATTTGGATGGGATATTTTTGGTGATGACGGAGTCGTACCTTTTTTTCTTCCAGCCCGAAACTACTTGGTTGCCTCCTTGGACAATCAATTGGTACAGTTCTGGGATTTCCTCGGGATTGTCCTGTAAATCGGCATCCATGGTGATGACCACATTGCCCTGTGCTGCCTTGAACCCGGCGTGGAGGGCTTGGGACTTCCCATAATTTTTTAAAAAACGGATTCCCCTTACATGTCCATTCTTTTCGGAGAGATGGGTAATCGTTTCCCAAGAGCCGTCCGTACTGCCATCATCAATAAAGATGATCTCATATAAAAAATGATTGGATTGCATTACACGTACAATCCAATCATGCAGTTCGTTGAGCGATTCTTGCTCGTTAAGTAAAGGAATTACAATGGAAATCTGCATTTCTTGTTTCTGGAATTCCCTTCAAAAGTAGTATTTTTTGCCTTAGTAGGCAGGTTTTGCCTTTTTCAAAATAAGGCCGGTGATCAAACCTAAGACCAAGCCAATGACGCAACTGATGATCAAACCGATGGGGTAACTTATCCAGTTCATCTTTTTCCGCATCGTCACACCTTGTTCCCATTGTTCTTCCGTAAGCGATGGATTTTGTTCAAAGGTTTTCGGTTTTGCGATTTCCATGGCCTTGTCAATAAAATCAGGTTCTATGAAGTTGGTAAGGACATATTGGTACAATAGCGAGATAATGGCAGAAATCAATGCAATGCCAACAGCTACCTTTAAAGCTTCCCCGATTTTAAGATATCCTCCATTGGCCTTTTTAAATGCATTGACGCCCATAAAAATGGCTACGGCCGTTAAAATAACGGAAACGATCATGATTGGAGTGCTCATTTCGTAATGCATCTTTTGCGTGTATAGCATTACCCCGAATACTACAGAGACCAGGCCTAATAAAAGGCCATAGTTAAGAGCGAATTTACCGGTTTTTAGTTGTTGTTCTTCCATATAAAAAGTTTTTAGTGTTGATCTGTTTGTTAGTGGCAAAAAGCATAATTTTGTTACAGCTAAAGGTAGTTTTTTTCTTTTTTCCATTTTTAAAGTTGGAGGTATCAAAGAAATCATTAAATTTGCACCTCGAAAATTCTGAGATTAAGTATTTAAGACGATGAGAAAAGGTATACACCCAGAGAATTATAGATTAGTGGCTTTCAAAGACATGTCCAATGAGGATGTGTTCATCACCAAATCCACTGCAGAAGCGAAAGAGACCATCACCGTTGATGGTGTTGAGTATCCTTTGGTAAAGTTGGAAATCTCAAGAACTTCGCATCCTTTTTACACCGGTAAGACCAAATTGGTGGATACTGCTGGTAGGATCGATAAGTTCAAGAATAAGTACAAGAAATTCAAGAAAGAAGAGAAGAAGGCCGAGTAGGTCCTTACTTTCAACGAAATATATGAACGCTCCTGATGCTTTATCAGGGGCGTTTTTTAATTTTAGGGCAATCTAAATACGCGATATGAACTATATCCTTTCTGATGGTGATTACCGAAAAGCGATGCTTCCCTTCACATTTACCCGGCCCGTGGCCGAGATTCGTATAGGGATTTTGACCCTACGGGAGAAGTGGGAAAAATGGTTGCAGACGCAAGTCAGTTTCCGTACCGAGGAATATCTTTCTGTAAAGTTCCCACTTGTTACCGCAGACAAGAATGTTGTGATTATAGGGAATATCCTTCCTGATGCCCCATTAGTGGAACAGATAAAACAGTTGGGGATGGGGCAAGCCTTGGTCTACAAAGACGAGGTGGTCGCCTACGGGACAAACGAACCGGAAAAACCTTTCCTCTTGGATGATTATGAAAGGGTTGAATATAAAGCGGAAGTCTTTGCCCTAAAAAATACATGGGATATTTTCAGTAGAAATGGAGAGGCCTTGGAAGCTGATTTTGAATTACTGACCAAGGGTAGGAAGAGTGCCTCCATATCGGACACCAATAGCCTGATACACCCGGAGAGAATCTTTGTGGAGGAAGGAGCTACGGTGGAACACAGTATCTTGAATGCCACTAAGGGGTCTATCTATATTGGTAAAAATGCCGAAATCTGGGAAGGAAGCCTTATCCGCGGTGGATTTGCCCTTTGCGACCACGCCATTGTAAAAATGGGCGGCAAGATTTATGGCCCTACCACTGTTGGGCCTTATGGAAAGGTTTGTGGGGAAATAAACAACTCGGTTATTTTTGGACATTCCAGTAAAGGCCATGAAGGCTACCTGGGAAACTCCGTTTTGGGAGAATGGTGCAACATAGGGGCGGCTTCCAACAATTCCAATCTAAAGAACAATTACGCCAAGGTCCGGTTGTGGAATTATGATACCGAATCATTTGACCATACAGGGCTCCAGTTCTGTGGCCTTATGATGGGCGACCATAGTAAAACGGCCATCAATACCATGTTCAACACGGGTACGGTCATTGGGGTGAACAGTAACATCTACACGCCCGGATTCCCTCGGAATTTTATCCCAAGTTTTAGTTGGGGCGGAGCATCAGGGTTTAAGGAGTACCATCCCAAGAAAGCTTCTGAGGCTGCCAAGGTGATGATGGCCCGCAGGGGCAAGGAGTTTGACGAGGTTGAGGAAAATATCCTGAACAAGGTCTTTGAGCTCACGCAGAAGTGGCGCAAGTACTAGGGAAAGCCCACTGATTTCAGTCTATAAATTCTACAATATTATTTCCAATCCGGATGCCGTTTCAATTCCTTTTCCAAAGCAGTTTTAATATCCACTTGTTCGGTGGTAAGTGAATCTGAAAACAAGGGATTCTTTTCCAATAAATCGTTGCTCAGGTGATAAAACGTGCTGTCCGGGTACAATTTATAATCCAACGAACGCACAAATTGATTTCGATACCGGTTTACATTTTTCCCCCACTGGGGGTCATAATGAACAAATGCGGTTTCCCTTGGTGTGTATGCTTCTCCGGTCAATAGCGGATAAAAGCTTTTCCCATCGGAACTGACCTCAGCCTTGACCATATCTCCAAATGTTGGGAAAAAGTCACTGAATTCTATCAGGTCATTAAAAACCTTACCTTCTTTGATTTGAGAGGGCCAATAGGCCACTAGAGGCACATGGGTGCCAGCGTCTATGGTGTTTCCTTTGGCTCCTTGAACAGTTCCTTCTACCAGTTGCGATGTAATGGATGGATGGGTGCCATTGTCACCTGTAAAGATAATCAGCGTGTTTTCGTCCAGTTGTAATTCTTCGAGTTTGCGAACAATCTTGCCCACAATCTTATCGGTGTAGGCAACCATGTCCTTAAAATAGGTGGTGTCGTTCTTATATCGGTTTTCGGAATCATTCCAATTCTGGGAATCCGGGGTGGGAACAAATGGGTCATGGACCAAGACCATGGGGTAGTATACAAAGAAGGGTTGGTCCTTTTTCCGTTCAATAAAATCCAGAATATAATTGGCAAAAATATCCGGGCCGTAATCATCCGAATTGCGGTCCAAGATTTGTCCATTTTGTTCGATCAAGGGGTCGGCATAGCGCCCACCATCGCTTCTTTGTTTGGTCAATTGCCATAGGCAGTATTCGTCAAATCCAAACTTGTTGGGCCTGGTATTGTCATTCCAATCCGATATGATGTCCTTATAGGCCAAACCGTTCAATTGCCATTTTCCGGCAATACAGGTTTCGTATCCTGCATCTTGCATCAGGTTTCCAAAGGTGTATTCCGAAAGGTTTAAATGTCCAAAATGATCATAATTGCGGTAGTTGTATTTGCCGGTCATGATCTTCACCCTGGAAGGCGTGCATAGGGGTTGGGAGACACAATTGGCAAAACGGATGCCCTGTGAGGCCATTTGATCGATGTTGGGAGTTTGGTAGGAAGTGGAACCATAGGCCCCAATACATTCGTACCCCATGTCATCGGCCATAATAAGAATCACGTTGGGCATTCGGGTGCTCTTTTCCTTAGTGCATGAAGCTGCGCATACGGCAAGCAATAGGATTAGGAGGTTAAATTTGGTTTTCATGGTGGTTGGAATGGTTATAATCTGTTGTGATGAAATGAGATTGCTCCTTTTTCAAACATAGGTATTGGCAAAATCATAAATGTAATGGAAAAATACCTTGGAATCAATGGATTGAGGTATTTATGGAGTCACAGTTACGAAATCAGTTGTTTGTCCTGTTCCGCCAATGGCAAAAAGCTGATATCCAAATAGCCTCCACTGGCATTGTCATCACTTACTATTTGAGGTTTCCCTTTAATGGCTTCCAAGGAATTTTGATGAATGTGACCCGTAAATATGCCCAAGAGGTTCGGGGCATTGAAAACCTCCTTATGAAAGTTGAGCGTGGTGGCGCTATGCCCCTTTTCCGGCCATTTGGGGCGCCGTTCCAATTTAAAATTCCGGTCAGTGGCCGCATTCCAATTTGGATTCCCACAGCCAAAGGAAACACTCTTTCCGGGAGCATACATGGGAATATGTACCAACAGGACCAAGGGAACCCCACTGGCTACGTGCTCCTTAAAAAATGCCAGTTGCTCCTGATTGATTTGATAGGTGGAATTATCGATGGCCAAAAACCGCACCCCTTTGATGTCATAAGCGGCCATCAAAGGATGGTTTCCTTGGTAGAGGGGCAATAACCGTTTCTGGATCCAGGTATCGCGTAAATCCTCTAAGGATCCTTCCATGCCCTCGTAGTGCCAATCATGGTTCCCAGCAACGTAGATGTAGGGAATGCCGGTTTCCTTCAATTTTGACAATCCCCACTCAATGGCCGCTTCGGAGGGGAAACTAAAAATATCCCCGACCAAGGTGATCACATCGGCATTGACTTTTTTGGCGAAAGCCAGGGTTTCTTCAAAGGCTTCTTCAGGATCGGTTTGTGCCCGTGTTTTAAAATGGGTGGTCCGGTTGTAGGCTTTGGCCATGCGCCCACTATATTCTTGATAAGGGATTCCCCTGTCATCATCCTTGAATAAATGGGTGTCGGCAATATGAACCACCTTAATGGATTCATGGATGACCTCGGCATAGAAAAAGACTTTTTCCTGTTCCACGGTGGTACAGACCTTTATGGGTTTATTGGTTTTCTTCCCCAAAGTACTTGAAAAAGCCTCTGAGGTAAGTCCCACCCCCATTAGGGCGGCAGTGGTTTTTTTAAAAAATGGCCTACGTTTCATAAACTATGGTTGGTTGGTCAAACACAAAAGCCCATGCAGGTCAGCCATATCTTTTGACCGCATATCATAATTTTCGGGCGATAGCGCACTTAAAAATAATCATTCCCGTGTTATGGTAAAATATTCTCCAATTGCCCCATATTGTAAAATATGGTCATAGGTAGGGTCAAATTCATTACGTAGAAACTCTGGGTAATCCCTATCCTGCAGGTAAATCGTGGATGACTTATACTCCATTTGATCAAAAGGAATCAAATCGGGATACATGGTATAGAGCTCGTCAGGAAGAGCAGATAGTGTTGGATAATTTTCTGGGTCACTTTCAATCCCCCAACTGGTGATATTGCAATTATCAGTGCCCAATGGTTCCGAACCTCCAAAATAATCAGACCTTCTTACATAACTGGTGTTCGTTGTAAGATCAAAGCCATTGATGCCGTCTTGGGTAAAACTTATACTAGGCTTTTCGGGTAAGGAAGTGATATTGGGCTTTGGTCCCAATAGGTGGTAATGGTAGCGTGCATTTTCATCAATTGTCATGTTAAAAAAAGTTTTGTAATGCGTAAATCGGTCCAGAAAACCTAGGGGAATCTGCATACCATTGTTAACATCGTTGACTTCCAGACAAAAATACCCGGTATGGGTCTTAAAGCTGGTTTCATTTTCATATCCTACCATTTGCAAGGTATAACGGTCGTTTTCAGGAATCACAGGAAAATAAGCATAGCTGTCGAAAGGTTGGAAATTTCCATAGTCAATGGTCAGGTCACTGCCCGCATCGGGGTTCTGAAAAAAGAGATACTTTAAACCTTCATCGGCATGTAGGATACTCATCATATAGGTAGTGTCTTCCCAATTGTTGATCGCATATTCAATAACTTTTGTGAATCCACCGTTTTGGGAGGTTTCGGCGGTAGCTCCAAATTCAGCGAATCGTAGAGTGGATATGTTACCTGAATTCACATTCCCCACGTTACTTATAAAGTTATTGAGTATTGGATATTGTCCTGGAATATTCTCTAGAGTCAATGTGAAAGATCCCAAATTGTTAAAAGGATTTCCGGGCAATCTGGTCTGGTATCTGGATTTTACCCAACTACTTCCTTTGGAAATGCCGGGATAAGACATGATATTGGATTGAGAACCATCACAAGACATACTTACGTTGTCTACAGTAAAGTATCGGGTTAGTTCCCTGTAAGAGAATAGGGTAACGGTAAATGTTTCTGTCAGTTCCGAGTCCAAGGCCGTGAACTCCAATGTCTGTCCACTTTCATAGGGCTTATGGTCTAAAATATCCCCGTTGGAATCATACAAAATGACCCAATTATCCTCGTTGTCAGTTTCTATTGTTCCATCAGATAAAAAGGTAAAATAAACCACAGGCTCTGGTTCCGGTTCTGGCTCGGGTTCTGGCTCGGGTTCGGGTTCCGGGTCCGGGGTTGAGCCCACGGGCTCTTTTTCAACAGGGGCTTCTTCCTTGGAGCAGCCAATGGCCAAAAACAAACTGAAAAATAAAAGCAAAAAAACTTTTGGGGCGAGGTTGGATTTTTTATTCATGGTAAAGGTTTCGATTATTCTTTTTTTACCCAGAAGCTTTCAACTTCTTGGCCATATTGGATGGTATCGTCATAATAGGAATCAAATTCAAAGCGGATATGCTCCGCATAGTCTCTCCCTTTTATATAAAAAATTGACCCGGAATACTCAATTTCATCTAAAGGGGCCATATCTGGATACTTGGTGAGCAATTCTTCGGGAAACTCGTTTATCACGGGGTAATTTTGTGGATTGCTTACCACGGACCATCTTGTACTGTGGCAAAATTCCCCAGAGGTTGGCCAGGGTGTTGCCCAGTTATCAATTCTTCTTATGTAATTGAGGTCGGTAACCAAATCAAACCCATTGATCTGTTCAAGGGTGTAGCTTACACTTGGTTTTTCGGGATAGGAACTAATGTCCGGTTTAGGACCAAATAGGGTATATTTATATTCCGTATTGTCCCGCACTATCCGCACATCACTTCTGTAATGGGTGAAGCGGTCCAAATACCCAAAGGGTATCTGCATACCATTGTTCACATCATTGATGTAGATGCAAAAGTAGCCTACATCTGTCTTGAAGCTGTTTTCGTTCTCAAAAGCTCTAAGGGCAACCGTATAATCATCATTTGATGGGATTGCAGGAAGGTATGAGTAACTGTCAAAGCTCTGAAAGTCGGCATAATCCAAGGTTAGGTCATTGCCTACTTCAGGATTTTGGAAGAAGAGGTATTTCAATCCTTCATCTTCATGCAGCACACTCATCATATAGGTGGAATTCTCCCAGTTTTTCACCTGTTCGGTGCTCACCGTAGTAAATCCTCCATCATATGTAGCTTGATTGTTGTGGCCGAACTCTATGTATTTGAGGGTGGTGATGTTACCTGCGTTGTCATTATCCAGATTCCATCCCGAATTGTTTAGAATTGGATATTCACCAGGAACATTGGCCAAGGTCAAAGTGAATTCTCCCAGATTGTTTGGTGTTGGACTTGGTTGTACACTGGAGGGAATATACCTTCCTTTTTCCCAATGGCTCCCAATGGCGATATCCGGGTAAGTTGTGGCCGAGGTTTCGGTGCCTTCACAGGTTTGGGAGCTCCCATCCACATCAAAATAGTACGTATAGGGTTCATTTTGAAGGATGGTGACGGTAATCTTTCCTGTGGGTTCTTCATCTTCTGCCCTGAACTCTACCATATCCCCACCTTCATAAGGTTTATAATCCAATAGATTCCCTTCGGAATCATGTATGATTATCCAATTGTCCATTTCACTGGTGTCTTCCGTAGTCCAATATGAGGTGAAAGTAAAATAGGGAGGAGGTTCTGGATCTGGCTCGGGTTCCGGCTCAGGTTCCGGAGTTTGCCCCACAGGTTCTTTTTCTGTTGGGGAATCCCCTTTTGAACAGCTGCTTATCAATACAAGACAAAAGAAAAGGAAGGGAATACTCCCCAAGGTGAGGCCGAATTTTTTTATCATATATTTAAATGTAGGATAAAAATTACATTTTTAATAAAAATATTAGATGAAAGGAAAAAATAGGGTTATGCTACTGCTTGACTTCCGGTTTTTCCGTAAAAGGTCGTATCCCAAACGCGGGATACACTTCTGTGGGATAGTAAAACGTACCTCCTTTGGATACCAATGAAATGGTCTTGATATCCTTGATGTTTTCTGCGGGATTACCGGGCACCAAAAAGAAATCGGCCAGTTTTCCGGGTGCTATACTGCCCAGATTATCCTTTCCGAGGTATTGGGCCATGTCGTAGGTGGCCAATTTCAGCAATTCAGCAGGAGTATAGCCCAGTTGTTGGTAGAGCTCCAGTTCACGGTGCAGGAAGAACGCCCCGCCCAAATCGGTTCCAGGAACTATAAAAATGCCTTTTTCTTTCATAAGGGTAATGGTCTCCACAATTTTTTGATAGGCTTCCCGATAGGCTTTGTCTTCCTCTTCATCGGCAATCTGTGCCATGGCCACTTTAAAACCACGTTGCTCGTTGGGAGGTAAGTGGTCTATAAAATCCTTGGTGCCGGGAGAAATTTCACCGTTTCGGGAGAGCATCAATAACTCATGGATGGCCAAGGTGGGGTCTATTGCTGTGTTATTGGCCACAAAAAGGTCCAAGGTTTCCTGTACCTTGGGACTGTTCAAGTCCAACTCGGGGAATCGTTTCATGGCGGTGAGGCGCAATAGGGTACGGGTATCCTCCTCTGGCTCCAGTACCCAACCCAACATGGTTTGGTTAATATGGGTCATTTCATCAAAACCAGCTCTGAGCATGGCATTGGCATTGGAGAAGGCAGGTACGTGTCCTGTAACGAACATACCCTTGTCATGGGCCTTTTTAACGATATCCGGAGCCCAATCCCCATTCATGCTATTGTATAGTTTTACGCCATAGAAGCCCAAACTGTCATAGGTGTCCACGGCGGCCAAGGCTTCTTCCTTGCTTTCCACCAAAATACCATTGTTGCTGTTGTACGGACTTTTTCCTTCAATAAAGCCGAGACGGGTAACACGTGGTCCGGCCAGCACTCCGGATTCTATTTTTTCAATAAGGTTGCTCAACACTTCGGTATCGTTCCCCATATCCCTGAACGAAGTGACCCCGGCCAAGATATTCAACAAGGCATCGTCGTCTCCGGTATGGGCGTGCATTTCAAAAAGACCGGACACCAAGGTACCTCCGTTGCCCTCGATTTCAACCTCACCCTCACTGCCTTGGGCATCAGGAGCCTCAATGGCGGCAATCTGTTCGCCATCGACCACCACGGAAACCGGTTCGGACAAGGCCAAAGCTTCTGGATCAAAAACGCGGACATTGCGAATGCGTACTTTACCATCATACTTGTGGGCAAACTCTTTTTGTATGTTTTCGTAACGATCGGCGGAATAATTTTCCGAGAGTTCGCGCATATCCTTTTCCACGGACTCATATCCTTCCCGAATGGCAATGTATCGAGGGGTGATATAGGCAAAGAAACGCTGGGCATGATCCAATATAAAATAGGAAGGGTCCAGCCCTGCGCCGGATAGGGCATAGGAGGTCAGGGTCAATTCACCATCACCTGAAGGGTTGGGAACACTCAAGGTTTCCATTTCTTGCAAGGTCAGTTGACCTGCCGGGAGGACCTCCAAAGTATTTTCCGGGGCCTGGAGCAGCACACGTGCCGTCAAAGCATCCCCGTACGGACTTCCAAATTGATTTACGTATAGTTTTGGGGCTTCAATTGTGGCATTGCCTGAACCCGTGGCATCGGTCCATGAGGCATTTTGGCCATCCAAATTGTACTCCTCATCAACGGCATTCCCAAAAGTGGTGTTTCCAGTAATGTTCCAATGAACTGGAAAGCCATCAGCGTTGAGCACGATGGTTTCTTTCATGGTTGGTCCACGTCCATTGTTCTTGTAGTCATAATCAATATGAACGGTATCTCCCGAAATGTGGGTCTTAAGGTGTCCTACCTTGTTTTCGCCAACTATGACGGTATAGGTTTCATCACCTTGATAATTAGTTAGGGAAGCAGGAGAGGCTTCTTTTTTACAGGAATAGGTGGCCAGAACAACAAGGCCCAAGAACAGCAAACGGAATTTCATACGGGTTGATTTTTAGTATTGGGTTTAAGGTATGGATTTTTATGGAATGAGGTGTTTTATTAGCAATCTTCTCTATACCACTCCCAGTTTGACCAGTGGGTGTTATACATTTCTTCTGGGCAATGGTAGAGCTTGGGGTTGCCAACAACAATAGATTCTGCTAATTTTTGAAAACAAGGAATATCACTAGGTAATTCATCTTCCGCTAAATCAGGATGTTGCCAATCATTTAATTCTAGAAATAGTTCTAAGTGATTATTCGATTTTTTGGCTACTTCTAAAAGTTGCTGATTATTATAAAATAATTCATCAGATAGGTGGTGAGAAAGTATGCGAATTATTTTAGCTTCATTGGGCATATCTATATCATTAGGGTCAATCCTAGCATTTATATAATCACTATCATTAAAATGAAAATTTCTAACTTGATTATTAATCATTACCTCAAAATTCTTAATGTCTAATAAGAAGGTAGAACCGTCATCGTTAAAAAAAGGTTCTGAAAGAACAGGGGCAATAATTTCATAAGGCCATATTAATCCCGGTTTTTCAACTTTATTTCCGTAACTATAAATTAAATTTACAAATAATCTTTCTTTAATAGAAAAAGCTAATTCTGCTATGAATATCAACCACTCTTGAGAATTTCTAAAAACTTTCATCCTTAGATTAGCCTTATAGAAATACATATTGTTTAGCATAGGAAAATCATAATCCCTAGCATAGTTATCTAATTGATTTAAAATATCATTTCTAAGGTGTGTCATTATATTTTTACTTTTTCTTTTGCTCTTTTAATGCTTTTAATTTATTGATTTTTTGGCTACTTCTGAAAGTTGCTGATTATTATAAAATAATTCATCAGATAGGTGATGAGAAAGTATGCGAATTATTTTAGCTCCATCCCGGACTCTTTAGTTATGACCGGCACCTAATTTTGGGAGGAGGTCAAAAGTCAGTTCCCATCCTTGTCTTAAAATCATTAATACTTTGGAATGGTCCTTGCCACAAGACTTCAAGAGGAATTTCTCTTGCAAAACGAGCAGAGCAAACAGTGGATTTGGATATAACTACCTCTCTAAAATTATTATAAGAAAGTTCTAATACAAATAAATCTCTTAAAACTAATGTTCTTATGTTTGCTTAGTGGCATATAACATGTAAGATTTACTTGTGGCAAGTAAATGCAATAGAGGCAGGATGAATACCATTAATTTTATGAGATTTTAATAAATGGTATATCCGATTACTAAAATGAAATTTGTCCCTTTTGCTAGGGGCTGTAGTAAAAATCTCATCATCTCCAATCCATTCAGAACGGATAAAAAGTTCGCTTTCGATCTGCCCATGGTATTTTCCACAACTAGGACAAACGCCTTTTCCTGTAATAGTTGTGTGTTCCAAACAGGGTACTATAATAGCTTTCTGAGCGTACAATTGAAACATAACTTTAGAAACAGTACCTGTTTGTTTAGAAATAACTTCTTTAAGTATATAACCTTTTACCTTATAATTCTCAAATATTTCTATCACCCTCTTAGAAACTAGCAAACCATAAGTACTATTTACTATATCCCAACTATGTTGATATATGTTTCCTTTTTGGTCTTTATATAGATAATTTTCATCAATTATGAATGGTTCTATTTGTTCTCTAGAGTTATCTCTCTGACTACCACAAACTAAGCATTTTTTAGGATTACTCATTGCTTTTCTTTCATTTAGGAAAAATTCTTCAGGTACTCCTTTTCCAAAAAGCAAAATCCAATCAGCATTATTAAAATCTGATTGCTCATAAAGCTTATCCTCATACTTTTCCCAAACTATATCGTGTTCTTTTTTCAAATGATTTATTTCTTTTAGTAAATGGGCTAGTTCTTTCGCATCTTTTTCTTTCTCTAATAGAATATTCCAACCAGTACCTATTACGTCAACAAATTGAGATTTATGCACATTGTTCCATTGATTTATGAATGTGGTCAATTTTTCTATACTTTGATCATCTACCTGATCATCTTTATAGAAATCTATTTGTAGAGTGTGTTTCATAACAAAGTTTTCTTAACTTATAAAGCATTGTAGGCTTCTGTAAGATCATCTAAATTAGTATTTAGATCAAGAGGCTCACCTTTAAACCCTCTTTTTCCATATCTTGTTCCCTGTTCAAATTTTTCCAATGCTGAATTTAACGTGGAATTTCCGATTACAATTTCCCATGGGGTTCTTTGATGAGGTGCTTAAATCCTCTCAATAATCTCTCTAATTTTCTTAGAGATGTCGCCTAAGCCTAAGAGTGAGGCTAAGAAACCTAAAACAATTGGGATCGTCTTTGCTAAAGCATCTTCCAATATTCTGGTATCCTCCAAAAATCAGATAAGGTTGTCAAATAACTGAAAAATATTACGGAGCACTAGTAAAGTACTGTTATCTTTTTCTTTTAAGAAATGCTTTTTGTACTACACAATATTTTTTTGGTTCTTTATAAAATTACTTGCATCTTATTTTTTTTACTAAACACAAAACGAATCAATTTTATAAAATTCTTTAAAGGCCTACTATATTGTCTATAATTTCAATATGTAAAGTAGCACATTTAGAAAAAATTTAAAACTTTGCAAGTAATTTCATATAGAGCCTTTTTTTTATATTAATAAAAATTATGGTGCCATGAAATATTATACGCTTCAGGAACTTTCAGCAACAGATCCTAGGAATGTTGTTAGGATTCAAGATCATCAGAAAGATGTTTCTGACTTTTTTAATAGGATAGAAGATTTTGAGAATCTAGAAGCCTTACATCTTACAAATTGTAATATTCAAAATATACCTGAATCTCTTTTTCTACTACCTAAGTTAAGGGTACTAAGCCTTGGGGATAATCAAATACAAGATTTACCTTCATTAAACAACGAAAATATTAGTATTGGAATGGTTTTCTTGGAAAACAATAGGCTTACAAGAATCCCAACTATTATTCTAAAATGTAAAAATATAGCTATATTAGAATTAGAGAATAATTTTATTAAAGAGTTACCTGAAGAAATAGGCTACCTTACTTGGCTCAAAAATTTATCTCTTAGTAATAATCAAATTCAACGATTGCCCGAAAGCATAGGTAGTTCACTTTTTGAATTAAATTCATTACGTATAAATAATAATCAGCTAAGTGAGATACCAAGTTCTATTGGAAATTATCAATATAATTTCAATTTTTTAGATGTGGGTAATAATCAAATTGAAGAATTGCCAGAAGAATTGATGAATCTAGAAAATTTAGAAAGCTTATACATTCACAATAATAATTTAGATGAAATGCCTTTTTGTATAAAAGGTATGGTAAACTTAGAAAACTTAGATTTATCGCAAAACAAAATTAAATATATTCCTACTTGGATAAATGAACTCAAACAATTAGTTTCTTTATATATTTCTGAAAATTTATTACAAAACATTCCAAGTTCTATAGGTACATTGAAACATCTAGAAACTTTACATTTATTTGAGAATAAACTTACAAAGTTACCTTCTGAGATTGGTAATTTAGAATCTCTTCAGGTTTTAGCAATAAATCATAATCCAGTTCAAGAAGTCCCCCAAGAAATAGCTAATCTTCTGAATCTAAATGAGCTCTATTTAAATGATACATTAATCAAAGAGTTACCTAATTCTTTACAAAACTTGACTAAGTTAAAGAAACTAGATATAACAAATAGTAAATATACCAAAAAGCAAGTTGAAATTCTAAAAGAAGAAATGCCTTATACTCAAATATATAGTTAGAAAATAACCCTAAAATGTAGGGAAAGCTGTTTCTATCATAAATTCAGCAGGATTATTACTTGCCATCATTAGTACCGCACTTGTGCCTTGTCCTTTAAAGCTAAGTTCATGATGTTCATTCTCCAAAGTAAACTCTACTTTTGCGTTCCACCAATCTTTTATTTTTTGTACAGTATCTTTTCCAAATTTAATTATTCCTTGTGCTAACTTAATCACCTTTTCCAACACCCAATCAATCGCTTTATTAATAGGTGCTTGAATCTTCTCAATAATCTCTCTTATCTTCTTAGAGATGTCGCCTAAGCCTAATAAGGAAGCTAAGAAACTCAATACACTTTTTTAGGATTTGATATACTTCTACATTATTTGCGACAAAGACTATATCAATGAATTAAATTTGGTGATTGCGTTCTCAATGGTTTCTATCAAATCTTCACAATTGTTTATCCAGTCTTCTTTTCTTATTTTTTTGATGATTGGAATGATTTCTTTTATTTCCTAAGCAACTAAAATCTCTATAATTTTTTCAATCGAATCACAAGTTTCTTCCTTTTCTATTCTTTCAATCAGTAATGGTACAAATTGTTTGAGTTTTTGGTCTTCGATATAGTTTACAACAGCTTCTCTTACAGCAATACGTCTATGAGTAAGATAAGGAATGATTAGGTTTACAGCTTCTTGTTTATCAATATCATGAGTATTTAAAGCCCAAATAACTTTTTCAACAAAATATTGAGTTTTTTTATCTTCTAACTGTAAGATGTTTATATAGATGGGTATGTTCCTTTCATCATCAACATCTTGTAAGATATCAAAAAATCTTTCTGCATTTTCTAAGCCTTGGTAATCAAAAATTTTGAAAGATATATCTAAAACGGTGTCAAACTGTTCTTTTCTTACAAGACTAACTAAAATTAATTCTAACTTTAGTTCCATTGACTTTTCTTCTCCAATCTTCATTAGATATTCATAGGCCAATTCTTTTAAAATTTCTATTGGATTGCAATTTCTAAGTTGCTCGAGGCATATACTACGAACCTTAACATAATCTTCAAGTGTATCAAATTGATTATCAAGACTTGCTAAAATTTTGCATATTTTAGTATGTTCGTCCATTTTTTATATTTTTTTCTTCACATACTTGCATTGACAATTTTCCATAGGGTTCTTTGATGAGGTGCTTAAATCTAGCGAAAAAACAAATCACTATCTTTGCACCCCTCAATTAAAGGCTTGGTAATGAACAAAAAAGTCGCTTTTTACACCTTGGGCTGCAAGCTCAACTTTTCAGAAACCTCCACGATTGCCCGAAGTTTTGAGAAAGAGGATTTTACGCGTGTGGATTTTTCCGAGGAAGCGGACATCTATGTGATCAACACCTGCTCGGTGACCGAGAATGCTGATAAGCGGTTCAAGACCATTGTAAAGCAGGCCCAGAAGGGCAATCCCCATGCCTTTGTGGCCGCTGTGGGATGTTATGCCCAACTAAAACCCGAGGAATTGGCCGCTGTGGATGGTGTGGATTTGGTGTTGGGGGCCACGGAAAAGTTCAAGATCACGGATTACTTGAACGATCTTTCCAAAAATGATAGGGGAGAGGTGCACTCCTGCGAGATAGCGGATGCGGATTTTTATGTGGGCAGTTACGCCATTGGCGACCGTACCCGGGCCTTTTTAAAGGTGCAGGACGGATGCGACTACAAATGCACCTATTGCACCATTCCATTGGCTAGAGGCATATCACGAAGTGATACCTTGGAAAATGTGCTGCACAACGCCCGTGAGATTGCCTCAAAGGATATCAAGGAAATCGTTTTGACCGGCGTCAACATTGGGGATTATGGTAAAGGGGAATTCGGTAATAAAAAGCACGAACATACCTTTTTGGATTTAGTGAAGGCCCTGGATGCTGTAGATGGGATCCATCGTTTGCGTATATCCTCGATCGAACCCAATTTGCTGAAGAACGAGACCATTGATTTTGTATCACAGAGCGATACGTTCGTGCCCCATTTCCATATTCCTTTGCAAAGTGGAAGCGATGAAATTTTAAAGTTGATGCGCCGCAGATACCTGTCCAATCTTTATGTGGATCGGGTAAAGCGCATTAAGGAGACCATGCCCCATGCCTGTATTGGAGTGGATGTAATTGTTGGTTTTCCGGGGGAGACGGATGAGCATTTTTTGGAAACCTACCATTTCCTGAACGAATTGGACATTTCCTATTTGCATGTGTTCACCTATTCGGAAAGGGACAATACCTTGGCCGCTGAAATGGACCAGGTGGTGCCACAAAACGTACGGAGCAAGCGAAGCAAAATGCTTCGTGGGCTATCCGTCAAAAAAAGAAGGGCATTCTACGAAAGTCAGTTGGGTACCGTACGCACTGTTTTGTTTGAAGGGGAGAACAAGTCTGGTTACATTCACGGTTTTACCGAGAACTATGTAAAGGTCAAGGCGCCTTGGAATCCTGAATTGGTGAATACCTTGCACCAAGTGGAGCTTACCCAGATAGATGAGGACGGTCTAGTACGGTTTGAGTTTGTTTCCGATGCCGTAACGGCATAAAAAAAACCTCTCAAAGTAGAGAGGCTTTCAATGTTTTCATGCTGGTTTGGTCAGATGCGAATCCCTACGGGCAACATCTCTTTGTACTGTCTGTTTTTCCGTAAAAAACCTGCAATATGCGGGCTGGTGGGAACTACTCTCAGGTTCTTCTCCTGAATGTGGTGCAGAACGGCCTTGATAAAGGCTTCCTTAAAACCATCTTGGGTAATCCCTTCAGGAATTACCAACTTGGTCAAAAATACTTTACGCTCCTGTGAAGAGTACTCAATTTTAGCCAAAACGCCGTCGACTTTGGTCTCAAACTGGCGCAAGAAGCTATTGTCATTGATTTCAATTTCAGTCATATAGTATTGTTTTTAAAATTGACTCGACCTAAATTACCAAAGCGGTAATTGACTATCCCTTTAAAAAAAGCATTATGTCACGTGGGGTTCATTACAAAAGGGGTACAAAATTACTCAAAAAATTGCTAATTTCCTAACCCTTATCGATATTTGGTGCGAAATGCCCGACAATCCCATCCATATCTACCTCATGCCGGGAATGGCTGCCAACCCATCCATTTTTGATGGCCTAAAACTTCCTGCCGATACCTTCGAGATGCATACCCTGGAGTGGTTTGTTCCGGATAAGGGTATGGACTTTGAGACTTATGCCATAAAGATGTGCGATAGGATTGCACATGACAACCCTGTTCTTCTTGGAGTGTCCTTTGGGGGTATGTTGGTACAGGAAATGGCAAAGCATATACAGACCCGAAAGGTGATTGCGGTATCCACGGTAAAGACCAAGGATGAACTGCCCAAGCGGATGATCTTTGCCAAGTATACCAAGGTGCATAAACTATTGCCCACGGGATTGGTGAACAATGTGGAGCTTTTGGCCAAATACGCCTTTGGGGAAACGGCCACTAAGCGTTTGGATCTCTACAAAAAATACCTTTCGGTGCGGGACAAACAATATATAGATTGGTCCATAGACCATATCGTAAACTGGAACCAGACCCGACCACCACAAAATTTGGTGCACATCCATGGCGGGAAGGATGCGGTTTTTCCCATGGCCAACATCAAAAATTGCATTACCGTAAAGAACGGAACCCATACCATGATCATACACCGGGCCAAGTGGTTCAATGAAAATCTCCCCTCAATTATTTTAGAATAAGGCCGTTCTTATAGTATCTTTACTGTAAATTTTATAGAATCTTGGTATGAAACAGATAAAAAATATATTGGCGATTATTGGTTTGGTGGCAGTGGTGAGTACGCTCATATTTGCGGTTCAGACCGATTCAGTGGACACGATTGAAAAGGAGGCAACACCTTCCAATGAGGTTAAGGATTTGGACAAGAATGTGGCCGACACCTATCAAATCAGTGCCATAGAGATTCCAAAGGATTTAAATTTTGCAGGCGAACCCGTTCCCCAGGAAGATCCAGAGATCATGGAGCGTGTGGACCGTGAATTTTTGGTGAACACCTATTGGCAGTCCAATGCCCTCTTGTTGATGAAACGGGCCAACAAATACTTCCCGATCATTGAACCCATTCTTAAAAAGAATGGCATCCCGGACGATTTTAAATACTTGGCCGTGGCCGAAAGTGGCTTGGAGAATGTGGTTTCCCCGGCAGGTGCCACCGGTTTTTGGCAAATCATGAAAGGGACCGGTAGGGAATATGGTCTGGAGGTAAATGATAATGTGGATGAGCGGTACCATGTGGAAAAAGCTACCCAAGTGGCCTGTGACTATCTTAAAAAATGGAAAGACCGTTTTGGTACGTGGACCCTGACCGCGGCCGCCTATAATGCGGGACCCGGAGGCATCCAAAAATATATGGGCATCCAACAGGTGAATGATTACTACGATTTGCTATTGGGCCAGGAGACCGGACGCTATGTGTTCCGTATTTTGGCGATCAAGGAGATCATCTCCAACCGTGATAAATATGGTTTCCAGTTGGATGAGGAAGACATGTACGAAAAAGTGCCCACCTTTACTGTTGAAGTGGATACCGCCGTGGCCAGTTGGGCCGATTTTGCCGAGCTTTACGAGATCAACTACAAGGTACTGAAACGACACAACCCTTGGTTGCGCGAACCCCATTTGAACAACGCTTCACGTAAAAAATACACCATTGAGATTCCCAATAAAGGGTATTACCGCGTGGGAAGTGTAGGGAGATAGGGGGTTAAGTGTCAGGAATAAAGTTATTTATTGGCTTTCAATGAATTCAAAATCAATTAAGTCCAGTGTTTCTTTGTAGATAACTTCGTTGTTTGTAATTGTTTGACCTCCAATCAAGTAAAATTTATCATTATGTTTTATAGGTAGGGAAACATATCTACCTTCGTAAAAACTATTTTCTATTTTTTTGAACTCATTATTGGTGGTGTTATAATAATAAAATTCGTCGTTGAGTTGAAAGCTGGCCATATTGCCGTTTTCGTCTACGCTGGATTGTCCTCCCAAACCAAAAATAATGTTATCCTTAAAAACGAAACCCGACCCTTGTGCGATAAAGTTGGATTGATACTCATTCAAAAGTTCAAATTGGGCAAAATTATCAATCCATTTGTAAATTGAGATTTTGTCGTATCCAGATAATTTTGTGAAATAATAAGTATCTTCTATTTTAAAAATTGACTTTGTCAATTGCCCATAGTTACTTTTCTTGTCAAAAGTGCTATGCTCGGCAATTGTATTGGTTTCAAAGTCATATTTATACACTTTATTCGAAAGGTCAGAGAAAATATAAAGAGATTCATCGCTGTAGACACCAATAGGCGAGCCCAATTTATTGTCTGTAAACTGTTTGATTTTTGTCCAATTATTTGTTGAAAAATCAAAAGCCCATAAGGCATTCTCATTTATAATGTGCCACTTGTTGTCTCTAATAAAACTTACATTATATTCCAAATATGGATAGTTGGCCACTGATGAGCTATTGGTGTTTATTGTTTCCCAAGTATTTGTGCCAAAATCATATTTAAATGTTTCTGAATCATTTATCGTATATAGATTGTTTTCAAAAATTATGGCTTCTCTTGGTTTTGAGAACGGAGTGCCTGATATGCTTGAAGAGTTTGTTAAGGTTAAAATAGTAGTTGTTTTAGAGTTTGGCTCATCGTCAATTTGAATATCACCATTATTGTTTGAGCAAGCCAGAATTGTTAGGGCAGGTAAAATCTTTAGAATAAGTTTCACTTGGTGTTTTTTTTGGTTAATATTAATTATTGAGCTGAACATTCTTTTAGCGCTGTCCAGCTGATAAGTGAAATAAAGATTTCTTTGGATAAAATATCCTTGGTAATTGACCAATACCCCATTTGAATTGACGGATGGCCATAAAAAGGGAAAAGGTATATGGAAGAGACCCGAATAAGGGCTATTACCGCGCGGGGAGTGTAGGGAGGTAAGCTGCAATGGGGCTATCTATGGGATAAAAAACTCTAGTCACAGATTATATAAAATTCGGAATTCCCATATTCATCTGAAATTCCAAAGTCCAATTTGACTTTTGAAATTTTGTCATCAACTTTTTTGACCAATTTGAAGGGGATTTCAAAATCAAATGGAAGATTTGTTGCATCTTCTGGATGGTCCAACCCAAGAACGGGTAATTTTTCAACCAATGTCTGTTGGGTACCATAAGCATCCGTAAAATAAAAGCGCAAGGCTCCCGGGTAAAAATCAAGAATATATTCCATGGCAGTGACCTTGAGCATAATCCATGTTTGTTGGTAATGGTCGTGAAGAAAAAGAAAATCAACGGGAAAACCCCAATCAATTGATCAATGCTTCATTTGAATTGACGGATGGCGATAAAAAGGGAAAAGGTATATGGAAGAATACCACATAAGGGATGGATGGTAAGGCTGTTTCGGTTGAGGGGTAGTACATGTTATAGTAGGACGAAAATTATGACATTGAAAAGTGAATAATACGTATCTATTGTTGGATAGGGTGAGTTTGGTTGATTCCAATGGAAAACATGATTAAATTTTATCTTCTACCACTAAGGTCTTCGAAATTACATCATGCCAAGCTTTTGCATTCCCACCCAAGAGAAGCGAAAATGTTTCAAAAGGTATCCACCTACAAAAGTATCTGACCATTGAAGTCTTAAAGTCAATATTCTTACCAGATAAATTAACGACTCTTGTTTTAGTGAAATGTTTCCCCACTGTTTTTCCTAAAAAAAACTCCATTAATATATAATATCCGGCAGAAGTAAAAATAAGAATCAATTCTTTGGGGATATATATGTTTATATACAACTTTTGTGTTTCCTGAATGACAAATGCCAATAAAAAACAAAACATTGTATCGATCAGATAATTGAAAAACCTTTTTTTCTTGGAAGCTTCTACAATTTGTATTGAATTGGAAACATTTGAATGGGGTATTTTCATTTTAAAATAAGTTTTTATTCACTCCTACTGAGGAATGAAGAAATGACTTATTCAAGAATAAAATCGGAATGAATTGACCAATACCCCATTTGAATTGACGGATGGGCATAAAAAGGGAAAAGTCGTATGAAAGAACAGCAACAAAAGCTATTACCGCGCGGGGAGTGTAGGGAGGTAAATAAGTGTACCTGATTTGAGGGTTCACTTATCGTTGAGTGTACGGTCGTTTTAATACCATTTATGCATTCATTTTTACAAGCTTTTTATTTAAATGTCAGTAATACAATAGTTTTAATTATCCAATTGGCTAATTCGGATTCATTAAATGCATTACTTTCTCTATACCTGAAGTTTCCAGGATTAAAAACTGACTGCCAATCTTCGTGCCCCAGCTTCTTGTAAGAACAATAGTTAAAATTCGGGATAGTATCATTTATAGGTTTGTTAATATTAATTACAATTTTTTCAATATCTCCATTATTTGAATCATGCTCGGAGAAATTGATAAACCGATGAATATTTGGGTGATATTCACTAATTTCATCAAGTATTATATGCTCGGATTCATCAATTTTTCGAATTCCTTGCCAATCGTTATTGTTTTCTTTGTCAACAATATAGCCATTATTTAAAAGTTCTTTTTTTACCAGATCGATAGAGTTCCTATATATATTTGTACTATCCAGATTAACAAATTCTATATAAAAAAATTTATCTTCTGCTTGTTCAACAGCCTGAATTTTCTCGCCTGATTCAATTGATGATTGTGAAATGTTTTTACAGGAAGTCAATAAAAATGCTGCGGAGAGATATATATAGAAAATCCTTCTCATTTTATTGTTTGTAATGTAAGATACAATTCAGTTTATTTTTTATGAATTATAATGACCATAAGTGAAGTAATAATTTCTTTGAATAATTTGCCACGGGCAATTGACCAATGCCCCATTTGGATTGACGGATGGCCCATCCCAACGAAAAAAAGAAAGTAAAATAAAGAAGCGGAGAACCCTTAGATCTTCTTCATCTGCTGCTGCATCATCTTGATCTGCTCGGTAAGCATGTTGTTCTTGTCCAGCTTTTTGGCTTCTTGCAACAATTGGGTGGCCTCACGCTTTCTGCGCTTTTGCATGGCAATGCCTGCCAAGCTCAATTTGGCCATGGCCACATCATAATCCATGGTCAATCCCAGTTTTAGGGCCTTTTTAAAGTATTTTTCGGCCTGGGTAAGGTTCTTTTGCGAAAAGATGATCCCATGCAGGTAGTTAAAGTACCCCTGTTGTTTTTTGATCAAGGCAGCTTCGGGGTTTTTGATCTTGTCCAACCACTTTTGGGTGCCTTCCAAATCCTGTTTGCGCATGCGCAAGAAGGCCAAAAGGATAAACTCGTTCCTAAAGTACAGAAAGATGAATACCAAGGAGAGCAGGATCAATGAAATACCATTGCCAATGTACCCTTCCACAAATTGGTATACGGCATAGGCTATAATGAGACCGGCTATAACGAGCTTAAGATTTTTGTTGAACATATTCCAGTTGATTTTCTTTGGATTAAAAGAGGTGGCAAAAGTAGTAAAAACTAAATTAAATATTTTTGTTCAGGGCTTGTCAAAGTAAAAAGTCTTCGTATATTTGCGCCCAGAATTTTTCGGGAAGACAATCTTTCCACCAACAAAATCCATTAAAAGAGTTCCGAAATGAAAAGAACGTATCAGCCGTCAAAAAGGAAGAGAAGAAACAAGCATGGTTTTAGGGAGCGCATGGCGACTGCCAATGGTAGAAAAGTTCTTGCGAGAAGAAGAGCCAAGGGAAGAAAGAAGTTAACGGTTTCCTCTGAGCCAAGACATAAAAAATAAATGATAGTATTTTAGATTTAAATTAAAGGTGTTACTTTTCTAGGTAACACCTTTTTTTTGACTTGAAACCAAAAACGAGTAACACTTTTTAGAATGCCAAAGAGAAAAGATTTAAAATCCATTTTGATTATCGGTTCTGGCCCCATCATCATTGGCCAGGCATGTGAGTTTGATTATTCTGGTTCCCAAGCCCTTAGGTCGCTTCGTGAGGATGGGATAGAAACTGTTTTGATCAACAGCAATCCTGCTACGATTATGACAGACCCTTCCATGGCGGACCATGTGTACCTGAAGCCCCTTACCACAAAATCAATCATTGAGATTTTAAAGAACCACCCCAATATAGATGCCGTTCTACCCACTATGGGAGGACAAACGGCCTTGAATCTTTGTATTGAAGCCGATGAAAAAGGCATCTGGGAAGACTTTGGTGTGGAGATCATAGGTGTGGACATCGACGCCATCAACATTACCGAAGACCGTGAAAAGTTTAGGGAGTTGATGTTGAAAATAGGTGTGGGCATGCCTCCCCAAGCATCGGCCACCTCTTTCCTAAAAGGAAAGGAAATTGCACAGGAGTTTGGTTTTCCTTTGGTAATTAGAGCTTCATTTACCCTTGGTGGGGCAGGAGCGGGTATCGTATATGACCCAGAGGATTTTGATGATATGTTGAGCCATGGTCTGGAAGTATCACCCATTCACGAGGTAATGATCGATAAGGCCTTGATGGGTTGGAAAGAATACGAATTGGAATTGCTTCGAGACAAGAATGACAACGTAGTGATCATCTGTACCATTGAGAACATGGACCCCATGGGTATCCATACCGGGGATTCCATTACCGTTGCTCCCGCGATGACCTTATCTGACAGAACCTTCCAACGCATGCGGGATATGGCCATCCATATGATGCGCAGCATTGGGGATTTTGCTGGGGGATGTAACGTGCAGTTTGCCGTAAGCCCGGACGAAAAAGAAGATATTATTGCCATTGAGATCAACCCAAGGGTTTCCCGTTCATCTGCTTTGGCCTCCAAGGCCACAGGGTATCCGATTGCAAAAATTGCAGCCAAATTGGCCATTGGGTATACCTTGGATGAGTTAGACAACCAGATTACCAAGTCCACATCGGCCTTGTTTGAGCCTACCTTGGATTATGTGATCGTAAAAATCCCAAGATGGAACTTTGATAAGTTTGAAGGTTCCGACAGAACCTTGGGACTTCAAATGAAGTCCGTAGGGGAAGTAATGGGTATTGGACGTTCCTTTCAGGAAGCCTTGCACAAAGCCACACAATCTTTGGAAATCAAAAGAAATGGATTGGGAGCCGACGGCAAGGGATATAAGGATTACGAGACTATCATTGAGAAGTTGAGAGTGCCCAGTTGGGACAGGGTTTTCGTGATTTACGATGCCATTCAACTTGGAATTCCATTGAAACGTATCCACGAAATCACCAAGATAGATATGTGGTTCCTAAAACAATACGAGGAATTGCATTACTTGGAGATGGAGATATCCAAATACACCATAGAAAGTCTGCCCAAAGCACTTTTGTTGGAAGCAAAGCAGAAAGGTTTTGCCGATAGACAGATTGCCCACATGCTGGATTGTTGGGAGAGTGAGGTGCACAGCAAGCGAATGGACCTGAACATCAATCGGGTGTATAAATTGGTGGATACCTGTGCGGCAGAATTCAAGGCCGTTACGCCTTACTATTATTCCACTTTTGAGGAAGAGATCGAAACTGCCGATGGTCAGCGTTATGTGGCCAACGATAGTGAGGTGACCGATAAAAAGAAAATTGTGGTACTAGGCTCAGGACCAAACCGTATTGGGCAAGGAATCGAGTTCGATTATTGCTGTGTGCACGGAGTTCTGGCCGCGGCCGAATGCGGTTATGAGACCATCATGATCAACTGTAACCCGGAAACAGTTTCCACGGATTTTGATACGGCGGACAAGCTGTACTTTGAGCCTGTTTTTTGGGAACACATTTATGATATCATCCTACACGAAAAACCTGAAGGGGTGATTGTGCAGTTAGGTGGTCAGACCGCATTAAAACTTGCCGAGAAGCTGGACAAATATGGAATCAATATTATAGGAACCAGCTTTGAATCCTTGGATTTGGCCGAGGATAGGGGAAGCTTTTCCACACTATTGAAAGAGAATAACATTCCTTACCCAAAATTTGGGGTGGCCGAAACGGCAGATGAAGCTTTGGCCCTTGCTGATGAACTGAATTTCCCCCTTTTGGTGAGACCCTCCTATGTTTTGGGAGGACAAGGGATGAAGATTGTCATCAATAAAGAGGAATTGGAGGCCCATGTGGTGGATTTGCTTCGAAGCATTCCCAACAACAAGCTCCTTTTGGACCACTATTTGGATGGGGCCATAGAGGCTGAAGCCGATGCCATTTGTGATGGGGAAGATGTGTATATCATCGGAATCATGGAGCATATAGAACCCTGCGGTATCCACTCCGGGGATTCCAATGCCACTTTACCCCCCTTTAACTTGGGTGAGTTTGTAATGCAACAGATCAAGGATCATACCAAGAAGATCGCTTTGGCCCTGAACACGGTGGGATTGATCAATATCCAGTTTGCCATCAAAGATGATATAGTGTACATCATTGAGGCCAACCCGAGGGCATCCAGAACAGTTCCTTTCATTGCAAAAGCATATGGGGAACCCTATGTGAATTATGCCACCAAGGTAATGCTGAAGGAAAAGAAGGTGAAAGACTTTACGTTTGACCCTAAATTGGATGGATACGCCATTAAACAACCGGTTTTCTCCTTTAATAAGTTCCCCAATGTAAATAAGAACCTAGGGCCGGAAATGAAGAGTACAGGCGAAAGTATATTGTTTATTGATAGCTTAAAAGATGATGAGTTTTACAACCTATATTCTCGTCGAAAAATGTATTTGAGTAAGTAAAAGTAGAAAGAGATAATAAAAAAAGGGGTTGATAAATCAACCCTTTTTTTTTTGGTTAAGCCTGTTGTGGTGCTTATTGTTTCTTGGCATTTTCAATACTTTCCAGACGTTCGGAGAGCTTTTCAATAAGCTTATTTTGCTCTACTAGCTTCATATTGATGTTTTTTAAGCTATCAATCTCTTTTTGTTGTTGGATGGTATGTAATGTCAACTCTTCTATTTTTTGCAATAAATGAGCGTCCATTTTACCAAGATTGATGCCTTCTTTTTTTACTTCTTCCTCACTTGGGATATTGGGAAGGTGACCATGTTCCTTTATATAAGACTCTACTTCAGATAAACTAAGAAGTTTGTGGTCTTTGGTAAATACAAAGTCGGGCCAATTTCCTTCAAGTTCAACTTTTACGCCTTCGGCAATGACATTTCCTGCCACTGCAAGCATATAACCTTGGGTATTGGTGGTCCCTATTCCTACATTTCCTAGGCTATAAGAAAGATCGTTGCCGCTAATGGACCATGGGGATGAGGTCAATGCCGAGCCATTCAAAAATATACTGGTTGCATTAAAAGAACCGGCTACATCAAGATTATAGCCGGGAGAATCCGTGCCAACGCCAACATTTCCAGAATTGTAGAATGTATCGTTTCCGTTCAAACTCCAAATAGGTTCCTCAAGTGATGACCCGTTCAGCAAGATGTCGGTGGCATTTAATGTGCCAGTGATTATGGTAGTGGCGTTCATGGTTCCAGAGACATCAAGTATATAATTGGGGGAAAGTGTCCCAATACCTACATTTCCAGATGCAGGGAAGGAATTTTGCCCATAAGATGTTACAAACACAAGTGTGAAGATAAGTATGCAAAGTGGGGTTGTTCTTTTCATGATAGTTTTAAAGTCTATAATTTAAGATACGTTCGGAGGTTTTTAGATGTATCCAACATCTTTAATTATTCATATTGCCTAAGCTCAAAAGATAAGTTTTCAAAATTATCGGCAAATACATTGATTCCATTTTGTAACTCCAGTCTAACCTGGTTGTTGCCGACCAATTCACCCCGAACCCCGGTATGGGTGCTGGGGGTGTTATAAAAAATAACAGTTTTACCTATATCGATGGACTGGTCCAAGGTTCCCAAATACCTGCCTTGGGATTCCCTGACCCAAGAAATTCCTAGGCTCAAGGAGTTTTCAACAATGACACTTGTTGGGTTGTCAGTGTTAGATTGACTGATCAATGAAACATAAGACGTAAAAGGAAAGTCCGAAGAATCTGCATTACATAGGTATTCGGAGGAACCAACCTCTTCAGCTTCCAGCGAGCCATTATCATTGGCATCCAAGCCAACATCGATGCGGAAGCCACCTTGGGAGCAATTCTCCCCAGGCTGCTCTATTACAGTTGTTATTAGGCTGTTGAGTCCATCCGATCCGTCACTTCCATTAAGACCGTTGGTACCATCTTTGCCGTCAAGACCATTGGTTCCATCTTCGGGACTGCAAGAAAAAATAGAGAAAAATAAGATTGTTAGCACACCTAGTAGCGGCAGAGGTAAGTTCTTTTTCATGGGGGTTATCGGCAATATTATTATATATGTGTAAAATTAGGAAACCATCTCCAAAAAAAAATTACCATTAGTTGGAAAGCGCAATAAATCAGATGAAATGCACAGTAGGAAACATCTTTAATGGGATTTTTCCAAGAATGGCCTAAATGACCAATATCCATAAAAAACAAAAGTCTCATTTGGAGTCCTTTGTGGTTTAAGAATGTATAGTTTAATATACTAAGGGTTTTTGTGTACTTATGGCTATTCGGTTCCATGCATTTATGGTAACAATTGCCATAATGATCTGGGAAATATAGCTGGCATCAAATCGTTCCATAGCTTTTGAATAGGTTTCCCGGGTGAGTCCTTGGTCATGGATCATCGTGACTTCCTCGGTTATTTTTAGGATGACTTTCTCCTCTTCACTGAACAGCTCGGTGTCCCACCAGGCATCCAAAAGAAACAATTTTTTAGGTTCTTCGCCCATTTTTAAGGCCTCTTGGGTATGCATATTGATGCAAAAAGCGCAGCCGTTCAGTTGTGAAGCCCTTATTTTGATGAGTTCATAATGCAATTTGCTCAATTTTCCCTGTTTTAAATATGCCTCCAAGCCAAACATGGCCTTATAGGCCAAAGGTTCGGTTTCATCAATTTGAATTCGTTGCTCCATTGTTTATCTTCTTTTTAGATTTTAAGGCTAAGGTATCCAACCTAAAAACTAAAAAACTTAAGCGGGTTTAAGAACGTTTTTTGGCCAGACCGCAAATGCAGGAATATGTAGGGGAAGTATTTTGCGAAGAATTGAATTTCACGGTATTCCTACAAAATTTTTGACAAAAAAGTAGACGATTTATCGAATTTAACCAATATTAACAATGACTATTTGTGCGTGTTGTTTGCGTGACATAGTTTTGTTCCCCAAATGAAAAAGGCACTAGCGCAATATTTGGTTCCCTTATGTATGCTTCTCTTGGGAGGATTCATGAACCATACCTATGCAGATGCGCAAGACACTTCGGAAAGTGCCTGTATCATTGACCATCAACACATCGATAATTCTACTGTTGCCATTCCTCTAAATGGGGTGGAGAAGAATCTTTTTGTGGAGATCACCGATGTGGAGGAACAGGAAGAACGTGACGAGAATACTTCTTCTTCTAGTGTAGATGTACGGTTGGGCAGTTATTTGACTGCCTTTTTTAATGGCTCGCTCTCTGAGCAAACTTGTGGTCAACTTGAGACCAATCCAAGACATTCGGAACCTAATTTCACTACCGCAACCCAAAAGCGGCATATTAGGTTTCAAGTATTCCGAATTTAGAATTTTCCGCTTTTTAGCTGGTCTCGTGGAATATGAGACCGCTTTCCATCCTTTGAAATAATTTCAACACAATGGGGTAGGTCCATGGTAAACTGGATTTGGACTTCCCTTCAATCAATTAAACCAATTTTTTAAACCTGTAAACATTATGAGGAGAATTTCCATCTTCATTGGCATGTTTGTATTGCTGTTCCATGCAAGCTGCGAGTCCAAAAAACATGAAAAAAAGGACGAAACCAAGTATCTGGTCAGCAGTCCCATACGTATGGACACATCCATCACCAAAGACTACGTTTGTCAAATTCATTCCATTCGCCATATTGAATTGAGGGCACTTGAAAAAGGATACCTGCAACATATCTATGTGGATGAAGGGCAACACGTAAAGAAAGGACAGCAGATGTTCCACATCATGCCCAACGTTTATCAAGCAGACCTTCAAAAGGCCAAGGCGGAAGCAGAAGTGGCCAAAATTGAATATCAGAACACCAAATTGTTGGCCGACAGCAATGTGGTGTCCGAAAATGAACTGGCCATGGCCAAAGCGGAATATGACAAAGCCAAAGCCGAGGTGACCTTGGCGGAAACCCATTTGGGATTTACCGATATCCGTGCCCCATTTGATGGGATCATGGACCACCTTGAAGCAAGGGAGGGTAGCCTTCTGGACGAAGGCGAACTGCTGACCACACTTTCCGATAACAGTAAAATGTGGGTCTATTTCAATGTTCCTGAGGCGGAGTATTTGGATTATATCACCAGCGCCAATAAGGACAATAAACAAGAGGTAGACCTTTTGATGGCCAACAACAAGAAGTTTAACCAATCCGGTATCGTGGAAACCATAGAAGGGGAATTTAACCACGAAACGGGGAACATAGCCTTTAGGGCCACTTTTCCCAATCCCGATGGGATACTTCGTCACGGGGAAACCGGTAGCATATTAATGAAGGTCCCCTTACAGAATGCCATGCTCATTCCCCAAAAAGCCACTTTTGAGGTGTTGGACAAAAAGTACGTTTTCGTTTTGGACAAAGAGGACAAAGTGCAGCAACGAGAGATTACCGTGGGTGCCGAGTTGCCCCACCTTTTTGTGGTGGAAAGCGGAGTTTCTGAAAATGACAAAGTCTTGTTGGAAGGCATACGAATGGTTCGGAGCGGGGAGAAAATCCATTACGGGTTTGAAAAACCGGAGGAAATCCTTTCCAAGCTAGACCTGTACACTGAGTAGTAGAACCCAAAATCTTTCAATAAGATGTTCAAAAAATTTATTCATAGGCCCGTTTTGGCCATAGTGATCTCCGTGATCATTGTGTTTACGGGGCTACTAGCCATAAAACAATTGCCCATATCGCAGTTTCCCCAGATTGCACCGACCACGGTAAATATTTTTATCGCTTATCCGGGGTCAAGTGCGGATGTGTTGGTGAAATCGACCTTGATTCCTTTGGAAACCTCCATCAATGGGGTACAGGGAATGCGGTACATAGCTTCCGATGCCACGAGTGCAGGGGAGGGTACCCTGCGTGTGATCTTTGAACCGGGCACCGACCCCAACCAAGCTGTGGTACGGGTAAAGACCCGGGTAGACCAGGTAATGCCCCTCTTGCCCGAGTTGGTACAGCGTGAAGGAGTCATCATCACCCCGGTACAGCCCAGTATGCTGATGTATGTGAACCTGTACAGTGATGGCAAGGACAACGATGAGAAGTTCCTCTATAACTATGCCTACACCAAGATGATTCCCGAAATCCAACGGATCAACGGGATTGCCAGTGCGCAGATTTTGGGGAGTCGTAAGTACGCCATGCGGGTTTGGTTGAAGCCAGACCGTATGCGGGCGTATAATATTTCAGCAGAGGAAGTTCTCGAAGCCATGGAAGACCAAAGTATTTTGGCACGTCCCGGGCGTTTGGGAAGAAGTTCCGGTAAAAAGGCCCAGTCCTTGGAATATGTTTTGGTGTACCAAGACCGGTACAGCGAACCTGAGCAGTACGAAGATATCATCATCAAGGCCAATGAGGAAGGAGAGTTGCTCAAGTTGGGTGATGTGGCCAGTGTTGAGCTGGGAAGTGAGTTCTTCGATATCTATTCCAACCTGGATGGAAAGCCTTCAGCGTCCATTGTATTGAAACAAACCTTTGGAAGTAACGGTAGCGATGTGATTAAATCCGTTAAGGAAAAGCTGGATGAACTCGAAGCTGAAATGCCTCCGGGCATCGATTACAAGATCAGCTATGACGTATCCAACTTCTTGGATGCGTCCATTGACCAGGTGCTCCATACGCTTCGGGATGCCTTTATCCTGGTGGCCATTGTGGTGTTTCTCTTCTTGGGGGATTGGCGATCCACATTGATACCGATCATTGCGGTACCTGTTTCCCTTATCGGTGCCTTTTTTGTTATGCAGCTTTTTGGTTTGTCCATCAATTTGATCACATTGTTCGCACTGGTATTGGCCATTGGTATTGTGGTGGACAACGCCATTGTGGTGGTGGAGGCGGTGCACGTGAAAATGCACGAGGAAAACCTCACTCCCTATAAAGCTTCCTACGAAGTGTTGGGCGAAATTGGAGGCGCTATTATCGCCATTACCTTGGTAATGACCTCGGTGTTTATCCCAATTTCCTTTATGACCGGACCGGTAGGGGTATTCTATCGGCAGTTTTCCATTACCATGGCAGGTTCCATTGTTATTTCAGCCATTGTGGCCTTGACACTGACCCCGGTACTCTGCGCCATGATGTTGAAAAATACCCATGGACAGCCCAGAAGAAAATCACCCGTAAACCGATTCATCGATTGGTTCAATGGAAAGTTTGAGAAACTCACGGGAAAATATGTAGGCTTTTTGACCAAGATCGTAAACCGAAGAGTGGTCACTTTTGGGGCCTTATTGGCGTTCTGTGCCGGTATATTCTTTACCAATCAGGTATTGCCCGCAGGATTTATCCCCAATGAGGATCAAGGGATGATCTACGCCATTATCCAAACGCCTCCTGGGGCAACTTTGGAGCGTACCAATGAGGTGGCGCGTAAGCTTATGAAAATCTGTGAAGAGACCGAAGGAGTGGAATCCGTATCATCTCTGGCCGGATATGAGATCATGACCGAAGGCCGGGGTTCCAATGCCGGTACTTGTCTCATCAACCTTAAACCATGGTCGCAACGAGAACATTCCGTACACGAGATCATGGAAGAGCTGGAAGAAGAAACCAAAGACCTAGGGGCGGTCATTGAATACTTTGAGCCCCCCGCCGTCCCAGGCTTTGGTTCCTCCGGCGGATTCTCCATGCGATTGTTGGACAAGACCAATGGTACGGATTACCATGAGTTTGAGCGTATCAACAATGCATTTATGGAATCCCTTCGGGAGCGCAAGGAGTTGACAGGTTTGTTTACCTTCTTTGCTGCCAACTATCCCCAGTACGAGTTGAAGATCAATAACAAAGTGGCCATGCAAAAGGGTGTTTCCATTGGTAAGGCGATGGAAAACCTTAATATTCTGATCGGGAGTACCTATGAGCAAGGCTTTATCCGTTTTGGACGTTTCTTCAAGGTGTATACCCAAGCGGCGCCGGAGTATCGGGGCATGCCTTCGGATTTGGAGAAATTCTATGTCAAGAATGAAGAAGGGGAGATGGTTCCTTACTCGGCTTTTATGACCATGGAGAAAAAGCTGGGTCCCAACGAGATTACCCGATACAACCTGTACAATTCTGCGGCCATTCGCGGATTACCGGCAGCGGGGTATACCAGTGGGGATGCCATCAAGGCCATCCAGGAAGTGGCGGAGCAGACCCTGCCCCGAGGGTACGATATTGCTTGGGAAGGTCTCTCCTATGATGAGGCACAGCGTGGTAATGAATCCATCTACATTTTTATTGTGGTATTGATATTCGTGTATTTGGTTTTGGCTGCACAGTATGAAAGTTTCCTATTGCCACTGGCAGTAATTCTATCGCTGCCTGTTGGGGTGTTTGGTTCATTCTTCTTGCTCAAGGTCATGGGGCTGTCCAATGACGTGTATGCCCAGATCGGGATGATCATGCTGGTGGGGCTGTTGGGTAAAAATGCGGTATTGATTGTGGAATTTGCTGTGCAGAAGCACCGTCAGGGAGCTACGATTCTTGCAGCGGCGATTGAAGGTTCCAAACAGCGATTCCGACCCATTTTGATGACCTCTTTTGCCTTTATCGCAGGGTTGATTCCGTTGGTGGTGGCCACTGGGGCAGGAGCCATCGGAAACCGGACCATTGGTGGTTCCGCCTTGGGTGGAATGCTCATTGGAACCCTGTTCGGCGTATTGTTGATTCCAGGACTGTACTACCTTTTTGCCAAAATGGCTGAAGGCAAGAGCCTTATCAAGGACGAACACCATGAGCCTATTTCTGAAGAATTGTTCAGGACCAGTGAGGGAGAGAGCAAGATTAGAACAAGACTTCGTGAAATCAACAAGCTGTTGAAAAAAATGGCCACAAGAAATGGTAACAACAAGAAAAATGGAGACAATGATACGGAATAGGAAATTATACGGGGTCGCTGTGCTGGCAGCAGCGGCCTTTTACGCCTGTGTGCCCACTCGTGAAATCCGGGACGAAAACAGGACAGTGCCCGAGCAATATCAAAGCCAATCGACCGATACCGTGAATACAGGAGCGGTACAATGGAAGGAGTTTTTCAAGGACCCCAACCTTGTGGCTTTGATCGATACGGCCTTGGTGAACAACCAAGAGTTGAATATCATTTTCCAACAGGTGGATATGGCCAAGAACGGAATTCAGGCCAAAAAAGGGGAGTATTTGCCCTTTGTGAACCTTTTGGCAGGAGCCGAAGTGGAAAAAGTGGGCGAATATACCCGAAATGGCGCCGTGGAGAAAAACCTTGAGGTCAAGGAAGGGGAAGAGTTCCCTGAACCTTTGACGGATTATAAGGTCGGTGCTTTTGCCACATGGGAACTGGATGTGTGGAAGAAGCTGCGCAATGAGAAAAAGGCGGCTGTTTTTGAATACCTGTCCAGTGTGGAGGGCAAGAATTTCATGGTAACCCAGTTGGTTTCGGAAATTGCCGATTCATATTATGAGCTGATGGCGTTGGACAATGCGCTGGCCATTATTCAGCAGAACCTCGAGATTCAGCAGAATGCCTTGAAAATGGTTAAGCTCCAAAAGCAGGCGGCAAGGGCCACCGAGTTGGGAGTTCGTCGTTTTCAGGCAGAGGTGTTGAAAAACCAAAGCCATAAATACGAAATCCAGCAAGAGATCGTGGAAACGGAGAACAAGCTCAATTTCTTGTTGGGACGTACCCCGCAACACATTCAAAGGGAGTCCGACAACTTTATCGATACCACTATTGATAGCATTTATGCCGGGATTCCATCACAATTGTTGCAGAATAGGCCTGATGTACGTCGGGCGGAGTTTGAGTTGGCAGCTGCCAAGTTGGACACCAAAGCTGCCAAGGCCAATTTTTATCCCCAGTTTACCATAAAGGCAGGCTTGGGATTGCAGGCGTTCAATACCAAATATCTTACCACCACCCCAGAATCCGTGTTGTATTCGGTCATGGGCGATATGGTAGCTCCCTTGATCAACCGAAATGCCATCAAAGCGGAGTATAAAAACGCCACGGACCGACAGTTGCAAGCGGTTTTTGAATACGAAAAGGCTATTTTGAATGCCTATATCGAAGTGGCCAATCAGTTGTCCAACATCGACAATCTGAAAAAGAGCTATGAATTAAAAGACGGTCAAGTGCAGGCCCTCACGGAATCCATTGAGTTGTCCACACGCCTTTTCCAATCCGCACGGGTGGAATATATAGAGGTATTGTTGGCGCAGCGCGAAGCCTTGGAGTCCAAGATGGAGCTGGTAGAGACCAAAAAGGACCAGATGCTGGCCCAGGTGCATATGTATCGTGCCTTGGGCGGAGGCTGGAATTAAAAACCCCAAATCAATAGTTGTTGTGCCTACGTAATGCGCTATTGGTTTCTCAAAATGAACCCCCATTTACATTTGTAAATGGGGGTTTTAATATTCCTTAATTTTAATACTAAAACACTTTTATATATTGAGATACTTAGCTTATTTCAATGGAATTATATTTAAAGGGTACTTTTTTATCCTTGAATAAAATATTTCCGCACTTACAATATTTATTTGTGGGTCTATGGAGATTCTGTTGTGTACTGACTATATTTTCTTCTAGACATTGAGAACATTTTAAAGTGAAATATACTCTAGCCCAACTAGACTTGAAATTTGATTCTATATTATACTTTAAATCGATAAAAGGGTGGTAATCAAATTCAATTAAATAATTGATTTTTATGCTATTTGTATCCTTTATGACTTCCCTTAGAACTATGCTGCCAGGGAAACCTCTACACTTACTTTTGGGTGTGCAGACCCCTTTTTGGTTTATACCTTTAAATAGGATTGTTCTACGGTTTCTTTGACAATTAATACATGGTAAAGATATTTCCAACTCATCAGCAACTCTAACGAAGCTGTTAGGGCTTATCTTTAGATCGCAGTTTAAGCTATATTGAACCTTTTTCAAATTATAGAACCTGTTAATTAAACGAACAAAAAAGATTATTCTTTATCCTTATACTTCTCAAACCAAGCCAACACACTGGCTATTTTAGCGATCAAGTTACTAGGCTTGTTGGCTATTCCGTGTGAAGCTCCAGGAATTCGCACCATCGCAGTTTCCACATTCTGTAATTTCAAAGCGGCATAAAACTGCTCGGATTCCGCAATCGGGGTTCGGTAATCCTCTTCACCCGTCATGAGCATGGTTGGTGTGGTTACATTGCCCACATAGGTGAGGGGAGAACGTCTCATGTAGTTTTCAGGATCCTCCCACGGTTTTTTTCCGAACCAATATTTGGAGAAGAACTGTACGCCATCGGCATAAAGAACAAAACTATACCAATTGATAACGGGTTTGGCCACTACGGCCGCCTTAAAACGGTCTGTTTTACCCACAATCCAAGCTGTGAGGACCCCACCGCCACTACCTCCGGTGACAAAAAGGTTGTCTTGGTCCACAAAACCTTTGGCCAATAAGGCATCCACGCCAGACATGAGATCGTCATAATCATGGTTGGGATAGTCATGATGGATAAGGTTACCAAATTCCTCCCCATAGCTGGTACTTCCCCTAGGGTTGGTATAGAGCACCACATAACCAGCCGCTGCATAGGCTTGGATTTCCGCAGAATACACAAAACCGTAGCTGGTGAAGGGACCTCCATGGATTTCCAGGATCATAGGATATTTTTTGGAAGGGTCAAAATTGGGAGGAGTTACCACCCAGCCCTGTATTTTGCGTTGGTCATAGGAGGACTCCCACCACATCTCTTCCACCTTGCCCAAATTTTTGAACGAAAAGAGATCATCATTGAGCGCGGTCAAGCGTTTGCTGTTCCCTTTGGCATCCACAACCGCCAAATCTGAAGGATGGTCCGTTGTACCCAAGGTATAGGCGAATTTGTTGTTGGAAGAACCGGAAAAGCTGGCTGCATTGTAAGGTCTGCCCAAGGACAATCCTCCGAGACCTTCCACTATATCGGTCACCTTTCCGGATAGGGTCATGGAGGCCAGTTTCCCCAATCCCTTATCGGTGTAGGCAACATAGAGACCATCTCCCTTGCTGTTCCAGACCATATCTTCCACATCCCTGTCAAAGTTGCCGGAAATCAATTGACTATTGCTTCCATCCGCATTCATTACATAGAGATCGGTCAATTGGTAGCCTTGAAGACGGTCATCAAAACCCAAATAGGCAATTTTGGAACCGTCTGGGGAAAGCACGGGATTGCCATCTGGACCATTACGGTCGGTAAGGGTTTTGGTTTCACCGGTGCCTACACTGATTTGGTAAATTTCGCTATCCAAGGCCTCAAACTCTTCATCCTTGTGAAAATTGGCGCTGAAATAGAGGTCTGTATCATTCTTGGACCAAATAGGACCTCCGTGGTCAAAATAGGTAAAGGTGAGTTGTTTGGGCGTTCCCCCGGAAATGGGCAGGGTGAACAGTTGCATATTTCCACCTTTTATATATCCTTGGCCATCCCCGCGATAGTTCATTTGGTCAATGTATTTGGGTGGGTCGTTCCATTTGGCGCCTTCGGGTTTGGCCGGCATCTTAATAATGGATTTGTTTTCCTTGGGTACAAACATGTTGAAGGCCACATACCGGTCGTTGTGCGACCAAGAAACCTGCCCCGGAGCTTGTGGCGTATTGGTCAAGGCCATGGTTTCCTTGGTGTCCAACCACATGAGGTAGAGCTTCATCTTTTCATCGGCCATATTGGATTTGAAGACGATTTTTGTGCCGTCATGGGACCATTTGGGCGCAAAATCATTATGGTTTCCCGTGGTCAACGGACGGTTGTTGGAACCATCGAAATTCACGATCCAAAGATTGGATAGGTTTTTGTCGGTCATGACGTCCTTAAAATTCCGTACATAGATAATTTTGGAGCCATCAGGGGAAATCTGTGGGTCCGAAACGTATTCCATGTTGAAGATGTCCAAGAGTTCCAAGTTGGACTGTACCTGGCCATACCCCAAAGGGGTAAAAGCGACCAAGAGAATGAAAGTACTGAGTAGTTTTTTCATGGTGCTGCGATTAGTTGATTAGTGTTTTGGGCGCTGGCCCAAAGCTTGATTTTATTTTTGAATGCTTTTATCCTGATTGACTTCCAACGTTGGGATTCTCACGATTTCAAATGTTGAGGATGCCAAGGTCACTTTACCGCCAGTCGCTAAAATCCTTCTGCCAATCTCTTCATTGAGAAGATGTTTGGTCATCCGCCGTTTTTTGTAGTCCACAATGTATCTCAAATTGAACTGAATCCAGTTATCGGTCATGGTGATGGCCAGCGTAGGGTCTACTTGGGCATCTTCAATGTAGTATTTGTTGACGACATCTTTCCAGCCTGCAATGGAATTTTTCACATATTCCGATAATTTTTCCTGGGCTACGGAAATTACAATTTGTTTGGCCAATTCCATATCCGAACCATATCGGATGGGAAGGTCAAACTCATCCCAGACAAAGGGGAAATCGAGGGAGTAATTATAAACGGGACCCTTAAACACAAAGGCATTGCTGATTTTGACAATCCGTCCACTGTAATTATCGCTGGACACCCATTCCCCGATTTCCATCATGGTGGTGTAAATGCTGTCTATATCGATGACATCTCCCTTTATGCCGTTCAATTCGATTCTGTCGCCCGGTTTGTAGACCCGTACAAAAAAGATATAGAAGGAACCGGCAATGCTCAGGATCAATTCTTGCAGGGTGATGGTGATGCCCGCCGTGAGCAACCCAATGGCAAGACCAAAATCATTGATGTTTCCCGTAAAATAGGAAATGGTGATTAGGATGATCAGAAAATATCCGATGACCTCTATGGCCTTTTGGGCTTTGTATTTCAGGGAATTGTCAGGAAGGTTTTTCTTGACCAATTGTCGTACCCATTTGACAAGCAGAAAAACCAAAACGACCCAAACCAAATACTTGATAATGGCAGTTGATACCGGATGGTCGGTAAGCCATTGTTGAATGTTTGATATGAGGTCCATAGGTTATTTAGATGTCATACGTTATGGGAGCTATTCCTCCCATTCAGTATGGAAAATTCCTTCTCGGTCTACCCGCTCATAAGTGTGGGAACCAAAATAATCACGCTGCGCCTGAATGAGGTTCAGCGGTAAACGACTGCTGGTATAGGCATCAAAGTAGGTAAGGGCATTGGACAACCCGGGTAGGGGAATACCATTAGCTGCACCATAGGCCACCAATTCACGGGCTGCATCAACTGTTTCCTGTACTTTTTTCACAAAAGAAGGGGAGAGCAATAGGTTTTGCAAGTCTTTATCTTCACGATAGGCATCGGTGATATCCGCCAAAAGAGCTGCTCTGATGATGCAACCGGCACGCCATATTTTGGCAATTTCCCCCAGTTCCAGTTCGTAACCATACTCTTTGGAGGCATCTGCCAATTGGTGCATGCCTTGGGCATAGGTAATGATAAAGGCAAAATACAACGCCTGTTCCGCTTTGGAGGTAAAGTCACTTTTGTCAACACGTTTAGGTGTTGGACGGTTGTACAGCGCATCTGCTTTGACCCGTTCGTCTTTGAGAGCTGAGATTTCCCGCATGCTCACCGCCACATCAATGGTGGGGATGGGAATGCCCAAGTCCATGGCATTTTGGGAAGTCCATTTTCCGGTTCCCTTTTGCTTGGCCTTGTCCAAGATCATATCCACGAGGTCGCCATCTCCCAAATCATCCTTTTGCTCGAAGATTTCTGAGGTGATCTCCACCAAAAAGGATTGTAATCGCCCTTGGTTCCATTCCGAATAGGTTTGGTGCAGTTCTTCATTGGACAGTCCCCCCGCTTTTTTGAGTAAGTCGTAAATTTCTGACGTAAGCTGCATCAACCCATATTCAATACCGTTGTGCACCATTTTTACATAGTTTCCGGCCGACTTAGGCCCCAAATACGCCACACAGGGTTCGCCTTTATACTTGGCAGAAACTGCTTCAAAAATAGGTTTCACATGTTGGTAGGCCTCGCGAGAACCCCCGGGCATGATGCTTGGGCCTTTTCGAGCCCCCTTGGCACCACCGGAAACCCCGGCCCCAAAAAAGTTGATGCCTTTTTCCTTTAAATAGGCCTCGCGTCGGTCCGTATCCGTAAAAAAAGAATTCCCACCATCAATGATGATATCGCCCTGGTCCAAATGGGGCAACAGGCTGTCAATGACAAGGTCCACCACTTTTCCGGCAGGGACCAAGAGCATGATTTTTCTGGGGGGGGTAAGGGCTTGTACAAAGGTTTTTACATCGGTACTGGCGTTCACTTTTGAGGTATCGCCACCTTCTTGGATCAGTGCATTCACTTTTTCGGTATCCAAATCGTTCCCGAAGGCGGTAAAGCCATTATCGGCCACATTCAAGATAAAATTGCGTCCCATTACTCCCAGACCTACTAGGCCAAAATCATACGTATCTGTCATTGTGCTTCGTTTTCAGCTTCTTATGTTAAGACAATTTAAAGTAAGCTATTTGTTGAAATCAGAACCTAAAATAAACCTTATATTCGTTATGCTCAAATATAAAAGGACTTCATTGGATGACGTGTGCGATCATCCGAAGAAATTACTCAGCCAATATCAACTATCGTATGAAAAAGACCGAAAACCAAATGCTCGTGATTTTTGGGGCATCTGGCGATTTGACCGCAAGAAAATTGATTCCAGGCCTCTTCAATCTCTATTTGGCCAAGCAGCTCCCACCCAATTTCGTGGTATTGGGGGCCAGTAGAAGTGACCTTACGGATGAGGCATTTCGGGATAGGGTGGTGTATAAAAGCCCCTATCTGAAGGAGAAATTACAAAAGCTGGGTGAAAGTGAGGTGAAAGGCTTCGCCGATAAGCTTTTTTATATGGATTTGGGGAAGGATTACGATACGGATTATGCGCCGCTTCGCAAACGGGTTGAAAGCCTGAAGGCCGATCATGATACCTCTGGGAATATCATGTATTACCTTTCCACTCCTCCTACATTGTACGAGACCATCGCCCAAAATTTGTCCGAAGCGGGCATGAATACCCAAAACAACGGCTGGAAGCGTTTGATCGTGGAAAAGCCTTTTGGATATAGTCTGGAAACCGCAAGGCAGCTCAATAAAGGACTTCACAAATATTTTACGGAACCCCAGATATACCGGATAGACCATTATCTGGGAAAGGAAACGGTACAGAACCTATTGGTGACCCGTTTTTCCAATAGCATTTTTGAGCCATTGTGGAACCGAAACTATATTGACCATGTGGAGATTACCAATGCCGAAAGCGTGGGAGTGGAGAAAAGAGGGGGGTATTACGACAAATCTGGGGCGCTTCGGGATATGTTCCAGAACCATTTGTTGCAGATTGTATCCTTGGTGGTGATGGAGCCACCCATTGGGGACCAACCTGAGGAGATTCGTAACGAGAAGGTAAAAGCGCTGAAATCGCTTCGCATTATGAAGGATGAGCAAACTTTGTTCGACAATACGATCCGTGCGCAATATGTAGCTTCCGAAATCAACGGGGAAAAGATGAACGGATATCGGGAAGAGGAGGGGGTAGACCCCAATTCCACTACCGAAACCTATGCGGCCATTAAGTTTTATGCGGACAACTGGCGCTGGCACGGGGTGCCGTTTTATGTGCGTACCGCAAAACGGATGCCTACCAAGGTCACCGAGGTCGTGATCCATTTTAAGGCACCGCACCACCAGATTTTCAAGGATTCGGGTATGCAAAGCAAGGACAATAAACTGATTATCCGAATACAACCGGATGAAGGTATTTTGATCAAATTTGGGGTTAAGGTCCCGGGACAGGGTTTCAAGGTGGAGCGTGCCAATTTGGATTTTTATTACTCCAGTTTAGCTGAAACCTATGTCATGGAAGCTTATGAACGACTTTTATTGGATGCCATGCAGGGAGATGCCACACTTTATGCCCGTGCCGATGAGGTGGAAGCCGCTTGGGAATTTGTGGACCCAATTCTGGATTATTGGAAGAATGGCAAGGATGTGCGCATGTACGGATATGCTGCGGGGGTATGGGGTCCTGAAAATGCCGATAACCTTATGAATGGTTTTGGTTTTTGGCGGAACCCAGGGGAGAATCTCGCCGATGACCCCGGATATTGTGTGATTTGCTAATAACAATGAACAATGAACAATGAACAATGAACAATGAGCAATGAACAATGAGCAATTGTCAGTTCGAGCGCAGTCGAGAACCAGTTTAGTCAAGAACAAATGAAATTAGATGTTGATGGAATTAAAAGTATACAGTGACAAACAAGAAGTAGCGGAGCAGTTTTCAACCTATTTTAAGGAGAAGGCCAGTTTGGGGGAGATCCATGTGGCCCTTTCCGGAGGGAGCACACCCAAAATCGTATTTGATGTACTGGCTGAAAAATTTTCGGATGAAATTGATTGGAGCAAGATTCATTTTTATTGGGGAGATGAACGTTGCGTTCCTCCTACCGATGACGACAGCAACTACAAAATGACCGTGGAGCATCTATTTTCAAAAATTGAGGTGCCCGAAGCCAATATCCATCGTGTATTGGGAGAAAATGACCCCAGTGGTGAAGCCATGCGCTATGCCAACCTGTTGGAAATCAATTTGGATAGGATAGAAGGCATTCCCCAGTTTGATTTGGTCATTCTGGGTATGGGCGATGACGGACATACGGCTTCCATTTTCCCCCATGAGATTGAGCTTTGGAACGCCGAGGACCATTGCGTAGTGGCCACCCATCCCGATTCAGGTCAAAAAAGGGTGTCAATCAATGGAAAGGTCATCAATACCGCCAAAGAAGTGGCTTTTTTGGTCACCGGAGCTTCCAAGGCGGAAAAAGTAAAGGCAGTTGTAGAGAAAACAGCAGGTTCTGAAGTATATCCAGCTACCCTTGTTGACCCTTCATCAGGCAATCTGGTTTGGTTTTTGGATGAGGATGCTGCCGCTGGGCTTAGTCCAAATCCATAGTCACATTTTCCCCTTCCAAAAACTCCAAAAACTCGTTTACCTTAAAGTTGTTGGATTCGTATTTGCTGTCGCGATTATAGGCGGATTGCTTCCGTTCCTTACTTCGGGCAAACCTACGGATGTCCTGCTTGCTTTTTAAAATCAACCCGGGAACCGCTTTGTTTTTTCCGCTAGTGCCTTTGGATACCATGGTGAAATAGGAAGAGTTGCAGTGTTTGACTTCACCGGTGGTCACATTTTCGGATTCCACCCGGACCCCGACCACCATGGAGGTTTTTCCAGTGTAGTTGATAGAGGCCTTCAGCGTGACCAATTCACCCACTTCAATGGGATTTAAAAAATCCACCCGGTTCACCGAGGCGGTCACACAATAGCTTTGCGAATGCTTGGAGGCGCAGGCAAAAGCAATCTGGTCCATAAGGTTAAGAATGTGTCCACCATGCACCTTGCCCCCAAAATTGGAATGGGAGGGAAGCATCAGTTCGGTAATGGAGACCCTACTTTCTTTGGACGACTTAAATTTTTTCATTGATTTCTGAATAGCGGTGACTTTTCCGTTTCCACTTCGGTGATAAAATATTTGGTATCGCCCAGCCAAAAGAAGGTGGCGTAGCGTTCCTTATAGGTCACTTTGATGTACTGACCTTGGTATTCCTTCATTTTTTCAATGATCTCGGTTTGGCTGTCCTCCACGGAAAAGGAAAATACATTGGTGCCCGAAAGCCCTTGACTGATTTGTCCTTCCCAGGTTTTTACCACAACGCCCCTACGGCTGAACTTGATGAGTTCCCCAGAGCGATAGCCCTCACTGAAGGGCACGTAGTAGATAAAGGCGAAATAGGCTGCAATTGCCAACACTATGGCGGAAATGGCGATAAATAAAAACTTTCTCACGGCTTATAGTTCTAGTTTAGGGTCTTCTTCAAAATCATCCTCGTGGGCACGCTTTAAAATAGGCTCAGGCAAGGATTTTTTGGCTTTGGCCCCCATTTTTTTCAATCGTTCAATACTGGTAATGATGTTGCCACGGCCATCCACCAACTTGTTCATGGCGCCACGGTACTCACTTTTAGCTTCGTCCATTTTCTTGCCCACTTTGGTCAAATCGGATACAAAACCTTCAAACTTGTCATAGAGGGCGCCGGCCTGTCGGGCAATCTCAATGGCATTTTTTTGCTGTTTCTCATTGCTCCACATGGTATCAATGGTGCGCAGTGTGGCAAGCAATGTAGATGGGGTCACAATGACAATGTTTTGTTCAAAGGCCTTGTTGTAAAGCGAAACGTCCTCGTTTATGGCCACGGCAAAGGCGGGCTCAATAGGTACGAACATCAATACAAAATCCGGACTTTCCATTTCATAGAGGTCCTCATATTTTTTGGCGGATAACTGTTCCACGTGCTTTCGCAGCGAGTTGATATGGTCTTTTAGGAATTTGGGCTTGTCATCTTCCTCGGCATTGGTATACCGTTCATAGTCGGTCAACGAGACCTTGGAATCCACGACCATTTTTTTGCCATCGGGCAAGTGGATGATGACATCGGGCATGACCCTACTGCCATCTTCACGAGTAAAGCTTTGCTGGACACTATACTCCCTATCTTTCTCCAAACCAGACTTTTCCAAGACCCGCTCCAATACCAATTCTCCCCAGTTTCCCTGCATTTTGCTATCCCCCTTCAATGCCTTGGTCAGGTTTTCGGCCTCTTGGGTAATTTTAAGGTTTTGGTTTTGGAGGTGGAGCAACTGTTCTTTGAGGGCAGAGTGTATGCTGATGTTCTCCTTTTGCGAATTTTCCACCTTTTCCTCAAACTCCTTTATCTTTTTGTTGAGAGGAGTGAGGATGTTCTCGATGTTCTCTTTATTGCTCTTGGTGAACTTTTCACTTTTTTCTTCCAGAATTTTGTTGGCAAGGACCTCAAACTCTTTGGTGAACTTTTCCTGTAGTTTTTCAACCTCTTCCTTTTGTTCCCTGTTTTTGAGTTGAAGGTTTTCCAAATCGGCCTGATAACGCACCAACTGGTTGCTTTGCTGTTCCTTTTCGGATTGTAACTGTTTCCGTTCCTCATCACCCAACAACAATTTGTCATTTAAGGATTTGATGGAGGCATGGAGTTGCTGTTCCCGTTCGCCCCAAACACTTTCGGTGGACTTGGTCTTTAACTTTTGGATGTACATACCACCAAACAGCCCCAAGGCCAATGCAATGATTCCTATAATGAGATAGATAAGTTCTGCGCTCATGAAAAGATTTCTTCGGATAAAGATAACGGATTCCGACGGATGCCGAAACGGAAAATAAACTTACTTATTCACCTTAAATGTGCCTGTTTTGGCATCAAACTGAATCATTTCCGAAGGAAACAAGCGCTCAAAACAATGTTGTTCAATCAATTCACATGGTGCTCCAAATGGGTTGTTTACGCCGTCCAGAATCAAGGTCTTATCGCACAATTGAATGGCCAAATCAATCTCATGGGTAGTAAAGAGAATGGTTTTTTGGTTTTGATGGGCCAATTGCTGTAACAATTTCAAGATTTGAACCTTGTGGTAGAGGTCCAAATGGGTGGTGGGCTCATCCAAAAGGATTAAAGGAGTGTCTTGGGCCATGGCCCGGGCAATAAGAACCCGTTGCAACTGACCATCGCTCAGTTCGTGGCATTTGGCATTCCGTAAATCGTTGAGTAAAAAAGCATTTATACTTTGGTCAATGTGGTCTTTGTCCATTGAAGAAAGGCTTCCCAACCAATTGGTATAGGGTTGTCTTCCCAAGGCAATGAGTTCCTGTACGGTAAGATTTTTGGAGGCAGGGGGTTCGGTAAGGACCACACTGAGTTTTTGGGCCATTTCAGATGGGGAATGGTTCTCCAATGTTTTACCCTTCAAGTAAATGTTGCCGCCTAGTTTGGATTGAAAACCACCCAAGGTTCGGAGTAAGGTGGATTTCCCGATTCCGTTGGCTCCTACAATACCGCACAGCGTTCCCGTTTCCAAAGAAAAATTGATATGTTCTGCCACAACTTTTGAGCCATAGCCAATGGCCAGTTCCTTGGTGGAAAGGATATGTTTTTCAACGTTTTCCATCAGAATATCATTTTACGTTTTCGTACCAACAACCAAATCACCACAGGTGCCCCTACCAATGAGGTAATGGCATTAATGGGCAATACGTTCACCGAGTTGGGCAATTGGGCCAAGGTATCACAGAGCAGCATCAAGATGGCCCCATAAAGGAACACGGCAGGCACCAAAATGCGATGCTCCATGGTGTCGAATATCTGTCGGGTAAGATGGGGCACCGCCAATCCGATGAAGACAATGGGTCCGGCAAATGCGGTTATGCCACCGGCCAACAAACCCGCGGCGGCGATGATGACCAACCTTGATTTTTTCAGGGAAACCCCAAGACTTTGGGCATAATGTTCCCCCAAAAGGAAGGCATTCAGCGCCTTGATGGAGAGCACACAGAGCAAGACACCTAAAATCACAATCCCCGCCAACAAGGACAATTGTTGGGAACTCAAATTGCCCACGCTACCAAAAGACCAAAATATGAAGCGCTGTAAACTTTCCGCGCTGGTAAAATAGGCTAGTACGCTGACCAATGCCGAGGTGATACTGCCAAACATCAACCCGATGATCAATAGGGCCATGGTGTCACGAATACGTTGTGCAACAATGAGCACTACGGCCAGTACCAAAAAACTGCCTAGACTGGCAGCAATGGCCAAGGAAACATCACCCACAAAAGACAGGGAAGCAAAGCTTGAAACAAAAGAAGCCCCCATTAAAAGCAGTGCAGCTCCCAGACTGGCGCCGGAGCTAATGCCCAAGACAAAGGGTCCTGCCAGTGGATTTCGGAACAGGGTCTGCATCAAGAGTCCACTCAGGGAAAGTCCACCGCCTACCAAAAGTGCCGTAAGCGCTTTGGGAACCCGATAGTCCCAAAGAATGTATTCCCATGAGGGCACTTCCAAGGGTTTGCCCAAAAGTCCGGAGAGGGTTGCCGAAAAGGGAATGGAAACGGAACCCGAACTGATGTTCAATACCACTGCAAGGCAGAGTGCGACCGAAATCAACACAAAGGAAAGGCGATATGATCTTGGGTGCGACATCTACTGCAAAGGCCTGTAAAAATGAGGTTCATAACTAGGCAGGAGTCCCGGATGCAAGATGGAAATAAGGTCTTTCAACACCAAATCGGGGCGTTGGGGCGCCAATTCATAAAAAACCAATCCACCCGTGGCTCCCTTCCTGATAGCATTGGAATATACCTTCTTATTGGAAAATGCCGAAAATTGGAGGTAATGGATGTTGGCTTGTTCCAATTCTTCATATGTTCCGTGAAGGGACGGATTCAACCAATAATCCGCTTGTTGTGCTTTTTCCAGGACGGCTTCCAAACTTAAACCGATTCCCCCGGTCTCTTCGGTATCGGCCCAGATATAATCGCTATTGGCATCTTCTAAAAATTGGGCCATCCAACTTTTTCCACCGGAAACGTACCACACATCCTTGTAGAGACCCCCAGTAAGTACGGTAGGACGTTCTTTGGCATTTTTGGCCAATAGTTTGGCCTCTTGATAGGACTTTTCAATATCGTTAAAAATGCTATCGGCCTCCATTTCTTTCTGAAAGAAAGGGGCAAAGAATTTGATCCATTCCGCTTTTCCCAATGGGGTCTGTTCCACCCAATCCCCGTTATAGACCACAGGAATTCCAGCGCGTTTGATGATGTCATAGGCCTTGTTGGTATCGTTGATCCCAAATCCCATGACCAGTTCGGGATTGAGTTCCAAAACCACCTCGGTATTGATATTCTCATTGGTGCCCAACTCTTTGATCAGATCTTGGTCGATTCGCTGTCTGGTGGCCGGGGATGAAATCAAATCGGTATTGGGAAACCCGACTACGGATTCGAGTACACCCAAGGCTTCCAAGGAAGGAATATGAGTAGTTGAAGTAATTACCATGCGCTCAACCGGTATCGCCACAATGGCATCATAGGCGTCGCTAGGCAAGGTAATGACCGCTAATTTCTCCCTGGGCACCAAGGCATACTTGAAACTTTTTTCGGAACCGGGCCAAGCTGCCGTAACCTCAATTTCGGTAAACTGGCCATTGTGTTGGACTGTAAAGCCCGTAGCATATTGGATTTGGGGTTCCTCCGCAGTTACTAGGTCGATGACTGGTGCCTTCTTTTTTTCTCCGCAGCCCAAAACCAAGAGCAAGGAAGCGATTCCAATGAGGAGTCTGGATAACTGTTTTTTTGCCATGGACCAAAAGTAAGATTAATTAACTTTTGCCAAAAAAGATTAAACAGATTGATTACTTTCGCGTTGAATTTTGGTTTGCACGTTGTTGTTGACGTGTGATTAAAAGGGAATCTGGTGAAAATCCGGAACTGTTCCCGCAACTGTAAGTTTATGCCAAACTTGTTTTGGCACCCTTAAAAAGGGATGCGGTTTCTTCTAAACCACTGTCCGACCGGGATGGGAAGGTCAAACCGCATAAAGCAAGTCAGGAGACCTGCCAAATTCAAACAAACAATGTTAAACTTTCGGGATAAAAGTTTGCGTATGAACACCATACTACGCTCCCGTTTATTGATTTAAACGAAATGAAGAAAAATCATTTATGGTTATGTGCCGCCCTTTTGGCAGGCAAGGGACTTTGTGCCCAACAACAAGATTCGGCCCACGTGCAACAATTGGATGAGGTTGTAGTGAGCGATTCCAAATTTGAACTAAAGCGTGAGAATTCAGGAAAGACCGTGATCAAGATCACTGCCGAGGAACTGGAACGAAAACAAGGCCAGACCGTGGCCCAGATCATCAACACCAAGAGTGGGATCGAGATTACGGGAAGTCGTGGACGGGACGGCGATGTTTTGGGTGTTTTTGCCCGTGGCGGTCGAGGAAGACAGGTTTTGGTCATCATTGACGGGATCAGGGTTTCCGATCCATCATCCTTTAGCCAAGAATACGATTTGCGTTTACTTTCCACCGCAAACATTGAGACCATAGAGATTATCAAGGGAGCGGCCAGTACCCTCTACGGGACCAATGCCGCTACGGCAGTAATCAACATCACCACCAAGAAAAGCTCCAAAGAAAAACTGGCAGGGAATTTTCAAACCACGGTTGGGACCAATCAGACGGCCGATGACCAGAACTACAATTTGGGCAACCTCAGCAATGCAGTTTCCTTGAACGGGACCTTGGATAAGTTCGATTATCTGGTGGATTTCTCCAACCGGAGTTCCAAAGGGCTTTCCGCTGCGGTGACCCCGGAAAATGAAGAGGACAATTTTTCCCATTTCAGCACCAACGTTAAATTGGGGTATCAATTCTCTGAGGATTTTAGATTGTCCGTATATGGAAACCAGACCCGATATTCGAATGAATTTGATGCCGATTTCATGGAGGCCCCTAACCGTTCCAGAGTGGACCAGAAGAGGGCCGGAGTCGCCTCATCTTTTGCATATGGGAAGGGGTCGCTGCACCTGAACGCAGCGTATACGGATTATGAGACGGATTCCAAAAGCACCTATGGCGAGAGTATATCGGACGGGAAAAACCTAGTACTTGATTTTTATAACAAATATGTGATCCACGATAAATGGCATACCATTTTGGGCGTAAATTATCTCAAGGATGAGGCTACGTTTTCCAATGATACGGATTTCAATATCGTTGATCCCTATGCCAATGTGGTCTATGTTTCCGATTTTGGATTGAATTTGAATGTGGGTGGACGTTGGAACAATCACTCCGAGTATGGTAGTCATTTTGTATACAATCTTAACCCTTCCTACGTTTTTCCATCCGCCAATGGGTATGTAAAGCTGTTCGGGTCGTATGCCACATCGTACATTACCCCAAGTTTGACCCAATTGTTCGGGGATTTTGGGTCCAATCCAGACTTGGAACCCGAGGAGAACAGAACCCTTGAAGGAGGTGTGGAGTATAAAGTCAATGATGGATTGCGTTTGAGTGCCCTGTATTTCAATCGGAATGAGAAGAATGCCATCGGGTATGACCAGAACTTTACCAGCATCAACATTTCTGATGAAATCGATGCCAATGGGGTGGAAGTGGAGTTGTCTTGGAACCCTTTTGATGTTTTGGACATCAATGCGAACTATACTTTTACGGAACGAAAAGGGGACAATGCCATTCGAATTCCCAAGCACAAGGTGAATTTGGCATTGGGCTACCAAGTTTGTGAAACCACTAACCTTTCCTTGAGCTACGCCTATACTGGGGAACGTTTTGACACCAATTTCATGACTTTTACGGATGAACCCTTAGAGGCATTTTCCTTGGTGAATCTGTATGTGGAGCATCAATTGTTGCCCAACAGGTTGACGGTCTTTGTTAACGGTTATAACTTATTGAACGAAGAATATACTGAGGTCATCGGCTTTACCACTCGTGGTAGGAATCTGGCCTTTGGGTTGAATTTGAACCTATAAACACCCGTTGCAATCCTATGTTGAAAGTCTGTTCCTTTTTGCCGGCCGTTACCCAAATGCTTTATGATATGGGGCTCGATGGACATTTGATGGGAATCACCTTTGAATGTCCCGAACAGGCCTTGAGGGAAAAGAAACCTGTGGTACGCTGTATTCTTGAAGGGAAAAATTTGTCCAGTCAGGAAATCGATTCCCTTTTCTCGGCCAGTAAGCACCAAGGGAAGCAATTGTACTATGTGGATGAAAAGCTTTTGGAGCAAATGGCCCCCGATATTATTTTCACCCAGGATATGTGCGATGTTTGCCAGATTGATACCGCTTGTACATCGACTGCCGTGGCCAATCTGAAAAAGCAACCTGAGTTGATATCCATTAGCCCTGAATCCTTGGAAGATGTTTTTGAATCGGCCATTACCATTGCGAAGGCTTTGGACCGGGAAGAAGTGGCCTATAGGTATTTGGAAGGACTTCACAAGCGTATGGAGTCTGTGACCGACCAATTGCGTGCGGCCAAGGCACTGCCCAAGCGGGTCATGCTCATGGAGTGGATTCAGCCCATATTCAACTGCGGTCATTGGATTCCCCATCAGATTGCCTACGCGGGAGGTGTGGATATGCTTTCGAATCCGTCTGGGGATAGTGTGGTCACCTCTTGGTCAAAAATCACACAATACAATCCGGAGGTTTTGGTCATTGCTCCCTGTGGTTTTGGGATTGACCGAACCATGGAGGAAATCCATCTTTTAATGCAGCGGCCGGGATGGGATGACATCAAGGCGGTCAAGGAAGGGAAGGTTTTTATTGCGGACTACGATATGTTCACGCAATCATCGGCCAATACCTTGGTGAACGGAATAGAAGTGTTGGCAGGACTTTTCCATCCTGAGGCACTGGAAATACCGGAAAACTTAAGGAGTAAATGTCGAAAACTAAATCTTCAAGCAGTAGAGTAAAAAAGAAAAGCGGCCTAGGCCGCTTTTTTTTATTGTAGATATTGGTTCTTGCTCAACGTTAGGTTTACATTCAGTGGTTTATCCAAATACATATTGTCTTTTACCGGGGTCAAAACCCTGGAACTGATAAAACCTTTTGCAGGTATCTGTACCGAAAAACTTTTCTTGGCCGACACTCCGGTGATTTCCTCTATGGCACGGGCCAAAAGTGGCTCATTGGGGTCTCCAAGAACCCCTAGGTTGGCCAAATCTTCTTCAAGGGGAATATTAGGGACAAGTCCAGAAGTGTAATCTGAAAACCCATCGGCGTTTTCATTTCTTCCTACCAAGGGCTGTATACCCCAACTATTTTTGGAGTTGATGTTGCCTTCACGGTCCTCATCATAAATGAATGCATTTTCCGGATCGTCGACCAGGGTTATGGAAAATTCATTTTTCCCCCGTGTCGTTTCACCAATATGGATGACATCGACATAAGGGGCCAGACCATTCATGACCAATTCACTGGCTGAGGCGGAATCGTCTGTGGCCAGTACATACACTTGGCTTAAATTAAGTGAGTTTATGGCACTTGCCCCTGTGGAGTTGGCAAAATAATCCTCTAACTGTGCAGTGCTTAATTGGCTTTGTATTTTATCATTCCAGCGTTGTCTAATATAGAGTTCGTTGGTATTGGTGCCATAGATCATACTGGCCAGAAGACGGGATGTGTTTACCGAGCCCCCTGGGTTGTAACGCATATCGAGCACAAGCTCGGTGGCCCCATCCGTCTTGAACTTTCCAAAGGCAGCATTGAGTTCTTCGTTAAAATTGCTCAAGAACCGATTGTACATCAGATAAGCGATTTTGGTGCCGTTTATATCCAAGGTCTCGGCTACCAAAATGGGGTTTTCCACTTGGTTTTCGATCTTGGTCAAGGTCACTTCAGTATCATTGTCCACAATTTCACCCCCAACAATGTCGGCCATACCCAACGTATAGGTGTCGTTGTTTCCAAAAAGAAGGCTGATGTAGTTGTCTTCGGTCAATTGTTGACCATCCACGCGGGTAAAGATATCTCCCCTTTGAATGGTTTTGGTCGAGGCATCAGAATCGGGCACAATGTAAATGACATACCCGAAGACATTGAACCCATCTTGAAAATATTTAAGATTGAATTCCAGTCCGTTGCTTTTGGAAACTCCGGAAAGGTTGCTGACCAATTCGGTATAATCATCGTTCAAAAAGCTGAAACGGTCATCGTTAAAAAGGAGAACATCGTAGTAAAAATCACTGGGATTGGGGGTAGCTTCCAAAAACGAGGTGTATTCGTTATTGGTGGAGAACCTATCATCGGCAAGATCGGGCACATCACCTTGCCAAAAATACCAAAGGTTCATGGCTTGCCACATAAAATTTTGTGCAATGGCGGACGATCCCTGGTTCATGGTAGGGGTTTCCCCATTCTTGATCTGGTCATCATCATTGTTGCAGGCTGTAAAGAAGAGCACTAACCCCAATAGTGGAAGAAGATATTTTTTCATAGCTGAATTTTTATTGGATTCCTCAATTTTTGTTCCAAATATGTGATGAGGTTGGTAAGTAAGGCGATAAATTTTATAATTTCTTACAAATTTGCTGTACAAAATAGGTACATAAAAGCAGAATACAAATTTTTTGTAACAAATTTCGATATGCGTCGTCGTGATAATGTAGGCCAATATAGAGAGGCCGAAAACAACTAAGACAAACCAATGAAGCAATCAGAGTTTTTAAATGTGGTGATGCCCTTTAAGGACAAGCTGTACCGACTGGCCAAACGCCTTTTGGTATCGCGGGAGGAAGCAGAGGACGCCACACAGGAAATCCTGATGAAACTATGGTCAAAGAATGAGTCCATGGGACAGTATAAGAACGTTGAGGCCTTTGCCATGACCATGACCAAGAACTTTTGTTTGGACCGATTGAAATCCAAGCAGGCCGGAAACCTAAAATTGGTGCACAGCAACTATAGTGATGAAAACACTTCGTTGCAACGCCAGTTGGAAGCCGAGGACAGTGTGCAATGGATGGAACGGATCATGCAGGAACTGCCCGAACAACAAAAAATGGTATTGCAATTACGAGATGTGGAGCAATACGAATTTGAGGAGATATGTGAGTTGATGGACATGAAGCCCACCGCCGTACGGGTGGCATTGTCCAGAGCAAGAAAGACAGTACGACAAGAATTGATAAAAAAACACAGCTATGGCATTGGATAACATAGAAAAATTATTGGAAAAGTACTTTGAGGCCAGCACAACGGTGGCCGAGGAAGAGCAACTTAGGGAGTATTTTGCACAAGAAAGCGTACCAGCGCACCTTGAGCCATACAAACCCATGTTCAATTACTTTTCCAACGCCAAGGAAGAACGGTTTACTAAGCAGGTTCCATTAAAAACCAGAAGTAATCTATACAAATGGATTTCCGTTGCAGCGGTCGCAGTTTTGACCTTTGGCATTTACTTGGGTAATGAGTACCAAGAAAGAAAAAAAGCGGAGTACGCATACCAAGAAACCAAAAAGGCTTTTGAGCTCTTGGCGGAGAATTTTGGCCGGGGAACGGAGAAAGTGGCCTACCTAAAAGAGTTCGAGGAAGCAAAACAAAAAATTTACAACAACAATTAAAAACGAAAAACATGAGAAGGAATATTTTAATCATTTTGATCGCAGCTCTCCCATTGTCGGGGTTTTCACAATCCTTGTTCGATAAGTTCGAAGACTTGGATGAAGTCACCTCCGTGGTGGTGAACAAGAGCATGTTCAACCTATTGGCAAAAATCGATGTGGAAGTGAACGACCCAGAGGCCCAGGATTTTATGGATATCGCCAGCAGCCTTAAAAGTCTAAAAGTCTTTACCACGGAAAACAAAAAGATAGGCGATGACATGAGGTCGTCCGTGAGCAGTTACCTGAAATCTTCCCAGATGGAAGAGCTTATGCGCGTGAAGGACAAGGATGCCAATGTGAAGTTTTACATTAAACAGGGCAGGGACGATGACCATGTAAGCGAACTGCTGATGTTGGTCACCGATCTGAACGAAGTAGAGGCCGATGGCAGAAAGATAGAGACCGTACTACTTTCTTTGACGGGTGACATTGATTTGAACAAGATCAATTCCCTGACCAAAAAAATGAACCTCCCCAAAGAGTTAAACAAGGCGGGCAAGCAAGAGTAGGGAATGTATTCGGTTGGCAGTGATGGGGCCATGGTGTAACAAAATGCAAGTTTCATCAACCAATCACTGTCAGCTGATTCTATTAAAAAATAAATCAATCAAAAAACGTACAGATGAAAAATATAGTAAAAGGCATTTTGGTAATGGGAGTGGCCCTTTTGGTTTCTTGCTCCTCACGCCAGAGTTTACAGGAATACTACGTGCACAATTCGGAGAACCCCAATTTTATTGTTGTGGATGTCCCGGCGAGCATTCTTAAAATGGATGCAGTGGATTTGACCCCTACCCAAAAAGAGGCAGTGGAATCCCTGCGTAAGTTCAACTTGTTGGCGTTCAAAAAGAATTCGGACAATGCCGCGGAATTTGAAGTGGAGCGGAACAAGGTACGGGAGATTCTAAAAAACGGTGACTTTGTGGAACTCATGAAGATCAACTCCAAATACGGTAAAGGTGTAGTGAAATATTTGGGTGAGGAAGATGCCATTGATGAAGTGATCATCTACGGGGATAGTGATGACAAGGGCTTTGCCCTGGTTCGCGTTTTGGGCAAGGATATGAATCCGGCCCACATCATACAACTCATGCAGGCCATCCAAAAATCGGACTACAAAGGAGAGGGATTGGGAGAGATCGGCGAATTTTTGAAAGGATAACCATATTCGGGCACAACACAATCAAGGGGCAACTTTAGTTGCCCTTTTTTTATTGATATCTGCCAAATCCTCGGGGTTTTGTGACCTTCTTTTCTATCTTAGTGTCTCATAATAGGAACACTAACAAATCAACTACACTATGGAAAAAGCAGAAGAATGGATGAACTACGGCCTGGAATTGGCCAAGGAGTTTGGACCCAAGCTCCTCACCGCTATCCTTATCTACGTCATAGGCGCGTGGATCATCAAAAAGATTGTAAAGACCGCCAGAAAGGTCATGTCCAAAAGTAAATACGATGAGTCCTTACAACGATTTCTGTTGGATTTGGTGTCATGGGGCCTCAAGGTATTTTTGATCATCATAGTCATTTCAAGATTGGGTGTGGACGTTACCACCTTCGCTGCGGTAATAGCAGCGGCAGGTTTGGCCGTGGGTCTGGCCTTGCAAGGTTCCCTATCCAATTTTGCCGGTGGGGTATTGCTCATGATCTTTAAGCCCTATCGCATTGGCGACCTTATAGAGGCCCAAGGCGTGTTGGGAGTGGTAAAGGGCATCGAAATCTTCACCACCAAACTGGTGACCCCACAGAACAAGCTGGCCATTATCCCCAATGGGGCCATGGCCAATGGAAACATCATCAATTACACCGCCGAAGGCAAAATGCGGGTAGATACCGTAATCGGGGTGGGCTATGGGGAGGACATCAAAAAAACCAAGGAGGTATTGCTCAAGGTGCTCACCACGAACCCCAAGGTTTTGGAAGACCCGGCCCCTTCCGTAAACGTATTGGAACTGGCGGATAGCTCCGTGAACTTTGCCGTGCGGCCATTCTGTAAACCCGAGGACTACTGGGATGTGTACTTTGCCACCTATGAAAACTGCAAATTGGCCCTGGATGCCGCTGGAATTGAAATTCCGTATCCGCACCAAGTGGAAATCCACAAGGAGGGATAACATATAACGTATCTTCGGAAAAACTTCAAAGGGTGTACAAGGACGTATGCCCTTTTTTGTTTTCGGAAAGTACAGGTCGTTTGCGTAATTTTTCTTTCTTTTTATTTCGAAAAACACTAATTTTAAAGTCAACCTCCATAACCCCAAGTAGATAGTTGAACCAAAAAGCCTACAGTTATGGATGTAGTTTCTATCCTTTTGGCCAATATCCACATTGGCTTTATCAGCATTGATTTCAGTTTAAAAAAAAGTCTATCAAAAGCAATTGGCGTTCAGATTTGCGCCACTCTCTTTGTAATGGTATGTGGCTGCACCAAGGACAGCACCCCCAAAGACCCAGTGGATACCCTCCCGCCCATAACCCAGACCGGCGAGGACACCTTTGCCTGTCTGATCAATGGGAAGCCTTTTTTCTCTAGCCGGGAAAGGCGTGCCTTTTATACCATTTCTAATGGGGCATATACCTTGGGGATTAGTGGGTCTAGAAATGATGATATCGGATTTAGGTCAATACTCCTAGCCGGATTGGATATTGAAGGAGGCATAAAAGAAGGAGGTTACCTTTTAAAATCAGAAAAAAGTGGAAATTTTGATGCTACATACTTAATTGGTGGCGGTTTGATACTTAAAACTAACACAACTGACGAAACTCCGGGTCTTTTGACGATCACCCGCTTTGATCTAGAGGAGTTCATCGTCTCGGGCACCTTTGAGTTTTCCGTCAAGGACAATGACGGCAATACCTTGAACTTTACCGATGGCCGTTTCGACCTCAAATTTTAATGCCTTGAACTTGCGCTTGAACTTACTCTTGCACTTGAACTTGCACTTGCACTTGCACTTGATTTTAAACTTGTAGAACATAAAAGCAGCATACCCCAAATAGTCCAACCCTTAACCTGTATAAAAATGATGACAAGAAAAGCAACTCGCACCTTTTACCTATTGTCCTTTTGTCTACTGACCATGATATCCTGCACCAAGGACAGCACCCCCAAAGACCCGGTGGACACCCTCCCGCCCATAACCCAGACCGGCGAGGACACCTTTGCCTGCCTGATCAACGGAAAGCCTTTTTTCTCTAGTAGCGAAAGGTTTGCTTCCTATGTATTTAATACCCTTAGCATAGGCGGATCACGTAGGGATGACTTTGGTTTACGGTCAATTTTAATTGGAGGTCTCGACATAGAGGGAGGAGTTACGGAAGGGTCATTTCCTTTAAAAAATAGAATAAGTGATGGTTATAGCGCAGAATACTTTATTGATGGAGGTCTAACTCTTGATGCAGAAACAACGGATGAAGACACCGGCCTGTTGACGATCACCCGCTTTGACCTGGAGGAGTTCATCGTCTCGGGCACCTTTGAGTTCACGGCCATTAACGAGCAAGGCGAGGAATACCATATCACCCATGGCCGTTTTGACCTCCGGTTTTAGAACACATAAGAAACAACTTAACCCCCAACACTTAAAATTCAACACTTAAAACTGAACACTCAAAACTTTAAAGGCAGCATACCCCAAATTGTCTAACCTTTAACCTATAAAAAATGATAACAAGAAAAGCAACTCGCACCCTTTACCTATTGTTCTTTTGCCTACTGACCATGATATCCTGCACCAAGGACAGCACCCCCAAAGACCCGGTGGATACCCTCCCGCCCATAACCCAGACCGGCGAGAACACCTTTGCCTGCCTGATCAATGGGAAGCCTTTTTTCTCTAGTTCTGATAGAAGAGCCTCTTATACGTTTGCGGGTGGTGCATATACTTTCGGGGTAAGTGGTTCAAGATATGATGATTTTGGATTGAGAACAGTATCAGTACAGGGAATCGACGTTGAACCTGTTATAAAAGGTACATATTTATTGGAATCTGAAGTAAGTGGAAACTTTAGCGGACTTTATGGAATTGGTGGAGGACTTGTGCTTGATGCGGTAAGTGCAGATGCGAGTCCTGGCCTGCTGACCATTACCCGCTTTGACCTAGAGGAGTTCATCGTCTCGGGCACCTTTGAGTTCACGGCCATCAGCGAGCAAGGCGAGGAATACCATATCACCCATGGCCGTTTTGACCTCAAATTTTAATGCCTTGAACTTACTCTTGAACTTGAACTTGATTTTAAACTTGTAGAACATAAAAGCAGCATACCCCAAATTGTCCAACCCTTAACCTATAAAAAATGATAACAAGAAAAGCAACTCGCACCCTTTATCTATTAGCCTTATGCCTTCTGACCATAATATCCTGCACCAAGGACAGCACCCCCAAAGACCCGGTGGATACCCTCCCACCCATAACCCAGACCGGCGAGAACACCTTTGCCTGCCTGATCAACGGGAAGCCTTTTTTCTCAACATATAAAAAGCGGGCATCTTATACAATATCAAAAGGAGGCTATACTATTGCACTCAGTGGGTCACGGCAAGATGATGAGGGAATTAAAACGGTTAGCTTGGTTGGATTGGATATTGAAGATGCAGTTTCTGAAATGCAGTATAAGCTTGAATCAGAAAATAGCGGACATTTCTATGGCAGATATGCCATTTATGATATTGGCGTGAAATCATATGCAACCACTGATGAAAACCCCGGACTTCTCACAATTACAGCGCTTAATTTGGAAGATGGGTTTATTTCAGGTGTTTTTGAATTTATTGCTGAGGATGAACATGGTAATACCTTGAATTTCACACATGGCCGTTTTGACCTCAAATTTTAATGCCTTGAACTTACTCTTGAACTTGAACTTGCACTTGCACTTGATTTTAAACTTGTAGAACATAAAAGCAGCATACCCCAAATAGTCTAACCCTTAACCTGTATAAAAATGAAAAAATTACTAAGTACACTTTCGCTTTTTTCCTGTCTTTGGGCCAGCGCCCAATTGCACATTGATTTTGAAGTGGCCAACCAGACCAACCAGGTATTTGGCTTGCTCAACAAAGACAACATACCCCATAATATGTTATTGGACTATGGCTATGACTTTGTGGACGTGCCCAATTACGACGGGGTGCTTCGGGACAACAATTACGTGGTCCCCTCCGTATACCGTACCCTCTATAACAGTGTGGTGTCCATGCGCACCCAGTTGGCGGTCCCGGAACTGGTGGACCCCGTAAGCTTGGAACAGAGCTGGAAGACTACGGCCAAGACCGAGGCCAATAAATTGGGGAAAGGGGCCTGGGCCACCGCCGTGGCGGTCAACGGACTGTACTATCACTACTCACGCATTCGCGAAGATGCCTTGGAACAGGGCTTGATCGAGGTGGTGGACGGCAAACAGTACCGGGATGTCTATGAAAACACCCAGTGGAAAAACCCCTATGAGACCTTGGAGGTCTTTGCCATGAGCCTGCCCTTTACCCGGGTGGACAACCCCAAGGTGTCCCTCGTGCTGGACGAAGCCGATTGGTACACCAACCAAGCCGCATTGGTCAGTGGTTTTGCGGTGGACTTTGGGGATGGCAGTGGGTTCCAAACCCTGCAAATGGGCATGTCCCTGGCCCATGAGTTCAAGGAAGATGGCGACTATGTCTGGACCTTTCGCATAAAATTGACTAATGGCACCTTTAAATACTGCCGTACCCCGGTAAAGGTCACCGGCAAGGCCAAACAACAGACCCTAACTTCTAAAAATCCGGAATGCGCTGGAAAAATACACGAATGGCCTATTAATGCCACCCAAAGTTTTAAGGGCAGCACCGGTTCGGCCACACTACAGATTAGTACCACGGACAAAAGCTGTAATCTTGTCATTCGTAAGCCCTTGATCGTGGTGGAAGGGTTTGATTCCGGTTTGTTGGGGAATAATCAAAATCCTGGAGATACGCATTTGAATACATTCTTACGCGATGTTGGGGAAGATTCAAATAGCCAAGAATTAAAGAACCTTATTACTGAAAATACAGAAGAAAGTTTCGACATCATCTACGTCAACTGGGACCATGGTACGGATTGGTTGCAGCGCAATGCCTTTGTATTGGAAGAGGTGATCCGTTGGGTCAATACCATCAAGGAAGACGATGCGGCCCCCAATGTGGTGCTGGGCCAGAGTATGGGCGGGGTCTTGGCCCGCTACGCCCTCCGCAATATGGAAAACCATAACGAGGACCATGATACCAGTCTCTACATTAGCCATGATGCCCCCCATCAAGGGGCCCATGTGCCGCCTGGGTTTCTGTATTTGGTACGGCATGCGCTCAATGAACTTATTACAACACCCATAGGGGATATTGCCGTGGCCGCGGCCAGCGGCCATTTTCCGGTACATGAAGCCCGGGAATTGATAGACCAACCCGCCGTAAAGCAGTTATTGATCAACTATGTGGATCAGAACTACGAAATTGACAATGCGGAACATATGGCTTGGCAGAGCGAGCTTAAGACCATGGGCTACCCACAGCTCACCAAGAACATTGCTTTGGGCAACGGTAGCCATTGTGCCCAACCCTATGGAATAGCACCAGGCCAAAGCCTTTTTAGGCTCAATGGGTCGGCTTCAACCAGAGCACTAAGTGATATCATTATGTTTCTTTTTCCGATTACAGGAGTCATGTTAGGTATAGGATTGGGAGATGTTGAAATAGCCTTGTTGGGTTTGTTGCCGGGACAAACCAAACTAAAGACCGATTTTCAGGTATGGGCCGTTCCGGGAGGCGATGACGGTTGGGTGTACAAGGGCTGGATGCAATATGAGAAGAAGTTCCTCTGGGTGGCACCATTGATGCAGACCATCACCAACCAGACTTTTTCATGGCCGGGAGAGCAGCTCTTGTTATCCGATATGCCCGGAGGCTCCATGCCTTTCATCAGTTCCATTGAGGAAAAGGAGAAGTTTAAAGAGAACGTCTTTTTGGCCTATGGCTTCAATTTGGATATCACCCACGACATCAATTTTATCCCGACCACAAGTGCGTTGGATGTGGGTGGGGGCAACACCACCTTGGTGGAAGCGGATTATTTGCGAATGTACACGGTAGATACCCAACTCCCACCAGAATTGGCCATTCCTTTTGATAATTTTGCCACTACTTACGATATTTCTGGTGCCAATGCTCCGCATATTTCTTTCAACAGGTCCAGCGGGGACTGGTTGGCCAAGGAACTCAAAGAAGAAAGTGTTCCGTTCGATTGTACTTTTTTGTGCACCTCAGTGGCGGAAATAGTGGGCAATGATCTTCTATGCGATGAAGAGCTGTACTATGTGGATGTGCTGGGAAACGCCCAATTCCATTGGAGTTCCAGCAACCCAGATGTGGCGGCACCGACCGACCCTGAGGCCCCGGCCACCTATTTTGCCACACCACCCAACACGTATAGCCAACAGGTTATCATTACGGTAACCATTAGTTCCGATGCCTGTGAAGGAGAGCCCATTGTGGTCCAAAAGGAGTTGCAAGTGGGAAGGCCCGGAGAACCGTCCCAGTTGTTTGGTCCAGAAGAGGTGCTCACGGGGGCTTTGGTCAATTATACCGGTGGCCCCGCTGTTGGGGCAGACAGCTATGTTTGGTGGCTGCCCTATCCGTTTGAGGTAGTGGACCAGTTTGACCTTTTTGGGGACAATTGGCAAATCTACAGCAGCAATACCAATTATGACACCGCGGAAGTCTTTACCGGTTACGCAAAAAATGAAGGTTATGTGCAACTGATGGGGGTCAACGATTGTGGAAAAGGACCGCCAAAAAAACTCTATGTAAAACATTCAGGGGAAGGGGACGATCCGGAGGATGGCGGGGGAGGCATTCCATTACAACAGGATCCTGAGCTCGTATGGAACACCACATCGAACGAAACCAATGAAACCATTGCCATGTATCCTAATGTGGCTTCGGAACATGTTAATATTGGTGTTGTGGGATCTGCATGGTCGCAGGGCGAAAAAACACCACGAATTTTAGGAGTTACGGTGTATGTCCAATTTCAGCCCATTGTCAAAAAGAGCATGGATTTTGCGTATCCAGGGGTTACATCGGCCACATTGGACATACAAGATCTGTCCACAGGCTATTATGTGGTGGCCATAGCAACCACCAGAGGTCCAGTGAATAAGATACTTATCGTGGACTGAACATTTACTTTAGGAAAAATACAGCTTTAAACCCCGGTATAATTCGCTGGGGTTATTCGTTTCAATTCTGTTTTGATGGCATCCGAAACCTCCAGAGTCTCAATAAAATCCCCGATAGAGTTCTGGGTAATCTTTTCGTTTGTTCGGGTCAATCCCTTTAGGGCTTCGTATGGATTGGGATAGCCTTCGCGGCGTAAAATGGTCTGGATGGCTTCGGCTACCACGGCCCAGTTGTCCTCTAGGTCTTGTTCAAATTTTGCTTGGTTCAGTACCAATTTGTTCAACCCCTTCAACGTGGATTGAAATCCTACCAAGGTATGGGCAAAGGGCACCCCTACGTTTCGCAATACGGTACTATCTGTTAAATCGCGCTGCAATCGGGAAATGGGGAGTTTGGCCGATAAATGCTCAAAAATGGCATTGGCCAGACCCAAGTTTCCTTCGGAATTCTCAAAATCTATGGGATTCACTTTATGCGGCATGGCCGATGAGCCCACTTCTCCCTTTTTTATTTTCTGTTTGAAATAGTCCATGGATATGTAGGTCCAAACGTCCCGGTTGAGGTCGATCAAGATGGTATTGATGCGTTTAAGGCAATCGAACAAAGCGGCCATATGGTCGTAATGTTCAATTTGGGTTGTGGGAAAAGAGTGGTGAAGGCCCAATTTTTCCTGCACGAACTTTTGGCCGAACGCTTTCCAATCGATGTTGGGATAGGCCACTTTATGGGCATTGTAGTTTCCTGTGGCCCCTCCAAATTTGGCGGCACTGGGAATGTCGTTCAATAAATTGAACTGTTCTTTCAAACGTTCCACAAACACATCGATTTCCTTGCCCAAACGGGTAGGGGAGGCTGGTTGTCCGTGGGTACGCGCCAACATGGGTACGTTTTCCCATTCCTTGGCCAATTCCTTCAATTTTTCGAACACCTCAAAGTAAGAAGGAACGTAGCTATCGTTCATCGCTTCCTTTATGGAGAGTGGAATGGCCGTATTGTTGATGTCCTGTGAAGTCAACCCGAAATGGATGAATTCTTTATGGTTTTCCAATCCCAAGGCATCAAAACGCTGTTTAATGAAATACTCCACGGCTTTTACATCGTGGTTGGTGGTTTTTTCGATCTCTTTGATGGCCTGCGCATCCTCAGCAGAAAAATCCTTGTAAATGGACCGTAGCTCCTCGAATTTGGTTCCATCAAAATTAGACAATTGGGGCAGCGGTATTTCACAAAGGGCAATGAAATACTCGATCTCTACCTGGACACGGTATTTGATGAGGGCTTCCTCGGAAAAGTAATTTTGTAAGGATTCAGTTTTGTTTCTATACCGACCATCGATCGGTGAAATGGCATTGAGTTGCGTTAAGGACATTTTTGCGTACTGTTTTGGAAGTGGCAAAGATACTTAAACTTGTAGAGTTTATCGGCTTAATTTGGCCAGCTTGTCCAGTGTTTTTTTGGCTCGGTTCTGGTATCCCACCGTACCTGTGGCATAAGATTCCTCCAAAATCATGCGTAATTCAGGATGTACCCAATCAAATTTCAGTCCCAAATAGTAAAGACTGGTCATGGAAAATACCTTCGGGGCCATGTTCATGGGGCTGATGAGCCAGTCAAAACAGGTGATCATTATTTTCTCTAGATGTTCATCGGCTATATTCTTGATGAAAACAAGGTCTTTTTTCTTGAAATAGGCCTCTGTGACCATTTCGCAGACATGGGCCATGGGACGGATGCAGGATTCGCACCGTAGTTCGGACAGACTGTTTGTGAAAAGGGTCATCATGGGCAATAGATAGACCAACCTTTTCCGCATCAAGTGATCAAAGGTCCAGCTGGCATTGAATGTCCCTTCCTTGTCTTCTTTCAATACCTCAAGAAAGAGTGCTTCAGCCAATGAGGGCTGTTGTATCAATTGTTCCACCAATTGGTCTACTTTGGACTTTGTGAGTCTGCCGGAATGCAATTTGGTATGTAGCTGTTGTTTGGTCACAAAAGTGTATTTTTAGTTAAAATCCGGTTCGAATGAAAATAGCAAAAAAAATAGGAATTGTCTTGTTGGTGGTCTTTATAGGCATGCAATTTTACAGACCGAACAAAAATCTGTCCGATAGTGATTATGTTGCCGTTTTTGAGGCCGAGACCCAACCCAGCACCGAAGTCAAGCAGATTTTGAAGTCCACGTGTTACGACTGCCATAGTGGAAACACGGTCTATCCTTGGTACAACAATGTGGCCCCGGTTTCGTATTGGTTGGACCACCATGTCCAGGAAGGCAAGGAGGAACTCAATTTTTCGGATTGGGGAAATTATTCGGACAAAAAGAAAGATCATAAGCTGGAAGAGTTGGTTGAAGAGGTTAAAAAGGGCAAAATGCCTTTAAAGGAGTACACCTGGACCCATAAAGAGGCCAGACTTACGGAAGCACAGAAAAAGAGTTTGTTGGATTGGGCCATTGGGGTCAGGTCATTGTATCAGATAAGTGATTCACAAGAGTAGGGACTCCTTCCGCAGCAGTTTCGGAAATTATGGTAAGGTTCCCAAAATCTGATGGACGTACACTGGGTTTGGGATCCACAAAAAAGATAGGGGTCTGTCCCGATACGTAATTCGCTAAACTGGCTGCAGGGTATACCTGCATGGAGGTTCCTATAATGATCAGGATATCGGCCAATTGGGTAATTTGGGCCGCGGTTTCCATCATAGGGACCATTTCACCAAACCAGACTATATGGGGTCGGAGTTGGTGTCCATTTTTGTCCAAATCACCAAGAATCAAGTCCTTTTTCCATTCCAACACATGGTTTTCATCCATGGTGCTCCGTACTTTGAACAGTTCGCCATGCAAATGCACCACATGGGAGCTGCCGGCTTGTTCATGGAGGTTGTCCACGTTTTGGGTCACTATGCTCACCTCAAAATGTTTTTCCAAGTCCACCAAAGCATGGTGTCCCGCATTGGGACTGACTTCCAAAAGCTGTCGCCTGCGCTGGTTGTAAAAATCGAGGACCAATTCCGGATTCTTGGCAAAACCTTGGGGAGAGGCCACTTCCATAACATCGTGACCTTCCCACAGACCATTGGAATCGCGAAAAGTCTTGAGGCCACTCTCCGCACTCATTCCCGCGCCAGTGAGCACCACTATTTTCTTTTTGACCATTGTTTAGTTTTCTTTGTTGGAAGTTTGGGGCTACCAGAGCAGGGGAGGTTCAAAAATAGGAATTTCATTTTTTTCTATCTTGGCATTTATGCAAAATGATGATTTGTTGACCTATTTAGAAGGGTATTTGACCGATGAGCGCAAGCAGCGCTTCCTTGAAGTATTGCAAAACCGCACCAAATTCCTGACCGTGGCTATTGAGGATGTGTATCAAATGCACAATACCAGCGCTATCATGAGGAGTTGCGATGTGTTTGGTGTTCAAGAGGTACATGTGGTGGAAGATCGTTTTCAAAAGCGATTGGACAAGAACATTGCCGTTGGGGCCGAACAATGGGTGGATATGCATACATATGGGGATGCCTCTGAATGTATCTCCAAATTGAAGCAGTCGGGGTATCAGATCATTGCTACAACCCCACATAACGACTCCCTGCTGCTCCCTGATTTTTTCCCAAGGGAGAAGACTGCCTTGTTTTTTGGAACGGAAAAGGAAGGTTTAAGTGAGGAGGTAATGCAACAAGCGGATGGATACCTGAAAATACCCATGGTCGGTTTTTCTGAAAGCTTGAATGTTTCCGTATCGGCAGCGATCATTATACAGGAGCTCGCCCAAAAAGTCAGAAAATCCAATGTGGATTGGCAGCTTACCCAGGCCGAAATCCTTGAGAAACGGTTGGACTGGACCAAGAAATCCATCAAAAGTGTGGAAGGTATTATTGAGCGATATCTTTCGGAATAAAGTTTTTTGTACATTTAGTATCTAACCAATTCAAAGACAAATGACTACGATATTTTACATTCTAGCCGGGATTGTGCTGCTCATCCTTATTTTGGCAGCTATTGCACCCAAAACGTACCATGTTTCAAGATCGATTGTGATTGCGAAGCCCAAATCCGAGGTTTTTGAAAATCTTCGATTTCTTAAAAACCAAGATCAATGGTCGCCTTGGAACCAGAAGGACCCCGACATGGAGAAAAAGTTGACCGGAACCGATGGAGAGGTGGGAGCGATGAGCTATTGGAACGGGAATAAGGATGTTGGGGAAGGAGAGCAAGAGATCACCAAAATTGTGGATGGGGAGCGTGTTGAGTCCGAACTTAGATTCCTGAAGCCTTGGAAGTCCACTTCCGATGCCTATTTGGCCACCGAAGCGGTGGATGCCAATTCGACTAAGGTGACTTGGGGATTTTCTGGAAAAAATAAATTTCCGTTCAGCATTATGATGCTGTTCATGAACATGGACAAAGCTGTTGGAAAGGATTTTGAGGAGGGACTTGACAATTTGAAATCAATCTTGGAGGAATAATATGGAACAAAACATGGTGGGTTGGTTCGAGATTCCCGTTGCCGATATGGACCGGGCCAAAGGGTTTTACGAAGCGGTTTTTGGGGTTGCCATCCAGGTTCATGATATGGGCGGTACCAAAATGGGATGGTTTCCGTGGGATGAGACCAAAACCGGGGCTGCAGGTTGTCTTATCCAGAATTCGGATTGGTATACGCCTAGCAATACGGAAGGGGTCCTGATTTATTTTGCCTGTACCGATCTACAACAGGAATTGGACCGTGTGGAGCCGTCTGGAGGCAAAATAGTAAAGCCAAAGACCCAAATTAGTCCGGATGTGGGGTATATGGGATTGTTCTTGGATTCGGAAGGCAATCGGATTGCACTGCATTCCCGGAATTGATTATTCCACCAATTCCAAAAGGGCCATATCAAATGCGTTGTCCAGAAGCACTTTGCCTTTGGTAACGGTTACTTCGGTGCCTGAATAGGTATCATATAATTTGGTGCCATCCCCAAAGAAGCCCTTAACGTTGAGTGATTTTTTGCCTTTGGGAAGGTCAAGACCAACAACCACTTTATCGCGATAGTCCCCATCAATATAGGTTCTGGAGAACACATAAGGAGATTTGGATAAACGCTTATGGCGTCCGGCCCCAATAGCAGGGTGGTCCCTTCGGAACTGCCCCAATTTTTGCCAGTGTTCATGAATCTTTTGAACATTTGCCAAACTGTCCAGTTCTTCCCAGTTCATAAAGGAACGAAGGGTGGCATCGCCTTCGGCCCCTTCTATCATAAGGCTTCTGGAGGTTTCGTCCCCATAATATACCTGTGAGGCACCAGGTGTCAACAACAGTACATTGGCAGAACGGTACGGTTTTTTGCGTTCCTTGTCAAAAGGGGCGCCATCATCATGGGATGTAAGATAGTTGAGGACACTTTTTCCTTTTAGTTTGTTATTGAGTAGGTTGTTGTATTTTTTGAAAATGGTTTCGTACGCCTTCATTCCATCGTCCTTCAATTCAAAATTGATAAGGCTATTGAAACCATAGTTGAAGTAATCTACCTTTTTATCCCCAAAATCGAATTCCCGTCCTCCTGAAATACCATAATTGTACACTTCACCCACCATATAAAAAGGGTTGTTGTCCAGAATACGGTCCGGGTGTTTCTTTTTCCACATTTCAAAGGCGTAATTGGCCTCTTTGTGCAAATCGGCCCAAGCATTTTCGTTCACGTGCTTTACAGTGTCCACGCGGAACCCATCCACTCCAAAATCATTGATATAGTCGGTGAGCCACTTGATGATGTAGTATCTTGGGGCTCTGGGATATCCTGTCCTTTCAAAGAAAAGCTGCAATTCGTCCAGTTCTTGGCTCAATCGACCTTCTTCCTTCCATTTGGCCAAAAGGGCATCGGGAAGCTCCACGGATTCATTGGATTCGGTAAGCACATCGGGTAAATTTTCCACCAAGGTGCATGCGGTGGTGGTTTCGTATGTGGTGAAATCGCATTTTGGACCTGTGCGAACCCAATCATCTGGCCAGGCTGGGTCTTTTTCGGTAACAGGACCGGTATGGTTGAGCACCACGTCCAAAAGAATGCGGATGCCTTTGGCATGGGCTGCCTTGACCATGTTTTCCAAATCCTTTCGAGTGCCAAAATTAGGGTCCAAGGCCGTCCAATCCTTGGCCCAGTATCCATGGTAGCCATAGGTTTTTCCGGTTCCTTCGTCCGTTGCGCCATGGATTTGCTCCACCAGTGGAGTGAGCCATATGGCATTGATGCCCAAATCGGTAAAATAGCCCTCCTCTATCTTTTGGGTAACCCCTTGGAGGTCGCCTCCTTCAAAGCCCCGGAGTATGGCAGTATCCTCCGTTCTGTCAAAATTGACATCATTGTCCGGGTTTCCGTTGTTGAAACGGTCCGTAAGCAGAAAGTAAATATTGGCCCCTTCCCAAACAAAAGGAACCTCTTTTTTTGGGCTTTGTTCCTCAACTACCTGTTCTGTGGTTTGTTGCTCTTTTTTAGCTTCCCTACAACCGAACAAAATGGACAGAATTGACATGAGTACAAGTAGTTTTTTCATGCATTGGGATTTTCCCTAAAGCTATAAAATGAATATGGAAAACTAAAATTTATTTATAGCTCCAAGGCGCTACGGGTAAAGCGTAAAAAGATGTTCGTTACTTTCGGTTGAGTACTTTGTACTCTTCGTAACAGCTGGAAATGGCATCCAATATCTGCAGGTCATTGGCAGTATTGATGAAGGATTTTGAATAGTTGCAGTTGTTGAGGATGTCCTCGATGTCCACTTTTTCCAATTGGAGCAGCTCGGTGAGGGTTTCCCGATCAAATTTAGAGGCCAGAAGATTCCGGATGTTGTCATCTTCTTTCATCTGACGCAATTTTCGCATCTGTCTGGGCTTTTTGCCAAAGAGGTTCCGCAGGAGGTCTGCCGGATTTAGGATGGCCCCCAAGACCTTGGTCACGGCACTGGGACTCTTGTTTCCTCCTTCATAACTGGTGTTCAGGCCAGAGATGCTGTACTGATAGGCATTGTTGATGGGAAGGTTCTTTACATCGATTTCCAAATAGCCTGTAAGTTGATAAGGTTTTACGATGACTTCTTCCAAGGCGTAGGCCAGCTCCGTCAACGCTATTTTGGTGTCCTTGAACCGGAACATATCATTGGTGACCCGTACTTTTTGGGTCTTAAAACCCAAGTAGGATAGGTATAAGGTATCGTTTACGGCAGCTTGAATGGTAAACTTTCCATTTTGGTCCGTGATGGTACCCTTTACCTGATTCAGGTTAATGACGTGCACACTTTCCAAGGGGAAATCACTTTGGGCGTTGATTACCGTAGCGGTCAACTCCTCCTGAACGCTGGATTCGTCGTCATTTTGGGCAAAGCAAAATCCAACGGTCAAGGAAAAAAGTAAAAGTAGATATCTTCTCATGCAATCTTTGTAGGTATAAAAATACTAAACAAAGAAAAATAAACAGGAAGCCCGTGTGATTTAATATAGAATTAACTAATAAAAGCCAGACCTCTTTTTGCCACCTTTCTTACCGTATCCACCTTTTTTTCCTCCTTTGAACGAAGGTTTGTTGCTCCCGCCTTTTCGGTGTCCACCTTTTCGGTGTCCACGTTTTTTGCCTCCGCCTTTTCCACCGCCACCACCGGGCTTGGTAGAAATTTCCACATTGATGAAGCGACCTTCCAATTTGAATTCGCTAAAGGTTTGAATAATTAATTCAGCCAGATGCGCATCAGAATTGAAGAAAGAGAAACTGTCTTTGGTGTCTACATTGAAAATGTCTTCTTTTTCCAGGTTCAATGTATCTCTTAGGAAGTCTTTCAGCGACATCCAATCGTAACCATCGCGCTCACCAACATTGATAAAGTAACGCACGGAACCTTCAGATGGAATTTCTCCTTTGGAAGTCCCTTTGCCATCTCTATCCCTGCCACCATCTTGACTATTAAGGTCTTTGGTTTTGCTGTAATAGTTGTAGAACTGGGTAAACTCTACGGAAACTATTTTCTTGATAAGCTCCTCACGGTCGATACCCTCCAATACATCATTGATGGCAGGAAGGTAACTATCTATCTCCTTGTTGATCTTGGTATCCTTAATCTTGTTGGCCAAGTGATATAATTGAATCTCGCAGATTTCGATACCATCAGGAATATTTTTCTTTAAAAAGTCCTGTTTGATCTTATTTTCAATGGACTTGATCTTTCTCAGTTCGGAACGGGTGACAATGACCATGGAAATACCTGATTTCCCGGCTCGCCCCGTACGTCCGCTTCGGTGGGTATAGGTCTCGATCTCATCGGGCAATTGATAGTTGATCACGTGGGTCACGTCGTCCACATCAATTCCACGGGCAGCCACATCGGTGGCCACCAACATTTGTACCTGCTTTTTTCTGAAGGCATTCATGACCAAATCACGCTGGTTCTGGCTTAGATCACCATGCAATGCTCCTGCATTGTACCCATCCTCGATTAATTTTTCGGCTACCCGTTGGGTGTCACGCTTGGTTCTACAGAAAACCACGGAAAAGATGCCGGGATTGGCATCGGCTAAACGTTTTAGGGCCGCGTAGCGATCGCGTCCACCCACCACGTAATATTCGTGCTGTACCGTTGATGCCCCTGCATTTTTGGTGCCCACGGTGATTTCCACGGGTTGATGCATGAATTTTTTGGCGATGGAAGCCACTTCCTTGGGCATGGTTGCAGAGAATAACCAAGTCAATTTTTCTTGTGGAGTGTTGGATAGGATGTCCTTGATATCTTCATAAAAGCCCATGTTGAGCATTTCATCAGCTTCATCCAAAACACAGTAATCAATTTTGGAAATGTCCACCATCCCACGGCCGATCATATCCTTCATCCGGCCTGGCGTGGCCACTACGATCTGCGCGCCGCGTTTTATCTGTTTGGCCTGTTCGGTGATACTGGCGCCACCATAGATGGCAACCGTATTCAGACCTTTAACGTATTTGGAGTATAATTTTAGTTCGTTGGTGATCTGCAAACACAGTTCACGGGTGGGGGAAAGGATCAATCCTTGCGTAGTCCTGCTCTCCGCATGGATCTTTTGGATCATGGGAAAACCAAAAGCAGCGGTCTTACCTGTTCCTGTTTGGGCCAAGGCCACCAAATCGGTGTCTTGTTCCAAAAGAATGGGGATTGATTTTTCTTGTACTTCGGATGGAGATTCAAATCCAAGATCGGAAATAGCATCCAATAGGGGTTGATCTAACCCCAAGGCTTCAAATTTTGTCATAGCGGTGTATACCTTAAATCGCAAATATGTTGTGTTGCATAGAGCGATTTTCGTATAACCCTTTCAAGCCCATCGCAACACCTTGCCCATACCGGCGGCGTTAATAAAGCGGCAAATGTACGCTAAATATATTCCGTGGAAGCTATTACGCCTTCTTTTTTAAAAAGTCCACCAGTTTCTGGATGGCTCTTCCTCTGTGGCTGATGGCATTTTTGGTCTCCGAGGATAGTTCCCCAAAGGTTTTGTCATAGCCGACAGGGATAAAGATGGGGTCGTATCCGAATCCACCTGTTCCGGTCTCCTTTTCGGTGATGACACCTTCAACAATGCCTTCAAAAACAAGGCTTTTGCTGCCTGTATTCAAGTGGATGGCGGTTTTGAAATGCGCATTCCTATTCTCTTCCCCTTTCATTTCGGAAAGTAATTTGTCCATATTGTCTTGGGCATTTTTTTGCTCCCCGGCATAACGGGCAGAATGGACCCCGGGTCGCCCGTCCAGAGCATCCACCAAAAGCCCGGTATCGTCCGAAAAACAGTCGAAACCATAGGTTTGGGTCACAAAATCGGCCTTGATTTTGGCATTTTCCTCCAAGGTTTCCCCAGTTTCAGGGATTTCATCAAAACAGCCAATATCTTTTAGGGAGAGTAGTTCAATGGAGTTGGGAAGTAATTGTTGTACCTCACGTAGTTTATGGTCGTTATGGGTGGCAAAGACAAGTCTCACGTTGGAAAAGATTCAAATAAGGCCCAAAAGTAGTAATTTCGAAGCATAACTTTTGGAATATGGGACTACGGATTCCCCCAGCTTTGGTGCTACTTGTTTTTAGCGGTCTGATGTATGTTTTGGATAGGTTTTTGCCCTTTGGGGAGTTTGACTTTTTTGGACGCAAAACACTTTCAATGATACTCTGTGCATTGGGTATTTTGGTGATACTTATTGCAGTGGGGCAGTTTTTGGCCTCCAAGACCACGGTGGATCCCTTGAGTCCCAAAAAGGCCGAAAAATTGGTGACTAACGGTATTTACGTGTACACCCGTAACCCTATGTATTTGGGAATGCTTCTTTTTTTACTGGCCTTTGGCCTTTGGTTGGGCAACGCGTTCAACACCCTTTTGGCTGCCGGATTTGTATCGTATATGAACCATTTTCAGATTCAAAATGAAGAAAAGGCATTGGAGGAGGTATTCGGAAAGGAATATCGGATGTATTCCAAGATCACCCGGCGTTGGTTTTGAACGCAATCATTACAAAAAAGTAAATTTTGGGTGCCATTTCAAACATTTTAAAAGCGTTTTTTGATTTATCCGCAATTCTGTAAGGTTTTGGTAGGCTTCCAATTTGGTTGATGGAATTAATGCTTAATTTTACGCCTTAATTTTTTGAGAACATCATGGTAGAAGAGGGACGCAAATACGTTTTCGATTTTGATAGCACCCTTACCCGGGTAGAGGCATTGGATGTTTTGGCGGAAATTACCCTTCAAGGCAAATCCAACAAGGAAGAAATTGTAAAGGAGATCCAGAGGATTACCAATTTGGGAATCGATGGGGATATTTCATTTACGGAGTCCCTTGAAAAAAGAATACGTCTATTGAATGCACACAAGAACGATTTGGAGCATTTGGTGGGTGAATTGCGACACAAAATTTCCAAATCCATAACATCCAATAAAGACTTTTTTAAAGAGTTTTCGGATGATATTTATGTAATTTCCTGTGGATTCAAGGAATTTATCGACCCCATAGTGGAAGAATACAACATTCCATCCGATCGGGTTTATGCCAATACCTTTAAATTTGATGAAGAAGGAAACATCATTGGATTCGACGAAGCCAATGTTCTCGCTTCCCATAATGGGAAAATTGAGTGTTTGAAGAACTTGGATTTGGACGGCGAGGTCCAAGTAATTGGTGACGGCTATAGCGACTATGTGATGCGCGAGGCCGGTATTGCCCATAAGTTTTTCGCCTATACAGAGAATGTGCACCGTGAGAAAGCAACGAACAATGCGGACCACGTAGCACCTAACCTAGATGAATTTTTATTTGTGAACGATTTGCCACGTAATTTATCCTATCCCAAGAACCGAATCAAGATATTATTGCTTGAAAATGTCCACCCCGATGCTTTTAAAAACCTATCGGAAGAAGGATTTTCCGTTGAATTGGTCAAGCACAGTCTTCCTGAGGAAGAGCTCATAGAGCGAATCAAAGGGGTGCATGTGTTGGGAATACGTTCCAAGACCCAAGTGACCCAAAAGGTTTTGGATGCCGCAAACAAACTTTTGGTAGTGGGTGCCTTCTGTATTGGTACCACCCAAATCGATTTGGAATACAGCAAGAAAAAAGGTGTTGTGGTGTTCAATGCACCGTACAGCAATACCCGTTCCGTAGTGGAGCTGGCCATTGGGCAGACCATTATGTTGATGCGAAGCATTTTTCCGCGCAGTACGGAAATCCATAACGGTGAGTGGAACAAAACCGCAGCTGGTTCCCAAGAAGTGAGAGGCAAGAACTTGGGTATTGTAGGTTACGGAAACATAGGAAAGCAAATGTCCGTTTTGGCAGAGGCCATGGGGATGAAAGTGTATTATTACGATGTAAACGACCAGTTGGCCATTGGTAATGCCACTAAATGTAGCACCTTGGAAGACCTGTTGTCCGTTTCTGATGTGGTAACGTTACACGTGGATGATAACAAGGCGAACAAAAATTTCATTGGTGAGCGAGAAATCAACCAAATGAAAGATGGTGCCAAGCTTATTAATCTTTCCCGTGGATTTGTGGTGGATATCGATGCTTTGGCCGCAGCCATAAAAAGTGGAAAGTTGGGTGGAGCGGCTGTGGATGTGTACCCTTCCGAACCACGAAGCAACGGTTCGTTTGAAACACCACTGCAAGGACTTTCCAATGTGATTTTAACACCACATATTGGTGGAAGTACGGAAGAAGCCCAACGCGACATTGCTGACTTTGTACCGAACAAGATCATGGATTACATCAATTCAGGGAACACGGTGGATGCGGTGAATTTCCCAAATATCCGACTGCCTAAGCAGAACAAGGCGCACCGCTTTTTGCATATTCACAGGAATGTTCCGGGGATCATGGCCAAAATCAATGAGGTGTTGGCTAAATACGGGTTGAACATCACGGGTCAGTACCTTTCCACGGATTCTGAAGTGGGGTATGTGATCTCTGATTTGGACAAGGAATACAACAAAGATGTGATCAAGGAGCTTAAGGGTATAGAAAATACCATTAAGTTCAGGGTACTTTACTAGGCAAAACTCAAGTATCAAGACTAAATAACCTAGAGCCAAGACTCAAGAACTAATAGACGGTCTTTTCTCTTGAATCTTTAAGCGAAGTGGTCTAAGATTTAATCATTGATGGTGATAAGGCTCGTTCCGTAGAATAGAGAACCCTCGGTACAACTGCTCTACAAAGAACAAACGCACCATTTGGTGGGAAAAGGTCATTTTGGACAGGCTTATTTTTCCATTGCTTCTTTGATAGACAGCATCACTAAACCCGTAGGGTCCGCCAATGACCAGCATCAAATTCTTTATACCACTGTTCATTTTCTTTTGGAGGAATTGGGAAAACTCGACCGAGGTATACTGTTTTCCTTTTTCATCAAGTAAGATTAGTACATCTGAATTTTGAATCTGTCCCAAGATTTGTTCCCCTTCCTTTTCCTTTTGTTGGGCTTCGGAAAGATTTTTACTGTTTTTGATATCGGGAATAACCTGTAACTGAAACTTGATGTAATGTTGCAACCGCTTTTCGTAAATGGCGATAAGTCGTTCTAGATCAGGATTATCGGTTTTGCCTATGGCGATCAAGGTAATCTGCATCCCCAAAAATAGATTATTATAGCGAAAGTAGGAAGTAGGGGGATAAAGGTAAGTTCAAGTTCAAACTCAATCGCAAATGACAAAGGTTTAAACTTGAACTTGAACTTGAGTTAGTTAACTCCGAACACGGGATTTCACACCCAAATACCTTAAGATCTCAGCGACTAAATTACAGAACGGCAGCAATGTTTTTACTATTTTCGTTAAAACCCCTTGTGGATGATATCCGAAGAACAATTTCAGAAAGAACTCAGTTTGATCATAGCCAATGCCATTCGTGAAGATGTTGGCGATGGCGACCATAGCTCCTTGGCCTGTATTCCGGCAACTGCTATGGGTAAGGCAAAGCTCTTGGTGAAGGACGAGGGTGTACTGGCCGGTGTGGCCTTTGCCCAACAAGTTTTTGAATATGTGGACCCGCAACTTAAGGTCGAGGTTTTACTGCCCGACGGTACCTTGGTCAAGCATGGGGATATTGCCTTTTATGTGGAGGGAAGTTCCCAAAGTATTCTAAAGGCAGAACGCTTGGTGCTCAATGCCATGCAGCGGATGAGTGCCATTGCCACGAAGACCCAATACTATGTGTCGCTTTTGGAAGGTACGGGCACCAAGATTTTGGACACCCGAAAGACCACTCCGGGGATCAGGGCTTTGGAAAAATGGGCGGTGAAGATTGGAGGAGGCGAGAACCATAGGTTTGCCCTTTACGATATGATCATGCTTAAGGACAACCATATCGACTTTGCGGGAGGAATCACCAAGGCTATCCAAAAAACCCAACAGTATCTAAAAGAGCGAAACAAGGATTTAAAGATCATTGTGGAGGCAAGGAATTTGGATGAAGTGGAAGAAATCTTGCAATCCAAAGGCGTCTACAGGATTTTACTGGATAATTTCAATTATGCCGATACCAGAAAGGCTGTGCAGCGCATAGGAGAGCAGTGCCTTACCGAGTCTTCTGGCGGAATTACGGAAGACACCATTCGAAAGTATGCCGAGTGCGGTGTGGATTACATATCCTCCGGGGCATTGACACATTCCGTATACAACATGGACCTTAGTTTAAAAGCGGTTTAGATGTCGTTAGCCATAGAAGAGCAGTTGGAGAAAATACCCGTGGTCAACTGGTTGGTGCGGTTATTAAAAAACATAAAGCTCAAGGCTTTTGAAGGACTCTCTTTCTATGATCTGATGGAAATGTACGTGGTAGGTATCGTGAAAGGTGCCGTGTCCACACGTGCTAGTTCCATTGCGTTCAGCGTATTTATGGCCTTGTTCCCCTTGCTCATTTTTATGGTGACGCTCATTCCTTTTGTCATTCCGTATGTGCGAGTGGGAAATGAAAATTTTGATGCCCAGTTCCTCCTTTTCCTGGAATCTTTCCTGCCATCGGCCACAGGAGATTATTTTGGGGACATCTACCAACAGATCAAGGACCAAAAACAAGGAGGTTTGTTGTCATCGGCCTTTCTGTTGTCCATTTTTTTGGTGGCCAATGGGGTCAATGCCATTTTTGGAGGTTTTGAAAACTCCTATCATGTAGAACTCACCCGGAATTTTTTCAGGCAGTATATCTATGCCCTAATGGTTGGGCTGTTATTGTCCATTTTGTTGATTGTGGGTGCCGTGGCCTTTGTGTATTTTGAGTTCTATATTGTGGAATACACCAGTGAATACTTTGGGAAGACCTTTGGGACCGATATTGAAAAAGGGGATACGGTGGGAATCCAATTGGCCAAAATCCTGTTTTTCATGGTACTGTCCTATCTGACCACCTCCATCCTCTACTATTTTGGGACGGCAGAAGGGCGTAAAGCCAGGTTCTTTTCAGCGGGTGCCTTGATGACCACCCTGCTGTTTGTGCTCACTTCCTATCTTTTTGGAATCTATGTGGAAAAGTTTGCCCGATATAACGAACTTTATGGGGCACTGGGAGGATTGTTGATTTTGATGGTGTTCATTTGGTTGAATTCCAATATCTTATTGTTGGGGTTTGAGCTGAATGCCACCTTGAATTCATTAAAGAAGCGACATGAAAGGCATCAAGATGTTCCATAAATGTTTTTTTGTTTTGACCGTGCTGTTTTTCCAGAACATGTGGTCCCAATCCGTATTCGGAAAATGGAAAACGATGGATGATCGAAGCGGAAACGCCAAGGCCATAGTAGAGATTTATCGCGAAAATGGACTGCTACAGGCGAGAATCATCGATATTTTGGAAAAAGGGAAGAAAAATGCGCTTTGCACTAAATGCAAGGGAAAGTTTAAGAACCAACCCGTTTTGGGGATGAAGATTTTTCGGAACCTTAAAAGGAACGATAAGGATGAGTATAAAGGCACAGATATGTTGGACCCGGAACACGGAATGACCTTTAGGGGGAAATTGTGGCTTCATCCAGAGGATATGGACAAACTAATGGTCAGGGGCTATTTGGCATTTTTGTACAGGACCCAAACGTGGCATCGGGTTAAGGAAGAATAAGTGTATGGAGTATTTTTTGGATGTCGTCCTACCGATTCCTTTGGAACGACTTTTCACCTATAAGATCACACAAGAGGAGGCGGATTTTCTGCAGCCAGGGATGCGTGTGGCCGTTCCCTTCGGGAAATCTAAGATATATACGGCTTTGGCCTATCAAGTCCACACCAATGCTCCTATGGCCTATGAAGCCAAGGAAGTCTACCAAATTTTGGATGAACAGCCCTTGGTCAATGCCATTCAATTGAAGCATTGGCACTGGATGGTGCAGTATTATATGTGCACTTTGGGCGAGGTGGTGCGAAGTGCCCTTCCCAGTGCTTTTTTGTTGGAAAGTGAAACCTTGGTCATGCCCAATAAAGATGCCCAGATTGATGAAATGCAGCTGGGGGACGATGAGTTTCTGGTATATGAGGCCTTACAGCACCAGAGCGCACTGAAAATAGCCGAGGTGAGTGACATTGTGGATAAAAAAAATGTTCTGAAACTCATCAATGGACTGGTGCATAAAGGGGTGGTACTCCAAAAAGAAGAGTTGTACGAACAGTATAAACCAAAACTGGTCCGTTATGTCAAGCTTTCCGAAACCTATGAGGATGAGGCCCAATTGGAGCAATTGTTGAACGAACTGACACGGGCACCAAAACAGAGCCAGGTGGTGTTGTCCTTGTTTCAAATAGGGGCAAAGACCAAAAAACCCATCCCCATAGCCGATTTGGAAAAGGAGAGTGGCAGTTCCCGGGCCGTGATCAAAGCCTTAATTGATAAAGAAGTTTTAAAGGAATACCATATCCAGACCGATCGGGTGAATTTTGACGGCCAATCGGAAGAATCCCAACATATGCTCCTGAATGAACACCAGACCAAGGCTTTGGAAACCATTCAGGCTGGTTTTTTGGAAGGCAAACCCGTTCTTTTGCATGGGGTTACCTCTTCAGGGAAGACCGAGGTGTATGTAAAACTCATCCAGCAATGTTTGGAAGAGGGCAAACAGGCCTTATATCTGTTGCCGGAGATTGCACTGACCTCGCAATTGATCAACAGATTACGACATTATTTTGGACACAAAGTGTCCGTTTACCATTCTAAATACAGTATTCACGAACGGGTAGAGGTCTGGAACAATGTGGTGGCGAATGCGGAGAAGGCACAAATTGTCATTGGTGCCCGCTCTTCCATGTTTTTGCCATTTTCAAATTTGGGATTGGTCGTGGTGGATGAAGAGCATGAAAGCTCCTTCAAGCAGTTTGATCCCGCTCCACGATACCATGCCCGCGACGCGGCCGTTGTGTTGGCTTCCCTTCATGGGTCCCATATTGTGTTGGGGTCGGCCACGCCCAGTATAGAGAGTATGGACAATGCCAAAAAAAGAAAATATGGATATGCTTCCATACAATATCGCTATGGCAATGTGCTCATGCCGGACATCAGTTTGGTGGATATCAAGGAAGCGACCCGAAAGAAGCGGATGAAGGGGCATTTTTCAGAAGTGCTGCTCAAAGCCATTTCGGAAACCTTGGAGGAGGGGGAACAGGTAATTTTGTTCCAAAACCGTAGAGGATTTGCCCCTGTGGTGGAATGTACCACCTGTGGCCATGTGGCGCAATGCCCCAATTGTGATGTGAGCCTGACCTATCATCAGCGGAGAAACCAACTTCGTTGTCATTATTGTGGTCATCATATGGCCTTGCAGCAAGCCTGTTTAGCGTGTGGCAGTGCCACTTTGGACAATAAAGGCTTCGGTACGGAGCAGATTCAGGAAGAGCTGAGTCATCTCTTTCCCGATGTTGCCGTAGGTCGAATGGATTTGGATACCACCCGAGGCAAATATGCCTACGAAAAAATCATTTCAGCGTTCGAAAACCAAGAGATGGATATTTTGGTGGGAACCCAAATGGTCACCAAAGGGCTGGACTTTAGAAATGTGAGTTTAGTGGGCATCATGAATGCGGATTCCATGTTGAACTTTCCGGATTACAGGGCGCATGAACGCAGTTTCCAAATGCTCACACAAGTGGCGGGTAGGGCAGGGCGTACCCAAAAAAGGGGCAAGGTACTTATTCAGACCTATAATCCCTATCATCAAATACTGCAACAAGTCACCACAAACGATTATGGAAAGATGTTCTCGGAGCAGTATTACGAGCGGGAGCAGTTTAAATACCCACCTTTGGTGCGCATTGTCAAAATCACTTTAAAGGATAGGGATTTCAACAAGCTGAACGAGGCCGCCAGTTGGTTGGCAGGTTCCCTCAGAAACGTATTGGGACAGGACATTCTGGGCCCCGAGTATCCCCCAGTGGCCCGTATAAGAAGGGATTATCTAAAAAACATCCTTATTAAGATTCCAAGGCAACAATCGTTGGTACAAACAAAAAATAGCATTAAAAGAATTGAGAAATCCTTTAATGCTATTTCCAAGTATAAAAGTGTAAGACTGGTCTACAATGTGGACCACATTTAGTTATACGTTGGCCAGTGCTTCTGCCAATTCAGTCTTTTTGTTTCTACTCAAAGGAATCTGTCTGCCCCCTACTTCAACATTTTTACTGTTGAATTTTTCAATCTTCTCCAGATTCACGATATAGGATTTATGGATTCTCAGAAATTTTTCGGCCGGCAATTGCTTTTCGAAGGATTTCATGGTGGATAGGATTACGATATTGGCTTCATCGGTTACCAATTTAATGTAATCGCCAAGGGCTTCTATCCATTTAATGTCGTTTAAGATAACCTTACGCTTTTTAAGGTTACTTTTTACAAAGATGTGCTCTTCATCCTCATCAACACGGTTCATTTGCTCATATTTGGCCACGGCTCTTTTCACAGAGGCCTCAAAACGTGCAAGTGTGATGGGTTTGTGAAGGTAATCGGTCACATCATAATCAAATGCCTTAAGGGCATAGTCAGGTTTTCCCGTGATCAAAATAACCTGTGGTGGGTTCTCTAGGGCCTCTAAAAGGTCAAAACCACTGATGATCGGCATTTCAACATCTAAAAAGATAAGGTCGATTTCGTGGTTCTTTAGGCCATTTTTTGCTTCAATGGCGTTGCTGTACTCCGCAACCAAAGCAAGGTGTGGATGATTGTTGACCAACTTTGCAACGGCCATCCGCTGCATCGAGGAATCGTCTACAATTATACTTTTTAATTTCATAGAATGGGGTGATTTGTAGGGTTTTAAATCATCGGCAAATTACACAAAAAACACGTTTAAGAGCAACAAAAGATGTAAACATGGTCTATTTTGTTGTGTACATTGCCATATACGATACGTAGGTTTATTGGGTTCTTTTTTGTTAATAACTCTTGGAATTTAAACGAAGTTTTTTTGCTTTTCTTGCAGGGAGAAAGAAATATTATTAATTTTGCGCTCCTTTAAAAATATATTATAATGAACCATTACGAAACTGTTTTCATTTTGAATCCCGTTCTGTCTGAAACACAGATAGAGGAAACAGTCAAGAAATTTGAGGATTTCTTGATTAAGAATGGTGCCAAAATGGTCTCCAAAGAGAATTGGGGACTTAAAAAGTTGGCCTATCCCATTCAGCACAAGAAAAGTGGTTTTTACCACTTGTTCGAATTCCAAGCTCCTGGAGAGGCTATTGGCCCGTATGAGTTGGAATTTAGGAGAGACGAGCGCGTTATGCGTTTTTTGACCGTTAAATTGGACAAGCATGCCATTGCTTGGGCCGAGAAAAGAAGAACCAAATTAAAAGCAAACGCATAGGGTTATGGCATCTATAGAGCAACAGGCAAAAGCAAAAAAAGACGGGGAAATCAGATATTTGACCCCTCTTAACATTGAGACCAGCAAGCAAAAGAAATACTGTAGGTTCAAAAAATCAGGTATTAAGTACATTGATTACAAAGACCCGGATTTCTTGATGAAATTGGTGAATGAACAAGGAAAACTGCTTCCCAGAAGACTTACAGGTACTTCCTTAAAATACCAAAGAAAAGTGGCCCAGGCCGTTAAACGTGCCCGTCACCTAGCGTTAATGCCGTACGTTGGCGATATGTTGAAATAAAAAAATACCGAAGAATGGAACTTATTCTAAAAGAAGATGTACAGGATTTGGGATTTAAGGATGATATCGTTACCGTAAAGAACGGTTACGGCAGAAACTTTTTGATCCCTCAAGGTTTGGCCTCATTGGCTACTCCATCTGCCAAAAAAGTTTTGGCCGAAAACCTTAAGCAAAGAGCCCATAAAGAGAAAAAGATAGTCGACGAGGCCACTAAAATTGCCGAAGCACTTAAACAATTGGAAATCCGTATTGCTGCCAAAGCAGGATCTGGAGATAAATTGTTTGGATCTGTGACCAATATTGATTTGGCCGCTGCTTTGGACAAAGAAGGTCATCAAATCGACAGAAAATTCATCAGTATCAAAGGAGGGGCCATCAAAAGGGTCGGTCCTTATGATGCCGTCATCAGACTTCACCGTGAAGTTATTGTTGATTTTCCTTTTGAAGTGATCGCTGAAGCAAAATAAGCTGATTTCAGCCAATATTATGGGAGGGCTATGCTTGCATGGCCCTCTTTTTTGTTTTATCTACTATCAAATTTTTATCCAAAGCCTTTTATTTTTGTGGTATGAAGTATAGAAGACTTACGAAAGAGCAGTTGGAGGAGTTACATCCGGAGTTCATCAATTTTTTGGCCACCCAATCCATAACCGCAGAGGAATGGAATGCCTTAAAAGCAGAAAAACCTGAAGTGGCCGAAGAAGAAATCGATGTCTTTAGCGATTTGATATGGGAAGGGGTGCTCAACAAGGTGGAGTACTTGGAAAATGTCTCCGAAATGCACATGCACCTGTTCCATCTGACCGAAAAGGAAATGAAACTACTGTCCGTAAAGGTCATGAACCCGGAAATTGACCTGCGCACCAAGGTGGGCTTTGATTGGTTCAAACGGAATTTCCAATCCGATTTTGTGGAATACCTTACCGCCTCCAAAGCGTATGGGGAGGACAAAAATGTGGACAAGTTTGAACTCATCAAACAAGGCGCTGTCATTACCAAAGGGGAGCTTTACCAATGGTTTGAGAAGATTATGGAGTAAAGAAAATTAAAGTTTCAAGTTCAAGAGCAATTACCATTTGTCATTCCAAAGAAGCAGCGCGACTGAGGAATCTAAACCGAGGTCATTTTGAGACACCTCTTTCCGTTAAACACGTGTCATTTCGACAGAGCGAAGCATGGGCGACGAGAAATCTCAAAATCAAACAGATTTCCCACAGCTCCTTCGACTTTACTTAGGACAGGGTTCAAAATAACGCGAAGGGTACTGAAATTGTCAGTTCGAGCGTAGTCGAGAACCTATCTAATGCAATAAATACAAACTGAACTAAGGGTCATTCCTTGCCAAAATAGGGAGAAAGGGCTTTATGATCTTCAATAACAATGTCCGCCTCCATAAGCGCTTTTTGGATTTGTGTTGTTTGACCCTTGTCCTCCAAGGCAGAAATTTTGATAAGGGTAATGTGTAAAAAATCCCAGCTTTCTGTCCATTCCACATCAGTATCCGTTCCAGAGAAATTGGAAATCATGATATTGACCAATCCCGGTTCAACAATCACATCATACTTTCGGTCTAGTTCAGCCATTCCACCGGGTATTGCAAGAAAATAGGGGGAAATCACTCCAACGTGCTCCAAGTAAAATAAAAGCACATGGCTTTGTAAAGTTTCTTCGGAGATTTCTGGAACAGAGAATCTAGCAACATAGCTAAAGTAATATGCATCATCAAAATCCAACACAATCCTCTGCACATCGGCATTACCGTCCGCTCCTTGGCAGTCGGTTACATCCCATTTGCCATCTTCATTGGTGTCTTCCTCGGGGTCGTTCATGAAATCGGCATTCAAGTCCCAACAATTGATCCCATTTTCGCCATTGAGCCCATCCATTCCAATACAGTCCAAGTTGTTCCATTCACCATCGTCATTCGTGTCCTCCTCTGGGTCATTGGACCGATTGGTGTTGGTGTCCCAACAGTGATAGCCATTTTCCCCGGATTCCCCTTGCGGACCAACGTCCCCATCCTCACCGGAGCATGACATAAGAATTAGGCTTAAAGCAAGCAGGATAAGCAGTGGTGTCCTCATAACGAATGATTTATATTGAAATATAGCCTCAAACCATCTCGATGTCCTTCCCAAATTGATGAATGCCCCATTTGAGTTGATGGATGAGGGAAATTATTGGCAGTTTGGGGTCAGAACTAGGATTCAAACAATGGGTATTGGGGAAGGCTACCGTTCTTCGTCATTTCGACAGAGCGAGGCATGAGCGACGAGAAATCCCAAAATCAAACAGATTTCCCACAGCTCTTTCGACTTTGCTCTGGACAGGGTTCAAAATGACACGAAGAGTACTGAAATTGCCAGTTCGAGCGCAGTCGAGAACATATTAGTTTACATTTCTGTGTCATTCCGAAGAAGCAGCGCGACTGAGGAATCTCAGCCAATGTCATTTGGGATACTTCTCTTCATTCAGTATGGTATTTTAGTCTTGTCATTTCGACAGAGCAAAGCATGAGCGACGAGAAATCCAGCCCGCAATGGATAAGATTTCTCACATTCGTTCGAAATGACTTCGCAAGCATTCTATACATGTAACAAACCCCGTATATTTGCACGAGAATTTTAGACTACATGGCACAAAAACCATCCATACCCAAGGGAACCCGAGACTTTTCGCCGGCTGAAGTGGCCAAGCGCAACTATATCATCCAAACCATAAAAAAGCATTTTGAAACCTATGGTTTCCAGCCTATAGAGACCCCGTCCTTTGAGAATTCGGACACTTTGATGGGCAAGTATGGGGATGAAGGGGACCGACTGATTTTCAAAATATTGAACTCCGGGGATTTTATCTCAAAGGTGGACGATGTGACCTATAGTTCCAAAAATTCAGCATCGCTTACACCAAAGATTTCGGAAAAGGCATTGCGTTATGACCTTACCGTGCCTTTTGCCCGTTATGTGGTAATGCACCAAAATGAAATTGATTTTCCCTTTAAAAGATATCAGATACAGCCTGTTTGGCGGGCGGATAGACCCCAGAAAGGCCGTTTTCGTGAGTTTTACCAATGTGATGCCGATGTGGTAGGGGCCAATTCCCTTTTGCAGGAAGTGGAGTTTGTACAGCTCTACGATGCCGTTTTCACCGATTTGGGATTGAATGGTACCACCATCAAAATCAACAACCGAAAAATTCTTTCTGGCATAGCCGAAGTGATCGGGGCCAAACACCTGTTGGTGGATTTCACCGTGGCATTGGATAAATTGGACAAAATAGGGGAAGGGAAGGTCAAGGAAGAAATGCTGGAAAAGGGTATTTCCGAAAGTGCCATTGAAAAGGCGCAGCCCTTGTTTTCCATGGCGGGTACCGCCTCGGAGCAGTTGGAGCAGTTACGTGGTCTCTTGGCCGATTCTGAAGTTGGTATGGCCGGAGTGGGCGAGTTGGACGAAATCATTTCCACCGTAGAGAATATTGGGTTGCAATCGGCCCAATTGCAGTTGGATGTGACTTTGGCCCGTGGGCTCAATTATTATACAGGTGCCATTTTTGAAGTGGCCGCGCCGGAAGGTGTCCAGATGGGTTCCATTGGAGGTGGAGGCCGTTACGATGACCTTACGGGTATTTTCGGATTGAAAGATGTGAGCGGAGTGGGCATTTCCTTTGGATTGGACCGGATTTATCTGGTTTTGGAGGAATTGGACCTCTTCCCGGACAGCTTGGATACGTCCTTGGACGTACTTTGCCTCAATTTTGGAAAGAACGAAGGTCTGGCGGCCTTAAAATTGGTCTCAGGACTGCGAAAGGAAGGTCTTCGGGCCGATTTATACCCAACGGATGCCAAAATGCAGAAGCAATTTAAGTATGCCGATAAGAGAGGGGTTCCGTATGTAATCCTATTGGGGGAACAGGAACTGCGCGATGGCAATTTTGTGGTAAAAAATATGGTGACCGGGGAACAAAATGCCTACAAGCTGGATGCTTTGGGTCAATTTTCGGAATTGGTTAAAGCCTCTTTTTAATCTCCTGAACGATTTTTTTATAGTAGGTAGGGCCATGCGGGACATACTTTGCCGTATTGGCCAATCCCCAGGTTTCTTCTGCGAATTTGAAAAGAGGGATTAAATCCAAATCATCCACTTCACTATCCTGTTTGGTCAATTCACTGATGGGAACGTTCAATTTGCACAGAAAAATATGGTGCAGTTCGGCATCGATAAAATCATCCGAAATTTTATGGACTGCCTTGTAGGTACCGATGGACTCCAAGTCCTTTTTTGAAATGGTCAAACCCACTTCCTCCTGCACTTCCCGTACTGCGGCCCATTCAATATCCTCTCCGGACGATACATGTCCGGCTACGGAAACATCCCAAAGTAGGGGATGGGTATCCTTGTGTTTTCCCCGTTGCTGGAGCAATATTCGCCCGTCTTTGGTGTAGAGCCACACATGGATGGTAGGGTGCAACAGGCCTTTTCGGTGCGCTTCGGATTTTAAACAGGACGCTCCCGTTGGGTTCCCTTGCTCATCCAAAATGTCGACCCATTCATCCATAGTTTCTTAAAGATAAGAAAATGTCACATCGAGCGCAGTCGAGATGGTACATAATTTAGAAATGAATTTAATCGAGTATGTAATTCCTGTGAAAGTGGGAATCTATTTATGTCGAGACCCTGAAATAAGTTTGAGGTGACGAATTGCATCAAAAAAAGCACAAAAACCTTCATGGGACGTTGTGCTTTTAAAAAGGGTCATTTCGAAATGAGAAACCTTGTTTCGATTGAGAAATCTAAAGGTGAGATTTCTCACGCTCGACCCAATACCAATTGGGTTTCGGTTCGAAATGACTGTGTTTAATCAAAATAGCTAAATGTTTCGCCCTCCTTGATGGTCAACAGGGTTTCGTAGATCAAACGGATCACATTCTCCACATCATCCTTGTGTACCGTCTCCACAGTAGTGTGCATATAGCGCAAGGGCAACGAAATCAAAGCTGAGGCCACCCCACCGTTGCTGTAGGCAAAGGCGTCTGTATCTGTACCCGTGTAGCGTGATGCCGCCAATCGTTGGAAGGGTATTTTTTTCGCTTCGGCCGTTTCCAGAATGCGTTCCCGCAACTTGTTCTGCACTGCGGGCGCATAGGAAACTACCGGTCCGGAACCTATGGAGGTTTCCCCTTCCTTCTTCTTATCGATCATAGGGGTGGTAGTGTCATGACAAACATCGGTGACAATGGCCACATTGGGTTTAATGGTCTGGGTAATCATTTCGGCCCCGCGCAACCCAATTTCTTCCTGTACTGAATTGGTAATGTATAGGCCAAAAGGAAGCTCTTTTTTGTTTTCATGGAGCAAACGGGCCACTTCGGCAATCATGAAACCGCCCATGCGGTTATCCAAGGCACGGCAGACAAATTTATCCTTGTTCAGGATGTGGAATTCATCGGGATAGGTAATGACACAGCCCACATGAACCCCCATTTTCTCCACTTCGGCCTTGTCTTTGGCTCCTATGTCAATAAAAATGTTCTCCACCTTTGGTGATTCTTCCTTGGCCCTATCGCGGGTATGGATGGCGGGCCATCCAAAAACACCTTTTACAATACCTTTTTTGGTATGGATATTTACCCATTTAGATGGTGCGATTTGGTGATCGCTCCCTCCATTTCTGATCACATACAGTAGTCCATTGTCCGTAATATAGTTTACGTACCATGAGATCTCATCGGAATGTCCCTCAATGACCACTTTGTACTTGGCCTTTGGGTTGATGACGGCCACGGCGGTCCCATAGGTATCCGTGATGAATTCATCCACATAAGGTTTTAAGTACTCCATCCAAATCTTCTGTCCTTCCCATTCGTAACCCGTGGGAGAGGCATTGTTTAGATATTTTTCAAGGAATTTAAGGGATTTAGCGTTGATGATCTTAGCTGCTGCCATGTGTTCAATTTAGTACACAAACATACTAATATTCACTTTTATTTAATAGCCAAATCTTACCTTTATCCTTAATTTTGGCAGGACTTTTGAACAATGGACCACATGTGGCGTACTAGTTTTTTAATCGTCTTTTTAAGCCTGCATGGCCTTGGGTTTTCGCAGGAGAGGGAAATGGACTCCTTAATGAATCCCAAGGATTCCATTGAGGATTACTATGTGCGGTTCGAAGGTGACTCTATTTTGTACAGCTCCATTGCGTTGGATGAAGTGTATATTTTCGGGAAACTGGAATTTGCCGATCGCAATGAAAAACTACGTTACTATATCCTAAGGCGAAAAACCCTAAAAGTATACCCATATGCCAAGTTGGCCGCAGAACGATTGGTGGAACTGAACGATAGTCTGCAGCACATTAAAAAGCGGCGACACCAGAAAAGATATACCCGGAAAGTGCAAAAATTCATCGAAGAGGAGTTTTCGGCCGAGTTGAAAAAATTGACTAGGACCGAAGGTCAGATTTTGGTGAAACTGATCTACCGGCAGACGGGTACCACTGCCTTTGATTTGGTCAAGGAATTGCGAAGTGGATGGCGGGCCTTTTGGTACAATACTACCGCAAGTATGTTCAGTATTAGCTTAAAAGAGGAATTCCGACCGGAACAGGTGCACGAGGACTATCTTATTGAGGATATTCTGCAACGGGCATTTGCCTCGAACCGACTAGATCGCCAGAAATCGGTTTTGGATTATGATTATGCCCAACTCAGCAACAAATGGAAAAATGCCCCGCCGAGCTCCAAAAATTAATCCTTTGATTTCTTTCCAAAAAGGGCGTCCATTACAATATTCACGGACCTGAACCCCAAATAAATGGCCAGTCCGGCAAATAGGATTCCCAATATCAAAACGGGAATATAAAAAGGGTGGTCTTCATTTTTAAATGCCTGATACAGTAGAAAGGGCCCTAAAAACATAGCGGCAACGGTGTAGCCAAACGATTTGATTCCCTTTACCAAAAGCTCCTTGTCCGTGTGTCTCATGGGACCAAAGTAGGAATATTAGCTTATATTTAATGGATATCGCATAAAAATTGAACATGGAACTATTGGTTTTGGCCTTGGTTGTGCTCTTTATCATTGTAGCAACGGTGAAATTTAAGATGCACCCCATTTTTTCCCTGACCATAGCGGCGGTGGCCTCGGGGTTTCTTTTGGGACTTTCCCCTACGGATATTATGAAAACCATAGGAGAAGGGTTTGGCAAGACCCTTTCAGGGATTGGACTGGTGATTGCGTTTGGGACGGTGATTGGGATTTATTTGGAAAAAACCGGAAGTACCCAGGTTCTTGCCAATAGTATTTTGAAGATAATTGGCCTTAAGCGTTCGCCCTTGGCCATCAATCTGGCCGGGTATGTGATTTCTATACCCGTATTTTGCGATTCGGGCTTTATCATCCTTTCCTCACTCAACAAGGCCATCAGCAGAAGGACAGGGATTCCGGTGATGGTATTTGCCATATCCTTGGCCACGGGATTGTATGCGGCCCATGTTTTTGTACCCCCAACCCCGGGACCTTTGGCGGCGGCAGCTTTATTGGAGGCCGATTTGGGCCTGGTGCTGCTCTTGGGGCTTGCGGTGTCCATTCCCGTTTCACTTACCGGTTACTTTTGGGCCAGAATTATCGGCAAATCCTTGAAGGAGGAAAAAAATAGTGATGACGTTTCGGAAAAAGAGGAATTCCAGACCTCCATAAAACCTATTCAGGCATTTATGCCACTCTTGGCGCCCATACTCCTAATTGCCATGAAATCCATTGTCAACTATCCTACTCATCCCTTGGGGGAAGGAGCGGTCTTTCATCTCCTCGACTTTTTGGGAAATCCCATCATGGCCTTGTTGGTAGGAGTATTTTTGGCGCTGTCCCTAGGACGTAAAGTGCCTGCCAAAGAGAAGGAGGGATGGGTTCCGGAAGCCTTCAAACAAGCTGGGGCCATTGTATTGATTACCGGGGCCGGAGGGGCTTTTGGAGCCATTCTGCGCACTATGGATATTGCGTCCCTAATCAATTTGGAATCCAGCTCGGGAATAGGAGGCCTGTTGATTGCTTTTGTGATTGCTGCGGTGTTGAAAACGGCCCAAGGGTCGTCCACAGTGGCCATCATTACCACTTCGGCGATTATTGCACCCTTGCTGGAAAGTTTTGGATTGGTTTCCGCCATGGATAAATCGTTGGCCGTACTGGCTGTTGGGGCAGGAGCCATGACCGTTTCCCATATCAATGACAGTTATTTTTGGGTGGTTTCCCAATTTTCCAACATTACCGTTAAAACTGCCTTGCGGGGGCATACTTTGGGGACCCTATTTCAGGGTGTAGTGGGTATTTTGATGGTGCTATTGTTGTACTTTTTGCAGTGAGAAATGCTATCATTCTATAACAAGAGACCGTGAAAACTCCTGGACCACGGCAAAGTAACCCAAGGCATATTCATCTGGGCGCTCCACATTGTCAAAAATGTCGATATTGTCCAGTCCGGTAACGTCAAATACGTTACCCCGGACCGTGGCCACGGGGGTTTGGAACACCCCGCCATCGGCCTGTGTCTGTTCCACCAGAAGGTCCATGTAATTGTAAAAATCTCGATCAGCTCCCAAGATACTTACGGTAATAGTTTGTCCCGGGTTTAGGTTTTCATCATAGAAATAGGAGAAATCAAATTGTTGCCCCATAATAAATCGGTCATCCAATGCTTGAAAATTACCAAAGTCAAAATCAAAAATGTAAAAATTGGTATGGTCGGGATTATCGGTGAATGTTACGATGATTTCAGTGTCTTCTTCATTAAAAAGTGTGTTTTCCCCCTGTTCCAAATTGTCTATGGGGACCGTAGGGGCATACTCCGTTCTGGCATAGTAGCTTTTGTCCTTGTGTTGTATTTGTAAAATAAATACCACCCCCAGTTCCACTTCCGAGGTGCGTATGCGTTGGTCCGATGAGAAGTTGGGGTCCGGCACATAAACACCTGTATTTGGTGCCTCTTCGGTCAAAGAGGAAAAGGCCAATTGGGTGAGTTCCCCAAATTGGTTGGGCACCCCGTAGCCAATGACCGCACTTTCCACTTGGGTTGTGGTGTTCTCCTCAAAAAAGTTGGTGGTTTCGCGCATTTCTATGCGCACATCAACAAACTCCTGACTTTTGTCCACTCGTAACAGACCGTTTACAATAAGCCTGGGCTCGGTTTCGGGCAGATCTACGTCAACCACATCCTCACAGGAAACCAGTGCCAGCAAAATCAGTATGTAGAAGATTTCTCTTTTCATAACACTAGAATTTAAAGTTATAGGTTATGGACGGGATAATCCCAAAAATTGCCGTGCGTACAGCCTCATTTCTTCCAGTGTCCTCATTCTCCCTAAAGTTGATGGAGGCTGCATTTTTCCGGTTGTACACGTTGTAGATGCTGAATACCCATTCGGATTGTACTTTTTTCCGATCATTCCGTTTTGGGGTCAAGATGGCTGATACATCCATTCTGTGATAGTCCGGTAACCGTTCTTTGTTTCGCAGGCCATAATAGGGAACTGCCAATCCCTCAAATTCAAATTGTCCAATAGGGTAATTGGTGGGCTGTCCGGTCTGGAATATGAAGTTGGCATTAAAACTCCAAGCTTTGCTCAACTCGTAGCTGCCATAGAGCGCAAGGTCGTGTCTTTTGTCATAGGGAGTGCTATACCATTGTCCCAGATTAATGCCCGTTTCCAGGTCGGAGCGCCCCGTGTCTATTCCAAAAGCCGTGAGATCTCTAGGCGGTGTCCGTTGTTCTGATTTGGACCAAGTGTAGGCCAACCAACCGGTAAGTCGTCCTTCATTCTTGCGGATAAGGAACTCAAGACCGTAAGCACGGGCCTCACCGTTCAAGATGATGCGCTCAATAGCCTTATTGGCAATGAGGTTGGCCCCATCGATATAGTCGATTCTATTTTGTATTTCTTTGTAAAATGCCTCTGTTTCAAAAGAAAAAGTACCCTCTTGAATATCCCTAAAATACCCAACGGCATATTGATCCAGCAATTGGGGTTCTACAAACGGGCCGCTGGGGGTCCAGACGTCCAAAGGGGTAGGGGAACTGGTGTTGGACAATAAGTGTAAATACTGTGCCAATCGGGTATAACTGGCCTTTACGGAGCTTTTTCCATTGAAATTGTAGGACGCCGACACACGGGGTTCCAGATTGAAGAACTTTTTAAGGGTTCCGCCTCTTCCGGGGTTGATGGTGTCTATGGGCTCAGCTTCCCGATAGATCAAGGTGAATGGGTCGAACAGCACGGGGTTGTCATTTTCATACACATAGAACTCATCTTGCCCCAATCTGTTGAACTGACTGGCCCTTAGTCCGTAGTTCATACTGAGGTTGTCCGATATCTTGTGTTCAACATCCAAATAAATGGCATTCTCATTGGCGTACTTTTTTGTTAGTTGCTCCTCAACAATACCAGAATCAGGGCTATTGGGACGTATTCTTCCCGGATTGAACACGTAATAGGTATTGTGCATGCCATAATTGAGTTGGAGTTTATCGTCAACGTAATGTTTCAGGTCGTATTTGAGGTTAAAGTTTTGAATGCCGGAATCCCATTCAAATCCCACAAAATCAAGCTCCAAGCCGTAGAAATAATCGGAATAGATAAGTGATAGGTTGGAAAACAGTTTGTCCGAAAACAAATGGTTCCATCTAAAATTCCCCACAGCATTGCCATAGGTGTTCACAAAGTTTTCGCTAAGACTAAAAAGGTCCCTTCCAAAGTACCCGGATAGAAAAATACTGTTCCGGTCATTGATCTTGTGGTTGATTTTCGTGTTCAGGTCGTAGAAATAGGCTTTGTTGTCCACATCGAACAGGGGAAGGAAAAGATGCGCATAGGAAGCCCTTCCGCCCACTAAAAAGGCAGTACGGTTTTTTGTGATGGGCCCTTCAAGCAGCAATCTACTGGCCACGGCACCTATGCCTCCGTTGACTTTGAAATCCTTGCTGTTCCCTTCTTTTTGAAAAATCTCCAGTACAGAGGACACCCTTCCACCATACCGGGCGGGAATACCTCCTTTGAAGAGTTTTACATCTTTGATGGCATCTGGATTGAAGACCGAAAAGAAACCGAACAAATGGGAGGAATTGAACACCGTGGCCTCATCCAAAAGAATAAGATTTTGGTCGGCAGCACCACCTCTAACGTTAAAACCAGAGGAGGCTTCACCGGCGTTGGTCACCCCGGGCAGTAGCAGGAGTGATTTCACCACATCGGCCTCTCCCAAGACCACCGGAATTTTTTTGATGGTTTTGGCAGCCAAGGTGGTCACACTCATTTGGGGTTTTCGAATGTCCAATCGTTCTGCATCGTCGGTGACCACAACTTCTTCCAATTCTTCCGCAGTTTCCAGAAGGCTGAAATCTTTCTTGATGTTCCTATCAAGGCGAATGGTTTCCTGAATGTCCTGGAAGCCTAGGTAGCTTAGTATAATTTCATATTCCCCTTGGGGAAGGGTAAGGGAGTAAAAACCATATTCATTGGTAGTGACCCCTGTTTTAAGGGCCGGGACGGCAATGGTGACTCCTATCAGGGTTTCATTGCTGTTGGCTTCCGAAACGGTACCGCTCAATGTGAATTTTTGTTGCGCCTGTACAAAACCAATTTGCACTAACAGGGCAAAAATTAAAATGAGGTTCCGTTTGGACATTCCATGGGTTTGACTAAAAATACACATTTATGGAGAATAGAAAAGTAAAAACAGCAAGTAACCTTCTGAAAAACAAAATGAATCAAAAAGGGTGCAGTGCCAGATTTAAATCAGCACTACACCCTTTCAAAGATGAATTCAAATACGTTGCTAGGCGATGGTCTCCAGAATTGTATTCAAGGTATCGCTGGGACGCATGGCTTTTGAGGCCAATGCGGCATCGGGGAGATAGTATCCACCAATGTTCACTGGCGCACCTTGCGCATCGATCAATTCCTGTGCAATCTTTGCCTCGTTGGAAGACATGGCATCGTATACTTTGCTGAAAGCTGATTTCAGTTCTGCATCCTCATTCTGGTTGGCCAATTGTTCGGCCCAGTACAATGCCAAATAGAAGTGGCTTCCACGGGTATCCAATTCGTTTACTTTACGCGAAGGGGATTTGTCATTGTCAAGGAACTTTTCGGTGGCTTTGTCCAATGCATCGGCCAATACCTTGGCTTTGTCATTGTTGTTTTTCTCACCGTAGTGTTCCAAGGAAACACCAAGGGCCAAAAATTCACCCAAAGAGTCCCATCTCAAGTGACCTTCCTCCAAAAATTGTTCAACGTGTTTTGGGGCAGAACCTCCGGCACCGGTCTCAAATAGTCCACCACCGTTCATCAAAGGAACAATGGAAAGCATTTTGGCACTGGTACCCACCTCTAAAATAGGGAAGAGGTCGGTAAGGTAATCCCGTAGCACGTTTCCGGTCACGGAAATGGTATCCTTACCATCCTTTATGCGTTCCAAAGTAAATTTGGTGGCTTCAAGAGGTGATAGGATTCGGATATCCAAACCTTGGGTATTGTGGTCTTTAAGATATAGATTGACTTTTTTGATAAGCTCGGCATCATGCGCCCTGTCTTCATCCAACCAGAAAACTGCGGGAGTGTCCGTAGCCCTAGCTCGGGTCACGGCCAATTTCACCCAATCCTGTACGGGTGCATCCTTCACTTGGCACATTCTCCAGATATCGCCTGCTTCAACCTTATGCTCGATCAAGGTTTTTCCGGTTACTGCATCAACCACTTTTACGGTGCCGTCAGCAGGAATCTCAAACGTTTTGTCGTGTGAGCCGTATTCCTCGGCTTTTTGGGCCATAAGTCCCACATTGGGCACTGTTCCCATGGTGGTGGGATCAAAAGCACCGTGCTCTTTACAAAAATCGATGGTGGCTTGGTACACCCCGGAATAGCTGCTGTCTGGAACAACGGCCTTGGTGTCTTGTGGCTTTCCGTTCTTGTCCCACATTTTACCAGAGTTTCTGATCATGGCGGGCATGGACGCATCGATGATCACATCACTGGGGACATGGAGGTTGGTGATTCCCTTATCGGAATTTACCATGGCCAAATCAGGGCCGTTTTCAATACTGGCCGCAATAGCTTGCTCAATTTCTTTGTGTTGGTCATCAGGAAGTCCTGACAATTTGTTCAAAAGGGTTTCCAGACCATCATTGGGATTGATGCCCAATTTCTCGAATGTGTCACCGTACTTTTCAAACAAATCGGCAAAATATACCTCAAGGGCATGGCCAAAGATGATAGGGTCGGAGACCTTCATCATGGTCGCTTTGAAGTGTAGTGAAAGTAGGATGTTGTTTTTTCGCGCATCGGCAATTTCCTTGGTAAGAAATTCAACCAATGCCTTTTTGCTCATTACGGTGGCATCAATGACCTCGCTTTGCTGCAAGGCGATTTTGTCCTTCAATACACTGGTGCTCCCTGTGTTGTCCTGCAACTCAATACGAACTTCACCTGCATGATCCATGGTCAATGACTTTTCATTGGCCTTAAAGTCGCCATGTGTCATGGAAGCTACATGGGTATTGGAGTTGGGTGACCATTCTCCCATGGAATGTGGGTTTTTCTTGGCGTAATTTTTCACGGCTTTCGGAGCTCTTCGGTCGGAGTTACCTTCACGCAATACCGGATTTACGGCGCTTCCCTTGATTTTGTCATATCGGGACTTGATGTCCTTTTCCGCATCATTTTTGGGCTCATCGGGATAACTCGGAAGCTTGTAACCTTTGCTTTGCAATTCCTCGATAGCTTCCTTTAGCTGAGGAATGGAAGCACTGATGTTGGGCAGTTTAATGATATTGGCCTCCGGTGTTTTGGCCAAATCTCCCAGAATGGCCAAGTCATCCGAGATTTGCTGTTCCTTGTCCAGAAACTCTGGAAAAGCAGCAATAATCCTTCCTGCCAAGGAAATGTCCTTGGTTTCAATGGAAATATTGGCGGTATCGGTATAGGCTTTTACAATGGGTAAGAAAGATAAAGTTGCTAAGGCTGGTGCCTCGTCGGTTTTGGTGTAATAAATTTTGGCCATTTAAATGTATTTGTTTGAGCGGTGCAAATATACGACTTATGAATGGTGCAGAATAAAGGAAATGGGCACAAAAATGAGAGGGAATGTGAAAAAACAAAAGCCATATCGATGTATGAACATTGATATGGCTTTCTGAAAAGGACTAAAAGACTTGTTTTGTGTTGCTACAAAACTGCAAATCCGAAGACTGCATCTGTTGCCCTTTTAACGTTTACCTTGCTTTCTGTCCTTAATTCTTCAACTAAACAACGTCTTGCAAAGTGGTACCGGTTGTTTCCTAAATCTTATCAAGATGGAAAATTGCTCTTCCACCCGCACATAAAATTTATTATTTCTCCCCAAGCAGCCTGAGCCTTACCTTGACTTGAAATTCCTTTTGTGATCAGTAGTGTTACCAATTTTAAAGGGAAACATCAGCTTTTAAAGAACGTCAACTTTAAAACCGAAATAAGAATTTGATGGTATCATTTTCATTATTTCTTCTGCTAAGATAGGATTAAGTCTCAGATATCCAAATTTTGTAACCGATTAAAAATCAACAATGTATGAACCGATGTTATTAACAATTGTTCATAAAAAAAGCACCTTGAAAAGGTGCTTTTTATTTGGTGTCGGGGTTTTGTTATCCCCTAATCTCTTTGATACGGGCTTTTTTACCGGTAAGTCCTCTAAAATAGAAGATTCTTGACCTACGCACTTTACCTCTTTTGTTTACTTCAACACGTTGAAGTGCTGGCATGTTGATGGGGAAAATTCTTTCCACACCTACAGTACCGGACATTTTTCTGATGGTAAAGGTTTCTGTGGCACCGCTTCCCCTTCTCTGGATCACAACTCCTTTAAAGAACTGGGTACGTGTTTTTTCACCTTCCTTGATTTCGTAGTATACCGTGATGGTATCTCCGGAAGAGAATTTTGGAAAATCTTTTTTTGGAACAAATTCGTCTTCAACAAATTTTACTAGGGATTCCATGATGTTTTTTTTAAGTGTTTAGCAAGACCAACTTTCACGTACTTCGTCAGAGGTTGATTTTGAGATTGCAAAAGTAATGCAATATTTAGAATTGGCAAGTTGTTTTTTGAACTTTAAGCGCTTTCTTGTTCCAGATGCTTCTTTTTTACCTGGTTTGTGGCATATAAAACCAATCCAATGGCAAAAATGGCATAGGGGAGTGGGCCTAAAAGCGCCATGATCTTATTGGCCATTAACAGGGAATCCACTCCGTCCCGGGCGGCAACAAAGTTCCATACGTATCCGCCCATGGAAAACAGTAGGGCCAGAATTTGTCCAACCAACATTAAAATGGTTGCACTGCTCTTTTGTTTGGCCACTAAAATGATGCAGGCCACTATCACAACCAATTGTATGATACCATGCAGTAGACCACTTGCGGCAAAGTAGATAGAGTCGGTGTTGTCCATATGAGTTTATTTTAATAGATCGGGTCTTCGTTTCGTGGTGCGTTCAAAAGCTTGTTCTTCCCGCCACTTTTCAATTTTTGGAAAATCCCCACTCAGCAGGATTTCAGGAACCTTCCTTCCTTTATATTCGGCTGGTCTTGTATATACCGGGGGTGCCAGTAGATTGTCCTGGAACGTATCGGTAAGGGCCGAGGTCTCATCGTTCAGGACCCCGGGCAGCAATCGTATTACGGCATCACATAAAATGGCGGCGCCCAGTTCCCCTCCGGACAATACATAATCGCCCACGGAGATTTCCCGGGTCACGAACATATCCCTTACCCGTTGATCTACTCCTTTGTAATGCCCGCATAGGATGATCAGGTTTTTCTTAAGGGAGATTTCATTGGCCATACGTTGGTTCAAGGTGTGGCCGTCGGGGGTCATGTAAATGATTTCATCGTATTCCCTCTCACTTTTAAGTTGGGTGATGCATTTATCTATGGGTTCAATCATCAAAACCATTCCGGCACCTCCACCAAATTGATAGTCGTCCACCTGGCGGTAATTGCCGGTGGTGTACTCCCGCAAATTGTGTAAATGTACCTCCACAAGACCTTTTTCTTGGGCCCTTTTTAATATGGAGGCCTCAAAAGGACTTTCAAGGAGTTCGGGCAGTACGGTGATGATGTCAATTCTCATGGATGTATAACAAATAATCGTGTTTGGTAGTTGTGCTATTTGGGATTTTTCCAAAAGTAATGAAAGAATGCGGTATCCTTTTGCCAATCCAAGCGTTCGTATAGTTTTTGGGCCGGATTGTCCGCAGCGGTCTCCAAAGCCAAACCTTTAAAACCCACCTCTTGGCAGTGCACTTTTGCTTGCTCCAACAAGGCCTCTCCAACGCCATTTTTTCGATGTTCGGGCAGCACAAACAGATCGTTCAGGATATAGAGTGGTTTCATGGAAACCGATGAGAAGGTTTTGTAGAGTTGGGTGAACCCTATGGGTTTTTCGCCCTCAAAGGCCAAAAAAACAACATTGTCTTTATTAATAAATCGTTCTTTTATAAAAGAACGGGCTGCTTCAAGGTCCGAGGATTGTCCGTAAAAGACCCTATAGGCATCAAAAAGGGGGGCGATATGCTCCAAATCGGATTGGGTTGCCTTTTTTACGGTCATGGGGTTGGTTCTCGGCTTTTATTGGATAGTTGAAAGGCTTCCTTCAGGAAGCCTTTTCTTTATTTTTTCTGCTTGTTCAGTTCGTCCTGCAATTGACGGCTTATTTTCTGCTCCCGTTCCAGAGCGCGTCTTCTGTGGTCCTCATATTCTTTTTCCAGATCGGCAAGGGCAGATTTGGCCTGATGCGTCAGGAAGTTACTGTTTCTGAATCGGTAGATAAAGAAGAGCAAAAACAGCAAAAGGGCAAAAATGATGGCCCACAAGATAAAATTATAGGTCCCTTTACTGATCAAAGCGCCAAAAAAGGATATACTGTCCTTTTCCTCTGTGACCGTGTTCAACTTATTGGTGGTGTCCTGCAGTTTTGTATTAAGGTCCTCTATCTGTGCCTCGTTACCGGTAATGGTTGCGGAAAGGTCTTTGATGCTCTTGTTCGCCGTATTGATGGAATCAAAGATGTTGTTCTTTACTTCATACAGATCGGACAATTTAATGACCTCGTATCTTATCCCATTGGCCCGGTAGTTGCCCGATTTACGTTCCAGTTCCTCAAATTGTCCAACAAGGGTATTGTTTTCCTCGGAAGTGGAATCGTCTTCTTGGGCATGGGATGAAAAGAAAGTTACAAGTAGGGCGAGGGGCAATAAAACTCTTAAATGCTTCATGGTCAATAGTATTCTCGTATTAAATTTAGATTAAGGGTAGGGCGAAATTACATCAATAAACCAGAAATCAAAAGAAAAACCTTTAGACGCTGGCCGAAACGCTTTCGCATTACACTACTAATAATACGTATAACGCCTAACCTTGGCGATGTATTTTGCCAACCGAATGACTTGGTGCGAATATCCATATTCGTTATCATACCAGATATAGAGCACCACGCTCTTTCCGTCCCCGGACACCAAGGTGGCCTTGCTGTCATAAATGGATGGTGCAGAGGTTCCTACGATATCCGAAGATACCAACTCATGGCTCAGGGAATATTTTATCTGTTCCACCAAATCCCCCTCCAATGCATATTTTTTTAGGATGGTGTTGATGCCTTCCACGGTGGTCTTGTTCTTTACTTCCAAGTTCAGTACCACTAGCGATCCATTGGGAACCGGAACCCGAATGGCATTTGAGGTCAATTTCCCCTTTAGGGAAGGCAATGCCTTGGCCACTGCGGCCCCAGCACCCGTCTCCGTTATGACCATGTTCAGTGCGGCAGCACGTCCCCGGCGATATTTGTTGTGCATGTTGTCCACCAAATTTTGGTCATTGGTATAAGCATGAATGGTTTCCAAATGCCCTTTTTTGATGCCTAAGGAATCCTCGATGACCTTGAGAATTGGTGTAATGGCATTGGTGGTGCAGGATGCGGCGGAGTAAATTTTGATCTTGTCCGGGTCAAACTCCTTATGGTTTACTCCATGGACAATATTGGGCACTTCTTTTCCGGGGGCAGTGAGCAATACCCGGCTGGCCCCTTTGGACTCCAGATGTCGGGACAATGCCTCCTTGTCCCTAAAAGCTCCGGTATTGTCTATGATCAAGGCACCGATGATGCCATATTTGGTATAGTCAATGTCTTCCGGCCTTGCCGCACTGATGAACTTTACTGTGGTGCCATTGATGATAAGGGCTTGGTTTTTGACATCCACGTCCACCGTACCCATAAATTGCCCATGGACCGAATCGGTGCGAAGCAGGGCAGCCCTTTTTTCCAGGACTTCTTCCGTTAATTGGTCACGGACCACAACGGCCCTGAGCCGCAATTGACTTCCTCTTCCGGTTTTGGCCATAAGTTCCCGCGCCACCAATCTGCCTATTCTTCCAAACCCGTACAGCACCACGTCCTTTGGTTTGATTTCTTTGGAAAATTGGGCATCCTTGAGCTTGTCCAGAACAAATGCCTTTACGTTGAGATGGGTGTTGTCGTCGGAATGGTACTCGTAGGTAAGTTTGCCAATATCCAATTTGGCTGGTGGAAGACTGATGTCGTTAATGGCACGTAAAATTTCGACCGAATCAAAAATGGAGATGGGCTTTTGGACAAACTCCCCTGCATATTCGTGCAGGTTGATGATGTCGCTCACGTTCTTGTCAATAATTTGATTTTTGAAGAGTACCACCTCAATGGCCTTGTCGTACCACAGGTCACTGATGATCTTTATGAATTCCGTGGTCGCCTTTCTTCTGTCTGCTTGGAAGGCAAGCTCTTTTTCGTAGGATTTGATGTCGCTCATAAGCTCTTGGAAACGATTGTTTTAGTTAGATAGATGTTGGCAAAATTAGATATTTCAAACGTTTTCGTAAAAGAATTCGATATAAAAAAAGCACCTCTATTGAGGTGCTTCCCTATTTTGTTTTCCATGCGCTTATTGCAGGATCATATGTTCTTTCTCACCTTTTTCGTTGATCATGGTGAAACTGGTCCGGCCATACCTTGAAATTTCACCGAAATGCCGTTTGGCGTCATCAATATTGTTGACTTCATTGCCATCTACTTCTGTGATGATCTTGTTTTGTAGACCATACCTTCCGTAAGCTTCGGGAACATCTATAATTTTCACCCCTTTGGAGATTCCGAATTTCTTTTGGTCTTCCTTGGAAAGGTTTTTAACCGTAAAACCGGTCATGGGAAGGATAATACTGGACTGTTTTTTAAGCGTGACCCTTTTGGAAACACTCTTTCCATCGCGATATACAACCACTTCAACTACATCACCGGGTCTTTTGGAAGATAGATATCCGGACAATTCCGAAAACTTATGGACGGCTATGTTGTCCACTTGTCTGATAATGTCCCCTTCTTGAAGCCCAGCCTCGGCAGCGCCGGACTCCTCGGTCACTTTGGAGACATAAACCCCATCTGAACCACTAAGTCCTTTTTCCTCGGCCAGGGAAGAGGTAAGGTCGCCTCCTTGGATGCCCAGCAATCCTTTTTGTACGTTGCCAAACTCCATGATGTCCTCCACCACTTTTTTGGCAATATTACTGGGTACGGCAAAGGCATAACCCACATACGAACCGGTTTGCGAGGTAATGGCGGTATTGATTCCAATAAGGTCACCGTTGGTATTGACCAGGGCACCACCACTGTTACCGGGGTTTACAGCCGCATCGGTCTGGATAAAGGATTGGTTGCGACCCAAAGACCTTGCCTTGGCACTTACAATTCCAGCTGTTACGGTAGAAGTAAGGTTAAAAGGGTTACCAACGGCCAGTACCCATTCCCCGATTTTTGCATTGTCCGAATCTCCAAAGGCCAAGTAGGGCAGAGGTTCTTCGGCATTTATTTTTAATAGAGCAATGTCAGAATCGGCATCGGAACCGATCACTTCCGCATCATAGGTTTTATTATTGTTCAGGTTCACCTGCAATTGGCTGGCATTGGCGATTACATGGTTGTTGGTGACAATGTAGCCATCGGGAGAGATGATCACACCCGACCCAGACCCGATCTGCGGGGTTTGTTGGCGTTCAAAACCATAAAAGAAATCCGATAGACTGCTCGGGCCTTTGCTCAAGGTCAAGTTTTTCACGTGCACCACGGAGTTCACGGTTTTTTCCGCGGCCAGGGTAAAGTCCACCTCATTGATGCCAGCGCCCCTCGGCGAGGTCGGCAGATTGCTTGTGCTCAACAAAGGAATCTCTTCTTGCGAAGCGGCCCATTGGTAATGGTCTTTTTCAAAAAATAATTTGTAAGCTCCCAGGGTGATTGCCCCTGCGAATAGGGATACCAGAAATAAACTAGCTATTCTCTTCATAATCAATACTAATTTAACATTTAGCTCTAACAAAATTAAAAGAATTGATTTTTTGGTTTTATGGGTTTAACTCGTTTTTAACTACAAAAAAACTCTTAAAGAATGCCCTATATTTGTTCCTTTGTAGCGAATTATGGAACTACAGTTTTTTAAATACCAAGGGACCGGGAACGATTTTGTGATCATTGACAATCGCCAGGAACTATTTCCCAAAAACGACACCCAGCTGGTGGCGCATTTGTGCGATCGGCGGTTTGGGATAGGAGCAGATGGATTGATTCTTCTGGAAAATGACCCCGATACGGACTTTAAGATGGTGTATTTTAATGCCGATGGAGCCGAGGGCAGTATGTGTGGTAATGGAGGAAGATGTTTGGTGGCCTTTGCCCATTTTCTTGGAGTGATCGGTAATGAGACCACCTTCAATGCGGTGGATGGATTGCATCATGCCACCATTGATGGGGATATGGTAAAATTGAAGATGGTGGATGTGGCCGAGGTTCGCGAAAAGCCCAATTACAGTTTTTTGGATACAGGCTCCCCACACCATGTACAGCTGGTGGAAGATTTGGAGCATTTCAATGTACCCAAGGAAGGGGCCAAGCTCCGATACGGAATCTATGGAAAATCTGGGAGCAACATCAACTTTGTGGAGCAATCATCGGATGATGCCTTTCAGGTGAGAACCTACGAGAGAGGCGTTGAAAACGAAACGCTTTCCTGCGGAACAGGGGTGACGGCCGTGGCCATTGCCATGCACCAATCCGGAAAGACCGCATCCAAAGTTGTAAAGGTGAAAACGCCAGGAGGTAACCTTACCATAAGTTTTGAACAACAGGATGATACCTATACGAACGTCTTTTTACAAGGACCGGCCGTGCAAGTATATAAAGGTGTAATAGTATGTTGACCTTAAAAGGAGAACATATATACCTGAGGGCCTTGGAGCCCTCGGACCTGGATTTTCTATATCAGTTGGAAAACGATACTTCCATTTGGGAGATCAGTGGGACCTTACGACCATATTCCAAAAAAGTACTTCGTCTATACTTGGAGAATGCCCACAGGGATATTTATGAGGTAAAGCAATTGCGATTGTGCATCTGTAATACGAACGACCAGTGCATTGGCCTCATTGACGTGTTCGATTTTGACCCAAAGAACCGTAGGGCAGGAATAGGCATTGTGATTGCCAATCCTGAAAATCGAAATAAAGGAGTGGGAGCGGAAGCTCTCGATTTGCTATGCGATTATGCCTTCTCCGTTTTGGACCTTCATCAGTTGTATGCCAATATTTTGGAGGAAAACACCAATAGCATCCATTTGTTTGAAAAGTTGGGATTTGAAAGGATAGGGGTAAAAAAGGAATGGATTAGGACCAGTTCAGGGTTCAAGAATGAGATAATGTTTCAAAAGATAAGAACGAATGTACCTTAAAAAAATACTTTGGACAGTGGCCTTGCTTGGGCTTTTGATATGTGGATTTGTCGCTTACCAAATCTATAATGCCATTTTTAGTCCAAATACACAGTTCAATAACAATGAGGCTTTTGTCTATATTGCCTCGGATGCTACCTTCACAGATGTAAAGTCCAGCTTGCAGCCCTTATTGAAAGATTTGTCCACTTTTGAAGCTGTAGCCAAACGAAAAGGCTATGTGACCAATATAAAGGCAGGAAAGTACGCCTTAAAAAAGGGGATGAACAACAACGAGATCATCAATACGTTGCGGAGTGCCAATATTCCGGTTCGGGTATCCTTCAACAATCAAGAGTCCTTGGAGTCTTTGGCCGGTCGTATATCGGAACAGTTGGAAGCGGATAGTATGTCGCTCGTACAGGCATTCAATGATTCGGATTTCCTTCGCGAAACCAATTTTGATGAAGACAGCAAGTTGGGGATGTACCTTCCCAATACCTACGAATTTTTCTGGAACACCAAGGCAGAAGGCTTCCGAGATAGAATGCTCAAGGAGTACCGTGCATTTTGGAATGAAGAACGTTTGCAGAAGGCCAAAGCACAAAACCTAACCCCGGAACAAGTAATTGCCTTGGCAGCCGTGGTACAAAAAGAAACGGCCAAAGTGGATGAACGCCGTAGGGTAGCAGGGGTATATCTCAACCGAATCCGAAAAGGAATCCTGTTGCAGGCCGATCCCACGGTCATTTTTGCCATTAAAAAGGAAACGGGGAATTATGACACCATAATCAAAAGGGTGCTGTATCGCGATCTGGAGATGGATTCCCCATACAATACCTATAAATATGCCGGGGTTCCACCAGGTCCCATAACCATGCCCGATATCTCTTCCATAGAGGCGGTTCTCAACCCGGAAAAGCATGAATATCTCTATTTTGTGGCCGATGTATCCAACTTTGGGTACCATATGTTTGCCAAGACTTTGGCGCAACATAACCGGAATAAAGTGCAATATACCCGATGGCTCAATGAGCAAAAAGTACTCAGATAACGTTATTCATCGTTAATTTTCAGCTATTTAACGTAATTTAGGCCTCTTTTAAGAAAATCTTAGGAGCTTTACACCAATCAACAAGAACACTCCCCCTATCTTTGCCGGCCAAAATTAATTTCAATACGTATATGTATTGAGATCACTAATATGAGCATTATGAAAAGATGGATAGGTTTTATACTACATCTTGCCATGATTGTAGTTTTGACAAGCTTTGGTTCTTATACCCTTACGAAGAAAAGGAACATGGAAGTTCCTGATTTTCTGAAGGTAGAGGAAAACATGGGACTTTTTGCACCTCAGGATTCAGTTGCTGTAAATGAGGTTGATGAAGTGACGCCTCCCTTCCTTGGGAAAGCATATTTTGGATTTAAGGAAGCGCTGGCTTTCAAGGAATCCCAAGGGAAATATCATGTTGTAAATACATTGGGCTATTTGGGTAAATATCAGTTTGGGGGAAGTACCTTGAACTTGATGGGCGTTTATGACATTGAAAATTTTTTGGACGACCCCATGCTCCAAGAAAAGGCCTTTGACACCAATATTGCACGGAACAAATGGATATTGCGCAGGGACATCAAACGGTTCAAGGGGAAACGCATAGGCGGAGCCGTGATAACGGAATCCGGTATTTTGGCCGCTGCCCATTTGGCTGGGGCCGGGAATGTGAAGAAGTACCTTAGGTCATATGGTCAAAATGATGTGGCCGATGCCTTTGGGAGTAGCATTTCGTACTACATTAAAAAGTTCTCGGGATATGATGTTTCGATTATACCTCAGAAGAAGAATCCAAAGATTTGATTCGGCAAGAAATAAAGAATGGAAAAGCCCAGAAATATAATTGTTCTGGGTTTTTTTATGCCTGAATGATATAGATGGTGGGACGTTTGTCCAGATCTATGTTGATTTCACTCCACTCGTGGGCACTTTTGGTCTGGATGAACTCCGTAGGAAGCGTAATATCGCAGGCAATGCACAAACGGGTGCTTTTTTGCAGGGTCCTCACCAATTCCTGGACCAACTTATTGTTTCGGTATGGGGTTTCCATAAAAATCTGGGATTGACCTTTATCTCTTGAGAGGCGTTCCAGACTTTTTATCATGGCTTTACGTTCCTTGTTGTCAATGGGAAGATAGCCGTTAAAGGCAAAATTCTGCCCGTTCATTCCACTGGACATCATGGCCATTAAAATGGAGGAGGGACCTACCAGGGGTACTACTTGGATTCTTCGTTCATGGGCCACCTTGACCACATCGGCGCCAGGATCTGCAATCCCTGGGCACCCTGCTTCGGATAAAAGGCCAATGTTAAAACCATGGATGCAGGGATCTAGATAAGAAGGGATCACGGAAGGGTCCGTATACTTGTTCAGGGATTCTATATGTAAGTCGGGTTGGGATTTGCTAGGGCTCACTTTTTTGATAAAATGCCGAGCTGTTTTCTCATTCTCAACAATATAGTGGTCTATGTTTTCAATGGTGCGCTTAATGGAAATGGGCAGCACTTCAAGCGGGGCATTATCCCCAAGTGTTGTGGGGATCAAATACACCTTGCCCATGACCAAACCCGGTTTAACCTCTTCTTCCATAGGTTTAATTTAGTTTTTTTGCAATTGCCTCACAAGCCATATCGATCATTTGATATACATCTTCAAAGCCATCCACACCTCCATAGTAAGGGTCGGGTACTTCCTTGATGCCTAGATTGACCTCGTCCAAGAGTAATTTTACCTTGCTCATTTCTTCCGAGCTCTTGGCCAGATCTATCACATTGGCCAGATTGCTTCGGTCCATGACATAAATCCAGTCAAACTCCATAAAATCCATCTCGGAGAATCGCCTGCATTTTTGGGTTCGGATGTCAAGCCCATGCTTTTGGGCCACATCAATGGACCTTTGGTCCGGGGGATTTCCCACATGGTAACCGGCCGTTCCGGCGGAATCCACAAATACTTTGCCCGAATCCACTTTGGATTTTAAAATGCCTTCGGCCAACGGTGATCTGCAAATGTTGCCCAAGCAGACCATCAACACCTTGGTTTTCATTATGTATTGGAGGTTAAGAGAACTTTTTGTTCAAGTCTTCGATATACTTTCGGAACTGCTTGTCGGTTTCAGCGAGGTTGTCCACGGTTTTGCAAGCGTGCAATACGGTGGCGTGATCTCGTTTTCCAATTTGTGAACCGATACTGGCCAAAGAGGCCTTGGTGAACTTTTTGGCAAAGAACATGGCCAACTGTCTGGCTTGTACAATATGGCGTTTTCTAGTTTTGGATTGAAGCGTGGCCACATCCATTTCAAAATAGTCGGAAACCACTTTTTGGATGTAGTCTATGGAAACCTCACGTTTGGTATTCTTCACGAACTTTTCCACAACTTGCTGGGCCAGTTCCAAGGTTACTTCACGCTTATTGAAAGAGGATTGTGCAATCAGTGAGATAATGGCACCTTCCAGCTCGCGAATGTTGGTCTTGATGTTCTTGGCCACATGATCAATGATGTCATCGGGCATCTCAACACCATCCCGGTACAGCTTGTTCTTTAAAATGGAAATACGGGTTTCGTAATCCGGACTCTGCAATTCGGCGGAAAGTCCCCATTTGAAACGGGACAGCAACCGCTGTTCAATATCCTGCATATCAACCGGAGCCTTGTCCGAAGTCAGGATGACCTGCTTTCCGTTCTGGTGCAAATGGTTGAATATGTGGAAGAACACATCTTGGGTCCCAGATTTACCGGATAAGAACTGTACATCATCTATAATGAGTACGTCGATCAACTGGTAAAAATGGATGAAATCGTTTCGGGTGTTCTTTTTTACGGATTCGATATATTGCTGGGTAAACTTCTCCGCAGAGATATAGAGTACCGTTTTTTCAGGATACTTGTCCTTTATTTCTACCCCAATGGCGTGTGCCAAGTGGGTTTTTCCCAAACCAACACCGCCAAAAACCAAAAGAGGGTTGAAAGAAGTTCCACCCGGTTTGTTGGCCACGGCCATCCCGGCCGATCGAGCCAATCGGTTGGAATCACCTTCCAGGAAATTCTCAAAATTGTAATTGGGGTTTAGTTGGGATTCTATTTTTATGTTCCGTATCCCGGGAATAACGAACGGGTTTTTCAACTCGGGACTTTTGGAGGTAATGGGCACGTCCAATTCCTGGGGTGCTACAGCAGTACGGTTGGAACTTGGAATCTGTTCGGTGAACGGTTCTTTGTTCCCGTACTTGTTTTCCATTTTAATAATGTAAATCAGTTTTGCATTGCTGCCCAGTTCACGCGTCAAGGCTACCTTTAAAAGCTTTACATAATGCTCTTCCAGCCACTCGTAAAAAAACTTGCTGGGAACTTGAATGCTCAGTGCCTTATCGGTCAGCTTGATGGGCTTGATCGGCTCAAACCACGTTTTGAATGCCTGCGGTTGGATATTATCTTCGATAAAAGCCAAACAGTTGTTCCATACGGAATTAGCAGTAACACTCATGAAGTTTTTCCTCGTTTTTTGTTGGTTAGCAATAACACTTTTAGATGTAACATCTAGGGGTATTTAGATGCCCAATGGATGCGACAAATATGTGAACAATTCTTTTAAAAAAAAAATGAATCGCTCATTGAATATTTTGTTTTTTTTTCGCATGTTACCCAAATGTTAACCAAGTCTCTAATATATAATTTTTCAGTTAAAATATGAGGTTAAATTCGCATTCTTTTCGGGTTCGTTATGGAGAAACCGACCAAATGGGGGTAGTTTACCATGGTAATTATGCACAATACTTGGAAATGGGTCGGGTGGAATGGTTAAGGGCGCTTGGAATCACCTACCGAAGCATGGAGGAGAATGGGGTCATGTTACCCGTAATTTCTTTGCAGATTGACTATAAAAAATCTGCGCTTTATGACGATTTGATTACCGTGGAGACTTCCTTGACCAAAAAACCTTTGGTAAAAATAGAGTTCGATTATAAGATCTATAACGAAGCCAAGGAACTTTTGGCCACGGCCCATACCGTTTTGGCGTTTATGGACAAAAAGACCAATCGACCTATTAAATGCCCCGAATACATTTTGGAAAAACTGGAAAGATGATATTTCCATTAAAGCAAAGTCACTTTATATAGGTATAGGTTAAGTACATTTTCTTGTAGCCTCTGTAAAAAAGCACCGCAGATTAACCTGAACTTGAGTCAGAACTTGAAATTGAGTCAGAACTTGCACTTGCACTTGAGCTTGCAATTGCATTTGGGCTTGCACTTGAGTTTGTACTTGACCAAACTATGGTTCCTCACCCCATTTTCTTGATACGTACATGCTGCATCTCTTCAAAAAACTGTTGCGTTTGTTCCGCTTCACTTTCCCGTACCGAAATAACGAGTTCACAGTCCATCTCCATTTTTTGGGAAACCATATCCAGACCACGCTGCTTGATGCCCCGCATGACCTTATCCATTTCAGGGTAGCCAAACCGCAATTGGAATTTTGTGGTCAGGGTCTTCTCAATGATTTTGGAATCTTCCAGGGCCATTTGCGCAGCAGCACGGTAGGCTTGGATCAAACCCCCGACGCCTAACTTGGTCCCTCCAAAAATTCGGGTCACGGTAACCAGTACATTGGTTACATCAAAGGACTGTATCTGTCCATAGATGGGCATTCCGGCAGAATTGTTGGGTTCGCCATCATCATTGGCGCGATAGGCGTGTTCCTTCTCGCCCAATTGCCATGCATAGCATACATGGTTGGCGGTATGGTGTTTTTTGCGAAGCTCCTCAACAATGGGTTTTACCTCATCCTCGGATTGGATAGGGAAGGCTTGTGCAAAGAATTTGCTTTTCCGGTCTTTGAAGAGAACCTCGGATGAAGGCCTTGCTATGGTTTTGTAGCGATCATCTTCCATTAAAACAAAGCTACAAGGATTATGCTGAATACGGCCAAAACTACTCCGCCCCAGTTTTTCAAGCTAAGCTTTTCCTTGAACATCAGAATCCCCATAAGGGTTGAAAACATGACGATGGCCACATTGTTTAGTGTGAACAGTGCGGCACTTTCCAACATTTCTGAGCGCAGGGCGCGAATCAAAAAGAAGATGGAAAAGTAATTGGGTACCCCCAGCGCTATCCCGCCCAAAATATTCTTCAGGTTGACCCGTAGTGGATTTTTAACGGATTTCACTCCAATAAAGACCAACCCGGTCAAGGCGGCACAACCGAACACCATGGAAGAGAAGAGAGGAATTTCTTGGGAGGTCAGATGCTGTTCCTCAAAATATTTAATGCTCGTATCGATAACCCCTGAACCCAAGAAAACCAAAGCGGGCAATATCAGGTCTCTTTTATGGATGGTGATATGCTGCTCTTTTAGCGAAGCCATATAAACGGCTACAAGGGCCAGTAGAATTCCAATGATCTGCCATGCAGACAAATGCTCTTGATAAAAGAGTACCCCGAACAGTACGGGAATGACCAACGACATTTTAGTGGCCACGGAAGCCACGGATACCCCTGCAACCTGGGCGGTTTTGGCCATCAAGTTGAAAACTGTGATAAAAAGCACTCCCAAGAGTACCGGTCCCACAAACCAAGAAGCTTCGATAATTTTAGATGGTTCTACACGTCCTTCGTAAAGGAGAAGTCCAACGATGCAGGCCACTACATAATTGGTGATGATGGCATAAAGTGTCTGGACCTTGTATACATCAAATAATTTAAAGACCACAAAAATTAGGGTGGAACTCAGAATGCTTAGGGCCAGGTCAATCATTTATAGGTAGTGCTTAAGTTGGGTGATGTCTTCTTGGCCCACCAAAAGGTTCCAGGTTTGGATACCGAGCTCGGCCGCAGCATCCGTGTTCTCTTTGGTGTCGTCCACAAACAAGGTTTCGGATGGGGTTAAGTCGTTTTGCTCCAATACGAATTCAAATATCTCCGCATCAGGTTTGCTCATTCCCATTTCATACGATAGGTAGAACACCTCAAAGGCATCCTTGAACCGATTGAACTTTTCCATTCCCATTTGCTGCTTTACACATTCAATATGTAGGTCATTGGTATTGCTCAAAAGGAAAAGGCGGTGTTGGTTTTCTTCGGCCAATTGTTCCAGAAAGGTAAGTCGCTCATCGGGAAAATCCTTTAAAATGGCATTCCATGCATAGATCAAATCGTGTTCTTTGGCCTCTGGGAAATACCCTGAGACTTGTTCAAGGAATTTCTGGGAATCCAAAGCTCCTTTTTCGTAGGCCAAAAACAATAGGCTCAATTCCGGGGTAACGCCCGAAAAACCAAATTTGATCATTTCCCTTGCTGTGGCAGGTTTGTCCAGGTTGATGAATATATCCCCAAAATCAAGTATTATGTTTTTAATCATGTGTAAAGATGGCTAAAGTGTCGGATAAAATGAGTTGTTCTCTTATGGGTTTGTCGTGAAGTTTCGGTGCGGAGGCCCCACTGCCAAAAACCGATGTTCCAGTAAAGACCCGTGCCTCGTCCCATAGATTTTCATTGATAAAGGTTTGAAGGGTACGTGAACCACCTTCAATAATGATACTGGTTATGGAATGTTGATACAGCACATGGCAAATTTGTGCGGCAATGGCCTTCGAAAAATCGATGATCTCATAAACAATACCTTCGCAATAGCGGGTGACGTCATCGACTTGGGTCAAAACAATGGTCTTTACGGTTTGGTCCATGACATGAAAAGTCGAATCAATTCTCAAATCCCTGTCCAAAACCACCCTCACCGGGTTTTTTCCACTCCAATCACGGGTGGTCAGTTTTGGGTTGTCCTCCAAAACGGTATTGGTGCCTACCAAAATGGCCTGTTCCTGACTCCGCCACTGGTGCACCAGTTGTTTGGAGTAGGGATTGGTGATCCAAAAGGGTTCAGGAGTGGCTGTCCTAAGATTTGGGTCCGGTGCGATAAAACCATCTATGGTCTCTGCCCACTTCAATATAATGTAGGGGCGCTTTTTCTCTTGAAAGGTCAAAAATCGCTTAAGGTGCTCGCGACATTCTTTTTCCAAAATCCCAACAGTGACCTTGCAACCCGCCGCTTCCAACTTTTGGATGCCTTTTCCGGCAACCTTGTCGTGGGGATCTTTGATTCCGATGACCACTTCTGGAATGTGATGTTGAATAATCAGGTCGGCGCATGGAGGGGTTTTTCCATAATGGGAGCAGGGCTCCAAGAGAACATACAATGTAGCTTTGGGAAGCAGGCTTTTATCCTTTACGGAATGAATGGCGTTCACCTCGGCATGGGGGCCACCATAAGGACTGGTATATCCCTCACCAATAATCTTTCCTTCATGCACAATAACACAACCCACCATAGGATTCGGAGCAGTGGTGCCCAGCCCCTTTTCGCCCAGTTCTATGCACCGGAGGATGTATTTTTGGTGTATCTTCACCCAACAAAAATAGAACAATAAAACGCAATATGAAGGATGCGGTGATACGGGAAATAACACCGAAGGACAATGCTCAGGTTGCCCAAGTGGTCCGGAAGGTTTTGGAGGATTTGGGGGTGCCCAAGGTAGGAACAGCCTATGCTGATAAGGCCCTGGATGATATGCATGCTGCCTATGATGTGCCCAAATCCACCTACTTTGTTGTGGAGTATGATGGTAGTATTATCGGTTGTGCGGGAATTGCGCCTTTGGAAAACTACGATGGAAATGTGTGTGAACTTCAAAAAATGTACTTTTTGGAAGAAGCTAGGGGGAAGGGGCTTGGAGCACAGATGATCACGACATGTCTGGAGAGGGCCAAGACGTATGGTTTTGAAGCCTGCTATTTGGAGACCATGCCCTATATGGAATCGGCTCAAAAGCTCTATCAGCGTAGCGGTTTCGAATATATTGATGCCCCCATGGGCAATACAGGGCATTATTCCTGTCCGGTCTGGATGCTAAAAAAACTGTAATGCTACTCCAAGAAGTCAAGACCATTTTTCATAAGGAATTGGATGGTATCTACCCCAAAGAGGAAGTGGACGCTTTTTTTTACCGCTGTATTGAACACTACTTGGGATTGCAACGATTTGTATTGGCGGTGAAACCCAACACTACAGTGACCAAAGAAGACGAGCAGCCTCTGTTTGAAGCTTTGGCACAACTGAAGCAAGAACGACCCCTGCAGTATATTTTAGGTACGGCCCATTTCATGGATATGGAGTTTGCCGTCAATGAAGATGTGCTCATTCCCAGACCTGAAACCGAAGAACTGGTACAATGGATTATGGATGATGTGAAAAATCAGAAATCAGAAAGAGAACATCGGACATCAGAAATAAGAATCCTCGATATCGGAACAGGAAGCGGTTGTATTGCCATTGCCCTCGCCAAATACATTCCCACTGCAAAGGTCTATGCCTTGGATATTTCAGAAAAGGCCCTCAAGGTAGCTCGTAAAAATGCCGAAGCCAACTCTGTGGACGTTACCTTTTTAAAACAGAGCATTCTTGAACCTGAACTTGCACTTGAACTTGTACTTGCACCTGAACTTGCGCCTGAACTTGCACTTGGACCTGAACTTGCGCTTGAACTTGAGTTTGATATTGTTGTATCCAATCCACCTTATGTCAGGGAGTTGGAAAAAAAAGAGATAAAGAAAAATGTAGCCGGCCACGAACCCCACTTGGCACTCTTTGTCCCTAATGAGGACCCTTTGCTGTTTTATAGGGCCATTGCCCATTTTGCCAATAAAAACCTGACCAAAAACGGAAGCTTGTATCTGGAAATCAATCAATATCTGGGAGTTGAAACCCAAGCCCTTTTGAAAGCCCATAATTTTTCGGAAATTGAACTCCGAAAAGACATCTTTGGCAATGATAGGATGATCAAGGCGAATCCCAATCCATGAAAAGTATTTCGGTTTTTTGCGGTAGTAGTAATGGAAATGATACCACCATTGTCCGTGCATCGTATGCATTGGGTACATTATTGGCACATGAACATATCACCTTGGTGTACGGTGGGGCCAAAGTGGGTCTTATGGGGCAGGTGGCCAACGGGGCATTGGATCATCAAGGAGAGGTTATTGGGGTGATTCCCGATTTCCTGCGTTCCAAGGAAATTTTCCATGACAGGATTACCGAATTGATCGTAGTGGGGAGCATGCAGGAAAGAAAAATGAAAATGCACGAACTTTCCGAAGGCACTATTGCCCTGCCCGGTGGATTTGGCACCCTTGAAGAATTGTTCGAGATGGTCACCTGGGCACAATTGGGCCTACACACCAAACCCATCGGTATTTTGAATATTAATGGGTATTATGACAAGCTGTTGGAATTTCTGGATGGCATGGTGGCCACAGGATTATTGAAGCAAGAAAACAGGGATATGCTTTTGGTGGATGAAACTTCCGAAGGACTTCTGGACCAGATGAGAGCATACCAGCCTACGGCAACCCCAAAATGGATTAAAAAAGATCAGATATAGCAAATGAGCAACATCGAACAAAAAATCACATCCCTACGGGATGAACTCCGGGAGCACAACTACAAATATTACGTATTGGACCAACCTTCCATTTCGGATTATGAGTTCGATATGAAACTCAAGGAACTTCAGAAACTGGAAGATCAGCATCCCGAGTTCCATGACCCAACATCACCGTCTTTACGGGTTGGGGGAGCGGTGACCAAGAACTTTGAGACCGTGGTGCATGAACATCGGATGTATTCGTTGGATAATTCGTATTCCAAGGAAGATTTGGAGGATTGGGAAAAACGCATCCAACGTATTTTGGGTGATGTGAAGGTGGAATTTACCTGTGAGCTCAAATACGATGGGGCTTCCATAAGCCTTACCTATGAGGACGGACAATTGGTACGGGCGGTGACCCGGGGAGACGGCTTTCAAGGCGATGAGGTCACCACGAACATCAAGACCATCAAATCGGTGCCTTTGCAATTGAAGGGCGATTACCCACAAAAGTTTGACATCCGAGGCGAAATCATTCTCACTCTCGAAGGTTTTGCCAAGATGAACCAAGAACGTATCGAAGCGGGTGAAGATCCTTACATGAATCCACGGAACACGGCATCGGGAAGCCTTAAACTACAGGACAGTGCCTTGGTGGCCCAACGTCCATTGGAGTGCTTGTTGTACAGCATCACCGGGAACAATTTGGGCATCAACACCCAATTTGAGATGCTGGAAAAAGCAAGGCAATGGGGATTTAAGGTGCCTACCGTGGCCAAGTTGTGCAAATCCACCCAGGAAGTGATGCAGTTTGTGGACTATTGGGACACCCATCGTCATAGTCTGCCCTACGAAACTGATGGGGTAGTGGTCAAAGTGAACAATATCCAACATCAAGAGGAATTGGGGTATACCGCAAAGTCCCCGCGTTGGGCCATGGCCTACAAATTCAAGGCGGAACAGGTATCCACCATACTCAATGAAATCACTTATCAAGTGGGACGTACCGGAGCCATTACACCAGTGGCCAATCTGGAACCTGTATTGTTGGCCGGGACCACAGTAAAACGGGCTTCCTTACACAATGCGGACCAGATTGCCAAGTTGGATGTGCGTGAGGGGGACACCGTTTTTGTGGAAAAGGGAGGGGAGATCATCCCCAAGATTATTGCGGTGGATTTCACGAAGCGATCTACCGATTCAAAACCTACGGAATACATTACCCATTGCCCGGAATGTGGCACGGAACTGATCCGGAAAGAGGGAGAGGCGCAACACTTTTGTCCCAACGACACCGGTTGTCCCACCCAAATTACGGGTCGAATCCAACATTTTATCTCCCGAAAGGCCATGGATATTGAAGGGATGGGGAGCGAAACGGTGGAATTGTTGTTCAAGGAAGGACTGATTGCCAATTATGCCGATTTATATACCTTGACCAAGGAGCAGGTGGTGCCTTTGGAACGAATGGCGGAAAAATCTGCTGAAAATTTGGTGAATGGCGTAGCAGCATCAAAAAGCATCCCTTTTGAAAGGGTTTTGTTCGCTTTGGGAATCCGCTATGTGGGGGAGACCGTTGCCAAAAAATTGGCCAAGGCCTATAAAAATATCGATGCCTTGATGGTGGCCACCCAAGAGGAATTGATCGCTGTGGACGAGATAGGGGAGCGGATTGCGGAAAGTGTGATTCGTTTCTTTGCGGAACCGTCCAATGTGACCCTTGTGGAACGTTTAAAATCCTACGGATTGCAATTCTCACTGTCCGAAGAACAATTGGAAAATCAAACCGATAAATTGAAGGGACAGACCTTTGTGGTGTCCGGCGTTTTTGAAAGCATCAGCAGAAATGACCTTAAAAAACTCATTGAGGACAATGGGGGCAAGGTAGCCTCGTCCATTTCGTCCAAGACCAGTTTTGTAGTGGCAGGCGACAATATGGGACCCAGTAAAAAGACCAAGGCGGAGAGTTTGGGGGTACCTATCATTTCGGAACAAGAGTTTATGGAAAAAGTAAGCATATGATCCCTGAAAACTATCCATCGTTTCAAAAAACCTTAGAGGAAGGTAAGCCTTCAGAAATATGGCCCTTGGCCCTTCAGGCTTTGTGGTATGATGCCAAAGGGGATTGGGAGGCTTCCCACAATATTGCCCAGGATTTGCATACTACTATGGGTAGTTGGATACATGCCTACCTCCACAGAAAAGAAGGGGACGACTGGAACGCCAAATATTGGTATGGTCAAGCGGGTCTTTCTTTCCCCGGATATGGTTTGGAGGAAGAACTACAGCGGTTGGTGGAAGCCAATCTGTAAACAAAAAAATGCCGACTTTTAGTCGGCATTTCCATAGTACTTTAATAAGTATCACTTTGTGATCATTGTTTGAACAGTTTTACGACTTCACTGGAATTGTCATCATACGTCAATTGAAGGAAGTACAGTCCGGCAGGGCCTTTGGAACTGGATAGATCCAAGGTAGTCTGCGGTCCACTGCTTATTTTCCCTTTGGGAACATTGTATTTGTATCCACCGCCATCAGTAAGAATTGCCTTTTTGATGGATCGTCCCTCTGACAAAGTAACATTTATGCTGCTTGAGAAAGGATTCGGATACACGGCCACAACATTTTCAGCTCCGGCCGAAGGATCATCCCCTCCATCATCCTGCGCATTGGGACTCTCCTTGACTTCGCGGTTCACCTTGCCGTTCCAACCTATGTCATCAAAAATGGAAAGGACAATGGGACCAGGATTATCAAAAGAGGCTCCTGTGGACAAAAATGGAACCATGAGTCCGTTGGTTCCACCGACGTAGGTAAAATAATCCAAGTGCGAATAGCTTGAGCCGGGCAACCAAATATCGGTAAGACCTGGAATTTCGCCACCTAAAATATCAGAATCCAATATGGTGAACACCTGGGCACCTTTACCTTGGGTGGTTCCTTTGATTCGGGGTCCTTTGGCGGTCAAGGGGCCGGAAAGGAGCATATCGCCCAATGTTGTGGTAAAATTCCCGTATTTGTTTTCCTTCAAAATGGATTTTCCATCGGCCGAATAGGCCAATCGATCATAAATGGCAGGGAAAACGGGATTGGGAATGCCAAATCCATAATCTCCGATACCCGTTTCATTGTCAACGAACAGGGAGCCGAAGAAGCCCAGTCCATGGCCCAGTTCGTGCAGCACTACAGACTTAAAGTCGTACATGCCTGCAGGAGTGTTGCCATCGGTGCCATAATACCAGTTTGGAAAAACCGTGCTGAAGTTGGCCACAATGTCATAACTGGTGGGGTTTAAATCCTCACCGGTAAGTTTGTCGGCCAAGGCATCGCCATACCAAGTATCTCTTTCCAATCCAAGGGCGTTGGCAAAAACGCTGGTAGGTCCTGCAGAACCCAATACCCCTTCATCCAACGGCTGAAAAACAGCGGCAACATAAATTGGCACATCCGAGGACAAGAGGCTGGCCCATGCATCCACCGCGGATTGGAATGCCGTGGCGGCAATAATAAAATCTTCCACGGGCAGTGTAGGGTCGAAATTATAATAGTCCACAATAAGGTTGGCGCCCGTGGCCGCTTTTTTAGTGTTCGAAGCAGATTTAAGGCTTCCGTTCACCCGTAGACCGGAGCGGGAGTTGCCAATACTGTGGTGGGTTGCCGCAGCGGCATCGGCTGCGTGGATTTCACAGGCAATATCGCCATTGCTGTTTACCGTCAATTCACTGATGGGTCCCGGAAGGGATTGTTGGCTTTGCGCCCATGAAATGGAGGAGATCAAAAGAAAGCTAAAGAGTAGGGATAAAGGAAGATGTTTGGGGTGTGAGGTAAAAATCTTTTCTTTCATATGTAATGGTTTGTGTGATTCCTCTAAAATGTTAAAAATTTAACAAAAAACAAAAGGTTTGTTCCACTTTTTCAGCCAAATACAGCAAAGCGATCACAAAGCTGTATTTCAACGGATAAATCATTGTTTTTGTCTGATGGATGGCCTTGTAAGTTGAAGTCTAAATCCAAGTATCAAGTTCAATGGGGACGGTATTGTCCATTGTCCACTGTTTATTGTCCATTGTCCATTGACCCCTATCCGTCAACTCAAACGGGCCATCCGTCAATTCACCGCCCTGAATTACCGGCAAAATGGGCAAATTGTGGTTTTAACCATAAAACAGTTCATCATGAAATTAAAAAAATTGCTCTACACGGCCCTTTTTGCCCTTATGGTGGTTTCTTGCGGTAAGGACGATGCCCCAAAGCCACCGATCGATAAAAACAATGCCCCACAAATTGAGGGCAAGACCTTCAATGTCAATGAGAACATAACGGACGCCCATGTGATCGGTACCGTGGTAGCTTCCGACGATGACGACGATGACTTGGAATTCTCCATCAGCACCAACGACAATGGTCTATTTGAGATCGGTGCCACGGACGGCAAGCTTAGCTTGGCCGCCAACAAAACTTTGGACTATGCTTCCAAACAGCAACACACCATCACGGTGAGTGTGAGCGATGGGGAGCTTTCGGCAAATGCCAATATGACCATCAATGTCACGGAAGCGGAGCAGACCAACCAGCCTCCTACGTTTGAAGAAGAGGGATATACATTTGAATTGGCCGAAAATACTCCCAATGAAAGTGTCTTTGGCACTTTGGGAGCTTCTGACCCGGATGATGACACCTTGGAATATGCCATGGTCCAAGATGATTCGGGACTGTTCATTGTTTATGGGGAGAGTGGTAGCTTGGCCATCAAAGGAGGGAAATCCCTGGATTTTGAAACGGCACAGCAGCACACCTTCACGGTATCTGTAACGGATAATGTAAACGACCTGGTAGAGGTCCAGGTGACCATTACGGTGACCGATGTGGCTGAGGCCCACCCCGATGACAAGGCTGCCTTTGTGACCACGTGGGAAATACAAAATACTGGAGACAATGTAATTTTAAACCTAGATCCAGAGTATTCCTATGATTTTACCATCAATTGGGGGGATGGTACCGTGGAAGAACTAAGCCCGGAAAACCCCACCACCATTAATCACAACTATGCCACAGCGGGGATTTATAAAGTGGCCATAGTGGGGACTTTCCCTTCCTTTTCAATGGTTGAGGATAATGCTGTTACCGATCAGCTGATACGTATGGACCAATGGGGCACCACGGTATGGCAAAAGTTGGCCCATGCATTTTACAATTGCAAAAATATGATGTATTACGCCATGGACGTGCCTGACCTGACCAATGTGGAAAGCCTGTCGTATATGTTCCGTGGAGCCAGTTCTTTCAATGCGGATTTGAACGGATGGAATGTTTCCAATGTAAAATATATGAACTACATGTTTGCCTATGCAGCTGAGTTCAATTCCAATCTGGATCAATGGAATGTTGCGAATGCGATCACCATGGAAGCTATGTTCAATTTTGCAAGTAAATTTAATGGCAACATAGACAATTGGAAAGTGGGCAACGTTACCAACATGTATGCCATGTTCTCCAATGCCTCTGAATTTAACAGGGACATCAGTGATTGGGAAACAGGGAAAGTGACCAATATGTTCGCCATGTTTGCCTATACTCCATTTGACCAGGATATTAGTGGGTGGGACACCGCAAAGGTCACCGTAATGAGCCTGATGTTTCTGGGAGCCGTCCATTTTGACCAAAACCTTGGTGATTGGGATATTGGTAGCATAACGGGCATGGTACAGATGTTCAATAATGCCGGAATGTCTGCCCAAAATTATGGCAGCACCTTGATAGGTTGGTCACAAAAGATCAGTAAACCACAGAACATTACATTGGGCGCAGTAAATATACCTTATTGTCAGGATGATGCAATTGTTCAAGGTGCCAGGGATATATTGGTTAATTTTGATGGTTGGAATATATTAGGGGATGTAGCTGAAGATTGCGGTATCTAAATTGAACCTAACGGAACCATGGACTGGGAGGCTTTACGGCCTCCCTTTTTTTATGCCACGTAGAGTTGTACATCTTAAGTGGGGTCGAACGGGCAATGGGGTGTACTTACGGGTACTGTCATTTCGAGGGAGTTTGCGACCGGGAAATCTCTTTTTTGATTGCTCAGATTTCTCCCATGCGGTCGAAATGACGAAAAGGGCAACATGTCATTTCGAAATGAGCGTAGCGATTGAGAAATCTCTTTCCTGTATACAGATTTCTCACGTTACCCTTCGACTGCGCTCAGGATGACAGTTCGAAGTGATCCAAAAAAAACGAGATGTCATTCCGCACTTGATGCGGAATCCACCGCAATGCCTTCGTGGATATTCGTGCAATTCGTGTTAAAACCACGAAAACTGAGGAACCAAGTATCAAGTTCAATGAGGACGGTATTGTTTATTGCATATGGTCCATTGATTATGGTTTATTGCCAATTGGTCATTGGAAACCTAAACGGAAATACTCACTCCTTGAGCCGTAGCCTTTTTAGTGGCATCAAAATAAAAATCGATTCGGCCCACATTTAAGCCATAACAGCCTACTTGGTTCACCAATACAGAGTCCCCATTTTGGTTGATGCGGACATCGGGTTTTTCCAAAAAGGTATGGGTGTGGCCACCAATAATCAATTGGGTGTGGCTGGTGCGTTGTGCCAATTGCGTATCGGAAGGGCGTTGAGGGTTTTCATAATCATACCCCAAGTGGGACAAACAGATGATAAGGTCGCACTGTTCCTCTTCCTTGAGTTGGCGTTCCATGTCCGAGGCCATTTCAAACGGGTCCAAATATCGGGTTTCTTTATAGAGACGTTTGGTCACCAGTCCGTCCAAGGCAATGCCGAGCCCATATACGCCAATTTTGATGCCATCCACTACATAGGTTTTGTAAGGTTTCACATAGCCGTCCAGTACCGTGTTGGAAAAATCATAGTTGGCCGATAGCATTTCAAACGAAGCGTAGGGCATTTGGGCCAACAAACCGTCCACGCCATTGTCAAAATCATGGTTGCCAATGGTGGCAGCGTCATACCTAAGCTTGCTCATCAATTTAAACTCCAGCTCGCCCCCATAAAAATTGAAATAGGGCGTGCCTTGAAAGATATCCCCGGCATCAAAAAGCAAGGTGTTGGGATTCTCATTGCGAATCTGCTCCACCAAAGTCGCTCGTCTTGCCACCCCGCCCAAGTTGGGATATTGGGAGTGGGAGGAAGGAAAGGGGTCTATGTGGCTGTGCACATCATTGGTATGGAGAATGGTGATTTTTTTTCCGCCAAGGTTGGAACAGGAGCTAAGTCCCAGTCCGCCCATACCCACCAAAGTGGATGCGGCAGCCGTGTTGGTGATAAAGTCCCTTCGTTTCATTTAATCCAATTGTATAAATCTATCGTCGACCACAGCATTCAAGGTATCCACTTTTCTAAAATGGTCAATGATGGCATTGCGGAGGAAGTAATCAATATCGGTTGTGGAGATAGTGTCCTTAAAAAAACCAATACTGGGGCCACCCTGTACCAGATAGTCCGAGGTGCCCACAAAATAGGTCCGGGTTTCATCAAAGGGCATTCCTTGGATGTTCACGGATTCCAAACCGCCCTTTTTGTCCAAAACAATCTGCATACCCGAAAAAGGATGCCTTCGGGTAGCATTGATCAAAAAGGAAATAAGTTCCCGCACTGCCGAACCACTCATTTCCACAATGGCAATCCGGTTTTCAAACGGCATGACCTCATAGGCATTACGGGCGCTCACATTTCCTTCGGAAATTATGGAACGGACCCCGCCGTAGTTGAGGACCACAAAATCCAGATCATTACCCGTTCTGGATTTGAATAGGGGCGCGGCTTCCTCAAAAACAATGTCGGCCATAAGGTTGCCCATGGAGGTATTGCGTTTGCCATCATCCAACAAAAAGGGTTTTGGGGCATAGGCCAGGGTGCTGTCGAGCACTTCGTTTATCCGGTTTCTGAACGGGGCAACAAAGGATGCAATGGAATCCACTTCCTCCAATGAAGCATTGATGGGAAGCTGTTTCCCTTCAATTTTTGAAAGTTGCTGGGGTCCCTCTTTGCAGGAAACCACAGAACATAATGTTATAAATATAACAAACTGTTTTAATTTTAAAACACTCACCTGCGTATCTTTGTCATGTAGTCTTGGTAGAATATTTACCTTTGTAAAAATGCATAAAATTATGTTTATAAAGGGGCTCCAAGATAAATTTAAGGTTAAATCAGGGCTTAAATATTTAAAGGAGGAAATGGAAAAACCTCCTGTTCCCGTAAATCGGGAAAAGGGAATTACCAACATAGGCTGTATAGTGGATGCCGATAATTTCCAGAATGCGGAGGCCTTTTATGAGTTGATCGGCGAATATTCCCTAAAACCCAATGCCATAAAGATCATTGGATACAAACGGGAATACGACAAAAGCTCCCCTTATGCCATTCAAATGTATTCCGATAGGGATTTGGGATGGAAAGGACAAATAGAGAACGGTTATGTTCTGGAGTTTTTGGGAAGGGAATATGATATGTTGATCAATTATTATGAGGAGGACAACCTCATGATGAAGTTGTTGTCCGTAAAGGCCCAAGCCCGATTAAAAGTAGGTTTGGGAACCCAAGACCCCAAAGTCAATGATTTGATCTTAAGTACACCTTTGAAGGATTTTGAGTTGTTCAAAGGAGAGTTAAAAAAATACTTGAAGGTTCTAAAAGAATTGTAATGGAACAGTTGGTAGGAACGGGCGTTGCTTTGGTAACCCCCTTTACAGAAGATTTTTCGGTTGATGTGAACGCCTTGGAGCAGATTGTGGAGCACAATATCCAAGGTGGGGTAGACTATCTTGTGGTCATGGGGACCACGGGGGAATCCGCTACCTTGTCCAAGGCCGATAAACTTTTGGCCATGGATGTTGTAGTGCGCACCAATGCGGGGAGATTGCCCTTGGTATTGGGAGTGGGGGGAAACAACACCGCTGCAGTTGCGGAGGAATTGAGTACCCTTGACCTATCCGATTTTGACGCCATACTGTCCGTTTCCCCGTATTACAACAAACCTACCCAGGAAGGTATCTATCAACATTTCAAGGCGATAGCAAAAGCTTCCCCAAAACCTATCATACTATACAACGTACCCTCCCGAACAGGAAGCAACATGTTGCCGGAGACCACATTGCGACTGGCCCATGATGTTCCCAATATTATTGGCATCAAGGAAGCTTGTGGGGATATGGTACAGATCGATAAGATCATCAAAGGAAAGCCTGAGGACTTCATGGTTATCTCTGGGGATGACTTTACGGCATTGCCTACCGTTTTGGCGGGTGGCGCAGGCGTGATCTCTGTTTTGGGACAGGGATTGCCCGGTCAATTTTCCAAAATGATCAACCTTGGGTTGGAGGAGAGTGTGGATGAGGCCTATCAAATTCACCACAGCCTGTTGCCTTTGATGCAGCTTATTTTTGAGGAAGGTAACCCTGCCGGGATAAAAAGTGTCTTTGAAAGCCTTGGGCTTTGCGGGTCTACGGTACGCTTGCCCTTGGTGGATGCCACAGCTTCGCTCAAGACCAGAATCGGTACTTTTTTACGGGCAATGGACACGGCCCATGCCTAAATAAAGTTAAAAGTTGCCCAAAACCTTGGTGAGTGGCCATGGTACCCCTTACTTTTGGGTACCAAATTCTTTTTTTAAATCCGTTCATTATCACTAATTTTGCAAAATGTTTTTGAAAATGAGGTCCATTCTCCCTTTTCTGTTTGCGATAGTTTTTCTTTCGTCCTGTAGCGAGTATCAAAAAGCGCTTAAAAATGAGGACGTAAAGACCAAATATGACATGGCCGAAAAACTCTATGAGGAAGGCGACTATAAAAGAGCCGTCCGATTGTTTGAGCAGATTGCCCCAAAGTATGTGGGAAGACCACAAGGTGAAAGGGTGATGTTCTTTTTCGCCGACAGCTACTTCCAGAACAAGGACTATTATCTTTCGGGGTATCAGTTTGAACGTTTCATGAAATCCTATCCCAAGAGCGAAAAGATACAGGAGGCCAGTTTTATGGGGGCTAAAAGCTATTACATGCTTTCCCCGGCCTATTCCTTGGACCAGACGGATACCGATAAGGCCTTGGCCAAACTCCAGACCTTCATCAATACCTATCCGGAATCGGAACATTTTGAAGAGGCCAATACCATGGCCAAGGAGTTGACCTCCAAAAAGGAGAAAAAACAGATAGAGATTGCCAAACAGTTCAATAAATTGGGTGCTTGGGATTATTCCATATTGGTTTCCGCGATTACCGCATTGGATAACTTTGTTTCGGACAATCCAGGTTCCATTTACAGGGAAGAGGCATTGTACTACCGTATCGAAGCTACAGCCACATTGGCACTGAACAGTGTGGACAATAAAAAAGAAGAGCGTCTAAGAGAGGCTCTTGATTCGTATAAAAATCTATTGCGCTATTATCCTGAATCAAAGTTTAAGAAAAAAGCGGACGATTTATCCGATAAGATTCAAAAGGAGTTGAGCACATTTACCGTTATTTCCGATTCCAAATAAATAGTTTTTTTAAAACAGTTGCACATGCAAGATTTGAAAAATACAAAAGCCCCGGTTTCCACAGTGACCTTGAACAGAAATGAGTTCGATGACAAGACCGGGAACATTTATGAAGCCATTTCCATAGCTTCCAAACGTGCCATCCAGATCAATTCCGAGATCAAAAAGGAATTGCTGGAAAAGTTGGAGGAGTTCGCTACGTACAGCGATAGCTTGGAAGAGGTTTTTGAGAACAAGGAGCAGATCGAGGTTTCCAAGTTCTACGAAAAATTGCCAAAACCACATGCCTTGGCCGTATTGGAGTGGTTGGAAGACAAAATCTACTACAGGAATACAGAGAAAGACGCCTAAGAAATGTTGGGCGGTAAAAATATCCTTTTAGGTATTACCGGGGGAATTGCCGCCTATAAGACCACATTTCTGGTCAGGTTATTGATAAAAGCTGGTGCCCAGGTCAAAATAGTGATGACCCAGAGTGCCGGCTCTTTTGTTTCTCCCCTTACGCTATCCACCTTGTCCAAAAATCCGGTGCTCACCGATTTCGTCAAAGAGGAAGATGGTAGTGTCTCTTGGAACAATCATGTGGAGCTCGGTCTGTGGGCCGATATTATGCTCATAGCCCCTGCAACGGCCAATACCCTTTCCAAAATGGTCAATGGGGTATGCGACAATCTGCTTTTGGCCACCTATCTATCTGCTAAATGTCCGGTGTACTATGCCCCGGCCATGGATTTGGACATGTATCAGCACCCTTCTACCAAAGCTTCCATTGAAAAATTGGAGTCATTTGGGAACATCCTTATTCCGGCTGAGTCTGGGGAACTGGCTAGCGGATTGCATGGTGAGGGGCGCATGGCGGAACCAGAAAATATCGTACAGTTCCTTCAGGACCATTTGGCCGAAGGACTGCCACTTAGCGGGAAGAAAGTACTCATCACGGCAGGACCTACCCACGAAGCTTTGGACCCTGTCCGGTTTTTGGGTAATCGCTCTTCCGGGACCATGGGTTTTGAACTGGCCAAAAAAGCGGCCGATTTGGGAGCAAATGTGATTTTGGTCTCTGGACCTACAAACTTATCCATCGGGCACCCCTCCATTGAACTGAAGAGGGTCACTTCGGCCCAAGAAATGTACGATGCCTGCCATAAACACTATGCCAAAATCGATATTGCCATTTGTGCAGCGGCTGTGGCCGACTATCGCCCCAAGCATGTGGCCAAGGAGAAAATGAAAAAGAAGGAAGGAGATTTGCATATTGAATTGGAGCGGAATCCGGATATTCTTCTTTCATTGGGAGAAAGTAAGACCCATCAGTTTTTGGTCGGATTTGCTTTGGAGACGGAAAATGAACTTGACAATGCCAAAGGCAAACTGCAGCGCAAGAATCTCGATGCCATTGTACTGAACTCCCTTAAAGATGATGGGGCAGGTTTTGGTGGGGCCACCAATAAAATTACCTTCATTGATAAGAATTTGGGGATAAAAACGTTTGGATTGAAGACGAAGCCCGAAGTGGCCTCGGATATTTGGGAAGAAATCATTGCAGCGATCCATGCGTAACATACTAGTGTTCACTTTTTTTCTATTTGTTTCTTTAGCGGTTTCCGCGCAGGAACTCAATTGTGTGATTACGGTCAACTCGGACCAAGTGGGTCAGACCAATCAGCAGATTTTTAGGACATTGGAACGTTCATTGAATGATTTTGTGAACAACACCAAGTGGACCAATAGGGTCTATCGGGAGAACGAAAGGGTCAGTGCCCGGATGTTCATTACGGTGACCCAGTACGAATCCGATCGTTTTGAGGCCAATATCCAGATACAATCTTCCCGCCCGGTGTTCAATACGTCTTATGAGAGTCCGGTTTTCAATTATAAAGACGATGCCTTTAATTTCCAGTACCAAGAATTTCAACCGTTGGTGTACAACCCCAATGTGTTCGATTCCAACTTGGTAGGAGTCATCTCATACTACGTCTATGTGGTCCTGGGCTTGGATGCCGATACATTTTCCTTGGAAGGAGGAAGTGACCATTACCGAAAGGCCCAAAACATTGTTACCCAGGCGCAGGGTTCCAACTACAGTGGATGGAGCCAGGAAACTGGGGAACGCACCCGTTTTGAGTTGGTGGACAACCTTATGAGCAATTCGTTCCGGGAATACCGTATTGCCATGTACAATTACCATAGAAAGGGACTGGATATCCTTGGGGATAACAACAGCACCGGAAAGCAGGTGATCGCTGGGAGTCTTCGTTTGTTCGAGACCTTGATCAAAAGACGCCCCAATGCCTTCTTGATCCAGACTTTCTTCGATGCCAAATCGGAGGAAATCCAAAATATCTTTTCCGATGGTCCCAAGATTGATATTGTAAAGCTCAAGGAAACCTTGAACAAAGTGGCCCCATTTTATTCCAATATCTGGAACGAAATAAATTACTAGCGCAGTTCTCCAAAGACATTTATCTTTACGGAGAAAATTTTCCAATTTGCTAGCAAATCTTTCCATCCAAAACTATGCTTTGATTGACGACGTCAATGTCACCTTTTCCAATGGTTTTACCACCATTACAGGGGAGACAGGGGCAGGGAAATCCATTTTGTTGGGAGGTCTTTCCTTGGTTTTGGGCAAACGAGCCGATTTATCTTCACTCAAAAACACGGAGCAGAAATGTGTGATCGAGGCAGAATTCGACATCTCCAAATATGGATTGAAGCCTTTTTTTACGGAAAGTGACCTGGACTATGAGGACAGGACCATTGTGCGTAGGGAGATTTTGCCCAGCGGTAAGTCAAGGGCTTTTGTCAATGATACCCCGGTTACTTTGGATGTGCTCAAAGCATTGGGCGATCGGTTGGTGGATGTGCATTCCCAGCACCAGACCCTCCGTTTAACGGAAAACGATTTTCAATTGAAGGTGGTGGATGCACTCGCGGCAAATTCAGAAAACCTACAGCAATACAAGGTCCATTTGGGCCAACATACCAAGGCTTCAAAAGAATTACGGGAATTGGAGGATTTTCAATCCAATGCCGATAAGGAGCACGAGTACAATAGCTTTTTGTTGAAAGAATTGGAGGAAGCCAAGTTAAAACTTGGAATGCAGGAAGAGCTGGAGGATGAATACGAGCAGTTGAGCAATGTGGAGCAGATCATGGAGCATCTGGCGGCCGGATACCAGCTTCTGAATGAGGAACAACTGGGGATTTTGGGACGTTTGGCCGATTTGAAACGGGCCTTTCAAAGCCTGTCAGGTTTTGGTTCCGCCTATGCATCCCTCAACGAGAGGATTCAGTCTGTCCTGATTGAGACAGACGATATTGCCACGGAATTGGAAAACATGAAAGATGCAGTGGAGGCCAATCCGGAGCGTTTGGAAACCGTCAATGGACAATTACAGCAGTTGTACGACCTACAGAAAAAGCACCATGCGGCTACTGTGGAAGAACTTATCGCCATACGGGAAGAACTGTCCCGAAAAGTGGAAGCGGTCGCTAATATTGAAGCAAAGATTGATGCCAAACGAGCCGAGGTTTCACAAATCACCAAACAAGTGGATGATTGGGCCGGAAAAATAAGTAAGGCCCGGCAATCGGTAATTCCGCAACTTAAAGATATGTTGCAAGAGAACCTGTCCGACTTGGGTATGCCTTCAGCAAGTTTTAAGATTGAGGTAAATCCGACCGATACCTTCAAAGCAAACGGCAAGGACGATTTGGTCTTTTTGTTCTCGGCCAATAAGGGTTCGAACTACGGAGAATTGAAAAAGGTAGCTTCAGGCGGGGAACTGTCCCGGATCATGCTCACCATAAAGTCCATTCTGGCCACTTACGAACAATTGCCCACCATGATGTTCGATGAAATCGACACGGGGGTTTCCGGGGAAATTTCAAACAAAATGGGAGAGATCATGCGACAGATGAGCAAGACCATGCAGGTATTTTCCATCACCCACTTGCCCCAAGTGGCCTCAAAGGGCCAGCATCAATTTAAAGTGTTCAAGGAAGAGCAGGAGGGGAGTACCAGTACCCAAATGAAAAAGCTCAGTGTTGACGAACGTGTCCAGGAATTGGCCGAGATGTTGGGAGGCAAGTCCCTGTCCGAATCGGCCTTGGCCCATGCAAGGCAGCTTTTGCAGTAAGGGTATAGACCATACATTTGGCCAAAAAGCACAAAACTTCAAAATAGAATAAATATCTTTGTCGCAGAACCAACAATAGCAAAACACCTATGGCGTATAATCTTTTAAAAGGAAAAAGAGGAATTATTTTTGGAGCTTTGGATGAGAATTCCATCGCTTGGAAAACCGCAGAGCGTGTGCATGAGGAAGGCGGTACATTTGTACTGACCAACGCACCCATTGCCATGCGAATGGGACAGATCAAGGAATTGGCGGCGAAGACCAATTCAGAGATCATCCCTGCCGATGCCACCAATGAGGAGGATTTGAACAACCTTGTGGAAAAGGCTACGGAAATCTTGGGCGGAAAATTGGATTTTGTACTTCATTCCATAGGAATGTCCGTGAACGTGCGCAAAGGAAAGCATTACACCGATGAGAACTACGATTTCACGGCAAAGGGCTGGGACGTTTCAGCGCTTTCTTTCCATAAAGTGATGCAGAGTCTTTACAAGGCCGATGCCATGAACGAATGGGGTAGTGTAGTGGCCTTGACCTATATGGCGGCCCAACGGACTTTCCCAGATTATAATGACATGGCCGATAACAAGGCCTATCTGGAATCGGTGGCCAGAAGTTTTGGCTATTTCTTTGGGAAAGAGAAAAAAGTAAGGGTAAACACCATTTCACAGTCTCCTACGCCCACTACGGCCGGACAAGGAGTGAAAGGATTTGATGGTTTTATCAACTATGCCGAAAAAATGTCGCCCTTGGGTAACGCTTCGGCCGATGATTGTGCCAATTATACCGTGAGTCTTTTTTCCGATCTCACCAAGAAGGTGACCATGCAGAACCTCTTCCATGATGGAGGGTTCTCCAACACAGGGGTAAGTCAAGAGGTAATCGATGAATTTACCAAGTAACTAACCTAGACCAAAGAGGTTTTCGGTTGTCACATCGAGCGCAGTCGAGATGTATATTACGTATTCAGGATTTTTAAAGCGTTCTCGACTGCGCTCGAACTGACATCAATACTTTTATGAACACTCTTTTCTCCATAGTGGTTCCCGTGTACAACAGGCCCGACGAAATTCGGGAGTTGTTGGAAAGCCTTTCCGAACAGACCTTTCAGAAAGATTTTGAGGTGGTCATCGTCGAAGATGGCTCTTCGGACAGTTCTGAGGATGTGGTAAGGACTTTTCAGGATGCCCTAGCCATTTCCTACTATTACAAAGAGAATTCAGGGCCGGGGGACTCCCGTAACTTTGGTATGCAAAAGGCCAAAGGGAATTACTATATCATCTTGGATTCAGATTGTATTTTGCCCAAGCAGTACCTCACAGAAGTGGATAAAGAGCTCGAGAGGGAATTTGTACACTGTTTTGGCGGCCCCGATGCTGCGGACGCATCGTTTACCACGGTACAAAAAGCCATCAACTACGTAATGACATCGTTTTTTACCACCGGGGGCATCCGTGGTGGGAAAAAGTCCGTGGGAAAGTTCCAACCGCGTAGCTTCAATATGGGAATTTCCAAGGAAGCTTTTGAAAAAGCGGGAGGATTTGGACGTATCCATCCCGGGGAAGACCCAGATTTGACCTTTCGGATTTGGAAGGCTGGATTCGATACCCGTTTGTTTCCCCATGCTTATGTGTACCACAAAAGACGTATTGACTGGAACAAATTCTACATTCAAGTGAACAAGTTTGGAATGGTGCGCCCCATTTTGAACCTTTGGCATCCGGGCACGGCCCGTCCAACCTATTGGTTTCCCACTTTTTTTATGTTGGGACTCTGTGTATCCCTTGTATTGGCCTTGATGGGAGTTTTACTGCCATTGGTGTTGTACGGCTTCTATTTTTTACTGCTGTTTGTTGATGCCTTGCTCAAGAACGCGAACCTAAAAGTGGCTATTTTGGCCCTATTTGCGGCGTTGACACAGTTTACAGGATATGGAATAGGTTTTTTCAAGTCCACAATCTTGCTTACATTTAGTAAGAAGGAACCTGAGGAATTGTTTCCAAAGCTGTTTTTTAAGAAGAAGTAAAAAGTGTTCAAAAAACTATTGCACGGCCTCAATCAAAGAAAAGTGAAAGTGTTTTCACTGTTTTTGCTGTGCTCTTTTTTGGCTTGGTTTCTCAGCAATCTGTCTGAATCCTATGAATCCAGGGCCGATTTTACCATCAACTACAGAAACCTTCCCGATACACTTTTGTTGGGCAAGAATTCGGAAAACACCCTGGAGGCCAAGTTGAAGACCAGTGGGTTTCAGTTTTTGTACTTTAATTTTTTCAAGAAGCGTATCGATTTGGATGTATCCCAAGTGACACATCAAAATGGGAATTATGTGCTGACCGAGGCTACTCTAAAAAAACAGATAGAGCAACAGTTGTCCCAAAACATTTCACTTATGGATTTGGGGCGGAATCAATTGAAGGTCGACCTTTATCAAGTGGTGTCCAGGGAAGTGCCCATAAAAGCGGATGTAAGCCTTCAATTTGAACAAAACTACATATTGGACGGAGCGTTGGAAATCACCCCAAATCATGTGGTGGTCAAGGGTCCGGGAAATGAAGTGGACACTTTGAAGTCCATTGTAACGGGACCTCTTCAACTGGCAAACCTATCGGCTGACTTTTCAAGGGAAGTCCCTTTGATTTTCCCCAAGGGATTGGACAATACCATTTTCTCCAATGGAAGGGTCAATGTCTCGGGAAAGGTGGTGCGGTTCTCCGAGAAAGTGTTTCAGGTGCCCGTTCAAGTAGTGAATCTGCCCGAAGGGTATCAGGTAAAAACCTTTCCCAATGTGGTAACGATACTTTGTAAGGCCACTGTGGACCAATTAAAAGAGCTGTCCCTCAACGACTTCGGGGTTACTGCGGATTATGGGCAGTTGAATGGGACGGATAAGAACACACTCTTTCTTAGATTGAGCAAAAGCCCAGAAAATGTGTACGATGTTAAACTACAGGAACCCTCGGTGAACTTTGTATTGGAACAGGAATGAAGATAGTTGGGCTTACAGGAGGTATAGGAAGTGGAAAAAGCACCGTGGCGAAAATGTTCATGGATTTGGGTGTTCCGGTCTATGATTCGGACCTTGAGGCCAAAAAGTTGATGAACTCTTCAAAAGAATTGAAGGAAAGGATCATAAATATACTCGGCGAGGATGCATACCAAGAAGATACGCTCAATAGGTCGTTCATTGCCCATAAGGTGTTTAACGATTCCGTATTGTTGGAGCAATTGAATGGGATAGTGCACCCCGCGGTCCGGAAGCATTTTTTGGATTGGTCGGATATGCAGAAGGCTCCATATGTTATTCAGGAAACTGCGCTTATTTTTGAGAATGGCTCCCAAGACCAATATGATTTTGTTGTTTTGGTGACTGCTCCGTTGGATATGAGATTGCAGCGGGTCATGGAACGGGACGGGGTTTCCGAAGGGCAAGTACTGGAGCGGATGAAAAACCAAATGGAGGATGCCCAAAAGTTAGACCTAGCTCATTTTTGTATCGTAAATACAGATTTGGAAACCACAAAGAACAAGGTTGGAGAACTTCACGCCAGACTTGTAGCCTTGAGCTCTTCATAATTTTAACATTTTTGTTAAGGTTAGGTTAAACGGCCAAAGGTCTAAATGTTAAATATTTAATTTTGACCCAATGAACAAGAAGCTATTCGTTCTTCTCGTCATTCTTATGAGTATGTCCCTGGTGGGGATCATATTCGTTCAGGTGTATTGGATACGGACATCCATAAACGACAAGGAAGAACAATTTTCAAGGACAGTCACGGATATATTGGACAAAGTGGCCAGTAGGGTGGAGATGAAGGAGATGAAGGACTATTCCGATCGTTTGGCTTCACTTGTGGATAGTATTGGTCAGCCCAAAAGTACCCAGTTCAGGAATTTTTTGTTCGTGGACCGGGATTTAAACTCTGATGAGATTCTTTTTTATTCCCACGGAATCCTTGAGGAAGATTACAATATAACATCTACGTTCTTTGATAACATAGGCGGAGAGGAAGATACCACTACGTTTAGGAACTATACCAGCAAGCGGACCAAGGCCATATTTAAGGAAGAATATGGATTGGATGGAAAGAGTTATAGTTTAACCCCCATTCAGAGGGCGGAAAAAATTGGTGGACTCTCCAAAATCGACAAGGCGGCATGGGAAGATGTCTTTATGGAATATGCCAAGACCAGACCCATTCACAAAAGGATATCCAACAAAGAATTGGAACTTTTGTTGAGTCAAGAGCTGAAAAACAGGAACATCGATATTGATTATGAGTATGGGGTGTATAGTCAAGGCTACCCTACCAAAATCAGATCCAAGAAGTTCAAGTTTTCCGGGACCAAGATGTATAAAGCCCCAATTTTCAAGGACAGCGAAGGATTTACCAATTTTTCAATACTGCTGACTTTTCCTAAGATGGATAAGTTCTTGTTCAGTTCCATAATGGGAATGGCCCTATTGTCCTTGATATTCACTTTGGTGATTTTGGTGGCGTATTCCAGTGCGATATACCAGTTGATAAGGCAAAAACAGATATCCGAGATTAAATCGGATTTCATCAACAATATGACCCATGAGTTCAAGACTCCCATTGCCACCATCAATCTGGCCGTGGAAGCCATTCGTAACCCGAAAGCCATAGAGGATAAGGAAAAAGTATTGCGGTATCTGGGGATGATCAGGGACGAGAACAAGCGTATGCACGCCCAAGTGGAAAATGTGCTGCGCATATCCAAATTGGAGAAAAACCAGTTGGATATCAGTAAGGACAGGGTAGACATGCACGACATTATTGGTGATGCCATTGCACACGTTGAATTGATAGTCCAAGATAGGGGAGGTTATGTGAACGCCCATCTTGATGCGGAAAGGTCAGAGATTTTGGCCAATGACATGCATATGACCAACGTCATCGTGAACATTTTGGACAATGCCATAAAATACTCCCCAGAGTCTCCTAAAATAGATGTGTACACTGAGGTGGTGAAAAATAATATCATCATCAAGGTGGAGGACCAAGGAGCGGGGATGAGCAAGGCCGTACTCAAAAAAGTTTTTGAGAAATTTTACCGGGAACATACCGGTGACATACATAACGTAAAGGGCCATGGATTGGGATTGGCCTATGTAAAAAGAATAACAGACGACCATCAAGGCGAGGTTTATGCAGAAAGTGAAAAAGGAAAAGGAAGCACCTTCTTCATAAAACTCCCACTAATTTAAAAGCAAACTATGGAAACAGAAAAAAAGAAGATATTATTGGTGGAGGACGACCCAAATTTTGGGATTGTCCTAAAGGATTATTTGTCCATGAACGACTTTGATGTGGTTCTCGCCAAAAACGGAATGGAAGGTTTTGAAAAGTTCAAAAAGGACAATTATGACGTCTGTATCTTGGATGTGATGATGCCCTATAAAGATGGATTTACCCTTGCCAAGGAAATCCGTGAAAAGAATGAGAACGTTCCGATCATATTCCTTACCGCCAAGACCATGAAAGAAGATGTACTCAAGGGATATAAGGCCGGTGCCGACGATTACTTGAACAAGCCTTTCGATTCGGAGGTGTTGTTGATGAAACTTAAAGCCATACTTCAAAGAAAGGCATCCAGCACTTTGGCGGACAGCAAGCAATTTGAGTTCCAAATTGGAAACTTCCACTTGAATTCCAAGCTGCGGTTTCTAAAATTCAAGGATGAAGAGCCTATTAAACTCTCTCCCAAGGAAAATGAACTCTTGCGTTTGTTGGCTTTGCATGAAAACGATTTAATGCCCCGTGAATTGGCATTGACCAAAATCTGGAGGGACGATAATTACTTTACTTCCCGAAGTATGGACGTATATATCGCGAAGCTTAGAAAATATCTAAAACGTGATGATACGGTAGAAATCCTTAACATTCACGGAGAAGGATTCAGATTGGTCATCAAGGCTGAAAATCAATAAGAAAAAATCTTTAAATGGTTATAAAGCCGTCCGTTGGGCGGCTTTTTTTGTGCTGAAAATTGCCGGGGTTTATACGAACAAGTATACCAAGCACACGGAAAGCATCCCCACAACTGATAAAATAGTGGTCATGACGGTCCAAGACCTGAAGGTCTGCTTTTCTGTAATACCCAAGTACTGTCCCACCAACCAAAAGCCGCTATCATTCACATGGGAAAAAATACTGGCGCCAGAGGCAATGGCGATGACGATGCAGGCCAACTCCACAGAATTTAACTCCGTATTGACCAGCAAGGGGGAAACCAATCCGGCGGCGGTGATCATGGCCACGGTAGAAGACCCTTGGATGGCCCGAACAATGGCAGCACTGATATAGGCGAAGATGAGAATTGGAATTCCGGCATTACCCAATGATGTGGCCAAAAGTTCCCCAGCTCCAGTATCGGTCAGGACCTGTTTGAAGACACCTCCGGCACCTGTCAACAGTATAATGGTCCCTGCCGGGGTCAAGGATTTGGTCGATATCTTAAGAAGCTGATCTTTGGAAAACCCTTTGCGGATACCAAATACATACCATGCCAGCAAATTGGCAATGATCAAGGCTGAAAAAGGATGGCCCACCAAAGCGATGAAGTTCAAAACGGATGCATCCACCCTGAACGTCCCAGCTGAAAACAAGGTATTGGTGAGAATCAATACGATTGGAAGGCCTATGATCCATAGCGTCTGACCAATGGGGGGAAGTTCAACAGATTGTTGGTCTTCAATCTGTTTTGGCGCTTCCACGAATATTCTTTTGGAGATGTACTTTCCAAATACCAATCCCGCAATCAATGCCGTGGGGATTCCAGCCAGAAAACCCATTAAAATGACCCAGCCCAAATCCACTCCTATGATATCGGCTACGGCAATGGGTCCCGGAGTAGGGGGAATGAAGGCATGGGTTATTGCCAATCCGGCCAAAAGCGGAATGGCATATAGCAATAGGGACTTCCCGGTCTTTCGTTGCAAGGCATAGATCATGGGCACCAGAATAATAAAAGCCACATCAAAGAAAACAGGAATGGCAATCAAAAAACCGGATACGACCATGGCGGCAGGGGCATTTTTCAACCCAAATTTGGAAATCATGAAGTCTGCAATGGTCTTAGCGCCACCAGATGCTTCCAAGATGCCCCCAAAAATGGCCCCCAGACCCACTACTGTGGCTACAAACCCAAGTGTGCCACCCATCCCTTTTTGAATGGTGTCTATCATTTGCTTGGCATCCAATCCTGCAATCAATCCCACGGCAATACTCCCAATCAAGAGTGCTATAAAAGCATGTATACGGAGCTTTAAAATCAAAAAAAGAAGAATGGCAATGCCTGCAATCACGGCGATAAACAAATTGGTATCGGTCATTTGAGCTGTTTTAGGACTTCTTGCACAATTAGATCGGGTTTTTGCGCTATGGATACGGAAATGGCCCTGGAGGGAGGTTCCAAGGCTTCAAATTGGGTCTTTAATAGGGCGATGGGCATAAAATGGTCTTTTCGGTTTTTCAAACGGGACTTGACCAAATCAAAGGAGCCGTTCAGGTAGATGAACTGTATACCACTTCCCATGCCGGCCCTTAAGAGACTACGATAGGTTTTTTTCAATGCCGAACAAGCTATCACAGCTCCCGTATCCTGTTCTTCCAAGGCCAATTGGTTTAATTTTAGGAGCCACCCTTTCCGGTCGTCATCATTCAACGGCTTGCCCGAAGCCATCTTTTTTATATTTTTTTCGGGATGAAAGTCATCCCCATCAAAAAAAGGATACCCCAATTGTTCCGAAAGCAGCTTGCCCACGGTGGTTTTACCCGTACCGCTGACCCCCATGACCACAAGCACCTTAGTCTTGGTCATGGTGAAGGCTTTTTAATCGGTCCGATACCGCGGCAAGAATATCCGTTGGTTTTGTATCGTGGTTCACCCAGAGTATGTTTTCGTTTTTTCGTAACCAAGTCAATTGCCGTTTAGCAAAGCGTCTGGTGTTCTTTTTAATTTCGGACACGGCAATTTCCATGGAACAGTGTCCATCAAGATATTCAAAAAGTTCTTTGTAACCAACTGTTTGTAGCGCATTTAGATGTTTGTGGGGATGCAATTTTTTGGCTTCTTCCAATAATCCAGCTTCCATCATCAGGTCAACGCGGGTGTTGATGCGGTCATAAATGGTTTCCCGTGGCGCTTCAATGCCTACATACAGGGTTTTGAACGCTCTCTGGGGTTTGTTTTGGTTCAAAAAAGAGGAATAGGGCTTGTTGGCGGTGATGCAAACCTCCAGTGCCCGTATCAAGCGATGCGGATTTTCCAGGTCCACTATGTGATAATAGACAGGATCTCTCTTTTTTAATTCGTCCTGAAGACTTTTTAAACCCTCCTTTTCCAATTGTTTATTAAGGGATTCGCGGGTTTTGGGAGATACTTCCGGGAATTCATCCAAACCAGAGACCACGGCGTCCACATACAATCCGCTTCCGCCTACCATGATGGCCACATCCATTTTTTGGAACAGCCTGCCTAACAACGCAATGGCTTCTTTTTCAAAATCCCCTACCGAATAAGGCTCGAAAATGCTTTTGTGTTGGATAAAATGGTGTGGAACGGCATTCAATTCCTCGGAAGAGGGAACAGCTGTACCGATTTCCATCTCTTTGAAAAATTGTCTGGAATCCGCTGAAACAATTTCACTTTTAAAGTGTTTGGCCAAGAGGATTCCTAGGGCGGTCTTTCCTATGGCCGTGGGTCCCACTACCGCTATCAGTACTTTGGAGCTCATAAAGAATGACCACAATTATAACAATGCGTGGCGTCATCACGATGCCCCTCTACGGAACAGCTGGGACACGCCTGGGTGTTTACATGGACCATGTTTTGGTCATCTGCCTGCCCCTTTTTACCGCGGGAAAACTCGGCGGTGACAATCCCTGTGGGCACAGCAATAATGCCATAACCCAAAATCATGATTACGGTGGCCAGAAACTGCCCTAAGCTGGTCTGCGGGGCAATGTCGCCATAGCCCACAGTGGTCAGGGTTACAATGGTCCAGTAGATGCTACGGGGAATACTGGTGAAACCAGCCTCATCCCCTTCAATAAGGTACATTAAAGTGCCCAATATGACCGAGAGGATCAGTACTACATAAATAAAAACGGCAATCTTGGTACGACTGGCCTTTAAGGCCGATTGCAGCTGTGACGCTTCCCCAATGAACTTAACCAATTTTAAGATCCGGAAAATACGCAATAGGCGAAATGCCCGTACGGCCAAAAGCACTTGCGAGCCCGCCAAAATATAGCTGATGTATAAAGGTATAGTGGAAATAAAGTCGATGATGCCGTAAAAACTGAAGATATACTTCCATGGTTTTTTTATACTGATGACACGGGCGATGTATTCCAAAGTAAAGAAGATGGTGACACCCCACTCCAAGGTCAGCAGTGTTTTGTGGTAGTGCTGGTCAATGCTCTCTACGCTTTCCAGCATTACCAAGATTACGCTAAGAATGATCAAAAAGAAGAGGGCGATGTCGAACAATCTTCCCATTGGGGTATCCGCTTCATAGATGATTTCATGAAGTTTCATTCTCCAACTGGGCTGTTCATTCTGTTCTTTCAAGGCGAAGGGGTTAACGCTATGGTTTTGATCCTATGGTTCTTCCGTAAATAAGATTCAATGATAAATGTGGTGTTTTCATCACTCGGCATGGTCGTCATTATGGATTCCAATATATGAATATTATTCATTTGATGATTCAGCTCCACATATCCAAAACCTTGAAGTTGACCATTTTTGATAAGTATGAAACTGCGTTCCCCAGTTTCCCTGCCTCGATCCACAAGCACCACGTCCTTGCTGTGTATGCTATAGGTATTGAAGGCAGAAGAGGCCTTTTCATTGCAGTTGTGTATGGTTTCCTTGGTATCACCGCCCCCTGCTTTTTTATCTAAGGAAGAGGGGCAGAGGTCAAACTCGGACTGTATCCGATCCAAAAAACTCTTGGCGGAGGCAATTCCGTTGAACCGTATCTTTTGGGTGGCTTGGGAAGTGCCATTTTCGATACCCAAAGTAATATGCCCTGAACCATTTTGGTTGAAGCTTACCACATGGGAAAAGAGTTTCCGTTTCTTGTTGCCGTTATGTCGCGGGTTGGTCTTCCGTAGTTCTTGGTACTCTTTCAAGAGGGCGATCAATTCGCTGCCCGTAGGCTCGTACGACACTCTTTTGGTCTCCTTTTGGAGTTTCCGGGCCAGACCTCCCACATTGGTAAAATGTTGGTTGACCCTTTTTTTGATGTTTGTGGTCTTTCCCAGAAAAATAATATCCCCCTCTTTGTCGTGCATGTAGTATACCCCAGTTTCAGAGGGCAGTGAAACAACCATATCCAGTTGGTTGGGGGAGAGCTCGCCATGGGCCGCTTCGCGAATGACCTCTTTGATGATGCCCTTATCGGAATCCTTGTTCAACAACAGCTTAAAAAGTTTAACGGTAGCAATGGCATCCCCATTGGCCCGGTGACGGTCGCTCATGGGAATCCCGAGGGAACGTGCCAATTTCCCCAAGCTGTGCGATTCTGCATCGGGAATCAATTTTTGGGACAGATCTACCGTACACAAGGTTTTTCGCTGATAGTCGTATCCCAAACGCCTGAATTCCGTCCTTAGGATACGATAATCAAATTGGGCGTTATGGGCCACCAAGATGGTCCCTTCCGTAATTTCCACGATTCGTTTGGCCACCTCATGGAATTTTGGGGCGGAACGAAGCATTTTATTGTTGATTCCCGTTAGCTTGGAGACAAAGGGCTGGATTTCCCGTTCTGGATTGATCAAGCAGATGAATTTGTCCACCACTTGGTGCCCATCAAACCGGTGGATGGCAATTTCCATGATACCTTCCTCATTGTATTTTCCTCCGGTACTTTCAATATCGAGTATGGCGTACATGAAACTGCTTTGCTGTTTTATGAATAGTTTCTGGTTCCAAAGATACTACTTCCAATACGTACCATGGTGCTTCCTTCCTCAATGGCCAGGTTGTAATCCCCGCTCATGCCCATGGAGAGCACCGAAATACCGGAAAGCTCTTGCTTAAGGGTGTCAAAAATTACCTTGAGATGGGCAAATTCCTTCCGAATCTGTGTTTCATCCGAAGTATAGGTGGCCATACCCATCAATCCTACAATCTTTATATTTTCCATGGCTTTGAAGGTTTCGGATTGCACAAGTTCTTGCAACTCCGATTCGTCCAGTCCAAATTTGGTGTCCTCTTCCGCAATGTGCATTTGTAGCAGACAAGGGATGACCCGGTGGTGCTTTTGGGCCTGTTTGTTGATTTCCTGCAACAACCGAAGACTGTCCACACCATGGATCAAGGATACGAATTCGGCCATATATTTTACCTTATTGCGCTGCAAATGGCCAATCATATGCCACTCAATGTCCTTGGGAAGTGTTTCCCACTTTTGGGTCATTTCCTGTACTTTGTTTTCACCAAATACCCGTTGTCCGGCCTCATAGGCTTCCAATATGGCTTCATTGGGCTTGGTTTTGGAAACTGCTACCAAGGTTACGGAATCTTGAAGGTCGGTTTTTAATCGATTGAGATTTTCTGTTATTGACATGTTGGCAAAATTAACAAAGGATGTCCAATTGGACATCCTTTACTCATTAAGATTGCATTGTGACTCTTTATTGGCAAGAGTCTAATCTGCCAACTTAATACAAATATTCGAATAGAATTTATCACTCTCTGGTTGATAGTGGATATACATGACCCGGTTATTGGAAACCACGGTTTCTTTACCGGTACCATCAACAATGCGAATTGAATTTTCCAAAGCTTCAATTTTTGTGGACTTTTGGTCAAAGTCAATGGTGTTCTTAACAAACTCGACTTTACCATTGCTTTGATTTTTGTGGCCAAAAACACCACGTTCAATGAAAACATGCTTCACGCTTGATACGGGATGTTTTTGTAAAAAATCCTGGACTTCTTCTTTGGAAATTTGCCCATGAAGGGCACTTGTGGCCGGTAAAATAGTTGCGGCAAACAAAATGATAATCTTACTCATAATGAATCAATTTGGTTAAACGATAAATTAAATGAGGTCGATTAAAAGAATGTTGGGCAAACAATGAAGGTTACCTGTGGACTAATTTAAACATTTTTTTGGGTTTTGTGAAACCAAATTGTCTTTTGACCAACAGGTGGCTGCGTCTTGCCTCCTTCAAAACGCATAAATTGCCAAACCACTCCGAAGTTTAGGCTCAATGTATGTACTCTTTGGGGGCATCACCAAACCGGCATCGGCAATGGCCTTGATTTCCTCTATGGTTATGGGCATCATACTAAATCCCACCGCAAATTTCCCCTCATCCACACTTTCCTTCATCGCAATGGGACTGCCCTTGCCATGACCATAAGAAATGCGTTGGTCGTTCCGGAAATCCCTTATCCCCAAAATAGGTTCCAAAATGGTCTTACATAGAATTTGGGTGTCCAGTTTGCTCAAGGCATCTGTGAAGGTATAGTTGGTCCTTCTGAGGTAGAGTGAATAAAACTCGCCATCCAAATACATGCAGAAATGATGTTTTTTGGTAGGTCTGTGGAATCCATCCTTCTGCTTTTCAATTCGAAAATACCCATCCAATTTGATCAAGAACTCCTTTGGGGTAAGACCGTTCAAGTCTTTCACCATGCGATTGAACCCATGGATTTTAATGTGCGACTCTGGAATGAGGTACGCCATAAAAAAATTATAGGAGCCATTAGGGTCATTGGTCTTTTTCTGTTGTTCCATTTTTTTGGCCAAAAGATTGGAAGAAGCGCTGCGATGATGCCCGTCAGCAATGTACAGGGCTTCTTTCTGGGCAAAAATCGCCTCAATCTTTGCAATGGTTTTTGGGTCGGATATCTTCCAAAGCTTGTGGCTCACCCTATCCGGGGTGGAAAAATCGAATTCAGGCTGTTGTTGGATTTCTTTTTGAAAAACCCCATGGATTTGGTCATCATCTTTGTAGGTCATCAAAACGGGTTCCGCATTGAAACCTACGGCATGTAGATAGTCGGCAAAAAGCCGCTCCCGGTGTTGGATGGTATCCTCATGCTTTTTGATGACATCCGTACGATAATCCATGACGCTACAAGCGCAAAAGAATCCTAAACTAGTAAAATCATCTTTTTCAATTTGATAGAGGTAAAAACACGCTTGGTTGTCTTTTTGGAAAATGTGTTCCTCCAAAAATTCCAAATAACGATTGTGCACCAATCGAAACCGCTCTTTTCCAGTAATGCTCTTATCAAACTTAAACCCGGGATTGATGATATGTAGAAAGGAAAGCGGATTGTATTTCAATACCGATTTCAGCTCGTCTTTGGAATACTCCTCGTACGAACGCGATGCCACAAAGGAGACTTTGTCCTTGGTGGGCCTTATGGCCTTAAAGGGTTTTACAAGGGCCATGCAAATCTATTTGAATTGCGCAGAAACATGCTCCGCTTTTCTGGACTCGGAATAATCGTAAAAACCTTCACCTGATTTTACACCCCATTTTCCGGCCATGACCATATTCACCAATAGGGGACAAGGGGCATATTTTGGGTTTTTGAACCCATCGTACATCACGTTCAAAATGGAGAGGCATACATCGAGCCCAATAAAATCGGCCAATTGCAGAGGACCCATTGGGTGGGCCATGCCCAGTTTCATCACCGTGTCTATTTCTTGAACACCGGCCACGCCATTATATAGGGTTTCAATAGCTTCATTGATCATGGGCATAAGAATACGATTGGCCACAAACCCGGGATAATCGTTCACCTCGGTTGGGGTTTTTCCCAACTTTTGGGAAAGCTCCATAATAGTTTTTGTCACAGCATCAGAAGTGTTGTATCCACGGATGATTTCCACCAATTTCATGATGGGAACCGGATTCATAAAGTGCATCCCAATGACCTTGTCCGGACGTTGGGTGGCCGCACCGATCTGTGTAATGGAGATGGATGAGGTATTCGTGGCCAAAATGGTTTCTGCTTTGCAGATTTCATCCAAGTCCTTAAAAATCTTGAGTTTGATATCCAAATTCTCCGTGGCGGCCTCGACCACCAAGTCCACTGAGGAAACCCCGGACTTTAGATCGGTATGGGTGGTAATGTTGCCCAAGGTGGTTTCTTTGGTGTCTTGGTCAATGACCTCCTTGGCCAGCATTCGGTCTAAATTCTTGGTGATGGTGGCAATTCCCTTATCCAGGGAGGCTTGGGAAATATCAACAAGATTGACTTGAAATCCATTTTGGGCAAAAACATGGGCGATTCCGTTGCCCATAGTTCCTGCACCGATGACTGCTATGTTTTTCATGGTATTCGGATTGAATGTATGCCAGTTCGAGCGTAGTTGGGAACGACATACCTTATTTTTCAAACGATTCTATAATCTGTAGGGCCACTTGAAGTGCTTTTGCACCTTGCTCCAAGGTCACTACAGGTGTGGTGTCATTTTGTATGGCATCGGCAAAAGTCTCCAGCTCATCCAAGATGGCATTATTCGCCTCGATTTCCGGGTTTTCAAAATAAATCTGTTTTTTCTCTCCTTCGGCATTCTGTAGGATCATATCAAAATCCCCTGGATTTTCCGGGGCATCCTTCATTTTTACCACCTCCACTTTTTTCTCCAGAAAATCCACGGAGATATAGGCGTCTTTTTGGAAAAAACGGGACTTTCGCATGTTCTTCAAGGAAATCCGGCTGGCGGTCAAATTGGCCACGCAGCCATTTTCAAACTCTATTCGGGCGTTGGCGATGTCAGGGGAACTACTGATCACGGATACTCCACTGGCATTGATTTGACTTACTTCGGAACCTACAACACTCAAAATCACATCAATATCATGGATCATAAGGTCGAGCACCACGGGAACGTCGGTCCCCCTCGGATTGAACTCTGCCAAACGATGGGTCTCAATGAACATGGGGTGTTCAATCTTGTGCTTTACCGATAAAAAAGCCGGGTTAAACCGCTCCACATGGCCCACTTGGCCTTTTACGCCATGCTTTTTGGATAAAGCAAGCAGTTCTTGGGCTTCTTCATAAGTGTTGGTAATCGGTTTTTCAATAAAAACGTGCCTTCCTTTTTCAATGGCCTTTTTGGCGCAATCGAAATGGGAAAGGGTAGGGGTAACAATATCTACCACATCCACAGCATCCATCAAGGTGTTGATGTTTTCAAAATAGGTATAGCCAAACTCGGCCGCTACCTTTTTTGCATTGATTTCATCCGGGTCGTAAAAACCAACAAGTTCATACTTTTCCGATTGGTTCAGGAGACGTAGATGGATTTTACCCAAATGTCCCGCACCCAGGACACCAACTTTTAGCATAGTATCTGTTTTTGTCAAAAATAAGGATATGGTGGCACTCTTCCATAAAAATAAGACGGGAACCAAGGGAAAGTTTTTGGAGAACTTTTTAAATTCGTGGACCAGACCAATACCATGAAGGATACGCTTAAGCACAAGGGCATGCGCAATAAGTTGGCAGAATCGTTGTCTGCCAAGGGAATAACGGACAAAAAGGTGATCGAGGCCATCAAAACCATCCCAAGGCATCTGTTTTTGGATAGTAGTTTTGAGGATCATGCCTATCAGGACAAAGCCTTTCCCATAAGCGCGGAACAAACCATTTCACAACCCTATACCGTGGCTTTCCAAACGGAATTGCTCCAAGTGAAACCCAACGATTCCATTTTGGAAATTGGTACGGGCAGTGGCTACCAGACTGCCGTATTACTCCATTTAAAGGCCAAAGTATACACGATTGAACGCCAACAGGAGCTTTTTAAGAAGACCCGATTGTTTTTCAATAAAATGCATTATCGACCCAAGAAAATGATTTTCGGGGATGGGTACAAGGGATTGCCGGATGAGGCTCCTTTTGACGGCATCATTGTAACGGCCGGAGCACCGGAGGTGCCCAAAGCGCTCATGTCCCAATTAAAAGTAGGGGGTAGATTGGTGATTCCCGTTGGGGTGGATGAGCAGGTCATGACCCTTTTTATACGAAAATCGGAAAAGGAATTTGAAAAACAGGAATTGGGGGCTTTTCGGTTTGTACCCTTGCTGGAGGACAAAAACTAGTTGTTGAAATCTTTCTTGATTCGGGAAAGGTTGCGTTTGTTGTCCCGGTCTTTGATGGTTTCCCGTTTGTCGTACTGTTTTTTACCCTTGGCCAAACCAACATTCATTTTGGCAAGACCGCGGTCATTGATGAAGAGATTGAGCGGGACAATGGTAAGCCCTGATGTAGCCACCTCTTTTCGGAGTTTTCTGAGTTCTCCACGGTTCAGAAGTAGTTTTCGTTCCGCTTTGGGCATATGGTTGTAATGCCCGCCATGACTGTATTCATCTATCTGCATATTGATCACAAACAACTCCCCCCTGTCATTGAACTCGCAAAAACTTTGGGATAGGTTGGCCTTTCCCAATCGAATGGATTTGATTTCGGTACCGCCCAGCACAATACCAGCGGTGTAGGTGTCCAAAATCTCGTAATCGAATCGGGCCCGTTTGTTCTTTATGTTGATGTTTTTCATCATGGAGGGCAAAAATATAAACTCTTCGGTAAGAAAATTGTAATGTTGTGGCTTATTTTACGATTATCTATAAAACCCAAACCATGAATAGATATTTTGCGGCCCTTTTGTTGGTCACATTCCTTGCCTGTAAAGAAAAACCAGAAAACAATTTGACTGCCCAAGACATAGTGGACAAATCGATAACCATAAGTGGAGGGGGACTTTATGCCGATCATAACACCTCTTTTGTATTTAGGGATCGTACATACCGTTCTGATTTCGTTGAAGGAAGAAAAGTGCTGAAAAGAACCTTTCAATTGGATTCCGTGACCATCACCGATGTGAAAAAAGGCAATGATTTTGAACGGTTCCTGAACGATTCCCTTGTTGCTGTACCCGATACCATGGCAGTCAAATATGCCAATTCAGTAAACTCCGTGCACTATTTTTCACGCCTGCCGTATGGCTTAAATGATGCCGCGGTGAACAAGGAACTTCTTGGGGAAGAAACCATTGAAGGGAAAGTATTTTATAAAATAAAGGTAACATTCGACCAAAATGGAGGAGGTGACGATTATGATGATACCTATGTGTATTGGTTTGATAAAGAAACATTTAAACCAGAGTACCTGGCCTATGACTTTCATGTAAACGGAGGGGGGCAACGGTTCAGGAAAGCGTACAACGAGCGGTACGTGAACGGTATCAGATTTGTGGACTATGAAAACTACAAACCCAAGAACGAGGGTTCGGGTATCCTGGAAATTGGGAAACGGTTCAGCAGCGGGGATTTGGAACTGCTTTCAAAAATTGAGCTTACGGATATTACGGTGGAAAAGGATTAATCCATTTTCAATCGAAAATCGGTGGGAACACCGTCAATGATGCGGACAATAAAAAGGCTACTGTTGTCATTGTCATCCATTGGGTCGTATTTTTCAAACCCTATCATTTTGTTTACAAAGGCCGGTGTGGTATTGCTATGCCCGACCACCAAAACGTTTTGACCTTCATTTTCAGACTTAAATTCATCTACATCAAGGCTGTTGGGGTCATAGTATTTAATGTCCACATTTTTTTTGACCGAGGTGGGGGCAGCGGTCATGGATGTGCGTTCGTAGTTGGTGGAGTAAATAACATCAATGGAAATGGGATCAAAGACCTCGGCCCAACGAATGGCACGATCTAGTCCATCTTGGTTCAGCTCTGGATCGGGATTTTCTGCATCTGTTCGATCCTTTTCTGCATGTCGTATAAAATAAAAGGTGGAGATGATAGGATCTTCCGCAATTTTCGTATCTTCTTTGCAACTGATGGATGCTATAAATAAAATTGCAAGTGCAATTAGAGGTTTAATGGTCCGCATAGTATTGAGATAAAGTTCCCGCGTTTGTATCATTTTGATTTTAAAAGTAACGTTTAATTTTTATTTTTTCGCATGCCAAAGATTTTGTGTCGCCTTTCTTTGTTACTGGTTTTTGTTTTGGGAGAGGCACAGGAAGTGGAACTGCCTTCGGATTTTAGACAACATACCCTCACCCAGTTCAATGCCAATCTCCTAAATCCAACCTATGCCCAAAATTGGAACAATCCCAATTCACTTGCTGTTTGGTCACGGTGGCAATGGCAGACCTTGGATGGGGATCCCACCACCATTTTTGCCAATTACACCCATCAAATCAGTGAATCATCAACTGGCGGTTTAGGCTTTTTGCAGCACAATACAGGTGTTTTTTTGGATATTGGAGGTCACCTCAATTATGTGTACAAGTTTTCGCTTGGTGATGGTATTGCCTTATTGGCGGGCGTTAATCTTTTTGCTTCGCAACGCACCTTGGCGGACGATTTTTTCATCTCCGATGCCGAGGTTGATCTGACCCAGTTGGAGGCTGCTGAAGGTTTCATGGTGCAGTTTTCCCCGGGAATCCGACTTCAAGCCAATCAGTTTGGCGTGGGGCTGGCCTTTGAGAATGCTATTGGGTTGGGGGCTAGCGATAATGATATTTTGGAAACCACAAACTTTAAGACCATCACGGGTAGCCTGAACTATGATGTTCCCATATCTCTTTTTTCAGGTTGGGGGAGTAGTTTTTTACGTCCAATGGTGTATGTTAAATCCATTCCAAATGGCGATACCCAGGTGGGTATAAATGGATTGCTTTCCACACCAAAAGTATGGTTACAGGGAGGGTATAACAGTTTTTATGGCGTCTCGGCAGGACTGGGAGTAACTCTTGGGGAGGCTTTTTCCGTAGGGGGACTCATGGAATTTGGGACCGATACTTCACTAAGTGGGGAAGACCCTACTTTGGAGTTGTTGGTGGCATATCGGTTTGCAAAGCGAGATACGCAAGAGGAGAAGATTGAGGAAGAAAAACCAGAAGATACTTCTGTTTCTGAGACAGAAGAAGAATTGCGTCAAGAACAGAAAGCTTTGGAAGAGCAGCAACGCTTGGAGCAGGATCAAAGAGATAGGGAACTGGAACATGAACGCTTACTGAAGGAAAAGGAACAACAGCGAAAAGATTCAATTCAAGAAACGCAAGCATTGGCATTGCAACGGCAATTGGAGCAACAGCGTCAAGATAGCTTGGCGCGCCTGCAAAAGGAAAAAGTGGCCGTGCAACCCAATGAAAGATATGAGGAAGTGACCCAAGCCGATGGTCTGGTGCCCGGTTTTTACCTTATTGCCAATGTCTTCGGGACCAAAAAGTATTTTGAAAACTTCATGAAGACGCTCCAACAAAAAGGACTGGAACCAAAATCTTTTTACCGCAGTGCCAACAAGTATAACTATGTGTACTTGGAACGGTACAATACCATGGAAGAAGCCCGAAGGGCGAGGGACAGTAAATTTTCAGGCAAGTACCCCGATAAGACATGGATCTTTAGGGTAAAAGCGGATTGAGGAAAACTATTTCCGTATCTCACTACCTACCAAATGCTCCAAATAGGTAATGGTGTTGATTAGGTATTTTCGATCTCTAGTCATGGTACTCATGGCAATGGCCCCTTGGATCATGGTGAACAGTTGTTTGGCAAACTGGAGTGGAGGAACAGGTAATTTGATTTCTCCATTTTTACCACCGTTTTCCAAGACCAGAGCTATTTTACCCTCAATTTCCTTGATGGTCTCTTTCACGGCGGCAGCCAAAAGCTTGTTGTTGTTTTGGGCATCCACACCTACATTAAGGATGGGGCATCCGCCCAAGGGCAGGGAAAAGACATCGTATTGTTTGTAGAAGTTCATTAGGGAAAATAACTTCTCCATGGCACTGCCTTCCACATCAATCTTTTCATCGATTACGGCCAGTAAATGGTTCCGATTATATTCAAAAGCGGACAGGGCAAGGGCTTCCTTGTTTTCAAAGTTCCCGTAAATGGCGCCTTTGGTGAGGCCTGTGGCATCGGTAAGATCGCTCATACTGGTACCTACATAGCCAAACCTATTGAATATAGGTGCTACGGTCTCAATAATATAGGCAGTGGTACGTTCTGCTTTTTTTGTCATGGTGGTCTAGGTTGGTTGAGGAGTAACTAAGATATAAAAAAACAGATACTGCACGGTATTTTACAAAAGCAAAAGCCCCCACTTTAACAAAATGGGGGCTGTTCATTTTAAAATTGGGTCTTATTCCACCAATTCGTTTTGGTTTCTGAAGACCAATTCGTCATCGAATGAATCCAAAAGTACAATGCTGTCTGACTTTATCTTTCCGGCCAATAACTCTTTGGATAAGTTGTTGAGCACTTCTTTCTGGATCAATCGTTTTACGGGTCGTGCACCATACTGTGGATCGTACCCTTTTGCGGCCAAATAATCAATGGCTTCCGAAGTGGCATCCAAGGTGATGTGCTGTTTGGACAACATTTTCTTTAAATTGTTCAGTTGAAGCCCAACAATATCCTTGATATCCTTCTTGTTCAATGGGGCGAACATGATAATGTCATCGATTCGGTTTAAAAACTCGGGACGGATGGTCTTGCGAAGCAATCCCATGACTTCTACGCGGGCTGCTTCCGAAGCACTCTCCATATCCACGGCATTTTCAAACTTCTCTTGAATGATATGGCTTCCCATGTTGCTCGTCATAATGATGATGGAGTTTTTGAAATCCGCTACACGACCTTTATTATCGGTCAATCTACCTTCATCCAGCACCTGTAACAAGATGTTGAAGGTGTCGGGGTGTGCTTTTTCAATCTCATCAAGCAAAATCACGGAATAGGGTTTTCTACGGACGGCTTCGGTCAACTGACCTCCCTCATCATAGCCTACGTATCCTGGAGGTGCCCCTACCAATCGGCTTACGGAGTGGCGTTCTTGGTATTCGCTCATGTCAATTCGGGTGATGGCGTTCTCATCATCGAACAGATAAGCGGCCAAGGTTTTGGCCAACTCGGTCTTACCAACCCCCGTGGTTCCCAGAAAGAGGAAGGAACCAATGGGTTTTTTATCATCCTGCAATCCAGCCCTACTTCTGCGTATGGCGTCCGATACGGCCACAATGGCCTCATCCTGACCTATGACGCGTTTGTGGAGCACATCTTCCAGTTGCAAGAGTTTCTCGCGCTCGCTTTGCATCATCTTGGTGACGGGAATCCCGGTCCATTTGGCAACGACTTCGGCGATATCCTCGTAAGTCACCTCTTCTTTGATCAAGGTGCCTGCACTTTGCTGCTCGGCAAGTTCCTCTTGGAGCTTGTCCAACTTTTCTTGTGCATCCTTGATTTTACCGTAGCGTAGCTCGGCCACCTTGCCGTAATCACCATTTCGTTCGGCACGTTCCGCTTCCAATTTAAAGTCCTCAATGTCCTGTTTGGTCTTTTGGATGTTGTCCACCACGGTCTTTTCACTTTCCCATTGTGCAAAAATTTCGTTGCGTTCCTCTTTGAGATTGGCCAGTTCCAAGTTCAAGGTTTTCAACTTTGCCTTGTCATTTTCACGTTTAATGGCCTCTATCTCGATTTCCAACTGCATGATTTTTCGGTCCAACACATCCAGTTCCTCGGGCTTGGAGTTGATTTCCATGCGCAATTTGGATGCGGCTTCGTCCATAAGGTCAATGGCCTTATCGGGCAAAAACCGGTTGGTGATGTAGCGTTGTGAAAGTTCCACGGCACCGATTACCGCTTCATCCTTGATGCGTACTTTATGATGGGTCTCATACTTTTCCTTGATTCCCCTGAGGATGGAGATGGCGCTTTCCGTATCGGGCTCATCCACCATGACCTTTTGGAACCTTCGCTCCAAGGCCTTATCCTTCTCAAAATATTTTTGGTACTCGTCCAAAGTGGTGGCCCCTATGGCACGGAGTTCCCCTCTGGCCAAGGCAGGTTTTAGGATGTTTGCGGCATCCATGGCCCCTTGTCCGCCGCCGGCACCTACCAAGGTGTGGATCTCATCAATAAAGAGCACAATATTACCATCAGAGGAGGTAACCTCTTTGATGACGGCCTTCAATCGCTCCTCAAACTCACCTTTGTACTTTGCTCCGGCAATCAGAGCGCCCATGTCCAAGGAGTATAGCACCTTGTCCTTTAGGTTTTCAGGAACATCACCCTGTACGATCCTGTGGGCCAGTCCCTCGGCAATGGCGGTTTTACCCACGCCGGGCTCACCAACAAGCATGGGGTTGTTCTTGGTACGTCTGGACAGAATCTGCAATACCCTTCTAATTTCTTCGTCCCTGCCAATAACGGGGTCCAACTTGCCGCTATCGGCCAGTTGGTTGAGGTTCTTGGCGTATTTGTCCAAGGAATTATAGGTTTCCTCGGCACTTTGGGAAGTAACTTTCCCTCCTTTGCGCAACTCCTCAATGGCAGCGGTAAGGTCTTTTTCGGTTACCCCTTGATCCTTTAGGATCTGGGCAATCTTACTTTTTGATTTGAAGACCGCCAGCAACAGGTGCTCCACGGACACAAATTCATCCCCCATCTTTTTGGCAATGATACTGGCTTCGTTCAGTGTTTTTCCACCTTCACGGGACAACATGATCTCGCTTCCCGATACTTTGGGGAAACTCTGTAGTTCCTTGTCCAAAATCTGATTGACGAGGGAGGTATTGACGTTCAGTTTTTTTAGGATGAACGGCAATACGTTTTCATCCACCTCGGCAATGGCCTTGAAAAGGTGTTCGTTTTCTATTTGTTGGTGGCCAAGTTCCTGGGCCAATTGCTGGGCCCTTTGGATGGCTTCCTGGGATTTTATGGTAAAATTATTAAAGTTCATAGTGTACTGTTTTTTTATGGATGATGTCAACAACCTTACCAGAGAAAACATACCGTCAAAATGGCGTAAAATCCACGGATATGCAAGACATTTCGTCAGTTGTAAGGTTTTTGGTTCTGCTCGACATATCTCCTAAATTTGCAGCATGGGATTATTTGACAATGTATTTGGAAAACGTGAGAAAGCTCCAAATAAAGATACAAAATCAGCTTGGGTTTCTTTGACAACCTTGGAGCAGCTGGACGAATTAAAGGAACGTTCAAAAGAAAAGACACAACTCATCTTTAAACATTCCACAACCTGTGGTATCAGTGGAATGACATGGCGTATGTTCAAGGATTCCTATCAATGGGAAGAACACTGCGACCCCTATTTTTTGGATATCCATGCGCATCGCGACATATCCAATGCCATTGCCTCCATTTTTAACGTACGGCATGAATCCCCGCAGTTGTTGATCATTAAGGGAGGGGAAGTTTCCTTTCACACCTCGCATGGGGCCATCACGGATATCAATATTGGGGATTACCTATAAAAAAAAGCCCCGATTCGGGGCCTTTTTCTAATTGAACTGATATTTTGAGACAATGCCTTTTAAGCGTGTCTTAAGGTCTTCTCCTGCATCGTAGACCATTTGCTCGTTGGACGGGAAGGGTACCTCCCTTGCGTTCAAGTATACCAAAAGGTCGTCTTCCAAGGCTCTTTTATCGCCTTGAAAGTTGGCAAAAATATGTTCGAACACAAATTGACTGGATAGGGGGTAGGCGTTGATTTCCTGCCCGTTCCTTAAGTCGGTAAATCGAACCTTGGCACCTATTTGGGCACTTTTGCTCTGTGTGAATTGGAAAAACTTGCAGGTCACGGTGCGCATTTTGTCCACTTTGATCTTGTTGCCCAAGCTGTCCTTCACCACATTTCCATTTCTGTCCAATAGATATTCCCAACCGTCCTTGATCTGTCTTTCCTTGATGATCTGGGTCTCGTTGACGCGCTCCGGGGAAACATTGATTTCCATAAAATCAAGGTTCATGGCGTAGTCATACTTTACATTGGACAAGGGATTGGTATGATATTGCAACCAAAAGTTATCAATACCGAAAGCGTTGAAGTCCAAAAGTTCATTCTCCAAGCGTTCTGGGATGATCTGTTCGGTCTGGTTGGCGATCTCCACCCTTACAAACTCCAGTCCTTTATTGTAGGCTTCATCCATTTTGGCAACAGTGGCCTTGTACCCGGGGTTGATTTCCTGCAAGTAGTTCAAGTCATCATAGGCAGCTCTATAGTCTGCTTTGGTCCGGGCACTGGAAAGTAGTCCTAGGGCATTGTTGTATAGATGTTCCGAAAGGTCGTCCTTGGTGTTCAGGATTTTGGCGTCATAGTTCACAAAACTGAACCGCGCATCTCGCCCTTCCTCATAAAGGGTCAGGGGCAATAGTGGCCTGATGCGTTGTTGGATTTCCTTTAACTGTAGATATTTGTTGTAAATGGTTTCCAGATTGGCCGGATTGCCATCGTTCTGAAGAAATGAAATCTCTGACTGCTCCCTTTGGGTGTTTTTGGCAAAAGCATCCTCCAATAGGATAATGTAGGTTTGGTTGCCTTTTTTGGTCTTGTTCTCTGCAAGGTTTTTTATGGCCCTGTTCATGGCCGAGACATAGTTTCCTGAGTTCAGGGCCTCAGAGGTTTTCTTGACACCGCTACAGGCGACCAAAAGAGTGATTATGCTAAAAAGTAGAATTTTTTTCATGGTCGTTGAATTTAATTGGTTGTGTTATTGTTTTCAACAGCTGTGCCAAAAACCCACAATTTATAAACGAAAAAGCACGAACGGTAGTATATGTTCGGTGAAATGACCTTAAAACAGCTTGTTTTCAGCAGGTTATGCGAAAGTGAAAAATGTTGATCCCTGTTTGAAAAAATCACATACTCGTTCCTTTTTTTTGGAATTATTCAGTAAGCAATTCGTAATTTTAGCCCTTGTTAAATTTAATTGCCAAATGCAAAGAGACCAGAAGATTTTTGACCTGATAGCACAGGAAAGGGATAGACAAATAGAAGGATTGGAACTGATCGCTTCCGAAAATTTTACCAGCCCACAGGTAATGGAGGCCGCAGGATCGGTATTGACCAACAAATATGCCGAGGGTTACCCCGGAAAGCGCTATTATGGAGGTTGTGAAGTAGTGGATCAAGTAGAGCAATTGGCCATAGACAGGGCCAAAGAGCTTTTTGGTGCCGAGTATGCCAACGTACAGCCCCACTCCGGTTCTCAGGCCAATGCCGCGGTATACCACGCGTGCTTGAAGCCCGGGGACACCATTTTGGGCTTTGATTTGGCACATGGGGGACATTTGACCCACGGTTCACCCGTGAATTTTTCAGGTAGGTTGTACCGTCCCGTTTTTTATGGGGTGGATGAGGAAACCGGAACATTGAATTACGACAAGATCCAAGAGATTGCCGAAAGGGAAAAACCCAAATTGATCATTGCTGGGGCTTCCGCCTATTCGCGTGACATGGATTTTGCCCGTTTCCGGGAAATTGCCGATAGTGTGGGTGCCATTTTAATGGCAGACATATCGCACCCGGCAGGATTGATAGCAAAAGGCATCTTGAACGACCCTGTTCCACATTGCCATATCGTGACCACGACCACCCACAAAACCTTGAGGGGGCCAAGGGGAGGTCTTATTTTGATGGGGAAAAACTTTGACAACCCATTCGGGATCAAACTAAAGAACGGTAACCTCAGAAAAATGTCGGCCTTATTGGATTTGGCCGTTTTCCCAGGAAACCAAGGAGGACCTTTGGAGCACATCATCGCAGCCAAGGCGGTAGCTTTTGGTGAAGCCTTGACCGATGAGTTCCTACACTATATGCTCCAAGTAAAAAAGAATGCCGAAGCCATGGCCAAGGCTTTTGTGAAGCGGGATTACAAAGTAATCTCTGGAGGTACGGACAACCATATGATGCTCATCGACCTAAGGAACAAGAACATCACTGGAAAAGATGCCGAAAAAGCTTTGGAACTAGCGGCCATCACAGCGAACAAGAACATGGTTCCGTTTGATGACCAATCACCGTTCATCACTTCAGGTATTCGTTTTGGTACTGCGGCCATCACCACTAGGGGGCTAAAAGAAGAAGATATGGAGACTATCGTGGAGTTCATAGATCAAGTGCTTACCAATTCGGAAGATGAGGGCAATATTGCCCAAGTACGGAAAAAGGTCAATGAGCTTATGAAGTCAAGACCTTTGTTCAAAGCATAACAAGTAAGTCTATAAATAAAAAAGCGCTATAAAATTTACAGCGCTTTTTTTATTTAAGAGATATATAGTGTGTTACTCCAATAGGAAAAGGTCATCTTGGTTAAGCTTTCTTTCCTCAAGGGAGTATACCATTACTTGGTGTTGTTTTTCATCCTCAAAGTATAGGCCCCAAAAGTCAAAATAGTCATTGTGCTTTTGTAGGGGCTCCCCGGCCTTTTGGGCTTTATCCTCGAATACCGGGACAAATATTTCATAGGGCATTTCGGTAAGTCCTTTGGTAAGGTACACAAAATGTTTGCTTATCATCAGAAGGATGTCGCCCAGTTGTTGCGGAATGCTCTGATCGTATAGTCTGGATACAATAACGGAAGTGTCCCTAAAATGAAAGGATATTTCCGCAATATCAATGGAATAGGAGTTTTGTTGGTTCAGGCGCAACAGGGCATCCTTAAAAGATGAGGAGGCCAAGGTGTTATGTTCTGTAAATGTCATTCCTCCCCATGACCCTTTGTTGAGATAATGTAGACTTTCGGTAATTCCGAAGTTGAGATGGATGCCGAGTACGAGATCGGTTTTTTTGGTCTCAGCATCAAAATTGCACTGTACTTTGGCTTCTGCGAAAAAATCCCTTTCCAGGACTTTCAGAAACTCATCCAGCCCATTTGCGACCTCATATACTCGTGAGCCGCCAAGGTGGAAATTTAGGTTGGTTTTCTTTGGGAATGACATGTGAAAAGTGTTCTAATTTTTTTTTACCCTTAAAGTTAGAATGAATCTTTTTTTTAGGGTTGAAGGAAATCCTTAAAAATTCTGGGGGTTTTGTACAGTTTGTAGGTTTTTTACGGCATAAACCGCAAAAACCAGTTACCAATTTCCCTTGGTCCGAAGAAAAAGGGAAAGAACGCTCTAAATAAATCCTCGGTTTTTGGCGGCAAGAATCAAGGCAAGATCGTTCTCGTTCTCGGTACCAAAAAGGGTTTTCATGTGTCGTTTTCTGTTCTCTATGGAAGAGGGGGAAAGCCGTATGAATTTTTCAAGATCCTTGGTCTTGGTCCCTTTGGAAAGGTGGTACAAAATCTGTCGGTCCTTCTCATCAATGTCCAGATCGTTGGACATTTTCTTCCGTATGGCGGACAACGCCTTGGAAGAATAATAGGGCGGATTCTGAATTACGGTCTTAATGGCCTCTCTCAAGGTTTTGGGGTCTATGTCCGTCTTGACCAGATATCCGTCCGGGTCCACGGTTTTCAGAATGCCGTTGATCCTAAAGTTATCACTAAAGGAGGACATAAAGGCTATTTTGGTCTCCGGCACAATTTTTCGGGCCAAGATGCCCAATTCCTCCCCGGTTTGGGGCTGTTCGCTACTTTCGTCCGGATTCTGCAATTGTACATCAAGCAGTAATAGGTCGTATTTAAAGGAATTCACGGAATCCTCAATGAGTTTTTTCGCTTCCTCATAGGTGTTGGTGGTATCCACAATAATGGTATCATAGTCATCTAACGTGATGGCCTCCAAGGTGAATTTATATCCCAAAGTGGTCATTTCATGGTCGTCTATGGCCAATATTCTCAGTGTGTTCATGTGTTCTATTTTGTGTAGGATTTAGGCATTAATAACTTGTTGTTCAAAATCTTCATCATCAGTGTTTGGGGCTGCAGCCAGTTTTTCGTACTTACAGGGAATTGTAACGACAATGGTGGTCCCTACGTTCTTGGTACTGTCCACGGTCAAGGTTCCCTTTATCTTTTCCACTCTGGAGGCAATGTTCTTGAGGCCAATGCCCTTCTTGCCCTTGTCCACATCAAAACCAATTCCGTCATCGGCGATGGTCACTTTCAATTTTTCGCCCTGTACGTCAAAATTCACCTTTATGTTTTCGGAATGGCCATGGGTGGTCGAATTCTTCAAGCTTTCCTGAATGATCCTGATCACGTTGATCTTGATCTCCATCCAGAGCCTGTCCCAATTTACCTCATTGCTGTACGTTAAAGAGCATTTGGCCATGGAAGAATCTTCTGTTTCGCTGAGCAGGGTTTCCACGGATAAGATAAAATTATGAAATTTTTTATAGGCCGCATCGTTCAGTTCGTGCGAAATGGTACGGATATCTTCCTCCACATGCTGCAAACGCTCCAGAAAATCGCTACGCTTCCGCACAGAGGCCTCGTCATCCTTGTTGTTGAGTGCGCTGAGAATGAGCCGTATGCCCAGCATTTCGCCCAAGACGCCATCGTGCAGTTCTTCAGAAATACGTTTTTGTTCCAATTGTTTGCCTTCCTGAAATTTGCCCTGCTGCTGGAGCATGAGGTCGTAGACCTTTTGGTTGAGTTTTTGCTGCTTTTCCTCGGACTTTAACCTGTCGTTGCTGATCTTCTGTACCGAGATGATGTAACCTCCCAAAAGAAAAATGACGGTCAAGACAGATATCCCTGCCCAAATTTGGCTTTGGCGGGTAAGGACCACATTTTCTTGGGCAATCTCATCGGTTTCCATGCGTATGCGGGCAAACTTGTCCCGTTTGGTGCGTTCCTCTGCTTTTATGGTCTCGTTAAGATCGTAGTACTCGTTGGAGTAGGCCGCGGCGTTATTGCTGTCCAGTTTGGAAAGCAGGCGCAGTACCTCCATCAACCCTTCATTGTTATAGGTCTGTTTGGCCAGGCCACGGGATTCTTGGGCGTAGGTAATGGCGTTGGCCGTATCGCCCTGATCGGCCAAGATCTCGGCATAGTATTTTTTGACTCGTGCTTGCTCAAAGGGATAATCAATACTATCGTTGATCCTTATGGCCTGTTGCAACAACTTTTTGGATTTCTCCAGATCGTTTTCATCCTTATAGAGGGAATAGGCCCTGCTGGAGAGGGATAGGGAATACAATTCCGGGTTCCGGGCAAAAATCCCCTCGTTTTGGAGCAGCTCCCCAAAGGCCACCTTGGCGCGGCCGTAATCCTCTTTCTTTAAAAACTCATGGGCAATATTGTTTTGGGTCTGCTCCGTATATTTTATGCGGTCCATGCCTTCCATATCGTCTATATAGGAACGGGCTTTTTGGAAGTATTCCAAGGACTTGTCGCTATTGTCCATGCCGCTGGCTATGATGCCCAACAGATTGTAGCAATTATAGATTCTTTTGGTGTCCTCTAAATCTGTAAAGATTCGTAAGGCTTCCGTAATACTGGTTTCAGCTCCTAGATAGTCTTTGTAGGAGTCCTGTATTTTCCCCATGCTATATAAAATCCTAGCTCTTAAGGAACTGGATGTAGAGTCGGAGGGAAGCATCTCAAAACTTTTGTGGGCACTTCGGTAGTGATAAAAAGCACTGTCCATAACCTCATTGTTTTTAAAAAATGAGGCCAAATCCCAGTGGGAATTTCCCAATATGGTGTAAAGTTCCGCTTTTTCAGACATGAACATGACCTGTTTGTTGGTCTTCCGGAAGTTTAGGGAGTCCGAAAGGTCTTTGTAGGCCAAGGAAATGTCCGAAAGATTGTTCAGCAATAAAGTATCATTGCGCAAGGCGAAGGTGATTCCCTGGGCCTTTTGCAAAAACTGCCGGCGCTCTTCCAAAGGCAGCTCCGTGCTGTTCCGTGCGGAACCGATCAATTGCTTAATGGCCTCGATCTTTTCTGCGGAGGGGTCCTCGTTTCTTGGGGCGTTTTGGGCGCACCCCACCAGAAGGATCAAGACGATGGTAAAATATCCAATTTTCAAAATATAGTAGGTTTAGTACATATTAAGCCCATACAAGGTAACAAAAAAGCCCCATACCGTGAGTGAGGTTGGGGCTGTATCATATGTAGTCTATCTTTTAGAGTTTCCGGTCGTCTGCGTTGGATCGGAATCCGGACAGATGATGTCTGAAGCTGTTCAGCCTCACCTTATCCGGTGGTAAACCCGTGTCGTCCAAGTCTATCAGGGCCGATTGTATCTGTAGGTTACCTATGGGGGACCTTTCCTGATCGTTGGCAACAAGTGCACACACTATAAGAGTACCTATAAGGAGGCGAAACATTTTTTTCATGACTTAAAACTAAAGAGAATCAGTGGAATGCAAAAATTAATTGCTTCCTCCGCGATCGTCGTCATCGGATTGCTTTCCTTCCGTGGCACTTTGATCAATGTCCACGCTAATGCTCTTTACCATAGCTTCGGTGTCTTGTACGTCGGTTTCCGCTTCGCAAGAAAATAGTCCAGTAGTAAGAAGGGCAATCGCAAAAATAGATAGTAATTTTTTCATAATATTAGGTTTATGGTTTAATGAAATAGGTTTGTGCAGCCAAATTATCTACCTAATACCGAGAAGTTTACTCTATTGAAGGATTTTTAGAATTTGTAGGGATTCTGCTAGAATTCTGCAGGAATCTGTTAGAATTTGCTCAATTTAACTCCCCAACCGCCGTTTTGGAGAGAAAATCCTTAAGGCCATCCACTTGTTCCTTATAGGTTTTGGAGAACGGAAGCTCTTCCTGTCCGTTCTTTAGGGTACAGAGGGATTTACCGTAGTTGATACGCGAAACGTAGTTGCCATTGAGGATATAGCTCTGATGTATACGGATGAACCCTTGGGGCAATTTGTCCTCAAAAGACTTGAGGGTCTTAAAGGCGCTTACCACGCTGCCGTCCCTCATAAAAAAGTCGGTGGCGTTGTTGTCCGATTTTAAATAAAGGATATCCTTGGTGTCCAGATACCTATAGTCGTTATAGGATTTAAGGCAAATGGTGGAAGGAATGTGGTGCTTGGGATGTACTTTGCGGAGCCTCATAATGGTCTTACGTACGTCAAATTCATTATGAGGCAGTATCCAATAGTCGAAAAAGCCACTTTTAATGGCATTGTACGCATATTTCTTGGTGTCGGCATACCCAATGATGATAGGGAGTGTGGGCATGTACTGGTTGAGTTCCGTTACCATTTGGAAATACTCCAGACCATCTTGGGCCAAATTCACGAACACCACGTCTGGGGAGAACTTTAAAATAACGTTCAACCCTTCTGTAGCGCTGGTGGCCTCCCCTGCACAGACCAAGTCTTCATATTCCTGCAAATAGAGCTGCAATTGAAGCTTTGAGGTTGCGCTGGAATCTATGACAGTGTAGGTGTAATCCATATGCAAAATGCTGATTGCAAGTTACTAACGTGCAAAATAAACTCATTGCAGTTTTACCTTAAAAAAACTATGGGTTTCCCTCTAAACTGGGCTATTTTCCTACTTTTTTCACAAAAAAAGGTTAAAAATCAATTGTTGTCCGTGAATTCATAGGCGCCCAAGTCTGGATTTTGGGTCCTATCCATTCCTAAAATATCTGCGGGAACGGAAAGTGAAGCGTCGGGGTCGCCCTTGTCAATGGCTGCAGAGTTGTCATGAATGGTCAGTTGGTTTTTAGATGGGTTGAAAAAGTTTGGCTCTTGGTTCAACACTATGTTACGGTAAAGGTCCGTATTGCCAAAATTATAGAGGGGATTTTCTCCAAACTGATCATTGTTATCGTTAAACTGCAGCAAACAGTGGTCAAAGCCAAAGTTGAAATCGACGCTGGAATCCTGTAGTAGGGCCAGTTCCAAAGACAGACTCCCGGCCACAATACAGTTGATAAAGTCCGCTTGCTGTAGGTCGTTGGCCATCCCGTTCGCAAAGTTGGCCAAGGATAGGGTAGTGCCGCTCCTAAAACCATGGTTCCAGTAATTGGCCAAGGTGGAGTGTACAAAACGGTATTGTCCGCCCAAATCTATGTACAGGGAAGAGCTTCCCGCCCCGCCCAGAACGGTGTTTTGGGCCTGTATGTGTGCGGCGGTGGCCCAAAGGTTGTGCTCTTGGCTGTTATAAATTTGGGTATTCCGTACATGAAGGGTGGGGGTGTCCAAGATGCCGTCACCTTCTACCCGTAACCCAACGGTGGCGTTTTTTAGGGTGAGATGGTCAATGGAATTGCCGGTGCTTCCTTCCCTGATCCAGAGTGTGCCCCATTGTCCGGGGACATCGGCATAGCCAGGTTCCAAGCGGTCCCCTTCAAAGATGACCTCGTTTTCCAAGGCTGTGAGATCTTCGCTCAAGGCCCCATTGATGTGGAGGGTTGCCCCTTCATTTACAAGTATCCCGGAACGGTTGTGAAAATAAACCCTAGCGCCGGGTTGTACGGTAAGGACATTGCCTTCCGGGACGGCTGCATAGCCGTAGATCACATAGGGCTTTTCATTGGTAAAGTCCAGTTGGTCCGGTTCCAGAAAAAACCCTTCCACGGTAATGTCGTTCCCTGCTTCATCCTGTCCCAAGGTCAAGGTTTCCTTGGTGCCATCGGAACGGGTAGCGGGGTATAGAAAAACGGCCTCCTTGACCAAGGTGACCAATTCCACCCTTTGGGTGGAGCCGCCGTTGCCGAACAGAAGGCCTTCGGTATATAAAAATTCGTTGAGGGTGGTCTGGGAGATATCAAAAGTGGTCTCGATGAACACAAAAAGACTGTCCTTGGCCAAGAGGGGCACATTGTTGAACTCCTTGCCCGCCATGCCATCCACATTGAGCCGATAACTACTGTTCTGCCCGGTTTCCAATCCCACATAGGGGATAAGGATATCCTGTTGGGAGCGGTTATATACCTTTAAGGTATAGGTGCTACTCCCGATATTGGTGAAAACGGTATCCAAAAAAACAGTGTCCTTGGAAAATGCCAACTGGCCGGAACTGGGCACAAATTCAAAATCGTTGCGGCATGATGCCCCAAGTACAATAAGGACAAGCCCCACTGTGATTGATAAAAGTTGTATGTGCCGGACCACTATAAGAATAGGTTATGAACGGTCTCCGGGACACGTTTGGGACGAAAGGTCTTCGCATCCAATAGACACCATTCGGTATGGGCATTAACTAAAAGTTGCCCTGTTTTATTGTTTTTGATCTCCACTACTCGGGTGGACAACGGGCCGGTATTGTCCTTTATATAGGTAGAGATTTGCAGGGTGTCGCCCAAAACGGCGGATTTTAGGTAGTTGATGTTGTGGTTGCGCACTACCCAGACCATTTCGTTCCGCATGGCTTGTGAGGCGACCTTTTCCCAATGCTTTTTGGAAATGTCCTGAATCCATTCAATATAACGGATGTTGTTCACGTGGTTCAGGTCGTCCAGGTCTTCTTTGGATACGTCCAATACTTCAGCGTAGGTCTTCATCAATCTTTTTTACGAATGTTCACCTCGAACAACTTGTCCCAATTCTTTCCGGTAACAAAAAAAGTGCCCCTTTCCTTATGGTAGGCCACTCCGTTGAGCACGGAATTGGTGTCGTCCCAGTTGGGTCCTTTGTTGACCTTGCCCTTGAGCCCACCAAAGTTGATGACCCCCTCAATGGCGCCGGAAGTGGCATCAATGATCATCATACTTTCCTTTTGGTAGACGTTGGCATAGATTTTTCCGTCCACATATTCCAGTTCGTTGGCCTTGTTGAAAATGGATTTGTTGGTCGCTGTTTCAATATGGCCTATTTCTTCAAGGGACTCGGGGTCCAAAAACCAGATTTTTTCGGTTCCGTCGCTTTTGTAGAGTTTTTTGCCATCGTTGCAGAGTCCCCAGCCTTCCCGACTTTCGCCATAGCTGAAATTCTTGATTTTTTCCAAGTTGGAGGTATGGTACACATAGCCCAGGCCACTTTGCCAGGTAAGTTGGTAGAGGCGATCATTGAGAAGGGTAATGCCCTCACCGAACACCGAATTGTCCATATCTATTTTTTGGAGCACCTCGCCGGTTTCAAAATTTACTTTTCTAACGGTGGAGGCTCCTCTCTTCCCGGTGCTTTCATATAGTGTTCCGTTATGGAACTCCAAGCCTTGGGTGTAGGCTGTGGGATCGTGGGGATAGGTGTTCACAATTTCATAGGTGTAGATTTCCGGGGCTTGGGCGGCCAACAATCGAAAATCTTCCTTGATCTCCACCGTCCGCCCCTCAATTTCAATTTGGGCCACTAGGGTTTTGTTCCCCAACGTTTTTGCGTCCATGGTAATTTGGTTGTCTTCCAAAGAAAGTTCCCGGCCCTCCAGAATGTACTTGATGCTGGAAATCTCAAGGTCTTTTTTGTTCTTGATGGCAACCCCGACTTCTTGGTTTTGCTGTATGTTGTTGTTTTCCAATTGAATGGAGAAAAGTTTGGCTGGGTCGTTCTCTCCGCCACAACCTAGGAAGAAGAGCAAAAACCCAAAAATGGAAGCTAATTTTATCATGGTCTTAAGTGCATGTTTCATAGTGGAAATGCTTACCCTTCGAAATTAAGCATGAAATAGGATTGTGGCAAATTTTAAAAGGTCGTATATTTGCACAGGCAAGTCCTACACGACCAGCTCCTGCAGAATCCCCCAGGGCGGGAACGCAGCAAGGGTATGCGGTCGTAGCGGTGCGATGTAGGTAGCTTGCCTTTTTTTGTTCCCTAAACTCAGATGGCCATGGATAAGAAAGTTGTTTTGATCACCGGCGGCTCCTCTGGCATAGGCAAGGCCATTGGAACCTTTTTGACCTCCAAAGGCCTTACGGTTTACGGGACCACACGAAACCCGGACAATCACCCTTATTTTGATGCTTTTGAACTCATCCAGTTGGATGTTAAGGATGTGGAGAGCATCCAAAGAGCCGTTTCCACGGTCGTTTCCAAGGAAGGTCGTTTGGATGTGTTGATCAACAATGCGGGAAAAGGCATTACCGGCCCCATTGAGGAAACCCCCCATGAAGAAATCCTGGATGTATTTGATACCAATTTTCACGGACCTGTCCATGTGATGAAAGCCGTACTGCCGCAAATGCGCCAGCAGGGTGGGGGAGCGATCATCAACATTACCTCCATTGCAGGGTATATGGGCTTGCCGTTCCGAGGATTTTATTCGGCCACCAAAGGTGCTTTGGGACTGATCACCGAAGCGTTGCGCATGGAGGTCAAGGATTTTGGCATTACCATTACCAATGTGGCCCCTGGGGATTTTGCCACGAACATCGCTGCGGGCAGATACCATGCCCCAGTGCTTAACGGTTCGCCTTACGAGGACAAGTACGCCCATACCATTGAATCTATCAATGATGATGTGAACAGTGCCGGGGACCCCATTCAAGTGGCCGAGGCCGTATACAAGATCATTGACCAGAAACGCCCCAAGGTGCATAATCCCGTGGGTGCCTTTATGCAAAAGTTTTCCTTGGTGCTAAAGAACATTTTACCCGATAAACTCTACGAAAAACTACTGATCAACCATTATAAATTGTAGTTTTATACCTCATACTAATCACTTATATATTAAAGGAATGAAGTTTTTTATTGATACCGCTAATCTTGATCAAATAAAGGAAGCACAGCAATTGGGCGTCTTGGATGGTGTTACTACCAATCCGTCCTTGATGGCCAAGGAGGGCATTACCGGGAAAGACAATATTTTAAAGCATTATGTGGACATCTGCAACATTGTTGATGGGGATGTATCCGCAGAAGTTGTGGCCACTGAATTTGATGCCATGGTCAAGGAAGGTGAAGAGTTGGCCGAACTGCATGAGCAGATAGTGGTAAAAGTGCCTATGATCAAAGATGGGGTAAAGGCATTGAAATATTTTTCGGATAATGGGATACGAACCAACTGTACCTTGGTCTTTTCTGCAGGACAGGCTTTATTGGCCGCTAAGGCGGGAGCGACTTATGTTTCTCCTTTCTTGGGTCGTTTGGATGATATTTCCACCGATGGGTTGAACTTGATTTCCGAGATTAGGTTGATTTATGACAACTACGGATTTGATACCCAGATTTTGGCCGCTTCCATTCGTCACACCATGCACGTAATCGATTGTGCGAAGATCGGTGCCGATGTCATGACCGGACCTTTGTCGTCCATCACTGGATTATTGAAACACCCACTTACCGATATCGGACTTGAAAAATTCTTGGCCGATTACCGAAAAGGAAACTCGTAAGAAAAGAAAATACGATGAAGAAAGAGCCTTGGGAAACCGAGGCTTTTTTTATGGGGTCAATTAAAAGGAAGCATATAGATTGCCAAAGGCGTTGACAATCAAAGAGTCTTGGGTGATTACACATTTATTGAGGCCATCCACGATCATGGCCATTTGGATTTCCTTAAAATCCTCCCCGTGATATTGGTTGGTCTTGTCCAAATGAAACTCTTCCAGCATATTTACCCATTGGGTGTGGCTTGTCTTTAAGTTGATGCCAACAAAATTGTATTCTGGATGTTTCTTTTCAAGTAGTGCAATACGTTGGGTAATATTTTTAAAGTGCCCTTTTTGGTCGGCGGTCCAAAAATAAAAGACGGTATTTTTCTTTTTGCTGACCACATCTTTAAGGTGAACCTCGTTATCGTCCACATCCCTTACCACAATATCTGGGAGGCTGTTGTTGGGCTGTAGGCTCTTGATGCCGGAATATAGTGCGTCAATCTCCTTTTTGTGGTCATCATTGGAAGAAAGGGAACGGAACTTGTCTATAAATACCCTACATTCTTCGCTGGGATTGTGTTCTTTCAACAGGTAATCCACGGCAATGTTCCTGAAAAGGATGTCCCTAAGCTCTTGCTCTTGGACCAGACTGTCCACAAGATGAAGCTTGTGGTTGTTAAAGTGGAGACGGTCACTTATAGGAGCTTTTCCCATGTGGCAATCATCCATGCAGGTCATGTAGGACAGGTTGCCAAAATGCCATTTCATGAAATCAAAATAAGGTCTAAAATACGTAAGGTCCTTATTGTTGAGGTTTAGGTTCTTTCGGTACTCATAAAACGAACTGCTGAGTTCATGTACGGTATCCTCACCGGTTCGTTTCTTATGGTAAAAAGGATATTTTTCCTTGTACAGATAACTATTGTAGTCAATGGCCGCTTTGGCCATGGCCAACTCTTTCCCCGTAAATTGACCGTTGTCGGTTTCCAATTCCTTCAAGTGGGCAATCTTTAGGGCTTTTAACGAATCAATCTTTTGGTCGAAGGATTTAGGGTCCAGTTCGTATAGGTCGTAAATAAGGGGCTCTTCGTTTTCATGTGCGAGGAACATTTCAATCAAGAAATTGTTGATTTCACTTCCCTTTCCGGAGAATACAAGTGACTCGTCAAATTCCAAGGTGTTCAATCGGATAAGTAGGCTGTCCCCTCCTTGTAAATACACATATTGCAGTTCAGGACTGTGGTCAAAATGATACAATCCCTCTTCTATTCCTTCAAGATTAAATGAGAAACGACTGTTGTTGTCCAGTTTCACCGAATCCACGTAAACGTCATTTCGATACAGGACCACATAGTCGCTGGTAGGGTTCACTATCTCCCCACCAAAGAAAACAGCAGGACAATCCGAGGATTTTTTCCCGCATGCTAGAAAAGACAGTAAGGTGAGGCCGAGTAATAATCTTACCATATAATGGGAACCATACATTAACACACAAAATTAAGCATCCCCTTAGCCCGATCCTGTTAATGGTGAGTTAAATGTTGTAAAACCCTGTTTTTGTGAGGCTTAATAAAGTGCGTTTAAATTTCGAAATAAGGAGTGGTTTTAGCTACTTTTGCAAAAAAATAAATAGTACATGTTATCAGTATCCAATTTATCGGTACAGTTTGGAAAACGAGTGTTGTTCGATGAGGTCAATGTAACCTTTACCCATGGAAATTGCTATGGGATCATTGGTGCCAACGGCGCTGGGAAATCAACCTTTCTGAAGATTTTATCAGGCCAGATAGACCCCACATCAGGGCATGTGCACCTGGAACCGGGCAAGCGGATGTCCATTCTGGAGCAGAACCACAATGCGTACGATGAATTTACGGTGTTGGAATCCGTGGTGATGGGGAACAAGCCCTTGTTCAACATCAAAAAGCAGATAGATGCACTATATGCGGACTATACCGATGAAAATGCCGAAAAGATAGGGGAATTGCAGGTACAGTTCGAGGAAATGAACGGATGGAACGCCGATAGCGATGCCGCTGCCCTTTTGTCCAATCTGGGAATTTCTGAAGATATGCACTATACCACCATGGCAGACATGGATTCCAAATTAAAGGTGCGGGTACTATTGGCCCAGGCCTTGTTCGGAAACCCTGATGTGTTGATCATGGATGAGCCTACGAACGATTTGGATTATGAGACCATTAACTGGTTGGAGAATTTCTTGGCCAATTATGAGAACACCGTTATTGTGGTTTCTCACGACAGGCACTTTTTGGATGCCGTCTGTACCAGTATTGCGGATATAGATTTTGGAAAAATCAATCTCTTTTCCGGAAATTACACCTTCTGGTACGAGAGTAGCCAATTGGCTGCCCGCCAGCGTGCACAGCAGAACAGAAAAGCGGAGGAAAAAGCCAAGGAACTGCAGGAGTTCATCCAGCGTTTCAGTGCGAACGTGGCCAAGAGCAAGCAGGCGACTTCCCGTAAAAAGATGTTGGACAAACTCAAGGTGGAAGACATCAAGCCTTCGAGCAGGAGATACCCCGCCATTATCTTTGATAGGGAGCGTGAGGCCGGAGATCAAATTTTGAACGTGGAGAAACTATCGGCCATGTCAGAAGATGGGGATTTGCTCTTTCAGGATGTGAACATCAACTTGGCCAAAGGCGATAAGGTGGCCATTCTGTCCAAGGATTCCAGGGCCACTACGGCTTTTTACGATATCATTACCGGAAAGACCAAGGCCAATGGAGGTTCATACCAATGGGGAGTTACCACGACCCAGTCTTATTTGCCCGCCGATAACTCCGATTATTTTAAGGATGATGTCAACCTGGTGGATTGGCTACGCGAATGGGCCAAGACCGAAGAGGAGCGAGAAGAAGTTTATATCCGAGGATTTTTGGGTAAAATGTTGTTCAGTGGGGAAGAGGCCCTTAAAAAATGTACGGTACTCTCCGGTGGTGAAAAGGTGCGTTGTATGTTGAGCCGCATGATGATGCTCCGCGCCAACGTTCTACTTTTGGATGAACCCACCAACCACTTGGATTTGGAAAGCATCACGGCATTCAACAACTCTTTGAAGAACTTTAAGGGAACCATATTGCTCACCACCCATGACCACGAATTTGTACATACCGTGGCCAATCGAATCATTGAGCTTACCCCTAAAGGCTCCATAGACCGTTATTTGACCTTTGACGATTACATGTCGGACAAGGCGATCAAGGAACAACGGGAAAAGATGTATGCTGTTACGGCCTAGGCATTAAAGTACTTACTGTTCCAGATAGCGGGGTTGAAATTCTTGCCCAAGGCAAATCCGTAGAAGATGACTACGGAGGCAATGCACTTGAACATGAAAAAGAAGATGATCCAAAACTCCGCCGTTGTATTTTTCTTGGAAAATAGCCCGTCGGGTACCATCAGTGTTACCAAATAACTGATCAACACTACAAAAAGGGTGAGGTTAACCATATTTTTGAACGGCCAGACCATTACCTTTCTAAGGGGGTGGAGGTCATTGCCCCATTTGTGCACCAAATAATAGTATCCGTTGCCAATGGGGGCAAAGAGCAAAGGGTCGTCCTTGTCTTCCAATTTAAAAAGCTTGGAGGGTGCCATAATCTTGTAACCTTTGATATCAATATCATGTAAGTTTTCCAATGTCTTGATTTTGGAAAGGGCACTCTGGGGAAAATGTCCCTTAAAAAAGGAACTGTCCAGAAAGCGAAGCCGATAATCGATACAGATTTCCTTGATATGATCTAAATGATAGATTCTATCGGTTTCCAAAAGGTCAAAAACAAAGGAATTCCCAACAGAAGAGGTTTTGGAACGGAGTTCTTTGGTGATTTTTTCTTCCTTCAAGACGTCCTTCCTTAAAATTTCATGGACATCTTCCAATATTTGGACTTCTTTTTGTCTTTTTTTCCTAACCCTAGAGAGTTGTTTTTCAATATCCGTTTTAGCGAAAATCATAACATTTTTCTTAGCAATCCACTCAAAGTTAAGGAATTGTGTAGGGGATTGATCCTTAGGGAAAAACATGTTATGTTAACGTTGTGTTAAATCAAATGTGATGGTGAAAAAAATGCAGCTGATTCCAGTTAAAAGATGTAACTTATCGAAGTTTTTTAGCATTTAATCGACAAACCATACGAAACCACTAAAGTCCCAAATTTGAGCCGACTCCGATGAAATCCCCCCTTACCAAACTATTCTTGGGTCTTTGTATGGCCTTCTCAATGTGTTCTTTTGCCCAGAATAATGTCCCAAGGGCAAAAACCATTGATTCCGAACATCATAAAATACTTTTGGAAGCTGTAAAGGTCACTGAAATGGAAGAAATTCTGGAGAAATCGGGACCGTTCACCATTTTCGCACCTTCAGATGCTGCCTTTGAACGGTTTTCCACCGAAAAAATAAAGGAACTCCTCAACTCCAAGGACAAAAGTGCACTCAAGTCATTGCTTACCTATCACATCGTTGCCGGACACTTGACGGCATCCCGTATTTTGCGTGCCATGTGTAGAGGGAATGGTAAAGCAAGCTTTACTACCATTCAGGGGAAAAAACTTTTGGCCCATATGGACGGGTATGATATTGTTCTTACCGACCCCATTGGTAACACTGCACGTATTACATCGGCCGATCTCAATTTAAAGAACGGGGTGGTTCATGAGATCGATAGTGTAATTCTACCCACTCAAATGTAATTAGCGTAATTCTGCGCTGAGCTCTTTCTGGAACTGGGCCAGTAATTTGGCCATTATCTTGTCGATTTGTTTGTCCGTAAGGGTCTTTTTGTCATCCATAAGCGTAAAGCTCACCGCATAGGATTTTTTGCCCTTGGGTAGATTTTTACCTGTGTATACATCAAAAAGATTTACCTTCTTTAGGAGCTTCTTCTCCGTTTTCCATGCAATGTCGTACACTTGCTGGAAAGTGGCCGAATCATCCAGTAACAAGGCAAAATCACGGGTCACTTCCGGAAACTTGGGAATTTCCTTGAAGACAATGTTCTGTGTGCCTACTAGCTCCAAAACAGCATCCCAATCAAAATCAGCATAGAAAACGTCCTGTTTAATGTCGAACATCTTAAGCGCGGATTTCCCCACCAATCCAAAGTCTGCCAAAACTTTTCCGTCTTTATGGTACGACAGGCCTTCCGCATAAAGATCATCCTTGCAGGGTGTAGTTTGGATGTCACGCAGACCCAAACGCTCAAATAACGACTCCACGATGCCCTTGAGGTAAAAGAAATCCGTTTTTTGGCCAGGGGTGTTCCAGCTATCTGCCGTGCGATTGCCAGAAGTGAAAATGGCCAAATGTTGACGTTCCTGATTTTCACCGTTTATCTTATGGTAGGTTTTTCCAAGCTCAAAGAGCTTAAGGTTTGTTTTCTGCCGATTGTGATTGTAGCTTATAGCCTGAAGTCCGGAAAACAACATGGAGGTCCTGAGAACTGATAGGTCAGAACTCAAAGGGTTCAACATGCTGATTTTCTCTTCTTCCTTGTTGGGCGCATGGGCATCAGGAGAGACCAAACTATTGGTCATGATTTCATAAAAACCCTTTGCGGCCAACAAGTTTCCAACAACATCTTGAATCCTATGATTTTCAAAACGTGAGGTTTTGGCAATGGAAGCCGTAAGTTTTTCCTTGTGGTCAATGTTGTTGTAACCGTATACCCGTAAAATTTCCTCGATGACATCCACTTCACGGGTCACATCCACACGGTAGGTGGGAATGGTAAGTCCCAATCCGGATTCGGTGACATTGTTGATGCGGATTTCAAGGGAAGACAGGATAGATTTTATGGTATCCCGCGGGATTTCCTGCCCGATCAATGAATTGATTTTATCAAAAGTAAGGAACACTTGACGGTCCTGTGGCTTCTTGGGGTATAGATCTACCACTTCCGAAGTGATGTACCCGCCCGCAATCTCGCGAATCAACAAAGCCGCTCTCTTCAGGGCATATTCGGTAAGGTTGATGTCGATGCCACGCTCAAATCGGAAAGAGGCATCCGTGTTCAAACCATGTCTTTTGGCCGATTTTCTGATGGATACGGGGTCAAAATAGGCACTTTCCAAAAAGATGGATGAGGTATGCTCGGTAACCCCAGAGTTAATTCCTCCGAATACCCCGGCAATACACATGGGTTTTTCAGTGTCGCAGATCATAAGGTCATCCTCATGCAACTCGCGTTCCACATCATCCAAGGTCTTGAACTTGGTCCCTGCCGGAAGCGTCTTTACCTCAATCTTATTGCCCTTGATTTTAAAAGCATCAAAGGCATGTAGGGGCTGTCCCAGTTCGTGGAGCACATAGTTGGTCACATCCACCACATTGTTGATAGGGGATAAGCCAATGGCCTTCAATCTGTTTTTTAACCAATGGGGGGACTCTTGCACCACAAGATTACTGATGGTAACACCGCAATATCTTGGGGCTAGTTGACTGTCCTTGACCTCCACATCAATCTTTAGTGATCTATTGTCAATGGAAAAGTTACTCGTGGAAGGGGTAACCAATTCCTTTTGTATCTCTTTTTGCTCCAATCCGGCCTTTAGGTCGCGGGCCACGCCAAAATGGCTCATGGCATCGGAGCGGTTGGGGGTAAGGCCTATCTCAAAGACCTCGTCGCTTTCAATATCGAATACTTTGGAGCAAGGGGTTCCGGGTTCCAAGGTCTCGGACAGAACCATAATGCCATCATGGCTGCTTCCCAGTCCCAATTCATCCTCGGCACAGATCATCCCATGGCTTTCCTCGCCCCTGATCTTCCCTTTTTTGATTTCCCAAGCTTCTCCATCCTTGGTGTATAGGGTAGTTCCAATGGTAGCGACCGGAACCTTTTGTCCTGCCGCCACATTGGGGGCGCCACATACAATCTGTAAAGGTTCTCCCTGACCAATATCCACGGTGGTCAATTTCAATCTATCGGCATTTGGGTGTTGCTCACAGGTGAGCACATGGCCTACCACAATACCCTTCAGGCCGCCTTTGACAGACTCAAAGTGGGATATGCCTTCAACCTCAAGGCCTAAATCCGTTAAAAGCTCACCGGTCTTTTGTGAATCCCAATCAATCTGCAAAAACTGGCGTAGCCAGTTGTAAGAAATCTTCATACCCCAATTTTAGAGTGGACAAATATAAAACAATAGGGCAACAGATTCAATGTAAATAACCCTGTGTTCTATTTGGAATTTGTAAGATTTATGTAGTATTTTCTACTTTTAGGAAAAATCTTTCAATATATGAACCGGATAGCACTGTTATGTTTACTCATTTTGACGGTAATTTCATGTAAAAAGGAAAGCAAGGAATTGTTGTTGGGTGACTGGCTGGGGAAGATGAAGGTGTCTTCCTCCAAAGAACTGCCCTTTACCTTTACATTGTTCAAGGATGATGATGGGGATTACCGCATGGAGATGTATAATGCCGATGAGGTGATTGCTGTTGATCAAATTGAAATTGAAGGAGATTCCATACGGATTCAAATGCCCATTTTTGAAGGATATGTCTCAGGAACTTTTTCCAAAAATGAAATCCAAGGTGACTTCATAAAGGAAAGTCTGGACCGGATAGTTCCCTTCACCGCGGTTCACGGAAAGCAAGACCGTTTTGAGGTGGGTCAAGATGCCCAAGTCAATATTTCGGGCATTTGGGAAACCTATTTTGACCTCAATACAGATGGTGAATATCCGGCCAAGGGAATTTTTATGCAGAATGGCAATCGGGTCAAGGGTACCTTCAGGACCAAGACCGGGGATTACAGATACTTGGATGGTGTGGTTACAGGGGATAGCTTAAAACTTTCCGCTTTTGATGGGGCGCATGTGTACCTGTTCATGGCAAAGGTAACGGACAGTACCCTTGAAGGACAGTTTTATAGTGGAAATCATGCCGTTGAAGAGTTTATGGGGGCCAGGAACGAAGCCTTTGAGCTCCCTGATGCAGATTCATTGACCTTTCTCAGGGAAGGGTATGATCGGTTTGACTTTTCGTTCCCGGATACTTCAGGAAAAATGGTGAGCCTGACCGATTCAAGATTCAATGGAAAACCGGTATTGGTACAGATTATGGGTTCTTGGTGCCCCAATTGCTTGGATGAAACCCGATTTTATGTGGAATTTTTAAGGAACAATCCGGATTTGGATATTGAGTTGGTGGCCCTGGCTTTTGAATATGCCAAGACCGAGGAGAAAGCTCTGGCAGGTATTGCACGCCTCAAGGAAAGGGCTCAGGTGGATTATCCCATACTGTTGGCCCAATACGGTACCTCAAACAAGCAAAAAGCAAATGAGAAACTACCGATGTTAAATCATATCCTGTCGTATCCCACCACTATTTATATTGATAAGAATGGAGCGGTAAGAAAAATCCATACCGGGTTCAATGGTCCTGCAACGGGAGAGAAATATGAGCAGTTTAAAAAACAATTTGCCGAAACGGTCCGTGGGTTGGCTGCAGAGCCTATCGAAACGGATTCTTAAATAATGGTGGATTTTCCCAAGTGAATGTTTTCATCATTGATATTGAAATCATCATCAATATCAACAATATTGTTGGCAATATAATCGCCTACTTGGTTGGTCCCGAAATGACTGTTGGGTTTTAGGTCGGGAGTGACAATTTCTTTTTTCAAGGCTTTGTCAACGGCATTGCGGACGGCCAAAGACTCATCGATTAGCCCAAAATGTTCCAACAGCATGGCCACGGAAAGTATGGAGGCAATGGGGTTTGCAATGTCCAGTCCCTTGGCTTGGGGATAGGACCCATGGATGGGTTCAAAAAGGGCACTTTCCTCACCAATGGAGGCAGAGGCCAACAATCCTATGGAGCCACCGATGACACTTCCTTCATCGGAAATGATATCACCGAACATGTTTTCGGTAAGGATAACATCAAATTGGGTGGGGTTTAGAATAATCTGCATGGCGGCATTGTCCACAAACAGGTATTCCAAGACCACATCAGGATAGCTTTCACCGATTCTGGTCACCACTTTTCGCCAAAGTCTGGAGGATTCCAGCACGTTGGCCTTGTCCACCAAAGTGAGCTTTCCTTTTCGGTTCTTGGCGGCTTTAAAGGCTAAATGGGCAATACGGCTGATTTCTTTTTCGGAATACTCGCAAAGGTCGGAAGCCACTGTGCCTTCGTCATTTAATTTTTTCTCACCAAAATAAATCCCTCCCGTCAACTCACGGTAAATGACAAAGTCAGTTCCCAAGACAATCTCCTTTTTTAAAGGGGATTTGTCCACTAGGGAAGAATGCGCTATCACGGGCCGTATGTTGGTAAAGAGCCCAAGTTCCTTACGGAGTTTCAACAAGCCCTGTTCCGGGCGGATGGGTGAATCAGGGTTGGCATCGTATTTTGGATGGCCAATGGCTCCCAATACCACGGCATCGGCTTCCTTGCAGAGCTTTAGGGTATTTGTGGGCAAGGGAACCCCCTTTTTATCAATGGCAATGGCCCCAATAAGGGCTTCTTTGTAGACAAAATTGTGATTAAAGGTTTCTTCAACCGCTTGTAGGCACTTGACCGCTTGGGCCAAAACTTCAGGTCCTACGCCATCTCCGGGAAGCAATGCAATGTTCAAGTTCATATGATGACAGGATTGGAAAAAGGTGCCTGGTATTAAGCGAGGCTTTGTAGGCTGATGTTGCTGGTTTCCACAATTTCGTGGATATCCTCATCCAAGATTTCCTTTTTGGTATCCGCAAATTTCAAAAAGTTCTCATAGACGGCATCCAATTGGACCTTGGTAAGCTCGTAACCTACTTTTTTGGCCCTGTACGCCAATGCGGCCCTTCCGCTCCTTGCGGTAAGCACAATGGAGGATTCGTTGACCCCTACATCTTTAGGGTCAATGATTTCATAAGTTTCTCGTTGCTTGATGACCCCATCTTGGTGGATTCCGGAACTGTGGGCAAAGGCATTGGAGCCCACAATGGCCTTGTTGGGTTGTACGGGCATTCCCATTTTCTGGGAAACCATTTGGCTTGTGTCCCATAATAGCTTGCTATTGATGCCGGTATCAAGGTTTAGGTAAGGGTGTTGCCTGAGGATCATCACCACTTCTTCCAAGGAAGTGTTACCTGCACGTTCCCCAATACCGTTGATGGTACATTCAATCTGTCGTGCCCCGTTGATCACACCGGCTATGGAGTTGGCAGTGGCCAATCCTAGGTCGTTATGGCAGTGGCAAGAAAGAATGGCCTTGTCTATACCTTTTACGTTTTCCTTTAGATATTTCATTTTGGCACCATACTCTTCCGGGAGACAGTATCCAGTGGTGTCAGGAATGTTAAGCACGGTAGCTCCGGCCTTTACGACCGCTTCGCAGACTTGTGCCAAAAATTCATTATCCGTTCGTCCGGCATCTTCGGCGTAAAATTCAACATCTTCCACAAAGGTCTTTGCATAGGCAACGGCCTCCACGGCACGTTCTATGATTTGTTCCCTTGTAGAGTTGAATTTATATTTAATGTGGGAATCAGAAGTTCCGATTCCGGTATGTATTCTTGGTTTTTTTGCTGCTTTCAGGGCCTCGGCGGCCACTTCAATGTCTTTTTTTACGGCTCGCGTCAATCCGCAGACTGTAGCATTTTTGACCAATTTGGAGATTTCGTGCACAGATTTGAAATCACCAGGGCTTGAAATGGGAAATCCTGCCTCGATCACATCAACACCCAGTTCGTCCAGACGTTGAGCGATGACCAATTTCTGTTCCGTGTCCAACTTGCAACCCGGAACTTGTTCTCCATCTCTTAGCGTAGTGTCAAAAATTTGTACCTTATCTTTACCCATTATCTTTTGTCTGTTGTTCGAATTCATACGAAAATAGAGAAGGAGGGCCAGAAGGTAAAAGGAGGGTCGAAACCTTATACAACGTTAAATTGGATTTGGTGTCAATTAATAAATTGATAATCAATTGTTTAAATTATATTTTTTACGATGACAAATGCCCATAAGGATGCTTTGTTTGTGCTGGTAAAATCGTTGTCCAAATCGGAAAAGCGTCAATTTAAACTGTACGTGGGCCGTTTGGGGGTCAACACGGATGCCAAATTTTTGGCACTTTTCAATTTGTTGGACAAAATGCGGCGTTATGATGAGCGTCAAATTTTGGAAAGTGGTATTGTGAAAAAAGCGCAACTATCCAATCTTAAGGCGCATCTCTACAAACAGATTTTGGTAAGCCTTCGTTTGAACCCTGTAAATCAGAATATACGGATCCAAATTAGGGAACAACTGGATTTTGCCACCATTTTATATCAAAAGGGACTGTATAAGCAAAGCTTGAAGATTTTGGATAAGGCCAAGACGGTGGCCATTGAGAATGAAGAAAAGAATGTGGCTTACGAAATTGTGGAATTTGAGAAGATCATAGAGACGCAATACATCACCCGAAGTATTCCGGATAGGGCCGATGAATTGGCAATACAGGCCAAGGAGCTTTCCGCACAAAATGTAATGACGAGCAAGCTTTCCAATCTGTCCCTCCAGCTTTACGGAATGATGCTCAAAGTGGGGTATGTCCGTAGTGATGAGGACCTGAAAAAGGTGAAGTCTTACTTTGAGGGCCATTTGCCCGATTATAACTTGGAGAGCCTGGGTTTTAGGGAGAAGCTATGGCTGTATAAGGCCTATCTGTGGTACAGTTTGTTGATACAGGATTTTCTATCGGCTTACCGTTATGCCAGCAAATGGGTAGATCTTTTCTATGACCATCAGGAAATGATTGCGCTGAATCCTGTTTTTTACTTAAAAGGGAACCACTACCTTTTGGAGTCACTTTTCTTTGTGAAGTATTCTTCCCAATTCAGGGAAACCTTGGATCGTTTGGAAGTGCAAGTAGAAAGCTCAAGTTTTCCACAGAATGATAATATTGCCTCTTTGGCCTTTTTGTACATCAACTCCAATAAGTTGAACCTTCACTTTTTGGAAGGTACTTTTGATAAAGGGTTGTATCTGGTCAATGTGATTGAATACGGTATAAAAAAACACGGGGAGCGCATAGATGAGCACCATATCATGCTGCTTTACTATAAGATAGCCTGTTTGTATTTCGGTAACGGGGATAACAAAAATTGCATTGCCTACTTAAAAAAGATCATCTCCAATAAGAACCTTAAGATGAGAGAGGATTTAATGTGCTTTGCAAGGGTACTGAGTTTGGTGGCCCATTATGAAGCGGGAATGGATTACCACCTTGAAGTTCAACTGAAGAGTACATATAAATTCCTATTGAAAATGAACGACTTACATGCCGTTCAAAAGGAAATGATCAAGTTCTTGAGAAACCTTGGGGATATCTATCCACACGAGCTTAAGGATGAGTTTCAAAAACTGTACAATGAGCTTAAAAAATACGAGAACCATCCGTATGAGAAAAGGGCGTTTTTGTATCTGGATATCCTATCTTGGTTGGAAAGTCACTTACAGAACAAGCCTGTTTCCCAGATCATTCGCGAAAAGGCCCTTGCGCTTACCCGTTAAGGCAGGCGTTCCAGACGGGATCGATGGGAGGTGGGGCCAAAAAAGAGAGCGGCTCTTTTTTTACGGGATGTTCCAATTCCAAGCTACGGGCGTGTAAATGGATGCTTCCATCCTTGTTGCTTCGTTCGGCTCCGTATTTTAAATCCCCTTTTATATGACAACCTATGGCCGCCAGCTGGGCACGGATTTGATGGTGTCTGCCTGTTTTCAAATCGATCTCCAATAGATAATAGCTATCCAATTTTTTTAGGATTCGGTATTCCAAAATGGCCTTTTTACTATTGGGGACTTCTTTGGTGTGGGCATAAGACTTGTTCTGTTTAGGATTGCGAACCAACCAATGGGTCAATGTCTCACTTTCTTTCTCTGGAGCATTTTTTACCACGGCCCAATAGGTCTTTTGGGCGTTTCCTTCGGAAAAAAGCTTGTTCAAACGAGGTAGGGCCTTCGAGGTTCTGGCAAAAACCACAATCCCGGTTGTGGGCCTGTCCAACCGATGGACCACACCTAGGTACACATTTCCCGGTTTGTTGTACTTCTCCTTCAGGTATTGTTTGACCACATCGCTAAGGGGTGTATCGCCGGTCTTGTCACCCTGTACAATATCCCCAGACCTTTTGTTGACCACAATAAGGTGGTTGTCCTCATAGAGCACTTGGAGGTTGGAGGGATTGGAATGGAGGGAATCTGACAATTTAATGAAAGTAATTGATTTGTTTGGACCTAGTAGGATTCCTCTTCATTGGGAAAGTCCCTGCTCTTTACATCATCCACGTATTGGGAAATGGCATTGCTCATTTCGTCATATAGGTTCATGTACCTTCTGAGGAAACGAGGGTGGAATTCATGGGTCATGCCCAGAAGGTCGTGCACCACCAAGACCTGTCCATCGACCCCGTTTCCGGCACCGATCCCAATAATTGGTATGGAAACACTTTCTGCCACTTCTTTGGCCAAACTTGCCGGAATTTTTTCCAGAACAATACCAAAACAGCCCAACTCTTCCAACATTTTGGCGTCTTGTTTCAATTTTTCGGCCTCTTCCTCTTCTTTGGCCCTAACGGTGTAGGTGCCAAATTTATAGATGGATTGGGGGGTAAGTCCCAAATGCCCCATTACGGGAATGCCAGCTTGCAGAATGCGGCTTACCGAATCTTTGATTTCTGCCCCACCTTCGACCTTGATGGCATGGGCGCCACTTTCCTTCATGATTCGGATGGCGGAACGCAAGGCTTCCTTGGAATCGCTTTGGTAGCTTCCAAAAGGGATGTCCACCACTACAAGTGCCCTTTTTGCGGCACGGACCACGGAACTGGCATGGTAGATCATTTGGTCCAAGGTAATGGGCAAGGTGGTCTCATGGCCGGCTATGACATTACTGGCGGAATCCCCCACCAAGATGACATCCACATTGGCGGCATCAACGATTTTGGCCATGGAATAATCGTAGGAGGTGAGCATGGAAATTTTCTCCCCATTTTGCTTCATCTCGATCAAGGATTTTACCGTGACTCTTTTGTATTCTTTTTTGGCGACAGACATTTGGTTCTTTTTTACGGGCTAAATGTAAGCAGATTTGTTTAATTTGGGCTTCAATCAAAAAACTACATCTCATGAGAACAGTATTAAGTTTTGCATTTTTGTGCATGACGTGCCTTACGGTCACGGCCCAAGGTCCAAACCCTCCAAAGGTTGATTCGGAACAGCAGATAAAACAGGTGATTGAAACCTTTTTTGATGGCTTTCACAAACAGGACTCGACCATCATAAAAAGTGTTTCGGCCGATCATGTGGTGCTCCAGACCACTGGGAGGGACCAAGAGGGCAAGACCCGATTCCGCAATGAAGAGTTTTCCAAATTCCTTACCTCCATTTGCAGTATTCCGGACAGCATAAAATTCGAGGAAAAACTGACCTCATTTTCCATTCAGGTAGACCGGACCATGGCCAATGCTTGGGTAGGCTATGAATTTTGGTTGAACGATACCTTCAGCCATTGTGGTATAAATTCTTTCCAACTTGTGGACTTTGATGGTGACTGGAAAATCATCTACTTGATAGATACCAGGGGCAAGGCTGGTTGTATGGAAGAGTGATTACGGGACTAACAGGTTTTAGTGCGTGGCGTTGAACGCCTCCCAATATCTTGTTAGTTTATTTTTCAGTTGTGCGTGGTCAATATTTAGACCATTTGAGGAAATATTAAATGGAGAGCTGTAATTTTCTATATTGTATTTCATTAACTGTCTCCTAAGTTGGTTCTTTTCTTTTTCTAGCCAAGAGTCCGGATTCTTTACATTGATGATCAAAATTTTGGTCCCGTGGATACTGATTTCATCAAATCCAAGAATTTCGTTCCATCCAATAAGCCCCGTTATTGATTTTTTGGGATCGACATTTAACCCTTTGGGGGAAATGATCAGCATGAGTTGGGAGGAAACCAAGCGTTTGATGCCTGCATATATCCCCAATCCAAAGAAAAGTATGGCGAAAATACCCACACCTTGCAGGAGAATTGGGTTTCTGTTCATGGAGGTTGCCAAATCATTGGCTTCCAATGTAAACCAGATTCCTAGGCCTACAAAAATTAAAGAACCCAATAGCAATAAAATGGATTTCTTTTTACTGGTATATATTTCAATATTTTCCATGGTAAGGTGATTAAATGTATCCACACTTAAAACGAACCAAACGAAAAAATATTTGTCTGTTTTTAGCAATCACTCAGGAAGACACCCCTACGGCCAGACCGCCTTCTGAGGTTTCCTTGTATTTGGAACTCATGTCTTTGGCGGTTTCCCACATGGTTTTCACTACTTTGTCCAAAGGAACCTAGGGTCGGTATCAAGGGCCAGTTCCGCGGCATTGATGGCCTTTATGGCTCCCATGGCGGCTGAGATGGTGCTCCCTTTTTTAAAAATGCTCCCCACTTCGCTGGCCACCAATAAAAACTATCGTACATCATCAAAGTCGGAATCGTGGTTTTCAATTACCATATAGTACATTAAAACGGCCGGAATTAACCCTGCACTGCCATTGGTAGGTGCAGTGACCGCTCTCCCCAATGAGGTGCCTCGTTTACGGACAGGGCAAAGCAACTGACCCATTTATAATCTACCGGAACCTCACTTCGGTATCCCGTGTGCTCTCTAATCATTCCTGGGGGGTAGAGTAGGGCACATCACCGTTAAGTTTTTGATAGATTTCAAAGGCAAGACTCTATCATCATGAAAAGTGTTTCGGCCGATCATGTGGCACTCCAGACCAATGGAAGGGACCAAGAAGGCAAGACTGGCTGTATGGAAGAGTAAGCATTGATAAGATTACTCGGTCAAGGTTTTTATGGCGTCAATCAGTTTATGGATTTCGTCCTTGTCGGTGCCATCATATACACCACGGATTTGCTTTTTTTTGTCAACAAGCACAAAGTTTGGAGTATGAATAAAGTCTTGTAGGCCGCCATCTCCATAATCCACAGCCGCAAAATAACTTTTACGGGCCAGGTTGTAAATATGCTCTTTGCTGCCCGTAGTGATGTTCCATTTGTAATCCATGACCCCGTTTCTCAGGGCATATTCCTTTAAAATGGGGATGCTGTCCATTCCAGGAGTTACGGAAATGGATAAAAACATCACATCTGGGGTATCCCGAAAAACCTCCTGGAGCTGTTCCATATGGTTTGTCATTATGGGACAAATACTGGGACATCTTGTAAAAAAGAAGTCGGTAACGTAAATCTTGTCGGCATAATCTTCTTGGGTAATGATTTCTCCATTCTGATTGATCAATTCAAAATTGGCAACCCTATGAGGTGCTGCATTATTCTGTAAGCTGTTGTCCACCAGCTCCACATTGAAATCTTTTGGGCCAAGAACAGGCAATTTTGAGTTCTTTTTGAAAATGCCATAAACCACCGCCAAAACACCAAGGGCAATGAGTGCCATTGGTATTTTGGAGCCGTTTTGTTTTGAAGATGAAGATTTTACCATCTATAAAATCGAAGTTTCTATGGAGATGTCGGAGTGTTTCCAAGCCTTGTCAAACTCATCTTTTATGGCCTGTGCCTCTTCCATTTTGCCTTGGGCTTTCAAGCTGTTGTATAGTCCCATCAATGACCAGCCATTTTGCCTGAGCACGCTTAAATCTTCCCGATAGATCTTTTCGGCCTCTTGGTATTTTTTGGCATTCATCAAGACTGCACCCAAGTTTTGTCTTGTAGGAATGTGCCAAGCAGCGGGCTCCGTGTAGGTGAGCCCGTCTTCAAATTCAACGGCTTTGCCCAAGTGTTCTATCGCACCGTTGATGTCCCCGTTCAAGGCGGCCAGTTCTCCCGCAACTACTTCATAGGCAATGTTCGCGGCATTAACGGACGGATTATGTGGTGTGGCCACCAAGGTTTCCAAATCTGGATCATTTTTTAAGGATTCAAGTGCATCCAGCTCTTCTTGTGCTTCTTTTTTGTTCCCTTTTCGCACAAATGCCATTCCCCGGGCATAGTGTCTGATGAGGTTCAGGTGCTTTATGTCTGGATTGGGTGCAGGAATGGTCAAGATTTCATTCCATTTGCCAAAACGCGTATAGGCCAGCATGGGAGTGGAGGCAAAGTCTTGGAGAAATGGCATGGTGATAAATTCGCCCACGGGAACCTTTTCAGCCGTTTTCTTTGCGGCGTCGATGGCAATATCACTATCACCCAACAAGCTGGCTGCGGACCATAAAAAATGGATGTTGTGCGGATAATACCCCAAGGGGTAGAGTCCTTGCGAATAGCACTGGGAAATGTAATCCTCATCCGCTAAAATGGCAGCTTGATTTGCTTTTACGGCATCTAAATAACGCCCAACCCGAATGTAGATATGTGAGGGCATGTGTACAATATGCCCGGCTGCGGGCATAAGTTTTCCTAGTTTATCGGCACTGGCCACACCTAAATCGGGTTTGGGTAATTCTACCATGTGAATATAGTAGTGGTGTGCCCCCGGGTTATTGGGATTGATTTCCATTGCCTTTTCCAGAGCAGCCTTAGCTTCTGGAATGTTGGGGGATGGATTCCCATCTTGATCCCAATAGTTCCAAGGAACTGTGTTCATCACCGAAGCAGCATAAAGTACTTGCACCTCAGCATCTTCGGGGTATTTTTTCAAAACTTTTGCCATTTCGTTCATATAGGCCATATTCAATTCCGCGACATCTTTGGTAAGATCTTCACTATATCTTGCTGTAAGTGCTAGGATTAGTGCCTGCTCTTTTGGAGTGGCCGAGGAGATAAGGCTTTTGGCCTTTGCCATGGCCTCATTGGTTTTTATTTTTCGGTCTTCTGGAGGCAATGGGTCGTTGATGTTTGGTCCCAATGCATAGGCTTGACCCCAAAATGTCATGGCCGAAGTGGGGTCTAATCGGGATGCTTCCATATAAGACCTGTGGGCCTCTGCATGGTTAAACGCATAGGTGAGCCGCAAACCTTGATTAAAAAAGGTTTGGGCTTTTTCGCTTTTAGTGGTGATGGGGTAGCTCAAATCACCCAGGTTTTCAAAAAGGGGAGCAATTTGTTGGGTTGAATCCACTACATCCAAAAGATAAGTGGTAGGAGTACATTTAATAAAACTGAATGATGCTTTTTGTCTGTCCTTGTTCACGATGGATTGGGATTCATCGGTGGTAAGGTGAATGGCCATTAGCACCGCTAGTGCCAAAATGGTCAGGCTTAATTTTGTTTTCATGATGATGATGTTGTTGTGTGTTAGGCAACCGATGTTCGGAACATCCGGCTCTGTGGGGGAAGTAATCAATCGAGCTCTCTGTCACATGAAAGAATCCAATTGCTCTATAGTTCTACACTAAACTAATGAAATTTAACCGATTAAGAAAGAAAAAAGCAGTATCTGGAGCCGTCTTTTTTGATGAGATCTCATTTAACAGTCGCTAAGGAAGACCCCTACGGCCAGACCGCCTTCTGAGGTTTCCTTGTATTTGGAACTCATGTCCTTAGCGGTTTCCCACATGGTATTGACCACCTTATCCAAGGGAACCTTCACCTCATTTGGGTCGGTGTCAAGAGCCAGTTCCGCAGCGTTGATGGCCTTTATGGCTCCCATGGCATTGCGCTCTATGCAGGGCACTTGAACCAGCCCTCCAATGGGATCGCAGGTGAGTCCCAAATGGTGTTCCATGGCAATTTCGGCAGCTATCAATACCTGTTCGGGGGTACCGCCCATCAGCTCCGTAAGTCCGGCAGCGGCCATGGCTGACGATACTCCAATTTCAGCTTGGCAGCCTCCCATGGCGGCTGAGATGGTGGCCCCTTTTTTAAAAATGCTCCCTACTTCACTGGCCACCAATAAAAACTGTCGGACATCATCAAAGTCGGCATCGTGGTTTTCAATCACCATATAGTACATCAAAACGGCAGGGATTACCCCTGCGCTGCCATTGGTAGGTGCCGTGACCACTCTTCCCAATGAGGCATTAACTTCGTTTACGGACAGGGCAAAGCAACTGACCCATTTAATAATCTGCCGGAACCTCACTTCGGTATCCCGTATGCTCTCCAACCATTCTTGGGGGGTAGAGTAGGACACGTTACCCTTCAGCTTTTGGTGGATTTCAAAAGCACGACGTTTTACATTGAGCCCTCCCGGAAGTTTTCCTTCGGTATGGCAACCCGTGTACATACATTCGAGCATGGTATCCCAAATGCGTTGCAATCCTTTGTCGATTTCATTGGCTGGGCGCAACGAAAGTTCATTCTCCCACACGATTTCCGAAATGGCTTTTTGGTGCTCCTGACAGTATTGCAGTAATTCTTGACCAGTTTTTACAGGGTGCGGAAACGTTTTGAACGTTTCCTTATTCTCTTTGGAATGTGTCAGTTCTTCCTTGACCACAAACCCTCCTCCAATGGAATAATAGGTTTCGGAAGCGGATTTCCCATTCGTCAACTGGGCCTCAAAGCGAATACCATTGGAATGAAAGGGGAGGAATTCTTTTTTAAAGACAATATCATTTTTAAAATCAAAGGCTATGGAATGGGTTCCGCCCAAGTTTAGTGTAGAACTGCTCTTTACGTTTTCAATGGTCCCATCAATGCTGTCAATGGGAACCGTTACGGGATCGGTACCCAGCAGTCCCATGACAACGGCAATATCTGTGGCATGACCTTTTCCTGTTAGGGAAAGAGAGCCAAAAAGGAAGACTGAGACCTGTTGAACATCATCAAAGACCTCCTGTTCTTTAAGTTCACCGATCCATCGTTCCGCGGCCCTCCACGGGCCAAGGGTATGGGAGCTAGAGGGTCCCACGCCGATTTTGAGCATATCAAATACACTGATACATTCCATAGGTCCAATTTACTCTTCCAAATATAACAAGTAGGTTGGGATAAAGCAGGAAATAAATCTCAATGATTTTATGCCTATAAGGTTGCCTTAGCATGGCAATTTGTGAGTGTTCATGGAATTTGATGGGGATTGTCTGACACCTTGTCATATTCTGGGTCGTGGCATGATCATTGACACTTCATGAACGAGACAAAAATGAATTTCAAACAGATATAACTTTAGATACAATGAGCAAAATTATAGGTATAGACTTGGGTACAACCAACTCCTGCGTCTCTGTAATGGAAGGTAACGAACCTGTGGTAATTCCAAATGCCGAAGGTAAACGTACCACCCCTTCCGTGATTGCATTTGTGGAAGGTGGAGAGATCAAGGTGGGAGACCCTGCCAAAAGACAGGCGGTTACCAACCCCAACAAAACAATTTATTCCATCAAGCGATTCATGGGGAACAAATTCTCTGAATCCAAAAAGGAAGCAGACAGAGTTCCTTATAATGTGGTAAAGGGCGATAACGATACCCCAAGAGTGGATATCGACGGTCGTTTGTATACCCCACAGGAACTATCGGCCATGATCCTTCAGAAAATGAAGAAGACTGCCGAAGATTATTTGGGTCAGGATGTAACCCGTGCGGTGATCACGGTTCCTGCCTACTTTAACGATTCACAAAGACAGGCCACCAAAGAAGCTGGTGAGATTGCCGGTCTTACCGTGGAACGAATCATCAACGAACCAACGGCTGCTTCATTGGCCTATGGTTTGGATAAAAAAGACACCGATCAAAAAATCGTAGTGTTCGATTTTGGTGGAGGTACGCATGACGTTTCCATCTTGGAATTGGGCGACGGTGTTTTTGAAGTATTGGCCACTGATGGGGACACCCACTTGGGAGGTGACGACGTAGATCAAAAAATCATTGATTGGTTGGCCGAGGAGTTCATGAAGGATGAGGATATGGATCTTCGTAAGGATGCCATGGCACTTCAGCGTTTGCGTGAAGCTGCCGAGAAGGCCAAGATAGAATTGTCTTCCTCTGCACAGACCGAAATCAACTTGCCATATGTAACGGCAACTGCGTCAGGTCCTAAACACTTGGTGCGTACCTTGTCAAGGGCCAAGTTTGAGCAGTTGATCGATGATTTGGTAAAAAGAACCATTGCACCTTGTGAGACGGCATTGAAATCTGCAGGTCTTTCAAAAAGCGATATTGATGAGATCATCTTGGTAGGGGGTTCTACCCGTATCCCTGCGGTACAGGAAGCTGTTGAGAAATTCTTCGGCAAAAAACCATCCAAAGGGGTGAACCCGGATGAGGTAGTGGCCGTAGGTGCCGCTATCCAAGGAGGTGTATTGACCGGAGACGTGAAGGATGTACTTCTTTTGGACGTTACCCCGCTTTCATTGGGTATCGAGACCATGGGAAGTGTGTTTACCAAATTGATCGAGGCAAACACCACCATTCCTACCAAAAAGTCACAGGTATTCTCCACAGCTGCGGATAACCAACCTTCGGTTGAAATCCATGTGTTGCAAGGAGAGCGCCCCATGGCTGCGGATAACAAAACCATTGGTAGGTTCCACTTGGACGGGATTCCACCGGCACCAAGAGGTACGCCTCAGATTGAAGTGACCTTTGATATCGATGCCAATGGTATCATCAAGGTTTCTGCTACGGACAAGGCAACCAATAAGACCCAAGATATCCGTATCGAGGCATCTTCTGGTTTGACTGAGGAAGAAATCAAGAAAATGAAGGCCGAAGCCGAAGCCAATGCTGAAGCGGATAAACAAGCCAAAGAGAAGGCTGATAAGCTGAACGAGGCCGATGGTATGATCTTCCAGACCGAAAAGCAGTTGAAGGAGTTTGGTGATAAATTGTCCGATGACAAGAAAAAGCCGATTGAAGATGCTCTGGAAGAGTTGAAAAAAGCCTATGAGACCAAAGATGTTGCGGTGATAGAGCCTGCTTTGGAGAAAATCAACGAGGCTTGGAAAGTAGCTTCCGAGGAGATGTACAAGGCCCAGGCCGATGCGGCCCAAGCCAATGGTGCGGACCCATCTGCCGGTGCTGATAGCGCTGCTGGAGGCAATGCCAAGGAAGGTGATAATGTAGAGGATGTTGACTTCGAGGAAGTGAAGTAACACTCTAATAGCATAAACCATAAAAAACCCTGACCAAAGTCAGGGTTTTTTGTTTGCTTGATTTGGGTTTTATGCTGCGTTCAATTGGCGCATTTCCATTTCACGAAGCTTTTCAAGGGCTTCTGATTTTGAGTTGACATTGAGTTTTACGTAAATGTTTTGAATATGGAAATTGACCGCGCTCGGCGTAACGCAGAGCTTGTCCGCAATCATCTTATAGGTGAATCCTTGGGTAAGGAGTTCGGCAATTTGGTTTTCCTTTCTCGAAAACGAGTCAAACGATTTGGTCTGGAAAGAATGGATGATTTTTTTGGCCACATCGTGCTCCAGGGCTACACCGTGCTGATCTAGTGCTGCAACGGCAGCAAAGAGCCTTTCTTCGGTCAAAGGTTTGGTAAGGTAGCCACTGGCTCCCTTTTTAAAAGCTTCCTTGATGAGCTTGAAATCATTTTTTCGGCTCATCATCAAGATTTTCAGGTCTTCATCTTTCCTGAGGAAGTATTCCAGGCCATCAATTCCGGAAATTCCGGTCAAGGCCACTTCGGATAGAATGATATCCGGGGCTTTTCTTCCAAAATTGGACAAAAGTTCATGAACGGTCCTATAAATACCGTGCAGTCCATATTCAACTGTATCTTCAAAATACAATTTATACATAGGGTTTAGGCTTTCATCGTTATCGATGATCGCAATTTGTAAAGGGTAAGTTCTCATGACGCATAGATTTGGGGGTCATCTGATTCTGTTACTGTAATTAAATCCCTTTTAGGTAAAATTTGGGCAAAAACTACCTGTTCCGCCAGTTGAATGGTAGGAAAATGGAAAGCATATCAAAGAAGCATTGCATTGAATGTCAAATGCACGCGCCTAATGCTGCCATTGTCCGAACCAAACAAATAGGGCAGGTCGACCCTTATGGGGTCAGATCAAAATGTAGTTTAGAAAAGGTTATTGGGTACCTTAGAAAAGTAGCTTGTAGGTAGCTTTAGGTATGCCTTTTTTCCGAGAATTGTAGTTTGTTTTCATGACTAATAGATTTGGGTTTGTATTATTTCAAAAATTAAATTAGTTTTTTTTTCACTCCCACAGAATTTTTTGTAGTGTTTTTCGTTCAAATGCATTCCGGCAATTGGATTGGGTTTGCTGAAAATCAATGGTTATGAAGCAATTATTTAGGTGTAAATAGTTGCTTTACAATGGAATGAAAAAAAATAGGATGCATTTTAATGCATCCTATTCTTGGTAAAATCGGTCAGATTGAAATAATACAACCCGCTTCTATGATAGACTGTCAGTTCCCCCTGTCTTTCTTATCATGGTCATGAGTGTTTCGAATCTCGGCTATGAAACAGAATCAGATGACACCTCAGGTAGTTGACCGACTTTTATTTCATATTTTATTTATCCTCAAAGGAAGTACTGGTGTACTCTTGGGTGGTGTTCATGGCGGTTTGGATGTTGGCATCCCTCTCCGCAACGTATCGGTTGTCCTCTTTTTTGGAATGCCCGTAGGCTACGGTATACTGTGAAATGGTGTGGTTTTGTCCTCGATTGGAGACTACAAATCCCAATCCCTTTTCAGGGCTCAATTGAATGGCGTAGTCGTCACGATCACTGTTGATATGGTCTCCCAGGTTTACGGAAGGGGTCAAGGTGTTCAACACAACCTGTGTGGCATATAGGTCCAGGCCACCATAACCATCCCTTCCTTCGGAAGCAAAGAACAGCAAGGTTCCATTATAGAGGTTAGGGTATAGCTCATCTTCTTTGGTGTTGACCTTGGGCCCTAAATTTTTGGATACGCCCAAACTGCCATCAGATTTGATTTCGGCTACATAGATATCGTATTTTCCATAGCTGCCTCGCATGTTAGAAGCGAAGAACAAACGCTTACCGTCATCAGAAATAGTGGGGTGCTTGGCGGAAGCATATTTTGGACAAACCTCCATTTTGGTCACATTTTTCCATTCGCCGTTGATGTTTTCGGCCCTATAAATTTCATGAATGAGTTCTTTTTTGGAGAACACACCGGTTAAAGGTTTTTGGTAGGTCGCTTTACTGAAATAAGCCGTTTGGCCATCTTTGGTCACCGTCATGGAAGGTACATAGCCATCCAAGGTAGATAAATTGCCTTCCATGGCATGGGATACAAGGTCCTTGTCCATTTGGGCGTTAGCGTTTTGACTATACATTAGTATTCCAGAGAAAAGTAGGCTGTAGATAAGTGAACGTGTCATGATATTCTGATTTGGGGGTTAATACATGACAAAGATCAAAAAGATTTTAAGGGAATACTTATGAATTTTTCATAGGTTTTTACTTTTACCGAGTAAAAAGTGCATTTTATCGAAAAAATTTTAAAGATTTTTCATTCAAACAACATCTAAGTAACGTTTATCGGTGATTTTTAACCTTTTATCTGCTTAAAGGTGACCTTTATATATATAAAGACCGCAATCTGAGGTTGATGGGCACATGAGGGGCTAATCTCAATTCGCCGTAAAGGGTTGGAATACCTTTTTTACAAATCGTGGAGGTTCAAAGCGATACCCCAAATATAGTACCCCATAGAATTCGTCATTCTTCACACTGCTGTTGCTGTCTTCGTTATACCAGTTAGAGTTAAGGGTGAGGTTCACCCCAAAGATTACCTTCTCCGAACTGTATCCCAAATTGATGCCGCCTGAAGCGGAACGGGTAAAATAGGTCTTTCGTTCAATCTCGGTGATTCCATTTTCTGTGGATTCATCTTTGGAGAAGCGAACACCCAGGGAAGGGGATACATTTCCGGAAATAAACCAATTCTCATGGAATACATGGGTGTAGAAATATCTTGGGGAAAATCTCAGGTTAAAAAACTTTTCCTTGCTGCGGAGCCCCAGTTCATCAAAAGAAAAAATATTGTAGTCATAATATAAGGTTGGGATAAGACTGCCGCTGCTTACTTTTTGCCACTCATTCTGATAGACAATGTTCCGATATGAAAAATTTGGGTTGAGTACATACGAAGTGGACATGCCATAATGCGAGTTGGTAAGGTTGTTGAATTGTATGTACGGGTTGGTTCCCTCTATCCAGCCCGGGGCAAAATCGGCTGTGTTCTTTACGTAATAGCCAGAAGTTTTGCTATAATTGAGACCTTGTACCCATTTGCCCAAGAAGAACCGAAATTGATAGTCAGTAAACGACGATTTTCCCTTAAGGTCCTCATCGGCATTGGCCCCAAGGAATTTTGGAACGAGCCCTACACTTACCCCGATGAATTCATAATCCAAGGAAAGAAAAAGCCGGTACCTGCTGTTTGGAGCCAGTTCCAGTCTGGCATCCTCAGTACGGTTTCTATAAAGGAGTACATCGGTCCGGGTATCTATATTGGCTTTTAAAATGATTTTGTCCGTGTATGTGACTATCCTGCTCGTATCTTGCTGTGAATGGCCGTGCCAGCATGTAAAAAATAGACCAAGGGAAAAAATCCCAAAAAGGGAAAAGTGTATGGGGCCATTAAGAAAGTATCTGGACATATAGCCACAAGATACACAGCTTTAGCCAATCCGCGTTCCGTTTTTCACGTTTCGCTCCGGTTGGATAAGGGTTACTTCCTTGTTGTCCCCAATTCCGCCAAGGACAAGGCATTCGCTCATGATGTTTGCAATCTGCTTAGGGGGAAAGTTCACCACGGCCACCACTTGCTTTCCAATAAGGTCTTCGGGGGTATACAGTTGTGTGATTTGGGCAGAGGTCTTTCGTTTTCCCAAGTCGCCAAAATCGATGATCATTTTATAGGCCGGGTTTCTGACTTCCTCAAATATTTCAGCATTAATGATGGTGCCGACCACCATCTGTACTTTTTGAAAATCTTCCCAGCTAAGGTTTCGGTCGGGTTCAATATCCACGGACATATGCTTTTTTGTGCAAGGTACAATCTCCATTTCCAATGGGCCAAAACCCATAATGGGTTTAACTCCATATTATCACTTTCCCAATAGGTTTTTCAATATGGGGATTTCAAAGCGATGTTGCCAAGCCAAGAAACAGCAAATGGCAAAAGTGATCAGGGCCAAAATAAAAAGGGTACCTCCATCATTCTGGACTTCAATACCAAGCAGGGTAAGGTGTGAAAAAATGGCCCCTCCAAGGATTCCCATGCCCAATACCGCCCCAAGCCCAGTGGTTCTTGACACTAACAAAAGAATGGCCGTTACCAGTTCCAATACCCCAATCCCTATCCGTCCAACCGGTTCCAGACCCAAGGTCTCAAAAATATATACCGATTCTGGGGCGGCGGTGAACTTAAAGTATAGGGTCTGCAATAAAATTACCGCGGCAATGATTTTCAATAATAGATGGATGATGGATGTACGGGTCATGATGGTGTTGTTTTAATAATGGTACCATCTAGGTCGTAAAAGTGTGACGTAGTTAACGTTAAAAGTTGTATTGGCCATAATTTTATACAATGGGTTATTTTTGTATGAGAATCAGCATGGGACATTCCCATCGCAATCGAGAAATGATAGATGGAATTACTGGAGCATTTAAAGTGGCGTTATGCCACCAAAACATTCGATCCCACCCAAGAAGTATCCGAAGAGGATATGGAAAAGCTGAAAGAGGCGATACAGTTATCGGTCTCGTCCTATGGACTACAGTTGTATAAAGTATTGGTGATTTCAAACCAGAGGCTCAAGGAGGAATTGAAAGCGGCCTCATGGAACCAAGACCAAATTACGGATGCCTCCCATCTTTTTGTGTTCTGCAACTATACAGAGCGAAAGGATGAAGACGTGGACACCTATATCCAATCCATTTCACAAATACAGGGCACCCCCGTGGACAAATTGGAGGGATATGGGAACTTGATCAAACGTAGTTTGGTGGAAATGGATGAACCCACTTGGATTTCATGGTCCGAAAAACAGACCTATCTGGCCATGTCCACGCTTTTGATGGCTTGTGCCGAATTGCGGATTGATGCTTGCCCCATGGAAGGCTATGAGGTGCAAAAGTACAATGCAATCCTAGGATTGGACGAACAAGGGTTGAATGCAAGCGTGATAGTTCCCGTGGGCTATCGCTCCAAAGAAGACCATACCCAGTTTAGAAAAAAGGTGCGCAAGCCGCTTGAAGAGCTCTTTGAGATTTTGTGAAGGGTAAAGAGTTAAAAAAAGCCCCTATCCAAGGGGCTTTTCACGTCATTAAGCGGAGGAAGAGGGATTCGAACCCCCGGAGGTGTGACCCTCAACAGTTTTCAAGACTGCCGCATTCGACCACTCTGCCATTCCTCCTAAGCGGGTGCAAATATATAAAGCTTTTTTGGTTCTGTAAAAGTTTATAAACTTTAATTTTTTACACCAATGAATCCCATTTTAAGGGAGTACTTTTGTGTACATGATGGAATGGTACCACTATGTGCTTTTGGTTGCGGTTGGTTTTGCCGTGGGCTTCATCAATACCGTGGCGGGAGGTGGTTCCCTACTGTCCTTGCCCACCCTTATCTTTTTAGGGCTTCCCCCGGCCGTGGCAAACGGGACCAATAGGGTGGCCATCGTTATCCAAACGGCTTTGGCTACTGCGGGTTTCAAGAGTAAGGGGGTTTCTACCTTTCCATTCAATCTATATTTGGGTATTGCGGCCTTTTTAGGGGCTATTTTGGGAGCTTGGATTGCCATTGATATCAACGGCGAGACCTTTAACCGGATTTTGGCCATGGTCATGTTGGCCGTGGTGTTGATCATTGTTTTTAAGCCCAAAATGCGCTTGGAGGAGATGGAAGAAAGGCTCACGGGCAAATATCTGTGGTTGAGTCTGGTTGTGTTCTTCTTTTTTGGGATCTATGGCGGATTTATCAATGCAGGTCTAGGTTTTTTAATGATATTTTTTATGCACTACGTAAACCGGATGAACTTGGTTCGGGTCAATGCCACCAAGGTGGCCGTGGTTTTTATTTATATGCTGTCCGCCTTGGCCGTTTTTGCCCTTAATGATAAGGTGAATTGGAAATTGGGACTTATTTTGGCCATTGGAAATGGCTCCGGGGCATGGGTGGCGAGCCGTTATTCTGTAAAAAAGGGAGACGGATTCATAAAGACTTTTTTAGTGGTTGTGGTCATTGCCATGGCCATTAAACTGTGGTTTGGTGATCAATTGATAGATTGGATTTGTTCCTCTGCCTTTGGGGATTTTTGTGATAAATAACTTATATAAAATAGTATGCCGGGTTTTGAACTTTTTGGAGATAAGGAACGGGAACAGGTACAGGATGTGCTGGATTCTGGGGTATTGATGCGTTATGGGTTCGATGGAATGCGTGACGGACATTGGAAGGCAAAGGAGTTGGAAGCTGCCCTTTCCGCTAAAATGAAGTCCAAACACGTGCACCTATTGAGCAGTGGCACGGCCGCACTTACGGTAGCTTTGGCCAGTGCCGGTGTAGGGGCGGGGGACGAGGTTATCATGCCCACGTTCACTTTTGTGGCCAGTTTTGAATCCATTTTGGCCCTTGGCGCCATTCCTGTTTTGGTGGACATAGATGATACCTTGACGTTAGATCCTTCCGCAGTGGAAAAAGCCATAACGTCAAAAACCAAAGTGGTGATGCCCGTACATATGTGCGGCTCCATGGCCAATTTGGAAGCGTTACAACAGATTTGTGACCAACACGACCTTTTGCTTATGGAAGATGCCTGTCAGGCCATTGGGGGAAGTTATAAAGGAAAACCTTTGGGCAGCATTGGGGATTTGGGCTGTTTTTCCTTTGATTACGTAAAAACGATAACCTGTGGTGAAGGTGGGGCGGTCATCACCAATACCACAGCGTATTATGAGAATGCCCATAAATACTCGGACCACGGGCACGACCATATTGGAAATGATAGGGGGGCGGAAGCGCATCCTTTCTTGGGATACAACTTTCGGATTTCAGAATTGAACGCTGCCGTAGGATTGGCTCAACTGAATAGACTGGATGAATTTATCGCGCTGCAGAAAAAAAATTATACCATCTTAAGAGAAGCACTGTCGCAGGTTCCAGAGATTACTTTTCGGACGGTACCTGATGGGGGAGAGGAAAACTATTCATTCCTGAGTTTCTTTCTTCCTTCGGAAGCGATTGCCCAACAAGCCCACAAAACTTTGGGGGAAAACGGAGTTGATGCCTGCTTCTATTGGTACAACAACAACTGGCACTACTATAGAAAATGGGAACACCTCACCCAATTGGAATCATTGGGCAACCTGCCCCAAGAAGTCATTGAGGGGTTGCCAGATTATTCCAAGGCCGATTTTTCCGCATCGGACCACTGGATGGGCAGGACCATTTCATGTCTGATTAAATTAAGTTGGACGGAAGCCGAAGTCCGGGAAAGGGCTAAAAAAATGGTGGAAATCCTTGAAAAAGCCTGATAGGTCCAATTTTGTATTTGGGAAAAACCTAATACTTCACATACTCCACAATTTCCAATCCGTAACCCACCATCCCCACTCTTCGGGTCTGTGCGGAATTTGAAAGCAAGCGAATTTTGGAAATATTGAGGTCGTGTAATATTTGAGCACCAATCCCAAAATCTTTCGTGTCCATATCAATTTTGGGAGCTTTGAGGACACCCTCTGCCTGAAGTTTCTTCAATTCTGCCAAACGGCCCAACAAATTTTTGGATTGGTTCCCTTGATTGATGAAAATCATAGCGGCTTTGTCTTCAGCATTCAAGGCATTGAACATTCGGTTCAAGGTCTCATCCGGATTGTTGGTCAGGGTGCCTAAAATATCATTGTTCACCAAAGTGGAATTGATACGGGTCAAGACCGGGTCACCGTGTTTCCAGCTACCTCGGACCAAGGCAATATGTACTTGATCGTTGGTGGTCTGTTTGTAGGCGCGCAAACGATACTCCCCAAACCGGGTTTGGATAGTGAAAGCTTCTTTGAGTTCAATCAGGCTATCATGCTCCATTCGGTAAGCGATCAAATCTTCGATGGAAACAATCTTAAGGTCAAATTTTTTCGCCACTTCCAAAAGTTGGGGCAAACGGGCCATGGTGCCATCCTCGTTCATGATTTCCACGATGACGCCAGCAGGCTCCAATCCTGCCAAGCGTGCAAAATCAATAGCGGCTTCGGTATGTCCTGTACGGCGCAGCACACCACCTTCCTTGGCAATGAGTGGAAAAATATGTCCGGGGCGGGCCAGTTCATGGGCCTTGGTATTGGCATCGGTCAAGGCCAGGATGGTTTTGGCCCTATCCAAAGCGGAAATTCCCGTGGTGACCCCATTTCCCCTCAAATCCACAGAAACCGTAAAGGCAGTTTCCAAGGGGTCGGTATTGTGCGTCACCATTTTGTGGAGTCCCAAATCCTTGCACTTCCCTTCGGTAAGTGGGGCACAGATAAGCCCTCGGCCATGGGTGGCCATGAAATTCACTGTTTCAGGGGTAATCAGTTCGGCAGCGGCCACAAAATCGCCTTCATTCTCGCGGTTTTCATCATCCACCACAATAATGACCTTGCCTTGTCTGATGTCTTCAATGGCTTCCTCTATGGCGTGCAACTGTATTTTTTTCTCCTCGACCATTACTCTTCAGAATCTTTTCTTTTTCGTTTAAATATGCTTCTAATACGATCTATAATGTGTCCAAACCCAAACAGTCCTCTATCCGCAGTGGCCCTTTTGGTCAATGAAATACCCAAGGGCAGCATGATCAAGGTGGAAAGCCAGGCTCCGATCGCGGGGTGTATATTACCTTCCTTGGCGTAGTTTCCGGCGAATACCCCAATAAAATAATAGGTCAAAAATAAGACAATGGCAATCACCATGGGCAATCCCAGGCCTCCTTTTCGGATAATGGCCCCCAAGGGTGCTCCTACAAAAAATAGAATAATGCACGAAAATGCCAGAGCGAACTTTTTATGCAAGGAAAGAATATGACTGTTGTAGAACTTGAACCGTTGCTGCAATTCATCTTTCTTGGAAACTACGGTGGTCAAGATACTGGTGACCGAATTTTTGGCATTGTTAACGATTTGTAACTGCTGCCAATCTTGGAACGATTCCAAAAGTTCGTCCACACTTTTGAGGGAATCTTTTGAAATTTTATTTACAGGAATCTGGGTTGCGGCTTGAATGGTGTCCCTAATAGCTGCTTTTGGAGGAAATGCCCCCATACGATTGACGATATTCTTGGAGAATGCCTCGACCTTTTCCAGATTGTTGGTTCCCAACGAGTCGATATCCTTGATCAAACGCCCCACATTCTTCATTTTGTCCGTGGTAATATTCCCGTCTTCCTCCAAATCTTGATTGTTCAGTTCCGATATATCTATGTTGATAGTATAGGTTTCAAAATGGGCCTTGGCGAAAGGTTGTTTTCTTTTTTCCTTGTTATCCTTTGGAACCAGCTCCTCATAGTAATTGCCATCTTTCAGCACCAACTGGATAATGTCGGAATCCTCACTACTGATCAATTCCCCGCCTTTGGCCTTGATGACCGTGCTGTTTACGTTTTGGTTGGTCTTTTTATGGATGACCACATTGTCCAAAAACCGGTCTTGTTCCCCGTACTTGCGTTCCACTTTAATGTTCATGCCCTCACCGGTACCCTCAAAATCACTAAAAACCCCTTCGGTAATGGCTGCGGCTGGTTTTACCTTGGCAATGTTACGTCTAAGGTTGAATATTTTTTGTTCGGATTTTGGAATAACATTGTTGGCGAAGAAAAAGGTGACCACCCCTAGAAAAAGTACGAAAATGACCAAGCTTCGCATCCCTCGCTGAAGGGATATCCCTGAAGCTTTCATGGCAGCGAACTCATAGTTTTCCGCAAAGGTACCAAAGGTGAGGATGGACGACAGCAATACGGTTAAGGGCAATACCTTGTCCACCAAGGTGGGGATGAAATAAAAAATAAACTTCCCAATAATGACCATGCCTAGACCTTTTCCTGCCAAATCATCTATAAAAAGCCATATTCCCTGAAAGATGAATATGACGATCAAGATGACAAAGGAGCTAAAGAAGTTATAGAGAAACCTCGATAATATATACTGGTCTAGTATTTTCAATGGCTAGTTTCGTGTTATGTAATACCCTTTATCCTCGTATTTTTTCTCGTCAAAGGTAAATAGGGTACTTGAAAAAGGCTGGTTGGTTTTGAAAGAATTAACGGTTATGGTAGTTTTTGTACCGTTGTTTCCCGTCTGGATAAGCTTGTAGATATGCTTGGTCTGTGTGTCAACGCCCAAGAGCACGGATTTGATCTCCGTATTGGAATCAATGGGGGTGAGCTTTACATATTGTATTTTTCTTCCACCCACATTTTGCAATATGTCCCAGGCATAGTTGTGTCCGGTTTTGTAGAATGTCAGCATTTTTGAAGGGCTCACATTATCGGCATCTTGATCAACATCCTCAATGGTCACTTCCTCATTTTCGGGGACAACGGTGTATACCTTGTTGCCATCATATAATTGTTGCGCCCCAAAATAGTTCAGAAAGTATTTTTCGCCACTCAAGGAAACATTACCGTGTGTTTCCTGCTTTAAATTGGCCTCACTGTTCTCTAAGGTCGATGTAAAATCGATATAGATATTGTCATAGCTTTTCACCTTATTGTAGACTTCGTCCAAAAGTGCCTTGGCCTGAGATGAGCTCTGCCCATATGAGAATAGTGCAACGGTAAAAAGTCCGATAAAAAGAATGTGTTTTTTGATCATGGTATTATTTTGATTCGTTTTCTAAAAATTGTTCCAGGGAATACATATCGGGAATCAAGACCTGACGGGCTTTGCTTCCTTCAAAAGGACCTACGATCCCGGCGGCTTCCAGTTGATCAATGATCCTACCGGCCCGGTTGTATCCCAATTTCAGTTTTCGCTGGATCAGGGAGGCGGAACCTTGTTGTGCCGTAACGATGACTTCGGCGGCTTCGCGGAACATGGCATCCCTTTCCGAAATATCATAATCAATACCCGTGCCAGAGTCTTCACCTACGTATTCTGGCAGTAAATGGGCCTCAGTGTAGGCGCGTTGCGACCCAATGTATTCGGTGATCTTGGACACTTCGGGCGTATCTACAAAGGCACATTGCAAACGGGTCACATCGTTCCCTTGGGTGTAGAGCATGTCCCCGCGGCCAATGAGTTGGTCGGCACCTTGGGCGTCCAGAATGGTCCGTGAATCTATCTTGGAGGTTACCCGGAACGCAATCCTTGCCGGGAAGTTGGCTTTTATAATGCCCGTGATCACGTTGACCGAAGGCCGTTGGGTGGCAATGATCAAATGAATTCCAATGGCACGGGCCAACTGTGCCAATCTGGCAATGGGGGTTTCCACTTCCTTGCCTGCGGTCATGATCAAATCTGCAAACTCATCGATCACCAAAATGATGTAGGGAAGGAATTTATGCCCATCGTTCGGATTTAATTTACGGGCCTTGAACTTGGCATTGTACTCTTTAATGTTCCGTACCATGGCTGCTTTTAACAGCTCATAGCGATTGTCCATCTCAATACAGAGCGAGTTCAGGGTATTGATCACCTTGGTGTTGTCCGTAATGATGGCTTCATCCGAATCCGGGAGCTTGGCCAAGAAATGCCTTTCAATTTTGTTGTAGAGGGTCAATTCCACCTTTTTGGGGTCGACCAAAATGAACTTGATTTCCGCCGGGTGTTTTTTATAGAGGAGCGAGGTGATCACCGCATTCAATCCTACGGATTTTCCTTGTCCGGTGGCACCCGCCATGAGCAGGTGGGGCATTTTGGCCAGATCCACAACAAAAGTCTCATTGCTAATGGTCTTTCCAAAGGCAATGGGAAGTTGCATTTCCGCTTTTTGAAACTTGTTGGACGCTATCACCGATCGCATGGAAACAATGGACGCGTTCTTGTTGGGCACCTCAATACCCACGGTTCCCTTGCCTGGAATGGGAGCAATGATCCGAATGCCCAATGCGGCGAGGGAAAGGGCAATATCGTCCTCAAGGTTTTTGATTTTGGAGATACGGATACCCGCTTCGGGGACAATCTCGTATAGGGTGACCGTAGGGCCTATGGTGGCCTTGATCTGTGCAATCCCGATTTTGTAATTCTTAAGGGTACTTACAATACGGTTTTTGTTTTCCTCCAGTTCCTCTTGGTTGATGGTGATGCCACCGGCTGCACCATGCGCCTCCAATAGCTCCAAAGGTGGGAACTTGTAGCTGCCGAGTTCCAGTTTAGGGTCGAATTCCCCAAAATCCTTGACCAATTTTTCGGCCTTGATATCTTTTTCCTCTTTTTCCTCCTTGACTTTTTCAACCTCCAGACTGATGTCGGCCTCTTCCTCTTGGGGAAGGTTCACATCCAACCCGGCTTCATTTTGAAGGGGTGGGATATCTTTTTTATGGGTATAGGTGTCCACGGCAACGGGAATTTCCTCTTCCTCTTTCAGGTTCAGCTCAATAGGGAGCTCTTCCGTTTCTTGTTTTTTTGCAACAGGGGTTTCCGTTTGAAAATCGGACTTTATTTTTTGGCGTTGCGAACGGAAGAAATTGGCGACCCCTTCGGGCGTAAAATTGAAGAGTTGTACCAAGATGACCATCAGCATAAAAATCAAAATCAAGAACACCCCTATTTTTCCGGTGTAATCTTGGAGGAAATCGTTCATTTCAAAGCCAATAAGCCCACCCAACAAAGGTTGGCTCGAAGCAAAGAAGCCCAAGGCAATGGATACCCAGATAATACCGATAAAGCCCCAAATCCATTTGCCAATGAGGCCTTTTCCACTTAGTCCCAAAAACAGGTATAACCCAGTGACGGCCAGTAATAAGGGAAAGGCAAACGATGCAAGACCAAATCCTTGGTACATGAAAAAATGGCTCACACTGGCCCCAAACTTGTTCAATAAGTTGCTGGCCTGGGCGTTTCTGTGGGCAAATTCGGAGAGAATGCTCTGATCTTCCTGCCATGTAAAGTAATAGGACATGAACGAGAAGAAAAGTGCTATGCTGAGTACAATCAGCAAACTGCCCAAGATGATCTTGTTTTGCTTGGAAGGTCTAAAGGAGACCTTCTTTTTGGCGGTTGTAGGTTTGGATTTTGATTTTGTCCTTTTCTTTGCCATTAATCCGTTTGCTATGGGGCTAATTTACAAATTTACGCTGCTATACCGGGTCTTGGATGTTCTTACATCAATTTGGGTATATAGATGATCAATCCAATAATACTGGCCATGATGGATACGATCATCACTGCACCCGCAGAAATATCCTTGATCAGACCAATTTTAGGGTCTTGATCAGGTTGTACATAGTCCGCCAGTTTTTCAATGGCCGTGTTCACTCCCTCTATGCCCATGACCGATCCAATGGCAAAGAGTTGAAGCATCCATTCCGTGGCCGATATTTCAAAATAGAATCCGGCTGCGGTCATTACCAAGGCAATAAAAAACTGTATTTTGATACTGGCCTCGGTACGCAAAAGCAAGAACATGCCTTTGAGCGCATAACCGATACTGCGAATTCTATTATTGAAAAAAGATTCCTTAGGCATCCATCAATGCTTCAAGCGCAGCTTTGTAATTGGGCTCTTCCACAGTTTCGGAAACTTGCTCGGAATAGATGACCTGTCCCTTTTCATTGAGCACCACCACGGAGCGTGACAAAAGCCCTTGCAATGGGCCATCGGTAAACTCTACTTTATAGGATTTTCCGAAGTTTCCATCCCTGAAATCGGATAGGGTCTCCACTTTGTCAATGCCTTCGGCACCGCAGAAACGGGTTTGGGCAAAGGGAAGGTCTTTGGAGATGCAAAGTATCTTGGTGTTGTCCAGTTCGGCCGCTTCTTGGTTGAATTGACGGACAGATTGGGCACAAGTGCCCGTATCTATACTTGGGAATATGTTCAAGACCACTTTCTGGCCTGCATAATCCGAAAGGGAAGCAGGGGAGAGGTCGTTCTTGGTCAGTTTGAATTCCGGGGCTTGGGAACCATTCTCGGGAAGGTTTCCAAGAGTGTGTATTTCATTTCCTTTTAAGGTGACTGTAGCCATGTTTTTATATTTGGTTCAGGCCCAAAAGTACTTAAAAAAAACCTTCCCGTAATGCATTGCGGGAAGGTTCTTGACTATAAAATATGGTAAGGTTTATTTGTCGATGGAACTGAGCACCCGCGACATAAAGGCATTCATGGCCTCTTTCTTGGGAGTCCCCTTTTGTATCTCGTTGGACACTTCCAAGGCACCATAGATATTGGAGATGATTTCTCCTATGGTGTCCAGTTCGTTGTCCTTTAACGTAGAGACCTCGCAGATGCTTTCCAAGGTCTCTGCGGTTTCCAACAGATAATCCTCGTCATGCTCCTCAACAAAATTTACCAACTGTTTAATGATGGGCAACTTCATTGACCAAGGTTTTTAGTACATCATATTTGTTGGTCTGCACCTGATTTTTCAATGTCCCGTTGGAAAAAGCGGCAAAGGTGGGCAGGTTGTCCACATTGGCCATTTTCCGCGACTCCGGGAATTTTTCAGCATCGACCATCACAAAAGTGACATTTTGGTTAAGGGAAGCCTCTTTTTTAAACTTAGGCTTCATGATCCTGCAATTTCCACACCAGGATGCGGAGTATTGCACCACCACGGACTCGTTACTGGCAACAAGCTCGCTCAGGTTATCTTTTTCCAATTCTATGATCATGGCGCTTAGTTTACGTGGTTGGCCAAATATTCCGCTACTCCGTCACGGTTAGCGTTCATGGCTTCCTTGCCTTCTTCCCAGTTGGCAGGACATACCTCACCTTTTTCCTGTACGTGGGCAAATGCATCCACCAAACGGATGAATTCCTTCACGTTTCTACCAAGAGGCATGTGGTTGATGCCTTCATGGAACACCGTACCTTCTTCGTCGATCAAATAAGTGGCCCTATAGGTTACATTGTCACCTTCCACAAGAACAGAGTCGGTCTCTTCGTTATAATCTTCATTTGTGATATCCAAAATACCCAAAGCCTTGGCCAAGTTTCTGTTGCTATCGGCAACGATAGGATACGTTACCCCTTCAATCCCACCATTGTCCTTGGCAGTGTTCAACCAAGCAAAGTGTACTTCTGCAGTATCGCAAGATGCGCCAATCACCAAAGTGTTCCTTTTTTCAAATTCTGCCAAATGTTGTTGAAAAGCGTGTAGCTCCGTTGGACAAACAAAGGTGAAATCCTTTGGGTACCAGAAAAGCAAAATTTTCTTCCTTTCAGCCTTGGCTTTTTCTAAAATGTTGATTTTGAAAGTGTCACCCAATTCATCAATGGCATTTACTTCGATGTTTGGAAATTTTCTTCCGACTAATGTCATTCTTGTGTTTTTTATAAAGGTTATACTGCAAAATTAGCGCAGGGAAATGCCTTTCCCAAAGGAAAAAATCAGTATTTCCTATGGAAGGATAGCCGTGACTTATGGTATAAAAAAAGCATTGGATTTTTGAAAAGCCAACAATTCCAAAGGGTGAAAAATCATAATTTGACAAAGAAACGAAGCTCGTGAGGAAATGAGGCTGCAAATTTTTAAGCAGAGGCCTTTTCGGTCAACATTTTAATCTTGATTTTGAAGGCTGCGAACAACAAGGTCATGAACGGACTCAGCCAATTAAATATGGCATAAAACCCATACTCCATAACACTAACACCCAATACGCCGCTGTGGTAGGCTCCACAGGTGTTCCAAGGCACCAATACGGAGGTCACGGTTCCTGAATCTTCAAGGGACCTACTTAAGTTTTCCGGGGCCAGTCCCCGTTCTTCATAAGCTTTGGAAAACATTTTTCCAGGGACCACAATGGCCAGATATTGGTCCGATGCGGTTACATTGAGCGCCAAACAACTGCCCACGGTACTGGCAAAAAGCCCGAATGTGGTCTTGGCCATTTTCAGCAAGGATTCGGTAATGCGCTCCAAGGCACCAATACCATCCATGATGCCGCCAAAGACCATGGCACAGACAATCAACCAAATGGTGTCCAGCATACCTGCCATTCCTCCCGAGGAGAATAGGTCGTTTAAAGCAGGGTCGTCCGTGGCAATGGATGTGTCCACGGTGATGGCATTTAAAATGCCCTTGTATCCTGATTCAAAGGAGAGGTTTTCGCTACCGCTAATGGAGGTGACAATATCCGGCTGAAAAATCAATGCGAAGGCGCCGCCCAATAAAGTTCCTATCAATAAGGCCAATAAGGGAGGGGCTTTTTTAACAATCAAGAAAATCACCGCGACGGGGACCAAGAATAACCAGCCATTAATATTAAAGGTACTTCCAATGGTTTCAAGGATAGCACCTGTGTCGGCCACTCCTTCGGTTTCAATGGTAAAGCCCATAATAATGAACACCAATAAGGTTACGGTGATAGTGGGTACGGTGGTCAGTGCCATGTACCGAATATGGGAAAACAATTCGCCGCCCGCCATGGCAGGGGCCAAGTTGGTAGTGTCACTCAAAGGGGACATTTTATCTCCGAAGTAAGCTCCTGAAAGTACCGCGCCAGCTGTCATTCCTAAAGAAATGCCCAAAGCTTCACCGATGCCCACCAAGGCAATACCCACCGTTGCGGCCGTGGTCCAGCTGCTTCCCGTGGCAATGGAAATAATGGCGCAAATAATTACGCAGGCTGCCAAAAATATGGTGGGATTCAATATTTGGAGGCCGTAATAGATCATGGCCGGAATAATACCACTGACGAGCCAAGTTCCCGAAAGGGCGCCTACCATCAATAAAATGAGTAGGGCCCCGGTAGTGGAACGCACATTCTCGGCCACTTCGGCAATCATTTGTTTGTAGGATACTTTATTGAAAAACCCCACGATGGCCGCCATGGCACCACCCATAAGAAGGATAAACTGGTTGGAACCGCTCAGGGCGTCATCACCAAAAACATAAACATTGTAGGCCAACATAGCTACCAGCGCAAAAACAGGGATCAAGGCTTCCCCAATGGTCAGCTGCTTATTTTCAACAATATGTTCATCCTGTCTGTACTTTGGCTTTTCCTCTTTGTTTGGCATGTGGTCTGAGTTTGTTAAGAGGTAATATTACGATTTTGAACCTTGTTCTCCAAACGGCTTTTTATCGTTTAATCCATAGCAGAATGGGACAGGGACAGAATCCCCAATTTTTCCATGCAGCTCTTCATGGCCAAATAGGTCTGGTGGATATTATTGTCCAATCCAATGGAAAAGCGGATAAGTCCTTGCGACAATCCCAGCGCTTCCTGCTCTTCCATGGGAATTTCCGAAGAGGTGGAACTGCCCGATGCGCTGAAAAGGGTCTTATAGAAACCGAGGCTCACCGCCAAATAGCCCAATTTTTGGGTTTGCATGAGTTCCATCAAAGCATTGGCCCGATCTACGGAGCCTACGTCCAAGGTGAGCAGACCGCCAAAACCGTATTCCGGATTCATTTGGGATTTCATCAACTTGTGACCAGGGTGACTTTCCAATCCCGGATAGACCACTTTTAAACCATCCCTTTCAAATTCTTGTGCCAAGTAGAGGGCATTTTCACTGTGCTTTTTGATACGGATGTGCAGCGTACGCATATTTTTGAGGATGGATGCCGCCCGAAGACTGTCCAACGTGCTTCCCATGAGCATTCCCGCTCCGTTGTTCACATCTTTCAACCCAAGGCAGAAATCACTTGACGCACAAACCGCCCCCGCTACGCAGTCACTGCTACCATTGATGAACTTGGTAAGACTGTGGATGACAATGTCCGCACCCAATTGGGCCGCGTTAATGTTCAAAGGGGAGAAGGTATTGTCCACCACCAAAGGAATACCATGTTTCTTGGCCAATTTGGATAGGGCTGCGATGTCCGCTACTTCCAACAGGGGATTGCTGATGGCTTCGCAATAGATCATTTTGGTTTTTGGGGTGATGGATTGCTCCACCATGTCCAAGTCGGTGATATCTATAAAGGATGTGGAAATATTGAACTTCTTCACAAAGTTTTTCAAAAAGGCATAGGTGCCTCCGTAAATGGTCCTACTGCAAACAATATGGTCATCCGTATCGCAAAGTTGAAAAACCACAGCGCTGATGGCGCCCATTCCACTAGCAAATACATTGGCCGATTCCGTGCCTTCCAGCTGGGCCATGGCCTCTCCCAAATACAAATTGGAAGGGGAGGAATGTCTGCTGTACAGATAGCAACCTTCAGTATTACCCTCAAAGGTGTCGAACATGGTCTTTGCGGAAAGAAAGGTATAGGTGGACGAGTCCGATATGGAGGGGTTCACCCCACCAAACTCACCAAAATATTGCAGGTCTTGAATGTGTTCCGATGCTTTGTAGTCCATTGTGTGATAATTTTAGGTGAAAGTATTCAACTAAAGACATAAAATCAATAATTTAATTTAAATTTAGATTTCCATTCTATATTTCATTTTTAATAAAGATTTATATTCTAATTTTGATGTAATATTTAATCAGATACAGAAAAAATATCAGCATGGAACTCGACCCAACAGATATAAAGCTGGTGTACTTGCTTCAGGAGGACTGCAAAAAGACCACAAAACAATACGCGGACAGCTTACAACTCTCCAAAACGGCGGTGTATGAGCGTATACGACGATTGGAGCGCAATGGGGTAATCACCCAATATGTGGCCTTGGTGGACAAGGAGAAAGTACGGCGCGATTTTATGGTGCTCTGCCAGATACGGTTGGTACAGCATACCAAGGAAAATGTATTGAAATTTGAACGGGAAATCCTTAAGTTGGAAGAAGTATCCGAATGCTTTCATGTTGGGGGCGACTATGACTATATTTTAAAGATCCATGTGGGGGATATGAAGAGTTATCGCGAATTCATGCTGACCAAGCTTACCACCATCAACAATATTGGGAATACGCAGAGTTCGTTCGTTATCAATGAGGTGAAAAACAGTCCGGCAGTCCATATTTAGCAAACTTTAACCTAAATCGGTGTTAAAAAAGTCCATTGGATAAAGGGGGATGCGTAATTTTTGGCGTATCAAAAAACGAACAACCATCAAAAGACTTCTTTTTCCGTCATGAAAACCCGTACCCGATTGTTTCTCACCGTGTTGGCCACGGTCATTGGAGGGCTGTGTTTAGTCCTGTACACCACACTTTCCCAAGATATTTTGTTTGAAGGCATGAGCTTTTGCTCGTCCTCCCCAATGGATTTGACACTGGGTACTTTGGCCATGTTCACCTCGGCCGTTCTCACAGGTTTCATTTCTTCATTGATAGTGGTCCGCGATAATTTTTGGCCCCATTTTTTTATCTCCCTCTTTATTGTTGGAAAATTGTCCATGGTGGCGCTTTGTGGACAGTGGGGCGGACCTTTGTGGTTTGAGTCGGGCGTACACCTTTCTCTTTTGGGTGGACTTTGGTTGGGATGCTACGGCGCCGTTAAATTCCCATTGGCTCCAGTATAGTTGTTCCGCCAAGGGCGCACCTAACTTTTTTACTCGGATATGTTAAGGGAAAATGCATGGTCTATCGGAGAAACATTGTTATTTTTGTAGTTGATAATCGAACGAATAATTATCTCTAAGCATTTACTATGAATCAATATGATGTGGCCATTATTGGCTCTGGACCTGGAGGCTATGTAGCGGCAATCCGTTGTGCCCAATTGGGAATGAAAACTGCAATAATTGAAAAATATGCCACCCTGGGGGGAACCTGCCTAAATGTAGGTTGTATTCCATCCAAAGCCCTTTTGGATTCCTCGCATCATTACGAAGATGCCGTAAAACATTTTGAAGAGCACGGAATTGATATTCCTGGAGAGATAAAGGTAAACCTGGAGCAGATGATTGCCCGTAAGCAGGGTGTTGTGGACCAGACCACCAAAGGAATCCAATTCTTGATGGATAAAAACAAGATTGATGTTTATGAAGGTTTGGGCAGTTTTAAGGATGCCACCCACATTAATATTGATAAAACCGATGGCAAAAAAGAGACCATCGAAGCAAAGCATACCATTATTGCCACAGGCTCCAAGCCCTCCTCATTGCCTTTTATCAAAATTGATAAAGAGCGAGTCATTACGTCAACAGAGGCGTTGAAACTCAAAGAGGTGCCCAAGCATATGATCGTCATTGGAGGTGGGGTCATTGGACTGGAGCTGGGACAAGTGTACAAACGTCTTGGTGCCGAAGTGACCGTAGTGGAGTTCATGGACCGCATTATCCCCGGAATGGATGGGGCGCTTTCCAAAGAATTGATGAAGGTGATGAAGAAGCAGAAAGTGAAGTTCAACCTATCCCACAAAGTAAAGTCGGTGGAGCGCAAAGGCGATGAGGTCATTGTGAAAGCCGATGATAAAAAAGGACAGGAAGTCACCTTCACGGGGGATTATTGCTTGGTCTGTGTGGGAAGAAGACCGTATACGGACGGATTGAATGTTGAAGCTGCTGGAGTGAAGTTGGATGACCGCGGTAGAGTGGAGGTGAACGACCACCTTCAGACCAATGTATCCAATATTTATGCTATTGGGGATGTGATTCGTGGTGCTATGTTGGCCCATAAGGCCGAAGAAGAAGGAACTTTGGTGGCGGAATTGTTGGCAGGTCAAAAACCACATATCAATTATAACCTGATTCCAGGAGTAGTGTATACCTGGCCAGAAGTTGCCGCGGTGGGTAAAACCGAAGAGCAGCTTAAAGAAGCTGGTGTGGAATATAAAGTGGGTCAATTCCCCATGCGTGCCTTGGGTCGTGCCCGTGCCAGTATGGACATAGATGGATTTGTAAAGATCTTGGCCGATAAAAAGACCGATGAGGTCCTTGGAGTACACATGATCGGTGCCCGAAGTGCGGATTTGATCACGGAAGGGGTCACGGCCATGGAATTCAGGGCATCTGCCGAAGACATTGCTCGAATGAGCCATGCCCACCCAACTTTTGCGGAAGCTGTTAAGGAAGCTGCCTTGGCTGCTACGGATGATAGGGCCATACACGTTTAAAGTATAGCATCAGCCAAAGGCTGTATGAAATTTTGCCCAAAGGGTCATCGAGTTATATCGTTGACGTTTTGGGCTTTTTTAGCCCCTAACGGTACGTAGAAATCTGCGCAGTACCAATCGCGCGCGGATAGAAAGTTCCCTCAACAGGGGAATTGAAGCTTCCTTTGCATCAATGCCTTGACGTTTCATGGAAGCCCAAGCCCAGGCAATCTGCGATTTTATCTCCGCTTCATGTCGGTTGTATTTCAAGGCCAAATAGGTACAGACCACCATAAAGAGAATGGCCCCGGGAATCACAATCTGTGGGGTTAGGGAGTGGTTAAAAAAACGATAGAGCCCCAATCCGGTAAAACTACCGTAGAGAATAATAAAGTGGATCACATAAATGGACAATGTGCTGGCGCCTATGTTCAAAATGGTACGGTTGGTCAAGAATTTCCTTAGGAGCATGAACACGGCAAAAACCATAAAGACATTCCCAAGTCTAATGAAGAGGTAGTTGTTCAAAGGAATCAATCCAAAAAACTCCCATCCCGTAAATGCATATAGGGATGCAAAGGCACTGGATGAATGATAGATCAACAAATACCCCACCACCGTTGCCAAAGGAATTCCCACCGTGTACAAGTGTTTAAAATTTTTGAATCGGGTGAAGAGTACCGATATAAATCCACCCAAAGCGGTATAGCCCAACCAAGGGATTATCGTGAATACGGACCCATTGGCCTTGGTGAAATAGTTGGCCAAGGCATTAGGCAAAAAGGAAAACGACCACTGTTTGTATACCGGCTCAAAGAGGAACAACACCAAAGTAATACCCAAGAGAAGTGTTGGGAAAAGATATGGTTTTCGCTTACTTGTGATGAGATAAATCCCTATCAAAACAAGAATGGAAAGGCCAATGCAGTGCAATACATCCACCAGATAGAAAGCGTTGTACACCTGCCCTTTGAAGAGCCCGAAAAGGTTCAAACGGAGTAAATAGCCAATCAATAAAAGCTGCAATCCGCGACGAATACCTTTGGATACCCTAGGGTTTTCAAACCCTTTTTGAGGCACCCGAATCAGTAAATAGGTAAAAATAAATCCGGAAACCGTAAAGAAGACCGGCGCGGTGATGCCCCTAAAGTACAACCAAATATTGAACGCAAAGTTTTCTGTGTCCCTATAAATAGGGTCCATTAACCCATCAATGAAATGCCCTTGGAGCATCATAAGGATGGCCCACGCCCGCATGGCATCAATAAAATACAATCTGTTGGTCTGTGCGTTCATTTGCTTTTGGCTACCCTATATACTTGTTTAGCAGCGGGTTTGGATGCTTTTCGGGGCAAAATTATACAAAATACTCGCATCTGTTCCCCAATTGGGGTATTTTAGCGAAACAATCAAACATTTCTTGTAATGGCTGAAATTTTGGCACTCGCCGGAAGCAATTCTTCAACTTCCATCAATTTTAAGTTGGTTCAATATACCACTTCATTGGTACAAGACCATGATATTCAGGAACTCAACATGGCCCAGCATCCATTTCCCATGTTCAGTGAGGATCTAGAAAAACAAGAAGGATATCCCGATACCTTGGTAGACTTGAAAGATAAAATCCAAAAAGTGCAGGGGTTGGTCCTTTCTGTGAACGAGCATAATGGAAATCCTTCGGCCTATTTTAAGAATGTACTGGATTGGCTGTCCCGGATAGACCGTAAATTTTTGGAAGGCGCAAAGGTTTTTCTCATGTCAACTTCGGGAGGTAAACGAGGGGGTATCGGCTCTTTGGGCGTTACCGAAAATATGCTGCCCAGATTTGGTGCAGAGATTGTATCCACCTTCTCCCTACCTTCGTTCCATGAGAATTTTAAGGATGGGGGCATTACGGACAGCGATTTGAAAGAGAAACACCAAAAGGCTTTGCACACTTTTCTACAAACCCTTCAATAGACATCCCTTGCGAAAGCGGCAAACCTATACCATCACCGATCCTTCCCTGATCAAAGAAGCTTTGTTGGATTGGTCGGGCAGTTATGAAAAGGTTGTATGGCTGGACGATAATGAACATTGCAACGAATACCATTCCTATGATGTGGTGTTGGCCCTATCGAGACAGACCGGTAAGTCAAAGATTATTGATTCACTCGATGGATTGAAAAGTTCTGTGGAGGAAGAGCAGGATTGGCTGTTCGGATATGTTTCATACGATCTTAAAAATGAACTGGAAGACCTGCAATCCCATAATTATGATGGATTGGGTTTTCCTGACTTACATTTTTTTCAGCCTGAAAAGGTCATATTGCTCCAGGGGAAAGAATTGACGTTTCTGTATTTGGAACATTGTGCCGAGGAGATGGAAAATGACGTTGGGGAACTCTTGTCCAATAAGGGATTGTCCGAACAGGGGAAGAGCCCTTCAATCCCCATTCGGATTAAAATGCGTATCCACAAGGATGCCTATTTTGAAAAGGCCAACCGTTTTTTGGAGCATATCCATCGTGGGGATATTTATGAGGCCAATTTTTGTCAGGAGTTTTATGCCGAAGACAGCGCTGTGGACCCTTTGGAAACCTACAAGAGGCTGAATGCCATTTCCCAACCTCCTTTTGCGTGTTTTATGCGATTGGATGAGAAATATCTGCTATGTGCCTCCCCGGAGCGCTATTTAAAAAAGATGGGGCAGACGGTTATTTCACAACCCATCAAAGGAACAGCTCCAAGAAGTCAAAACAAGGCGGAAGATGAAAGGTTGAAGCAACAACTTGCCCAAGATGAAAAGGAACGCGCCGAGAACATCATGATTACTGATTTGGTGCGCAATGACCTGTCTAAAAGCGCATTGAAGGGGAGTGTCATTGTTCAGGAGTTGTGCCAAGTGTACCCCTACAAGCAGGTACACCAAATGATTTCCACGGTGGTCGCTACCGTCCCAAAAGACAAAAACCCGGTAGAGCTTATTGAAGAGACCTTTCCCATGGGCAGCATGACCGGTGCCCCAAAGATTTCGGCGATGAAGATCATCGAGGAGTTGGAAGAGACCAAAAGAGGTCTGTACAGTGGGGCGGTAGGCTATTTTGATCCCAATGGGGATTTCGATTTTAACGTGGTGATCCGCAGTATCCTGTACAATGCCACAAACAAATATGTGTCCTATTCGGTAGGGAGTGCCATTACGGCAAAGTCGGACCCTGAAAAGGAATATCAGGAGTGTTTGCTGAAGGCCAAGGCCATGCGCAGCGTTTTGGAAGCGGACTGATCTTTATTGCTATTTTTGTGGCATGCTGAAACCATTCTTGGAACATATGGGCACCAATCTTCCTTTCCTAAAGGAAAAATCCCTTTTGCTGGCCTGTAGCGGGGGAATGGACAGTGTGGTATTGACCCACTTATGCGTCGCATCTGGGTTGAAGGTGACCTTGGCCCATTGCAACTTTCAATTAAGGGGGGGTGAAAGCGATGGAGATGAGGCTTTTGTCCGGAATCTGGCCCAAAAATTGGGTATTGGAGTGATGGTCAAATCTTTTGACACGGAGACATATGTGGAAGCCCATAGAGGTTCCATTCAAATGGCGGCAAGGGAGTTGCGCTACCAATGGTTCAAGGAGCTTTTGGGCTCTGCGGAATTTGATTTTGTACTGACAGCCCACCATGCCGATGACGATTTGGAAACCTTTTTGATTAATCTATCCCGTGGAACAGGTATTGAGGGACTTTCAGGGATACCCATCCAGAATAAAAAAGTAATTCGACCCTTGTTGAATTTTTCAAGACAGGAAATTTTGTCCTATGCCAAGGACAATGCCTTGGAATGGCGGGAAGATAGTAGCAATTCGGAGAGCAAATACCTTCGCAATAAAATCCGATTGGATATTGTGCCCCAGCTCAAAACACTGCATCCGACTTTTTTGGAAAACTTCAAGAGGACCCAATCCCATCTGGAGCAGACCCAATCCTTGGTACGGCATCACGTGGAAGAAATCAGAAAAAAACTGTTTGAAAGTCAAGGGGATATCATTAAGATAAGCGTGGAGAAGTTGCAAGAATTGAAGCCCACTGCCGGGTATCTATACGAACTCTTTCATGCGTATGGCTTTACGGAATGGAATGATGTGGAAGGCTTGTTGCACGCCATGAGCGGCAAGCAAGTGTTGTCCAAAACCCATAGGCTGGTAAAGGATCGTACCCATCTTATTTTGTCCCCAATCGAGACTGGATTGGAGGAAGTGTTTTGGGTTTCGGATGATGTCAAGGAACTGGAAATCCCCATCAACATTAGATTGCAAAACGTTAAAACGGTTGAAAATACGGGGCGGAATGTCATCTATTTGGATAAGGAAAAGTTAAACTTCCCGTTACAGTTAAGGAATTGGGAAAAAGGCGACTATTTTTATCCCTACGGAATGAAAGGGAAGAAAAAGCTGTCCAAGTTCTTCAAGGATGAAAAAGTGGATGTCATTTCCAAGGATAGGCAATGGTTGTTGTGTTCAGATGATGCCATTGTTTGGGTAGTGGGACGAAGGGCGGATGAACGGTTTAAGGTTGAGGATTCAACCCAAGAAATTTTAAAGATCACACTGGTTTCATGAAGTATTTTTTACTCGTATTTGGATTTCTATTCGCCAACCTACACATTTCTGCACAAACGGATGCCGACCCGGCTCTTTGGAGCCATGAAGTGAACAAACTATCGGATACGGAGTACGAACTGGTCTTTAAGGGGACCATTATGGATGGGTGGCATGTGTATTCCCAATACACCGCCGAAGGTGGTTCGTTGCCCAGTGAATTCACCTTTGAAAAAGCGGGAGAGGACTATGAACTGATTGGCAAGACCACAGAAAGTGAGACCATCAAGGAATACAGCGATATTTTTGAAGTGGAGGAGACCTTTTTTAAGGAAGAAGCCATTTTCACCCAAAAAATCAAACTGCTCAATCCAGAGGTACGGCAAATCACCGTGAATCTCTTTTACCAAATCTGCAAGGAAGTCTGCATCCCCAAAGATGCTTTGTTTCAGATTTCCTTGGACGGGAATGCGTTTGCTGAAACCCAAAAAGAGTTGGATGAACGCAGCTTGGCCTTGGGGGAATCCCTGCGATTGGATTTAAAGAACAAAGCGCTCTTGAACCAAGGTGGTCTTGGGAGTTCCGAAGGGAGATCCAATCTATGGATGATTTTTGGTCTGGGCTTTTTGGGAGGGCTTATTGCCTTGCTTACGCCCTGCGTTTTTCCCATGATCCCATTGACGGTATCATTCTTCACCAAACAATCGCAGCAAAAGTCCAAAGGAGTGGCCAATGCGATTTTGTACGGATTTTTTATTGTCCTGATTTATTTCTTGTTGAGTTTGCCTTTCCATCTGTTCAGTTCGGTAGATTCACAAATACTGAACACCATTGCCACCAATATTTGGCTTAATGTAGCCTTCTTTGTCATTTTTGTGGTCTTTGCCTTTTCGTTCTTTGGATATTATGAACTCACCTTGCCCAGTTCTTGGGCCAATAAGATGGATTCGGCCTCATCTAAAGTAGGAGGAGGCTTGGGTATATTTTTTATGGCCTTGACCTTGGCCATTGTCTCCTTTTCATGTACCGGGCCTATTTTGGGCGGACTCTTGGGAAGTACCACCTTGGCCGAAGGCGATGTGGCCACCAATCTGAGCATGGGTATGGTAGGATTTGGTCTGGCACTGGCGTTACCCTTTGCCCTCTTTGCCCTTTTCCCCGCCTGGTTGAACTCCTTGCCCAAATCAGGCGGATGGATGACCACCGTAAAAGTGGTTTTGGGCTTCTTGGAACTGGCCTTGGCCTTTAAGTTCCTGTCCAATGCCGATTTGGTGGGGAACTGGGGTATCTTCAAAAGGGAAATCTTCTTGGGGATTTGGATTGTACTGTTTGTGCTGATGACGCTTTACCTTTTCGGACTGCTTCGCTTTCCGCATGACGGCCCCAAACAAAAGCTCTCCCCGACCCGAAAGTTTTTTGGCGTAGTAGGATTGGTGTTTTCGGTGTATTTGGTATTGGGAATACTCAATGTGACTCCGTTGAAACTGTTGAGCGGATTCCCGCCCCCCGATTTTTATAGTGTGGTGGAAACCGAGAGCGATTGCCCATTGGGATTGGATTGCTTCAAGGATTTTAACGAAGGTGTTGCCTATGCCAAAGAGGTGAACAAACCCATTTTGCTCGATTTTACCGGTTGGGCCTGTGTCAATTGCAGGAAAATGGAAGAGAATGTCTGGAGTGACGCCAGCATTTATCCTTTGTTAAAGGAAGAATACGTACTCATATCCCTTTACGTGGATGATAGAAAGGAACTTCCGGATGCAGAAAAGTTTGATTTTCAGTATGATAGTGGTCGAATAAAGGCCATAGAGACCGTGGGGCAAAAGTGGGGCACGTTCCAGACCATCAACTTCAATGCGGCATCACAACCCTATTATGTACTGCTTTCCCCAAATTTGGAAATACTCAATGATGCAGTCCAATATGTTGATGTGGAGACTTATGAAAAATGGCTCAGGTCCGGTCTGGAAAAGCATCAACTTTCCATGAACAAATAACATTTATTTTCTGTTGATTTTTAATGCATTCAAGAAAATAAACTTACCTTAGAATGCTAATCAACGTAACCAAAATTCCATGAAAAGGATAAAAAAGGTACTCTGGGCATTGGCAGCTTTGCTATTGCTCATTATGGTAGGAGCACTGATTTTTGTCAACACCCTTAAACCGGATTATTCAGGTGAAAAGACCTTGCCAGGATTGGAGAATAAGGTCAATGTCTTTTATGACTCCTATGGAGTTCCCCATATCTATGCCGAGAATGAAGTGGATGCAATCAAAGCCTTGGGATACGTTCATGCCCAGGACCGGCTTTGGCAGATGGAATTGTTGCGTAGGGTTGCCAAAGGAAGACTTTCCGAGGTTTTCGGCCCTGATTTGGTAAAGACGGACAAGTTCTTTCTCTCTTTGGGAATTGATGAGTATTCGGCCCAAACAGTAGCCAATCTCAACATGAAGAGTGATATGGTGGTACTTTCAAGAGCCTATCTGGATGGAATCAATGAGTTCATAAAAAAGGGGCCGACGCCTGTAGAGTTTTACCTCACCGGATTGGAAAAGGAGCCTTTTGTCTTGGAAGATATTTATGATGCCGTGGGGTATATGGCCTTTAGTTTTGCCATGGCCCATAAAACCGACCCGTTGTTGAGTAGTTTACGTGATAAGTTGGGGGAGGAATATATGCGTGACTTGGCTATAGATTCTGATACTTCCACCGTATGGATCAAAAACTATCCCAAAGTGTCCATGGATTCCTTGGGTACGGATATCACCAATAGTGTCACCCAAGCTTTGGAAAAGCTCCCCATACCCCAGTTTATTGGAAGTAACAGTTGGGTAATATCGCCCGAGAAAACAAAAAACGGCAAGGTTATCTTTGCCAATGACCCCCATATTGGCTTTGCACAACCCTCTGTATGGTACGAGGCCCATGTGAGTACACCCAACTACGAAAAATATGGCTACCATTTGGCTGGTGTGCCATTCCCTTTGTTGGCCCATGATCGAAACTTGGCCTATGGAATGACCATGTTTGAAAATGATGATATTGATTTCTATTACGAGGAGATGCATCCGTCCGATAGTACAAAATATAAAGTGGCATCAGGGTATAAGGACTTTGAATATGTAACCAAGACCATCAAAGTAAAAGATGGGGAAGATATATCCTTCACTTATAAAAAGACACACCACGGTCCAGTATTGAATGGTATTGCCGAACAAATTTCCCAAGAAACTCCCGTTTCTATGTCCTGGATCTACACTAAACCAAAAAATGAGGTCATGGATGCCTTATATGGCATTAGCCATGCGACCAATATGGAGGAATTTAAAAGTGCCCTTCCCAAAATACACGCCCCCGGACTCAATATTATGTATGGAGATGCCCAGGGCAATGTGGCTTGGTGGGCCACGGCCAGACTATACCAAATGCCGGATAGCCTGTCTACCAAATTTATTCTCGATGGAGCTTCGGGAAAAGAAGAGCCATTACGCTATTTGGATTTTGAAGAGAACCCAAGTGCCGTGAATCCACCTTGGCATTATGTGTATTCGGCCAATAATCAACCAGATTCCATTGCTGGGATGGTCTATCCTGGGTATTATTTGCCGGAGAACAGGGCCAAACGTATTGTGGAGCTCTTGGAGCCCAAAGATGATTGGGACCAGGAGTCCGCATCGGAAATGATTTTGGACGTAACCTCATCGGTCAATCCGTCTTTGATCACGGAACTCATTAAGATGTTCGATGTGACCACACTCACCAATGAACAGCTGGTACAGGTAGATTCGCTAAAAAACTGGAACGGACGTTATTCCTTGAACAGTACAAGTCCAACTTTATATCACCGATGTGAGTATTACACGGTAAAGAACACCATGGAGGATGAGATGGGAACTGAGTTGTTCAACAAGTTTTTGGCCACACACCTTTTTAAACGACAGATTGCGTGGGGAGCCAATATGGCAGAAGGCAAATGGTGGGACAATGTACATACCAAGGATGTGGTGGAAACCCGAAGGGACATTGTATTAAAATCTTTTGGTGATGCCTGGACCTCTTTGGTGGTGGATTTTGGCCCCGACCCTAGTCAATGGACGTGGGATAAGGTACATACCTTGGAACATCCGCACCCCATTGGACAGGTAGAATCGTTACGGAAATACTTCAATGTAGGGCCATTCCCTGTAGAGGGCAGCCGTGAGGTCATCAACAATATGGGATTCCCTTATGATAGTACGGGGCTTTATAAGGTCAACTCAGGACCTTCGACCCGACGCATCATAGACTTTTCAGATGTGGAGAACAGCATCAGTATATTGCCAACTGGACAATCTGGGAATCCGTTCAGCAAACACTATAAGGACCAAGCGGAGATGTATGTGAAAGGAAAGTTCCGTAAAATGATGATGAACCAACAAGAAATTGAAAATACGGCAGAGTCCGTGCTTATTTTCAACAAGGAATAACCCAGAAAACCAATGCCCTTTCTCCCATCCGTTGGTTCTGGATGGGGTTACGTCAACTCAAAACCCGGTATCCGTCAAACGGGAGCATAGGATTGGTTAAAATCATTTACTTTTTGGGCTCATTTAAGAATAGTCCCAAATGCTCATAAAAGTTTACGGAAGTGCCGTTTTTGGTATAGAAGCCACCACCATCACAGTTGAAGTAAATATAGATAAAGGAGTGGGGTACCATCTCGTGGGCCTTCCAGACAATGCCATCAAGGAGAGTAATTACCGTATAGCCGCGGCACTGCAAAACATTGGCTATAAAATCCCCGGGAAGAAGATCACCATCAATATGGCTCCTGCCGATATGCGAAAAGAAGGGTCTGCCTATGACCTTACCTTGGCCTTGGGGATACTGGCGGCTTCCGATCAGATCAAGTCAAACGGAATTGAGCAGTACTTGATCATGGGCGAACTTTCATTGGATGGTGGCCTTCAACCGATCAAAGGGGCCCTTCCCATTGCCATAAAGGCTCAAGAGGAAGGGTATACAGGATTTATCCTTCCCAAAGAGAATGCTGCTGAAGCGGCCGTGGTAAGTGGATTGAAGGTATATGGCGTTGGGAACATCAAGGAGGTCATTGATCATTTTGATTCAGGAATTCCATTACAACCGACCCATGTGGATACGCAAAAGGAGTTTTATGAACGTCTAGACCAGCCTGAGTTCGATTTTTCGGATGTAAAGGGACAAGAAAGTATAAAACGATGCATGGAGATTGCTGCAGCAGGTGGGCACAATATCATTTTGATCGGACCACCAGGGGCAGGAAAGACCATGTTGGCCAAGCGGCTTCCTTCCATATTGCCGCCCATGACCTTGAACGAAGCTTTGGAAACCACAAAGATCCACAGTGTAGTGGGTAAAGTGAGAAACCAAGGACTCATGGGCCGGAGACCGTTTAGAAGTCCGCACCATACCATTAGCAGTGCGGCCTTGGTGGGTGGTGGGAGTTACCCGCAGCCCGGTGAAATTTCATTGGCACACAACGGAGTCCTGTTTTTGGATGAACTCCCTGAGTTTGAACGTAGGGTGTTGGAGGTAATGCGGCAACCCATGGAGGATAGGGAAGTGACCATTGCAAGGGCCCAGTACACCGTGACCTACCCCAGTAGTTTTATGTTGGTGGCCAGTATGAACCCCAGTCCCGGAGGGTACTTTAACGACCCAGATGCCCCCGTGACCTCATCCCCGGCGGAGATGCAGCGTTATATGGGTAGAATTTCCGGTCCTCTGTTGGATAGGATAGATATCCATATTGAAGTGACCCCGGTTCCCTTTGAGAAGTTGTCGGAAAATAGAAAAGGGGAAGATAGCATTACCGTTAGAAAACGGGTGATAGAAGCTAGAAAAATACAGAATGGGCGGTTTTTGGAAATAGGAAATCTGCATTATAATGCCCAAATGGGAACCAAGCAGATCGCAAAATTCTGTGTACTTGGGGACGCATCAAAAGAATTGCTAAAAAACGCCATGAAACGGTTGAACCTTTCAGCACGTGCCTACGATAGGATTTTAAAAGTGGCCCGGACCATTGCGGATTTGGACAATGCTGAAAGCATCCGGGAATCCCACATATCCGAAGCTATTCAATACAGAAGCTTGGACCGGGAAGGTTGGCTGGGTTGATTTATTTGATGAATAGATAGGGCCATAAGAACTTCATAATCAAAATGATAAAAAAAATAGAAAAAAGCGGTAAAAGTGTAAAAAATACGTTAAACCTTGTGCGTCAGTCGATTATTGAAAAAATTATACGATAATTTTGCGGCCGTTTTTAATTTAGTGTATTAGAATGCAATGTGTTGAATTGAATCCTGCAGGGAATTTTGACCCGTGGGAACAGGAGAAGATAGATGAGTTGCTGCATCAAGAAATAACACAATCGCTGAGTGATCGATTGGTGTTTGAAAATGAAAGTGTAAAACTATGGGAATTACGTCTCGCCCCAAGGGAACGTATTCCGTTTAGAAAACACAATACCAACTATGGTTGGGTATGTACCACAGGGGGATTGGCCTTGACCCGTTACGGGAACGGTAAGATAGACATGATAAAACTGGATGCCGGGGATACCGAATATTTTGAATATAGGGGGAAAAACTATGTGAACGATCTGGAAAACATAGGAGAGGACCCCATTGTAATCAATATTCTGGAATACAAAGAGACCAAACTGGACAACAAGTTGCAGTTCTGCAACTAAATGGCCTTGATGTTTGCCTTCAATCCGGAGATGATTCCCAGGATATTATCCACGGTATCCGTTAGGTAGTATTTTACCGCCAAATGTGGAATTCTTACGGTGGTGAACCCATTTTTGAACGAATGCATGGCGTCCTCTAGATCATTGATGGCCTGTTCATGGGTAATCATGTTGTAGTCCTTGTCAATTTCAATATTGAGTTTTACCCGGGAGATGGCAATGTCCACGGATCGTTTGCCATCCCACCATTCCAGCATGGGGTTGGCCCCAGCTTCTTTTAGTGCGTAAAAAAGTTGTATGGCTTCAAGGGGGGTGTCGTTGTTTAAAATAACCCTTTTAATGAGTTTGGTATGTCTTTCGCAGAGTTCAACACCTAGTGAATCAAAAGATTCCCTGTATTGTTCGTGTCCGATACTTCTGGCGCAATCCTTACATGTCATAAGTATTTGTTCGGTTTAGGTCTATGTATGATTTGGGATTATTATAACTTTCGCTTTTCCATTATCGTATAAATTGTCGATGTAAAACACCCCACTTTTAGACGAAATGCATTTTTTTGGATGAAATGCAACTTTTCTCCCAATATCCTCTTATTTTGAAGACCAAGAAACCAATACGATCATGTTTAAAAAAATAGGTCCGGGCGTTTTGGTCGCGGCCGCATTTGTGGGACCAGGAACCATAGCCATGTGTACCTTGGCAGGGGTTCGGTTTGGCTATGCCCTTATCTGGGCTTTATTGGTGTCCATTCTGGCTACGATCGCACTTCAGGGAATGGCGGGAAGGATAGGAGTGGTGACGCAGTCCGGACTTGTGGATGTGGTAAAGGGGGAACTTAAAAACCCTTGGGCAAGAAAACTGGTTATTGTTGTGGTCTTGGGGGCTATTCTCATTGGCAACGCTGCCTATGAGGCAGGAAACATTGGTGGGGCTACCCTGGGATTGGAACAACTTTTTCCACAACAACAGCTAATGCCATTTTATCCTTTATTGGTGGGTCTGTTCATTTTTGTGTTGCTCTGGTTCAGTAATTATAAGATTTTGGAGCGGATTTTTGTAGGCTTGGTCGCTCTCATGGGGGTATGTTTCGTAATCTGTGCCCTGTTGACCCAACCTTCTATTTCGGATATTTTGCAAGGTATGTTCGTTCCTAGCCTGCCCGAAGGCAGTTTGCTGACCGTTATTGCCTTGGTGGGGACCACTGTGGTGCCCTACAACCTTTTCCTCCATGCCTCTTTGGTAAAGGAAAAATGGAAATCCGATAAAGACTTGAAAGCAGTGAAGTGGGATACGGCCATCTCCATTGGGTTGGGTGGGCTGGTATCCTTGGCCATCTTGGTCACGGCTTCCGCAGCTCCTATAGATGATGTAAGCAACGTCTTGGATATGGCCAAGGGCTTGGAGCCCTTGTTCGGCAAGATGGCCGTACACCTTATGGGTGTTGGGCTTCTGGCAGCCGGGATTACTTCGGCCATAACCGCATCACTTGCCGCAGCATTTGTGGCCAGCAGTTGCTTTGGTTGGGGTGGGGGAATGCAGGACAAAAGGTTCAAAATGGTATGGGGCTTTGTACTCTTTTGCGGGGTATTCTTTTTGTCGTTCGATATACAGCTCATCCAGGTGATACAATTTGCACAAATGGCTAATGGGGTATTGCTTCCCATCATGGCAATTTTGCTATTATGGATTGTAAACCGTACATCTGTAATGGGACCATACAAAAACACATGGATTCAAAATGTCATTGGAATTGCCATAGTGGGGTTCAGTATTTTTTTGGGAGCGAAAAGTATTTTTAAAGTAATCGGATGGTTGTGATGGGCCAATGGCATATAGATATCAATTGCGATGTGGGCGAGGGAGTGGGCAATGAAGCCTCACTTTTTCCGTATATAAGCTCCTGCAACATTGCCTGCGGAGGACATGCCGGAGATGTGGATACCATGCGACGAATTGTAAAGTTGGCCAAGCAGCATCATATTAAGGTAGGGGCGCATCCTTCCTACCCGGACAGGGCAAATTTTGGCAGGGAGGTCATGGATATTTCACCCCAAGAACTACAGGATAGTATCAAGGACCAATTAAAAACCTTTATGAAGATTTTACAGGAAGAGCAGGTCAGCCTACACCATATTAAGGCCCATGGGGCTTTGTACAATCAAACTGCCAAGGATGAAGCATTGGCGGAAATCTATTTGGATGCCCTTGTTCCATATGTAACGGAGACCTTGCTATATGTTCCATTTGGCTCTGAAATATCTAAAAAAGCCCAGCAAAGAGGTTTTGATGTTTGGTTCGAGGCTTTTGCGGATAGAAACTATAACAATGATTTAAGTTTGGTCTCACGAAAACAACCCAATGCCCTTATCCAGAACCCTGAGGAGGTCTTGCAACATGTAGTTTCCATAATAACCGAAGGTAAAGTTTTGGCCGTGACAGGAGAAAAGATTGGAATAGAGGCACAAACTTTATGCATACATGGCGATACGGCCTCCGCATTGGAAATATTGATGTATCTTTCGGAAGAATTGCCTAACCATCAGGTACGAGTACAGTAGTGAAAAGTTACCCCATCACCATTAAGCCCTTTGGAGAACGCGCTATTCTAGTGGAATGGCCCAACCAAGTGGAAGAGTCTATTTTAGCGGACATCCTTGATTTTATGGATGCTTTCAAGGAATTGGGGCTACCCGGATGGGAAATGTCCGTCGCTTACAACTCCTTGACCATGGTTTGCAACCAAGAGCATTTGGACTTTGAGGCCATTAAAAAGCTTGTGTTGGACTGCCATTCAAGGCAAGCGGCTACCAAAACCAAAAGAATCCAACATTTATGGCAAATACCGGTCTGTTATGATTTGGAATTCGGTATTGATTTGGAAGAAGCCTCGAAGACTTTGAATTTATCCCCTGACGAATTGATACAGGAGCATACGGCACATCAATATGTGGTGTATGGCATTGGGTTTTTACCAGGTTTTATGTATTTGGGAGGATTGCCTACGGGCTTGGAAATCCCAAGAAGGGCGGAACCCCGTCTACAAGTCGCTAAAGGCTCAGTAGGATTGGCGGGAAAACAAACCGGGGTGTATCCCCAAGATTCGCCGGGTGGCTGGAACATCATAGGGAATTGCCCCGTGGAACTGTTCAATCCAAAAGCAGAGGAACCCTGTTTTGTGAAGGTGGGCGATAAAATCCAGTTTCAAAAAATATCCAGGGCAGAGTATGACTTGCACAAGATCGAGGGAGAAGTGGGAATTTACAAACCAGAGAAAACCGTATTGAATGCTTAAAGTGTTGAAATCCGGTTTTTTTATGACCATACAGGACCTAGGTAGGTTCGGGCATAGGGATATAGGAGTGCCCATTTCCGGCGCCATGGATGTGGATTCGGTAAAAAAGGCCAATCTGTTGTTGGAAAATGACCCTAATGCAGCCGTTCTTGAGATTACCATGCAAGGGCCAACACTCCAATTTGAAGAGCCTACGGCCATTTGTCTTTCAGGCGCCCACATTTCCGCTACCTTGAACAATGTGCCCATTGAAAACTATCAGGTTGTGCAGATTTCCAAAGGGGACATTCTCTCTTATGGTAGGTTGGAAAATGGATTTAGAGGCTATTTGGCCATTAAGGATGGGTTCCAGACCCCAAAGGTTTTGGACAGTCGGTCCCAATTTATTCCGGTCACCAAAAAGAAACATGTCAAGGACGGGGAAGAGATTCCATACACAAAAACCGATTCCTATGCGCCGATCATTTCGGAGGTCAAGATAGAAGACCATTTTCTGGGTGAGGAACTGGAAGTGTTCAAGGGACCTGAATTTTCTCTTTTGTCCGACCAACAATTGGCCGCCATTTTTTCAAAACCGTTCACGGTGTCCAAAGAAAATAATCGAATGGCCTATCAGCTTAAGGAATTGATTCCGGGGCACGGACATTCCATGCTCACTTCGGGAACTTTGCCCGGGACCATACAATTTACGCCGGCCGGGCGTTTGATTATTTTAATGAAAGATGGACAGACCACAGGAGGATATCCGCGCATACTGCAACTATCGGAAGCTGCTATTAATACACTTGCCCAAAAGAAGTTGGGGGATACTTTGTCCTTTAAGCTCCTATAGTGGGATATACTATTTTGGATTTTTTTCTCGGATAGGTATTACCATAAAAGTATTTTTTTGTAACATTGGGGCATGAAAAGAAATATTCTAGTCAACGGTGTCGTCATTATTATTCCAAACATGGAATGATACAGACTTGCTGTTGATGAAAAGGGCCTGTATCAAGATTGATGCAGGCCCTTTTTCTTTTGCATTATAAAAATAAATGAATATTGGATTTTTTTAAGTATAAATAATTGATTTTTAGAGAGTTGTATTGATAATATTTCAAATGGACCTAGATAGCCCGAAACTGTTAAAAATATGGGGTTTTTTAAACATCTATCTTTGGATAACATAAAGAAATTCAACAAAATTCTCGATTCGAACGAAATTTGACAATGGAACTGAACAAGTTTAGTAAAAATGTGACCCAAGACCCAACCCTTCCTGCTGCACAGGCCATGTTGCATGCCATAGGGTTGACCGACGAAGATTTACAAAAACCACTTATAGGCATCGCAAGTACAGGCTACGAGGGAAACCCTTGTAACATGCACTTGAACGATTTGGCACTGGAAGTGAAAAAAGGGGTGCAGTCTACCAATATGGTCGGACTTATCTTCAATACCATAGGGGTCAGTGACGGTATCTCCAACGGAACCCCAGGGATGCGGTACTCCTTGCCTTCGCGGGACATTATTGCGGACTCTATGGAAACTGTGGTACAAGCCATGAGTTATGATGGTTTGGTGACCGTTGTGGGCTGTGACAAAAATATGCCCGGTGCCTTGATGGCGCAATTGCGTTTGAACAGACCTTCCATTTTGGTGTATGGGGGAACCATTGCCCCGGGATGTCACAACAATAGGAAATTGGACATCATTTCCGCATTTGAGGCCTATGGACAAAAAGTGGCAGGAACCATTGATGAAACCGAATATAAGGAAGTAATCCACAAAGCATGTCCGGGAGCCGGCGCGTGTGGAGGGATGTACACAGCCAACACCATGGCATCGGCCATTGAGGCCATGGGGATGTCCATGCCGTTCAACTCTTCAATCCCTGCGGTGAACCAAAGCAAAGGAGCCGACTGCGAAGCTGCGGGAGCCGCTTTGCTCAACCTGTTGCAAAATGACCTTAAGCCTAAGGATATCGTTACCAAAAAATCCTTGGAGAATGCGTTCCGATTGGTAACCGTTTTGGGTGGTTCTACCAATGCTGTATTGCACTTTATGGCCATTGCGCACGCTGCTGAGGTTGACTTTACTTTGGAAGACATTACAAGAATTAGCGAGACCACTCCCTTATTGGCCGATTTAAAGCCTAGTGGAAAATATCTCATGGAGGACCTTCATAAGGTTGGAGGTGTTCCAGCGGTACTAAAATATATGTTGAAGAAAGGAATGCTTCATGGCGATTGTATCACCGTGACCGGAAAGACATTGGCCGAAAACCTTTTGGATGCACCCGATTTGGAAGAAGGACAGGATATTATCAGGCCTCTGGACCAACCCATCAAAGAAACGGGACATATCCGTATCCTTTATGGAAATTTGGCCTCGGAAGGTGCTGTGGCCAAGATTACAGGTAAAGAAGGATTGGAATTTACCGGAACAGCCCGAGTTTTCGATAGTGAAACTGCCGTTAACGAAGGAATTCACACCGGTAAGGTCCAAAAAGGAGATGTGGTGGTCATTCGATATGAAGGACCTAAGGGAGCTCCGGGTATGCCTGAAATGCTGAAGCCTACCTCGGCCATTATGGGCGCAGGCTTGGGCAAGGATGTTGCCTTGATCACCGATGGAAGGTTTTCCGGAGGGTCACATGGTTTTGTGGTAGGACACGTTTCCCCCGAAGCCCAAGTAGGTGGAGGTATCGCTTTGGTGAAAGATGGGGACGAAATCACCATCGATGCCGTGAACAATACCATCAACATCAATATTTCCGATGAAGAATTGGAGCAACGAAGAAAAGCATGGAAGCAACCTGAACTGAAAATAAAATCAGGTAGCCTGTACAAATACGCAAAAACGGTTTCATCTGCCTCGAAAGGATGTGTTACCGACTTATTTTAAAAAAACAAACACTAAATGCCCATAGAGGGAAGGATATGTATTTCCAAAATAAAGGCTTATGGAAACATTGAAAGCACAAAAAAAAGAGAATAAAAAGAGCGCCTCAATACGTATTACGGGTGCTGAGGCTATTATACATTGCTTGTTGGCCGAAGGAGTGGACCTTATTTACGGGTACCCTGGAGGAGCCATCATGCCTGTGTATGATGAATTGTATAAATTCCAGGATAAGCTTACCCACATCCTAACAAGGCATGAGCAAGGGGCTACCCACGCCGCGCAAGGGTATGCACGGGTAAGTGGAAAGGTTGGGGTGGCCATGGCAACATCAGGTCCTGGTGCCACCAATTTGGTGACCGGTATAGCCGATGCCCAAATAGATTCCACACCCATGGTGTGTATCACGGGACAGGTGGCAAGACATCTCTTGGGGTCCGATGCCTTCCAGGAAACGGACATTGTTGGGATTTCAACACCTGTGACCAAATGGAACTACCAGATTACCCGGGCCGAAGAAATCCCTGAAATCATGGCAAAGGCATTCTACATTGCCAAATCAGGTAGGCCAGGCCCAGTTTTGGTGGACATCACCAAGAATGCCCAGTTTGATGAATTGGATTTCGTATACGAGAAATGTACGGGGGTACGAAGCTATAAACCTGCTCCGGATATCGAAGTAAGTGCTATTGAAAAGGCGGCGGAATTGATCAACAATGCCAAAAAGCCCTATATCGTCTTTGGACAGGGTGTGATTTTGGGTGAGGCAGAGGAACAGCTAAAGGCATTGGTCGAGAAAGCGGGAATTCCTGCGGCATGGACCATTTTGGGACTATCGGCCATGGATACGGACCATCCATTGAATGTAGGTATGGTGGGTATGCACGGAAATTATGGCCCCAATGTCCTTACCAATGAGTGCGATTTGCTTATTGCGATAGGTATGCGCTTTGATGATAGGGTAACCGGAAATTTGGAAACCTATGCCAAACAGGCCAAGATCATTCATTTTGAGATAGATCCTGCGGAAGTCAACAAAAATGTGAAGGTGGATGTTGCTGTTTTGGGCAATGCCAAACAGACCTTGGAATTGCTGCTTCCCTTGGTGAATAAAAATGAACATAAGGAATGGTTGGGCGAGTTTGAAAAAAAGCGTCAAATCGAATTTGATACCGTAATCCAGAAGGATATACATCCCACCAAGCCGGGACTTACCATGGGTGAGGTCATGGAGCAGATCAATGTGGCTTCCGGTCACAAGGCGGTCATTGTTTCCGACGTGGGACAGCACCAAATGATGGCTTGTCGTTACGCTAAATTCAAGCAGTCCAAAAGTAATATCACCTCGGGTGGTTTGGGAACCATGGGATTTGCCCTTCCGGCGGCCATTGGTGCCAAGATGGGAGCTATGGACCGCGAGGTCGTTGCTATCATTGGTGATGGCGGGTACCAGATGACCATTCAGGAACTTGGGGTTATCTTTCAGCATAATCTACCCGTAAAAATAGTGGTATTGAACAATGATCACTTGGGAATGGTGCGTCAATGGCAGGAACTTTTCTTCGAAAGACGATATGCCTCAACCGTTATGACCAATCCTGATTTTGTGAAAATCGCTGAAGGCTACCACATTAAGTCCAGAAGGGTAGTGGAGCGCTCGGAATTGAAGGATGCCGTAGAGGAAATGGTGGCTTCCAAAGACCCTTATTTCTTGGAAGTACGGGTAGAGAAAGAAGACAATGTGTTCCCAATGGTTCCAACAGGGGCTTCCATTTCAGACATCAGATTAAAATAAGATGAATCAGGCCAATAGTTTGGATATGCCGGTCAACTATCCCGCTTTGCTTGCCAAATCCAAGGAAATGGGCTTTTCCATGTCTTCGGATATGGGTGTAGGTTCCTTGTTAAGGACGTTGGTAGCTTCCAAATCCAATGGAAATTTCTTGGAATTGGGTACGGGAGTAGGTCTGTCATTGGCTTGGATGGTACAGGGAATGGACAAAAAATCCCATGTCATCAGCGTGGACAATGACACTGAGCTTATCCAGATTGCCAAAGCCTTTTTTCAAGACGAACCCCGTTTGGAGCTTGTTTGTGCAGACGGCGGGGAATGGTTGGAATCCTATGAAGGCAATTCATTCGATTTGATTTTTGCGGATGCTTGGCCTGGAAAATATAGTCATTTGGAGAATGCTTTGGCCTTACTTAAGATTGGGGGCTTTTATGTCATAGACGACATGAGCAGACAACCCAATTGGCCGGTAGGGCATGAGGATAAGGCGAACCAGCTGATAGAATCATTGGAAAAAAGAAAAGATATAACAATTACAAAAATGGACTGGTCCACAGGACTCATAGTTGCGGTTAAAATAAAATAAGCATGGAAAATCAATGGTATACCATATCGGTGTATTCCGAAAACAATGTGGGTTTGCTCAATAGAATATCTGGGATATTCTTAAAGAGACACATTAATATTGAGAGTTTAAATGTTTCAAAATCAGAGATTGAGAACGTATCAAAGTTCACAATCGTGATTTTTTCCACCGAAGATTGGGCGCGAAAAATCGTCAACCAAATAGAAAAACAGATTGAGGTCATCAAGGCCTACTATCATACGGATGATGAAACCATTTACCAAGAATCGGCCCTTTTTAAGATTGCGTCCCACTTGTTGTTTGATGAAAGACAGATTCAGAACATCATCAAAGAAAGCAATTCACAGATTGTTACCGTGAGCAGGGATTTCTTTGTTTTGGCCAAGACCGGGCGTCGTCATGAAATCGATGAGATGCACGATGCGTTGGAACCTTACGGGATCATGCAGTTTGTTCGCTCCGGCAGGATAGCCGTAAGTAAGGCGGCCATGCCGATCACCAATATTTTAGCAGAATTTCAAAATCAATAAATAGCAAAATCAAATAGTTAAAATGGCAAATTACTTCAACACACTATCACTTCGTGAACAATTGACCCAATTGGGAAAGTGTAGGTTTATGGACCCAAGTGAGTTCGCTGATGGTGTTACCGCTCTTAAGGGCAAGAAAATTGTAATAGTGGGCTGTGGTGCCCAAGGGTTGAACCAAGGGTTGAACATGCGTGACTCTGGACTGGATATTTCCTATACGCTTCGTGAAGCGGCCATAAAGGAACAAAGACAGTCATACAAGAACGCAACTGAGAACAATTTCACCGTGGGGACCTATGAGGAATTGATCCCTACCGCTGATTTGGTCATCAACCTAACTCCGGACAAGCAACACTCCAAAGTTGTAGGTGCGGTAATGCCCTTGATGAAAAAAGGAGCCACCCTATCGTATTCACACGGATTCAACATTGTTGAGGAAGGAATGCAGGTGCGTGAGGACATCACTGTGATCATGGTTGCTCCCAAGAGTCCAGGTTCTGAAGTACGCGAAGAATATAAGAGAGGTTTTGGGGTACCTACCCTAATTGCAGTCCACCCAGAGAACGATCCCGAAGGAAAGGGATTGGAGCAGGCCAAAGCCTATGCCGCCGGAACAGGTGGAGACAGGGCCGGTGTTTTGGAATCTTCTTTCGTGGCCGAGGTAAAATCGGATTTGATGGGAGAGCAGACCATCCTTTGTGGATTGTTGCAGACTGGATCCATCCTTTCGTTCAATAAAATGATCGAGAAAGGTGTTGATGCCGGATATGCTTCCAAATTGATACAGTACGGTTGGGAAACCATTACCGAAGGATTGAAACAAGGAGGTATCACCAATATGATGGACCGTTTGTCCAACCCTGCCAAAATCAAGGCTTTTGATTTGGCCGAGGAGTTGAAAGTGATCATGCGTCCCTTGTTCCAAAAGCATATGGACGATATTATGAGCGGTCATTTCTCCAAAACCATGATGGAAGATTGGGATAATGGCGATAAAAACCTATTGGATTGGCGTGCCGCTACCGGAGAAACTGCTTTTGAGAAGACTCCGGCTGGTGATGTTTCCATTTCTGAGCAAGCATACTATGACAATGGCGTATTGATGGTCGCTTTTGTAAAATCCGGGGTTGAATTGGCCTATGAGACCATGACCGAGTCTGGAATCATTGGTGAATCCGCGTACTACGAGTCGCTTCACGAGACCCCATTGATCGCGAACACCATCGCAAGAAAGAAATTGTTTGAGATGAACCGAGTAATTTCCGATACTGCAGAGTACGGTTGCTATTTGTTCGACCATGCTTGTAAGCCGTTGTTGACCGACTTCATGAAAACTGTGGAAACCGATGTTATTGGAAAACACTTTGGTGAAGGAAAAGACAGTGGGGTGGACAACATCAAGTTGATTGCAGTGAACAAAGCCATCCGTGAGCATGATGTGGAGGTAGTTGGAGCGCGTTTGCGTGCTTCCATGACCGCTATGAAACCTATTGGATAAATATTAGATATTGGCCTCATGAAGAAGACTGTGGATGCCTATTTTCCACAAATAGCGGATATATACCAAGCAGCGAAGACCATTGCCCAAGTGGCCCAAGTGACCCCTTTGCAGCAGAGTATCCGGTATTCCAAAAATTATGGGGCCAATATTTTACTCAAAAGGGAAGACCTGCACCGTGTTCGGAGCTATAAAATTCGCGGTGCCTACAATAAGATCAGTTCGCTTTCCAAGGAAGAACTGGAAAAAGGTGTGGTCTGTGCCAGTGCTGGCAACCATGCCCAAGGTGTGGCATTTGCCTGTAGTCATTTACAGGTAAAGGGTACGATTTTTATGCCCGTGGTCACCCCAAAACAAAAAATAGACCAGACCAAAATGTTTGGCGGCGATTGGGTAAAAGTAGTGTTGGAGGGGGATACCTTTGACGACTCCAATAAAGCGGCCCAATTGTTCTGTGCAGAAGAGGGTAAGACCTTTGTGCACCCTTTTGATGATGAAAAAATCATTGAAGGGCAGGCTACGGTAGGACTGGAAATACTTCAGCAGACTGATACTCCCATTGATTATGTGTTTGCAGCCGTTGGTGGCGGCGGATTGGCCTCCGGGCTTTGTGCCACCTTCCATGCGTTATCGCCCAAGACCAAAATCATTGGAGTGGAGCCCGAAGGGGCGCCTTCCATGAAAAAGTCCATTGAAAATGGAGGGCTTGTGGAATTGCAACAGATAGATAAGTTTATAGACGGGGCAGCTGTCCAGAAAGTGGGACAATTGACCTTTCCTATTTGTAGGGACTATCTACACCAAATGATGACCGTTCCCGAAGGGAAAGTCTGCCAGACCATATTGGACCTGTACAATCGGGATGCCATTGTGGTGGAGCCTGCAGGGGCTTTGACCATTGCGGCTTTGGACAATTTTTCGGAAGAGATCAAGGGCAAGAATGTGGTCTGCATCATCAGTGGGAGCAATAACGATATTACCCGTACCGCAGAGATCAAGGAGCGAGCCTTGCTGTATGCCAATTTAAAGCACTATTTTATCGTGAGGTTTCCGCAGCGTCCAGGTGCATTGAAAGAATTTGTAGTGGATATCTTGGGACCCAATGATGACATTACCCATTTTGAATACTCCAAGAAATCGAGCAGGGAAAATGCCCCTGCTGTGGTGGGTATTGAATTGAAATCGTCCGAAGATCTGGAGCCTTTGATCCAGCGTATGAAGGCCAATAACTTTTTTGGGGACTACCTCAATGACAAGCCTGACCTTTTTCGGTATTTGGTGTGATTCCATACGCACAACCCCCAGCTTATTTACTCCATCGTTTTCGATAGGAAACCTTTGAAAACAAGGCGACTCAAAGCCTTTTTTGTGTTAGCTTTGTTAGGAAAACACGACTGTTTTATAGAACTTTAATAGCATAAAAGAACAACATATGCCAGCAATAAAAAGTACCATACCTGAAGCATTTCAAATCACGCAAGAGATTCACCAAAAGACCTATTTGGTCAATGGGGAATTGCGAAAATGGGAGGGAAGTACCACTCCTGTGGTCTCCACAATATCTTCCACTAAGGAATATGCCCCAACTACCTTGGGCAGTATCCCCGATATGGGGGAACCCGAAGCTATGGAGGCTTTGGATGCGGCCTTGGCGGCCTATGATAAGGGACAGGGAGTTTGGCCCACGATGAAGGTGAAGGACCGTATTGAATGTATGGAGTCCTTTGTCAAGAAGATGGAGCAAAAGCGCGAGGAGGTCGTAAAATTGTTGATGTGGGAAATTGGTAAGTCACAACCGGATTCCTACAAGGAGTTTGACCGTACCGTTGAGTATATCTATGATACCATTGAGGAATACAAGCAGTTGGATCGGGATAGTGCCAAGTTTGAAAAAAACAATGGTGTCTATGCCCATATCCGAAGGGGGCCACTAGGTGTGGTGCTCTGCTTGGGACCCTACAACTATCCTTTGAATGAGACCTTTGCGTTGTTGATCCCCGCTATTATTATGGGAAACACCACCATATTTAAACCCGCAAAACATGGGGTCTTGTTGATTACACCACTTTTGGAAGCTTTTAAGAGCAGTTTCCCAAAAGGTGTGGTGAACATTCTTTTCGGTAGGGGAAGGGCCGTGGCTGCCCCGATAATGAAAACCGGAAAGGTGGATGTGTTGGCCCTTATCGGAAACAGTAAATCGGCCAATGCCTTACAGGAACAGCATCCCAAAAGCAACAGATTACGATTGGTATTGGGGCTGGAGGCCAAAAACCCGGCCATTGTATTGCCCGATGCCGATTTGGACCTCACCATCAACGAATGTATTGCCGGTACGCTGTCCTTTAATGGGCAACGCTGTACCGCACTCAAAGTGGTTTATGTTCATGAGGATATCAAGGAGGAATTCCTAAAACGCTTTTCCGAGAAAGTGGATGCCCTTAAGTTTGGCAATCCATGGGATGACGGGGTGAGCCTTACGCCACTGCCAGAACCTGGAAAGCCGGCTTATATCCAAGAATTATTGGATGATGCCAAAACCAAAGGGGCCAAGGTCCTTAACAAAAAGGGAGGGAAGCATTTTGACAATTACATCTGGCCAGCAGTATTGTATCCGGTTTCCAAGGATATGCGGGTGTATGAAGAAGAGCAGTTTGGGCCCATCATTCCTGTGCTGTCCTTCAAGGATATTGAAGAGCCTTTGGACGATATGGCGGAAAGCAATTATGGACAACAGGTGAGTCTATTTGGAAAGGATGTGTACACCCTTTCGCCCCTAATTGATTCCTTGGCAAACCTCGTTTGCCGGGTAAACCTGAACAGTTCCTGCCAGCGTGGCCCGGATGTGTATCCGTTTACCGGACGAAAGGATTCCGCACAGTCCACCCTAAGCGTGCACGATGCCCTGCGTTCGTTCTCCATACGGACGTTTGTAGCCTTCAAGGACAACGACCTGAACAATGAGACCATTGAACAGCTGTTGGAAGCGAAAGTGAGCAACTTTTTAAGTACGGATTATATTTTATAGCAACAGATTTCTCACAGCTCCTTCGACCACCCCTTCGACTTCGCTCAGGGCAGTGCTCAGGACAGGGTTCGAAATGACTGCAAATTGTTGTGTGTCATTTCGACAGAGTCCCGGTTTTCGGGACGACGAGAAATCTCTTTTTCAGTCATGGTTGGATTAATGTTGTGAGTAAGGTGTTTAGATGTCTCACATTCTCCTTCGACTGTGCTCAGGACAGGGTTCGAAATGACTGCAAATTGTTGTGTGTCATTTCGAGTGAGTCCCGACGGTTTTCGGGACGACGAGAAATCTCCAATGAAGTTTAACATAAAAAAAAAGCCTTGGAAATTTCCAAGGCTTTTTTTTGCTTTCAAATTCTTTTGTCTAATTTGGGGTGGAACGGGTATATGAGAAACCACCTCCAAGCGCCTCATAATCCATGTCCCATGAGTTTATGGTAATGGTTAGGTAAATGTTTTCATCTTCAATCCAAAGAGCTAATTTTTTTCCTTCTAGTACATTAAAACTTGTTACTATACCCACGGAGTGTGAATAATCTAAATAAAAGTCACTGTGCACTCCATGAATGATATCGTGGTTGCCATCCAAATAGTTGATCATATCGAAAACATTCTTAAAGCTATAGAAATTTTTGGGATTACCAAGTTCGGCGTAAAAGTTAAAATTTTCCCATGCTGAGTTTTCATAATTTCCGCCCCCTGGATCTAATATGGCCCATCGTACCCGTTTCGTGCCGCCTGTTGGATTAATTTTTGCATAGTCATGTATCCCATACCCTCCGTCATCATAAAAATCCTCCATTAAATCAGACTCATTGTCGCTTACATGGACTGCATCTTCTAGAAAGGTATCTTGCCACCATTGAAAGTTATAAATAGGACCATCGTCCTGTCTAGTTATTATAACATTTTCGGTAATCAAATCTTGATTGGCTGGCTGGGTCCAATCCGCATAGGATTCCTTTGTGAATGTTATATCGGCCCCATTCCAAATGGTCACGGGGATTATTGATTCTTCCTCCCCACCACAATCACTGTCAATTCCGTCATGCGGAACTTCCGTTGCGGAAGGATTGATGTTTGGGTCATCGTCATTACAGTCGCCATCTTCATAAACATAGTCATTTGGGCGTTCTGTAAAAGAACAAATAGTGATTGAGACACTGGAATCCCCGTAATCGTCCCCATCTTTGTCTAAATATACTGTTATAGGATTATCAGGGTTGATATTAGGGTCACCATCATCACAATCTGTATTGTTAGTAACATACTTTTCAGGTACTGTAACTCCATCACAGAGTTCCAAGGATTGGTTGGGATCCCCGAAGGTGTCGCCGTCATTGTCCAGATAATAGGTCACCATGGTGCAATTGGAAAAAATATCGGCATTGGTGTCATCGGGGTCATTGGCATTGGCCACATAACCGTCCGGTTTGTCACAGGCTTTTTTTGTGTCACCGGAATCGCCTTCGCCATCAGCATCTCCGTCATGGTACCAGGTTTTCTCCTCACAGGCCTCATCCTTTTTACAGGACTGGTTTACAAAGAGGGTCAGGGCCATGAACATGAGCCCCAAGAGTTTTGGATTTTTCATTGTGAATTTTTTACTGTTTTTCCAAAGGAAAACCAAAACCTACTTTATATGGTGGATGAATTGACGTATGCCCTGTTTGGGTTGATGTGTGCTTGGTTTGGGTTGATGCAATGTTCCAGTCTTAGAATTACAGTACAGTCGTTGGGTGTCAAGGTGGCAACTTTTGGGTTATGGTAACAGATTTCTCACAGCTCCTTCGACCACCCCTTCGACTTCGCTCAGGGCAGGGCTATAAATGACTGTAAATGGGTGTATGTCATTTCGAGTGAGTCCCGATAGGCATCGGGACGACGAGAAATCCCAATGCTGTTTATGGTTTATTTTCAAATAAACCCAAAGGATTTTGTTTGGGGGAGGTGAAATTTATCGATGCCCTGTTAGGGTTGACGGGATATGATAAGAGAAGTGAGAAGTCGTTCGTTTATCGCAATATATTTTCCTCATCTAGGACAGAGGTTCGTCGTTTCAGGAATGTCAATACCAGAAAAGCAATACTGGAAATGATAAAGCCTACCAGAAAAGTCAGGTTGAAATTAGTGGTTCCATTGATGAGTTCCCCGGCCATGTCAAAAGCAAAAAAGATGATGAATAGATTAAAAAAGCCATTCTTTTCCTGTTTCAAGACCTTTTTCCAACTAAAAGTCATAACGGGCTGTCTATACTTTTTAAAATTTGGAATAAAGGCCGGGACCCTTTCGGACCAAAACAGATAGGTCATCCCAAATTTTTTTCGTAAAAATTGCTCTTCCGCGAACATGATACGTTCATAGTACACCCAAAAGAGGAAACAGAAGGCCGTTACAAACCAAAAGTTGCCGGTCAATAAGGCCGGACCCAACCACATAAAGAAGTTTCCCAAGTAAAGAGGGTGTCTTACAATGGAATAGATACCTGTGGTGTTGAGTGTATCTGCTACCTGGCCCTTTACGTTCCGCCCTGAGGTATTCTTTGGAGCATGGCCAATGGTGAAGATTCGGATAAACTGGCCCAACAGCCCCACGAACAAACAGAATAGTTCATAATGAAATTCATATGGGGTGTCCTTGATGAAAAAGGTTTCGGGGTTGATCTCGGTGTTGATGTACAGGCCAATTCCGATCGCAATGATGATCAAAGGCAAAAAGCTTCGATATCGGAACAGCCAAATTCCTTGTTGTTCAAATTCTTCCTGTAGTGCCATCTTAAGTTCCTTTTGAGATTACTATTGGAACCAAAACTATTATGGTCCAAATCAAAAAGGAGGGTACAATTGACGGATGCCCCTTATGGATTGACGTAGGCTGGGTTTGAATTGAAGGGGAATTGGGAAGAGGTATGTTTTTGATATAAAAAAAGCCCCATATAGGGGCTCTTGGAATTTTATTTTCGAAATGGGTTAGACATTGGTGGCCAACCAATCACCCACCTCACTGGTGCCGTACGATTTGCCACCTTCGGCCAAATCCTCAGTGACTACCCCTTCGGCCAAAGACTTGTTGACCACAGCACGAATGGCTTCCGCTTCATCGGCAAGGTTCAAATCCTCGAACAACATGGCGGCAGAGAGTACGGTTGCCAATGGATTGGCGATGTTCTTTCCAGCGGCTTGCGGATACGAACCGTGAATGGGCTCATAAAGCGACACCTTGCTTCCTACGGAAGATGACGGCATTAATCCCATGGAGCCAGAAATAACGGAGGCTTCATCAGTAAGGATGTCGCCAAATAGGTTGGCGGTAATGATCACATCGTAGGCTTTGGGCCATTGTACCAAACGCATGGCCACGGCATCCACAAATTCATAGGACACTTCCACTTCTGGGTATTCCTTTTCCAAATTTTGGACAGTTTCCCTCCACAAACGGGAAGATTCCAATACGTTGGCCTTATCCACGCAACACAATTTCTTGGAGCGTTTCAGGGCCATTTCAAAACCTTTGCGGGCCAATCGCTCTATTTCAAAGCGTTGGTAGGTCATGGTGTCAAAGGCGGTGTTTCCGTCGTCCTTTCTTCCTCTTTCCCCAAAATACACCCCTCCGGTAAGCTCACGAAGGATGATAAGGTCCGTACCTTCAATGCGTTCTTTCTTCAAAGGGGATTTATCAATTAATGAAGGAAAAGTGAATGTGGGTCGAACATTGGCGAAAAGCCCCAATTTTTGACGCATTTTCAACAACCCTTGCTCAGGACGTACCTTGGCGGATGGGTCATTGTCAAAACGGGGGTGTCCTATTGCTCCAAAAAGTACGGCATCGGCATTGGCGCATACCTCATGGGTTTCGTCGGGATAGGGCTCTCCCACGGCATCAATGGCAGCGGCACCGGTGAGTGCGGGCGTCCAATTGATCTCATGTCCGAATTTTTTTGCTACGGCATCGGATACTTTTACGGCTTGGTCTATTACTTCGGGGCCGATTCCATCCCCGGCCAATAGGGCTATGTTCAATTTCATTTCTTTAATTATCAGTTTTCAACAATTATCTATACTAGGTTGAGCATTTTTTCTGTGGCCTTTATGGCCGATACGGTCTGGTCGGAGTCCAATCCACGCGTAGTGAACTCATTTTCCTTGGTCTGCCAAGTGATAATGGTCTCGCAAAGTGCATCCGAATTACTCCCAGGAGGGATTCTAACGGCATAGTCCACCAGCTTGGGCAGTTCCCTTCCTTCTTTTTTGTACACTTTTTTCAAGGCGTTGATAAAGGCATCGAACTGTCCATCTCCCTGTGCATTTTCCTCATAGCTCTTTCCTTCGATTTCTATGGAAAGGGTAGTGGAGGGCTTCAGCCCTTTGGAGTGGGTAAGTACATAGGATTTTACAAATACCTTTTGTTGATGGAGGTCGCTGTCCAGAACATCGGAAATGATGTAGGGGAGGTCATCCTTGGTGACCCTTTCTTTCTTATCACCCAGTTCTATAATGCGCTCGGTAACTTTTTTGAGCTCCTCATCGTTCAAGGTCAGTCCCAGTTCCTGAAGGTTCTTTTGAATATTGGCTTTTCCTGATGTTTTGCCTAGGGCATATTTCCGCTTTCTGCCGAAACGCTCTGGCAATAAATCATTAAAGTAAAGATTCTTTTTGCTATCCCCATCCGCATGTATGCCAGCAGTTTGCGTAAATACATTGTCTCCCACAATGGGCTTGTTGTCCGGAATCCCAAAACCTGTAAATGCCGATACCAACTTGCTCACTTTGTACAGCGAGGATTCCTTGACCCCGATGGAAATCTCGGGCATAAAATCATTGATTACGGCCACTACACTGGCCAACGGAGCATTACCTGCCCGTTCCCCCATACCGTTTACGGTAAGGTGCAGCCCGTGGGCACCCGCTTTGAGAGCTTCCATGACATTGGCTACGCTCAGGTCATAATCGTTATGCCCATGAAAATCGAAATGCGTGTTCGGATATTTCTCAATAATCTCTTTAAAAAACTGTCCGGTCTCGCCATGGGTCAATACCCCCAAGGTATCGGGCAACAAAATGCGTTTAACGGGTTGGGCAGTAAGAAAATCCAAAAACTGATACACGTACTCTTTGGAATTTCGCATACCATTACTCCAATCTTCAAGATATACATTGGTTTCAATGCCCAATTCTTGAGCGTTTTGGATTACCGCGGCAATATCTGAAAAATGCTGCTCGGGTGTTTTCTTGAGTTGATGGGTAAGGTGGTTCAACGACCCTTTGGTCAACAAGTTTTGCACCTTGGCGCCAGCTTCCACCATCCAATCCAAGGAAACCCCATTGTCCACAAAGGTGAGTACCTCAACTTTGGAAATATACCCTTCACTTTGGGTCCATTCAGTAATGCTTTTAACTGCTTTGAGCTCTCCTTCCGAAACACGGGCCGAAGCCACCTCAATACGGTCCACCTTGAGTTCTTCCAAAAGAAGTTTGGCCAAAGTGAGTTTTTCCGAAGCGGAAAAGGAAACCCCAGAGGTCTGTTCACCATCCCTTAGGGTGGTGTCCATGATTTCAACGGTGCGTGCTTTCATTTTCAGTGTAGGGTTGGGTAGTATCTATAAGGGAGTGTTCCCGGCAAATTGCTCAATATCGTTCTTGATGTTCAACAAATAGTCGATGTCATCAAAACCGTTGAGCATATTTTGTTTTTTGTACCCGTTGATGTCAAAGCTTTCGCTTTCCCCAGTTGCCAAAATGGTGATTTTTTGCTCAGGAAGGTTCACTTCCAACTCCGCTTTGGGGTCGGCCTCAATGGCGGTGAAAATTTTATCCAAAAACTCGGGGCTCACCTGAACGGGCAATACTCCGATGTTCAAGCAGTTGTTTCGGAAAATATCCGCAAAGAAGCTGGATACCACACAACGGAATCCGTAATCGTATACGGCCCATGCGGCGTGCTCCCGAGAAGAACCGGAACCAAAGTTTTTTCCACCTACCAATATTTTCCCACTGTAGATGGGATTGTTCAGTACAAAATGCTCTTTTGGGGTATCATCTGAATTGTATCTCCAGTCGCGGAACAAATTGTCCCCAAAACCTTTACGCTCCGTGGCTTTAAGGAATCGGGCTGGGATGATTTGGTCAGTATCCACGTTTTCAATGGGCATGGGTACCGCCGAACTTTTTAATATGTTGAATTTATCGTATGCCATGTTTTTTCAATTTTCAGTTGACAAATACCAATTAACAGTAGATTGTTCCGCTGTGTATTGATAATTGTTCATTGTTTATTGCCAATTGTATAGTGTTATGCGAATGCTTCTTCCATGAGTTCCCGTGGGTCGGTGACCTTACCGGTAACAGCGGCAGCGGCAGCTACCAAAGGACTGGCCAATAGGGTACGTGCTCCGGGACCTTGTCTTCCTTCAAAGTTTCGGTTGGAGGTGCTCACGGCATATTTTCCAGCGGGAATCTTATCATCGTTCATGGCCAAACAGGCAGAACATCCAGGTTCACGAAGCTCAAAACCAGCTTCCTGAAGAATGTCCAAAATACCTTCTTCCCTAATAGCTGCTTCCACTTGGTGGGAACCGGGGACCAACCATGCTGTTACGTGGTCTGCTTTCTTTTTTCCTTTGATGATGGAGGCAAAGGCTCTAAAGTCCTCTATCCTACCATTGGTGCAGCTTCCCAGGAAAACAAAATCAATGGGTTTTCCGATCATGGCCTCACCTTCGTTGAAATCCATATATTCCAAGGATTTCTTATACGTGGCCACACCGCCTTCAACGGCTTCCGCAAGCGGAATGTATTTTTGGATGCCCATACCCATACCAGGGTTGGTTCCATAGGTAATCATGGGTTCTATATCACTGGCATTGAAGGAAAGTTCCTTGTCAAAAACAGCATCATCATCAGAATACAAGGTTTTCCAATATTCCATTGCGGTATCCCAGTCCTGACCTTTGGGAGTGTACTCACGTCCCTTGATGTAGTCAAATGTTTTTTCATCGGGGGCGATCATACCACCACGGGCGCCCATTTCAATACTGAGGTTGCAAACGGTCATTCTACCTTCCATGGACATGTTCCTGAACACCTCCCCGGCATATTCCACAAAATATCCGGTTGCCCCGGAAGTCGTCAATTGGGAGATGATGTACAAGGCCACATCTTTGGGGGTAACCGCTTTGCTGAGGGCTCCATCCACATTGATGCGCATTCTTTTGGGTTTGGGCTGCATGATGCATTGGGTGGAAAGCACCATTTCCACTTCACTGGTCCCAATTCCGAAAGCAATGGCACCAAAGGCACCATGGGTGGAAGTGTGGGAATCCCCGCAAACGATGGTTGCACCGGGAACGGTAATTCCGTTTTCCGGACCGATGACGTGAACAATTCCATTTTTCTTATGCCCAAGCCCCCAATAAGGGATATTATGGGCTTTGGAGTTTTCCTCAAGGGCCTTTAGTTGATTGGCCGATAGTTTGTCCTTAACAGGTAAATGCTGGTTTCGGGTAGGGGTATTGTGGTCTGCCGTGGCAAACGTACGCTCCGGGTACAATACCTTGATACCTCTATTCTTCAATCCCAAAAAAGCTACGGGACTCGTTACTTCATGCACCAAATGCCTGTCAATAAAAAGGACATCCGGACCATTTTCAATATGTTGGACCACATGGGAATCCCAAACTTTATCAAATAGTGTTTTGCTCATCGTTACATTCAATAATTTGTAAGCCTACAAAGTTAAAATATCAATAAAAACCCGCTCTTGGTTTGCATGTAAAATTACGATGTTCAACCACCATTTTCATAGAATACATGGAATGTTAACAAAAGTTGCCGTGGTATTTTCAAATATCACTGGTGGATTCCCTTGATTTTGAGTTGAATAAGTTAACTCATTGAAATTTAACATGTTCCAATTTTATTTAACATTGTTGTAACGCTATCCAAACCCTAAGCAACATACTTTAGGACATCAACTTAAAAGTTTATTCATTAACTACATCAAAAAAACGAACCATGAGAAAATTTTACCCGGCCTTTTCGGCCACAATTCTAATGACCGTATTTCTTATGTCCAATACTGTTTTTGCACAGTTGGACTTTCTACCGAGGGGCAGTCAAATGGCAAAAGTGTCCCAACGGATAGGAACTACGGATGTCACCATCGTCTATTCCCGTCCCAGTGTCAACGACAGGGAAGTTTGGGGTGCATTGGTCCCTTATGGGATGAACAACCTTGGATTTGGAACGGCACCCGAATCCCCCTGGAGGGCAGGAGCCAATGAGAACACCGTATTCAAGACCACCCACGACTTGACCATTGGGAGCAAAACACTCCCAGCAGGAAAATACGGACTGCACATGATCGTCAATGAGAATAATACGGCCACCGTTATTTTTTCCAATAACCATGGGGCTTGGGGGAGCTATTTTTATGATCCTGCTGAAGATGCCCTTCGCGTGGATGTCGAAACCGAGGAAGTGCCCCATGTGGAGCAGTTGACCTTTGGTTTTGACCAGGTGGATGCCAATTCGGCCGTAGCGTCATTGAGCTGGGAGAAAAAGAAGATTCCTTTTACGGTTGAAACGGATGTTACCCAAAATGTTTTGGCCGAAATCCGTCAGCAATTACAGACCACACCGGGGTTCAATAGGCAAAGTTGGGAACAGGCGGCCAACTACGCGTTGAACAATGGGGGTGATTTGGATGAGGCCCTTGGATGGATCAACTCGGCCATTGAAGGACAGTTCTTTAGCCAGAAGAACTTTAACAACCTTAGCATCAAATCCCAGATTTTGGAACGGCAGGGGAAAGCCGCCGAAGCTAAAGTGGTCATGGACGAGGCCATGCCCCTAGGTACCGTTCTTGAAATCCATGGTTATGGACGGCGACTGATTGCCCAAGGGAAAAAAGAAGAAGCCTTGGAAGTGTTCAAATGGAACGCCAAAAACCATAAAGGAACCTGGCCAGTGGATTACGGATTGGCCAGAGGCTATTCTGCCGTTGGAGACTATAAAAATGCATTGAAGCACATCAAAGTTGCAGAAGGTAGGGCTCCGGACCAAGGGAACAAGGATGCCATAGCCGCGAATATAACCAGATTACAGGAAGGCACGGATATCAATTAATAATCAGCCGATAAAAAGATAAAGCCCGACATTGGTCGGGCTTTTTTTAGCTGATATAATTCCAGATGGTCTTGTTTTGCATCATTCGGGAGTAAGCCTTTCGGATGGGGATGTTTTCTTCTTTTTCCAACCTTGGGTCCTCCTTGAGCAATTGAATGGCATGGTATCGGGCCGTTTTCAAGATTTGGTTGTCCTTGACAATATCGGCAATCTTAAGATTGAGCATGCCACTTTGCTGGGTGCCCATTAAATCCCCCGGGCCACGGAGTTTGAGGTCCACTTCGGCAATTTCAAACCCATCGTTGGTACGTACCATGGTCTGTAAACGGGTCTTGGCCTCTTCAGATAGTTTGTGGCCCGTCATCAGGATACAGAAACTTTGCTCTGCACCGCGACCCACACGCCCACGGAGCTGGTGCAGTTGGGAAAGCCCAAAACGTTCCGCACTCTCAATGATCATGACCGAGGCATTGGGGACGTTCACCCCAACCTCAATCACTGTGGTGGCTACCATGATTTGGGTTTCGCCTTTTACAAAACGCTCCATTTCATAATCCTTGTCGGCCGGCTTCATTTTTCCATGTACAATGGATATCTGGTATTCTGGTTGCGGAAAATCCCGGACAATACTTTCATATCCATCCATTAAGTCTTTATAGTCCAAGGCCTCGGATTCTTGGATAAGGGGATACACGACATAGATTTGCCGCCCTTTGGTAATCTCATCTTTGATAAAGCGAAACACCTTTAGTCGGTTACTGTCAAAACGGTGTACAGTTTTAATGGCTTTTCGGCCCGGGGGAAGCTCATCGATCACGGAAACATCCAAATCCCCATATAGGCTCATGGCCAAGGTTCGGGGAATGGGAGTGGCTGTCATCACCAAAACATGGGGGGGGATAGCCCCTCCATCCTCCCCGTCGGGGAGGCTTTTCAGTGCTTCTTCTATTTTTTGAATTACAGTTTCAATTGAACCAATCACTTCTTCGTTTGTAAATCGGATAACATGATATCCAAATTCGTTAAGCATAACAGTCCGCATTTCATCTGTGTCTTTTTGCTCAGGATGGTTGTGGTATCCACCATCCACCTCAATGATTAAATTTTTGCGCAAACAGATAAAATCAACAATGAAAATATCTATGATGTGTTGTCTTCTAAATTTTGGTCCCAGCTTTTTGGTTTTTAGATGCTCCCATAGGATTTGTTCCGCTTCGGTGGGCTGTTTTTTACCTTGTTGTTGATACTCTTTTAAAATTTTATAGGTCGATGGTCTAGCGGTTTGGTATTTGTATCGGATTTCTTCTACCCTCCCTTTGGGAGGGATTTGGGGTGGGCTTCCTTTATGCCACAACTTGGAGCGTTGCGCTACGCCAAACCTATGTTGTTCGTCCACAATGGCCAAGCCCAGGTTTTTAAACTGCACTTTGTCCTCCAAAACTGCATGGGTGCCCACCAAAATATTCAGGTTTCCATTCTCCAATTGATTGTGCAACAAGGTCCGTTCCGACTTTTTTGTGGAACCGGTCAATAAGGCCATTTTCACATCCATGTTGCCCAATAACTCTTTTAAACCCGTATAGTGCTGACTGGCCAGAATTTCTGTAGGTGCCATTAAACAGGCCTGAAACCCATTGTCTATGGCCAGCAACATGCACATGAGGGCCACAATGGTCTTTCCTGAGCCCACATCTCCTTGTAGGAGTCGATTCATTTGGGCATTGCTCCCCAAATCGTTCCGAATTTCCTTGATGACCCTTTTCTGGGCCTTGGTCAGTTGAAAAGGAAGGTGGTTTTCAAAGAAACCGGTGAATTTTTCGCCAACCGCTTCAAAGGGCATTCCCTTGATCTTTTGTTTGCGAAGCAGTTTTTTGGAGATGAGTTGTAGTTGTACATAGAAAAGCTCCTCAAACTTGAGGCGGAACTGTGCCTTGGCCAGCAAATCCTGGTTTTTGGGAAAGTGGATGTTGAAAAGCGCTTCACTTTTGGAGATCAACCGTAGTTCCTCCAAGATACTGTTGGAAAGCGATTCTGGAAATTGTCCCTTGGATTCGATGAACAACTGCTGCATCATTTTGCCCACGACCCGATTGGTAATGCCTTTGGCCATAAGTTTTTCCGTGGAAGGGTAGATGGGCTGCATGGCAATTTTTACCCCTTGTTGGTGCTCGGATAGGAGTTCCATCTCTGGGTGGGGCATGGAAAAAGTGCTCCCGTACTTGGAAATCCGTCCAAAGACCACGTAAGGCTCATTGATTTTCAAGTTCTCCCTTATCCATTTGTGGCCGCGGAACCATACCAGCTCCATTTGCCCGGTTTCATCCACAAAAGTGGCCACCAAGCGTTTTCCCCGTTTCTGTTCCACCGTTTTAAGGTGGATGATCTTCCCAACAACCTGAACATCGGCTCCACTAGGCTGCAACTGGGCGATTTTGTAATACTGGGTCCGATCCAAATACCGATTGGGGAACAGATGGAGCAGGTCCCGATAGGTTTCTATGCCCAGTTCTGCCTTGAGGGTGTCTGCCCGATTGGGACCGACACCTTTTAAATATGGGATGGGAGTTTGCAGAAAATTGGGATTCATCGAACTAAAATATGTAATTTGGAAGGACTTTTGATAGGATGATGGTATGAAGCTTACCCCGGCACTTATTTTTTTTCTCTTCACACAGCTGCTTTCCGCCCAGGTTCAGGATAAGGTGGATTTTATCCGAGCCGAGGTTTTGATTGAACCCACTCCGTCCGAAGGTCGCATTGATGGTCGTGTAGCCTATCAGTATAATGTGATTGAAGATGTGGATTCCATTTATCTTGACGCCGTAAATCTTGATTTTTCCAAAGTGTATTTGGATGGGGACAAGACAGACTACCGATACAATGGGAGAAAGATTACCATCAAAAAAAAGATGAAGAAGGGCGATTCCCATATTGTATCCTTGGATTATGTGGCGAAGCCGAAACAAACCGTTTATTTTTTGGGTTGGGACGATGCCATTGAAGGGGATGAACAGGTTTGGACGCAGGGCCAGGGTAAGTATACCAGCCATTGGCTGCCCAGTTTTGATGATATGACCGAAAAGGTGGAGTTTGACCTTAACATTATTTTGAAGGAAAACTATCAGGTCATTGCCAATGGAAAGCTGAAAAAGAAAGATACCCTCCTAGATTCAAGGGCTTTTTTATGGCAGTTTGATATGCAAAAACCCATGAGCAGCTATTTGGTGGCCTTTGCGATAGGTGATTTTAAAAAAGAGACCATTCATTCCACGTCCGGGGTGCCCATAGAACTGTATTACGAACCCAAAGACAGTTTAAAGGCTGAACCGACCTACAGATATACCCAACATATTTTTGACTTTTTAGAGCAGGAAATTGGAGTGCCCTATCCTTGGCAGAACTACAAACAGGTTCCCGTGCAGGATTTTTTATATGCAGGGATGGAAAATACCGGGGCAACCATTTTCTCCAACACTTTTGTGGTGGATTCGGTGGCTTTTGCGGATAAAAACTACGTAAATGTCAATGCCCATGAGCTCGCCCATCAATGGTTCGGAAATTTGGTGACAGAGCAGAGTGGAAACCACCATTGGTTGCACGAGGGATTTGCCACCTATTATGCCTACTTGGCGGAAAAGGACATTTTTGGGGAGGAATATTTCTACTGGCACTTATTGGAAACGGCCGAAGCCTTGGATCGGTTTTCCCAAGATGGCAGTGGAGAGGCGCTTACCAATTCTGGAGCAGGAAGTTTGACCTTTTATGAAAAAGGGGCCTGGGCATTGGTTATGCTCCAAGACAGGGTAGGAGATGCCAGTTTGAAACAAGGGATAAAAAATTATTTGGCCAAGTATGCCTTTCAAAATGTGACTATTCCAGATTTTATGGCGGAAATGGAAAAAGCCTCTGGAACCAATCTCTCCGATTTTGAAAATTTGTGGCTGCAAGAGTCTGATTTTCCTTTTGAACAGGTCAAAGCTTTTTTGGTTGAAAAGAGCCCATCCATCAAAACCTATTTTGATGTCAAGGAAGCCATTGGGGAGTCCAATGATGGTGCTCCTATCATATTGGAGAACAACTGGCCCACATTTCGTTCCAGTCAGCTGAAACATCGCTTATTGTTGGATTATGGGGATGTACTGCCTATAAGTTTTCTTTCAAAAGTCCTAAAAACAGAGGATAAAAAGGTTCGTCAGGCAGTGGCCCTTACCTTACCCAAGGTATCCCAAGACCTTCAGATGAATTTTGAGGCTTTGCTCCAAGACAAGAGTTATGCGACCTTGGAACCCGCTTTGTACCGACTTTGGACGGATTTTCCCGAAAAGCGGGGAGCGTATCTGGACAAAACGGACGGTATTATTGGGTTTCCCAACAAAAATATTCGCCTGCTATGGTTGACATTGGCCTTGGTGACTCCCGATTACCGAATGGATTCAAAACCAGCGCTTTTTAAGGAATTGAGTTCATATACCAGCTCCAACCATCATTTTGAAGTTCGGTTGTTGGCGTTTCAATATCTGAAGAACATCGGTGGGTTCAATGATGAAACCTTGCGGAACTTGATTGAGTCCTGTAGCCATCACGTGTGGCATTTCAAAAAAACATCCCGGAACATGTTAAAAGAGTTTTTGAAAAGTGAAGGGAGTACGGCACGATTAAAAGCGATTTATCCTTTGTTAAACCAAGAAGAACAGCAATATTTGGACAAAACTTTGGGAAAATGAGGGCATTGGTCATTTCGGGAGGAGGAAGCAAGGGAGCTTTTGCAGGAGGTGTTGCGCAGTTTCTGATCCAGGAGGCCCAACACAAATACGACATTTTTGTGGGCACATCCACAGGAAGTCTATTGATCTCCCATTTGGCGCTCAACAAGCTGGACAAAATCAAGGAAATTTATTCTTCGGTTGACCAAGACAGTATCTTCAACAATTGCCCTTTTCTCATTAAAAAAAAGCATGGCGTAGAGATCATTGCCATTAACCACTGGAATGTGGTGAAAAACTTTATCAAGGGTAAAAAAACGTTCGGTGAGAGCGAAAACCTTCGAAAATTGATCAGGGAATCCATTACCGTTGAGGAGTTTGAAGAATTGAAGGAAAGTCACATGGATGTTGTGGTCACGGTATCCAACCTCTCCTTGAACCAAGTGGAGTACAAGTCCATCAACGATTGCACCTATGATGAGTTTTGCGATTGGATTTGGATTTCATCCAACTACACGCCCTTTATGAGCTTGGTCAAAAAAGAAGGCTGTGAGTATGCCGATGGGGGGCTGGGGACCCTCGTACCCATCGAGGAGGCCCTAAACCGTGGAGCCACCGAAGTGGATGTAGTGGTTTTGCACACCGAAGTGAACTATCTCAACCGAATGTCTTCCAAAAACCCATTCGACTTGATTACGACGATCTTCAGTTTTATGTTGGATAGGATAGAGAACCAGAATGTTAGGATTGGAAAACTGGTGGCCAGCCAAAAGGATGCCATCATTAACTTTTACTATACCCCCACGGTGTTGACCACCAATTCATTGGTGTTCAATAAAGAGCGCATGACACTGTGGTGGAAGCGGGGATATCTCTACGCCAAGAACAAAAATGAGGAAACCAGCCCCATTGATCCCGAACATCAGGAATAGATCAATCCCAAAGTTCGCTTACCTCTTTTTTTACGAAGGCCAAGGCCGTATTGGATGGCGATTGCTTTTCCATGGTTTGGTTCAGGATGTCTTCCCGTAGCTTGTCCGGGGAATCGGTTTCGCTCATGCCTGCGGATCGGATAATCTGTATGGTGGCATTTTTGGCCGCTTTGATGATGTTCCAGCATTCATCGCTCATGTATATCTGCTGGGAAAGATTGTGCTCGAATTCGGTTTCAATCTGTTTGATGAGCAAATTCTCATAGTCACTCTTGCTTTTTCCCTTGGGCGCCACACGAACCACTAGGCTATTGATGGCAATCCGCTCCAAGAAGAGCACCATTCGTTCATAGGCCTGCAAACGAACAGGTAAGGTGTCTTTTTGGGAGTCTTTATGTAAAAGGAATCGTCTTCTGCCATCTTCGTTCCGGGTATGCAGTCTAAAAAAATAAAAAGCAACAGCCCCGGTCACAACAGCGGGTAACAAAAAAGCGAAAAGTTGAAGGATATTGTCTCCAGTCATGGGATAGTTTGGTTTTTATTGATTTTACACAACAAGAACGAACCAAACTTTTAAAAAGTATTTATCCAATAATATTATTGGACAGCTTTGGCACTTTCCTTGGCCTTGGCATAAAATGCTTTAAAATCCGGTTGTAACTTAATGTTTATCCCTTCCTTGAAGTTGCCATCCTTGGCAGAGATGGACACACTGCCACTAGGCACCCCCAGAACAGTCACCAATTCTTTGGAAACTGCTGAAGCTTGATCATAGGTAGGGCCAAACTCTCCGGTAATATTAAGACCTTCCACTTCAGTGGTGAAGGATGGATTGGCCAAAATGACCTTGGATACGTTGGCCAGCCATTCCTTTCCGGCATCGGTTAGGGTGGTGGAGGTGTCAGAGCCAAAAAGACTGCTTAGGCTATTGGAGATAACGATCACTCCATCACCAACGGCTACTTTGGCGTTCTCGCCCAAGGATTGTTTGATATGGGTCAGGGAAACAATGGCCGTGGAATCGTTTGCCGATATCATATCGTTGATGCCACTGAGTTGTTTCTCTTTTCTGGCCAATGCGGCCATCGCCCGGTTCACATTCTCCGAGTTTTGCTTGGAAAGCTCCGAGAAGTTGCTCAAGTTACCCAATAGGGTGGCGTTGGCATCACGAAGCCCGGCATTCTCCACTTCCAAAGTTTCAGCCTTGGCATTACTGGAGGATATTTCCCGCTTGGCCTTGGCCAAATCTTGCTCAACACTTGAAATCTGCGATTTTAGATTGTCAATTTCAGCCAAAAGGTCACTTTTTCTTTGGGAAAACATGGTCGTGGTCAAGGCTAAGAATACAATTAGGGGTAACTTTTTTCTCATGTGTGGTATATATATGGGTCGTTTATTTATAGACTGCTAAATTATGATGTTTTTTTGAGAACTGGCTTTCCTCCCAAATGTACACAATCATATAGGTCTTGCATGGACTCAAAAGGTACGGCTACTTTTTTATAGTGGTAAATGGCTTCAAGGTCACTGCTCAAATAGTCGTCATCCACGTTTAGTTGGATGTCGTTCATGGTAAATTGGCAAGGATGTTCGTAACCGGCCGCATGCGTTATTTCCAAAAACTCTTTTCGGAACGTTTTAAAATATTGGGCCAATCTATCCGATTTTAAGGGCACGTCAATACCTTTTTGCAACCATTTGCTCTGGGTGGCCACGCCGGCAGGACAACGATTGGTATGGCATACCTGGGCTTGGATGCAACCAATGCTCATCATGGCCTCCCGGGCCACATTGATACAGTCTACGCCCATGGCAAAGGCCATGGCCGCTTTGGCAGGGAAGCCCAATTTTCCGCTTCCAATGAACACGATCCGCTCAGTGAGACCGCGGTCTTCAAAAACTTTATAGACAGACGAAAACCCATAGGTCCATGGTAGGGAAACATGGTCGGCAAAACTGGGGGGAGCTGCTCCTGTACCGCCCTCTCCTCCGTCTATGGTAATGAAATCCGGACCTTTTTCGGATTTTTTCATCAAGTCGGCCAGCTCTTCCCATTGGTCCAGTTTTCCTATGGCACCCTTGATGCCCACGGGCAATCCGGTTTCCTCCGCAATGGATTCAATAAGTTCCAAAAGCTCAGGAATAGAGCTAAATGCTTTGTGTGTTGAGGGAGAGAGTACATCCTTTCCTACTTCAACACCCCGTATTTCGGCAATTTCATGGGTGATTTTGGCACCGGGCAAAACACCACCCTTTCCAGGTTTGGCTCCTTGCGATAGTTTAATTTCCACGCCCTTTATGCATGGGTTTTCATCCACCAATATTTTTAGTTTTTCCATGGAAAAGTTACCATCTCTGGACCTTACCCCAAAATAACCGGTCCCGAAATGAAAGATAACATCCCCACCTTGTTTGTGATAGGGGGATAGTCCACCTTCCCCGGTATTGTGGTAGGCATCACATTTTTCCACCCCTTGGTTCATGGCCGTGACCGCTGCGGCGGAAAGGGAGCCAAAACTCATGGCAGAAATATTGATGATGGATGCTGGGCGGAAGGGTTTTCTACGTTTGTTGTGCGCACCGATGACCTTCGCGCAAGGTAAAAAATAGGGGTTTTCAATATTGGGGTGCCCTTGGGGCATTTGATAGGCCATCATGGCGTTCTTCACAAAAATATGTTGGTGGGCATAGATGTCCCTTTCCGTGCCAAAACCCTCATAATTGTTCTCCTTTTTGGCCGATGCATAGATCCAGCCCCGTTCAATCCGGTTGAAGGGAAGCTCTTCGCGGTTGTTGGCCACAAAATATTGACGCATTTCTGGACCGATGCTCTCCAACCAGTATCGTAAATGACCTACCACGGGGAAGTTATGGCTAATGGTATGCGCTCTTTGGAAAAATATATCCCGAAGGGCTACCAGTAATAGAAAAATGAGAACCCATCCCCACCAAGGGATGCTTCCAAGAAAATCCAATACAGGTTCCATGTTTTACTTGTTCAAATAATCCAAGGTCAATTGGGTCATGGTCTTTACGCCCAAGAGTAGTCCACTGTCATCAATTTTGAAATCGGGGGTATGGTGCGGAAAGGACTCCGTGGTCCCCGGGGTCATCCCTCCCAAAAGGAAGAACATACCGGGCACTTTCTCTTGGAAGTAGCTAAAATCCTCGGCACCCGTGATTGCCTTGTGAATGGTGACATTCTCCTTTCCGGCCACTTTCTCTAGGGTAGGGGCCATTTGCGCAGTCAAATCCAAATCATTGAATGTAATGGCCGTGGATGTTGTGATATCAATGGTCGCTTCAGCACCATAGGCCTTGGCAATGGCAGGAACCATTTCTTCCATGCGCTTATTGATGTGCTTCTGCATATCGTAATCCAAGGTTCTAATGGTACCAATCATTTCGGCACTTTCGGGGATGATGTTGAACCGGACACCACTGGTAATCTTGCCCACGGAAATGACCGCAGCTTCATTGGTAAGGTTGGTCTCACGGCTGATGATGGTCTGAAGACCGTCAATAATCTTGGCGCTGATCATGATGGGGTCAATCCCTGCCCAAGGTTGCGACCCATGGGTTTGCTTTCCTTTTACATTGATGGTAAAGCGCTGGGCGGATGCCAATGCACCTCCTGGCTTGTATTTTATGGTGTTGATTGGGGTTTGGGAGTTGATATGAAGTCCAAAAATGGCATCCACATCCGGATTTTGAAGTACCCCTTCCTTGACCATGAGTTTGGCACCGCCTTCTTCACCTGGAGGCGCTCCTTCCTCAGCAGGTTGGAAGATAAACTTCACTGTACCTTTTATCTTGTCCTTGTTTTTGGACAGCACTTCGGCAACACCCATTAAAATGGCGGTGTGGGTATCGTGCCCGCAAGCATGCATCACTCCGACTTCCGTACCCAAAAACTCGGATTTTACTGTAGATTTAAACGGAAGGTCATTACGTTCGGTCACGGGAAGGGCATCAATATCTGCCCTAAGGGCGACTACCTTGCCTGATTTTTTTCCTTTCAACAGACCCACGACTCCAGTATGGGCCACGCCAGTTTGTACTTCAATCCCCAGCGATTTCAGGTGTTCCGCAATTTTTTCCGCTGTTTTGAACTCCCGGTTGCTGAGCTCTGGATTTTGATGGATATCGCGTCGCCATTCAATGACTTTGCTTTCAATGGCTTGATAGTCTTTTTCCAATTTGGCGTCCTGTGCCCAAAGGGATAGACCGGACACCAAAAACGCGAAGGTGGTCATTTTGTTCATAAGAAATCAGTTTAAAATTTTATTAGTCGATATCCTTGGTTTTGTAATTGAACAAGGGCAGTCATGGCCGAAAGGGCAATCTTACTGCCTGGAATAAGGTCTTCTTTGGGGTAGTTGCGTGATTTTGAGGATTGTCCGCACAAAATAACTTGTACTCCCGCATCCAGCAGCTCTTTGACCAGATCATAATTGGGGTTCACCGTTCCAAAACGAGCTTGGTAGGCCTCATTGTGGATTATGTCCTTGGCCGCTGTCCCGTGCAACACCAAGGCTGCCTTAAGTTGTGATACCGGGACCCCACTTTGGGCATGCATGTTCAGGAAACGAGCCGCTGTTTCTATTTTTTTGTTGATTTCGGTATGGGATTCTGGACTGTCCATGATATCAAACACCAGTTTGAACTCGGCGCTTGTATCGGTCTTGAAATCTGGATTCTCCACGGTCCAGACCTCACCGTGATTTTCGAGCACGGGCCCTGCTTTTTTTTCTTGGGAAAATCCTAGGGATACCATGGTCATAAGGGGGATGGTTAGCAAGAGGGAATATTTCATTGGCAAAAAGTTGAGTTGCTAAATATATTCAATTCAATTCAAAACTCCTCCGTGTTTATAAATATTGATAGGTTGATTTTAGCATGAGGCCATTATTGGCTAATTTCACGCCTACTTTTAAATTTCTGAGCGTTTGAGTACTTTTTTGGATGAATTGAACGATGCACAACGGGCCCCCGTATTGCACAAGGACGGTCCGTTGATGGTCATTGCCGGTGCTGGCTCTGGAAAGACCCGTGTACTGACCTTCCGTATAGCCCATTTGATGAATCAAGGAGTGGATTCGTTCAATATTCTGGCCTTGACCTTTACCAATAAGGCGGCTCGTGAAATGAAAAAGCGGATTGCGGATATTGTGGGAAGCTCCGAGGCCAAAAACCTTTGGATGGGAACGTTCCACTCGGTTTTTGCCAAGTTGTTGCGGTTTGATGGAGATAAATTGGGGTATCCGAGCAATTTTACTATTTACGATACTCAGGATTCCCAACGTTTGATCGCTTCCATCATCAAGGAGATGGGGTTGGATAAGGACATCTATAAGTACAAGCAAATCCAGAACAGGATATCGTCCTACAAAAACAGTTTGATCACGGTAAAGGCTTATTTTCAAAATCCGGAATTGGTAGAGGCCGATGCCATGGCCAAGCGTCCGCGGATGGGGGAAATCTATAAGAATTATGTGGACCGTTGTTTTAAGGCCGGTGCCATGGATTTTGACGATCTTTTGCTTCGCACCAATGAATTGTTGACGCGTTTCCCCGAGGTTCTGATGAAGTACCAAAACCGGTTCCGCTACATTTTGGTGGATGAGTACCAAGATACCAACCACTCGCAATACCTGATCGTAAAGGCTTTATCGGACCGTTATCAAAATATTTGTGTGGTGGGGGACGATGCCCAGAGTATCTATTCGTTCCGTGGGGCCAACATCAGCAACATCCTGAATTTCCAAAGGGATTATGATGATGTTGCCGTCTATCGATTGGAACAAAACTACCGATCTACCAAGAACATTGTCAATGCGGCCAACTCCATCATCGAAAAGAATAAGGACCAGTTGGAAAAGGTGGTGTGGACTTCCAATGATGCAGGGAATAAGATAATAATCCATCGCAGTATCACCGATGCGGAAGAGGGGCGGTATGTGGCAGGTTCCATTTTTGAGAACAAGATGCAGCATCAGATGCAGAATGGGGAATTTGCTGTGCTGTACCGCACCAATTCGCAATCCAGGGCCATTGAGGATGCGCTTCGGAAACGTGATATCCCGTATCGGATTTACGGGGGGCTTTCGTTTTATCAGCGCAAGGAAATCAAGGATGTTCTTGCCTATTTGCGGTTGATTGTGAACCCCAAAGACGAAGAGGCGCTAAAACGGGTCATCAACTTTCCGGCCAGGGGTATTGGGCAGACCACTATTGACAAACTCATTGTTGCGGCCAATCATTATGGTCGTTCCATCTATGAGGTCATGGAGCATTTGGAGAAGCTCAACTTGAGTATTAATGCCGGAACTAAGCGTAAGTTGCAGGATTTTGTGACCATGATCAAGAGTTTCCAGATCATGAACGAAGGTTCGGATGCGTTTACCTTGGCCGAACATGTGGCCAAGAAGACCGGTTTGCTGTTGGAGTTCAAAAAAGATGGGACCCCTGAGGGAATTGCCCGAATGGAGAACATTGAAGAGCTTTTGAACGGTATAAAGGATTTTGTGGAAGGACAAAAGGAACTGGCAGACGCCACGGGAAGCCTTTCCGAGTTTTTGGAAGATGTGGCCTTGGCCACGGATATGGATAAGGATGTGGGGGACGATGACAGGGTGGCTTTAATGACCATCCACTTGGCCAAAGGCTTGGAGTTTCCTTATGTGTACGTAGTGGGAATGGAGGAAGACCTCTTTCCATCGGCCATGAGTATGAACACCCGAAGCGAACTGGAAGAAGAAAGACGACTGTTTTATGTGGCCTTGACCCGGGCCGAGAAACAAGCTTTTCTCACGTATACCCAAAACAGGTACCGATGGGGAAAATTGATTGACGCTGAACCCAGTAGGTTTTTGGAGGAGATAGACGAACAGTATGTGGAAAACCTTACCCCGGTCAATGATGGCTATCGGTATAAGTCCATGATCAATGCCAATATTTTTGGTGAGGTGGACAAGAGCAAGCTGCGACAGGTGAAGCCAAGTAATGGGACGCCTCCGAGTGTGCAACGCCCCAATGAAAATCAATTGCGTAAACTCAGAAAATTGAAACCGGATTTGGCATCTCCTTCATCTAGCAATCAAGTAGCGGATTCTGACTTGGAAGAAGGTACTTTGGTAAACCATACCCGCTTTGGTAGGGGCAAGGTCGTGAAAATTGAAGGCGTGGGGAACGATAAGAAAGCGGAGATTCTTTTTGAGCAGGGCGGAATCAAAAAACTATTGCTCCGTTTTGCAAAGCTGGAGGTGATCAAGGACTAATTTTCATAATCCATTGCCCATTTTTTCAGGCTTATGTTTTCAATGTAAACTTTGTTACCTTGCATTGGGATTGGCATTAATGCCATTTCTAGGTGTATATGGCAGAGTTCATTAAACTTTATGAGGAAAATCCCAACCCAAGACAGGTCGAGAAAATTGGCAATGTACTTAGAAAAGGAGGGTTGATTATCTATCCAACAGATACGGTATATGGTCTTGGCTGTGACATTACCAACTCCAAGGCATTGCAACGCATTGCCCGAATCAAGGGTATAAAGTTGGAAAAGGCCAACTGGTCCTTTGTTTGTGCGGATTTGAGCAACTTATCGGATTATGTACGGCAGATAGACTCCGCTACCTTCAAAATATTAAAAAGAACGCTTCCAGGGCCTTACACGTTTATCTTGCCGGGAAACAATAATTTGCCCAAGGATTTCAAGAAAAAGAAAACCGTGGGGATACGGGTACCCGATAACAATATTGCAAGGGCATTGGTCACGGAATTGGGCAACCCCATTGTGTCCACCTCCATCCGTGATGAGGATGATATCTTGGAATATACCACAGACCCTGAGCTTATTTATGAGAAATGGCAGAATTTGGTAGATGTGGTCATTGATGGCGGCTATGGGGACAATGTGGCCTCCACGGTCATTGATGTCTCAACCGGTATTCCCGAAGTGGTGCGTGAAGGTAAAGGAGAACTTGATATTTTTTAAAATAAAAAAGCGACCCATTTGGGTCGCTTTCTCATTCAGCGTAATACACTGATTTCTTATTTTCCGCTTCCGCCGATGGCAGGATCTTTCATGCCTTCTTCGATCATGCTGTAGAACTGATCGATTTTTGGAAGTACCACGATACGGGTTCTTCTGTTTTTGGCTCTGTTGGCAGAGGTTTCGTTGCTTACCAAAGGAATGTAGTAGCTACGTCCGGCAGCAGTCATCCTAGCTGGGTCAACACCAAAATCGTTTTGTAGGATACGAACCACGGAAGTTGCTCTTTTGGCACTCAAATCCCAGTTATCCAATAGAACACCGCTTCTGTAAGGTACGTTGTCTGTATGACCTTCTACCATAAATTCGAAGTCAGGCTTGTTGTTTACAACCTTGGCCACTTTGCCCAACACTTCCTTGGCAGCGCTGGTTACGTTGTAGCTACCGCTTCTGAACAATAGTTTGTCAGAAATGGAAACGAATACAACACCTTTTTCAACACTGATCTCAATGTCTTCGTCATCCAAGTTGCCCAACACACCTTTCAAGCTCTGTACCAAAGAAAGATTGACAGAATCCCTTCTTGTAACGGCATCTTGCAATTTTCTGATGGTAAGGTCTTTTTCACGCAAGCTTTCCAAAGATTTTTCAAGGTTCTCGGCACCTTTTGTGGTAAGGGTGGTCAAGTTGCCCATGTTGTTGATGAGCTCTTGGTTATTGGCCTTAAGGAAGGCGTTTTGATCTTCAAGGGTTTGTAGTCTTGAATCTGCCGTTGCCTTTTCTTCCAAGCAGTCGTTCAACTTAACAGTGGCAGAGTTTAATAAATCTTGGGTTTCTTTTTGTTTGGCTTCCAAATCCGCGTACTTCTTTGATGATACACAAGAAGATAGTAGAACAGTCATCGCCAATGTTCCTAGAAAAACTTTTTTCATAATAGTTCAGAGTATAATTTAAGGATTGTTAGATATTTCATAGTAATAGAACTCGACCAAAATTAGATAAAATGCAAATTTTCTACATTCAGGTATAGTTAATCTTTTACTAAAATGTTAAAATTCTTTATTTGATTTACGAAATGCGACCATACAATGGACGTCGTGGTATGATACTTTAATAAAAAATTAGCTTTTTCCCGCTTTTTGTGCATTTTTATAAAGTTACCATAAAAACTGACATGTGCACGCAGAATAGCCCAACAATGATCAAATTTTAATTGAACGATAAAACGCAGGGCCGCAATGCCATCCAAGATCAGGCGCAAGAAGATAATGGGAAACGCTTTTTTCCGGGGAAGGTTCTTGGTGATGGAATACAACGAGTTCCTAAAATTGAGGAAGGTTTTCTTGGGATTCATGTTTTTTAAAGTGGAACCTCCCAAATGGTACACATGGCTGTGCCCCACATAATACACTTTATGGCCAGCGTTTTTGGCACGCCAACAGAGATCCACTTCTTCTTGATGGGCAAAGTAATCCTCATCAAAGCCGTGGAGTGATTCAAACACATTTCGCCGAATGAACATACAGGCGCCAGTGGCCCAAAAGATTTCCTTGACATCATCATATTGGCCCTCGTCCTTTTCCAAGGCTTGAAATATTCTGCCTCGGCAGAATGGATATCCCAACATATCAATATAGCCTCCGGCAGCACCAGCATATTCAAAATGATCTTTTTGGTTCAGATCCAAAATTTTGGGCTGAACAATAGCAATGTCGGAATGGGATTGGAACAAGTCTATAATGGGTTTCAGCCAACCGGGGGTCACTTCCACATCTGAATTTAGCAGGCAAAAGATATCGGCATCCACGGTTTGCAGGCCATCATTGTACCCTTTGGCAAACCCTCCGTTCTCTTTATTTTGGATGATACGGATGTTGGGGTAGGCATCTTTCAAAAAAGCTACGGAACCGTCCGAGCTGGCATTGTCCACCACATAAATGTCCGCCCCTTGCGAATAGCTTACAACAGATGGAAGGAACCTTTCCAGCAAGGTTTCCCCATTCCAATTGAGTATGACTACGGCGACTTTCAAAACGGCAGCAAATTAACGGCTAAAATCAGGAATTTCCTTTAAAAACCTGTATTTTTCCTCAGTATGGTCCATTTCGCAATAGTAATGTTCCAGTCCGTTGGTCACCATGAGGTAATCGGATTGTAATTGAAGGTTGTATCGGGCTATTTGATCAAAGGTGGACTGGTCGATGGCAACTTCCGGTGCTTTACATTCCACAAGCAGGAATATGGACCCATCCGGATTGAAAACCACCACATCATACCGTTTTTTCAATTGGTTCACGGTCAACTGTTTCTCCACATTGATGAGGCTTTTGGGGTAATTTTTTGTGAAGACCAAAAAATGGAGCACATGTTGGCGCACCCATTCCTCGGGTTGGAGCACCACAAATTTTTTACGGATACCGTCAAAAATGTAGTGTCTATTTTGGCTATTTTTGATTCGGAACGAATACGCTGGAAAGTTCAATGACTGCATTGGACAAATTTGATGATTTTTTTCTGAATGGACGGAATAAAGGAAATTGTAGCTGAGATTGATGCGGGAAACCCCAAGCCCATCTATTTTTTGATGGGGGAGGAGCCCTATTATATCGATAGGATCTCAAAATATATATCGGACAATGTTCTTACCGAGGATGAAAAGGGTTTTAACCAGATGGTTCTGTATGGAAAGGATACCAGTGTGGATGAAGTGGTCGCCAATGCCAAACGTTTCCCCATGATGGCGGAATACCAAGTGGTGATCGTAAAAGAGGCCCAGCATCTTTCCCGTACCATAGAGAATCTGGTTTCCTATGCCGAAAATCCACAGCCCACGACCATATTGGTGCTTTGCTACAAGTACAAGAAATTGGACAAACGAAAGAAGCTTTACAAAGCCATTCAAAAGAAAGGCGAGCTTTTCGAGAGTAAAAAACTTTATGAAAACCAAGTGTCGGAATGGATACGGAGGACCTTGGCCAGTAAAAAATACAGGATTTCACCCAAGGCCTGTATCTTGTTGGTGGAGTTTTTGGGAACCGATTTGGGAAAAATCAATAACGAATTGGACAAATTGACCTTGGTGGTATCCCCTAGTATGGAGATTACCCCAGAGGTCATCGAGGAGCATATTGGTATCAGTAAGGATTTCAACAACTTTGAGCTAAAGAAGGCCATTGGGGAAAGGGATGTGGCCAAAGCTTCCCGAATCGTTGATTATTTTGCCCAGAACCCCAAGGACAACCCTTTTGTGGTTACCGTGACCCTTTTGAACACCTTTTTTACCCAATTGTTGCAGTATCATGGGTTGAGTGACCATTCCCCCGGGAATGTGGCCAAGGTATTGGGTGTGAACCCTTACTTTGTAAAGGAATATACGGTTGCCGCAAAAAACTATCCCATGAAGCGGGTAAGTGGTATCGTGTCCAGTCTCCGCGAATTGGATTTAAAGGGAAAAGGGGTCGGGGCCAATAATATGGATCAGGCCGATCTATTGAAAGAGCTCCTTTCGGAAATCATCTAGGGTTATTTCTTATCTACACTATACTTACCGGGCCCCAAAAGAAAAATGACCAAAAAGACCACAAAATAGAGTAGGGCTTTTTCCTTGGTTCCGAAAGGGTCGGCACCATGGATCATAAAAGCGGCCACAGCCATGGTGATTGCGGTTGGAATGGCGGCCCACCTGGTTTTAAAGCCAATGATCATTAAAAGCGGACAAATAAATTCACCGATGACCGCCAAAAATAGGGAAGGGGCTTCACCAATACCAAAGGGGTTGGCAAATTCTGTATTCCCGTTGATGAGTTTTAAAAGTTTTGGATATCCATGGGTGATCATAAACACTGAAGGTACTATTCGGAGCAGTGCCAATCCCAAGTGGACTAAGGTGTTGTTTTTCATTTGGGGGATTTTAAAGACGTGAAAATATTAATTATGTTTTTAATCGGTGCAACAATGATGCATAAATATACGTCCTTAACCGATATTTTCGACAAAAACCGATTTACCTAAGACTTGGAAAGGAGGCGGGGTCTGCTTCATTCATGATCTGGTAGACCTTTTCAAAGATGTCTTCCGCATTGGGCTTGGAGAAATAATCCCCGTCCGAAGCATAGGCTGGTCTATGCGCTTTTGAAGTCAAGGTTTGAGGAGCGCTGTCCAAATGGCGATATCCCCCCTGTTTCTCCAAAATCTCCTGCAATAAATAGGCAGAACATCCTCCTGGCACATCTTCATCAACAATCAACAGGCGATTGGTTTTCTGGAGACTTTTCACAACATCATGGTTCAAGTCAAACGGGAGTAGGGATTGGGCATCGATTACTTCGGCATCTATACCCACTTCCAGCAGTTCCTTTGCTACTTTTTCAACAATTCGTAACGTGGAGCCATAAGACAACAGCGTGATGTCCGTTCCCTCTTTTAGGGTTTCCACTTGTCCAATGGGTGTGCAAAACTCTCCCAGGTTGGAGGGTTTTTTTTCTTTGAGACGATATCCATTGAGGCTCTCTATGATCAAGGCGGGTTCGTCACTTTTGAGTAAGGTGTTATAGAATCCTGCCGCTTGGGTCATGTTTCGTGGTGTTAAAATGTACATACCTCGAAGCAGGTGGATCAAACCTCCCATTGGGGACCCAGAGTGCCAGATACCTTCCAATCGATGCCCTCTGGTGCGGACAATCAACGGTGCTTTCTGTTTTCCAACGGTTCTGTACATCAAAGATGCCAAATCATCGCTTAACGTCTGGATTCCGTAAAGGATATAGTCTAAATATTGAATTTCAGCTATAGGTCTTAATCCTCTCAAAGCCAGTCCAATACCTTGTCCTATAATGGAGGTTTCCCGAATACCCGTATCGGCCACGCGAAGTTCTCCGAACTTTTTTTGCAGACCTTCCAATCCTTGGTTCACATCACCAATGTTTCCGGTGTCTTCCCCAAAGACCATGGTTTTGGGGTATTTGGTAAACAGTGCATCAAAATTGTCCCGTAAAATGATACGACCATCAACTTCTTCCACTTGTTCAGGGTAGGTGGGGGCCACGGATTCAATTTGGGTGGCATTATTGGCGAGTTCACTATGTAGATGCGAGCTGTACTTGGGTTGGGAATCATCCAAAAAGCTCTGGACCCACTGAAGCAGCTGTTGTCTCTCGGGGGTATTCTCTCCCAAAAGATAGCGGAGGGCCGTTCTTGACTTGGAGGCCAAATCTTTTTTGAGCGGTTCATCAACGGCAATCAGGTCATTCTTGATTTTGTTGATGAAAACCCGGTTCGGACTCTTCTCTGCAGCATTGGACAGTAATTGTACTAGCTGTTTTTTGGCAATTAAATGCGGTTTTAAAAACTCGGTCCAAGCCTCTTTTTTTGCGGTCCGGACTTTTTGTTTTATTTCCCGTTCCATTTTTTTGAGTGCTTCCTCGGTACTGATCCCATTTTCCAGAATCCACTCCCTGAACCGCTTGTTGCAATCATTTTCGCGTTCCCACTGCAAGCGTTCTGCAGATTTGTATCGTTCATGGGAACCGGAAGTGGAGTGTCCTTGCGGCTGGGTGAGTTCGGTAACGTGGATAAGCACGGGAACATGGTTGTCCCGGGCTATGTCCGAAGCATTTTCAAAAGTATGGGTCAGGGCGGTATAATCCCATCCCTTGACTTTTAATATTTCATATCCTGCGGCATGCTCATCACGCTGCAGACCTTTGAGCATTTCCGAAATATCCCCTTTGGTGGTATGGAATTCAGAGGGTACGGAAATGCCATATTCATCGTCCCAAATGCAGATGACCATGGGGACCTGCATTACCCCGGCGGCATTTACGGTCTCAAAAAAGTGTCCCTCACTGGTACTTGCATTCCCAATGGTGCCCCAAGCGACCTCATTCCCGTTGTTGGAAAAGTTGGTCTGGTCCATTTCCTTTACATTACGATAGATCTTTGAGGCCTGCGCCAACCCCAAAAGACGGGGCATTTGTCCGGCGGTACAGGAAATGTCGGCACTGCTGTTCTTTTGCTTGGTAAGATCTTTCCATGAGCCGTCCTCGTTAAGGCTGTGGGTCACAAAATGCCCTCCCATTTGCCTTCCGGCACTCATGGGTTCCTTTTCCAGATCGGTAGTGGCATAAAGGCCGTGGAAGAATTCCTTTGGATTGAGGTATCCAAGAGCCATCATAAAAGTTTGGTCCCGGTAATACCCACTTCTAAAATCCCCGTCCTGAAAGGCCCTTGCCATGGCCAGTTGTGGTAACTCTTTACCGTCCCCAAATATGCCAAATTTGGCTTTTCCCGATAAGACTTCCCGTCTTCCGAGCAGGCTACATTCCCTACTGGTGACCGCAACCTCATAATCCTGAAGGATTTGGGATTGAAAATCGTCGAAGGAAATATCGTTGCTTGTGCTTGGGTCAGGTTTCATGGGCAGTCGAAGATTTCTGCGAAAGTACTAAAATACAATCAAAACAGCAATATGAAACCCTGTTAATAAAATGACAATTCAATAATAATATGTTCAAAAAACAAAAATATCCTAAAATTAGTATTTGTTTGAAGGGTCTTTTTTGGGAATATGATAAAATTAAAACCATTTACGGGTAAACAGCCCTATCAGGGTCTTGGGGCTAATGGTGACTATAAAACGAATACGTTCCTCGTAGTTATTTTGGGCAATTTCCCAGCCTCTATTGGAGTAAACGGGAAAATAGAGTTCAAAATAATCGGTGACCAAATTGAGTCGTATCCCGGAGTCGTATACAAAACGGGCGTCTTCTCCTTTGTTTTTAAGGTAGCCTATATCGCCATAGGCTTCAATCCACCTCCAAATGTTGGTGCTGGCATTGGTGGTCACGATCCAATCATTGGCAAACGGATTATCAAGTTTTGATTTAAACCCTCCTTCAGATATGATAATTTGCTGACTATACAGCCCTGTACTTTCGGACCGTCCCAAATAACTTAGGTCAAACATATAATCGGTTGGTCGATCCAAGGCAAAGCTGAAGAAATTGGATTCGGTTGTGTTGCGTAAAAACTTTCCAGCATACAGCCTTAGGTTCAATTGTCTGTTGCTCTGAAAAAGTTTCCGATACTCCATTTCAAAGGCAAGCTTGGTAAAATCACTGGAGTGTTGGGCATCCAAAAACCAAGAATTATAGTTCAGGATATTGTTATCCACATCAATAAAGCGGACGTTCATCACACTATAATCCGGGTCGGTGTCAATTTGATCCGCAATATTGTCATCGATGCTCCTAAAGACATTCCGGTATCTAAAAAGCAAGCTTTGTCTACGATTGGAAAGCAGGTCATTGGGTCGCCACCCAAAACTCACCGCTGGGGTAAGGGTGGAGAATCTAGAGTTTACCTGAAAATGGGAAGTGGAACCGGTAATGGAATAATTGGTGACGTACAGCCCTGTTTTTTGATGATATTTTCTGTAATGGAAGGTTGCCTTCCCTACCATGGTGCGTTCCAAAAAGGAATAGGTGGGGGAAATATCGTACTGAAAGGGCCGTTCCAAAAAGGTCTTGTTGTAAATACGCATTCCAGGGGTGATGCCATCATAAATATTGAAATTGGCTATGGGCACATAGAACACCTGATTGTAATAAGGGTCTTCGGTATCCTTGAAAAATTGAAATTTCAGCTTTTTATTACTGGAGAAAAAGCCGTTTAGGGTCTTCCAATTGTCCCGTTGGTTGAATTCCGGTATTTTTTGGTCGTAGTTCAGTACCATCCGATCCTCCCCATTTCTCGGGATGGTAACGGTCTTTGTGGAGTCGATGTCCGTGAACCAATACTGCGAAATCACGGAATCCTTTTGCATGCCAAACAATGAAATGGGGACATTGGTACCTCTCTTGTTCTTCAGGACCAAAGAGATGGAATCTTCGGTCTTGTCCACACTCTTGATTTTAAAATCAATCTTTTTATCCGTACCCACATATTCATCAAAAAACCATTGAATGTCCTTATCCGCAAATTGTTCCAAGGTTTTTCTGAAATCCATGGCGTCTACCTTGGGCTCCAGATGATGTTGTTTGTAGAACGCAAGAATACTGCTGTCCACTTTTTTATCTCCCAGATATTCCGAGAGGTAGGACATGCCCAAACCAGCTTTGTACCCGTTTGCGATTTTTTGGTTGAACTTGATCAAGGAATCGTTGCGAACGGTCAATGCCTGATCAATATTTTTGCGGATGGGCAACATACTTAACAAAGCATATTGTTCATTAAAGTCCATTTGTGCCAAATGAAACCCTCTGATTCCCCATACCTTGGATAGTTTACCGGCCAATTTCTGCTTGGGGTAATGGTCTTCCACGTATTTGATCATGAGGTAATACGCAATGGCATCGTTTACCCAGCGTTCTTTTCTGGGGTCAAGGAACAAGGTTTCCTTTAGATAGCTGTTGATGGCCGTTTTGAGAAACTTCATTTCAAACTGGAAGCGTTCTTCGTATGGCCTAATGAAAGAGGGGAGTTGGTTGATGCCGTACAAGGGTGCCTTGTTGTAATTAAACTCGCTCACCAATAGATTGTCATGGGGGTATTTTCCTAGATTTTCCTCCAGAAATTGAGCCACTCTATTTATGGAAATCCCTTGGGATATTTCATCATACTTGTTGGACTCCAAATCTGAAGTCACGGTAAGGTGGCTCGTAATATGTTTGGTGAATTTTTTATAGGGGCTTAAAATGATCTCACAGCTTTTCCGATTTTGTCCAGAGAGGGTTACGTATTGACCGCCGGGAAACTTGGTTGAGTTTGATTCATCAAAATTGGTGGCCAAAAAAAGCTTCTCCGGATATTTCAGGTTGATTGTGGTATTGGTTACATCCGTATACAGATCATCCAGATTGATATTGTCATACAAATGCCATTCACCATTTAAAACCGCAGGAGTTAAATACCAGTCCTTAAGGTTGTAGCCCTGACCGGTAAACCCATAGGAAGTGAACTTGGCACTGGGCAGTTGTACGGTATAGGTGAAGAACAGTTGAATGAACTCCCCAGGCTCTATACTATGGCCTAATTTAACGGCGATGACATCCCTATTTTTCACACGTTCCCAATCCAGTCCGGAATAGTCATTGCCAACTATGGTTTTTATATGGGTAAAGCCTCGTTCCTTGTCCTTGGCCAAATGTAGGCTACGGTTGAATTCTTCGGCGAAGCGTTTGGCCAATGCAGTATTTTTATTGGCGTAGGCATGGTTCCAATCATTAAAGTAGAGGGTGGAAACCCCATTTTGGGAAGTATTGACGTATGTAAACTCTTGTCGTATTTGTATCTCTTGGGTTTCATCATCCAGAATTGCCGTAATGTCATTGGTATGTTGCCCCCATAAAGAGGAACATACTGAAAAGAACAGCAAAGAAATTTGGATTAAGGAGAAACGCGCCGTCAAGAAGGAATTTTTAGAAGTTGGGGCTAAGATCATGCCCTTTGTAAAATGCGTCGATGATTTCAACGACCTCTTCCTCGGTGTCCACCAGTTGGATGAGGTCTAAATCGGTCGGGCTGATGTTGCCCGCTTCCAGCATAGTATTCTTGATCCAATCCAGTAATCCCTTCCAGAATTCCGTGCCCACCAAAATAATGGGAAACTTCTGTATTTTATGCGTTTGGATAAGGGTGATGGCCTCAAAGAGTTCATCTAAGGTGCCAAAGCCCCCGGGCATGACCACAAACCCTTGGGAGTATTTTACGAACATTACCTTTCGTACAAAGAAATAATCAAAATCCAAGCTTTTGTCTTCATCTATAAATGGATTGTCATGTTGCTCAAAGGGTAGGTCAATGTTCAATCCCACGGAAGTTCCACCAGCCATATTGGCGCCTTTGTTTCCTGCCTCCATGATGCCTGGACCACCTCCAGTGATGATCCCGTAGCCGGATTCGGCCACTTTTTGGGAGATTTTGACGGCCAAGTCGTAATAGGGTTGTCCGGGGCGTACCCTGGCAGAGCCGAATATGGACACACAGGGACCAATCTGGCTCATTTTTTCAAATCCATTGACAAACTCGCCCATAATCTTGAATATGGCCCATGAGTCGTTTGTCTTTATCTCATTCCATCCTTTGGTATGTTGTTCTTTTCGCATCTGCATAATTATAATTTAAACTGCCCGTGCAATCTTCTGTTTTGTATTTTCCAGTTCTTTCTTTAAAAACTTGGCTGTATAGCTTTTCGTATCCTTGGCCACTTCCTCTGGAGTTCCGGTAGCTACGACCATTCCTCCGCCGCGGCCACCTTCATAGCCAATATCTATGATGTGGTCCATCATTTTGATCACATCCATGTTATGCTCAATGACCAGAATGGTGTTTCCTTTGTCCACCAATTGGTCAAGTACTTCCATGAGCACCCGGATGTCTTCAAAATGTAATCCAGTTGTAGGTTCGTCGAGGATATAAAATGTATTTCCGGTATCGCGCTTGGAAAGCTCTGTGGCCAACTTTACCCGTTGTGCCTCTCCACCGGAAAGGGTGGTGGACTGTTGTCCCAGAGATATATAACCCAATCCCACATCTTTTATTGTCTTTAGTTTGCGATAAATTTTGGGGATGTTCTCAAAGAAATCCACGGCTTCGTTGATGGTCATATCCAAAACATCGGCAATGGACTTGCCCTTGTACCGAATTTCCAAGGTTTCCCGATTGAAACGCTTCCCGTTACAGGTTTCACATTCCACATAAACATCGGGCAAAAAGTTCATTTCAATCACCTTTAAGCCCCCACCTTGGCAGGTTTCACATCGTCCCCCGGCCACATTAAAACTGAACCGACCGGGTTTGTATCCTCGTATAGTGGCTTCTGTGGTCTTGGCAAAAAGGGCCCTAATCTCACTAAAAACACCTGTGTAGGTGGCTGGATTGGAGCGTGGTGTGCGTCCAATGGGCGATTGGTTGATGTCAATGACCTTGTCGATATGTTGGAGCCCGGTAATTTTTTTATAGGGCATGGGTTTTTTTACCCCGTTGAAGTAGTGCGCATTCATGATAGGGTAGAGGGTCTCGTTGATCAAGGTGGACTTTCCACTGCCCGATACCCCCGTAACGCCTATCAGTTTTCCCAAAGGGAACTCGACGGTAACATTTTTTAGATTGTTCCCAGTGCACCCGGAAAGCACGATTTTTTTACCAGTTCCTTTCCTCCGTTCGGCAGGAACGGGAATCTCCAGCTCCCCAGTAATGTATTGTGCGGTAAGGGTATGGTGGTTCTTCAGTTCCGCAGGGGTGCCTTCGGAGATGATTTCTCCTCCATGCCGGCCCGCTTTAGGGCCAATATCGATCACATGGTCTGCATGTTCTATCATATCCCGGTCGTGTTCCACTACAATTACGGAGTTTCCAATATCTCGAAGGGATTCCAAGGAATGGATCAATCGCTCGTTGTCCCGTTGATGCAAACCAATACTGGGTTCGTCCAGAATATAGAGGACACCCACCAGTTGAGAGCCAATCTGCGTAGCCAATCGGATGCGCTGTGCCTCACCACCCGAAAGCGATTTGGAACTTCGGTTCAAGGAGAGGTAGTCCAAGCCCACATCCAATAAAAATTGTACCCTGGTCTTGATTTCCTTGATGATTTCCTCGGCGATTATCTTTTGGTTGCCCTCGAGGGAGCTTTCAAGTTTTTCGAAAAAAGTGGCCAGTTCGGCAATATCCATTTGGGCCAGTTGGGCAATATTTTTCTCCCCGATTTTAAAATAAAGCGATTCTTTCCGGAGCCGCGCACCTTCGCAGGAAGGGCATTGGACCTTGTCCATATAGTCTTTGGCCCACCGTTTAATGGACGTTGAATTGGCCTCTTCGAACTGGGTCTTTATAAAGTTGGAAATGCCTTCGTAATCAATTTTGTATTGTCGTTTTACCCCCAAGGTCTTGGAATCCACCTCAAAGCTGTCCTTTCCTCCATTTAAAATGATTTCCATGGCTTCCGCCGGGATTTTTTCAATGGGATCGGTCAGTTCAAAACCATAGCGTTGGGCAATGGTCTCCAATTGTTTGAAGGCCCAAGATTTCTTGTATTCGCCCAGTGGGGCCAGTCCACCTGCCTTGATGGACAGTTTTGGATTGGGGATGATCTTTTGTTCGTTGATCTCATGAACGTGCCCCAAACCGCTGCATTCTGGGCACATGCCCTTTGGGGAATTGAAGGAAAAGGTATTGGGTTCCGGAGTGGGGTAGGAGATGCCCGTGGAAGGACACATAAGATCTCTACTGAAATAGCGGGGAACGGTTTCCCCTTCTTCCAAGACCATGAGTACATTGTCGCCACTGTACATGGCCGTATTGATGGTCTCGCCCAAACGTTTATGGAAATCCTCACTTTCCGAAACTTTCAATCGGTCAATGACAATCTCTATATCGTGAGTTTTGTAACGGTCTACCTTCATTCCCTTGGTGATGTCCAACACTTCACCATCTACACGCACTTTTACAAATCCTTGTTTGCCAATCTGCTCGAACAATTCCCGATAGTGTCCCTTTCTGGATTTGACCACGGGGGCCAATATGTTGATTTTTTTATCGAGGTAGGCTTCAATGATCAAATCCTTGATTTGCTCATCACTATAACTGATCATCTTTTCACCAGTATTGAAACTATAGGCATCGCCGGCCCGCGCAAACAACAATCGGAGAAAGTCGTATACCTCGGTGATGGTGCCCACGGTTGATCGGGGCGATTTTGAGGTGGTTTTCTGCTCGATGGCAATCACAGGTGACAGACCATCAATTTTATCCACATCGGGACGTTCCAATCCACCCAAGAACTGCCTGGCATAAGCCGAGAAGGTTTCTATGTAGCGTCGTTGGCCTTCGGCATAAATGGTATCAAAGGCCAAAGAGGATTTCCCACTGCCCGAAAGACCGGTGATCACTACGAGTTTTTCACGGGGAATGGTAACGTCAATATTTTTCAGGTTATGGACCCTAGCGCCTTTAACCTCAATATGTTCTTCGTAGTTAACCATAAAATCATAGCAAAGCTTCAAAAGTAGCGATTTGACCTGTAAAAAAGAAAGAGGTACAGGTTTCGTTTTTGTTAATTGATGATTTATTTTTGAGTTTGAAAAACAGTCATTTCGACCGAATGGGAGAAATCTAGATTTCTCAGATGCAAAGCTTCTTCGAAACGACATTAATTATAAAAAATGAAATTATTGGGTATTGGCTCTCGAATTGAACACCCTGAGTATGGTAAAGGGGTGGTGACCAATGTATCATCCAAGCATTATTGGGTCACATTTTTGGAAAATGGATTGGAAACCATTGATTTGGATTCCGAATTTGAGGTGATTGAAGCAGTAGAGGACGAAGTGGACACGGTCAGTTTTTTTGATGTGGAGCGTTCCTTGGTGAAGATTTTGGAAAAATGGAGTGATACCCATGAGAAAGTGGCTATTGCCGATAAATGGAAGGGCGGAAAGTTGATTTTGCAACCTGATGATGCCACCCAGAACAAGGAAATGCCCATTGAGACCTTTTTCCATAAGATCGTGATGGTCCGTGACCGCATCCGGGTGATGGAACAAAAGATCAACAGCAGTAAAAATCTGGATGATCAGGAAAAGGTGGACCTACAGCAATACATCACCCGTGTTTATGGTAGTTTGACCAGTTTTAATGTGCTGTTCAAAAATAAGAGCGATCATTTTGTTGGGGAGCGGAGTAAGTAATACTATAGTTTGGCTATTATTTCCATAGCCCATCGATTATTTGATTTTCTAAGATTCCGAAGAGCGTGTTTAATAATCCATTTACGCTCTTTGGTGGCTTGGGGCATCCATGATTGAATCAATTTTTTGGCTTTGTTAGGGTTGTCTTTTAGGATGTCGTTGATGGTGTTGGCTACCGATGTTTGGACATATTTACTGGGGTCGTCTTTCAGATTTTCCAAGATTGGTAGGATAGGGGATGGGTCCTGTACAAACATGTTCAGCTTTTTGGCCCATGGCAATCGTGGTCTTACCCCTTCACTGGATAAACGACGTACATGTTTTTTAGGGCTCTTAGACCATTGAATAAGCACCTTTACTGTCTGTTCAGGGTATTTTTCAAGAAAGGGTCTGATGGTATACTCCCCGGTATTGCGTTTGGTGATTTCCCCAATGGCCTCCATGGATTGTTCAAAATGATCAAGGCCATACTTTTCAACATATTTGGCAATCGGCATAATCCAATAAAACTCTTTAAACATGCCTGTCTCTTTTTCATTCTCAGGACCCAAAATGGCTAACAAATAATTTAAATTGGTAAGGTAATCACCATTTAAATGGGAGTGTAAAGTATCGGCTATACACTCAATTCTATCTTTCAGCTCCAGTTTGTCAACTCTTTCCGAAACTGTACTTGTAAACGATTCGTGATTTATGGGAATACCTTCTTCAGATAGCTTATTGGCCAAGAGTTGGGTCAATTCCACATCAAACCAAAGTTTCAATTGTTTGTAAGCCATACGCTTTTCTGTTTTCTTGAAAGATACTTGTTAACCGAGAAAATCAGTTAAACGGCCTGCCTTTTCTCACTCAAATATTTCCAATACCGTTTGGGTACGTGTTGTGTGTGCAATTTTGGGTTGATGCGGGATTTGATACCGGTACTTTTAAAATAATCGTTCCATAGGGTTTGGTAATCGTATTCCTCGCTCAAAAAAGCATCACTTTTATGGATTTTATTGAAATGGATTTCCTTTAGATTGAGGGAAACCATTTCCACATGGTCTAGGTTATAGTAAATGCCATAATTGCGTTTCACATCATAGATCAGCCATTGCTGGTCCGCATAACGGTTACGAAAGTGCTTGGAAATCAATGGCAATACATCAAAATCGGGTTCAATGTTGGCAAAATAGATGTCGTCCTTGGTCAGTTGGAAGCGGACAAAGGCCTCCATACGGTGTTTTTCCCGACCTACTTTTTTGGCAAGCTGGTCAATATGGAGGACAATCCCATCGGAATAATCCATTTGCTTTCCATTATGGGATGCCATCAATTTTTGAATATAGGTGTAGAGTGTTAATTCTACCCCTTCGGTTTCACTCAAAAAGGCAAAATACACATTGGCAATGGCATTATGGCTCTTGTTTCTGATTCCGTTCCAGACCCGCTTTGCCTTTTCTACATGGGTAAAGATGGTTTCGGTCTCTGAAAACAGTCCATTCTGACCTTGACCGTTTTTTTGGATATCGGCCACATTGATTTTTTCATCGAAAGCTACAAAGACGGCAGTGAGGAAGCCATTGAAACTACCATCATAAATTAGGGTTTTTGAAGGTTTCATAGTATTCACGTTTAATTCATTTTTGTTTTTTGATTCCAAATTTTAGTTCTCGACTGCGCTCGAACTGACAATTTGTACTTAGTGCGCCATTTCGAAGGAGTTTACGACAGAGAAATCTAGATTTCTTATATGCATTCGAACTGACATACTCCTGTTGTAATTGCACATTGTTAATTGAACAACGACAATTGTGTGCTGTACTGATTTCGAAACTTCCCCGAGGAAGTCTGTAGAATCATACCCTTGATTTTCTCCGCATCCAAATCCCTACGTTCCCAGTGGCGGGAATCACATACCATAAAGTATTGGGCACGGTTGAGGGCCACCCCGATTTTCTTGAGATGGTCCCAGTTCAGTTTTCTAAAACGGCGCGCCTTAAGGATTTTATCCACGGAACGCATCCCAATTCCTGGAATTCGTGCCAATAGAGCCTTGTCCGCGCTGTTCACATCCACAGGGAAATGGTACAGATTCCGCAATGCCCATGAAAGCTTGGGGTCCACATCCATATCCAGATTGGGATAATCCTTGTTCAGGATTTCGTTGATGGCAAAGCCATAAAACCGAAGGAGCCAATCTGTTTGGTATAGTCGGTTCTCCCGTAACATGGGAACTTGGGAGCCTATGGCGGGCAAGCGCATGTCGTCTGCTACAGGGACATACCCTGAATAATAGACCCTGCGCATTTGGTAATTTTTATAGTAATGGACGGCAGAATACATGATATCCTTGTCGGTTTCACCGGAAGCGCCCACAATCATCTGGGTGCTTTGTCCTGCAGGGGCATATTTTGGGGTGCTCTTGATGATTTTTCGTTCAGCCTTGTAGCGGACAATCTCATTTTTTACCTTGAGCATGGGTTTGGTGAAATCCTCATGTTTCTTGTCGGGAGCCAATAACTTTAATCCCGAAATGGTAGGCACTTCGATGTTGACTGAAAGTCGGTCCGCATACAGACCCGCTTCGTACATGAGTTCATCACTGGCCCCTGGGATGGATTTTAAATGGATGTATCCGTTGAAATTTTCCTCTTCCCGTAGTTTTTTGGCCACGGCCACCAAACGTTCCATGGTATAATCGGCATTTTTAAAAATACCGGAACTCAAGAACAGCCCCTCGATATAGTTCCTTCGATAAAAATTGATGGTAAGGTCCACCACTTCCTGAATTTTGAAAGCGGCACGTTGCACATCGTTGCTTTTCCGTGTTACGCAATAGGCGCAATCAAAAATGCAGTGGTTGGTCAATAAGATCTTCAATAAGGAAATACATCTGCCGTCTTCCGTATAACTATGGCATATTCCCATTTTGGAGGCATTGCCCAGCCCTTGACTTTTGTTGGTCCGGTCACTACCACTACTGGCGCAGGACACATCATATTTGGCGGCATCAGCCAGAATGTTCAACTTTTCCCGTATCCGTTCAAAATTCATAACTTGGAAATATTCCAACCAAAGATATGGAAATATTCCAATTATTGGATATAATCCATTAAATATTTTGGAAATAATCCAAATTGTGTATATTTGAAATTATAAGGTCACCTCGAGCGCAGTCGAGAAGTCTTTGTTCTTTAGGTTGAATAATGAACAATTAAGGCCTCAATCTCATATAAGTACGGATGAAATGGAAAATGAACTAACCTTAAAACGATTTACGGATATCCGGCGTGAATTGGGATTTACCCAAGCCGAGTTTGCCCAATTGTTGGGTGTGAAGAATACTACAGCAGATATTGAACGGGGTAGGACCAAGTTGTCGGGGAAAGTGGTGACAGAGCTGTTGAGGCAGTTCAAGATCAACCCGATGTGGTTGTTCGGAGAGAGTGACCAAAAGCATTTGGATACTTCCAAAACCAGTGTGATACCCAAAGTGGTCACTGTCGATAATTCTGATCAAGACAATATGGTATTGGTGAATGCCCGTGCCGCCGCAGGGTATCCCCAAAATATTGCAGATACCAGTTGGTATCAACAATTACCAGCGTTTGACCTGCCCATTCCAGAGTTTAGAAATGCCACCTATCGTGGTTTTCAAGTCGAAGGCGACAGTATGTTGCCCAATCTAAAACCCAATGATTGGGTATTGGCCCGAGCTATTGAACATATAGACCATGTGAATCCCAATAAGATGTATGTGGTGGTACTTCAGGATTCCGTGATGGTGAAAAAGATTGAGAAACGCCCGAATTCCAACAACATTACCTTGGTTTCCTTGAACGAGGCATACCCGCCTTACGATATTAAGCCGTTTCAAATCCAAGAAATTTGGGAAGTGAGCAGTAAGTTGACCTTTAATGTGGATGCCACCACCGAAACTGGTTTGCTGAAGCAGTTGCAACAGTCCATGGAAGAGCTGAAACGCCAGATGGGGCAGGTGAACACTTAAAAATTACCTGAAATAGATTTCCTTGATGTTTTTGGCAAGAATGTTGGCCGCTTCAGGATGTAACCGAAACCAAAGCTCCGGTTCAAAAATTTCAAGTTCGGCCAAAGCCCATTCCCCGTCGTTGTCCTTAAAAATATCCACCCGGGCATATATCGGGAGTTCCAATGCGGCTTGAGCCGCTTTTTCGGCAAAGGCAATCTGTTCTTTGGAGGGAATGTAATCGTGTACGGTTCCACCGAAATCATCCTGTACCCTAAAATCCCCGGGTTTGGCAATTTTGAGCACCGCATGGGTAAACTTTCCGTTAAATACCATCATGGAGATTTCCCCTTCCTTTACAATGTTTTCCTGAAACTCTTGGAGCATCATGGCCTCTTCGCCAATCAACTCCTGAAAGATGGCTTCGTATTTTGGGATATCCTCTTTCAGGATTTTGTAAGTATGTCTGGCTGCTCCGGAAACACAGGGTTTCAGGATGAAAATGTCATCCATGAACCCTTGATTATCGTGTGCATCTTTAATAGTGTCGCGAAGTGTGGTTTGGGTCCCTTTTTCAATAAAAATGGTTTTGGGGATGTTTACTCCGGCATCTGACAAATCCTTCAGGTAATGTTTGTCAATGTTCCAATAAATGAGGTCTTTGGGATTGATAAATTTCGTTTGATTGGACGCAGATTCCAACCATTTGGAAAACTCTTGATATCGGTCAAAATAATCCCAAGTGGTCCTGAACAATGCATATTTGGTGGATGACCAATCAAAATCCGGGTCGTCCCAAGACTTTCGTATGGTATTCAGCCCCAAACGTTGTAGCGCTTCCAAGACTAAACGGTCTTCAAGAAGGACATTTTCTATGTAGGCGCTTTCTTTTTTGGGGTTGATATATCTTGGGTCGGTCAGTACAACGACATCAAAACTCATAGGCAAACTTTAAAATCCAACAGCGGTATCGTCCCCTCTTTTATCGGCTCCGCCTTCCAAACGGCCATCAGGAAGTACACGGATAGCGTCTACTTTTCCAATGATGGGGGTTCTTTCTTCATTGATGATGTATCCTTTTGATTTCAGTTCATCGGTAAGGGTTTCGGGAAACCCTTCAGGTTCAAAGATGATCATGTCGGGTAGCCACTGGTGATGGAACCGAGGGGCATTTACGGCCTCTTGCATGCTCAGATTGAACTCATACACGTTTAGAATCGTTTGGGCCACTGCAGTTATAATGGTGGAGCCTCCGGGCGTACCAACAACCATATAAAGCTTTCCGTCCTTTTCCACAAGGGTAGGGGTCATACTGCTCAACATCCGTTTTTCAGGGGCAATGCTGTTGGCTTCGGCCCCAATCAATCCAAACATATTGGGTACTCCGGGTTTAGAGCTGAAATCGTCCATTTCATTGTTCAAAAAGAAACCCAATTCCGCCGCATAGAGTTTGGAACCGTATCCACCATTGAGGGTAGTAGTGGCAGAAATGGCATTGCCCTCGCTGTCCACAATGGAATAGTGGGTGGTTTCTGAGCTTTCAACAATTTCAACCTCCCCATGACTCACTTCCGAAGAAGGGGTGGCTTGGTCAAATGAAAAATTGGCCATACGTTCCTGCAAATAGGCATCACTGAGCAATGTTTCCAAGGGAATATCCACAAAATCGGGATCACCCAAGAAATAATTCCGATCGGCATAGGCGCGTCGTGCCGCTTCGGTGAAGAGCTGGATGGTCTTCACGGAATTGTGTCCAAATTCGGAAACGTTTTGGGGTTCCATCATCTTAAAGATTTGGTTGATGGTCACTCCACCGCTACTGGGCGGACTCATGGAAATAATACGAAGATCCTTGTAGTTAAAGACAATCGGGTCACGCCACTTGGCTTCATACCGCGCCAAATCCTCTTCAGTCATAAACCCTCCCTTTTCTTGCACAAAGGCAGCCAGTTTTTGGGCCACTTCACCTTTGTAGAAGCCATCTTTTCCATTATCTCGAATCTTTTTAAGGGTATTGGCAAGTTCAGGATATTTTATGGTATCCCCTTCCTTGAAATTGGCGGCAAACTTGGTGCTATCCCCATTAACTTCTATAAACCGTTCTTTGTAGCCTTCCAATCTGCTAGCTTGCTTTTTGGTGACCACCACACCCTTTTGGGCCAAAGCGATTACAGGTTCCATGATTTCGGACAGGGGCAGGGAACCGAATTTTTTATGTACTTCCATGACCCCGGCCACGGTCCCGGGGATACCAACTGCAGTGGCTCCAACGATGCTCATATTCGGAATCACATTCCCAAGGGAATCCAAATACATATCCTTGTGGGCAGCAAGCGGGGCTTTTTCACGATAGTCGATTCCACCGATATCGCCATTGTTTTTTCGATAGACCATAAAACCACCACCGCCTAGATTTCCGGCAAACGGATAGGCAACGGCCAAAGCCAACTCTGTGGCCACCATGGCATCAAAGGCATTTCCGCCTTTTTTCATAATGTCCGTTCCAATCTTTGAGGCTTCTTCACGGGCCGAGACCACCATGGCCTTTTCCGTGACCAGTCCCGTAGGGACCGCAGGTTGCTGCTTACAGTTCAAGAACAGGAAAAGGAGGGGGGCTAGGAGTATTATTCTTCGCATAGGGAAATGAATTTTTGCTTGGAAAAGGTAATCAATTCTTCAAAAAAAGCGGTGAACTCCGCTTCAAAGTCAGTATAATGTTCTTCAAGGTCCAAAATGGCAAAATTCATTTTCGACCGATTCTGCGTCCTTCGGTTCATTCCATTGAGGACCCGCCCAATACCGGCAAGGTTGGCATAATTGAGCAGCCAATTGTCCGTGATCATATAGGGCATCATCCGTTTGGTGCCCAAAGGAAGCAGGTCGTAGTTGTCCTCCAATAGGTCATAAAAGTTTTCCACGTAATCTTCAAGGGGAACTTCTGAATAATCGCTCCAGTTTTTGGCCAAAAAGTGGTCGTAAAAAATATCCACAATGACACGGCTATAATGGCTGTAATTCTTGTGCAACCGCTTGCTGCTTTGTTTTGGAATTGGATGGGAATCTGTATAGGTGTCGATTTCCCGGTGCAACAAGATGCCTTTTTGGATTCGCTCCGGGAAGTGTTTGTACTTATTGCCTCGGATATGATCGGCAAAGAAATTCCCCAAGGTAATTTCCTTGTCATCAAAGGACAGATAGATGTGGGCGAGGAAGTTCATCGAGGCAAATTTCTTTTCCATCGAAATTTACAAATTCCAAACATGGAATACGGACAGGCCCTATATATTTGCAAAAACTTTTTTAACACTATGACACTGATCAAATCAATTTCTGGAATACGAGGAACTATAGGAGGACGAACCAATGAAAACCTGACCCCGGTAGATGCCGTAAAATTTGCGGCGGCCTATGGTACCTGGTTGAAGGCGTATTCCCAAAAGGAGAAATTGACCGTGGTGATCGGTAGGGATGCCCGTTTGTCCGGTGAGATGATCCAAAATTTAGTGGTCTCCACTTTGGTGGGATTGGGCATTGATGTAATCGATTTGGGACTTTCCACAACACCCACGGTGGAAATCGCTGTTCCTATTGAAAAAGCGGATGGGGGTATTATTTTGACCGCCAGTCATAATCCCAAACAGTGGAATGCTCTAAAGTTGTTGAACGAGCGTGGTGAGTTTTTGGATGCGGAACAAGGTGCAAAAATATTGACCTTGGCCGACAAAGAGGATTTCAACTTTGTTGAAGTAGATGATTTGGGGACCATCACCAAGAACGATTCCTATATCGACATCCATATTGATGAAGTATTGGAGCTTTCCTTGGTGGATGCCGATGTGATCCGTGAGAAAAAGTTCAAGGTAGTGGTCGATGGTGTGAATTCCACAGGAGGTATTGCCATTCCAAAATTGTTGGAAGAACTGGGGGTTGAAGTGGTGAAATTGTATTGTGATCCTACGGGGCATTTCCCACATAATCCAGAGCCTTTAAAGGAGCATTTGGGGGACATCTGTAAAAAAGTGGTGGAAGAAAAAGCTGATTTTGGTATTGTGGTGGACCCTGACGTGGACCGTCTGGCGTTTATCAGCAATGATGGGGAAATGTTCGGGGAGGAATATACCTTGGTGGCCTGTGCCGATTATGTTTTGGGAAAGACCAAAGGAAATACAGTGTCCAATCTATCCTCGTCAAGAGCTTTACGGGATGTTACCGAAAAGCATGGCGGCACCTATGAGGCAGCAGCGGTAGGAGAGGTAAATGTGGTGACCAAAATGAAGGCCAACAACGCCATTATTGGCGGTGAAGGCAATGGTGGAATCATCTATCCTGAAAGCCATTATGGACGGGATGCCTTGGTGGGCACCGCGCTCTTTTTAATGTTGATGTCCGAAAGAGGAGGCACAGTGGCCGAACTAAGGGCCAGTTACCCTAGCTATTTCATGAGCAAAAAGAAGATAGAACTTACTCCCGAGTTGGATGTGGATGCCCTTCTGGATGCCATGCACAACAAGTACAAAGACGAAGAAGTATCCACCATTGATGGGGTAAAGATTGATTTCCCTGAAAATTGGGTACACTTGCGAAAATCCAATACAGAGCCCATTATCCGAATCTATACGGAGGCCAAATCCCAAGCGGAGGCCGATGGTCTTGCCGATAGGATCATTGGTGAAATCAGGGAAGTAGCTGGATTGAGCTAGGATTTTTTCAACTCGTACAGAATCTCCTGTGCATTAAAATCCTCTGGCGAAAGCTGGATGCGCTTGTCCGCATCCAGCCATATTTTCCATGTGCCGTTTTCCTTGCGCAATCCCACAATGAATTCGCCGTATCCCCTTACCGCAAGATCTTCATCATCCTCTCTTTTGGAACTGAAACGATAATATCCGGTTTGGTAGGCCATATCGCCGGTGTCGTTGAGGGCCGTGGAGCGGATTGCAAAGGCAATACCCACTTGGTGACCTCTGGATTTTACGGATTCCACAAAACTCCCAAAACTTTCCAGATACTTTTCCCCGGTCTCAACTTGGTTGAAATCTTGGGTCACCCTAAAAATATCCTGGGTGTGGATCGACTTTAATTTTTGGGAGTCGGATTGGTCGTAGGCTTCCATAAAAGGAATCCAGACGTCAGTTTTAATGGTTTCCAAGGTTTCCTGTGGAATGTCTTTGGGAGGTCGTTGTCCGTAAGACAGTACAAAAGTGCAGAAGAGTACAATAGCAGTTAACTGTTTCATTTTTTGTTGATTGAATGATTGTTGAATATAAAAAAAGAGAACCAACTTGCGGTTCTCTTTTAAGAAAAGTATAAGATTTTGGATACTCTCCAATAAAGGAGCAGACCTCCGAATGATTTAGCGATGTGCCGATTCCAAATAGGCGCCTCGAACCACTTTGGCGGTTTTGTGGTCGCCCGTGTGGCTCCACCCCGGGGGCATGACCAGATATCGAAACTTATTGAGGATGCCCGGTGCATTCCAAACATCCTTGGCCAAGGCCACTATTTCACCAAAATACACATCCAGAAAATTGCCGGAGTCCATTTCACGGGTGATACCATACTCAATTTGGATATGGTGCTGTTCCTCTTGATAGGTCTTGAACACCTTGTCCCATATATTGAGCAGGTTGCAAAAATTGGTGTCCATATAAAGTGGGTTCTTGGCGTGGTGTACCCTATGGTGTGATGGGGTTAGGATGATTTTGTTCAAAAAACCCAATCGACCATTTTTCAATAAATTCTCCCCAACATGAATAAAAGCACCGTAAGTACCATCAATGAACATGATCAGGAACAGCAATTCTGGTTGTACGCCCAATAGAATGCAGATGGTGGTCCGGATGGTGTCCGCATACGGGGCCTCCAAGAAAAAATGGGCATGGGTCACGGATAGGTTCATATCTTCCGGAGCATGGTGTGTGGAGTGCAGACACCAGAACAATCGCACTTTATGGCCCAGATAGTGATAGACAAAATGGCCCAATTCCCAAACAATATACCCATAGATGAACCAGTACCAGGTCATTGTGGTCTGAAATGGTGCGTATTGCTGGAACAAGCCAATGCAAAAGGCAACCATGGCAATGGCAATAAATCGCCCTACAAACCTATTGAAGATGTAAATCAGAAAATTTACCTTGTAGACCTTGGCTTGGGGTTTTTTATAGATCAATCCCAAAATAAGTTCAAGGATAAGCAGAAGCGGGATAATGGGATAGATCAGGGAAACAATACCATCATAGGTCGTGAAGGACGAATAATCGCCTGAACTCAGAATTTCCCAAGCCTGTGAGATGCCCAAAAAGCCTATGATCTCGTTATAAAGTGTTTGCAATAATTCCATGAAGTTTGTTTAGTTGGTTTAGAAAGTAGAAAACTAGGAAAAAAATTCTATAAAATTTCGACCAACAACAAATTGCATCCCACCTACGTCAAGTGGTTCACTATTTTAAACCTTACCTACTGATTCTGAAACTCTAAGGGAACCTTATTTCTGTGTTTCCAGCGTTTATGGGTCCAGAAATAATACTCGGGAGCTTCGCGTATGGATTTTTCAGTCTCTTTCAAAAAAGCATCTGTTATCTTGTAGTTCTCTACTTCAGAAGGGTTTTCGGAAAGTATTTTGAAAGTGCCTTCGTAATATCCTCTTTTCTTCTTTTTAACCTTAAGGTATACTGGAACAATGTCATTGGCTTTGCAGATTTCCTCACCTCCAACATGGGCGGGAACCACAATCCCCATAAAATCCGTCCAATACTTTGCTCTGCTGACCATTGGGGATTGATCACTGATTATACCCACCATCAACAACTCATTGCTCTCTTTGGCAGCTTTCAGGATTTTTCTGGACTCCCTTGTTGATATTAAAGTAGTGTTGAATTTCCCCCTGATCTGACGGATCAGCCTATCAAAATATTTATTCTCTATTTTTTGATAGATGCCATAGCCTTTGGACCGTATTTGAAGGTTTAACGACAAAACCCATTCCCAACTGGCGTAATGGGGAAGCATAAGCATGGTGTTGGTCCCTTTTTCTTCAAGGCTATGAAGCAGTTCAAAATTGGTTACTGTAAACCGTTTTTGGATTTCTTCTTTACTAATGCCCAGGGTCTTTATCATTTCCAAGAACATATCGCACATGTGGCGATAGAATTTTTTTTCTATCCCAAGTCGTTCCTTCTCGGATTTTTCGGGAAATACCAAGGCCAAGTTATTGCGAACCACTTTCTTACGATATCCAATAACATGGTACAGTAGTATGTATACTCCATCTGAAAGCAAGTAAATCAGTTTAAAGGGGAGTCTGGAGACCAACCAGAGCAAGGGATAGGCAAGGATGAATATGGTCAATTGCATAGGCGATTCGTGTGTGCAAATATAGCTATATTTGAACCCAAACCTTAATAACCATGTTCAATTTACATATCGCTACCATTGCCATCATGGCTGCCAACGTGATGGTTTCCCTCAAGGGATTCAACGACACGGGCTTTTTTGACCGATATAAGTTCAATATCAGTGGAATTCGTGCCGGACAGCGCGACAGAATAGTGACCTCTGGCTTTTTACATGTTGACTTTTCCCATTTGTTCTTTAACATGTTCACCCTATACTTTTTTGCCAATGTGGTGATCGGGTGGTTTGGTCCAGGGAAATTCTTGATCATTTATTTTATCAGTTTGATAGCAGGGAGTTTGTTGGCCTTGTTTTTTCATAAGGACGAACCTTATTATAGTGCCGTGGGGGCCAGTGGCGCGGTCACTGGAATCCTGTATTCCGCAATTTTGCTGAACCCGGACATGCAGTTGGGCATTATGTTCATTCCCATTCCACTTCCAGCCTATGTTTTGGGAATCGGGTATCTCTTGTACTCCATATACGGTATGAAAAGTAGATTGGGGAACATAGGGCATACTGCACACTTTGGCGGGGCCATAGGAGGCTATTTGGTCACCTTGCTCTTTATGCCCGAACTTTTTGTGACCGACACCTTTATCGTGGTTTTATTGGCTGTGCCTATCGTGATTCTCTTCATTTTGGAGAAAATGGGAAAAATATGATCCAATAAAAACGGCCTTGTTCAACAAGGCCGTTTTTATATCTGTAAGGGATGTTTTCTTTAGTTGAGCACTTCAGCTACTTTTTGCTCTAGAGCAGGTCCGCGAAGATCCTTGGCTATGATTACCCCGTTTTCATCCAAAAGGAATGCAGCGGGAATGGCATTGATGTTGTACAGTTGTGCTATAGGGTCCTGAAATCGCTTTAGGTTTGAGATGTGGTTCCAGGCCAACCCATCGGACTCAATGGCTTGTTTCCAGTCTTCTGCACGGGTGTCCAAAGAAACCCCGATTACATTAAAACCTTTGTCCTTGTACTTATGGTATACAGAAACAATGTTCGGGTTTTCGGCACGACAGGGTCTGCACCATGCGGCCCAAAAATCAACCAAGGTGAGTTTTCCTTTGGTAGTGATATCACTCAAGGCCAATACATCCCCATCTGGAGTGGGAGCGGAGAAGTTGGGTGCTTTCACGCCAACCTCAGTAGATTTCATTTTGTCCAATTGTTCTTTAATCCGCTTTCCGGGTTCAGAAGCTTTTACTTCTGGGGAAAGTCCTTCGAACATGGCTTTTATTTCTTCTTGGGGCAATGCTTTGCCTGCCATCAGGTTTCCAATGATCAATGCAGATATCAAAGCATCCGGATTGTTTTTTGCAAACTCCACGTTGAAACTTTTGGCCTCTTCTTGGAATTCTATGAACTCTTCACGCAATGCAGTTACCGTTGCCGTATCTCTCTGTTGGGCTGCCATGCGCATATCATTTTGCATGGACATGGCCTTTTCTGACAATACCCTTGATTCTTCCAAGAAATTCATGAAAAGATCGTTTTGGCGCGTACCTTCTAATTTGGCATAGGTCATACTGTCTTTTGGAAACCTGATTTTGATATCCCCGTTCTCTAAAATCAAGGGAACGTTTCCTCTTCCCGATTCCAGAAAAATATAGGATAGTCTGGGTTCGGCTTGTGTTCCTGTAAAGCTGAAAGCCCCATTTTCGATTGTAGTGGTGTCCAAATCAATCAATTGGTTAAGGGAGTCGGTGGTTCTCAGAAAGACGGTGGTGCCATTTTCTGGTTCACCGGTAACGGTAACATTTAGGGTATATCCTTCAGGTTTCGATTGGCACGAGGCCAAAAATAAAACTGCTAGGAAGATTGCTAATGCGTTTCTCATGTTTTGTTGTTTAAGCTGCTAAGGTATTCATTCCTTATGGCATAAAAAAACCCTTGGCACTTGTAAAGCGCCAAGGGTGATACTATGTGGATTTCTCTTTTTAGAATTGGTATCGTATACCTAATGCAATGTCAAAGTCAAAGTTATCACTGAATCCATCATAACCCACTAGGCCCACCTCGGGTCTGAAATCTAGGGAAAGGAGTAGGGGAATGTCAAAATTGTATTCCACCCCAATGTCCCCGGCGGCAAATACAAAGACACCATCGTTGTCGTTGTCAAAGTTGGGTTCTGGGTCAAAGTCCACGCTTCCAAGTCCGCCCCCAACACCATAATACCAGTTAAAGTTGCCGTCCAGCTGGTGTACCCATTGGTATACTCCACTGAGTTTGAACGCGTCAAAATAACGGCTGTCCCTCCAACCTAAGTTGAATTCGGCCCTATTGTACTGGGCTATGGATTTCTGATATGAAATTTCCGCTCCAAAGCCATCGCTGTCCCCTAAACGGAGTCCAAGGGCGTGATTGGCAATGTCTTGCGCACTCACCGCGGTTGCAGCAAATAAAAAAAGCATAGCAAATAATGAGGTAATTTTCATGAGGTTCTCTTTTTAATTAAAATTAAAATAATTTTGCAATGTCTATATGACACGTTTGAAACTCTTTCAGTCACCAAAAATTGTTCCAGATTGGATAAATCTTTGTTAAAATCTCTGTCGGATAAATTGGACGGAGAATTGTTGATGGACGACCTTAGCAGGGCCCTGTATGCCACGGATGCTTCGGTGTACCGAAAATTGCCCACAGCTGTGGCTTACCCAAAAAGTATAGATGATATCAAGGCTTTGATTCATTTTGCCAACACCCATAATGTAGGTTTGATTCCTAGAACTGCAGGGACTTCACTGGCAGGACAATGTGTGGGCGAAGGCATCGTTGTGGATGTGTCACGGAATTTTACACAGATTCTCCATCTGGACAAGGAGAAAAAACAGGTGCGTGTACAACCCGGTGTGGTTCGGGATGAACTCAACCAATTTTTAAAACCATTTGGTTTGTTTTTTGGCCCCAACACGTCCACTTCCAACCGGTGTATGATCGGGGGAATGGTCGGGAACAACTCTTCCGGAACAACTTCCATTCAATATGGGGTGACCCGGGACAAAGTGGTTGCCTTGGACTGTATTTTGTCCGATGGTAGTGAAGCTTCCTTTGCTGAAATCTCAAAAGAAACATTTGACAAGAAAAAGCAGGAAGATTCTTTGGGAGGGACCATTTATGCCCATCTGGAGAAGGAGCTTTCCAATGAACAGAACCGGAACAATATTGAGGCGGAATTTCCCAAAGCCAGTATTCACCGTAGAAATACGGGGTATGCGGTGGACGAATTGTTGAAAAACAACCTGTTCGGGGAATTCAAGGAAGACTTTAACTTATGTAAGCTATTATGTGGGAGTGAAGGTACTTTGGCTTTCACCACGGAGATTACTTTGCAAGTGGATGACCTGCCTCCACCAATGTCCGCCATGGTAGCGACGCACTATAGTACTTTGGAAGACTGTTTGAGTGATGTGGCTCCCGTTATGCAGCACAATCTGCACACCTGTGAGATGATGGATAAGGTTATTTTGGATTGTACCAAGAATAACAGGGCGCAGCTGGCCAATCGGTTTTTTGTGGATGGAGACCCTGCGGGTATTCTCATGTTGGAGGTAAGGGCCCATACCGAGGAAGAGCTTCAAAAACAACTGAAGGATTTATTGGCTACCATAGAAAAATCAGGGTTGAGCTATGCCAGTCCGGTTTTAATGGGGGATGACATCAACAAGGCCATTGAGCTCCGCAAAGCGGGTTTGGGGCTTTTAGGGAATATGGTGGGAGACCGTAAAGCGGTGGCATGTATTGAGGATACGGCCGTGGCCTTGGAAGATTTGAAAGATTTCATTGGCGAATTTTCCCAAATCATGAAGGGGTACAACCAAGACGCGGTGTATTATGCCCATGCCGGAGCCGGGGAGCTGCATTTAAGGCCCATTCTCAACCTGAAAAAGTCAGAGGATGTGGTGCTGTTCCGTTCCATCACCACCGATGTGGCCAAACTTACCAAAAAATATAAAGGAAGTTTCAGCGGGGAGCATGGAGATGGTATAGTCCGCGCCGAGTTTATCCCTATGATGATCGGGGAACAGAATTATGAATTGCTCAAACGGGTAAAATCATTGTTCGACCCCAATAGTATTTTCAACCCAGGCAAAATTGTGGACGCCTACCCCATGGATGAATCCTTGCGATATGAAGTGGACCGAAAAGAACCGGAAGTGAATACGTTGATGGACTTTTCGGATAGTGAAGGTATTTTAAAAGCTGCCGAAAAGTGTAATGGAAGTGGGGATTGTCGTAAGAGTCATCATATGTCCGGAGGGATGTGCCCCAGTTTCCACGCTACCAAAAATGAAAAAGATACCACAAGGGGGAGGGCCAATGCCTTGCGTGAGTTTTTGACGAATACGGAGAAAACCAATCGGTTTGATCAAAAAGAGCTCAAAGAAGTTTTTGACCTTTGCTTGAGCTGTAAGGCCTGTGCCAGCGAATGTCCCAGCAATGTGGACGTGGCCACATTAAAGGCTGAATTTTTGTATCAGTATCAAGAAAGCAACGGATATCCCTTGCGTAGCAAGTTGTTTGCCTACAACACCAAACTGAATGCCTTGGGAAGTCAACTTTCTGGACTGACCAATGCTATGTACGATTCCAAGCTTATCGGAGGATTTTTGAAGAAGACTTCCGGAGTGGCCCAAGAACGTAGTCTGCCCAAAGTGTATCGATTCAATTTTGAGAAACACCTGAAGCAATTCAACTTGAAAAACACGGACCTTTCCAAGAAGAAGGTGGTGTTGTATTTGGACGAGTTTACCAAGTATCTGGATGTTGAAGTTGGGAAGGACGCTATAGAATTGTTGTGCAAATTGGGGTATGATGTGGAACTTTTCTACGCGGAAAGCGGTAGAACGTATTTGTCCAAGGGTTTTTTGAAGCAAGCTAAAAAACTGGTAGCAAAAAACATGGAGGAACTAAGGGATATTTTAGACCAGGATACCCCTATTGTGGGGTTGGAGCCTTCGGCGATTCTCTCGTTCCGGGATGAGTACCAAAGACTTCACGAAGATAAACCCCTCTTGGAAAAGTTGGCATCCAAGTCATTTTTGATAGAGGAATTCTTGGCTTCGGAAATTGCTTCGGGGCACATTACCTCGGACAGCTTTACCCAAGAAGAACGAACAGTGAAAATCCACAGTCATTGCCATCAAAAGGCATTGAGTAATCAGAAGGTTACGTTTGATGTGCTTAATCTGCCCAAAAACTACAAGGTTTCCATCATTGCATCAGGGTGTTGTGGAATGGCTGGGTCGTTTGGCTACGAGAAAGAGCATTATGACACCAGTATGAAAGTAGGGAGTTTGAAGTTGTTCCCGGCAGTACGGAAAAGTGACGGAGATACATTGATTTCTGCCAATGGAACCAGTTGCAGGCATCAAATCAAGGACGGAACGGAACGGGATGCCCAGCATCCAGTATCAATCCTGAGAAAGGCGTTGGTCGTTTAAGGATTTTTCGCTTTCCAGTTTTTCACCTTCGTATTCTTCGGAAACGTTTTCAATCTCCACTTCCTTATCGGTTATGGAGGCAATGAGTTCGTTCATGTCCATTTCCTTGAGGTCTTCATCAGCAAAGAAAGGCGATAGTCGGTCATGGTTGTAATGATAGACCTTCCAGCGTTTAAAGGAATATTCCAAGGCGGTAAGGTTTTCCACCCAATCCCCGGAATTTAGATAGACACAGCTTCCTTTTTTGTTTTCGTAGCGTTCCTTTTTGGGTTGATGGATGTGTCCGCAGATGACATAATCGTAGTCATTTTCAATGGCGAGGTCGGCTGCGGTACGCTCAAAGTCATTGATATACTTTACGGCTTGTTTTACGCTGTTTTTTATCTTTTTGGAAAGGGAATATTTTTCACGGCCCATTCTCACCAAGCCCCAATTGATAAAACTGTTAATGAGAATAAGTAAGTCGTATCCGTATCCGCCTAGCTTGGCCAACCATTTGGCATTTTGTATGGAGACATCAAAAACATCACCATGGAAAATCCAGGCTTTTTTGCCATCCAAGTTCAGTACCAATTTATTGGATATCTTGAAATTCCCCATTGAAGTGTCGCTGAACTTACGGAGCATTTCATCATGATTTCCAGTGATATAGTAAACTTCCGTGCCTTTTGAGGCCATTCCAATTATTTTTCTGAGCACCTTTAGGTGGGCAGCCGGGAAATATCGTTTTTTAAACTGCCAGATATCAATGATATCCCCATTCAAAATGAGTTTTTTGGGCTGTATGCTGTTGAGGTAAGCGATGAGTTCATGGGCATGACAACCATAGGTGCCCAAATGTACATCGGATATGACGGCGAGTTCTATCTTCCTTTTTTTCAATCGTATAGGTTTACTTACAAATTAATGATGTAGGAATAAACTTAAAATCAAATTCAAATCAATATTTCATGAGCATATCGTTAAATAATCATCAATCCCTAAGGCAATATGTTACAATAACATTAAGTGGTCAGGTTGTTTTTGAATATGATTTTTAACATTTACCTTTGGAGTTCTTAAATTTTATACCGGATGGCTGGAAATTCTTTTGGACAACTTTTTAGACTGACCACTTTTGGGGAATCGCATGGTGTTGCCTTGGGCGGGGTCATTGATGGTTGTCCTGCGGGAATTGAATTGGACCTTCAAAGGGTTCAGGAAGAATTGGACCGGAGAAAACCGGGGCAGTCAGCCATAGTTACCCAACGTAAAGAGCCAGATACCGTTGAGATTTTTTCGGGTGTTTTTGAAGGAAAGACCACGGGAACGCCCATTGGTTTTGCTATTCGGAACACCAATCAAAAATCCAAGGATTATTCCCATATCAAGGATTCATACCGTCCGTCCCATGCCGATTATGTCTACGACCAGAAATACGGCTTTCGCGACTATCGCGGGGGAGGTAGGAGTTCGGCTCGGGAAACAGCAAGCAGGGTAGTGGCGGGGGCCATTGCCAAGCAATTGTTGAAAGACATCAAAATAACGGCTTATGTTTCCCAAGTTGGGGAGCTCAAGTTGGAGAAGAGTTATGATCAGCTCGATTTTTCCGTAATAGAGTCCAATCCTGTCCGTTGCGCGGATATGGAAATGGCCAGCCAGATGGAGGAATACATCAAATCCATTAAAAAAGAAGGCGATACCATAGGCGGAGTGGTTACCTGTGTCATCCAAAATGTACCCATCGGTCTTGGAGAACCTGTTTTTGATAAACTCCATGCCAAATTGGGGGAAGCCATGTTGTCCATCAATGCTGTAAAAGGTTTTGAATATGGTAGTGGTTTCGATGGGGTTGCCATGAAAGGCAGTCAGCACAACGACGCTTATAATACGGACGGCACCACAAAAACCAACCGCAGCGGCGGTATCCAAGGCGGTATCAGCAATGGAATGGACATTTACTTCAATGTGGCTTTTAAACCCGTGGCCACGGTGTTGCAGGCATATGATACCATCAATAAAGAAGGGGAGAAAGTCACTACTCAGGGTAAAGGTAGGCACGACCCCTGTGTGGTGCCTAGGGCTGTTCCCATTGTGGAGGCCATGGCGGCCTTGGTGCTTGCAGACTATACGCTATTGGCGCGTTCCAACAAAATCTGACCTGCTTTAGGTCGTTTCCCATCAAAAATAGTATATTACTTTCCTAAAAAGTAAATATGCGTAAACTTGAACTGCACTGGCAAATCCTGATTGGAATGCTTTTGGGGATATTGTTTGGATTTGGGATGACCCAAGTGGATTGGGGAAAGGATTTTGTATCGGATTGGATCCAACCTTTGGGAACCATTTTTGTAAAGCTCTTGAAGCTGATTGCCATTCCACTCATCATTGCTTCCTTGGTCAAGGGGATTTCAGATCTTAAGGATATTTCCAAGTTCAAGAACATAGGTTTGCGCACTATCGGTATTTATATTGTCACCACTGTGGTCGCTATCACCATTGGGTTGGTATTGGTCAATGTGGTTCGACCTGGAAAAGGAATATCCCAGGAAACCGTTGTAAAACTTACTGAGACCTATGCCAATGACGCCGGGGTTACCTCCAAGTTGGAAGAAGCTTCCCGGCAAAAGGACAGCGGACCGTTGCAATTTTTGGTGGACATGGTTCCGGACAATGCCCTGTCGGCCATGAGTGACAATAGTCTGATGCTGCAGGTTATCTTTTTTACCATTTTCTTGGGGATTTCCATGTTGTTGATTGGCGAGAAAAAGGCAAAACCTCTAAAGGATTTCTTTGATTCGCTCAATGATGTGGTCCTGAAAATGGTGGATTTGATCATGCTTACCGCGCCCTACGCCGTTTTTTCACTTTTGGCTGCGGTAGTGGTCTCTTCAAGCGACCCAGATCTGTTATTGGCCTTGTTGAAATATGCTGGAGTAGTGGTATTGGGTCTGGCACTTATGATTACTTTTTATGCTATCGTGGTTTCGGTCTTTACCAAGAAGAACCCATTTTGGTTCCTGAAGGAAATGAGTCCCGCCCAGTTGTTGGCTTTCTCGACCAGTTCCAGTGCTGCAACGCTGCCGGTGACCATGGAAAGGGTTGAGGAGCATATAGGAGTAGACAAGGAGGTATCGAGCTTTGTGTTGCCTGTTGGTGCCACCATCAACATGGATGGGACCAGTCTGTATCAAGGGGTGGCCGCAGTCTTTATCTCCCAAGCCCTTGGATTTGACCTCACTTTTGCCGATCAATTGACCATAGTACTTACGGCTTTATTGGCATCCATTGGTTCTGCTGCCGTACCCGGTGCGGGAATGGTAATGTTGGTGATTGTATTGGAATCCATTGGTTTTCCCGCAGATAAATTGGCTATAGGCCTCGCTTTGATATTCGCTGTGGATAGGCCTTTGGATATGTGTCGTACCGTAGTCAACGTGACTGGGGACGCTACGGTTTCCATGGTGGTGGCCAAATCTGTTGGTAAATTAGGGAAGCCGCATGTAGAAGAGTGGGACGACCATTACGATGAAGTGAAATAACCAAAAAACATACTGTCATGAACATCTGTTTTTTAATGTATCCGTGGGACCAGATCAACCCTGAAACGGACACCAGTCTGGCCTTGATCCATGAATGTGTAAAGCGAAAACATGGTGTAGCCCTGTGCACACCGGCCAATCTAACCATTAGAAACAGCGTTACCAGTGCTTTCTGTACGGTGATCAATAGGCAGGAAAAGATTTCCAGTAGTCAAAAGACTTTTTACAAACAGGCCAGTACCCGGGAAGAAATGCTTCCCTTGGCAGGATTTGATGTGATTTTCATGAGGGCCAACCCGCCCTTGGATCCCTTGATGCTCAATTTTTTGGATTCGGTAAAGGACGATGTGTTCATTGTCAATTCGCTACAAGGACTGCGTGAAGCCAATAATAAATTATACACGGCCGCTTTTGGGGATAGTCATAGCAATATCATTCCGGCGACCCATGTATCCAAAAACAAGCGATACCTGATTCAACAGATCAAAGCCTCGACTGCGGACAAGATGATTTTAAAGCCCTTGAACGGCTATGGAGGTTCTGGGGTAATCCTTATTGAGAAATCGGCCATGTCCAACATTAACTCATTGTTGGATTTTTACGTAACCAACTCGGATGGAAGCTCTAACTATGTCATACTTCAAGAATACATTGAAGGTGCGGACCAGGGGGATATCCGTATTTTATTGCTCAATGGGGAGCCCATTGGGGCCATGCGAAGGATTCCCGGTTCCGATGACCATCGTTCCAATGTATCTGCTGGTGGCTCCGTGGCAAAACATAGCTTGACCAAACAGGAAAAAGCATTGTGCAAACAGATTGGCCCAAAATTGGTGAACGATGGACTCTACTTTGTCGGTATCGATGTCATTGGAGGCAAGTTGGTGGAGGTGAATGTCATGTCTCCAGGGGGTATTACCTATATCAATAAAGCCTATAAAACCAAGGTGCAGACCAAGGTGATAGATTTTATCGAAAGTAAGGTTATGGACAAGCTGACCGCTTTTGACCGCAGGTCTCGATTACGTAACGAAGTGGAAAATGCTTAGGTGCAGCATTGATGATATGATTCTTCGCATCAACAGCGAAGAATGCTTTGAAGCGGTCTCCGATGATTACTCCTTTACCTTAAAGATTGATGACTATGTGCCTTATGTCTGTGGGGCCGTACATGATGGACACCACTTTAGAAAAACACTTTGGGACAATTGTATCCATACCCAATATGAGCGATGGTACGAGGAAGACCCCTGTACCAAACAAATGGTGCAATCCCATCCCATTGTAATATCCGGATGTGATAGCAGGTTCGAGTATGATCTGAACCGCCCGGAAGAAACAGCCATCTATACAGATGCTTGGGGCAAACAATTGTGGAAAACCCCTTTGTCGGAAGTCGAACGGGAGCATAGCCTTCAAAAGCACCGTAATTTCTACAAAGTAGCGAAAGCCTTGATCCATAAACTGGAGTCCAGATTCTCTAAAGTTTTGGTGTTTGATATGCACAGCTATAACTGGAAGCGTTGGGAGCGGGAAGTGCCGGTTTGGAATTTGGGCACTTCCAATATTGATAATGAACGATTTGGAGGATTGGCGGAACGATGGAGGGAACGATTGCAGACCATACAGTTGCCCCATGGGATACCGTCCACTTCAAAAATCAACGATACCTTTCAGGGAAACGGCCATTTTCTAAAATTTATCACTCGCGAATTCGATAATACCTTAGTTTTGGCGACTGAAATCTCGAAGATCTATTGTGATGAGCATACCGGCATTATTTTTCCCGAAGTGGTACATGCCGTAGAGCAGCAATTAAAGATTCTGATTCCGGAGATGGTAACTACTTTTGAAAAAACGGAGGTATGATAGGAGAAAAGGAAACACAGCAATTGGCTAGGGAGTATGGCGACCTGTTTGAGATTGATGCCAATCTGGACCGTTTGGTGCGCCGTATAGAGCTGTTGAGTTACATCAACCCCTTGAACATTGAAAAGGAGAAGCACCGCTTCTTCGCATCAAAATATACCATTGATCCTGAGTTTAAGTACCCCAAGCTCAAGTTCGACCCCTATAAATTGCATCGGTTGTTCTTCTCACAACGGTTGGAGCGAATTTCGGATGAAAGAATCCGTAAATTGTACCAAGAGGTCATTTATTACTATTCCAACATGGTGCAGTGTATAGAGACCATTGGGAGGGGCAAGAACTTTTACTACAATTCGCTGCGGGTTTACGGGACCCCGACCGAAAAGGATGTGCAAAACGCACGTTTCATTCTTCATTTTGGGGATGAACCCATCACTTCGGACATGGAAAAAGTGTTTTCCGCTGAAGAGGCCCGGGCCTATTTTGAAGATTTTGTAAAGCAGTACGATTTTCCCTTGAATATTAAGTTCTCCACCAATATTGCTGCGGAGGCTATGGTGAGCAACAGTTCCCAATCACTTTTGATCAAAAAGAACACCAAGTTCAGCAAGAACCAATTGCTTACGTTGGCCAACCATGAAATTGGAGTGCATTTGGTCACTACCTACAATGGTTTGCAACAACCTTTAAAAATTTTCTCCAACGGTCTACCCAAAAATGTGGAGACCCAAGAAGGGTTGGCGGTCTTTAGTGAGTATATGGGCGGGGCGTTGACCTTAAAACGATTAAAAGAACTGGCGTATAGGGTGTTGGCTGCAGACAGTTTGATCAAAGGGTATTCTTTTGCCGACACTTTTGACTTGATTCATGGGCAATACAAGCTCAATCGGGATGATGCCTTTAGCATCACCCTTCGGGCGCATAGGGGAGGAGGCTTTACCAAGGACCGATTGTACCTGAGTGGCCTTCGTAAAATTTACAAGCGTTATCAAAAGGAAGAAAGTATGGATGTGTTGCTCACAGGTAAAGTTTCATTGGATTATGAGGAAACCATCCAATACCTGAAGAGTTTGGGACTGTCACAGCCCATTGCGCACAAGAGCTATTCCTATGACCAAAAACTGAATACCAACAAAACCTTGGATTTTATCCTGAATAATTTGAAATGACCTGTTGATAACCTTTAGGATTTTGATGGGCCAATATAGTATCAACCTTTTTTTCATGAGAAAATCACCCTTTCTTATTCTACTACTATTTTTTTGCATTGAAATGTTTTCCCAGGGGACTCCAAATTTTGGAGAGAAAGGTAGTCATGAGTATTATGTTTTAAAATTGAACAATGCCAAAGACACCGACTTCCAAAGAATATTGGCCCTTTATGATTCGTACATTGAAACCCATCCAGAGGAAGTGGTTTCCTATATAGAACGCTGTAAGTTTATTGGCAATTCATACTACGATGATTATGAAGGCTATAATTTAAAATATGATGAAACTGAGGAATGTATTGAAAAATTGTTCAATAGGTTTCCCCACCACCCTCAGGTTTTGATATACAGAGCCCAAAATCTTTATGGTGAGCAAAGGCTGGTTGTACTGGAACAAGCGGAAAAATTAGTTGAGGAGAATCCTCGGCAGTGGTCGCAAACTGAACGCGCATCCATTAACAGGATGCTTGGGGATTATTATTATGGCAATGACAACAATCTTCTGGCCTTGCGATATTATTATGAGGCAAAAAGCCAGGATATATCCTTGGACTTGTCCTACGATCTGGCATTGATCCATAAAGAACAGGACAATTTGGAAAGGGCAAAATCAGAATTACTTCAAAATTTGGAGAAGGATACCACTATTTGGACTTTGAGCAACAAGGCACAACTGCTCATGGATCTGGGAGAGACAAAAAAGGCCCTTACCTTGTTTGATGAAGTGGGAAGAAAGGATTCCTCTTTTATTGATAATGGCGAAATGGCCAAGGCAATGGTCGATTTGGAGAAGTTTGATGTGGCTAGGACGTTTTTGGTAAAGGATACTATTAATGAGTGGAACAAAATATCCAAATTACAGGCTTTGTTCAACCATGATTTGAAACATTCCACCTCTAAAACTGCGCTATCTTCTTATCGAATACTCCAAAAGGAAAATGACTTGGACGATTTTCTTGCCATAAAAAGATTACGTCTTTTCCTTAAGGATCCTTTATTGCCATGGAGTCTATCAGAGTTATATCATTTATTTCTTCTAGTACTCACCATTTTGGTACTTGTCCTTCTTCCATATCTATGGGTTCTGCCCATATTTAATTTTGCCCAATGGTTGAATAAACGCCGGCAACGCCGGCCGCAATCACAATTGAACTTCAATTGGGGGTTAAAACATTTTTGGATTATCAGCTTTGTATACCTAGTAGGACAGTACTTACTTTCTTTGATTTTTTATTATGAGGAAAGTATGAATGCCCTTTTTGATCTAACAATTGTATATGGGGATTCCGTTGAGGACAAAAACCTGTTGGCCAATAGCATGATAGTTTATGTGGTCTTTATGGCCATTGGCACCCTTTCCATTTTTAAAAGGGATGTTCTTAAGCCCATTTACAGTTCAAAATTGTCCATTTGGAGTTCTTTGGGGCTTGGCATTGGTTTTTTTGTGATTAACCTCATGATTTTGGCAATCCTTAGACTTTTTGTGGATTTGAACCCAGTGGATCTATCCTCCATGGTGTTAAATGCTACCGCAGAGGTAGTGGCTATCTTAAATACACATGGTTTTTTGGTGGGAGTTTTGATAGTGGCTTTTGTTGGACCTATCTACGAAGAAATCATATTTAGGGGGGTGATTTTGGGTTCTGTTGAAAAGCATCTGGGTTTCCTGGGTGCAAATCTTATACAAGCCACATTATTTGCTATCGTACATCTTAACTTTAAGATGTTTGCATATTATTTGATTTTTGGCTTGGTGACCGGATATTACGCGAAAAGGACCGAAGGTCTATTGACGGGAATTATCCTTCATATGGTAAACAATTTCTTGGTCATTACCTTGGTTTATTTTTTATTGAGGACTACCTTATAAGATAAATCACCCCAAAAACTTGGCCTTGAGCTCAGGGGTAGGGATCATACAGGATTCTTGTTTTCCGAACCACTTGTAGCGATTGCGGGCCACAAAATCGTAAATGGCATCCCTAATGGATTTGGGAATCCATGTAAATATGGCCAAAAGGGCGTACCCCCCACCAAAGCTTTGGCCAATTTTCAGTGCGGCATCCGATTTGGTATAGTAGGCCACACCGGGTTCAATAAGGAGAATGGAATCCACTTGGGATGTATCAATGCCCCGCTCTTTGATCATTTGTTGACCCACTTCACTTTGCAGCGCCGTATAACGGAACATATCCTTTCTATCCCGTTTGATCACAAACTGGACCGAACTGTTGCATAGATTACAGACGCCGTCAAAGAGGATTACTTTCTTGCCTTCTTCCATACTACAAAGATACGATGACTTACTGTCTGGGCCTAATGGGCCATATAGTCATAAAAAGTTTTTGAAATGTCTGCCAATTGTTGGGGGCCTTTGTCCGAATCCTGGATGTTTTTACTGAGCAACACTAACACATAGCTTCGCCCATTGGGTAAATACACAATGCCTGCATCGTGGTGCACCCCGGTAATCCATCCTGTCTTGTGGGCCACTTCAACACCTTTGGGCAAATTATGTGGAATGATGTCGTTGAACCGTTGGTCTTTTAATATGTCGACCATGTTGGCACAGTCTTCCTTTGTTCCTGCTTTGTTGGTGGCAATCGCTTCCATAATGATCAACAGGTCTTTTGCCGTGGTGGAATTGCTCAATCCCAAATCATAGGCCTTCTGATCTTCCACACCGCGCAGCACCTCAATATTATCAGCGCCTAGGTCTCTCATGGTAGCGGTTACTTTTTTGGCATCCACCAGCTCTATCAAAACATTGGTGGCAAGATTGCTGCTAACGGTTATCATGTTGTACATTAGATCCTTGAGGGCTACCTGGGTATTTATTTTGTTATATATGACATCGTCACTGTCATCACCAATATCCATACTGTAGGGACTGCCGTCTACAATACTTTTGAACTCATTTATAAGAAGAATGGAATCGTTCAGGTTGATTTTACCCTCTTCTTTTTGTTTGAAAAGCTCGATCATTACGGGAACCTTCATGGTGCTTGCAGCATGGAACTCTTCATCTTTATTGATGTATAGGGTATCGCTGGGGTCTGAAAGGTTTAGGAACGCCACTGCCACGTTCCCATCAATGAAATCAATTTGTGAACGGACCCTATCTTCCAAGATTTCTTTTTTGGTGGGTTTAGGCTGACAAGCGGTAAAGAAATAAAACAGCGGAACCATCAACATTAATCTTCTAAGAGGTATCATTTTGGGAATCAATGGCATTCTGGTTTTTGTTTGAAACGGTTCAAGTTTGATGTCCGGTTTTGACATTGGATACGGTTGGTTTTTATGTATAGCAGTTGGCCTGTAAGATACACTTTTGCAATAGTGATATATCTGTATTTTGGTCATTCCACTTTTTTGGCTTCGTGGTTGCCTCCTTGATGGAGGGTCAAACTGTTCACCTCCCCATTTTCATCTTTGTTGAATGTTAGCTTGATGTCCGCATTCACCAAACTGAATTTGTTCTCTTCAAATGGAATGATTTCATTTTTTCCCTGTCCAGTGGCTTGGACAAACATCGTATCCTCTTCCTTAAAGATCGAGATGATGAAATTTGGGGCCAGTTCGTACTTGCCAAGGTATGTATCGGTAACGGAAGCATCGAGCTCTATTTTGGTCAGACTTGGGATGGGCGCATCGGTTCGTTTTAAATCCATGTCATACCCTGTGCCCTTTGCTGTGACAGAAACAATCTCATTATTGGAATCCCGGATAAAATGAAGCGTAGTGACACCGCCGCCTTCAAAAAAGAACTTGTCTTTTTCAAAAGGAGCTATCTTGAATTTGCCTCCGCCGGTCCTCATGGAAAAAAGCTGTCCATCCTCAAAGGTGATGACACGCTGATTTTTCTTGTCAGGCCCGTACACCGCCTCATAAGTCTTCATTAGATCTTCTGATAGGACCACTGGGGTCCAAGAAAAGGGCCTTCCTATGGCCATTGCCGCCATTTTTGTGGCGATGTCCCCGGGAGAGTTACAGTTGCAATTGGAAAACACCGCAACGAACAACTTTTCTTCTGGCAGGAATATGGAACTGGTCAAATATCCGTTGATCCCCCCTCCGTGGGATATCATTGGGCTTCCTTGGACATTTCCAATTCCCCATCCATAACCATATCCTGTTTTTTCACCATTGTTCAATTGGTAGGTGGATTGGGCTTCGATCCTTGAAGCTTTGGAGATGACCTTATCCTCCATGACCGAGCTATACCATTTATAAAGATCATCAACCGTGGAAAGTAAGGAGCCGGCCGCGTAGGGCTGTGTCATGCTCAGAAAATCGGCATTGATAACCTCACCATCCCTTTTGTCGTACCCATACGCCCTATCTTTGATGATTCTGGAAGGGGAACCGTAGTAGGAATTGGACATTTTCAACGGTTTAAAAAAGGTGCTGTCAATATAAGTTTCATACGTTGCGCCAGACACCACCTCGATAATGTGGCCGAGGATAAAATAGGCCGAATTGTTGTACCGCCATTCTTCTCCTGGATCAAAATCCATGGGTTGGTCCTTGAAGAAATCAATCAATTCCAAGGGGGTGAAATCTTTTTTCCGGACTTCGGCATCCCAAGTTTCCATTCCGGTGTAGCTTTTGATGCCCGAGGTGTGGGTGAGTAGGTGTTTTATGGTGATTTGATGTCCGTGGGTAGGGTAGTCCGCAATATATTTTGTGATATCGTCATCCAAGCTCAGTTTTCCTTCGTCCCGCAGTTTCAAGATGGCGGATGCCGTAAACTGTTTGGTAATGGAGCCTATTCTAAAAACATTCCCAGGTTTCATTTTTATGCCAAGTTCCAAGTTGGCCATTCCAAATGCCTTCCTGTACAAAACCTTACCGTCTTTAACGACCAGAGCCACGGCACCGGGTCCATCGGCCTTAAAAACTTGGGTCATGAGCGAATCAAATTCCGCACTTGGGTTTTGGGGCAGGGCAACTTGAAAAAAGAATGCTGTGATAACGGTGATTAAGGTCCTTTTCATTATTGAGAGGTTTTAATATTAGCAACCCACAAAAGATTGTCTTGTGGTAGGAGGGGGAAGATTGGATTTACGTTTTGAAGTTATGAATTTATGGTGAACAATGACACGTATTTTAATCGTTATCGGCATACGTTTCTACTTTATATGTTCGGTAAGCATTTCCCCAAACTTTACCCCTAGGTCAATCTGTCCATTTGAAGAGTAGTGAAGGTCATCTTCCCATTTTTCCAAATCATCGGTATCAATAAGGTAGGTGTTGGGCAGTTCCTGACTGATACGCATCTGTGCACCGACAACCGTATCCAGGGCGGGGTATCTATCCGGTGGGGGATTGACTTTTCCGAATATAACGGGTAAATCAGAACTTTTTAGGTCTTTTCTAATGGAGTTGACCAACGATGCAAAGTTTTGGTAATACTCCACCCCAGCTTCGGGAATTCGAGCATCCCTTTCACCTTGCATCCAAAGTAGGGCCCTAAATTTAACGTTACGCCCTTTGGTCAGACTATCGGTTAGCATGATCAATCTTTTATACATGTTCCCAAATTCGGGATGTCCTGTGATTTCTGCTTTTTGTTGGTCGTAATTGGGTGACCAGTCCAGTAGGGAAGCTCCACCGATGGCGTATTTGATCAACAGGAACCTTTTGTTTGGATAATTTTTGCTTAACTCCATGGACAGCCCAACTTCTGGTCCAAAATTACCTTGGGGAGGGGTCAGGCTTGGGTTCAGACCAAGATCAAAGAAGGTAACGTTGGAAAAGGACATCGGTTCCAAATCGGTTAGTTTTCCTTGTCCGACCATGTTGGATTGACCTCCCATTAGGATCACATCGTACTCCAAATGGCCTGATAAACCATCGGCATATCGAATTTTTGGAGTACTGGGACAACTCCATAGAAGGATGGTGGATAGGGCAATGAACAAGAATCGAAGTGTCATCACTTTCTTTGTATTCATAGGTTGGGGTGTCCCTGCAATCGTCATCATCTATTCCCGTGCAGCTTTAAACTCACTGCCATTGTACCATTTTGGAAAATAATCTTCGTTGGCCAATTTGAATCCCACATTAAAGAGTAACTGTAGATCCAATTGTATTCCACTCAACTCTGCGGTTTCCGGGTCGTATTCATCCGAGGGTTGATGGTATTTGTACATGCGATAGTGGTCATTGTACTTTTTGATGTCCTCAATGCTGATATCAAACCCTTCATAGGCACCACTTGCATATAGGGCGGGGATTCCAATTTTGGCAAAATTAAAATGGTCCGACCTAAAGAAGTATCCTTTTTCCGCTTCTGGATCGGGGATGACATATCGGTTTTGTTTTTCGGCAGCTTCTTTGGCATAATCATCCATTTCGGAATGACCATAACCGGTAATGGTCAGGTCTTTCATTTTTCCCGGACTGTCCAGAGCGTCAATATTGATGTTCGCCACCGTTTTTTTAGGGTCGTAAATGGGGTTTTCCGCATAATATGCCGAACCCAAAAGGCCTTGTTCTTCCCCCGTTACTTCAATAAACACAATGGAACGCTTTGTGTCACCACTTTTTTTGAATGCTTCCGCTATGGCCAATAAGGCCGCAGTCCCTGTCGCATTGTCCACCGCACCGTTATAAATGGAATCCCCATCAATGGCCTTGCCAACCCCAAAATGGTCCCAATGTGCTGAGTAGATGATGTATTCATCTTTTCTCTCCGTGCCGGGTAATAATGCCACTACATTTTTGGAAACATCCTTTTTAATGGTATTGGTAATGCCCACCGAAACCGTTAGGTCCAACGGAATTGGGTTGAAATCTTTGTTACGGGCCAAGGTCTTGTAGTCCTGACCTTTCATGGAAGAAGTATCGAACATTTTTTGGGCACTTTCCCCACTGATCCAAGATTCCACATTCAACAGGGGCAAATCGCTTTCAATGGTCAAACGGGAACCGCTCCAGCCAGCTTCCACCACATTCCATCCATATGCGGCCGGTTCGGTATCATGGATGATGATGAGTCCATCTGCGCCTTGCCGAGCGGCTTCCTCATATTTGTAGGTCCAACGCCCATAATAGGTCATTTCGTTGCCTTTAAACAAGGTGGAGTCCCCGGATTTAAAGCCCGGGTCATTGATCAAGACGACAGCTGTTTTGCCCTTCCAGTCAACACCTTCATAATCATTCCATTCATATTCCGGGGCCACAATGCCATACCCGGCAAAAACAAGTTCCGAATTTTCAAGCCCTACTTGGGCAATGGGTTTATTGGTTGTAGCCACAAAATCCTTTAGGCGCTCCAAGCTTATGGTGGTGTTTTTCCCGGAAATCACCATATTTTCAGAAGGCGTTCCTGTAATTTCAACCATGGGAACATCTTGGAAAAAGCTATCGCCATTCCCCGGTAAAAGACCCAATTTTTCAAATTCATCCTTTAAATAGTTCACAGTTTTCACCTCACCTTCCGTGAAAGGTTTTCTCCCCAAGAATTCATCCGACGCCAAACGTTCCATGTGCTGGCCAATTGTTGTTTGGTCCACTTCAACTGGGGTTGCCTCTGGCTTTTTGTTGCTTTCACAGCTGGCAAAGAGTATTATTGCCACAAGAATTTTCAAATAACTTTTTATCATGGTCTAGTATGCTGAGGTTAAATCATTTCAATGTAATAAGCTGTTCTTACATGTCCCATTTCCCTCCACTTCCGGTAAACTCAATTCCATTTTTCAAGCAGAGTGCGATCAATTCGGCCGGAGCGTGAATTTTTGTAACATCGAAAAACGAAACCAATCTTTTCCCGGTTTTTGTGTGGACTGAAAGTTGACAGTTTCTTCGGAATCCCAAGGATAGGTGGATTTTTTCAATATCCGAAAGAAGGATGTCCTTTTCACGTTTATCAATAAGACCAAACGGTCTTGAAATGGTCAACCTGTCTTCATAAAACATGAACTTCCAAGATAGGATACGCTTAAGCATATGTGCTGTCAATATCAGGGTGGTAATTCCAATTACCATGATTTTCCATTTCTGGGGAGCTTTTCCGTGTAGTTCAACCAAATACAAAAGCCCCAATACCAAGGAGATGGAAAACAGTATTACTCCCAATGGGAACAGTATGTTTTGTTTTGAAATAAAAATCGGTTTGTCTTTCAAAATTTCACCGCAACTTGTTTATAGGATGTGATTTATACGCAACACTTACAAAATAAGCATAAAATCGATCTTCGTGGAAATTTCAGTCCGAGTGATTTACTTCTTTGTTGACTTTCACCCATTCCACTCGATTATCGATGTCCTTTTCCACAGGACCGACAATCATAAAAAGGTCAGATAGATAGGTAACCTCCACAGTTCTCTTGTTGTATCCCAAAGCGCCAACATCCTGCATTTGAAGCTCTACTTTTTTGAAGTCGAAATGACCATTTTCATAGAGCACTTTCTGTGTTTTCCAAGCTGATGAGGAATACACGATGTTTAAAGGTCCGATGATCAAGATTCCCACCAAGGTCAATGCGGGAAATATTGAAGTGATTATTTTCCACTGTCTTGTTTTGAAAGCCCATAGGTTCCCAAACAAGGTTAAAGGCGTCAATACCATGATCCCGAAATACGCAAACGACTTTATCGCCTGGCTTTTAATCTCTAAGGAAGTCAGTGCGTCCAAGCCAAAAAGCAGTAGGGCCAGCATGAAGATTCCATATAAGATTCTCGATATGTATTTGGTCGTCGTCATTTTTTCAACGCCATATGTAGAATCGGGTAAGGTTTCCCGGAAGAGTCCAATTCAGAGCGACCGATGACTTCAAATCCGAAATGTTCGTAAAATCCAACGGCCTGTTCGTTCTGTTCGTTCACGTCGACTTTGGTGACATTGAGGTTTTCCATGGCGTAATCCAGCAATGATTTGCCAACTCCTTTGCCTCGGTGTTCAGGATCAATGAACAGCATTTCCAAATTCTGTTCCGCAACACCGAGGAAACCCAAAATGTTGTTTTCGTCATTCCTCATGCACCTCAATTCCACGGCATCTAGGTAGGTATTCAGGATTAATGGTTTAAAATACTCAATGTCCTCTTCCTTTAAAAAGTGATGGGTGGCCCTGACGGAAGATTCCCAGACCCGCACCACTTCTGGATATTCCGTTTTACGTATTCTATCTATTTTCTGTTTCATTTTCATAATCAACGCCAACTTTTTATATAAAAAGTAGATTTACATATCCCAAAATAGGTGTAATTGACCATAATTTGGTTTTTACTTGATGGGAATTGGACCATGTTCTCCCATAGAAGCGAGTGACACAAGAGGCCATTTTGCGTGAGCCGAGGATTGATTTTTCATTTTTTGGCACTTCGTTTTTTATTCAATCGTTCCCATGAGTTCAGGGGCCAATCCTGCAATATTTGAGGTCAGTTTGCCAAGCGCGGAAATATTTGATAGAATAATGATGCCATTCTTGGTTTCGGTGTTTAGGATCATGGAAGATGTATATCCGCCCGTACCGCCGTTATGCCAATCCCAAATTTCGCCAGAATCCGTTTTGATCAAGCCCCAAGCCAAGCCTGTGGAGTAATATTCGTCCACGGTAAAATGCTTTGCCCTGGTCAATTTTAATTCTCGGTTGGTATCATCGAACTGGGCAAGGGCAAATTTTGCCAGATCTTCAATGTTGGACAATATTCCTCCAGCGCCCATATGCGCGGCCATGTCCCAATTAGGGACTGGATTGCCCGTATCGTTCAATCCCTCCACAAGGATATCCCTAATGCGGTCACGATTGGTTGTGGAGCTGGGCATATGATATCTGGAAAATATTTTGGTCTGTAGCAAATTTTCATATGTGGTATTATCAATTTTCTCCAGCAGATAACCCAAAAGCCCAAAACCCAGATTGGAGTAGGAGGACGCTGTTCCTGGTTCACCGATCAGTTCCAGCTTTTCGGTAAGGTAAAGTCTCAATTTATTTTCTCCGAAGTCCTTGTACGGATTCTCCAAACTCAGATCAGGGGAGCTTAGGCTGATCGGTACGCGGGGCAGTCCCGAGGTATGGGTGGCCAGTTGCTTGAAAGTAATCTGAACGTTGTTCTTCAGCGAAAAATCAAGATGCTCATTAATTGGGGACTCAAGACGGATTTTCTGGTCCACAACAAAATCGGCAAGTAAGGTGGCCGTAAAAACCTTTGTGATGGAACCTATTTCAAAAACCTTCCCTGAATTGTCATAGGGTATAACCGAATCTTTTTCTTTTTTGAACCCCAAAAAGTGTACGTTCCCATTTTCAATTAGTGCAATTGATAATTGTGCTTGGTTGGGGAGTGTGTCCATGCAATGGGTAATGAGCTCTGATTGCTTTTCTGAGAGATAGATCTTCTTCGTCTGTTTCGTTGTTGAGGTTTCCAATTGTCCATATCCAGAAAGATGTGTCAGCGCAAAAAATGTTATCCAGAGGTAGTTTTTCATAGGATTATTAAAGTGTATTCCCTGTTTAATTGATAAATGAAACTTTGTTTTGGCTCTCTGTCACTATGGATCATAATCCTTGTTGTGGGCCGTTTTGTTTTTCCAATCTTTTAAGGATACTGCCTTCACGGTAACCGGTCCATTTGTCAATAATTGTTCCTTCGGGATTTATTAAAACGAAGGTTGGTATTCCTTGAACCCCATATTTGATCGATGTTTCACTATACCTGCCTTTTCCATCGTAAACACTGTTCCAGGTGACTTTATCCCGTTCCAAGGATTTTAGCCACACCTCCTTTTTAGGGTCTTGGGTAAAACTGACTATTTTTAGGGAATCGGAGTGTTTTTCACTTATTTCAACCAATTCGTCCGCAGCCTGGATACAGGGACCGCAATACGCTGCCGTAAAGTCAAGAAGGGTATATTCTCCTCTAATATTTGAAAATTTCACGGTTTCTCCTTTTTGGTTCACTCCTTCAAAATCGTGAAAGGTATCTCCAATTTTAGCGATATTCTCCCTTAGATATACTTCAACTACTTTGGCATATTTGCTCTCCTTTATTTCAGGGGTATAGCTATTGAATATTTTCTGTACGGTGTCTTTTGGCAATTTATTTTTTAGAAAGCCAAGTTGCATTACGCTTATATAAGTATTGGGATGGGATTTTACATAGTCAACCTGTGAAGCATCTGTAATACTGTCAATTTTTCTGATTTTCTTCCAAATTTCAGCCCCTGTTTCTTGTTGTTTTTCTTGGGGGAGTCCCATAAAGACTTGGACCAAGGAATCTCTTTTTTTATTGTTCTCTTTGGTGAGGCTTTGTGCGTAAGCAAAATCTTCATGGGTTTTTGAACCTTTGACATCCACGTCCCAAGGAAAATCTGAAATATCTGCTTTGACAATGATATTCTCATTTCCGATAAGTAGATTGGTATAGATGAATTTTTTATCCACGATTGTGTTCAACCAGATATGTTCAGGTGGACTGGCCAAGTTTCCTTCAAACGTAAAGGTGTTGTTTTTGACTGTGGCACTATCAAAAACCGCATCGGTTGCCATGTTTCTCAGATAGAATGTAGTTCCATCGGGAAATCCGGTTACCTGTGCGGATATGGTGAACGTTTCCTCTTTGTTTTCGTTTTTGTTACAAGCACTTAGGGCAATAATAAAGGCTGCAATCAATATTAATTTTGTGAATGTTTTCATGTTCTTCAATTCAGGTTGAATTTTTTCTATTGGCCCAAAACGGTCTCGATTATGAGTGGTTACGGAATACAAGCTACTAAACTATTGGATGGCACCGACTTTTGATTTATAGTTTATATATAAAATTAGTAATTACCCCGCTACTGTTAATGCATGTTGACATACTTAATCATATGTAATCAAAATAGATCAACGTCATTACCATTGTGTTATAGAAGCCATGGCACATAATTGAATACCACAGATTTCTTTTAAAATATAAGAAAAGGGTGAGGTATACCGCCCCTACCAATAACGCATTAATTAGACCCAAAGCACCGAGTTGAATATGATATATGCCAAAGGCGAAACTTGTTATCACGAAGCTTATATAGGCTGCAAACTTTCCTTTAATCATCTTTTCCAAACGTGTGAAGATGAATCCATGGAAAACTATTTCTTCATAAAACCCTCCTATCAACCACCCCATGATAATCATTAAAAGGAACTGCAATTTCCCACCTTGAATAGTGTCGGACAGTCCTACATCTTTGTATTCTAAATTCACAAAAAACTCCAAAACAGGATGAAAGACCAACTGCATGAATGCCAACGTGAGAGCAGCAACAAGACCTCCAATCAGAATAGATTTTGGATTGAATTGCTTAAAACTGAAGCCTATGTCGGAAAAATTCTCCTTGGAATATTTTAAAGCGAACCATGTAATAAGTAATATAGGAATGCAGTAACCAAAAAACGGAATGAGTTCAGCATGTGGCAAAACGATAATTGTACCTATAGCTATAACATTTAGAATTTTCTCGTATACTTTCATTGCGCACAACGACTCGTTATATCAGATTAGGAGCATGTTTCCCTAAAAGTTGGTGGCCATAAGATACCACCTTTTGTTATTAGAATGTTCATTGGACAACTCAAATACGTCAATCCCGGACGCACCGCACCGAGAGTCCACCAAGGGTTTTGACATCGTACCGGAACACTTTGGATTTAATGGACATGTCGGGGCCGCCATAACTGATGTCCCATCCCCATACTTTACCATCTACACCGGCAGGAGTGGACGACCACCAGAAAGCAAAATACCCCAAGACGTCATAACCATTGTTTCTGCGAATACCCGCCGGAAGCGCATTGAACCCACTGCTGTTGGTGCCATTTCCACCTTCTTTCCAGCCCTTAGTACTTTTTAGGGCCTCACCGGCCTTATCCATACCGCCAAATTGCTCTACCAGTAGGGACCATTCGGTATCCGTTGCCAAATGCCAATCGCAGGGGCAGGCTTTTATTGCTGCTTCCCAAGTGTAGAGCAAGCCCAGTTCTTTCCGGTTGTCCTCATGGTCGTCATACGCGTAACTGTCCGCCATCTTATAGTTGAGGTTTTGGGCCATCCAGGTATAGGTGGTGCCCATAGAAGCGTTTTTAAAGCTGATGGTCGCATAGGTCTGGCCATCGCGCGAGTCGGTAAAGGTGCCTGTGGATTGTGCAATTCCCGCGCAGGCAAAAAGTAGAATGGAAATTAAGATGAAAATGTGCTGTATCCTCACGGTGTGTATGGTTTTGTTTTTACACGACCACAAGATATGACCTTGCGGGAGGGGGTGAAGTTTGGAATCCATGTCTCCAAAATACTTTAATTAAATGAAATAGCGGCTTGGATGGGCACCCAAACCGCTATTGCTTGTACATATTCTTTTGCTTAGTACTTATTTAATTTTCTCAAATTTTTAAACTGCTTGACCATTTTTCCAAAATTCTTGTCCTTTTTGCGTTTTTCAGCTACAGTTGATTCAAAATGTTCTTTTTCCCGTTTCATTTTCAGGTAATTTTCATAGAACAATTTATCTACCTTTCCACTTTCAACCGCAGACAGAACAGCACAATCCATTTCTATGGTATGGGTACAATCTTTAAACTTGCAGTTTTTGGATAGCTCAACAATTTCTTCAAATGTTTTCTCCAATCCCCCAACTGAATCTGTGATACCCACTTCCCGTATACCGGGATTGTCAATGATAATCCCGCCATTTTCAAGAACGATTAATTCCCGGTGGGTGGTTACGTGCCGTCCTTTGTTCGTGCTTGTGCTAATCGTATTGGTTTTCATCAGTTGTTTGCCCGAAAGATTGTTCAGAAGACTTGATTTTCCAACGCCTGACGAGCCCAACAAGCAGTACGTTTTGCCCTTTACGATATATCCTTTCACTGTCTCGATTCCTTTTTGGGACGTATTGCTTATGGCGATTAGGGGTACGTGCTTCACTCTTTCTTGAACTTCTGATATCAAATCGGTCAGAGCCGTTTCGGAAATCAAGTCAATCTTATTGAGAATGATGATCGGTTGTACGTTCGATACATTGCAAATGGTCAGATACCTTTCTATTCGATTGATATTAAAATCCCTGTCCACAGCCTGTACAATAAAAGCAAAGTCAATATTGGTTGCTATGATCTGATTTTCCCCTTTTTTGCCAACGGCCTGTCTTTTAATGATGGTTTTTCTGGGCAAAATAGCGTGTATGAGCACTTTGTGGTCATCATATTCAGAAATGGCGACCCAATCGCCCACAGCGGGAAAATCTTCACGACTATTTGCGGTATATCGTAGGTTCCCTGTGATTTCTGCCTCAAATTCGCCGTTTTCCATTTTAACCATATACCTCTCCTTGTGCTCTGCAATAATTCTTCCGATTCCAAAGTCTAAAAGGTTATGTTGAATCCTTAGTTTTTCTATGCTGTTGTTATATCCGAAATGTTCCAATTTCATATTCTGTGTGTTTAAACCATTGCAAACACTACGGTATTTATATTCATATAAATACAAAAGCGCCCACAATGCCTGTGATTATTTGCAAAATGTAAATAGATGGTACTACCTCAGATGGTTACCTGAGGAAAAGAAGGGAGATAGTCAAAGAAAATTGACTATCTATTTTACAATATCCGAATATGATATTACGGCTGTACTGAACATAAAATGTATTGGGGTATAAAAATACAAATTTCCCTTATAAAGGGTTAAATAAAGGAGTGTTTTTGTATTAAGCCCAACGGCCCTGGCTATGGCAAGTGCGGGATTTTGAAACCGCTTTAAGCAGTCAACCCGCATTTACTATAGCCGGTGTTGGGCACAGTCTTTTATTTCTTTTTCTTTCGCACGATTGTCATTGCTAGAAGGCCTAAAAATCCAATTGGAATTCCAAGTAGATAGCTAATTCCGGCTGTTTTGTTCCAAGTCCAAAATCGTGCTGAATAGCTGGTTAATGTCCATTTCTTAACTTCAAATTTAGGGGCAACTTCACAGTCGGTCGGTGAACACAGAATAGTATCAATCCCGACTACTTCTCCTTCAATTAATATCTCAGAGTGTCCTATTTCGTAGTTGTATGGGTCAAAGGGTGAATTTCCTGTCAATGTCAGTTCTTGTCTGTGAATTTTAGGGTGTTTGTCCAAAATAAACTGCGGAATCTCAATTTCACCCTTTACGACTCTTGCTTCTGGACATGGACAACCACATTCTTGTCCAGTAATTATCAAGTCAGTTTCAGTCGGTCGCGTCCAAAGTGAATTGATTGTCGCTGGTGTGAAACCATACAATAAAATGAGTATCCATATTAACCAAGCGTATTTCATTTTTCAGATTGTCCCCAACTTGTTTATATAAGCATAAAATACATCTATATACCCCAATACAGCCATAAAACCGATATAATGATGCATTCTTTATTTCTACATGACTAAGACCATGGCTCACTAATTTCACCCATTTCTTTCTTATAACCAATTATTTAACCCCAACGATTTCAAAGAGTTATAAACCCATAACTTTTTAAAATGTATCCCATGAACCTTTGGATGAGGCCGAAAAGGATGCCCTTTTCAACATCAAGGGGCTGTGGGAGTGCCAGGAACAGATCACGGAGTGATTTTAGGGGATAGGAGTCAGGAGTTAGAAAGCTGGTGGTCATTTCGAATTCCTGCCCCGAGCTTGCGAGGGAGCTAAGGGAGTATGGGAAATCTATTTTTTGGGATTTCTCAATCGTCGTTTCCCTCCTCATATCGAAATGACTTGGAGCCAGGTTTTCTTATTTGTGTTTTGGCATTCCGACACGAATGGCACCAATGTTCACGAACTGTATTGGATTTGTCATGTCGAGCGCAGTTGGGACATCAATAGGATTTCTCGTCGTCCCGACAGTCATCGGGACTCTGTCGAAATGACGTTCGGAATCTTATGGTCATTTCGAACCAACCGAAGGGGGTGTGAGAAATCTATTTTTTGGGATTTCACAATCGTCGTTTCCCTCCTCATATCGAAATGACGTTCGGAGTCCTACAGAAAGGGTTTTACAAAAATGGCAACGAGGATATCCATAAAACCGGCCCCGATGGGGGACAACCAGAAATAATCGGCCAAGAAGAAAATGCCCAAAACAAGTATGGGGGAAACCAAATCCACCCATACCGCTTTCTTGCGCTTTGCCCAATCCAAAGCAAACAAGACCAAAGCAGGGAACATCTGTACTCCTTTGTTAAACAGTTGACTTTCATTTAGTTGCAGGTCAAAGGATACCCTAAAAATCGCAGCGCTGGTGCACATTACCATACAGCCGAGCATCAGGCGCTTGTGTAAAAAAGCTTTTTTTCGGTAGGCAAATGCCAGAACAAACAAGAGGTATGCAGAAAGTAACCGAAACACATTGTGTCCGGCCGCATCTACCGTATTGGTCCCCGCATAGGCTTTGTAGACCACCGGGAAAAGACCCGTGGGTACCATGGCAGCCATGATCACTACACCGAGTATACCCAAGGTCATGTGTGTTTTGTAGTTTTTAACCCGAATCAAAAACACCTGTACGGCGTACAGCAACACCCACAAAGTAAATGAAATTCCATGTACCACCAGATGAATGGGCAATGGCTCTGGGTTGTCAAAATATTTGGAGAGATAGAAGGACGGCGCAAATCCCCAAAACACGATTAGGATAAACCAAATGGCCGAAAAGGCAAAATATTGATTTTCTGACGAGGCTTTCATACCCTGCAATGAATTGATACTGAAATGACTACCGGGGGAGATGGACAAGTTCGCACATTCTGCCCGAATCACCAACAGTTATGTTCGGGCAGGAGTTATTTTTCCATTACTTAAGGTGAGTACCTGTAGATTTGAAGGCATGCCTCGTCCTTGAGTTTGTGGTCTTTCTTGGTCCAACTTCAATTTTTTGTAAGAATATGATGCGTGGTTTGGAAGTTGTTTCCTATTGTGTAAAGTGTTATATTTCAACATAAAACAAGCATAATTATGATGACTTTTATTTCTAAGTTCAAGTACGTACTTCTTCTGGCTGTGGTATCCATGTTTGTGGTTTCCTGTACCGCCGATTCCTTAAAAGACACTGAAGACACCTTCCAAATGCTACAAGATCAGTCTTCGGACTCTGGCAGTTCGGGCAGCAGTAGCAGGCCCAATAGCATGGGATGATTTTGGATAGCTAATTAAAGCGAGTTCAAGAAATCATTTAAGTCTGTATCCTTGTCAAGCCTTAATTTCTTTTTGAGACGGTATTTGGATTTTAGGATACTGTCCGGCAATACGTTGAGGGTGGCAGCAATTTCCTTGGTAGTAAGGTTCATGCGCAAAAAGGCGGCCAAGCGTATCTCCTTTTCCGAAATATCGGGATAGAGCGTCTTGAGTTTTTGGTCAAAGTCGTTGTGCACTTCGGCAAAATAGGTCTTGAAGATTTCCCAGTCCTTGTCCGAGGCATTTTCCTTTCTCAACAACATTACAATGCGGCGGAACTCTGTCTTGAACTTTTCGGGGGACGATTTAATGTTTTCCAGATTTTCCTTCAACTCTTGGATAAAGGTGTTCTTTTGCACCAAATGCAAGGTCTGGCTGGTTAGCTCTTTCTTTTTGTGGGCGATTTCCTGTCGGTAGATTTCCTCCTGCTTCTCGCGCTCCACTTTGTTTTTCTTCATTCGCTGCCGGAACCCAAAGACCAACAGCCCTGAAAGGGCTAGGGCAGAGGCCATGCCCCCAGCGTAGAGTCCTTTGGTGAGTTGGTCCACCTCAGCCTGCGCATTCAAAGTGTTTATTTCTTCTTCCTGTAGGGCAATCTCAGCTTCTTTTTTTTCGGTTTCGTAGATGGTCTGGAGTTCGGAAAGGCGTTGGCCGTTTTCAATATTGTAAATGCTATCGTTCACGGTTTTGTATTCCTTAAAATAGGTCAAAGCTAAACCTTCCTTATTTTGTTTACTGGCTATTTCGGATAAAAGTTGGTAGGCCTTGGCCTGATTTTCCAACAGTTCGTTTTCTGTTGCCAGGGATAAGGCTTTTTGGGCCCATGACGCTCCTTCTTCCAGTGCACTCTCTTCTGTGGAAATTTCGGCCAAATGGATTTGGTTGACAACCACGTTTCCTGTTTGACCTATTGAATCCGCCAGAAAAAGTGACCGCTTAAAGTATGTTTTGGCTTCAGGGAATTCGCTTTTTAGTTGGTAGTATCTCCCCAATCCAAATAATGTGTTTATCTGACCCAATGGAAATTTCATGCTTTGGGAGAGTTCCCAGCTTTCATCATATTGTTTTTTGGCGGTTTCCAGACTATCCTTTTTATTCAGATATATATTGCCCAAATTGGTAAGGGAGGCAATAATACCATGTTTATCGTTGTCTTGCCTGTTCATTTGTTCCAATTGTAACAGATAGTTGATGGCGTTTGCGGTATCGCGCATCTTCAAATAATTCCGGGAAATTCCTCGCATGGCATCTTTTAAACTGTTTCGGTCGTCATACCGTTCGTAAATGTCCATGGCCTTAATATTGTTTTCCAAGGACAATCGATATGCACCCTTGGAGAAATGCATTCCAGCAATAACATTATAACAGGCCGCAATTCCCGTGGAATCGTTCTTCTTTGCAAAATTCTCCATGGACTTGTTGGCATATAACAAAGTACTGTCATGCTGACTCATAATGGAATGGTTAATGGCAATGTTGATTTGCATGGCGGCGGTTGAGCTATACTCTTGGGCTTTTTCACTCAGTTTAATGGCTTTCCGGTAGTAGGTGTTGGAAGAAGGATAGTCATCTATATAGGAATAGGCAATCCCCATTCGTTGGTACCCGGTGTGTTGAATGGGAACGTTGTCCAGTTTCCTTCCCAAGTCAATAAGTTGGTCAGCATAGCCGAAAGCTTTGTCAATATCCCTGTTGATGTGTGCTCTCCATAGATCGACCAAAATGGGTGTTCGGGAAGAATCAATCGGGGATTTTTGCAAGGCATTCAATAAGCTGTCAATAACCTGAGGACTGGCATCATATTGCCCATAACCATCAAAGTGGGTTATCAAAAAACAGACAAGGAGAGGAATATATCGTTTCATGGTTCAAGGTTGATTGCTTTACCAAGATACCGATTAATTCCATTGGCCAGACTTTCGTTTCCATATGTAAAAACTCACTTGTCCATGAAAAGTCTATAAAATTTTCAGATTGATTTGTGTTGTATATCTCTGTAAAGTATTGATTTTGAAAGGTTTTTTTAATAAAAAACATATTCTTAAAAAACGAGCTGTCCATGCTTGGTTTTGATGGAATCCTAGGTAGCTGTCCATACTTTGTCCATGCCCAAAAATAGGTCGGTGGGTGATTGGGGTCTAATTTCGACAGCGTTGAACCCATTAAACCAATACGTTATGAAAACCATTGTAAAAAAATTAAATGTGTGCTCCTTATTCATTTGGGCCATGACTTTATGCATTGCTGTTTCGTGCAGTAAAGACAGCGGAACCGACCCGCCAGTAGAAAATGGGGGCGAGAATGGCGGTGAAAACGGAGGAGATGAAGAGAACAACAATCTCGAAGACATCAACTCTTCCATTGCCAGCCTCACCTACAACTCTGATGAGCTCTTGAATGTACAGGATACGGGAGGAGCCGCCGCCGAAAGAACCATGAATTCAGACAACACAGCCAATACAGGGCCCACTTTGGGCCAATTGTTCGAGTGTAGGACCATGGACTATAGCTTGGAATCCAATTATGACGATGTAGCCATCTTGCGGCCTACCAATGGTGTGGTCTATCCCGGGGCCTTGGTCATAGGCAATGCCGGAATGCTGGACGGTGCTCCCGACCCCTTGGCATTGGACCGTGCCCCGGTGACCCTTCGTTTGGATCTCCCCGGGATAGGAGCCCAAGGCAATATTGTGGTGGACAATCCCACCAATTCTTCCGTGCAATCCGGTATAGATGATGCCTTGGAGTGGTGGAATGCCAACGCCTATCAGGATGGTTATGTGAATGCATCCAATTCATCCTATCAAGCTTCGGAATCGTATTCCTCTAAACAATTCAGCATGGATGTGGGATTGAATTTGGAATGGGCCACAGGGTCTTTGGCTTCCCAGTTCGATTATGAGAGCACAACTGAAAAGCGTTATGCCGGGGTGGTGTTCAAGCAGGTTTTTTATACGGTGACCATGGATACCCCAAGTTCGCCCGGCAGTGTTTTTGATGCTTCGGTGACCCAGGCACAGGTTGATGCCGCCATTGGTTCCGATACCCCACCAGCTTATGTGAGTTCCGTGTCCTACGGCCGTATCATTATGGTGCGCATGGAAACCACCAATACGGATACCTCCATTGAACTGGATGCCGTGTTGGAATATGCAGGGGGCGTAAGTGGCGTAGGGACGGTAAATTCCACGTATGATGAGATATTGAAAACCTCCAGTGTTACGGTGGTGACCATCGGCGGAAACGCCGAGGCAGCTTCCGAGGCCATTAATTTAGCGGATATCGACTCCGGTTTTGGGTCACTCAATAGTGTAATTACTGGGGAGAATGCCGTTTACAGTCGAGATAATCCTGGGGTGCCCATCGCGTACACCATTCGGTATCTTAAGGATAATTCGCTGGCTAAAATGGGTTATACCACAGATTATAGGGTGGAAAGCTGCCAAACTTTTAAGTATGACCATGCCAGTGTGGATGTGGACAATAATTCCATTTTTGATGTCCGTTACCGATTTGTCTATAAGACAGCAGGGACCAACAATACGGTTATTGGAGGGTATTATACCGTAAACAATGGTCAGCGTTCCGTGAAGAGTCCACCAGATGGTTCACATGATGTAGAGGTGGAGTTCCAGTTTCAGGATGCTTTTGTATGGAGACAATTGGGCAGTCCAAGATCCTATGGTTATCTGAGTAGTCAGAAGTGCTTTGAGGTGACCAACAACCTATTGCTGCAAATCACTTTGGCTCCCATTAGCTGTAATTGATATAGTGTCGACAGTCGGCCGCTCAGGTGGGGTTCAACTACCTGATGCCGGCTGTTTTATTCCAGTAAAAAAGGGAATCTGTTTTTTATTGGTATTAGGCTATCCGACACGAATTCCAATGTGCTTGTCATGTCGAGCGCAGTCGAGACATCAGTGGGATTTCTCGTCGTCCCGATCTTCGTCGGGACTCTGTCGAAATGACGTTCGGAATCTTATGGTCATTTCGAACTCCTGTCCCGAGCTTGCGAGGGAGCTGGGGAATGTGAGAAATCTATCATTTGGGATTTCTCAATCGTCGTTTCCTTCCTCATATCAAAATGACTGGCAGGAGTGAGGGAAACCTATTCCTCCCAATTTTTAAGTCGGTCTATGTATAAGTAGTCTTCCACAAACTGTCTGTGTTCGGGACTGGTCATTTTTTCAACCAAATTCAAGGCCGAAATATAACTGGTCAAGTTTCCGTTGGAGGAACTGAACTTTCCATCCTCAACAAAAGTGACTACACTATCGTCCTGGACCTTTAAATTGGGATAATTCTCCTGTAATTCCTTTCCACCACCAATATAGGTAACGATTTTATGTCCGTCCGCAATCCCGGATTCTCCGATAAGCTGGGCTCCTGCACAATTACTCACTATGTATTGGGTCTCCTCGTTTTTCTTTTGGATGAATTCTATCATTTTTTTGTTGCGAACCTGGGCGTACATATTGTAACCACTGGGAACAAACAACGCCGTGAGTTTGGGGCAGTTCTCAAAAGTATAATCGGGGACAAAATGCATGCCTTCCTCGGTGGTGATGGGTCTTTCAGTCTCTGCTATGGTGATTACGTTAAAAAGCTGCTCCATGTCTTGGTTGGGTTTTCCAAAAACGTCCGATGTGGCTATGACCTCTCCCTGTAACACCCCATTGAACATGAGCAGTCCGATGGTGGGCAACTCCTGATTGAACGGTTTTAAGTGTTTGGTAAGGGTATCCGAAGGCACCTCCACATAATCAGTTTGTTCAGTCTCAGGGCTGGATTTTGATTTTTCGGTATTGCAACTCAAAAGAATGGCAGCAAAGAGTAGGGGTGTCAATAGTCCTAAATGTTTCATGTTATGTGTTATTTCTTTCTGTGGGTTTAATGATCATTCTAAAATATTGGTCCTTGTAGATATAATATCCGAGCCAGTTGTACAGCGTGCGCACTTTGTTTTTAAAGTTCACAAGCCCCATAATGTGTACAAAAATCCATATAAGCCAGGCGCCAAAGCCTTTTAGGGACCGTTTTTGTCCAGGGAAATCCAACACGGCCTTGTTTCGGCCAATGATGGCAAGGGAACCTTTGTCGGTATAGTGGAACGGTTTCCAATCTTGGCTTTTCCGTTTTAAATTATCAGCTAAATTTTTTGCTTGTTGTAGCGCGGGTTGTGCCAATTGTGGATGTCCATTGGGGTAGGTCTTATCCCCGAGGACCAAGGCACAATCTCCCAAGGCATAGATGTTCTCACACAAATGCACTTGGTTGAAGGAATTTGTTATTAACCGTTTACCGGCCCCAAAACTGTCCTTCTGAAAGCCCTCAAAGGTTTTGGCTGACACTCCTGCGGCCCAAATCAGGTTTTTGGATGGAATTTCAGTGCCATTGGACAATAGAACGGTTTCCCCATCAAAATCCTTGACCAGTGTGTTCATGGTCAAGTTAACGCCCAATTCCGATAGTTTTTTGGCGGTATAGGTTTGGGCATTCTTGGACATGGACGCCAAAACGGAATCTTGTCCATCAATTAGGTGGATTTCCCCTAGGTCGTTCTCCAGAAGTTCCGGATAATCCTTGATGATGATGGTAGTCTTCATTTCTGCCAATATGCCCGAAAGTTCAACCCCCGTAGGCCCAGCGCCTGCAATGACAAAGGTGAGGTACTTTTTTCGTTCCTCTACGTCATCGATTCTGGTGGCACGGTCCAAACGGGTCAGGATGACATTTCTAAGGGAAAGGGCATCACTGATGGTCTTCATGGGCAGGCTGTACTTTTCAATGTTGCCATTTCCAAAAAAGTTACTTTCCGTCCCCGTTGCCATCACCAGAATGTCGTATTCCAGCTCCCCGTTGCTCAACAATATTTTGTTTTCTTCGGGCATCACCCGTTCAAGGGAGCCCAACCGAAATCGTACATTCTTCAATTTCCTCAAAATCTTGCGGAACGGATAGCTTATGGCCGATGGTTCCATAAAGCCCGTGGATACTTGATAGATCAAGGGTGGAAAAAAATTGTAGTTGTTGCTGTCCACCAGAGTGATTTGATATGATTCGGAATTCCCCAATTGTTTTACAAGTTCCAGACCTGCAAAACCTCCGCCTACCACAACCATTTTTTTAGTGTCCGCCATGTGTTTGACCTTTTCCTTTATTCGGGTAATACAAAGGTGGCCAAATGAACTTCAATAAAAATTAAGCTGGTTTAAGAAAATCACTTTTTTTTGATTTCGCTCAGGTATTCAGGGGTCAGGCCAAGAAAACTTGCGAGCACGTATTGGGGCACACGTTGCACAAATTCAGGGAAACTCTCCCGGAAACTGAAGAACATTTCCTCCTTGGAAAGACTATTGATGTATTTGATACGCATAAGGGCCGCTCCATAGGCCGTTTCGAAAATGGACCTATAGTATTTCTCCATTTTCGGGAATTTTTCCAGCAGCTCTTGGTATTTTGAAAAGGAGATGGATAACACCGTTGATTTTTCCAAAGTTTCCACATAAAAATTGGAGGGTCTTTGGTATTGAAAGGCCAAAAAATCGGTCAGCCACCAGGTCTCCATGGCAAACTGGGTGGTCTTGGGGTTGCCCAAATCATCAATGAAGTAGAGTTGCAAACATCCTTTTGCTACAAAAAATAGCGTGTCACAACGCTTTTCGGCATGCAGTAATTTTTCTTTTTTGCGATAGGATCTAATATCAAAAAAGCGGATGATTTCCGATAATTCCTCTTCTGAAAAGTTGACGTAGCTGTTGATGTGTTCCGTTAGGATCTGTTCGCTCATGGATTAGGGCATAACAAGCCGTAAAGATACGCATCTGTTCGCTGAGTTTTCCAATCTTAGCAAGCCTGAACTTTTAATTAATTTTCTCCATTTGGACCCAGAACGGAAATATCTTTTTTTTGTCCACAAGATAATAGGGCAGTATTTCACATTCCATGTCTGGGAGATAGACATTGTTCATTTCAATAATATCCGTAATGGGGCCTTGCACTTTTTTTCTAGTGACCACACTTCCTGCTTCAAACAATAAGTTTCCTCCGGTTGCTACAGGTTTGATGAACTTCAACTTTATATGGTAGGTTCCGGCATTGACCTTTACGTTCCACTTTCCATAAACTTCCTCCTGGTTCCAGATACCCCGTTCCCCATCCGCATCATTTCTGTTCAATATGGTGGGGTTCTCGTTGGCATTTCCTATTTCAATGCGTGGAGGGTGCAAAAGGTTCTCTGAGGAAATCAGTTCGTAGTATAAGGTGTCCAAATCCTTTTTGAAGGTTTCCGCAAGCTCTGTGTTTGTTGCAATGATATTGGACTGTTCATAGGGGTCTTTTTTTATGTCGAACAATTCGAATTCGGTAATATGGGAATCATAGGAGGTATGCCCTACCAACTTGTAATCCCCTCTTTGTATGGCAATGTTGTTATACAGTTCGGGATAGCGACGGGTCCAGTAGAAGAACAGGTGCCTTTCCGGCCAATCTGCAGACGTGGAGTTGATCAAGGGCACCAGACTGCGCCCATCTATCTTTTTGGATTTGGGCAAATCAACACGGCAAAGTTCTGCAATGGTGGGCAATAGGTCTATGTGTGCTGCTGCTGTTTCAACTTCTGTATTACTTTTAAATGAGGGGTTTTTCATAAAAAATGGAACCCTAACGCCGCCTCGGTATACACTACTCTTTTTTCCTCGCATACCCGCTATATATCTGGATTGCTGCGGACCATTATCGGTCATAAAAATGATAATGGTGTTATCAGCGATATTCAGCTCTTCCAGGGTATCCAGCAATTTACCCACATTCTCATCAATATTAGTGACCATACCATACACTTTTCGGGCGTCTTCTTTATCTTTTTCCGACATATGGGGAAACGGTCTGTCATCATTTTCAAAACCAGAGGCCGGGTCTATGTCCTTGTACATTTGGTAGTACTTATCGGGTACTTGCAAGGGCGTATGCGGGGCATTGAAGGATAGGTAGCAAAAGAAAGGGCGCTCCCTGTTTTCTTGGATGAAATCCATGGCCTGTTCTGCAAAGATGTCGGAGCAATAACCGGTATAGGCTTCCTGTACCCCGTTGTGCCAAAGTACGGGGTCAAAATAGCTGCGGTCTCCCTTAAAATAGGTGGTGATGTCTCCTACCTGTCCCATTCCCCCGGCCAAATGGATCACCGATTCGTCAAACCCTTGATCGTTCGGCCTGAACGGATAATTGTCCCCCAAGTGCCATTTACCAAAGATACCCGTACGGTAGTTGGCTTGCTTGAGCATTTCAGCAATCGTCACCTCGTTTTGGGCCATGGTGGCACCACCATTGTAGGTGTCCCTGACCCCGGTGCGCAAACTGTATCGGCCTGTCATGATACTGGAACGTGTTGGTGCACAGACCGGTGATACATAAAAATTATTGAAACGGACACTCTCTTGGGCAAATTTATCCAAAACAGGTGTTTTTATATGGGGATTGCCGGTACTCCCTAAATCCCCATACCCTTGGTCATCGGTTATTATAATGATCACATTGGGTTGATTAGGAGCTTGGCCAAAAACCAAATGGGCCATGCAAAAAATAAGGGTCAGAAGGAAAAATGTTGTCTTTTTCAAAGTGTTACTTTTTTAATTGCTCCAATCTGTTGATGGCGTTTTGGCTTTGTGGGTTCAATGCCAAGGATTTTTCAAAACTTTCAATGGCTTTATCCGTGTTGCCCATGAATAAATATCCCTCTGCTAGACTGTCATAGAGATTGGCAGAATCTGGGAAAAGTCGTGTGGCCAACAAAAACACCTTTATTCCTTGCGAAGATGTTTTTGGGTTGAAGACCAATTGTAACCCAAGCGTGTTCAAATTGCCTTCAGGGATGGTAAAAGCAGGATGACTTTTTACTATGGAGTCGTACAATTGGGATAGGTTGTTATAATTATGGCCCGAAGCCAAATCGTTAAAATCCTGAAACGTGTAGGCTCTTTTTTTCGATGGTTTGATGCTTTGGGTTATCAAACCATCGCCCACTCCGTTTTTGGAAGGGTTATTTTCAATAAAATGCAGGGCGTTTTCATCCTTTTTTAGGATGGCATCCAAAAAATGTAACGCATGGGCCGATACCCATTTGTAGGACTCCATGATTTCCAGGTCATTCTTGTCCTGTCTCTTGTCCCTATCGGCAAAGAGAATCCCAAGGGTACTGAAATAGCTGTGCGTAAGGTCATGGAACTTCAATTGGTACGAGGTGGCTTGGGTTATGCTGTCGTACAACTGGAACTTTGTGTTGAGTTCAGCATCGATCTTGTCCTCTTTCAAAACGATATCGGGAATGTCTTTCTGCGCCATATGGATGTAGGGTACATCTATTTTTGCGGCGTCAAAAAAGTGGGATTGCTCCAGTAGTGCGTATTGATATCTTTCTGTGCCATCCAGACTTACAATGGCTTTGATATTATCATTTCTATTTTGCACGATGATATTGGATAGACCGCCAAAACTGAAGCCCATTACAGCAATCTTGTCATGATCTACTATGGGAAGTTTCCCAACTTCTTTTATCAAAAACTCCATATCCCTCGCCTGGGTTTCCATTTCCTTGGCGTAGTTGTTGCTGAACCAACGGGTCTCTGTGCCTCGACTTAGACTGGACACTACCACATACCCGTGACTTACCAAATATTCACAAAGCGCAAAGTTTTCTATGGAGGATGCCATGAAACTGGGGGCATAGACAACCACCGGAAATTTCCCCTTCAAAAAATCCAGTTCGGGATATGCTGTTGTTGGTTCTACAAGGTGTTTTTGGTTGGCGGGGGTGTTACGGTAGTAAAACCAATTCAAAATCTGTTCATTGGGTAAATGCTCCCATTCCTCTTCCTCTTTTAGGATCTCAAGGTAATCCAGAACCTGTAAGGGCTCCATACCTTTTGCAATTTGTTCCGCAGGGTACCAAAGACTTATGGAAATAGGTCGGGCCATTTTTTTGTTGGTATAGTCCATGGCCCTGTGGTACGTTCTTGAGCTATCCAGAGTAGGGTAGTGGCGAAACCCCACCTTGTATTTTCCGTTTTCAAGGTTGATTTTCTCGAGAGAAGTTTGTGCAGCCACCATACTGGCATGGAAGAGGACCAAAATTTGAAGAACCAGCAATCTTATACTACATCGGTCAGTATTCATTTTTTTTCTTTTGTAAGAAACTGCTTTTCTATGACTCACTCAGATTCTGTTTCATTGGTATTTTCCTCAAGTAAACTTTTATTGGTCGGTTCGGTAGTGCCATTAAGTCCAATTGGATTTGTAAGTGAATTCAGGTTCTTTATTTTTTCAACGTCGCGGCCACTAACTCCAATTATTTGGGATTTTTCAGAAAGGTACTTGTTAAAGGAGTTTATCAAATAAGTATTTGAGCTTTCATTTTTGTCCAATGAGACCACATAACGAGGTGAATGATCAAATGGGTCCGCCTTTCCAAGTCGTATAAAACTCACTGAAAGTATACTGGAACTCACAAATTGTAATGAAATGCTTGATTTGGTCACCTCATTTCTAGATTCCACGGAATCGTTCAACCCTCTTCCCGCTGTTATTCGGGACGATTTGTATTCTCCATTTCCATCTACAGAAATCAATATGGATTCAAAAGCAAATTCCGATAGGAATAAAGTGCTTAGGGAGATTAATTTTAGACCAAAATTTATTATTCCCAAAGTAGTGACGGTAGAAAGTAAAAGTCCAATGAAAGTTTTGGCACCGCTGACAAAAGCTACTAATGCAATTAAACCGACTATTGCTCCTGCAAAGCCAATCTTGGATAAATTCTTGGCACTTTTATTCAATACGGTATCATTCAATGTAGCCTTGGGAATGGGTTGTGTCTCTTGCATTAATGCCATGCTAAATTTGCCATTGCCGGAGTGATAGTAATCGTCATAAATTCTGTTCACTATGCTTGAGCTGCCAAGTTCCGCCAAGCGATTTGAGATAATCCTGCGAATTTCATCAGGATGGACACCAAGGTCAACATCGGTTTTGGATACGGATATCTCGTCATTAGTGTCTTCTATGTATACTCTTCTCTTCAATAAAAAGAAGAATGCAAAAAATATTCCCGCACTCAATAGCACAAATATCAAGGTCACTAGGAATACACTTTTGGGTATTTCAGGGAGTTCGTAGTTAAAAGAAGATGTTTTGAGTATTAAAAACGTACCAATGGAGCATACAGACAAGATTATGGCAATAATACTTTTTTTTGACTCATTCGTAATGGGACTAAAAGGGCTCCATGAAAATACCACTGAAATGGAAACCAATAACAATAGCCATTCAAACCTACTTCCGTAAAAAACATCTATGATTTCCAGATAGTCCAGGAACAATGCAACGAACAGGATCAAGAATGGGGAGAATGAAGATATCAGTGCATTTAGGAAATTTTGGGACACAATAAAATATCTGGGTGGAATTTTTTTCAAACCCACAAACACCCTTGTGGTTATATTTTCAATCAAGGTTGTAGGCTTTATCAATTCCAGGTCTTTTTCCTGTAAAAGTTTAAACAATGAACCTTTATTATAAGCATAAGTTGATTTTTTACTTGAATTAAGGTCCTTTGCTAAACTTTCAGTTAATTTTTTGTCGGGGTCGAACTTAAATACAACGGATAAAGCAACGCGAAGATATTTTACGCCTATCCCCAGAAGTAGTGATCCTGTAAAAAGCTTTAATATAAATTGGCCAAAAGGTATTATTTGGCTCCCATCTTGACTTGAGACATGCTCTCTAAAGCTCTGGAAATCCCCTTTTGTCAACAACAAGAGCACAATGCCGCAGATTAGACAAATAATTGAAAATATTCCCCACAGCTTTCCTATCTCTTCAAATGGGTTTCGGATTGATTTTGTGTCGTTGTTTTCCATTTTTTGTTAGTTGGTTTATTGGTTTAAATCTTGGTTGGTGCAATGGCGTATCTGCTTTAATTTTAAAAGTGTGATTTTTGGTTTGTCACCAATGGTTAAATACAATAATGGTTAAGGCTTTGGGGGAAGATGTGATAGCCTACCGATAAAGTTAATAAATTAGATCAGTTGCGGTACTGTTACCGCCTGTAATTAATTGTGTGTTAAACGGATATTTTGTTTTCGTTCAACTGCTTTTATCTGTTTTTTCAGTTGGATTTCAACATTCACGGGCTCTTTCGCGGAATACAGATTCCATGAAGATGGTAGAGTTCATCATGGGGCAATTGGCTTTTCAATCATATATTCTAATTATCTCCCCATTGCCTTTTCCGCGTACACTTCTCACATATCCGTTGAGTACTTTTTTCATTGGTATTGGATTATGTCCAGGGAAATAGTCCTTATATTTTTCATATGCGTCTTCTACCATTCCAGAAGAAACAACATTAACTCTTATACCATTCTCAATTTCAAGCGCTACTGCCTTGACAAAACTATGTATTGCGCCATTTACCATTGAAGCACTTGTAGTTTTGATTACCGGGTCATCAGCCAATATTCCTGTGGTCAAAGTTATTGAACCATTGAGGTGTAGATAGTTTTGCCCAATACGAACAAGATTCACTTGCCCCATAAGTTTGCTTTTCAGCCCAACGTAATAGTCTTTTTCTGAAAGTTTATTAAAATCATCCCATTTTGCTTCTCCTGCAATGCAAATAATGGCATCAAATTTCCCGATAGTTTCAAACATTGCCTTAATCGATTTACTATTGGCTATATCAACTATTATATCTCCTTTTGTTCGTCCCGCTATCAAGACTTCATCGTTTTGGTTAAAATGGGAAGCGACTACTTTTCCTATAGTTCCGTTTCCTCCAATGATCAATATTCTCATTTATTTTTGACTTAGTTTGTATTCAAAATGAAATCCAAGGACTTTGAAATTTTGATTATAGTAGAATTTATGGGAACGTGTATTTTGTACATAAGTGTTTAAACCAATGGATTGATATTCATTGGCTAGTGCCCATTGTTTGATCTTATCAATAAAATAGTTGCCAAAACCTTTGGATTGAATCTTTGAATCAATGATTACATTATCCAGTTCCAATTGTTTCCCACAATAGATCCTTACTGTTGTCCAACCGGATGAGATACCTATTAGTTTTTTACCTTCAAAGAGACCAAAGCACCTATAATTAGGTAATTGAGACATTTGATGTAATAACTTTTCTATGGTATCACTAGTCATTTCTGGGTTTAGAAGGTTAAGGAGATAAAGCACTCTTTCAAGGTTTTCCAGAGGGTCTATAAGTTCAAATCGGATGTTTTTCATATCTTTACTTCGGTATATATAGATGTGTTGAATTAAATAAAAACTAGTTTTTAAGAAAAAGACAATACTGATCGATCAATTTTTCATTTCTCCTTAAGTAAGACCACTTTCCGTGTCTTGTTGAAATTAAAAGCCCACACTTTTCCATATTGGTCAAATAGGTTGAAATTGTTGATTGAGAAAGTCCAGCTTTTTCTTGAATGTACGTTACGCAAACACCATCGTTAAAATGCTTTAAGGTTTCATGCGGCGGAAAGTTTTTTTTAGGCTCTTTCAGCCATTCCAATATTTGTAGTCTGGTCTGGTTAGATAAACATTTACCAATTTCGGTTGCACTTTTTAAATCCATGATGCAAATATATCTATAATTCTAGATATGTGAAAATAATTATTTTGAGGTTCAGGTTATTTTGACTTATTGCCTAACGGTTTTGTGCAACCGTTAGTTACGGGAATCAAGGTAATGATTTTCGGTCAAGGGGGTATGTGGGCCATTTGGGGAGGATTCCAGACTACTTCAAGCACAGTGGAAAGTAGGAGGGAAAGGTTCTATTTTTAGTTGAAATGTATTTTCATGCCTTCGTGGGAGGCCCTAAATCCTAACGCTTCGTAAAATTGAATCGCTTTTGGTCTTTTTTTGTCCGTGGTCAGTTGCAATAAATGGGCGTTTCGTTCCTTGGCTCTCTGTATGGCCCATTCGAACATGGTTTTTCCAATACCGAGTCCTCTTTGGTCTTTTCTGATCCGTACCGCTTCTATTTGAGCCCTGATTCCACCTTTGTAGGTGAGGTATTGAATAAAAGACATCTGTAAAGTCCCGATGATTTCAGCCCCTTCGTTTTCAACAACGATCAGTTCTTGGTTTGGGTCGGCATCTATTTTTTCAAATGCGACAAGATATTCCGTGGGCAAGGGGACTTGATAATTTTCCCTTGTTTTTCCGAGTTCATCATCCGCGATCATTTGCACGATTTTGGCAACATCGTTTCGGGTCGCTTTTCTAAATTTCATTTTTTGAACGGTCTTGGTTATAATTTCGTTGTGGAAAGTTTTTGTTCAATAGTCATACATTTCCAATTCGTTAAAGTCTTTTATGTCAGAGAGTTTTATCAAATGTTCTATTTCAACATCACTCCAGGTTTCATTGAATACCTCATCTCCGCCTTCTGCATTTTCATTGGTGTTTTCTTTGATCAGTTTCTTTTTTGTCAAGAAGTTGATGCTTGTTTCCCTATTTATGATTGGCCCATAATTACTGCTTGAATCAAACCCTATCAATTCAAAATTTGAATTTTGAAATCTAAAAGTGTATTTCCAAAACCCATATCGGCCGTGTCTGTAGTGCACGTACAATTTTTCATTTTTGATCTCAATACTTAATTGGGGCGGGAAGTAAACCCCTCCATCTTCATTTTCGGATGAAAAACAGTCATAATTTTTATCGGCCAAGTGGTACTCTTTCCCGTTTTTGAATAGCACAATGATTCCGCGCCTATTTCTATCCACTTTTTGGTCAAATCTGTTGGTGACGATATTTGTTGTATCGGTCTTTTTGATGAGCAAAACACAATCTTCCCGTCCATCTTTGTTGAGGTCCCCATAATAGTTTTCAAATTCCGTATATCCTTTTGGAATAAAATGGGATGGATCATGGTTTTGTGCCTTGCAGGCAGCTATTGTCAACAGAAAAAAAGGTAATACGCTTAAGATTTTGTTCATTCAGTATCAACTTTTGGCGTTACCATGGAATCGTACTTTTATTCCGGTTTATGTACTTCCAACTCGATTTCCACCATAAACTCAGGTAATGCCAATCCCTTGACTTCAAGCCAAGAGCCAGTTGGAAATCCGTTTTTATAAATTTCAGCCCGATATGCTGATTTTTCCAGCATTTGTGCCATATCAGTTGTAAAAATATCTTCTTTTACCACATCGTCAAATGTACAACCGTAATGCTTTAATATTTTTTCCAAATCGGCATAACAGTTTTTCATCTGTTGTTCCAGATCGCCAATGGCCGTTGGATTTCCTTCACCGTCCATGCTTACAGCTCCGGATATTTTAATATCATTTCCAATTTTTACGGCGTGGGAATATCCGTAGGCCTTTTCCACTTCAGGTCGCAAAAGGAAATATTCAGGTTTTTCGGGTTCAGCTATGACTTCTTTTTCAACTTCTTTGATTTCTTCCTGTTGTTTTTGTTCACAACTATGGCACATAAGAGCCAGCACAAAAAGTGTAGTGAGCAAGGTTGGTCGGGTGGTTTGTTTTTTCATAATTCAGATGGTTTGGGCCTACTTTGGTCGGTTTTCGGCTATCCCGGTAACCATGGGGTATCGTTTTGAGTGTATGGCATAACGATTTGTAAACCCGTTGGTTACGGTGTTTAAGGTAGTGATTTTATGTTGAGGGATTACATAGGCAATTTCTGGGGGATAAAGAGGGGCAAGAACATAAGCACGCTCATACGAAGCGTATTGCCTCAACAGGGTTTATTTGGCGTTCATTTTTACATTTAAAGCTACGGTCCAGGCCAATATCAGAACAAAACCCAATTTCTGTATCAATGGGGAGTATTGGGTAAGACTCTCGGAATAATAGAACAAATTGTTGAGGCCCACAATCGCCATACACAGTATCCCGATAATGGTAAAGAGGGCCAACTTTCTCTTGTGAAGCGCCCTGATCATTCCAATGATCACCACCCCGCCGCATAAACTCAAAATCGTGGTAAGAACGTTGTGTAACGGAGTGAAAATAAAAATGGCGGACAACATACCAAGGGTCCCTGCAACTTTTATGGTCATTTTCCATGTTTTGTCCTCTTCAAAGTGGTCTGCGAATTTGTGGAAGAACAGTATCATACTGGAGCAGAGCACGACCAGTGCAAAAATGGCAATGGGCCGTGCGGGGTTCTCAAGTCCGTTTACACTTTTTTCTGCCATGAGGTTACACCAATGGTTGTTTTGCCATTCAAACCCAGTGGCGTTTACATGGGCACGCGAACCTCCGGGATAGAACAGCGTGGCGTAAAAATAAAGCCCAATGAAGATTAGAATCCCAATGCTTGGCAGATAACGCAATACGTTCTTGGTGTTGGTCATTGCCTGTGTTTTATGTTCATTCTAGGGAGGTGTTTTTTCAGCGGAATCAATCGTCTGTCAAAGCGTCAAACTCTTTTCTCTTTTCCTCCATCCACTGGCCCATTGCTTCAGGAGATTGCATTAACTCTTGCATTTTATCCATTGCTTTAAGATGTGCTTGTTCGCCCTTTTGAAACATTTCCATTGCATGTTCTTTGCTCATCGCGGCCATTTCATCAAATGTGTTAGCTTGGAATCTATGGTCGCAAGCGCCACCAAGTTGTCTGCATGTCATTGTTTTCATGATGGTTTGGTTTATAGTTGATTTTAATCTTCAAATGCGTTCAACGGTCTGCATACCTGTTGGTTATGGCATTTAAGGTAGTGATTTTTGGTCAAGGAGCTGCGTGGGTAGTTTGGGGAAGACTTCATGCTACCCTAAGGAAAGCGAACGGGCAGGTAAGAACGGTGCCATTACGTATAGCCACTGTTGTGTGTCGTTTTAATTAATTTTACTCGTTGATAGGTCTTATTCCAAAAATCAGTAAATAACCTATCATCCAAAATTCTCCAATGGTTGCGGGTAGAATAAGAAATCTATTAAAGCTAAAATCAATTCCTGCGTAGCGGATAACGGTGCTAATTAGATAGCCAATACCACCTAAAACAATAACTCTTCCTAACCAGACAGGCATTCTTTTAGATTTGATGACTATATATCCCATAGGAAATAGCCAAAGCCCAAAGAAAAGACCACCAATACCCCAAGCATTTGAAATTATATTTTGAAAAACCTGAATTAGTAAAATTTTGTCTCCCATAGTACTTATGTCAGAATTGGCAACACCTATGGCAGAGGCGATTGAAATTGCACTTATCATAATGGCTACAGCATTCACCATTCCCCATATACCTAGAGTCCAAGCTTCCCATTCATAATTGTCTTTAAATAATTTATAAAACCAAACTGCGGTAAGTGCTTGTGATATTACTATGGCAAACTCTAATAGTAACCTAATTCTTGCAGTAGATTTTAGTTCCACTAAATTCGTTAGCGTTTGTTCAGGATTACCAGAGACAAATATTTCAGAATGAAAGACCATAAACCCTAAAATCCCTGAAATAGCCATCATTAAATACCATACACCTGTTATTCTTGCAGTTTTAATCGATTGCTTTTGTTCTTTATGTAAACCCATAGATTGTTTGCTATTCGTGTTCATAATACATTTGACGATGTAACAGGATTATTGTTACAGTTTTGCTCTAATGGCATACAACGGTCTCGGCTATGATTTCGACGAAATCCGCTAGGATTTTCAGAAGCCTGTCCTGAGCGCAGCCTATGGGTAGGCGAGAACGGTGCCATTATTTATAGCCATTGTTGGCGGTAGTTTTTTATTCGTTCATTTTTATTTTGTGTTCAGTATATTTCAAAGATTCAATGTCCGAAATATTAAATCCTTGTTCAGAAATATAGTCCACATTTTCTTTCATTGAAACTTGAATTTCTTTTTTAATGGTCAGATTTCCATATTCTTCATAGGCTTCTGGTAAATAGATTGAAAATGATTTTCCATTTCTAAAAGTTCCGATTTGCGTGTCTCTATATTCGTTTTCAGGGTCTAAAAAGAACAAGTAATCTTCTTGAGAATCAGTTTTATTTTTAGAAAATCCAATTGAAAGTTCGGGAATCGCTGTATTTTCTTCATATCCACTTAACCAACCAACAAGATTGTGATAAACATAAAAACTAATCGGTTGGTCAACTTTGATTATTTTCCAATCTCCGTATTCCGCAATTCCGAAATTGTATATTTTATATTCTTCATTTCCTGAAAGTTCTCCATATTCTTTAATTCCTTTGAGAATATAACTTTCAGTCGTGCTTTTTGTAAGTATAAATCTGTCGTAATCTTCGCTCTTTATTTTCTTTAATGTTCCGAGAGTCTGTTTTTCTTGTTCAGGTGTATTGTCTTTAGCCTCAATACTATTAGTTTTTTGACTAATTAGATTGTTTTCCTCCTTTCCTCTAAACTGATTGAAAAGAATTAAAATAATTACAATTGCGATTACGCCTATTATTATGTACTTCATTTGTTTTTCAAATTGCTTACAACGACCCGCTAAACGTAGTTCCGGGATTTTTAAGGAAATATAGCGAAATCGTTCAACAATGCCACAAGAAGGTTTCGTCTTATGGGTCTTGTGGCATTGTTTGCCAAGTAGGACATGGACTGTCCGTTACTTGACGATTTGGCGGTATTGGGAGTAAAAATTACGGGATCAAATTACATTTAGCAACTGTTGGTGCACCGCAAGGTTTATTTTATTTGCCTTGCGCTTGGTTTTCCCTCGATGGGCGGCTAAGGGCTGTAATTTGGTTTAGCGGGTCGTTGGAGTACATTTCTTTTGGGGTGGGAGTGCGTAGCACGTAGCAACAAAAGTCAGCTTTAGCTGAATGTGCTCCAACGGTTTGGGTATGGTGCGTGTCCCGCAGGGCATGCACTATACCCGTTGTTGCCAACAGTTTTTTTATTTCTTTTTTTCTAGTTTTCTATCGTATGTTTTTCTTCCACGTAAATAGAAGTCCGTTCCACTTTGAATTCTGCCAAGTTGAATGATTTCAGAAATCGAGTCATTCTTGTCGTACAGGTATTCATCTCTGAACTCAACAATTGAATTTGGGCTTTTTCCTGGTGCATATGAGCTGTCAGTTTCACGGTATAATTTTCCGTCATCATAATATTCAAATCTGGTTTTCATTCGGTGGTCTCCACTAAAAACCCAATTCTCAAATAACGGTCTTCGCAAGGAGTCATATTCAAATTCTGAAATTCTTGGCTCTGCGTCCCCTTCTGTTTTTACTCTCTTTTTTAAAAGTCCGTCTTCAAATTCTTGTATTATGATTCTGTTTCCTGTTTTTGATTCAATGAGGTTTCCATTTTGGTCATAGCTAAAAGATTGAATAGTGTCTATGTTTTCTCCAACTCTCAAAATGTATTTTAAAAGTCCATTTTCATCATAGTCATACTGTTCTGTGTAAATCTTGACATTCCTGTCTCTTATAAAAACGTTCGTAGTTTTCTCAACTCTGTTCGTTCCATTTTGGTAGTAATAGAATTTGAAATTTCCTTGATTTATCAAACGGTCTTTTGAATCAAAGGCTTTAAAGGTTTTTCTTTCGTGATATACTGAGTCATTTTCATCAATTGACTTCTCAGTTACCCAAACTCGATATTCTTCTAAATCTTCAAATTCAGAAATCAGGTTACGTCTTTCCATGTTCTCACAGGAAGTCAAGAGTACCGTAATTGTCAATATGTGGATTAGTTTCTTCAAATTGTGGGCAACTTGTTTATATGGATGTAAAATACATCTATATACCCCAATATAGGTATAAAACCGATGAAATAGATCATCTTTTATTTCTATCCGGATCTTTAACCCATACAATTTCAAAGAGTTATCAAATGATAGCATTTAAAGTGTATATTTGCTTAGCTACACTTGTCAGTTTTGCGATGTTCAAATGTTATTTGTTCAATTTCTTAATCTTCTATTATGCGAACCGATGAGAATCAAACCAACTGCCCCCATTGTAATCAGAACATAAGTGGGGACGAGGCGAAAATCACCCCCAAAATTTCCAAAATGCTCAGTCCCGCGCAGGTACAACTACTGGACTACACCCATTATCTGGATGCCCCAGATTTGGTCAATGCCCTAAAATTGGTACACGATGTTACCATCTACCATTCCCATGAACTCTTGGACGAGGCCGAGAAAGATGCCCTGTTCAGCGTAAAGGGGCTTTGGGAGTGCATTGCGCGGATCAAGGAGTAATTTCTAGGAGTTAGGAGTTAGGAATTAGGGGTTAGGAGGTAGGGCGAAGAAAAGAAAAGGGCCGCAAAATATCTCTAAACTAAAATCAGAAATCAGATGTCAGAAAGATTTTTGCGGCCTTTTGGTATAGTGCTGCCAGATTACATTTCCCAACCCTCACGGTAGGTGCGGGTAACAAACTGGTTGGCATCCTCAAAGTTGGTGACCTTCATGTTGTCCCCGTCCCACAGCAGTTTTTTACGGCCGTAGAACTCCATGTTGCCATCGCCGTTGGGGCGTTGCAGCATATAACTGCGTATGGCCAGGTTGCCCATGAGTACGGTCTCGGTCATGGGACCGGCATACTCAAAGGATGAGGTAAGGCCCATATGCTCGGGGCTTCCGTATCCTGCTTTGCAGGCATCCACCCATTTGCGTTGGTGTCCGTATTCGGGTTCCGGCATATCTTCCACTTCCGGCCCAAACTCGGTGGTACCATCGTTCAGGTACAATTTGGGCGTCAATGGCGAACTGTCGTTGATGTTCGTGGAAATGACCCCGTTTTCGCCGTGGATCAACACGCCGTTTTGGCTTCCCGGACCTCCAATATCGCTATCGGCAGGGATAATCTCTGGGTGGGAGGGACGTATGCCCCCATCGCTCCAGGTCATGGTCAAGGGTGCTCCTGTTTTGTCGGTGGCGTCGTAGTTCAAGGTGATGAACGAGGTGGCCGGACATCCTTCTGGGTGGTAATCGGGGTTCCACATTTGGGAGAACACCGTACCCACGCTACATTCGGCGGCAGTGGGGTAGCCCAGTTTCAAGGTTCGGTAGGGGATATCCACCAAGTGACAGCCCACATCGCCCAAGGCGCCGGTCCCGTAATCCCACCATCCACGCCAGTTAAACGGGTGAAGGTTTGGAGTATAGGGCTTCAACGGGGCTGGGCCTAACCAGAGATTCCAATCCAAATCGCTGGGTTTGCTGGAAGGGTCTGGCTCCGGCATGGCATAGCCTTGCGGCCAAACGGGCCTATTGGTCCAGATTTCCACCTTGGTGATCTTGCCCAGTTTTCCAGAGTCCACCCATTGCTGCACCATGCCCAATAAAGGGTTGGAGCCGCCTTGGTTCCCCATCTGGGTCACCACTTGCTTGTCGCGGGCCATTTGGGTCAGGATACGGGCTTCGCGAATGTTGTGGGTCATGGGTTTTTGTACGTATACGTGTTTTCCGAGCCCCATGGCATAGGCGGCCGCAGGGCCATGCACGTGGTCCGGGGTACTGATGGTAACGGCATCGATGCCCTTTACCTTGTCCAGCATTTCACGATAATCATTGAAAAGCTTTGCTTTGGGGAATTTTTTCACCGTGTTCTTGGCCGATCCGGAAAAATCCACATCACAAAGGGCCACCACCCGCTCACGGCCATTGACCGATGCATTGCTGATATCACTGGCACCCTTACCGCCCGAACCGATGGCCGCCAAATGAAGGCGATCACTGGGAGCCAAATATCCGGGGCCGCCCAGAACGTGGCGCGGAACGATAAAAATACTGGAAGCTAGTGCTGTGTTTTTGATAAAACTCCGTCTGCTGGAGGGGGATGGTTTTTCTTTCATTTTTTTGTTAAGGTTTGTTGAGATTAAATTTCCCCAACAAGATAGAAAAAATAGTGTTGGGAATGGTTTGGTTTTTTGTGATGTTGATTTTGGACCAACAGAAAATAGTGGGTTCCGTTGATGGCTTAATCAAATTGAACTGGCTTATTTTTTCACTTTCGGAGGGCGTGGTTTAAGAAATTGCTGTTGCTGCAGCTGTTGTTGGGGTCTTTGCGGCATCTGCTGTTGCTGCTGTTGTTGCTGTTGTTGCTGTTGTTGCTGTTGCTGCTGTTGCTGTTGTTGTTGTTGTTGTTGTTGTTGCCCTGACCTATATTGATATTCTTCAACTTTAATAAAATTCGGATGCTCAATTGGAGAATCAATTTGGTGTATTTCGGTCAATGTCCATCCCAAACCTTGCCTTTTTTTCATGGTATTTGCAATAAAGCCATATAGTTCGATCACATTAATGGAATTTGGGATGATAAAATCTGCATGTAGCGAATCTGATTCACCCGGTTCAATCTCAAATGGACCTTTATCCCAGTCCCATTTACGGTCGGCAATCAATGGCCATTCGACCTCGGTTCTATGCTGCTCCACGGGATCATAGCCTAAATTTATCCAGTATGTTACATCATCGGGAAAAGGGGAAACCTGTCGGAGTCGAACCTCTGCGTTACCTGACCTAAACACTACTGATCCAACATTGTCAATCTTCAGTTCAACATGTATCAGTGTCCAATGATTGAAGGTGCGGACATGGGTAATGGCCGGTACAATGTTTACTTTAGGCAATGCTAAACGTTGTCTAACAAACAACAAATAAGTCCATAGCCCCGCTATGATTATAGCTAGACCTTCAATGAGAATTTTTAAAATTTCCAAAACTTCTTTTAGCTCTTTCCAGTCCATTCAATCGAGTGTGGTTAAAGTAAATAATAGAGATATTTTAAAAATATTAAATACAGGATTGATTTTCAAACAAACAGGAATGTTTGTGCTAACTGTTATCATTTCGAGTGAGTCCCGAAGCCTTCCGGGACGACATTCGTCATTTCGATATGAGGCACTTAGTGCCGATTGAGAAATCTTTTAAGTTAGATTGGATTTCTCACGCTCGCATAGCTCGGTTCGAAATGACAAATGAATTGGTGTAACTGGTGCTTCGACTCTCTGGCCGTCCGGAAGGCGGGCGCTAACCAGCCACAGAAAAGGAGAAAATTACTTAACGAGGATGTATTGTCATTCCGCACTAGATGCGGAATCAAAATGAGGAAACAGTAGTGGATCCCTGCTTTTTTATCCCGTTGAAGTACGGGGCGCAGGAATGACATTGGTTATTTTTTGGCTTCCACCAAGTCCAATTGGTCCACACTCACGTTGGTGGTGAACATGCCGTAATTCACAATGGCCTTGCCTTTTTCCAAGGCGTCTATACTGCCCACGGCCTTACCGTCCATCATGCGTACACGGTCGCCCACCTTAAAAACAGGTCTGGGTTTGTTCTTTTCGGCCTGGATCTCCTTTTTCTTTTTGATTTTCTTTTCTACCCTGACCTTCTTGATCTTTTGTTCCAACTCTTGGGCCACCTGTTGCTGCTGTTGCTTTTTCTCCTTGGCCTTTTTGGCGGTGGTTTTCTTGCGCTTGCTGTTTTCGGTCTCCACAATGCGGAGCATTTCGGATATCAAAGGACGTTTTTTGTTATCCAAGAAGTATTTTTCGGCCGCCGTGTTGATCTTGTTGCCCAATTGGATCATCCGTTGGTTGTGGTCGTACAGTTCCTGATAGTTCTCCAATTTGGATTTGATTCGGGAATTCAGTTCTTCCAAACGGCTGGCCTCTTCACGGGCCTTGCTTTCCTCTTCCTTGAGTTTGGAGCCGGTCTGTACCATTTTGCTGCGCTCTTTCTGAAGCTTGGCGATTGTGGCATCAAAACGGACCTTGCTGCGTTCTATCTTTTTCTTGGCCTTGTTGATCAAAGAGTAGGGAATGCCGTTCTTTTGGGCCACCTCAAAGGTGAACGAGCTACCTGCTTCGCCCAATACCAATTGAAAGGTGGGTTCCAAGGTTTTGGAGTTGAAACGCATGTTGGCATTGGTGGCATGCGGCAATTCATTGGCCAAGGCCTTTAAATTGGCGTAGTGGGTGGTAATGACCCCATAGGCCTCCCGTTCATAGAACACTTCCAAAAAGGCTTCCGCCAATGCACCTCCCAATTCGGGATCACTTCCTGTTCCAAACTCATCGATCAAGAACAAAGTGCGGTCGTTGCACTTCTTTAGGAAGTGGTTCATGTTCTTGAGTCGATAACTGTATGTACTTAAATGATTTTCAATGGATTGGTTGTCACCAATATCTGTTAAAATCTTATCGAAAAGACATACTTTGCTTCGCTCGTGAACCGGAATCAACAGTCCGCTTTGCAGCATAGTCTGAAGTAGTCCAATGGTCTTTAGGGTGATACTCTTTCCTCCCGCATTGGGTCCAGAAATTACGATAATCCGATTCTCTTTATGCAGTTGAATGGTCTGCGGCCATGTCTTTTCATTCTTCCGTTTGTTGTTCAAGTACAGCAGTGGATGGTAGGCATCCCTGAGAAAAAGCTCCCGTTTCTCGCTGATTTCAGGAAGCAGTGCGTCCATTTCGGATGCGTACTTGGCCTTTGCCGCGGTAATATCGATATCTGTAAGATAGGTCTGATATAGTTTTAAAAGCGGGGCAAAAGGCCTGATGTTGTTGGAGAGTTGATTGAGGATGCGTTGGATCTCCTCCTTCTCTTCAAACTCCAGATTGTTGAGTTCCCGGGTGTGGGCTACGGTGGACTCTGGAATGATGTAAACAATGCTTCCGGTCTTGGAACTGCCCATTACGGTACCCTTTACCTTGCGGCGGTGCATGGCCTTTACTGCCAATACCCTTCGGTTTTCCACAACGGATTCCCGGATGTCGTCCAGGAAATCGGAAGATTGATACCGCACCAATGCGGCCGAGAAACTTTGGTTGATTTTGCCACGCACGCTATTGATTTGCGAACGGATGTGGCGCAACTCTTCGGAAGCGGAATCCTTGATTTCCCCAAACTTGTCTATGACGTGGTCAATGGCGGCCGGAATCTCGGTATTCGGCTCCAAAGCTTCGGACTTTTTAAAAAGTAAAGGGTAATACTCCTTGAATTTCTTGAAGAATTTTTGATGGATGGTAACCGTCTTGCAAATGCTTGAAATTCGCCTGAAACTTGGAATTTCAAGGGTGCTGTTTTCAATATTCAATAAGGACAGTTCGCTGTTGATGCTGTCAAAACCGTGGTTTGGAATCCGGTTGTCATTGGAATAGGAGGCCAGGTACTCCGAAGTCTGCCCCAAAACCTCCAACAACGCTTCTTTGTCGTCAATCGGAGCAATTTCCAATGCGGATTCCTTTCCTAATTCGGTATTGCAGCGCGAGGAAATCTGTTGCAATACGGTGGGGAACTCTAAATCTTGTAATGTTTTGGGGTGAATGTTCTGCATCTTTTTCAACTGGCGGCGTAAAGATAGGATTTTGGCTTGGGAGGGAAAAAGGGTTTTTGCCGACAACTTGGCCATTTAAAGACATTCTATGCTTACATTTGAAAAAACAGTGTCTTTTAGGCGCAAATTCTTATACAATGGGCAGGGACAACACCTTGATTTATGTAATAGCAGGTATCATCCTGCTCCATTTTATCCTGGGAATCGGTTATTTGCTCTACAAACTGACCAAGAAAAAATAACAAGCATTTATGGACGTCAATATTGATCCAAGCTGGAAAGCCCATTTGGAGCAAGAGTTTCAAAAACCCTATTTCCAGCAATTGGTGCAATTTGTGAAACAAGAATATAACCAGCATACCTGTTATCCCAAAGGCAAGGATATTTTTGCGGCCTTTGACCATTGTCCGTTTCAGGAAACCAAAGTGGTGATCATAGGGCAAGACCCCTATCACGGTCCCAATCAGGCCAATGGGTTGTGTTTTTCGGTAAAGGATGGTATCCCACATCCACCTTCACTGGTCAACATTTTTAAAGAAATCAAGGTGGATGTTGAAAAGCCGTATCCCGAAAGCGGGAATCTAGAACGATGGGCCGATCAGGGGGTGTTGTTGCTCAACGCTACCCTTACGGTTAGGGCACATCAAGCGGGTAGCCATCAGAATAAAGGTTGGGAGCAGTTCACCGATGCGGTCATTAAAATGGTTTCGGAGCAGTTGGACGGGGTAGTGTTTCTGCTTTGGGGCGGATTCGCCAAAAAGAAAGCAACTTTGATTGATAAGGGAAAACACCATATTTTGACTTCTGGACACCCCTCACCGTTGAGTGCGAATAGGGGATTGTGGTTTGGAAATCAACATTTCAGCACGGCCAATGGCCTACTTTCCCAGCTGGGCAGACAACCGATAGATTGGTGATTTAAATATGGAAAAAACACGTTTCATTCGATAAAATTCGAGTAGTTCGTGTCAATCAGGGATTATTAGATTGTTGGACTATCTCCAGAGAAAGTTCTCAACAGGTTTCATTCCATCCACTAAATTAAGGTCAAATAATCTCGATTGAACCTCGTTTAGTGTTTTTTCTGAAACTTGTTCCTTTCCCCAAATGGTCTTGGACAGCCATTCCTGAATATCCTCCAATTTTTGTTCGTATCTGTTGGATAGCGTGCGGTCTATGCTTGGAATTTGTTTGAATTCTGAGGTGTAGGTATTGATTACTTCCAAAATATGGTCCAATATTCCGGAGTTTTCCTCCAGAAAAGCATTGGTTGCCGCCAAAACGAAACATGGCCATGGGGTAGGGCAGTCGCCCAACCATTTAAAGGTGCCCTCATCCACCAAAGGCTTGGTGGTAAAATGCTCCCACATAAAATAAGCTCCCGAGCCGTTGCTCAGGCTTTCCACGGCCCCGTCGAGGTTATTGATGGTTTCAAACTGCAGCTGGGCAGGGTCCCAACCTTGGTTATCGGCATTGATATAGGCCATTAAGTGGCTGCCACTGCCCAAACGGCTAATGGCCACCCTGTCATCTTTGAGCTCGGATACGGATTGCCTTGGGCTACCCGCGGCTACATGGATGCCCCAAAGTAGAGGTGAAGAGATGTACTCCATGATAATCTTACTGGGATTCCCTTGGGAAATGCTCTTGACCATGCCTTCAGTAAGAATGATGGCCAAATCCGTTTCGCCATCTTCCAGCATTTGGGCCATTTTACCCGTTCCTTCGGGAACATCGGTCCAGATTAGTTGTATGCCACGATTTTCAAAAGCACCATCTTCCATGGCCAAGTGCCATGGCAGGTTGAAATGCTCGGGAACTCCAATAATTTTTACCTTTTTCATAAAGAGCAATCTTTAGTGTCCAAAAATACCCATTCCGTTTGGTATGATTTTTATGTTGAACAAAAAATCAAGGGATAAGATGACTTGAAACCAATTTTTCAAGAGTGAACTTGATAAGGTCTTCCACGGTCTTTCCCCCAACTTTTGAAAACTCACCAGTGGCACGGTTTGCAAGAATGGCATTCAAGGAAACGGCGCGGTGTCCATGCATTTTGGCCAATCCGTATATGCCTGAAGTCTCCATTTCCAGATTGGTTATCTGCTGATTTTGATAAGTAAATGCGGCAAGGCGTTCATTGAAATCGGAAATCTTGGGGTTAAGTCGGAGGCTTCTTCCTTGTGGGCCGTAAAACCCTGAATTTGTACATGTTATTCCAAATCGTATACGATTTGAAGTGAAAATCCCCTCTAATGTTTTGTCGCAATCAACCGCATAGGGATGAATCTTGTGGCTACTCCATCCCAGAAATTCGTCAAGCTTTTTCTCTAGGTCGATATTGGTGCACTGTCCAGATTCATAAAAATGTAAAAGCCCATCAAGGCCAATGGCACTGGTGCTCATCAAAAAGGAATCTACAGGAATGTTGGGTTGGATGCTACCCGATGTACCAATCCGTATAAAACTGAGCTGTATTTTATTGGATTTAACTTTTCGTGTTTTAAAATCAATGTTGGCCAGGGCATCCAATTCATTGAAGACAATGTCGATATTGTCGGTACCTATGCCTGTTGAGATTACGGAGATGCGTTTCCCTTTTAGAAATCCGGTATGGGTGTGGAATTCTCTTTTTTGCTTTTTAATTTCAATGGAATCAAAGTGCTTGCTCACGGAAGCTACCCGGTCAGGGTCGCCAACGGTAATAATGGTCGTGGCAATATCCTTTGGAAGAAGATTGAGATGGTAAATGCTGCCATCAGGGTTCAGAATCAGTTCTGAGCTTCCTAAGGACATTTTAGAGTTTTAGAATGCGGTCTGTGGATGTGTTGTATAGGAAGTTATACTTTAAAGAGCCGCCTAAATATAATTGATTATCACGTATTTGCGAATAATAATTAGTTTGATTATCCAAAACTTCCTTGCCTTTTTTGGTAAGTCTTACCGGGTTAAAGGAGCTGAACAGTGGGCGTAATGAAGTAATGATTCGTTCGTATTGTGTGTCACCAAAACCATAATAACCCTGATCGGTCAAAAGAGTTCCCAACAATTCCTTTCTTGATTTAGGCTTTTGGTTAAAGGATGTTTCCAAAATCTTGTTTTCCAATTCGTTGAGTCCATTTTTTATGGATGGGAACCGTTTCAGGTGGGTTTTCAAGGCATCGGCCAGATATTCAAACTGAAAATCGTTGTGGGCAATCAGGTTTTCCAATCGGATAGGATTGTCACTACAGTACAATTGCCAAACATAATCGGCAAATTCAATGTCGTCCTGTGTAAGTATGGTTCTGTCCTCGTAGAGTTTTAAAAGCTTTTCGTCGCTCAATTCGTTCAGACCGTACATTTTGTCCGTTTCATCCTCTTTCCCACTGCAAACCAAGGATATCTCGGCATGTCTTCTATGGGTTTTCAGCCAACTTAGAACAGCCAGCATGTTTATCTGGCAGAAGAGGTCGTATTCAAACCAGAGGACAATCTGGTCCTGTTGTTTGTGGTTGCATAGAGACCGGTACTCTTTTAGGGTCTTTTCAACAAACCAAGACTTGGTGACCTTGTAGTTTTTGCTTAAAAAATCGAATCGTGTTTTCCAAAAGGATTCACTGCCTACAGTACAGAGGGTCTTTCCTTCGCAGAGCATTTCGCGCCATGTGATAATGTCTCCTTTTAACTGCAGTGATTGTAATCTTGACGTGAAACCGTCGCCGTTGGTGATGTGCAACAGTGATTTCATTTTCAGTTCAGTTTTCGTTGGTTAGGAAGAATAAAAGTAAGGTTTAAACCAAAAACACAAAAATTTTTTCGTAAAACATTGGTTATCAATGTCGAAATTTAACAGGATTGAAATGTAAAATACACTTTTCAAAAGGCATGTAATCAGCCTCCTACCCGTTTTACCCTAAAACCATGGTCTTTTAAAAACGCCATGATTTTATCCCGATAATCCCCTTGTATGATGATGGAATCGTTCTTATAACTCCCGCCAACCCCTAAATAGGTTTTAAGGTCTTTCGTCAATTTTTTAAAATCGGAATCAGCACCATTATATCCATCCAAAATGGTCACCGGTTTTCCTTTTCGTTTTTCGTATTTGCAAATTATGGGGTCATCTTGCAGCCAATACGATGCTGTTTCCTGTTCTGTGCTTTCCACTTCTTCCGGTTCGTGGTCCGGAAAAAGGTTTTTAAGTTGATCCTGTAGGTCCATAAATTATTTTTTCACCAATCCCAGTTCCACAAGCCGTTCATGCAAATATTCTCCTGCGGTTGTATCCTCAAAGGCTTTGGGGTGTTCTTCGTCAATACAATCTTCAAGACAGTTGAGCGGCATATCACTCACGGGATGCATAAAGAAGGGTATGGAGTATCGGGAAGTACCCCAGAGCTCCCTGGGTGGGTTCACTACTTGGTGTATGGTTGATTTGAGTTTGTTGTTGGTCAAACGGGAGAGCATATCGCCTACATTGATCATCAGCTGGTCAGGGCGTGCAATGGCATCTACCCATTCGCCCTCATGGTTCTGGACCTGCAATCCTTTTCCGTGGGCGCCCATGAGAAGGGTAATCAAATTGATGTCCCCGTGTGCCGCCGCTCGTACCGCATTCTTGGGCTCTTGGGTAATGGGCGGGTAGTGAATGGGCCGTAGAATGGAATTCCCATTTTTGATGTAATCGTCAAAATAGGTCTCTTCCAGTCCCAAATGCAGGGCCAAGGCCCGCAACACATATTGGGCGGTCTTCTCCAGCATTTTGTAGGTTTCCTTTCCCACGGCATTGAACTTGGGTAACTCACGGACGGTTACATTGTCTGGGTACTCCGCTTCCAACATTGGATTGTTTTCCACGTATTGTCCAAAATGCCAAAACTCTTTCAAATCACCCTCCTTCTTGCCTTTGGCGTGCTCTTTTCCGAAGGAGGTGTAGCCCCTTTGTCCTCCAATACCCTCAATCTCATAGGTATCCTTTACATTTTGGGGCAATTGGAAAAACTTTTTGATTTCGGCATAGAGCTGGTCTACCAGTTCGTCCGAAAGAAAATGACCGCTCAGGGCCACAAAACCGATATCTTCAAACGCGGCACCGATTTCTTTGACAAACTTTTCTTTTCTAGCTGGATCTCCTGAAACAAAATCCTCCAGGTTCACACTTGGAATTGCGCTCATGTCGTCAATTTTGGATTACATTCAAAAGTAATGATTTCAATGGAACGATTGGGAATTTGATAAAATATGAATGCTTTTTTTCTACTTTTATCAAACACGAATTTTAGGATATGCGATACCATATAGGGGATTTGGACCAACAGAAATTACTGGACTTGTACACGGCGATGCTAAAGCCCAGGATGATAGAAGAAAAGATGTTGGTGCTGCTTCGGCAGGGGAAGATTTCCAAATGGTTCAGTGGAATTGGTCAAGAGGCTATTTCGGTAGGGGTCACCCATGCCCTGAAGGCTGAGGAGTACATTCTGCCCATGCACAGAAACTTGGGGGTGTTCACTTCCAGAAATATTCCTTTACACCGTCTTTTTGCACAATGGCAAGGAAAACAAAGCGGGTTTACGCAGGGACGGGACCGAAGCTTTCACTTTGGCACTCAAGAATACAAGATTGTGGGGATGATTTCCCATTTGGGCCCTCAATTAGGGGTTGCCAATGGTATTGCCTTGGCCAATATGCTGAAGCGCAACAAACAGGTGACCGCAGTTTTTACTGGTGAAGGAGCCACTAGCGAAGGGGATTTTCACGAAGCGCTCAATGTGGCCTCGGTTTGGAGTCTTCCTGTGCTGTTCTGTATTGAAAATAACGGTTATGGCCTATCCACGCCCACCAACGAGCAGTACAATTGCGAGAATCTGGCAGATAGGGCCAGGGGGTATGGGATGGAATCCCGAATCATTGACGGGAACAACATTCTGGAGGTCTATTCCAAAGTGGATGAGCTCTGCAGGACCATTCGCAAACGTCCCCGCCCCATTCTTCTTGAGTTCAAGACCTTCCGTATGCGAGGGCATGAAGAAGCCAGTGGCACCAAGTATGTTCCGGAAAAGCTGATGAAGAAATGGGCCAAGAAAGACCCTATCGCCAACTACGAATCCTTTTTGTTGGATGAAAACCTGATTGCCAAGGATGAAATAGAGGCCTTGAAGGAACGGATATCGGAAGAAATCAATGAAAATCTGCAAATGGCCTTTGATGAACCTGCTATTTCTTCGACTGAAAGTAAAGAGTTAGGTGAAGTATATCAAAGTTTTAAATTTGAGGAATTTAAAAATAGTAGTGAAATAAATAATATTCGTTTTGTTGATGCCATTTCCGAAGGTTTGGAACAGTCCATGTACCGTCATAATGAACTCGTTCTTATGGGGCAGGATATTGCCGATTATGGTGGGGTTTTTAAGATTACCGAAGGGTTTACTTCAAAGTTTGGAAAGAGCCGTGTGCGCAATACACCCATTTGTGAGTCGGTGATTGTATCTGCGGCCATGGGACTTTCCATCAATGGAATGAAGGCCGTGGTGGAAATGCAGTTTGCGGATTTTGTGAGCAGTGGATTCAATCCCATAGTGAACTATTTGGCCAAAGTGCATTATCGGTGGAATGAAAAAGCCGATGTGGTCATTAGAATGCCCTGTGGCGGTGGGGTTGGGGCCGGGCCGTTCCATTCCCAGACCAATGAGGCCTGGTTTACCAAGGTGCCCGGGCTCAAGGTGGTGTATCCTGCTTTCCCGTATGATGCCAAAGGATTGTTGAATACCGCCATCAATGACCCAAATCCCGTGTTGTTCTTTGAGCACAAAGGATTATACAGGAGTGTTTATGGCGATGTGCCATCAGATTATTACACTTTGCCATTGGGAAAGGCCAGTTTGGTGAAGGAGGGAGAAGCGGTTTCCATAGTGAGCTACGGTGCCGGGGTGCATTGGGCTCTGGAAGTATTGGAAAAATACCCGGAAATTGAAGCAGATCTCTTAGATTTGTGTACGCTACAACCTCTTGATGCTGATGCTGTCTATACTTCGGTAAGGAAGACAGGAAAGCTCATCATTTTGCAAGAAGATACGTTATTTGGCGGTATTGCGAGTGACATCTCTGCAATGGTCATGGAAAATTGTTTCGAACATTTGGACGCGCCCGTAAGAAGGGTGGGGAGTTTGGAAACACCGGTACCATTCGCTAAGGAATTGGAGGAGAATTACCTGCCCAAGAAAAGATTTGAAACAGCATTATTGGAGCTGTACAATTATTGAATTACTGTACGCATTAACAATTTTTTAATACCCCAAGAGGACATTTTAGGTGTCTCACTCGTATATATGTAAACTTAAACTCCAATTCTTATGGTAAAACAATCATTTTTAATCATTGCACTGGCAGGACTTCTACTTACGTCTTGCTCCGTGTCCAAAAGCGCAAGAACGCAACGTAACCTATTTAGTGGCACGTGGATTTTGGACAACATCTCCTACGAGAACAATTCCGGAAATTTTAAATCCGTCATCTTCAATGATGCCGAAGATATCTGCTTTGAGGGAAGCCAATGGTTCTTCAGGGACAACAACAGTACCGGAAGATACACCATTAACCAAAGTACCCTCTGCCAAGGCGGAGACCGTTTTTTCAGATGGTCCGTAGTGGAACCTTCCCAGAACTACAGCAGTCAATTGCAGTTCAAATTCATCGATGAAAACCGAAAGGACATTTCCGGAGGATATGGGTACCGATTGAACATCGTTAACCTTACGGAGCAGGCCATGACACTGAAATCCAATGTTTCGGTAGATGGACAGCCAGTAACCATAGTTTATGAATTCACAAAAAGCTAACACATGAAAAGAGTTATATTAAAAAGTACAACAGCAGTCTTGGCATTGAGCCTTATTTTAAGCTGTAATGCCGTAAAGAATGCCAATAATACCCAAAAAGGCGCCGCCATAGGTGCCGGTGGTGGAGCTGTGATCGGTGGAATCATCGGGAACAACGTAGGAAAAGGAAACACGGCCCTTGGTGCCATCATTGGTGCCGTAGTGGGTGGTGCTGCCGGTGGTTACATCGGTAACCGAATGGACCGACAGGCGGAACGTATCGAAGAAGAAATCCCCGGCGCAGAGGTAAAACGTGTGGGTGAAGGTATCAATGTTACCTTTAGCGGAGAAAACGGAGTATATTTTGATACCAACAAATCCGATATCAAAGGAGCTTCCGCAACTACCTTGGATAAATTGGCCGGTATTTTTAAAGAGTATCCAAAATCCAACATTTTGGTGGAAGGACATACGGATAGCGCTGGAAGCGACGCCTATAACATGACCCTGTCTCAACAGCGGGCACAATCCGTAACCAACTACTTGATGTCCAAAGGGATTTCAAGCGGAAGGTTTACCACCAAGTGGTATGGAGAGACCCAGCCTATAGAAAGTAATGAGACCGCTGAGGGAAGGGCCCAGAACCGCCGTGTGGAGCTTGCCATTGTAGCTAGCGATGAATTGAAGGAAGAAGCTTACGAGCAGACCAAAAACTAGTAAGCCACTGTAATAGACCAAAGCCCGATGTATTGCATCGGGCTTTTTTTTGCTGCATGATGAGAATTAACACAAATTTGAAGTTTGTTTTAAGGTTTAAATGTAGGATAATCATTACCTTAAGGGAAGTTTTACAGACTCCTAAAAACTCCAAAATATCATGAGTGATATCCTTGAAAATAACACATATCAGATTCAGGGATTATTGGTGAGAATGGAGCGAAATAACAAATTGATTCAACGTCTTGCCCAAAAGCTGGGTTCCTATACCTGTGAACCCCATGACTATTCTTGTTTTGAGAAGTTATATGAGCTCAAGCGAAGCTTCAAGGAATATACCAATGACCAAAAGCGCATTATGGATAGCCTCAAGCAAAAAACAGGACAGTCCACAGAGGATTTGGATGGTGAAATTGAACATCATTTTGCGCACTTCAAGCAATTGGAAAAGGATATAGCTGCCTATTTATTGGATACGGACAAGTATAGTTGATTTTCAGCACTCTACTTTAAAATTCACTTTCTTTATAAACTAAGCAGGGAAATGTTTCATACTCCTGCAAACATCCGTAATATTGTAGGGCGATAAACCAGTTTTGCAATGGGAAAATCCTCAAACTCCGCCCTAGTTATACTAGCTTTTTTTGCCATATATGTAATCTGGGGGTCCACATACCTTTTGAACAAGATCGCGGTCATGGAATTGCCTCCGTTTATGCTGGCCTCATGCCGATTTACCACTGCGGGACTGTTGATATTTGCCTTGGCAAGATCTATGGGCATTTCGCTAAAGATCACCAAAAGACAACTGTGGAATACCATAATCGCAGGAATCCTTTTTCTGAGCTTTGGAAATGGGGTAGTGGTATGGGCGCTGCGGTATGTGGATAGCGGCTTTGCCGCCTTGGAAATATCCGCTCAGCCTTTGATCATTCTTTTGTTGATGCGCTTTTTACAGGGCAAAAAAATTCAGCCCATGTCTTTGGTGGGAGTGGCCCTTGGTATTATCGGAATCTACTTGTTGGTAAGTCAAAAACAGATTATTGCCCAAGAAAACTCCATTGTGGGGATGATCATGATATTTTTCTGTATGCTCAGTTGGGCCTATAGCAGTCTTTTTGTCTCCAAGGCCGATTTGCCCACCAACTATTTTGTGAACACAGGATATCAAATGTTTACGGCAGGTATTATTCTGGCGCTGATGAGCCTGGGTTTTGGAGAGGAATGGATATCCCCGTTGGATTGGAGCGGCAAAGTACAATTGTCTATGGTATTGCTGATTGTTTTTGGGAGTATTGTAGCGTTTACTTCGTTCAACTATTTGTTGAAAGCGGTATCCCCGGAAAAAGTGGCTACTTCAACCTATGTCAATCCCATTGTGGCGTTACTGTTGGGATGGTATTTTTTGGACGAGCAGATAACGCTTCAATCTGTCATGGCAGCCGCAATATTGTTGACGGGAGTATATTTCATCAACACCAAGAAGACCTTGGCCATCTTTGAGCGCTTCAAACGATAAGATGTACCGCCATTTAATTCAATAGATCAAAACGGTGGGTATATTTAATGGTAAGGGTCTGATTGTCCACGGCATCGATCAAATCATCGTCCTTCACCACATTGAATACCACAAACAAACCGGTATTGGCATTCTGTAACCATCCAAAACGGGCATTCACCGAAGTGATGTTGGATACGTTGTTTCGCTGGATGAGGCTCTGGATAAAGATTCTGGGTGTGAAGGAATAGGAAAGCCGCAATCCGCCCACCAAGGCCGTTAGATCCCCGGTATCCAGTTGAATATCGCTATGGCTAAAGGTCAACGAACTGTTGAATCTATCCCCGACCCTGTATTTGGCCGTCCCGCTGTTGGTGATTTGGTGTCCATTGAAATAGCCCCCGATAATGGTTCGCGTGTCAAAAGAAAGTGCGTTGTTGGGATTGGTAGTGATTACAAGCTGCAACTCTTCATTTTCATAATTGCCCACGGGTACGGTGACATCCGAAATGGTAAAATCCTCCAACACCCGTTCCGTGGTAAAGTTGATGCCGGTATGGACCTCAAAACCACTCTTGAATACCCAGTGATTGTCCACATGCAGGAAACTGGTGATCAATTGGTCGTCAAAATTCCAGTACCCACGATAAGAGACGTGTGGACGTATCTCCAGCATTTGCCCCGCATTTTTAAAGCGATGGGCCTTAAAGACCAGAAATTCAGGTTTTCTAAAGGCAGTTCGTTGTAAAAAGCCCACTTCAGGGTTGAATCCTTCACCAACTTCGGTATATCCCGCATTGATGTTCCAACCACTCCACTCATAATTGCCCAATATCTTAAAGGCATGGTCCCCATTTTCAATGCCCGGGGTGACACTTTTGGCCACAAAACCATTGATCGTGGCCTTGTTCCCAATGCCCCATTTGCCATCCATGGCATAGACCCGATTGTAGTCATCGTCCATCTCACCCAGACCGGCCCGGTTGACAAAAATGCCGCCCAAGGAAGATCGTGTCCCTCCAAAGTTGTGGTTGACGCGGGCCACGGTAAAGTTGTTCTTTTCAATATTGGCCTCGACCACATCATCTGTGAACATGCTCAAAAACCCTACGTTGGTCTGTCCCACTTTTCCGGACAATCGTGCCCCGCCTATGATGGGGACCAAACTACCCTCTTCTCCGATACCGATGCGTCTACTGAAGAACAGGTCCACCTCTCCGGGGCTTCCCACGCCAAACTGACCTGCATTTTCCAAGAAAAATGCCCTTTTCTCAGGAAAAAAGAGATTGAAACGGTCCAGGTTCACCTGTTGGTCATCCACCTCTACTTGGGCGAAATCCGTGTTATAAGTAAGGTCCAGCGTAAGACTGGGTGTAACACTATACTTGATGTCCGCCCCCGCATCAAAATGCGTGTCCGTTTCGTTGGGGGATACGGATTTGTCGTTCACATATTGTCCCAGCACATAGGGAATCAGTTTCAGGTTGCCGGGATTTCTCAGGTTCAATCCGCTTAGGTTTCCGGCCAAGGACAAACGTTTCATGTCAAAGCCCAAGGGGAGGGAGGTCCAGTATGCGGTTTCCGTATTCTTGCTGATGTTGCGTTGAAAATTGAGTCCCCAGGTTTTGTCCTTCCCCGGCGCAAAACGTAGGGACCGGAAAGGAATGGCAAACTCGGCACTCCAACCATAATCGCCCAATTGCGAGCGTACCTTCCAAGTGGCGTCCCAATTCAGGTTGGTGCCCCCAATGACACCGCCCTGTTGCCGATTGGCATTATTGTTTCCCTTGCCCTCATTGTCAATTTGGGCATCATATTCCATCCCTTGCGCATTGGTGCCAAATAGAAAGCCGTTTTGCCTATCGTGGTAGGTGTCAATGATAAAAAGGAAACTATCCTCGTCGTTCAAGTCCGCATCGCGCCGCGAGTCGGAAACCACAATTCCTTTCGCATTTTTGTCATAACAGACCACGGCCACATAAAAGGTAGTTGCCGTATATGCCACTCGTACTTCGGTCCGTTCCGAGACCGCCTCCCCATAATTGGGCTTTATCTGTACCAAATCCGTTATGGGTGGAATATTCTGCCATAGGGGATCGTTGATGATTTCGCCGTCCACATTGGGGTCGGTTTCAAGTTCCGTGGCAAAATAAGTGGGCTTGCTATTTTGGGTCGGGGTTTGTTGTGATGAGGCAAAAAAAACGCTCAACAGCGCTAAGACCACAAAGGGTTTTCCTAAGATAATTTTCATAAAGTGAGGTCTGGTTTGATGTTAAATATACTCTTTAAATCGGAAATCTTTCAGGGATTGATTATTTTGTAGAGACCTTATAATAGACTGCAATGAAGACGGTTATAAAATATATGTTCGTGGTATTGATACTAGGGGCCGTTGGCTGTGCCTCAAACCCCGGGTCCAAGGTTTCAGCTGCAGAATTGGAAGCATTGAACACCGCTATTTCACAAAAATCCATTGATATCACTGCACGTTGGGCCCGACCCATGCCCGATCAGGCCTTGACCAGTATCGCCAATGCAGGATTGATTTCCCCGGGCAGCTCCATTAACCGTATAGACATTACCGGAAGTGGAAGTTACTTGCGGGTGGTTCAAGATAGTGTCATGGCGGACCTCTCTTATTTTGGTCAAAGGCAGATAGGAGGTACCTACAATCCACGTAAAGGGGGAATCCATTTTAAGGGATTGGCCAAGGACTTCACTGTGGAACCTACCAAAAAGGGCGACGGGTATACCATCCAATTCTCGGTAAATGAGGGAGTGGAAAACTATCAAGTGACCGCCCATGTGTTCCCTTCCCAAATCAGCAATGTCAGTGTTGTGAGTTCCCATAGGGGCCCAATCTGGTATGATGGAACATGGGAGCCGTACAACCCAGAATAATTTACTCCAAGTCTGGAATTACATCTTTTTTGTCATAGTTTTATACAAGAAACCAAATCACTAAAAAAAAGCGTAATGAAATATTCCCGAAAACCCTATACTTTGATTTTCGCATCGGCTGTTGCTTTGATGGTCTTCTCCTGCAACGGAAAAAAGGAAGAAACCAATGAGGAACAAGCCAATGACCAAACCGAACCAGAGGTTATCCACACACCTTCCGAATCCAGTTTGCCCTTGGAGTTGTTGAACCTCCCCGAAGGGTTTAGGATTGGCACCTATGCTGAGAATGTGGAGGGCGCCCGTTCCATGGCCATGGGGGACAAAGGGACTCTTTTTGTGGGAACACGTAATGAAAACAAGGTATATGCCCTGCAAGATCTGGACGGCGACCTAAAGGCCGAGAAGATTTTTGAGATCGCTTCCGATTTGGAACAGCCCAATGGAGTGGCGTTCAGGGATGGGTCTTTGTATGTGGCTGCGGTGAGCAAGCTCTTGCGTTATGACAATATTGAGGACAATTTGGCCAATCCGCCGGAGCCTGAGGTAATCTATGACGATTACCCCACGGAGTTCCATCATGGGTGGAAGTATATCGCTTTCGGTCCGGATGGAAAATTGTATGTGCCCGTTGGTGCTCCCTGTAACATTTGCGAGCGAAGCAGTGAGGATGAACGCTTTGCCACCATCACCCGTATGGACGCTGATGGAACCAACCGCGAGATTTACGCCAAAGGTGTTCGGAATACCGTTGGGTTCACTTGGCATCCAGAAACCGGGGAATTATGGTTCACCGATAACAACCGTGATCTGATGGGGGATGACCTTCCTCCGGGAGAACTTAACCGGGTGACCGAGGCGGGACAACATTTTGGCTATCCATACTGCCATGGCGGCACTGTGAAAGATCCCGAATTTGGAGATCAGCGACCTTGCTCCGATTTTGTGGCGCCTGCACAGGCCATGGGTGCCCATGTGGCCCCATTGGGCGTAAAGTTTGATACGGGCTCCATGTTCCCCTCCGAATACAAGGGACATGCCTTTGTGGCCGAACACGGCTCGTGGAACCGGTCTTCCAAGGTAGGGTACAGGGTCACTTTGGTGAAATTGGAAAACAGCGAGGCCGTGAGCTACGAGCCCTTCATCGATGGATGGCTGGACGAAGAGAAACAGGAGGCCTTTGGCCGTCCCGTGGACCTTTTGTTCATGAAGGACGGTTCCCTATTGATTTCCGACGATGTGGGCAATGCCATCTACCGGGTCACCTATCAGCAGTAACCTAGACAAAAAATTTAGGGATTGGAAGGGGTGAAATCCTCCATTTTCCATGTGCTTGACGGATTTCCCTCACTGGAGATTTCCAAAAACACATGGGAGGCTTTGCCATATCTGCTTCTGGATACAATACGTTCAATGGTATAGGTCCATTTGCCGTGCTCAAAGATGAACTCGGCCTTGTCCTTTCCCTTGCTTTTTTTCATGCGTCCGTTTTTCAGGACAAAGCAGGGCTGCTCCAAAGAACTTTTTGGTCTTCGCCAGCAACAATATTGGAAGTCGCCGTGGGGCTGTTGGGTTATGGCTATGGTAAATTGTAGGTTTCGGCACAGGATAAGTGTCCGTCTCGGGGTCGGGTCAGTAAAAGAAATGGCGATGGCGGTTATTTTAGGTTGATTTGGTTTAAGAGGAACGGAATCCGTCAGTGGGTATTGTCACTAAAGGATATTTTTCCTTTTCCAACTTGTTCCATGGATGAATCCAAAGATGTAGATGATGAGTCCAACACAAATAAGACAAAAAATTTGTAGGGTATTTATAGTTTCTAGAGTAGTCATTTTCCTAAATTTTTTGGAAAGCTAACAAAGTCATGGGGTATTGCGCACTCCCAATTGATGAATGGCCCGTTTTAATTGATGAATGACCCATTTGAATTGACGGACGCGTTATTCTGCGTTTCAAAACCCCAAAAATTCTTCATCTTGGGGTAGCTTTTTGTCCCGCCAATTTGTTATTTTCATAACCTAGGTGTAAGAAAACCAATACCTTGCACAACGACTAATTCAAAATAGACCGACCTCAGCATGAAAAAACTCACTTTCCTTTGCTTGGCATGCCTATGCATGGCCCCCTTTTCCTTCGGACAGCGCAAAAGCACCACACCCAACATCACCGAATCCCTGTATGGCTCCATGGCCTATCGCAACATCGGCCCTTTCCGGGGCGGTAGGGTAACCACCGTTGAGGGGATTCCCAACGACATCTTCACCTATTATATGGGTGCCACGGGGGGTGGCGTCTGGAAAACCACCGATGGCGGCGCTACTTGGAACAACATTTCCGATGGCTTTTTCAACACCACGGGCATTGGTGATATCACCGTGGCCCCATCGGACCATAACATTGTGTATGTGGGTACGGGCGAATCCTGCATCCGAGGGGTAAAGACCTCCCATGGCGATGGCATGTACAAATCCACCGATGCGGGCAAGACCTGGAAACATATCGGACTGGCCGAGACCCGCCATATCGGCGAGGTGTACGTTCATCCCAAGAATCCCGATTGGGTCTACGTGGCCGCACAGGGCAACCCTTGGGGCAAGGACGAGCACCGTGGCCTCTACCTCTCCAAAAACGGAGGGGAAAGCTGGGAAAAGATTTTATATGTGAACGATGACTCCGGCATTGTGGACATGACCGTGAGCGACGAGGACCCCAATTTCATGATGGTCACTTCGTGGCAGTTCCAGCGCAAGCCTTGGGCACTCACCAGTGGCGGACCAAATAGCAAGGTCTTCAAGACCACCGATGGCGGCAAAACTTGGAAAGAGACCGGCAAAGGCCTGCCCAAACTCAAGGGCAAACTGGGCATCGATATATCGCCAGCCAATCCCAACATCGTATACATGGTGGTGGAGGCCAAAGAGCGCGAGGGCGGGGTATACCGTTCCGATGACGCCGGGGAAACCTTTAAACACACCAGCAACGATGCCACGACCTTCGCTCGGCCGTGGTACTACATCCACGTGATCGCCGATCCCAACGATGAGGACGAAATCTGGGTCATGAACAGCTTTGCCATGAAATCCATTGATGGCGGCAAGACCTTTAGCGGGGAACCGTTTACCCATGTGGACCATCACGATATGTGGATCAACCCCAACGACAGCAACATCATGATCAATGCCAACGATGGCGGCGCGGCCGTCACTTACAACGGCGGAAAATCGTGGTCCAGCATCTACAACCAGCCCACGGGGCAGTTTTACCGTGCGCTGACGGACAATGGCCATCCGTACCGGGTGTACTCCGGCCAGCAGGACAACAGCACCATCGCCATAGACAGCCGGGTCATGGACGACGGCATCGGCGAGATGCACTGGGACGTGATGCGTGCCGGGGAATCCTCCACCGTGGCCCTGGACCCCAACAATCCCCGTTTTGTGTACTCCACCTATTTTGCCAGCAATTTTGTGGAGTGGGACCGCGACATCGACAATACCCGCATGGTGCGGCCCTATCCGGAGCGCATCAGTGGGGAGCAGCCTAAAAATTTAAAGTTACGGGCCAATTGGAACGGTCCCGTGATCGTATCGCCCCATAACCCCAATGTGATCTACTACGGCTCGCAGTATGTCATGAAATCCACCGACCGAGGGGTCACTTGGGAGACCATCAGCGAGGACCTTACCCGAAACAACAAGGACCACCAAGGTGAGGGGGGAGGGCCCATCACCAACGAGCAGATCACGGCCGAGAGCTACAACAACCTCTTCAACATAGAGGAATCACCCCTGCGCGAAGGGGTGGTATGGGTAGGCTCCGACTGCGGGCTGGTGCACGTGACCCAAGATGGCGGACAGACCTGGACCAACGTCACCCCAAAAGGATTGCCCGAGGCCATCATCAATGTGGTGGAACCATCGCCCCACGATGCGGCCACGGCCTACATTGCGGTGGCGGGCTATAAACTGAACAATTTTACCCCCATGATCTACAAGACCACCGACTACGGCGCCTCTTGGCAGAAGATCACAAACGGGCTGCCCGGCGACACCTTTGCGCGTAGCGTGCGCGAGGACCCGGACCGCAAGGGACTGCTCTATGCCGGTACCGAAACTGGGATGTATGTCTCCTTTACCGATGGCCAACAGTGGCTGCCCCTGCAGAACAACCTGCCCGAAGTGCCCATAACGGACCTCCGCGTGCAGCGCAAGGACCTTGTGGTGACCACCCAGGGCCGTGCCATTTGGATCTTGGACGACCTTACGCCCCTGCACCAGATCAGCGATGCGGTGGCCGCGGCGGACCATTACCTGTACCAACCCCGCGATACCCATGCCGAGCTCTCCGTGGCCTACAGCATAGATGGCGGATATGGCCAGAACCCACCCAAGGGCGTACAGCTGCATTACCTGAACAACAAGGCCGTAGGGGAGGGCACCCCCATGGCGTTGGAGATCTTGGACGGCAACGGCACCGTGATCCATGCCGAGTATACCGATCGCCCCCGCACCGGCTGCGATACCTTGGTAAAGCCACAACTGAAAAAGGGCCTTGGCGCCCACCGCTATAGCTGGAACATGAAAGTGGGCCGTTTTGACTGCCTTACCGAACTCTATACCACCAACCGCGACCTGAGCGCCTACGATGCCGCCCCCGGCAACTACCAAGTGCGCCTTACCGTGGGGGACCAGGTGCAGACCCGCGATTTTGCCATAACCGTGGACCCGCGGATCAAGACTAGTGTGCAGAACGTGGAGGTCGCCTATGCCGAGCGCGATGGCCTCTCCCGATCCATTTACGAGGCCGCCACCCAAATGGCCAAGGGCGTGCGCGACCTGCGGAAGATCAAGCAGCAACTGCATTTTGTGCTGGGCGAGACCCAGGATGCCCAATTGCAGGAAAAGGGCAAGGCCCTGGACCAAGCCGTGGATATGTGGATCGCGAAGATCCTGCAAAAGGAAATGCGCACCTACCAGAGCAACTATATGTTCGAGGCGCGGCTCTTGATCAAGTTCAAGGATTTTTTGAACGAGATCGGACAGGGCAATTTGCCCGTTAGCCAGGGCATGCGCGATGTTACCCGCGACTATCTGGCCCAATGGACCGCCCTAAAGGGCGAGCTGCAAAATATAAAGACCCAAGACGTGGCCCGGTACAATACCCTCTTACAGGGTGCAGGCTTGCCGGAGCTGTATTGGCCGTAAAAGTTTAGGGATATTGGAATAAGAAGAAGGGAAGGCCGAAGGGTCTTCCTTTTTTTTGCATTGTGGGAAAACCTTGGAAAAACTAGGGTTTTAGTGTAATTGTTTTTGCTTAAATCTTCATAACTTCGTTAATTGTGCCGAGGTTAGTTATGAGTTCTATCCCCCTAAAATTAACTTACCTTTCTTACTTTTAACCTCTACATATTGGCAATAAAATTAAAAAAATGTTGAAAGAAAACATTGAAAAGGTTAATGATAAAACTTTACCATTTCTTAGGTGGGCAGGAGGAAAAAGATGGTTAACGAGTCAAATTGACAAATATTTACCTTCCAAAGGATTTAATAACTATCACGAACCATTTCTTGGAGGTGGTGCGGTATTTTTTCATTTAAAACCTAGCAAACAAGTATATTTATCTGATTTGAATAATGAACTGATAACCACTTATAAATGTATTCAGGATAAACCTTATGAATTAATAGATGAACTTCGAAAATTAGTTAATACGAAAGAAAAGTATTATCAGATAAGGGAATCTGAACCTAGCGATAATTTGCAGTTAGCTGTAAAGTTTATTTATTTAAATTACACTTCGTTTAATGGCATTTACCGAGTAAACAGTAATGGTAAGTACAATGTTCCATATGGTTATAGAAAGAAGTACCAAATTGATTATGGCAATATAATTTCGGCAAGCAAAATTCTCAAAGATGTGGTCTTGAATGACTATGATTTTGAGCAGATTATCCCGAAAGTCAATAAGGGTGATTTGGTATTTCTTGACCCACCCTACACCGTAGCTCATAATAACAATGGGTTTGTATTGTATAATCAGAAAATCTTTTCATTAGAAGATCAATATAGACTGGCAAGAACAATAAATAGAATCAAAGAAAAAGGAGCATACTATGTGCTCACAAATGCCGACCATCAGCAGATTAGAAAGATTTTCAATAACGGAGATAAAGTTTTCAGAGTTTTTAGGAATAGCAATGTTGGTGGCAAAGAAGCAAGAAGAGGGAGATTTTCCGAACTAATAATTACCAATACTATATGATTGAGGGCTTAATCGACCATGAACAGATAACTAGAAGTAGGATTAGTTCAAAAGCTGCTAAGTTTGAATTCACTACTATTCCTAAAGATAAATTTGAATCTTACAGACAGGAAGGGTGGGAAATTGTTCAAACAAACAAAAGAACTTTTAGGTTAAAAAAGTTAAAAAGGCATGATGTGGCTTTTGAAGATAGTGTTTGGGCCATGTTGGCTAGAATGGGGTTTACTAAATTAAATTCTGATAGAAACTTCAGATTGAAGTATTCAAAATCAGAAGAAATACCTGGTAAGCAGATAGATGTATTTGCCTCAGATGGAGAAACTGCGCTTGTAATTGAATGCAAAAGTTCGGAGGAAAGACGTAAAATTAGTTTTCAAAAAGACATAGCTGAAATAGGAAATATAAAAGAGGGTGTTATAAAAACTCTAAGAAAGGAGTTTGGTGCTAAACTGAAAATCGCCTGGATATTTGCTACTTATAATTGTATAGTTAGTCCAAATGACAAAGCTAGAATAGAGGATAATAAACTAACTCATTTTAATCAAGATGACTTAGCCTATTTTAATAATTTGGTTGGACATCTTGGGGTAGTTGCTAAATATCAATTACTGGGTCTCTTATTTAAAGGTCTAGAAATTCCCGAATTGAAAAATAAAATACCTGCGGTTAGAGGTAAAATGGGGGGGTATACTTATTACTCATTTTCAGTTGAACCAGAAACTTTGTTAAAGATTGGTTTTGTCCTTCATAGGACGGACACCAGTAAAGAGGCTTTCGATAGCTATCAAAGGATGGTCAAAAGGCCAAGGGTATTAAGCATAAATAAGTACATTAACAGTGGAGGGTATTTTCCAAACAATATAATCATCAATATACACTCTAAAAAAAGGTTGCAATATGATTTAGCAACATCTACAGATCATGATTCTATATCTGAGATTGGAGTTTTACATTTACCCAAAAAGTATCATTCAGCTTTTATTATTGATGGACAACATAGGCTTTATGGCTATGGTAATACGGAATGGAAAAATAAAAATACCATTCCTGTGGTGGCGTTTGAAAATTTACCTGCTAAGGATCAGACTGAAATTTTTGTTGACATTAACCATGAGCAAAAATCAGTCCCTAAAAATTTGCTCAGGACTCTTATGGCAGAGTTCAATTGGGGGGCTGAGCAGCCAGATGTGGCAATTGATGCATTAAAAACTAAATTAATTCACCGCCTTAGCAACACAGATAGTTCTCCATTATATAAGCGAATTGTAACTAGCGAAGAAAAGAAGTCTGAAATAAGATGTTTGAACCTAGATTATTTAACAAGATATGGTCTGAACAAAACAAGTATGTTCGGTGTTGTTCATAAAAAAATTCTTGTTAGGCTTGGCTATCTTTGGGCTGGTGATTATGAAAAGACGCTAGATAAGTCATACGAGGTGTTACAGTTTTGTTTTGAGTATATAGCTTCGAAAACAGAAGAGCAGTGGAAAGTTGGGAGCGGTGAAGGAGGTTTCATAGCAATGAATATCGGAATCGCAACTTCCATAAGAATAATAGATGAAGTCATAACTTTTCTAATAAGAATTGATGATTTTGAGCCAGAGAAGTGTTCTTCACAAGATATAGCAACTAAAACCATTATTTATCTTAAGCCAGTTGTCGAGTTCATTAATTCTCGAACACCTGAAGAATTAAAAAAGCTTAGAGGGCATTTAGGCGGTGGGGGTGTGGATAAAGTAATTAGAGAATTCCAATATAGTATTCACAAAACAAATGATTCGTTTAATCCTGAAGGATTAGAGAAATGGATAAGGGACAATTCAGGGATGTTTAATAACCCTTCCAAATTATTAGGAGATGAAATTCAACTTGCAATAAGGAATTTTGTTTTTTCTAAACTAAAAGAGCATTTGGGAGAGAAAAATTGGTGGACTCAAGGAATTCATAAAAAAATTCAGACTTATTGCGCTACGGCACAAATTGAAGAAGGCCATACAGAACCAATAGACCACTATTTGTTGACTCTACATTATCAGCAAATAGTTAAGGATAATAAAGAAATACTGTTAGAATATTTCACGCCACCAACAAGTAAATCCGCAGGAATAGATAAAAGGTTATCTTGGTTTGCACAGTTTAATAAAATTCGCAAGAAATTTTCTCATCCAGAAAGAGATAAAGTGACAGAAGAAGAATTTGAATTCTTAAATGAACTCAAAACGTGGCTTTTTGGAAACTTAGGAATGGATAATAACAAATCTTAATCTACAACCCCCCAATTACCTTCTTGCTCAGCCCCGTTGCTTTTTTGATAATCTCTAAATCAACACCCTGAGCTACTAATTCTTTAGCAATAGCCTTTGCCTTTTCCTTTTCGGCCCGCTTGCGTTCCGTTTCCAGTTTAAATTCCTCCAGTTCTTGGCGTTCGGGGCTGGTGATCTCAAACAGGCCGCTTTCGCTCAGTTTGTCCATAAGCCCCAGATCTTTGAAACTCACATAACCCTCCTCGGTAATGATCAGGTGGTACAGCACCTCGATCTGTAGCAGTTGGCCCGCTTTTAGCATATGGTCGGTAAAGATCAGGTCGGGGTCGGTCACCTCCAGCGCGCCGCTGGGGTGGTTGTGCACCATCACCAGCTTGTTGGCCAGTTTGTAGATCGCCATTCTAAAGACATCGGGAGGTTCGGCGGTAATGCGGTTCACCGCACCCAAGCTGATCAGCTCCACGAACATGATCTTGTTGATGTTGTTGAGCCCCACCACCCAAAAATGTTCCTGGTTGCGGCGGATCTTGTTCTCGCGCAGCAATACCTGCTGCATAATGCTGTAAATGTCCCTAGCGTTGAGCACTTTGATCTTTTGTTCCTTGGTGAGCCGTACGTTCATAATCTCAAATTATACAAGTTATACTAGTCTGCAATGTGCTGGCCAATGCGCCTTTGGAAAATTGTCCATTCAGTGGCGTGCATCGTCCATTTTTTGAGGTTATGGATCGCGTCAACTTTGTACCATCAAATTAAGTATAATAATTTTTAAGTACAAACACCATGAAAAATGTATTCACAACACTAGTAGTCTTTACAACCATTACAGGGCTTTTTGCCCAATTGCCAGAACCCGGTTTCATTATAGACGAGCATACCGCCATAGTTATCACCGACCCACAGAACGATTTCCTTAGCCCCGATGGCGTGGCCTGGGGTGCCGTGGGACAGAGCGTACAGGAGAACAACACCATTGAGAACCTGGAAACGATCTTTAAATTGGGCGAAGAGCACAACATTCCCGTATTTGTTTCACCCCACTACTACTACGAGCACGATCACGTGTGGAAGTTCGAAGGGGTCTTGGAAAAACTCATGCACAACATTACCATGTTCGATCGTGGGGACCAATTGAACGTGGAAGGTTTTGAAGGTTCCGGTGCCGACTGGTTGCCCCGCTACAAAAAGTACATCAACAAGGATAGGGTAGTGGTGACCAGCCCACACAAGGTTTTTGGTTCCGAATCCAACGACTTGGCCCTGCAATTGCGCAAACAGAAGATAGACAAGGTGATCTTGGCCGGAATGTCCGGTAACCTTTGTGCCGAATCGCACATGAGGGAACTTGTGGAGAACGGTTTTGAGGTTGCCGTGGTGGGCGATGCCACTGCTTCGGCCAAACTCCCCGGACTGGATGGCGACCAAGCTGCCCAGACCAACTACAAAATGATCAGCAGTAAGGTATACACCACCCAAGAATTGGTGGGCGAGCTGAAAATGCACAAAAAATAAATTCTGTGTTTAGTGTGATGGTGCGGTTGGAAAGGGGCCAGGCTTATGTCTGGCCCTTTGTTTTTTTAGGCAAATGGGCATTTCGGGAAAAATGTCCAAGAGGATGTGAAGTTTGTCCATTTTATCCCACAAGCCTGCGCCGCAACTTTGTACCATCATTAATCCATAATAAAAAACAAGACTATGACACGTTTACAAGCATTGGAACCCAAGGAGACCACCGGACGGTCCAAAGAACTTTTTGACGGTATCCAGGCCAAATTGGGCATGGTGCCCAACATGATGCGAACCATGGGGAATTCCCCAGCCGTTCTGGAAGGCTACCTGAACCTGAGCGACGCCTTGGGCAAAGGAAGCCTAGGCGGAAAATTGGGAGAGCTTATCGCTTTGGCGGTGGCGGAATCCAACACCTGCAACTATTGTTTGTCCGCACACTCCTTTATCGGGGAAAAATTGGTGGGTATCGATACCACCACCTTGGAAATGGCCCGCGAAGGGAAGAACAAGGATCCCAAGATCGCCGCAGCACTCTTTTTTGCCCAAACCTTGGTGGAAAAACGCGGAAGGGTAAGCGCCGACGATGTGGCTGCCGTTAAAGCTGCCGGCCATTCAGATGGAGCCGTGGGCGAGATCGTGGCACATGTGGCCCTGAACGTCCTGACCAACTATTTCAACAACACCGCCAACACCGATATCGATTTTCCGGTAGTGGAGGCACAGACTGTTTAATCACGCAATACAAATAAAAACAAGAATCATGAAAACAATTAAAAATGCAATTCTTTTGGGATTGGCCCTCGTATGGGGAGCCCTTGCCCAAGCACAGATCGATCCCGTAAACAAAGACGGATTGGCCATTGGCGGATACGATGTGGTGGCCTATTTCTCCGGAACGCCGCAAAAAGGGACCAAGGCCCATGCGGCCAAACACAACGGGGCAACCTATTATTTTGCCAGCAAGGCCAATAAGGATGCCTTTACCAAATCGCCCAGCAGTTATTTGCCCGAGTTTGATGGGTACTGTGCCTGGGGGGTTGGCGAAAAACAAGCCAAATTCCCCATCAACCCAGAAACGTTCGACATCATTGATGGAAAACTGTACCTGTTTTTCAATGGGGATTTCAACGGGAAACCTTTCAACACCTTCCCAGATTGGAGCAACCGCACCACCCAATTGGAAAAAGCGGCACACACCAACTGGCCCAAGGTCAAGAACAGTAAATAATTTTTAGGGGCAGGTCGATGTTTTTCGGGCTGCCCTTTTTTCAACACACAAAAACACACACAATGACCCAAGAGAAAAAATTTCCGTTGCCTCCCTTTACCGAGGAAACGGCCCAAGAAAAAGTACAGTTGGCAGAAGATGCCTGGAACAGCCAAGACCCGGAAAAAGTGTCCAAGGCATACACCGTGGATACCGAATGGCGCAACCGCTCCCAGTTTGTAAACGGGAGGGAAGAGGTGGTCGCCTTTTTGACCGAGAAATGGAAAAAGGAAAAAAAATACAAATTGAAGAAAGAATTGTGGGCCTTTACCGACAATAAAATAGCAGTTCGTTTTGAATACGAATACCAAAATGCCGAAGGAGCGTGGTTTCGCGCGTACGGGAACGAGAACTGGGAGTTCAATGAACATGGATTGATGCAGAAACGCTACGCGAGCATCAACGACCTGCAGATCACCGAAACCGAACGACGCTTATAGTCAATTAAGGTTTGTCAGGTCGAGCGCAGTCGAGACCTCATTTAAGCAGTTGGGACTGAAGACTTCTCGACAGCTCCTTCGACTGCGCTCAGGATGACAGCTCGAAGTGACATATTCAATTTGTAAAACCAAGAAATGGACATCTACAACACCAACACGCTCATCAACGAACAGACCGGGAACCTTGCTTTTAAACTTTCCAGTTTTGAGGACGATTGCCAGTTCTGTTCCCTCAACCGATTCAACTATTATTCCTTGATCTGGATAAAAAAGGGGAGTGGCACCGCCCAGATAGATTTTACGGAGTTCGATTTTACACCCGATACGATGTTTGCCCTAACACCTTATCAACCTTTTACCCTCAAGGAAAAGGATAAATTGGAGGGTGTGGTGTTGAATTTCCATCCGGATTTTTTCTGCATCCATAAGCACAATGAGCAGATTGCCTGCAACGGGGTGTTGTTCAACAACATTTACAGTCCGCCCTATTTTTGCGTCACCGATGATACCCGAGGAGAGTTTGAAATGATCCTTTCCCAGATGAAATCCGAAGTGCAGAAAGCGGATTTGGCCCAATATGAGCTATTGGTCTCCTACCTGAAAATATTCTTGATCACGGCTTCACGGTCCAAGGCCAAACAACAACCGGAATCGTTACGGGACACGCCGGATGAAAAAGAACCTTTTATCCTTCAAAAACTAAAGGATCTTATCGAGACCCACTTCAAGAGCAAACACTCGGCAGGGGAATATGCAGATATGCTGAACATCAGCCCAAAGGCGTTGGCCAAGATGACCAAGAACCACTTTAACAAGACCATGACCAACCTCATTTCGGAACGCATCATCATTGAGGCCAAGCGGGAACTGTACCTCACCGATAAATCCGTCAAGGAAATTGCCTTTGACCTAGGGTATGATGACGAGCACTATTTTAGTCGGTTTTTTAAGAACAATGCCGATATATCCCCAAAAATGTATAGAGATACCGTAGGTTTTGCACGAGCCATGGCCTAAGATTTGGTATATTGCGCAGCATGAATCCAAAAGTCGATTTCTTTTTTGAGAAAGATACCCCATGGCAATCAGCTTACAAGCAATTACGGAAAATTATCTTGGATTGCGGATTGATTGAAGAACTGAAATGGGGCGTTCCATGCTACACCCATAATGGCAAGAACGTGGTGTTGATCCACGGGTTTAAGGACTATTGCGCACTGTTGTTCCACAAAGGTGTACTATTGAAGGACGCCGAAGGAATTCTTGTCCAACAAACCGAAAACGTACAATCCGCACGGCAAATTCGGTTTACGGGAGAAGCACAGATCCAAGAAATGAAACCTATCCTAAAAGCGTATCTGTACGAAGCCATTGAAGTGGAAAAAGCGGGGTTACAGGTAAAGCTAAAAAAAACATCGGAGTTTGACATGCCCGAAGAGCTTCAAACCAAACTGGACACGGATACCGAATTCAAAACTGCTTTTGAGGCCCTCACCCCAGGGCGCCAACGGGGATATATGCTCTATTTTTCCCAACCCAAACAATCCAAGACCCGCATATCCCGGATTGAAAAAAGTTTTCCAAAAATTTTGGATGGGAAGGGATATAATGAGCGGTAGATTAAAAAAGGTCAATTAAAATCCTCATCAATAATCACTTTATCCGTGAGTAGATCTTGCAAATGCACTTTGGCCACTTCGCCAGCTCCTAAAAACTGGAATCGCATACCAGCGATATCCCCCATGGATTCGTTGTAGCTTCCAGTAAAAATGGACTGTTCCTCAAGGAAAACGGTCAACTGCTTTTCATGTACCTCAAGGGTCAGGTTCCTAAATTCGGACAGATCCACACCAAGACTGGACAGGTCGTGCTTTTTGCCGCTGAGGTAGACATCGCTCATCATCACCCCAATTTCCGAGACACAGCCAGGAATGGAGGTGCTGATCACCATACTGCTCTTGGTACCCAAAATAATGATCTGGGTTTTTTGGCAGACTGCCCATTTTTCGTGATAACTGTTTTTCAAACTAGTGGTGAGCCTAAAATTGTCCCCAGAAATGGCTCCAAAATCATCCACGATATGAAAGGTTGATGAAATGGGCTCGTCGCTTGCCTTTATTTCTTCCAATAGGGAAGGAGCGAATGCCAATTTACCTTGTTGGATATCCTTTTCATCTACATACTTGGGAATGGGCTCGTAATCCACCGTGCCCAACCATCCTTCGGACTTGATGAACAGGTCATGTTGCTTGATGGCTTTGCCATCCACCACCAATTTGGCCCTAAAATAGCCGGGATAATAATATTGCCCAGTGGCCTGTTTCTGTCCTCTTTCCAATGTAATGGTCTTGGTGGGGTCCCAAAATTGCTGAATGTAGATACTATCCGATTGGATGGAATCGATATCCAAATCAAAGACCACCGAGTTGGGAAGGCCTTTGGCGAGAGGCCTACTGTTGAAGTATACACTGGAGGTGTTGAATTCCGTATCGGGTTGGGAGCCTTTTAAAGAATAGAAAGAGATAAAAACCACCGCCATTACCGAAGCGGCCAACATAATAATGCCCAGATTGGAATTCACTTTACTCAGCACTGAGATTTTTTTGGTGTCCTTGGTCTCATTCTTGAAATCCCTCCAATTTTCAAAACCCGCAAACTGGGCCAAGGTATTCAGAGTGGTAATGCTCGGGGCACTTTTGTAGTTCACTTTTCCCCAAACACGCTTCAGGGTCGTGGGGCTCAACAGGACTTGGGTTTGGTTTTGGATTTTTTCGCTTAATTCAGAAAAGACATCGTTGTGCCAATGTTCGGAAGGCCCCCAACCAAGGCTTTGTTCAATTTGGGACAAACATTTTTGCACTAATGGATACTCCGGATACATAGGCGAATATTCTTCTATTGCAAATGTTGGAAAAAATCCGATACATGAACCATAATGAATCAACTTGTACGGGATTGTTTCCGCAAAAACAAAGGAATACGGGACCTTTCGGCCATAAATCATTCATCATGAAAAAAGCGAGCATTATCATCATAGCCCTTTTGAGCGGCTTTTTTGGGAAAGCCCAAGACATTATTCCTTTGGATACCATCAATTGGAACTTTGAAGCGGAGTCCTATATTTTGGAGGAGTTTAAGGGCAAAAAGTCCATTTACCTGCAAGGGGGGTCCATCATCCTAAAAGATGGCGATTTTTTGAACGGCACCATTGAGTACGACATCTATTTAAAGGAAGTACAGGCGTTTCCGGGGGTCTATTTTAGGATGAACGGTACCAATGCCGAACACTTTTACATTCGTCCGCACCAAGCGGGCAATCCAGATGCCAACCAAGCCATTCCCTTGACAAATGGGATTTCCCCGTGGCAGTTGTACTATGGTGAAAAGTATGCCTTTCCCTATGAATACAAATACGATGATTGGACCCATGTGAAATTGGTGGTCCATGATGACAAGGCTCAAGTGTTTCTGGATTATTCAGAGGAACCGAACCTTTCTTGGCAATTGTTCCATGAACCCGTGGAGGGCGGCATCTCGTTGAATGGCGGAAATGCCCAAGGCATGCATCTGGCCAACATCAAAATTGATAGGGCCAAGCACGAACTCAAGAATTTTAAGCCCTTGGACCGAAAACCGATTGAAGGACTTGTTCCGAAGTGGCAGCTCTCCGATAAGTTCGAGGAACAATTGTTGGATGATCATTCCAAAATCCCACAAATCATTGCCGACAGGACTTGGGTTGAATCCGTCGTGGTAGAAGAAGGTACGGCCGCCAATATTTCCAGAAAAGTGGAACGCTTTGATGATGTCCCCGGCAACACTGTATTTGCCAAAATTGAACTGGACGCCACATCGGATATGATCAAACTCTTTGAGTTTGGCTACAGTGATAGGGCAGTGGTCATTCTTAATGGCAAACCCATTTATAAGGGCAACAATAGATACCGTTCCCGGGACTATCGCTATTTGGGCACAATCGGTCTCTTCGATGCGGTATATCTTCCCTTGAGAAAAGGAAAGAATACACTTTTACTGGCCGTTTCAGAGGATTTTGGCGGATGGTTGGTCACCGGGAGATTTGTGGACGCCAAAGGATTGAAAATACAATAACACATCAAAAAAACGATAAAAAATGAACCTACGATTTCTGGTAATCGCATTAAGCTCTGTAGTAATAAGCTGTCATATGGCCTTGGCCCAAGATATGTTGGTGGCCACCAAGGTGAGCCAGCGAGCCAGTGTCATGCAGCGAATCGGCACAACAGATGTAACCGTGACCTACAGCAGCCCAGCTGCAAAGCAGCGCAAGATTTTTGGCGGCATCGTGCCTTATGATTTTGTGGTTGATGGGGTGGAATACCCATGGCGTGCCGGGGCCAACGAGAATACCACCATCAGCTTTACCCATGATGTTACGGTGCAAGGAAAACCACTTGCCAAAGGCACCTACGGATTGCACATTTTTGTGCGGGATGGGGAGTGGACCTATATTTTTTCGAAGAACCATGAAAGTTGGGGAAGTTTCAGTTATGACCCCAAAGAGGATGCCCTTCGGGTTACCGCAACACCTGAACCAAGTGAATACCGGGAATGGCTCACCTATGAGTTCACCACAAGGGAGGCCGAAGAAGCCGTTTTGGAACTGCAATGGTCCACAGTGAAATGTGGAATCACCATCGGCACGGATGTTACTTCCAACGTGCTAACCGATTTAAAATCAAAGGAAGAGAAAACTCCTGATGACTACATCAAATTGGCACAATTGACCCTGTCCGAAGATGCCAAGAATGTGGATGCGGCCTTACACTATGCCGAAAAATCCATTGCCATGGGAGAGGAGTTCCGTAACCTGATGTTGAAATCCGAACTCTTGGCCCAAAAAGGAATGTCGCAGGAAAGTAAGACCTACGAGCAGAAAGCATTGGAAGTGGGAGAGGGCTTTCCCTATTTTTACTACTACCCTCTGAGTTTTATGCTATTGGAGGGCAATCCCGAAAAAACCTTTGAAATCTTGTCCGAGATGCTCCATAAAAATCCCAATAATTGGATTGCCAACCTGGCCATGGGAGAATACTACATCAAATCAAAAAAACAAGAGAAGGCGACCTATCATTTTGGGAAGGCCTATGAGTTTGCTGGGGAGCGGTCCAAGCCCTATGCCCGTTACATGTACCTCTCCAATGCATTGATACTGGATCGGATGTAACGGTCCTTATCGTGGGTCATATTGATTTTTGCGGAAATAAGGCAGGGTCTGGTCCGGATGGCTTCCGTAGTTTTCCTATATTTATGGACTCCCCCAGATACCTATTTGTTGTAGCCCAAAAAATATATTGAAATGCGGAACAAGATTGCCTTTTTTCCATTGTTGACCCTGACTTTTTTATGGATAAGCCTTACCTCATTCCTTCCAAAAACGGAAGATGAACCCGATTTGGACGGACAGTCTTTGGTCTTCAATACCGATGGGCTGTACTTTGCCGAATTTTACGATTACATTTTTCGGGGCCATTTTGAAAATGTGGACATCAAAAGGGAAGATGTGATGTTTCCCACCATCTTTGGGGAGTATCTCAAAGCCTTTGGCGCCCAATGCCCCAGTGCGTTGCCAGCGGATAAGGTGGAAATCATGAAATGGGTCTGTGCAAGGGAACAGGTAACCACCAACGGATATGGAATAGAGACCAGCCGGGTCTGTATAGATTGGGAACTGGTGGGAACTGGCTTGTATACACGCCGCGATCTATACCACGCCAAACTGGTGGTGGAAAAAATTCAAAGCGACGATGCACTACGCACTACTTTGACCATGATGACCGACCCCAATGCCATGGGGAATTCGCTGGACATGGTACACAGGGCGAAGGGGCTACAAAACGATATGGCGCAGATTTTTTTGTTGAATCCCTGTAACAGTGCCGGTTTGCGCCGTTTTGAAGAAAACCTGAAACGCTTTGCTTTGAACGAGCCTGCCATTCGTATGGAAGGTGCCAGTAAATATACTTTGATGAAGGAATCGGGAGGCCCTACGGGAGCACAGGATTTGGGAAAGCTGGCGGAAGACCTTGTGGCCGATCAGGCCAGGACATGGGCCTTTAATCGGTTTGAGGCGGGTAGCATTTCCGGGGTAAGCACTTCTGAGGACGGACAGGGGAGGCCCAGGGAGCTCAGGGCCAACTATCGGTTTAGGGGATTCAGTGGCAGCAGTGCGGGCTCGGTGCGGATTGTTTTTGAGAATGGTCTGCCCAAGTGTATCTATTTCTTTGATTTCCCCCAAAACTGTAAGACCCCCAACAGTGGTATTTTGGCCGCCTATGCACAGGGGAAATACGCAAGGTAGGGTGTAAATTGGGATGGGCAGAACCCATTTGGACAAACCAATGCCCAACTTCTTCGTTCAACCATTTTATACCTCATATATTTGCAACGTTTTGATTATAAAACTGTAAACCAAAATTATGAGTAAAGTAAAAGAGAACGACACGGTAAAAGTCCATTATACCGGAAAACTGACCAATGGGCAAATTTTTGACAGCTCGTTGCAAAGGGAACCTTTGGAAGTTGCCTTGGGGCAAGGTCAGCTTATCCCCGGGTTTGAAAAGGGACTTATTGATATGGCCGTGAATGAAAAGAAAACCATAACCATAGCCAAGGAAGAGGCCTATGGAGAGGTCAATGAATCGCTTTTTCAAAAAATATCCAAATCCCAATTGCCCGAAGACATCAAACCCGAAGTAGGTATGGGCTTGGTAGGCTCCAATGCCGATGGACAGCAACAGCAGTTCCGAGTGGCAAAGGTGGAAGCCGATGACATTATCTTGGACGGGAACCACCCGTTGGCCGGCAAAGACTTGGTGTTTGATCTGGAAGTGGTGGAGATACTGTAATATATGGCCTAAACATAATTATACGCTAAGTTTCATAGGGAGAGAGCCGATTTCTGGTTTTCTCCTTTTTTTTTACTTAAAGTGGACAATATACGATGCTATCCGTTGCATTTAATTTAAAAATTGATAGATTTATTGGATACTAACTAAACCTTAACCAAATGAGGAACAGCCAGATCCTTATTCTTCTATCCCTATTTTTTTCTGCTTCTTTATGGTCACAAGAAACTGTTTTTGTCAAGGGGGATGAGAATGGAAATGGGTTTAGTAGGTCAAGGTATGGAAAATGCTATGTTATTACTCCCAATCATGTTGTAGCTTCCTCCGGCAGCATTGACATTATCAATAAGAAACGGTTAAAATTGAAGGGCAGACTAATTGAAAGTTTTGAACCGGACCTGGCGGTATTGGAAATTGAGGATTCAGAAGGTTTCAATTGTGAGGAATGGGAGCTGAACACGAATACGGCAACTGCGTTGGATAACTCATCCACTGGGTTTATAGATTATAAGGATGAATTTGGCACTACAAATTACTTTCATGTGAACATTACCTCAATGGATGATTCCAGTATCTCCATAATTCCTCAAAATTCAGATACTTTTTTTTCAAAAGGGATGAGTGGTTCATCACTATATGTCAATTACAAAGGAGATAAAGTATTGATGGGTATGCTGATTTCTTTGGAGAATGATCTTAAAACGGGATATGTGTATCAAATCGATGATATTTTTAGAGTACTCGAGCCTTTTTTCAAAGTTGAAGAAAATAGCACGGAAATAGTACAAGACCCATTATGTAAGGAAAATAATACTGGGGATTACTGTTTTACAAACACACGGGACCAAAAACTGGTCATACAATTAAATCATTATAGAAACTCAAAGGAGAAGAATCCGCATGGATATAAAACGTTTACCATAAACCCTAATGAAAGTAAATGTGTGTATGGGTTATTGGCAAAACCAATGTTGTATTATATAACCACTCAGGAAGCTTTTTATGATGACTCCAAGTTCCGAGGGTACGAATATTTGTTAAAAGCTCCGAACCGTTCAAAATTTCTTTTGGAAAAAGGAGAACTAAAGATTCAGACTTGTCAGACAAATACATACATTATAAAATGAAAATACTTGTTTCATTGGTTTTTTTTGTCACGGCATATGTTTCACAAGGACAAATTTCGCCCAATGCATCCTCCATCAATAATAAAAACTGGGAAGTATGGCAAGAAAGGATTCCGGTAAGCGGAGGGGTTAGGGTAGGCCTTATGCTGGAGCAGTCCAAATCCGAAATAAAACCCAATAGATTTTTTGTTATGATACCGGACACGGCATTAAAAAGTTTGTGTGTTGAGTTGAGTTCCAAAGATGGCAGGTACTCGGCAAGGGTAGATTACGACCTTACTGGTGTTGAACAAGGGATGAAGGAGTTTTATCTTCCAACGAGGTATGCAAAAGAATTAAAAAAATATGCATCGGACGAGCTTGTAATTCTTGCATCATTAAGCTCTTCCTGTGGTGAGAACCCAGAATGGTATTTAATAAGTAGCTGGGATGACAAAATCCACGAAACCGCTTCGGTGGTTGCGTATGTAAATTCAACGGTATCCACATCACTTTCTTTCCAGAATGGGAATGGGGATAATAAAGAATTAAAATTTGAGAATTTGAAAATACCCACGGTTGCATTTAATAAAAAATGTATCGTACCTATAAATTTATTGGGGACAGAAAGCTTATTACAAGTAAGGCAAAGGGTTCGAAAAATGAATCGGGTAAGGTTCAATACTTATGAAATACCGGTTAAAAGATTTTAATTTGAAAATTAAGGGGCGTAAAAAAGCAGTTCTATTATTGGTGCTTCTGTTTAGTGTTTGCACTCTACTTTTTTTGATCGTAATAAACATTCCCATACCTACAACTTATAATGTTACGGTACAAACAGAAAGGCTACAGTACCAAACCATAGACGACAACAATTCCCGAATACCTCTAAATGGGGTCCAAGGGTTTACATACGAAGGAGAGGATTTGGGAATTTTAAATGGCTCTTTTCATATTTCACCCCAGGCCAATGTTTTGATCGAACGTATTGCAGAAGGTCCGTTGCTCATTCAAATAACAGGGAAAGGGGAAATGAGTGCCGGGGATATTTATTCCGAGCAGGGTAGGATTTATAAAAAAGCGGGTAACTTTATTGAGTTTATTGTTCCAGAGCCTTCGGACGAATCAAAAAATGGGGTAACAACGATTATTCCAATATCTGGTAAAGTGGTCTTAGGAAGGGTGGTGAATTATGAATCGTATAATACCAGTACAGCCATAGTTAGGTCCGGCACCGTTAAAATGATTGGTAAATCATTGATAGGAAACCATTTTTTTGAATCAGGGACTTTTAATCTAAACATTGGGGACCAATTTGTAATGGAAGAGGAAGATGATAAGGCATACGGGTTTATTGTGGTAAACGAAAATCCCGCTATGACCGCAGCTTATCGTATGGTGGGAAGAAGGGGGAAAATTATAACCCCCGGTCCGGTAGATATAAATTCTGGCTACTATATTTCAACTTCACTGATCAGTAGGTTTTTATACGATAATTTTTTTCAGGGCATCAGTTGGGCGTTTGCTTCCCTGATACTTTTTGGAACACTCCTTACGTTTCTGATTGATTTGGAGACAGTGTTTGGTAAAAGAAAAAAGTGATTCCTGGACCCTGTTATAATTCGTGTCCAAAACTATAGTGTTACATATACCAACTAGAGGGGGGTAGGGTGAATGGTTTGCCCACCATGGATTTTTAGAACAGCCTCCTTAAGTTCCATAAGTACATGGCAGGTGTTCTGCCGTTCCAATTCTGAAAATGCATCCATGGGCAGGTAGTGGAACATGTAAACGGCCTTGTCCAACCACTGGACAAAGGAAAGCAGATCGCCCTCGTGGCATTCTTCAAAGTAGGAGAGGAGGGGGTGTAGGTCAAGTTCTTTAGGATTCATGGCACCATGTATTAGAATAAAGTTATCAACAACCAAAAATTAAGTTTAGATTTTATTTATATAAATAAAACTTAAATAAAGTTAATATAAACTTATATAAAAATATTCAAACTTCAAAGTCCTTGTTGCATTAATGGAAGTTCTGGTTATATTTTAACAAGTTTGAATTATATATTGTAGTATCTAAGAAGCATTATGGCAGATAGAATTAACAGAATAAAAGAAGTATTGGTAATTCAAGGAAAATCTCAAGTTTGGCTTGCAGAGGAACTTGGAAAAAGTACAACTTCGATAACAGCCATCTGCAACAACAAATCCCAACCGCATTTAAAAGATCTAAAGAAGATTGCTGAAATCTTGGATGTGGATATTCGGGAGTTATTGGTTTCCACTAAAGAATAATCATAATCAACATATCGTCAGTTCAAATGTCAGGAAGTGCAAGGGGAATAGGAGTTTTAGTTGAATATTTCTCGGAGTTTTTACAACGGCTTTTTGAAGGAAATGGGGTTGAAGAGTTGAGCAAGAAAAAACTAAATAAATTGCTCAAATCTCAAGGGAACCTAACTTTTGATAATATGATAAATATGTCATGGGGGAATTTGGCACCCAAGTTAGATGAAATCGACACAAAGACTCTGGATGAATTTATACAATTCTCATATGAGAAATTCGTGATAGAAAAAAAGGAGTCAAATAAGCAACTCGAAAAGCGGATATTTGAATTAATCGATTATCTGGATTCGGAAAGGGAGGGTTTTTCCCTTGAAAGAAATAACATCAGGAATTCAATAGCACATAAAGATTAAAGCAAGTATTTAAAAAGAAAAGCTTGAGTACTGTAAAGTCCTGATAGTTAATATTTACGAAGAGTATATATTTAATAAAACCCCCAACATTTCTAAGGTTTTTCTGCAATCCGTTCCGGCAAACATTTTTTATCTTTAAAGAGTCAGGATAGCCTTCTTGATTTTTCCCCCGAACATCTATTTGGTCATCAAAAAACAACCGTCATGAGAAAATCGGGCACCAACAACGGCTTTAAACTGAACGTGATATCGGGCACCTATGTGGTGATGATGGGGTGGCACTTGCCCCAGAACCAGTGCGGGGGTCTTATGGGCTTTTCCATACACCGCGAGAGCCCTTCGGAGAACGAGGCCTTTTATTTAAAGGGCATGAAGGTCTTTCCAGAGACCGACCCGGGATTTCCTCCAGGATCTATGTATGAGACCAGCAAGCAGCCCATTCAGGGGTTTCAATGGTCCGATTATTCCGCTAAACCGGGACTTACCTATACCTACACGGTCACGGCCTTGAAAGGTACCCCGGCCAATCTGCAGGATTTTAGTTCCGTTTCGGTGGTCATTACCACCGAGAGCCCCGAAAATGGCGATCAAGATGTTTATTTCAACAGGGGAATTGCTGCCTCACAGGAATACGTGCGCCGTTTTGGGGACCAAAGACCGGAAGATGTGCCCAACGACAAGGCTTTTGAGTGGCTGTCGCGAGGGTTGTACGAGGCTTTGGAGAGCTACATCAACAGTTGTACGCCCGGAACGGACGAACTCTACATTGCCGCCTACGAATTTTATTATGACAAGGTGTTGTTGCTCATCAAAAACGCCATTGATAGGGGAGTAGTGGTAAAATTTGTGTACGATGCCCGCAAGGACAGCCCAAAAATTAAAAACCAAGAGGCTATGGTCACTTTTGGGTTGGACACCCATCCCTTCGCGTTTGAAAGGACCAGTCCAAAATCCTATATCTCACACAACAAGTTTATCGTAAAAGTGACCAACGGCGTGGCGAAATCGGTCTGGACCGGGGGCACCAATTTTTCGGAAGGGGGCATTTATGGGCATTCCAATGTGGCCCATGTGGTAGAGGATGAGGCCGTGGCCCAAAAATTCAAACTGTATTGGGATGCCTTGGTGGAAAAACCGGAAAAGAGCAGTACCCTTAAACAACGGGTGGAGGCCCTTTCACCGCTCCCTGTCAATAACCTGACCGACGGCACCCACGTGGTATTCAGTCCCAGAAAGACCATCGATGCGTTGGATTGGTACGCGCAGTTGGCCAAAAATGCCCAAGAAGGGCTTTTTATGACATTTGCTTTTGGGATGAACGATGTGTTCAAGGATGTTTACGAAAACGGGCAGGCACCGTTCAGGGTGGCCCTGTTGGACAAACTCACCCGAGGTTTCCGTGAACCAGCAGACAAAGCCGCCGAAGAGCAGAAGATGCAACTCCTTAGAAACAAAAAGGAAAATGTGTTTGCCGTGGGCAACTTTGTCCGAACCCATAAGATTGATGGCTGGCTCAAGGAGAAATTGACCACATTGAATTTCCACGTGCGTTACGTGCACAACAAGTTTATGCTGATAGATCCTTTGTCAGATTCACCCATTGTAGTGGCGGGTTCTGCAAATTTCAGTGAGGCTTCGACCATCAAAAACGATGAAAACATGGTGGTGGTCAAGGGCAATACCCGGGTGGCTGATATGTATCTGGGAGAATTTATGCGCTTACATACCCACCATGCTTTTAGGGAATCGTTGGCGTGGCGCAAGCCTAATGACCCACCCAGACCTTTGGGTACGGGCAATTGGTGGCAAGATTATTTTGGGGAAACCCCAAGGTCTATCCGTAGGCAGTTTTTTGCGAGGTTGAATGAATAAGATAATGTTGGAAATCAATTATTTGTCATTTCATAGAGAAACAATTAAAAGTTATAATCATGGGGTATGAAATTTTACATCACACAGAAAAAGATGAACTGGAAAAAATGGTCCGGAATTATTTAGAGCGTGGGTGGTCTCTGCAAGGAGGGGTTGCCGTAGGCGTTAAGAACGGTAATTCGGAAGCCTACTTTCAAGCAGTGACCAAAAATTGATCATACCACTCTTTTTTAGGAGTTGGGCAAGTGCGCAATAGGGTTCTTGGACCGAGTTTCTTTTTATGGGCGGGAACATGTATTGTGTGCTCTGCAATGGCTGATATTTGTATTTTTTTTGTAAGTTGCTGTAGGCCAAAACCATATTTGCCAACCTCAAAGCTTTAAATTCCAGAACTTCTCTTTTTTTGAATTCGCTATGGTCAAAAGCAAATTTACCATGGAGAAACTCATCAAGCTTGTTGGACTGATGCATAAAAGTCCGATTATTTTCAATCTGGCAGTGTATACTTTTTTCACCATAAGTATCAGTGCCCATAGCGCCAAACTTCACAAAGTCATTCCAACCGACAGCATTACGTTGGACGCCAGATATTACATCGAACTGAACACCTTAAAATCCATAGCCGTTGATCTTGATGCTTCCAGCCCACTCGACATAAACGACGAGTGTGGTGAACAGACCTGTCAAAGTTTACGGGAGTACCACCACAAACTCTACAATCTGGAAGATGACTTAAGGGTATATCAAAATCTACTGTATTACAGCATCTATGCTTCCACACAAATTTTTGAAACCTATGCAGAGACCACAATAGCAAACGAGGAGTTTAAAAACAAGCTGCAAAATAGACTAATAGTAAAGGAAGGCATAGCCCAGTTTGCCTCGCTGCTTGCAGATATTCCCTCCATCTATGACCATATCAAGAATGGTAGTGGTCCGTTACCCAAAAAGACAGGTGACAAATTAGTACAATTGCTGAACAAAGCGGATGCCAATCTTACCGTTCTCAATAACGTGGTCAAGGTGGCCAAGCGAGATGGGGGTACCGATGCTGTCACAGAAATTACCGGCAGCCAAAACTGGTCCAATGTGTATGCGAGCCTTAAATCTGGTATAGATGCCTTAGTCTTGAATGAGCATTTCAAGACCTTGGTCGGTTCGGGCAATGCCACCAAGGTACAGTATTCCAGGGCCAGGGCAGGGGTTGGTGCCCTTATTTTTAGATTGTTGGGTGTTTGGGCCAACCATGAACAGCAGCTCATGAGAGAATCCATCGGCGAACTGGATGAATATTTGCGGGTCAATCAACATGTATACCAGCAGCATTATCAGCGAAAAGTATTGAAGCGTAGCATTTATGACTACATCGACACCCTGAAGACCAGAGTCCAAAAGCAAATGCGGAACGTGGAATGTAGCTCCCGCTTTTCTCGGGAAGACCGAAAAAATTTCCTCATGAACAAAAACACCTTTGGTGCCGGTCTTCTCTACTACAAGGAAAAGATAGTCAATGCTGCGGCTGACCATGGTTTAGTTTGGAAAAGCCCTCCCTGTGTAACCTATGCGCATCGCTTTTCGGTTAGGGATGGTGTGGGGAAGGAGTTTCCGGCAGAAATTAAAGTTGAGCAGTGGACCGGTACCAACAGTAACAGAAAAAAGTTTGAGGGGATTGCCAATGGCAACAAGGAATTCATGCTCCTACCAACCACCTATCTCCTTAGAATCCCACAGCAAACGGGTCCTGACCAAGTGCCCAAAAGCGATATTATACTTTGGAGTTATAAAATACCGGACAGCCAAAAACAGGTCATAAAACCCAATTCTGCAAGCAAAGATTCCATTCGACAGATCACGGTAAAACCTTATGGAAGAGTTCAATTGGAAGTGTTTGACCCACAAGGAAACCCTATGCCCTTTAGCTATACTATTTCCAAAGGGAGTAAAATCGAGAGATCCACTGCGTACCTAGGCAAGATATCCGAAGCCAAGAATAAAACCACCCAACCGGTTATTTTGGACCTCCCTGCGGGTGATACCCTATATCTGGGATTGGAAGACTTAAAACGTATTTTGGCACCTAGAGAGGTCAAGGATTTTGTCCTGGAGCCTGGAAAACTCAGAAAGTTCAGCTATACCCTTTACCCACATCCCTACAAGTTTACCATTATGGACGGTGTGGGTAAACCCATAACCCCTTACATCAACATTGCAAGGGTTTCCGATGGCCATGTGGTTTACGATGGGCCCAGCAAATCCGAAGACATACGGTTAGCCCCGGGTAACTATAAGATTCATATCAAGGAATCTATCGATTTGAGTTTTTTCAGGGTATCCGAAGCTACAATTTCCTATCATAACATTTCGAGCTACGATCCCTATAGTATTACCCTGAATCCGTACGGTAGAATCAATTTGGATGTAGTGGACCAAGCGGGCAACCCCATTGATTTTAGATATGCTTTTAAAAATCTATCCAACGGCAAAACAATAGCTTCTTCGCTAACAGCACAAAACAAGACGGTAACTACCGATCTGCAAGCGGGGGTAGAACTGCAATTGGAGCTTATACATGCCAATGATTCCGATACCAAAGAAGTTGTGGTGGTTCCTGGAAAAATAAACCAATTCAAATACGTCTATGACAAGAGGAAGTTTTACGAGACCCCAAAAAAAGTCACCAATCCACAACCGTTGAATTCTAAACCAAGTTCCACGGCCAAAACACTAAAGGAAGCTCCAGCTGGTTGGGCAAAGGGAGTTTTGTACAATTCAAATGATGGGACTTGTAAAAGATATACTGGATTGACCTTAGAGTTTGTGAACAGGAACAGTGAGTTCTTCAATTTGGAGACTGGGGAACGTTCTGAACGTATTTTGGTACCGCCCGGTCAGCAAGTACAGGTGGCCGCACCAAACAATGGCGGGCATTACCGGGTACAGGTGGTTGAGAAAGATGGTTCAAAAAATACCATTTCATTTTGGTATTTGGATCGCTCTGTGGACGGTTGGTGGTTTGCCGCAGGATGTGATGACGGTACAAAGCCGGAATCCTCCAATTGTTTTAACGGCATTGACAATAGGGGAGGGAAAAGCTATTCGGAGTGTAGAAGTCTGTAGATTAGGGTCGATATAACACTAAAGCAGTATAATGCATTTGCGTCATGGTTCATATTTTCCTCTTGATTTTTTGTTTCTTTTGTATCAGGGCAAAAGAAAAGGATTTTAATTGATGTGCTCAAGCCAAATCAATTAAAAATCATAATCACCTGAAATAGCTCTCCCATAAATCCTATTAAGGCAATAAATAAACCAATAGCCGTTAATGCATGGTTTTTAGTAATACCATTTAAATATTCAATAATTACTTTTAGCAAGAAGGAGAATAAACCGATAACAGGCAATAAAATCAATATGATAAAAAAAACAGATGTAGTCAATAGTATTAGAGCAAGGGAGATTTCATCCATATTGATGAATTCAAATAAAACGAGTACAAGAAAAAAAATTACTAATCCTATCCAGAAGGCCTTGACCAAGATAAAGTCAAATAATTTATCTCTTCTCTTATTACTGTAAGTTAAAATAACAATTAATATAAAACTTGCTAGGAGCATCGAACTGAGTAGAAAAGTATTGTCTATAAAGAATTCTTTCATTCTTATTGTTTGGCCACTGTCCAAGCCAACAGATTCCTCAATTTTATTTTCCAAATAAACTATAAGAATCCAAAGTAGTATTAACCTTTGAAATTGTGACACTCTGAGAACCGAAATCCTCAGATAGCTAAAGTTTTTTGCTGATTCTTCACCTAAGCGGTCAATAAAACTTTCTATCTTGTCTGCAATAGGAGTAAAGAAAATTTCTGTTATTGCTAAACTTATACCAAGAATCTCAAGAAAAAAAGAAGTAATTTGAATTTGGTCTAATAAGGCTAGTTTCGACATTTTTTTATTTTATAAAGTAAGACCTTTTCATGCTAGAGTTTTTCATAGCCCCGACAATAATAATATTATTTACTGCGATTTGTTCTTTACGAGGTTGGAATGATAGGCTTTTTTTTGAAAGATATAAATTTCAAATTGATGCAGTAAAAAGTGGTGAGCGAGAAAGAATTCTTACCTCATGCTTCCTACATATAGATTTTACACATTTTTTTACCTACAGTGTTATTCTATTCTTTTCTGCCGAAATAGTGATTAAGAGTATTGGAAACCTTGGCTTTTTGATTATGTATTTCACTAGTCCAATTATTGGCGGGATATTGACAATAATAGTAAATAAAAACTATCCAGAATATTCAGTAGTTGGAATGGGTACTTCGGTTAATTCTGTTCTTTTTTCAAGTATTTTGTTAAATGGAAATAAAAAGTTTCTTTTTATATTCTTTAACATAGAAATCCCAATTTTCTATTTAGGAATACTTTTTTTTCTCTACAGTATATATGGTTTTTATGAAAACAATGTTGCCACTAATCCAAAAACTGGAGGCGCCCATAGTTTTGTAAGTAATCTTGGAGGAATTTTTATTGGTATAACAATTACCTTAATTCTGAAACCTGAATTATTTTTAAGCTATATAACACTAACTTTTTTAATCCTTTCCTTTGTTTCGATAGTCCTACTTAACAGAAATAGTAAAAGAACGAAGAAAGAAATTAATTGAGCAAGTGCTTAGAAATTTACGCTGCAGCGAAATTTTAAGCTTTTGCGACAAGCTGACTAGATTTCCCTGAAATTTTTCTTTTCCAAATTTTCAATTAAACCAAAGGTTTCAACAAATACGAAAAGCTGAGCTTTTAATGACGCTGGCCAAGTGGCTGAGAATTGCGTATAAAAATAAATGCTTGGGCATTTACTTTTTATGAAAGCAATGTGCCGTTGGCCGAGCGGCTATTTTACATAGCGACAAATTATAGGTACAAATGAAAAGATGCGGCGTAGCCGACCGCTAGTGAATGTTTCATGCCCCTGTTGTAAATTTCAATTAATAACGCTCACACGAGGGATATTTTACATAATGGAAAATTATAGCTTACCAATGGCTAAACCCTTAAAATACAACATGACGCCATTTGTACTATAATTTATGTTATGTAAAATAGAAAATGTATAAAGAAAGAGAAACCAATAATACTTTCCCTATTTTACTTAAGCCATCACAAATATCGGCACATTGGATTTCCGGACCAAATGCCTGGCCTGTGCCTTGTTGGGTACGCATAACAATTCTGTGTTGGTCCGGGACAGATAACTCACCAGACCATCCATGGCATTGGAACCTTCAGTAAATTCATAAGAAACTGTTTTTTGCCATAAACTTTGGGGTTGGTATGCGGTATCATGCTTCTTTATACGGAACAATCGCATGGGCTTTTCACTGTCGCGTTTTAAATCCTTAATGATTTCCAGACCTTTATTCTGTACCTCATTTCCAAAAAAGCCCAAATTCAAATCCTTGAACGTATGGAATTTATGATCCTCATCCATAACCAATACGTTGGTATTGGCTTCCGATACCACATAATCGGTAAGACTATCGTTCCAAAGTCCCAACATTGACCTACGTTTGCCCAATACTATGATATCAAAATGTTGTTGGTCAAGATGTTCTTTAATGGTACTCTTCGCATTTCCATACACCAAGGTATAGCTAATGGGCAACCCCTCCCCTTTCTGAATATCTTGGATTATACGCTGCATCTTGGAACGGGTTTTTCGGTCGTCCTTGTAGATGGTGTCCAAGGCGGAAAATTGACTTTCCCGCTTAACCACATCGATGGCGGGCTTAACGTGTAGAACATCAATGGTTGCGTTGATTGCCTTGGCCATTTCCACGGCATTGGCCAATATATGTTCTGAGTTTTTGGATACCTCCAGCAAAACGGTAACTCGGTACTTCGCGGTTGTGTTTTTAGGGCTCATTTGCTCAAGATTAGATGTGTGACCTAAAGATACGACACAAACCCAAACCTTACCATAGTTTAACGTTTGATTATCGCAATAATTGTTTGATGCTCAACGATATGTGTTCAAAATTATGGATTCTTGACATTTCTAAAACAAGTGTCGTATTTTCTTGATCCAGCGTATGGGAATCTTATACGGAGCGTATCGGAGGGGTACATCCAACCAATTGGCACGTTTTACCACGGCCTTGTGATGGGAAAATAGGTCGAAGGAGTGTTTGCCATGGTACCCGCCCATTCCCGATTGACCTACCCCGCCAAAGGGCAGTTGCTTATTACTGATATGGATGACGGTATCATTTATAGCACCGCCCCCAAAACGGTATCGGGACATGATTTTTTTCTGAAATGCACTTTTCTTGGAAAATACGTAAAGTGCCAGAGGTTCGGGATGACTTAAAATATATCGGTCCAGATCAGCTTCGGTGGTATAGGATATTATGGGTAATATTGGGCCGAAAATCTCCCCGTTCATCAGTGTGTCCTGCATATCGGGTTCATCCACCAAAGTGGGGGAAATATATTGGTCCGCATCGTTGCATTTCCCACCAAAGAGCAACATCTGTCCGTTTAGGCTTTCCTTGAGTTCTTGATAATGCTTTGTTGTGGCCATTCGGGCAAAATCTGGGGAAGCTTCCGGCTCTTTTCCATAAAATTTTTGAATCTGCTGCTTTAATTCCCCCACCAATTGGTCTTTTACACTATCATGCACCAGAATATAATCCGGGGCCAAGCAGGTTTGTCCCGCATTGATGAACTTTCCCCAGGCAATGCGCTTTGCGGTCAGTTTAAGATGGGCCGATTCATCCACAATACATGGATTTTTGCCACCTAGTTCCAACGTAGAGGGAGTCAAATGCTCGGCAGCGCTTTTATACACAATTTGCCCCACACGCGTACTCCCTGTAAAGAAGATATATTCCCATTTTTTGGACAAAAGTTCCTGAGAAACCCCCACTCCACCCTCAACAACGGCCACATACTCTGGTGGGAACACTTTTCCAATGATATCGGCGATGATTTTTGAGGTATTTGGACTTAGTTCCGAAGGTTTTAGCACTACCGTATTTCCAGCGGCTATGGCGCCTACAGCCGGAGCCAATGCCAGCATAAAGGGATAGTTCCAAGGAGAAATAATCAATACTTTGCCATAAGGTTCGGGTTGTATCCAATCTTTTGATGGGAAATTGGTCCAAGAAGTTTCCACAGGGGTTGGACGACTCCATGTAGCACATTTTTGAATAGCATATTTTAACTCGGCGAGCACCAATTGGGTCTCGGTGGCCAAGGTCTCAAACTTCGGCTTTTTAAAATCGGCATAGAGCGCGTCGCAAATGGCATCTTCGCAATCTTTGATCTCTTGCATCAGCCGTTTTAGGTATTGCTTCCTAAAATGTACCTCCTTTGTTTGTTGCGAAGCAAAAAAATCGTTTTGCTGTTGTATTAGGCCTTCCACCATATTATATGCCGAATGATTTCCCTAAATATAACGAAACTGAATGTAGAAGCTCCAAGATCTTTTGGATTGAGGGCAAAAAAAAGCACCGATTTAATCGGTGCTTGATATCTTTTTTTGAAGAATGGATTATATGGTTATTTCCTCAGTCACTTCATTGGGGTAGATTACAGTAGCTTTATCATCACATTCGCCATCACCAAAATCAACAGTCACTACAAGACCATTCTTGGAAACTATCATGGTACCTGTGGTGAAGTTTCCACATTGGGCATCGATTTCTACGCCATTGGTCTCGATGGAATAGGTATTTCCATTGGCTTGTATGGCCCAAGATCCCGAAATTCCAATAGTGAAGTTATCCAAGGTCTCACCAAAACTGAATGTGAAGGTTTTGTCGCCGGTTTCAACAATGCTGCTTCCATCAGCCAATTCAATGGTGATATTGCTGGTCACTGTGAATGAAATGGAATTTCCTTCGGTATCACCGCTCATTGTGAAATTCCTGGTTCCATTGATCTTGATATCGCCTACGTAAAAATCGCTATACGCTACACTGAATGAGGTAGCTTCCCCACTGGTGTCATATGTAGCAACAACGGTTCCGTTCACATTTTCGGTTCCGTTCAGGACACAATTATTGAAAGTGGCCGTAAAACCGGTTTCGGTATACTCGGCACTGTAACATTCGTTTGTTTTTGCCGTTTTGGCGGTCTCTCCATTATCGGCGAAGAGTTCTGCCAAAGCATTATCAGCCACACTGGTTAATTCGTCAGACGTCAAAATGGTCTGTACTTCTACTTGGGTCAGTTCTTGGTCACTTGGCGGTTTTGCATCATCGCTACAAGATTGCCCAATAAGCAAGGCCAAACCTATGAAAGCTATTTTTCCAATGTTTTGTATGGTTCTGTTCATGTCGTGTAAGTTAAGGTGTTACGGTGCTTAAACGGTCTTGGAAATACTTTAGTACATTTATTGGGTGTAGATCGATAAAATGTTAGGGAGCATTCAAATATTTTTTCTTGAAATCTGTTATTTTGATATATCAATCTAAAAACTCATGAAAAATATACACAAAGCCTTTTTTGGAATTGCTGCGTTGATGCTCATTTTCTCATGTAGCAATGATGATGGTGATGCTACTGGTGCTGCTAACCTAGAAGTGATAGGTATATGGGATTTGGCCCAAGTCAATGTCAGTTCGGCGCAGGATATTGATATGGACGGCACTTCTTCAACCAATTTAATGAATGAGCTGGATTGCATTTCGGGTACTCTTTTGATTGATGGAGATATGGTATGGACCTTTGAACAAACTGGTATTAACATCACAGCCATTACCAATGGGCAGTTTGTGGCCCAATGTTCAGGCTCTGTGGCGGCCACTGGGGCATGGTCTTCCTCAGGTACCGAAGTTGTCCTGCAGGGAAGCAGCCTTTTGGGCACCCTTACCATTGATGGAGATCAATTGACCAAGGATATTGGAGATGATTTACCGGGAATCCGCAGTTATGTCTATGTCCGAAGACCTCAGTAGTCTATAAGCGGGTCAAGGCTTTTGCGCCACAATGACCCACATTTGTTTATCGTCTTCACGTTCCCATTTCCCATGGTTTTCGATTTCCGAAATGATCGTGAAACCAGCCTGTTTCAGTTCTTCCCGGACATAGTCGGCAGACAGTGAATGGGATGCCACTTGCGTTTCCCTGGATTTCCCACGTACCCAATCCTTGAGTTTTTCAAGAACCATCACTTTTCCACCGGGTTTCAGAGCCGACTTTACATGCTGGAGTATTTTTTTATGGGCATCCATTTCATGGTAGGTATCCATAATAAAAATCATATCCAACTCCCTTTCGGGCAGTTTGGGATCGTCATAGTCTCCCAAAATGGTCACAATGTTCCCCAAGCTTCGCTTATGGGCATTCTCCCTTAGTTTTTCCAATCGGTCAGAACGGACATCAACCGCATACACCCTACCACTTTCGGTTACTTTTTTGGATAGATGCATGCTCAAGTAGCCTTCATGGCATCCTATATCGGCCACTTTGTTGCCCTGCCCTACCCCGATTAGGTCCAGCAAGAATTCCGTTTTCATCCATTTGTCCCGCTCCTTCCAATCGGCTTCGGTGTATTGTCCCAATAGTGTTGTGGGTAAAGCAACCAAGAGCAATAAAAGGAAGGAACGGATGGATGATGTTGGCATAATTCGATTAGTTTTTAATAAGCCCTTGTCCCTCGATCCATGGAGCGCCTGCTGTTTTTAAGTCGGCTTCCAAGGAAGGCAAGGTATTTTGGACCAAGGTGGACAATTGTTTCTTGATTCCCTGCAATTGGTCATCAGCCCTTTTTAGGGCGGCTTTGTGGTTCCCGGTCGGACCATAGGTATTGGCCAATGCCACCATACCCACAAAATTGCCATCCCCAGGTGTAGGCGGATTGCTCTCCCCTATCTCATTTTTCGCAGGGTTTCCATTCATTTGTTGATTCAATTCCAGCAACTGCATTTTGGCCGCATGGATTCTTGAAGACAATGCTGCATTGGGATTCACGGCCTCATCCATGGCGCGTTTCATGGCATTCACTAGGCTGATACTTTTGCTTAACACCGTATTGGTGGCCGTAAGATCTTGTTGAAACTGTTGGAATTGGTTTCTAAAGGCATCTATTTCGTCAATCGGCTTGGAAGGCAAGGCTCCTTTGCCCAAAGCCTTTACTTCAAAAGTTTGCGGATTGGACAGTGGTTTCAGTTCTCCATCAACACGCTGGTATAATTCCACGGAATAGGTGCCGGGCGTAGCTAAATATGGAACTGCAAAATAGTCTTCATCACCACCTTGGGGACTCTCCAAGGAAATCCCCCCTCTAGATGCATAGGAAAGGTCCCATGCTACCCGATTAAACCCTTTTTTATTGGTTCCGGACACCGTATTTACCACTTTGCCGGAACCATCCTTGATCAAAAGGACCAATGCAGGCTCTTCTTGAGTGGTTTCCTGTGCCAGTTCATCCCATCCTGGGAACGGGACATTGCTCTTTTGCTTGTTGAGCTCTTTTTCCTTTTCGGTACGGATTTCCTTCAAGGACTTAAGTTTTTCGGGAAGATAGTAGGTGAAAGTTGCCCCGAAAGATGGATTTTTGGCCGCATACTCGGAATGCCCTTGGCCATACACCTCATCTTTTTCAATATACCAATAGGCAGGTTTCACCTTGAACAACGTGGGAGTTTTGACTGAGGGGTCAAAATCCCGTAAAGGCGAAATGTCATCCAAAATAAAGATTCCCCTTCCAAAGGAACCGCCCACAAGATCATCTTCCCGGCGCTGAATGGTGACATCCCTAAAGGAAATGGTAGGGACTCCCCCATCCAATTTGGTCCAACTGCTTCCACCGTTGTTGGTGAAATAGATGCCGAACTCCGTTGCGGCAAACAACATTCCTTTCTTTTTGTGGTCTTGGACGATTCTCCACGTAACCAATCGTTTGGGCAAGTTTCCGTTGATGAAGGTCCAAGTGTTTCCTTTGTCGGTACTCTTCAGTAGATAAGGTTTAAAATCCCCTTCCTTATGATTGTCGAGCACCAAATAAACGGTATTGGCGTCGTGTAAATCTGCACGGACGTCGTTGACAAAGGCTCTATTGGGAACACCCTTGATGTTCCCCAACATGATTTTTTTCCATGAATTACCTCCATTTTCAGTGACTTGCAGTATCCCATCATCGGTTCCGGCATAAATTAGGCCTTCTTGTAATGGGGATTCAGCCAGCGAGGTAATGGTATTGTAGTTGGACATGGCCCCAACATCCCACGGATTGTCCCAACTCTGTTGGCGTCCCATGATGGGTAATGGTAACCGCTTTTCGTTCCTAGTTAAATCTTCTGAAATTGGCGCCCAGTCATCTCCCCTATTTTCTGATTTCCATACGCGGTACGAAGCAAAATACAAACGTTCCGGTTTATGTGGACTCACCAAAATGGGGGAATCCCAGTTGAAACGTTCAGAGGGTTCCCCTGCTCTGGGCTGGGGCTGTATGAATACAATTTCCCCGGTGGTCTGGTCTATTCTCCATAACCAACCTTGTTGGAATTCACCATAGGTGATGTCCGGATTTCCCGGTTCTGTGGCAGATTGGTGCCCATCAGCCCCCAAAGTGATCCACCAGTCCGAATTTAGGATACCCGCCTTGCTCTTGGTGCGCGAAGGTCCGCCATGGGAACCGTTGTCCTGGGTACCTCCAAAGATATGGTAGAAGGGTTCGGCATCATCAACGGCAATTTTATAGTATTGGGTCACGGGCAGGTTGGCAAAGAAACGCCAGGTCTGGGTGTCATCATAGGATTCATAGAGACCACCATCGGTTCCAAATAGCACATAATCCGGGTCCGAGGGCTTAAACGCAATGGCGTGACTGTCCACATGCTTTTTGTCTTCGTTCATTGGTCGGAATGTTTTACCGTGGTCATCCGAAATCAAAACGATATAGCTCATTAGGTACAATCGCCCTTCTTGATGCGGCGAAGTATAGAGTTCTTGATAGTAGTGGGGTCCCGTTCCACCGGAAACCGCGTCGGACTGTTTGGTCCACGAAGCCCCTCCGTTTGCTGACATGAATACTCCTCCTTTTTTTCGGTCCAACTCAATGGCCGCATAGATGGTTTCATTGTCAAACTGGGAAATGGCCAAGCCAATTTTCCCCAAATTGGAAGTGGGAATACCACTTTTGAGTTGGGTCCAGCTTTCCCCTCCATCCGTACTTTTATGGATACCTGACCCAGGGCCACCACCCATATAGGCGGCAACCGTTCTGTGACGGTCCCAAGTGGCAGCATAGAGTACATCGGGATTGGTGGGGTCCATAATAAGGTCCGTAGCACCGGTCCATTCACTGTTGCCCAAGGTTCTGTTCCAGGTTTTACCGCCATCTGTGGTCTTGTAGAGGCCCCTCTCCCCTCCTTTTGACCATAAAGGCCCTTGGGCAGCGACCCAAACAATATCCGAGTTTTCAGGGTGTACAATGATTTTGGAAATATGTTCTGAAGTCTTCAGTCCCATATTGGTCCAAGTTTTGCCTTCATCATGGCTTACATAAACCCCATCGCCAAATCCTACGTGTCTTCCACCTACATTTTCCCCAGTACCAACCCAAACCGTGCTAGGGTTGTTGGGGTCTATGGTAACGCATCCAATGGAATAACTGGATTCTTTGTCGAAAATTGGGGTCCATGTGACCCCAGCGTTCGTGGTCTTCCATACATTGCCCGATCCCACGGCAACATACCATGTGTTTTCATTGTTGGGGTGTATGGCAATATCGGCAATACGTCCCGATGTGAGTGCAGGCCCCAGATTTCGAAACTCCAGTCCGGCATACGGGGACGGGTCGGTTTTTTGGGCTTTGGAAGTAAAAGGTAAGGTGAAAAATAAAAATAATAGAGCGTAGACTTTGTAGTAATGTCCCATGTGTAACAGTTTAGTCGGTTTAGTAGTGTAATATAACTAAAAGCCTGTAGGCCAGTTCTAAAAGAAATGTGAAAAAAATATGAATTATAGTGGAGATAGGGTCATTTACGGTCTTTAAGGCGGTAGACAAATTTCAACCCGCTCCAGTCTTCATCGATAGCCGCAACTTTAGTATCCACAAGACCGATGGAAAGTAAATGCTCGCGAATACGCTCTCTATTGAGATCTGTTTGGATTTTGGAGGTTCCCTTGGGCCAACTCACCCACAAACTACCGTTGGGCTTTAGATGTTCTTTGCAATGCTCGGATTGTAGAATCATTTCCTCTTGGGTAGTGATAAAAAGATGGATGAAATCCATTTTGCCCCTTCCAAAGCCCTGTTCTATGTTCAAGTTATTGGGAAGGTCAGTAAAGAGATGCCAATATTGTTCCGGGGCATTAAGTACCAAAACGGAAAAGTCTTCTTTAATACCTAGTTTTTTGGCTAGCGGGGTTCCTGAGTATCCTGATGAATTCATTGTATAATCAAAATATGCAACCAAAAAGTTGCTTGTTTTAAAAACTTTCGTAAATTAGCAACCAATAAGTTGCATGAATATAATCAAAAAGCGATAGATATGAATGATGTAATTAAAAAAGAGCATGTATTTGCCCATCCCATTCAAAAAGTCTGGGATGCCATTACCAAAGCAGAAGAGATCTCCAAATGGTTTCTGAAAACAGATTTTAAAGCCGAAAAAGGCTTTAAATATACTTTTCAGTCCAGTGGAGAAGCGGACTGTACCCAAATTACCGGTGAAGTGAAAAGTGCGGATCCCTACATTTTAATCTACACATGGGTTGTGATGGATACCAATGTTGATACCGTGGTACGTTGGGAGCTACAGGAAATCAAAGGCGGGACAAAACTATGTCTCGAACATTCCGGTATCTCAAACTACCCTGAAAGTTCTGCCGTCACATTCTTCAATAGTTTCAATTCAGGTTGGGACCACTGTGTAAACGATCTTGAATCATTTTTAATGGAGGAAGTGCATGCAAGATAACATTACAAAAATCCTCAAGGCCATTGCCGACCCAACAAGGCGTGAAATATTTCACGCCTTGGTCATTGCATCCTCTGCCCTATCCATCACACAGATTTGTGGTCAGTTCAGCATGAGCCGTCAAGGGGTAACCAAGCATATCAAAACCTTGGAAGATGCTGGCTTGGTGGATATCACCTCAAAGGGTAGGGAACGATTTTGTTTGGCCGATGTGCAACCGCTCAAACAAGTTTCAGAGTGGATGAAATTCTATGAGAAATTCTGGGATGGTGCATTGGGCAATTTAGGTACTTACTTGGACGAAAGTTAATCGATTCTTCATTGACTAATTTAGAAGGGTTAAGCTAAGGATTTGTATTTTAGGGATATGAATCCGATTGGTGCCCTTCGGGATACAGTGAAAAACCACCTCCTTGTCCAAATCCAAAATGGAGCGTTGGAAGTGGGTAAAACTATTAATTTAGCCCAACTGTCCCGAGATATTGGAATAAGTGTTACCCCAATTCGGGAAGCTTTGAGTCAATTGGCCTATGCCGGGGTAATCAAGGCTGTTCGAAATAGAGGTTTTGTGGTTGCCCAATTGAGTGAAGAGGAAGCCAAGAATCTATATGAAACCATAGCACAACTTGAGGTGATGGCCTTGGAAGATTCCATTTTTACGGTAAACTCCGTGGAATCGTTACGGCAAACTTTGCATTTGTTCGATACTGAAAGGGACCCTGTTAAATGTTTAAACCTTCGGTTTGTATTTCATCATTTGTTGGTTCAGAATTGTCCTAACACCATTCTATTGCAAACCTTGGACAATTTAAAACTCAGATTGCGTTTTTATGAGCAAGGCTTGGTCAAAGACCCTACTTTTTATGCAGGAATGAAGCAGCAGAACGAGGCAATCCTACGCGCCATTGAAGAAGATAATCTGCCTACGGCCTGCCTTATTTTAAAGATGAGCTGGATGGGCGCTTTGGAATATATCACCAAAAAAATGGAAACCCCTTGAGTGCCAGAAAATAAATTCGATAGGATTCCGTTAAACACAAAAAACAACTTCGATGCAATTTTTGAATAGGGAAATAGAAGCATTGACCAAACGAAAAAAATCCAGGACATTGGTCAAAAGACAAGTGTCATGTGGAATTTTTCAGGATTTGGATACCGAGGGACTTCGTATCAATAAAAGAGCCCCAAGAAAATAGACTATTCTTTGAATAGTGACTTATCCAAACCGGGGATGAGCCCCAATGCATTCTTGTAGTATACTTTCTTTAGGACTTCATCTGGCAAGTCCAGACCATACATGGCCCAAAAGGCGTGGTATTTTTTATAATAGGGAAAATACTCATCGGCGGTTTCCAAAACCCTAAAATAGGTGGGGAACTCTTCAGGTTTCCAACTATCCTTTCCAAATAGTATCCGGTCTTGGTATTTTATGAAAAATGCCCGTGCCCGTTTGGGTTGTCGCCCCAACTCGGCAATAATGGCTCCAATACCCACATACATATTGGGCATTTCTTCCATACAGGCCTCCAATTTGTCCAAATCATTGGCGTACCATCCCATGTGCGCATTAATGAACTTGGTTTTCGGATGTTTTTTGAACATCCGATGCTGTTCGTCAATAATCTGTTGCCACGGGGCTGGGTCTGTTGCGGAGCGTTTCCTTCTGGGGTGGGTCTTTAGCTCCAGCCATCTTTCATTGTTACTGTCCATAGGGTCCCAGAATGACTTTGGGTCCGCTGAATGAATCAATACAGGGATTCCCAACTCGGCGCATTTTGCCCAAATGGGGTCCAATCGTGGATCATCCACGGCAATCCGATTGCCATTGATATCGTTGTTTCTGAGTCCTAAACTTTTGTACACCTTTAAACCTTTAGCGCCACTTTTCACATCTTCTTCCAGTTGTGATGAGGCTCGTTCTCCCCAATCGGGAGTTCCCACTCCGCTAAAGTCCACGTTGGCAAAAACAGCAAACCGATTGGGATAGTGTTGGTTTACATTTCGCAATTTGGCTTTCAGCTCTTCTCCAGAACCCCCGCTCAGATTCACCATAATGCCCTCATTGAGTTTATCCATATCTCTTACCAAGGTTGACAAATCTTGGGACCCCATACGGAACTGATGGCTATGTACATCGATAAAGGTGAATTTGGCCCGCTCCACAGGGTGTTCAGGAACCACTAAAGTAGACTTTGGGTTGTATTCCTCAAATCCCATTTCTTGCGCATTAATGGTTAAAAGAGTGGTGAAAAACGCTAAAGACAAAGCTATGCTTTTGATTCTCATGGTGTGGTTTTGGTTAACTGGTTATAGGTTTCTATGGTGTCAATATCAATTTCCTTTCCTTCTGGTTGAAGGACAGAGATTTGTTTTTTATGGGCATTGATAATTTGTCTTGCCCCAAAATCCCCACTCAATTGGGTAAGTTCCAAAAATAGATGTTTGGGGAAAATGGCGGGTGCTCCAACTTTCTCTCCATAAGCCGTGGCTGTAATCTTCGATAGGTCCTTTTCAAACCCACTTTTGAGTTGGTTCAGGTAAGGGGCGTCCAGCAGGGGTTGGTCCACCAACGTGATCAAAATTCCATCCGGGGAGGGATTCTCTTTCAAAATATGTTGCACACCTTTGGAGATGGAACTTCCCATTCCCAACTCCCAATTGGAATTTTGGATGGATTCGACTGTATTGGGAATAGCACTCTTGATCTGTTCCGAATTGGCACCATATACCACAGTGACGGAATCCGACACTTTTTTTGCTTGCACTATGGCGTGCCCTAACAATGTGGTGTCTTTCCATGGGAGCAATTGTTTGGCCTTGCCCTTCATTCGCGAAGAGGCTCCGGCTGCCAATATCAGAATGGAAATCTTGGCCATGCTAGGTATGTATTTTTCCCATTTTGTCCTTCAGGAGCTGCGGCTCCTTTTTGTTGATCACGGATAGAATTTCGGATAAGATGGAGATGGCAATCTCCTGAGGGGTTTCCGCGCCAATATCAATCCCTGCAGGACCATGGATTTGGTCCAGAAATGTTTCCGAAACATCAGGGCAACGTTCCAAAAGTTCATCAAATAGTTTTTCCCTTCGTTTAAAAGGTCCCAATAGCCCAATATAAGCACCGAGTTCATCCTTTAGGGCCATGACAAACTGTAGGTCCTTGACAAAACTATGGGTCATGATGACCACGGCCGTTTGTGGGTCCAGACTATATTGAAATGCTTCTGGTTCCACCTGAATCAGTTTATGGATGCCGGGGAAATCCTTTTCCGATTTTTCTTCCCTCGGGTTGACCACCACGCTTACCTCCCAGCCTGTAAGAGTCGCATATTTACACAATTGAACGGCATCGTGTTCCGCGCCTATGATCAACAACTGAAAGCAAGGCTGCATTTCTTGTTCAAAAACGGCAAGCCCTTCTTTTGGGCCAACTTCATCGGTCACGGGGAACATGTCGTCTCCAAACTGGAACTCGGAATGATAGTTGTCGTTATCACTTTGCTCTTTTTGATAATAGGAAATGATTTGGAACGGCTTTCTGTTTTCAATGGTACTCCAGAAATGGGTCAAAAAGGTTTTATTGGGCTTAAAGATCTCCAACAAGATGTACAGAATACCTTCGCAACCCAAGCGATAACGCCCGTCATACACCATGACCCGGGAGATTCCTGTGGTAAAGACGGTTTGGGCTTGTCGTAGCACCTCTTTTTCCACACACCCCCCACTTACGGCTCCGACCATGTCCCCATTTTCAAAAATCAGCATACGGACACCGGGCCTGCGGTACGATGAGCCATCCAAAGCGACAACAGTGGCCAGAACAGCGGCCTCTCCCCTTTCCTGATAGTTTTGGATGATGGTTTTTAACTCGTGTGTCATTGCCAAAGATTTCGGGTTGGTATAAACGTTGTTGTAGCTTCTTTTTGCAGGGTTTCCTTTGGGGGAATCGATACGAATCCATCTACTTTGGTAAGTCCTGCCAAATCCCCAGAACCGGATGATGATAGAACTTTCGCCATCAACCTTCCTTCCTTCATATCAATTTTGGCCCCGATAAATAGGGTCAAATCTGTCTCATTGGTATAGGAGTCACTTAAAAATACGGTAAATTGTGGTGCTACCCTACCCAAAGTTTTGTTAAGCCAAGCCTTAAAATACAAATGATAGTTGACAAAGGTCGATACAGGGTTGCCGGGAAATGAAAATAAAATGGTCTTGTGTTTCAGATGTTTTCCAAACCAAAATGGTTTTCCGGGGCGCTGCAATACCTTATGGAAGGCCTTTTCCACTCCCAGAACTGCAAAAGTTTCTGGCAAGAAATCGAACTTTCCCATGGAAACGCCTCCGCTGAGGAGCAAAACATCATAGGTTTTGATGAGATGCTCCAATGCTTTTTGGATGGCTGACGGTTCGTCCACAAGATGATGGATGTCCGCTGCAATGAGTTCCGTTTCCAAAAGCGCATAAAGGGAATGGGAATTGGACTTTCTAATTTGAAATGGTAACGGGGTTTCCTCTACATTTACCAATTCGTTCCCTGTGGAAATGACTGCAACTTTGGGAAGTTTTTTTACCACGACCTGTGCTTTTCCGACTGAGGCCAATACCCCTATTTCGGCAGAAGTAATGGAAATCCCAGATTGAAGTAAAACTTCACCTTGAGTAATGTCACTACCTTGATAATGTATGTTTTGACCTTTTTTTATGGGCTTTTCAACTGTAAATGTGTCACCCGAGTTTGAAGTGTGCTCATACATGATTACGGTGTCGGTATTCTTGGGGACTATGGCACCGGTCATCACCTCTACACAATGCTCCGCTTGTTCCAAAGTAGCCTGTGGACTTCCGGCCTGTGCAACACCTTCGGATATAAAGGCTTGCTCTGTGGATTTTAGAGCTTCAAAACAGATGGCAATACCATCTTTGGTAGATCGGTCAAAGGGAGGGAAATCCCTATCTGCCAAAATGGTTTCGGCCAATACCCTTCCGTGGGATTTATCAAGTGGAACTATTTCGTTCCCATAGTCTTGTGCATGGTCCAGAACTTTTTTTAATGCATCGTTGAATCCAATCATGAAAAGAGATTTATTTCCAATCCATTTTTGAGCAGTACCCGAATCCCCACAAACAGCACCAAAAACCCGGTCAGCATTCGAATGCGTTTTGCCGATAGTTTTCCGATACTGAGCCGTACACCTAGTTGTCCGCCCATCAACACAGCAAACAACAACCCCAATATTTCGGGCCAGAAGATTTCAAAAGAGTCGCTGACAAACAATCCTCCAATACCTGAAACGGAATTGACCAAGATGAAAAAACTGGCCAAAGAGGCAATGACAATCGGTTTGTCCCATTTCATATGGTTGAGTACGGGCGCCAAGAATATCCCCCCGCCAATGCCTACCAAACCGGATAAAAGGCCAATTCCCGCTCCCAGAAGATAGGAAACATAGCTTGGATATTCTTGTAGGTTAAAGTTGGAGCGTAAAGAAAGGGTTTGATAAATCAGCGCTATGGCCGATACAATCAAGGCCAAGGCCAACAAAATGAAGAAAACCTGCTCCTTCAACCGGAATGAGGCCCCCAAAAAGGCCATGGGGATACTGGTGACCACAAATGGAACGAACTTTTTCAGGGGCAAATGCCCGTTCTTGTAATAAAGATAACAGCTTCCCGTAACCACGGTGAGGTTACACAACAAGGCAGTTGTCCGGATAGCAAAGAAACTCGTCAGGACCAAGGTAAGGATGGCCAAATAGCTGGATCCACCTCCAAAGCCTACGGCAGAATACAGGGTAGCTACTACAAAGAATGCAAGGGTCAGTAAAATAAAATCTCCAGGAGCTAAGGACATAAGGTCTTCATTTTGTTCATCCCACCCAGCACGTTGTAAAATCTTTTATTGGGATAAATGGGGTCCAGTTGCTGTATGGCCTGTTCGCTGCGTTTTCCCGATTGGCATATGACATATACTTCTTCCGCCCCAACAATGTGTTCCGAAGCGGATTCCAAATGATCCAATGGAGTATTGATGGATTTATTGAGGTGTTGACCACTAAACTCCTCAGGAGTACGCACATCCAATACAATGATACTTTGTTGGGAGTCTAGCAGAATCTGAAAGTCTTCCGCAGCTATTGAAGGGACCAGACCACAATCCAATAGCTCATATTGGTCCTGTAATTTTTTGATTTTTTTATTTTCGGGATTGGCTTTAAAACCAATTTTGGTGGACTGTTGGGTCAGTCCATCAAAGAGCAATAATTTTCCTGATAGGACCTCTCCTATTCCGGTCAATACCTTTACGGCCTCCAGAGCCTGAAGGGCACCAATGATTCCAGGAATTACGCCCAAAACCCCATTCTCGTTGCAATTGGGAACTTCTTCAGGACTTGGCATGTTGGGATATAAACAGCGATAGGTGGGGCCATTGTTGTAATTGAACACGCTCACCTGTCCTTCAAAACTGTGCAATGCGCCATAGATAAAAGGTTTTTCTAAAATAACACAGGCGTCGTTGATGAGATACCGTGTTGGAAAATTATCTGTGGCATCCACGACCAAGTCATACGATTTAATGACCTCCAAGGCATTGTCCTTGGTCAAAAAGGTGTCATGTAAAATAAATTGTGTGTCAGAATTTTGTGCGCTCAATTTTTCATGGGTCACCTCCAGCTTCGACCTTCCCAAGTCATTTTCGGTATAGAGGGTTTGTCTTTGCAGGTTGTGCAATTCAACGGTGTCTTGATCCATAAGCCCCAAAGTACCCACACCCATGGCGTTGAGGTACTGCAGGGCAGGTAATCCCAGCCCGCCCAAACCCACGACCAAGACTTTTGAACCGGCCAGCTTTTGCTGTCCTTCCGGACCAAAATCCTTCAATTGGGTCTGTCTGATATACCTATTCTCCATGGTTCAACGCGATTTTTGATTTCGCAAACTCATATTCCGATAATGAATTGGCATTGTACAACACCTCGTCATGTTCGGGGAATACCAACTTGGTATCCGTATTGAGCAAAAACTTTCGGGGACAGGAACTTTCCGATGTTTCCAAGTGGGTTATGGCTTTTTGAAGTCCTTCGGGTTCCCAAATGGTAATCAGAGGTTCGGGCAGCTTCGTTTGGTTGGTGGCAAAGGAAGTGGCCGATGCATTCGGGTCCCTTTGTTCCACCAATTGTTTTATGCTTTCCAAATCCAAGAGAGGGAGGTCACAGGCCAACACTAACCAAGCAACATCTGGGTGCGAAGTATATGCGCTGAGGATACCATTAAAAGGACCGCGATATTCATTTCTGTCCACAATGGTCCTATATGCTTTGTCAACAGTTGATTCTTGTTCTCCACGAACGCTCAAGAAAACAGTATCGCATAGCTGTTCCAATAACTGGTAGAGATATTCCTGCTGGGGAACGTCATGATAGGTAATCAACCCTTTATCCGACCCCATCCGGGTACTTTTTCCTCCCGCGAGGACCAATCCGTATAATTTGGGTGTTGTTCTTTCCATTTCGCTGCTGTAATCAGATCAAGATTTGGGGATTTACCCACCGATAGAGGTCATTGAATTGTCAAAAACGGTATTGGAATGCTCGTTTTGCGCTTCAAATCCTGTTTTGGCCCTCGAACCAATGGTTTTTAAAATGGTTTCCTTTGCTTTTTCTTCTGAGGATTCTTCACGAATGATATCCCGGAGATTGGCTTTGGGTTTTCCATACAAGCAGGTGATGACATCCCCGGTGGCGGTAATCCGCAAACGGTTACAACTGCCACAGAACGTTCTGCTGAAAGATGGGATAATGCCGAAAGTGCCTACATGGCCATCAATCTTATAATTAATGGATGTGGACTCCTTGGGCGATTCCAGTTTTTGGTAATTGGGGAAAGTGCCTGCAATGTGTTCCAATATGGCCTTGTAGTTCCATTTGATGGTGTTGAAATTTTTGCTTCCTCCATTGAATGGCATTTCTTCCAAAAACCGGACGGAAACCTTATGATGTTTCATCACATCCAAAATAGGGATGATGTCTTGCTCGTTCTGCCCCTCCAAAACAATGAAATTGATGCGTACATTAAAACCTTCGGTAATCAGTCGTATCAAATTGTCATGGACAGTATCAAACTGTTTTCTTCGAGTAATGCGCTCAAACGTTTCCCGGTTGATGGAATCCAAGCTTACATTGATATTGGTCACCCCCAATTCTTTGAGTTCATCAATATGGGGACCGATCAATGTGGCATTGGTCGTGACCGAAATGTCATTCAGCCCTTCCAGCTGCGCCAAATGGCGTAGCAACACCATTAAGTCTTTACGCACAAAGGGTTCGCCTCCCGTGATTCGGATTTTGTCAATACCTTGGGAAACCAAAATCTCGCTGACTTTTTTAAGTTCCGGGATGGAGAGCAATCTATCATTTTGGACAAAGTCTATCCCTTCGGAAGGCATGCAATAGTTGCAACGGAGGTTGCATCTGTCGGTCACCGCCAATCGTAGATAATTAATTTGTCTTCCGTGATTGTCTATCAACATAAATCTAAATAACTGCTTTGTAATGGAAAGATACCGATTTTATGCGGATTATCCCCCACTCACTGGGGGGATAAGCGCAATCTCATCGTAGGAATTGATGGCATCGTCATCATCGGCATAGTTGTGGTTTACGGCCACGGCCAAGGAGGACAATTTGTTGAGTTCTGGGTAGTTGTTTCCCAAAAATTGTTTCAATTCCCTTACGGTTTTTGGTATTTGTTTACCGGTTACACTGGATGTGGGAACAGACAAAGTGGGACTTCCCACAATGTCCTTCGTGATTCCAAACAAAAGTATCGTCATATGATCAACCTATAATTTCCTTTTCTGGTACTTTTAAAAGTTCTGGTGTTTTGGTAAATGGTTGTTTATAAAGTCTATTTCCGGTAGCGGATTTAAAAGCATTGGCCACGGCCCCTCCTGCTGGCGGCAGTGTGGGTTCGCCCAAACCGGTAGGTGAAAGACCATTGTCTATAAAATGGGTTTCCACAATGGGGGCGTCCTTAATCCGGAGCAATTGATATCTGTCGAAATTATTGGCGGTGGGCTTCCCGTCCTTAAATGCCAATTCCCCGAACATGGAATGTCCTACACCATCCAACACACCGCCTTCCACCAAGTTTTTGGCTCCGAGGGGGTTCACCACAATCCCGCAATCCACCACACAGGTGATTTTTTTCAGTACAGGCTCTCCATTTTCAATTTTAACATCGGCCACTTCGGCCACGTGGGTGTTGTGGCAGTAATAGTTCACGAAGCCTTGGTGTACATGCTCCGGCTTTTTGCCCCAACCTGATTTGTCGACCGCCACTTTGATGACCTCTTTCATGCGTTCTGGGGAATACTGGATACGTTCATCCTCCTCAGGGTTTACGTTATCCAACAAATCCAATCGCAATTGTATTTTATCCACTTCCATCAGTTCGGCCAACTCATCAAAGAAACTTTGTTCGGCATAGGCCAAAAAGTTGGTATATGGGGCACGCCATGCGCCTGTGGTAATGTTACTGTCATATTTAGCGGTATCCACTTGGTAATTTTCAATGGCACCGGCTGGGAAGAAATTGGGAACGAGTCCGTACATATTGGAATTCACGGCGGCCTCTTTTAAGTGGTAGGCCGTTACTTTTCCATCTTTCACTCCTGCTTTAATACGGTATTTGATGGACATTCTGTAGATTCCATCTTCCATATCTTCCTCTCTGGAGAAAACCAACTTTACAGGTTTCTTGGCTTTATCGGCAATTTCAGCAGCTTCAATGGCAAAGTTACCATAGAGTCTTCGTCCAAAGCCACCACCAATACGGGTCATTTCCAAATGGATATCATCGGCTTCGCGGCCTAACAATTGTGCCACAAAACCAGCAGTGCCTTCTGGAGTTTGTATAGGGCCCACTAGGTGCACTTTCTCTTCGGTCACATTTGCGAAGAAATTCATGGGTTCCATACAACTGTGCGGCAAGAAAGGGGATTCATAGGTGCGTTCCAGCACTTGGTCTGCTTCTGCCAAGGCTTTTTTTACATTGCCGTCCGAACGTAAGGTCTCAAACTTGTTTCCATCCAAAAGGGTGGTCAATATTTTGTCATGTTCCTCGGTACTTTCAGCTTTGGTGGCCTGTTCCCATTCGGCCTTGATGGCTTTTTTGGCTTTCATGGCCTCCCATGTAGAGTTGGCGAGCACCACTATTTTATCACTGTCACTTATAATGCCTGTAATTCTTGGGACTGCTTCTGCAAGTCCTCGTAGTTTTTCACCTATGGTGAAGATGTCCACCACACCGGGCATGGCCCTTGCGGCGGAATCATCATAGGAAACCAATTTTTGTCCAAAAGCAGGTGGACGCAGTACTGAGGCATAGACCATGCCCTCGGTTTTGTAATCCATTCCATAAAGAGATTTTCCAGTGATGATTTTATCAATATCCACATTTGGGGTGTCTTTCCCCATAATCTTATATTCCGAAGTTTTTTTCAAGGGAACATTCTCAGGGACTTCAAGTTGGGCGGCATCTTTAACGACATCGCCATAGCCCAGGGTTTCTCCTGCTGCATTGGTGATGACCCCTTCACTCACGGTACATTCCGATGGGTCCACTCCCCAACGTGCCGCCGCCGCACTGACCAACATCTGTTTGGCCGCAGCCCCGGTCTGGCGTAGGGCATCCCATCCAAATCGGATGGATTGGCTACCCCCAGCCACCTGTCGGGTGTAATTATTGGTATCCAAAATACCTTGTTCCACATACACATTGTCCCAAGCAACATCGAGTTCCTCGGCAATGATCATGGGCATGGAAGTCTTTACCCCCTGCCCTACTTCGGGATTGGGGGAAAATATGGTGACCGCACCATTGTCTGCAATTTTGATAAAGGCATTAAAGTCATTGTAGTCCAAACTGGCCAAATCTATGGCGGGTTCGGCAATGACCTTAGGTTTGCACGCCTGGAAAAGGTTGAAGCCAATGAGCAAACCTCCTCCGGCCAAGGAAGAGTTGCGCAAAAAGGCCCTTCTATTTAAAGTGTTGAATGTATTGTTCGTTGACATGATTCTGTTTTTAGGTGAAAAGCTGGTATCAATCCATATTCTCCGCAGCGATCTGCACCGCTTTGCGAATTCTGGTATAGGTAGCGCATCGGCAGATATTGCCGTTCATGGCGTTCTCAATGTCCTCTTCGGAAGGATTGGGGTTTTTCGCCAAAAAAGCGGAAGCGGTCATGATTTGTCCCGCTTGACAATACCCGCATTGGGGCACATCCACTTCTTTCCAAGCTTCTTGAACAGGATGTGTACCATCCTCTGATAGCCCTTCGATGGTGGTGATGGATTTCCCATCAATCTGGGCAAGGGTAAGGGAACAGCTTCTCATGGCAGTGCCATCAACATGGATGGTGCATGCGCCACATTGGCCAATTCCACATCCGTACTTGGTGCCCACAAGATCAAGGTGATCACGTAGCACCCATAAAACAGGGGTGTCTTCGGCCACATCTACTGTTTTGGATGCGCCGTTGACATTGATTTGATACGTTGGCATAGTTTTTTGATTTGAATGAATATAGTTTGTATGCTGTTGAAGTTACCAAAAAATGAATCGAACCTTACATTTTTAACAGCGACACACTTATTTTAACTTTTCTTTAAATCTATTGCGCATTTTGGGAATAATTTTTGGAGCAATTGAACGTTCTGCATGTTGAACCTTAACTTTTATGAAAATGAAAAATGTACTTCGTTATTTTTTCCTAACCTCTTTGGTCCTTGTTTTCTTTGCTTGTGGCAATGCTGATGATGATGTGAATTTCAACATCAATGATGGTGAGTTGGGTCAGGGCAAGGAACCGGACGACTGTCTAGGCTTTAGTGATAATGAGTTGTTACTTTCCATACAGGACCAGTTTACCACCTTACCGGGAAAAGTCTCCATTTTGTTCAAGGTTTCGGATGACATGGGAAATCCTATTTCTGGATTAACGGCCGACCAGTTCACCATTTATGAGCAAGGGAGGAACGACGATTGTTTCAATATTATATCTTCTTCGGAGTCCCAAGCTCGGATTTCCCCAAACTCCCAAGTATTCAACAACAATACGTTATTGGTGTTGGATTTGAGCAATAGTGTATTGGAGGGTAGTTTGGAGGAGTTAAAATCCGCTTCTGTCAGTTTTATCAATAATGTAATGCCTACGGGTGAAGAAGCAACAGGCTCCTTTAAAATGGCCATTTATTGGTTTGATGGGGAAGATGAATTGCATGCCTTGAATCCCTTGTCCTCAAACGCTGAAGAATTGACCGCTGCCGTAAATGGGATCACTGCCGATATCAGTAATGACCCTTCCACGGATTTGTATGGTGCGGTGATCAAGTCCACCAAAATAGCGGAAGACTTGCTCAAGGAGAACAATAACAGTGAAATCATTGGTGCCGCATCCGTAGTTTTGTTTACCGATGGAACGGATCAAGCTTCCCGATATAATGAGGCCGATGCGCTGAAAGCTGTAGATAACGCCAATAAAAACATTTCCTATTTCTCCATTGGACTTGGTGCGGAGATCGATACCGAGGTGTTGACCAAAATTGGAAAGACCGCCAGTGTATTTGCTTCCAATAAGGAAGAATTGGAGAATACCTTCAACCAGATTTCCCAACGAGTGGCAGAACAAGCCAACAGTTTCTATCTTTTTGAGTATTGTACCCCAAAACGTGATGGTAGCGGGGAAAGCAATTTGGTCATTCAGTTGACCGATGGTAACAGCAAAGGGGCCGTTCAGACTAAATTCAGTGCCAATGGATTTACTGGTGGTTGTGAATAGCGGGACTTTTGAATAATCCCTATCTTGGGCGTCATAATTAATAAACAAACTATGACTTTCAGGAAAAAAAACTTGTACACTTTATGTTGTGCCCTATTCCTTGGGGCCGTCTTTGCAATGAATGCCCAAAATAAGATTCCATTGGAAGGTCGATGGGATTTGGAAATGGAGTTTGAGGGAAAGACCGTTCCTTCTTGGTTGGAAATCAAACATTCAGGGCATGCAACGCTTATAGGCCGCTTTGTTTTTGCTTTTGGTAGTGCTAGACCAGTTGCGGAAGTAAAGACCTTTGGAGACAACCAGTTTTCTTTCAGCATTCCCCGTCAGTGGGAACCCGAAGGAACCGATATGGTTTTTCATGGTGCCTTGGTGGATGGTAAACTTAAGGGAACCATGATCTATACTGATGGGTCTGTGAACCATTGGACAGGTGTAAGAGCCCCTAAATTGGCTTATACCGAAAATCCAAAATGGGATAAACCCATTGAAGTGTTCAACGGAAAAGACCTTGCAGGATGGCATACCGACCGTGACCCAAACCAGTGGGTGGTCAAAGATGGCATTCTCACCAGCCCGGAGTCGGGAGCCAATTTGATTACTAATGAAAAGTTCCAAGATTTTAAACTTCATGTTGAGTTCCGCTATCCAGAAGGAAGTAACAGTGGTATTTACCTTCGTGGCAGGTATGAGGTGCAAATTGAGGATGATAAAGGTTTGGAACCTTTGGATATTTATATTGGTGGGGTCTATGGTTTCTTGGAGCCTACGGAAAATGCAGCCAAAGCTGCAGGGGAATGGCAAACCTATGACATTACGTTGATAGGGCGAAGGGTTTCTGTGGTACTAAATGGCAAACCCGTGATTACCGATGCCACAATTCCCGGGATTACTGGTGGAGCGTTGGACAGTAAGGAAGGAGAACCTGGTCCATTTATGATCCAGGGAGACCATGGCCCAATTGAATACAGAAGCTTTGTGGTCACTCCATTGAAGAAATAATATACGTATTAATCGAACATAAAAAAAGCCGGAATTTAATTCCGGCTTTTTTGTGTTTATGATTTTAGGGGTACAATCTTAATGTTGCGCCAGTTTACCTTAATGCCGCCCCCATCATGAATCTGAAGTGCTATGGAACCTTTTCCTTCGCCAATCTTTTCATCGGTCAGTGTAACCATTTCAACTCCATTCAACCATGAGGTGATTTTAGATCCCTCTGCACGGATTTTCATGGTGTTCCACTCCCCCATTTTAAGGTTTTTGTCTTTCTCTGGGTCTGGTTTGATCAACCAGCCACGACCATAGGATTCGTAGATTCCTCCAGTATCCTTACCTGGAGGGGCCACTTCCACTTGCCAGCCACTTACTTTGGTGCCATCAACGGTAGAACGGATGAAAACGCCACTATTGCCATTGGCTTCTTGTTTGAATTCCAAGGTCAACTCAAAATCATCATAAAAATCATTGGTGGATAGATATCCATACCCGGCTTTTGGTCCACTTTCACAGATGAGCAGTCCGTCTTCCACGTACCATTTCTCATCTCCATGAACAGTCCAGCCGTCCAGATTTTCCCCATTGAACAATTCGATTGCGTTTTGTTGGGCACAGCCCACTAACGAGATACATGCCAACAAAAGGCCAAAAAAAGTTAGTTTCATAATGTAATGATGGTTTCTTGATTTTAAGATTCTGAAAAGATACTGAAACTTTGATGGATTTGACAAGACCCGTGGTAGGGTTTTTCTAACAAAGGTTGTTTATTATGTAGCGACCACAACTAAATTACATCCTAAAAACTGACGTCTAACTCAAAAACAATACCATGGATGTAGTCAAAGAAATCATTCAGAACAGTGCCATCGGACCATTGCCGATGGGATACAAAAGATTGGTGCTCTCCCTTTTTGTATCCATTGTGTGCACATTGTTTTTTATGTTGATCCTATTGCTGATCAATGGGGCCACGGCCAATTTCCACTACGGTTACTAACGATAAATCAACGCATTTCCAAAGTTTTGTTCTTCAATGGGTTTGGATAAATCCAGCAGAAATCCATTGATGACGGCATGGGTGATTTTATCTCCTTTCTTTAAAAAGAAGGTTGGGTTTACGCCGGGTTGTAAACGAAAAGGGGTCAATTTAAAATCTTCCCCTACAAGATGGATAGGGGTACTCACAGCTGGATCTAGCTTTGGCAGCGCAGTTTTTAAATAGGCCACACCTTCTTTTAAGAGTTCTTGGGCATACCCCTCACCTGTAGCGGAAACCATTCTTGGAGGAACTATAGTATATCCCGAAGCATCAAAGGTTTCATATCCATAAAAAGTAGACAGGTCCCCTTGGTCCCCTACGGAGCTTCGATAATAAAAATGATTGTGGTCATTAAGGTCCACTTCGTTGCGGTAAATTCCCAAGTCCAGAATATAATCCTCACCCAAAAGATTATAGGTGGCATTCGCAATTTTTAGGTCGAACAACTTCCTGTCATTATGGGGGATTTTCTCGTAATCCTCAATGGGAATATTTTTGTAGGTGTCCTTGGCTATGGTATACAAGGCTGAGAGAATGGACACATAGTTCAACTTTCTGATTTCCTGTTTTTCCACATCATTGGCATAACCACCGGATTCTATCAAAATAAGGCTGGTTCCCCATTTGGCAATATTGTCCCCAAAAGCACGGGGTTCAAAATCATCGCTATAACGTCCAACCTGGCCCGGGGCATAATTCTGGATAATCTTGTTCATGTACACAATGATCTTCATGGCATTGGCCCTGATCTCATTGATGTCTTTTTCATAATTATAGGCTGTGGCCAAATAAGAAATAGTGGCGGGTTTATCCGTCAATTCTGCATTGTAGTACGTACTTTGATCATGTAGATTGAAACCGAAATCGGCATTTAAACTGTCCCGTATACGCTTTAAGGCCCTTCCTTCAGGAGATTGTAAGCGAAGCGCATCCCTATTGATATCTATTCCCAAGGTGTTTCTTCGTTGGTAGACTTCCGCTCCATCTGGATTGAGCATCGGTAAAAAATGAAGGGTCAACTGTGATAGGATGTCTTGTTTCTCGGTCTTGAAATCTTGGGAATCCAGAAAATGAAGGATGTCAAAAATAGCCTGGGTGGCCGTTGGCTCATTACCGTGCATCTGTGACCATAGAAAAACATTGATTTTTCCGGTTCCGATGCTGATCAAATTCAGATTTCTACCCTCAATGGATTCTCCCACTTTTTGGACCTTGAACTTTGGATTTGCATCAAATTGTTGGATTAGGGGTTGGATATCGACATGCTTCACCCGCCTTTTGTCCAAAGAAGGCTCCTTGTACTTCCCATAGGTTTCATATAATTGCGAAGTAATTGCTTCTTGTCCATAAATGGACAATGTGGTCAATACCAATATAAAGGACAACAGTTTTTTTAACATCATCTTATTTTGTGGGTACAGGCTTAAAGTTATACTTTTTAGTGGCTTTTCGAACTTTTTCCATGAAGTCCATTCCAGGGTCTGTTTTTGTAGTACGGTAGCCATCATCCACTTCCAACCAAAGGGGATGACCCTCGAACTGGGTATATTCTTGATGGCCTATAACGTACTCAATATCGTATTTAGATGCCAAGTATTCCACCAAATAAATGTTGGACTTAAGCTGTGCTTTGGTTAACGGTAGGTCTTTTCCACCCCCCACGTTCTCAATGCCAATGGCGCAGTGGTTCAATCCGATGGTGTGTCTTGCCATGGTGGTTTCGGGCATCAATCGGTAAATGGTACCGTCCCTGTCCACCAAAAAATGGGAGGAAACGTTCAACCCACTTACATTTTCCAGTGCAGGGCGCCAGTTGGGCAGTGTTGGGTTGTTAAATGCCCTGAATGATCCTTCCAAGGTTGGGATGACTGTCCAGTGCAACACGACCATTTTTGGAACAATATCCGGGGTGTCCTGTTCCAGCTCATAACGTTGGGCCAAGTATTCCTTGGTAAGTTCTATACGTTGTTCGTTGAAAAGGATGGGGATATCCACAATTTGTCTTTTTACGGAACAAGACCATGTTGAGATTGCCAATAAGGAAAGGAACAGTATTTTTTTCATTGAAGGGTATTTTGCGTAAAAATAGTGTCCAAAGGGAGAGCATAGCAAATTTGCAACCTCTTTTTTCCCCATTCCCGCGCTTTTTTTACATCCTTACCCATGTAGATGTCAATTCGGTTTTTCCACTTCCAGTGCATTTTGTCCTTTACATAAAAGGTGTCTGGGAAGGTGTCTATTTTTACCATCGTATTGTGGGTGAGTCCTATTTTAATGAGGTCGCGTGAGACCGCAATGCATTTCATGCCGGGTTTTAAGGTATCTCCCCATGCCGCTACCGAAGGGGAAATACTATCCGTTTGCCAAAAGACCGAATTATAGGCCGAAGCCGTTACCTCATGCCCCAACCATTCAAACTGGGGAGGTTTAAGCTTGACCTCCTGCTTTTGGGAGCAAGCCGTGGCAAGGATAAGTATGAAGAGTAGTTTTCTCAATAGGCCTTGTGTTCATTCCTAAAGATACATATTCCTTGGAATCAGCCAGGAAGTGGCACATAGGTGTCATCATCCGTCATCATGGGAAAGGTTTTGTTCTTCCATGCTTCCTTGGCCTGTTCTATGGTTTCCTTGTTTGACGAGACAAAATTCCAAAAAATATGACGCTCCTCTGGGAAGGGTTCACCACCAAACAGCAACAAATGTGTGTTTGGGCTGAGCTTGATGTTGCAGGTGTCCTCTACCTTTGATACCAATATGTTTCCCTTTTCAACCACTTCGCCACAAGCTTCTATACCGCCTTCCACGATACAGATGCCGATTTCCCCTTTAAGTTTCCCATTCACATTGAGTGCATAGGGTTCAGTATTTTTCACTTCTATCATGAACAACGGGGAATGTACTGGAACTGGCGATTTCTTTCCATAGCCCTCCCCTGCCACCAAGGTGAATCCTGCACTTTCATTCTTCCATTTGGGGAGGTCTTTCCCTTCAATATGATGGAATTGGGGTTCCATGTTTTCCAATTCTTTAGGCAGGGCCACCCATATTTGATAGCCATGTGCCGTGAACTCGTTCCCATGCCTCATATCCTCAGGGGTGCGCTCGGTATGGCTTACCCCCCTTCCGGCCGTCATCCAGTTTACAGAACCCGGCCGTATGCGCTGATGGGTTCCCATTCCATCCCTGTGGATAATTTCCCCTTCGAGCATAAACGTCAGTGTGGATAGACCAATGTGCGGATGTTGGTCTACATCCATATATTTTTGTGGCCCCAGTTGTGTAGGTCCCATATGGTCTATAAAAATAAAAGGGCCTATCATTCGCTTTTTTCGGAATGGGATAAGTCTTCCCACCAAAAAATCGCCTATATCCCTGCTGCGTTCTTCAATGATCAATCCTATGTTGGACATGCGGTAAATGTTTATATTTAGAAACAGAAAGTTACAAATACATCCAACACCATGAAACTACTTAAACGTGTTTTGCTGCTCCTGCTCATTATTGTGGGGGTGGTCATCTATTTGAATTATCCCAAATTGAACATTATCTCAGGTTATGCGGCAAAAAATATGGCCTCCGGGGTCTTTGTGGCAGAGCGTTCGGCTGCATCCATGAATCAATACGATAATAATGTGCCCTTGATCGAGTTGGCCGAAACCCAAGTGGATGAAACGGCAGAATCAGCTTCCTCTAAAGTTTATGGGTTGATGGAGCGTACAGCTGTGTATCGTGATGGATTGGGGACGGTGCTGATCAATGATGGATATGATGCTGAAAAGCTCACCATTCGCCCCCATCGAAACAAAACTGCGGATACCATTCCATACCCTTACGGACAGGCAGAGCCTCTGGATTCCATTTTTGAGGAAGTGGATATGGATCAGCTCAACAAAGCGGTAGCTATGGCCTTTGGCAACCCTGAAGTTCAAAAGACGCGAACCCTTTTAGTACTTTACAAGGGGCATTTGCTCACCGAAAAATATATAGAGGGCTTTACCAAGGATACTCCCATCTTGGGGTGGTCCATGACCAAAAGTGTACTGGCCACCTGTTTTGGAGTTTTGGAACATCAGGGCAAGTTGGAAATGGATTGGCCGGCTCCTATTGCAGAATGGAAAGCCGATGAACGAAAGAACATTACCCTGGACCATTTGCTTCGAATGCAAAGCGGTTTGGCATGGGATGAGGATTACAGTGGAATTTCCGATGTGACCCAAATGTTGTTTTTGGATAGCGATATGACGCAAAAGCAAAGAGAGAAAAAGGCCATTGCCCCACCTACCGAGATTTGGAACTATTCTTCGGGAACCACCAATTTACTTTCCGGGATACTCAGACAACAGTTCAGGAGCCATCAGGAGTATCTGGATTTTCCCTACTCCAGTTTGATTGATAAGATTGGGATGTATTCCATGGTGTTGGAGGCCGACATTGACGGAAATTATGTGGGGTCTTCCTATGCTTGGGCCAGCACGCGTGACTGGGCCCGTTTTGGTCAGTTGTATCTGGACAGGGGTAAATGGAACGGGGAACAAATCTTTTCTCCGGAGTGGGTAGATTATATCACTACGCCCACTATACATTCAGATGGAACCTATGGAGCCCACTTTTGGCTCAATGCCGAAGGTAAGTACCCCGATGTGCCCAAAGACTTATTTTCTTGCAACGGCTACCAAGGCCAATATGTATTTGTGATACCGTCCAAGGACTTGGTCGTTGTACGGACCGGTTTGGCCGAAGAACCGGAATTTGATGTGAACGGGGTGTTGTCAAACATCGTAAAAGCAGTACCGTAAATCGATGTGGTATACTAAAATGCCCGGAAAACCACAGTATAAGGGCACTTCACAACAATAATTTCATTTACGGGAACACGGGTGGTACATTTACCATGTAATTAATTCAGAAAGTAATTTTTTCATTTTCATATAGTGTTCTCGTAAAAGAGTCTTGACCCAAGTGGCAAGGCTCTTTTTGGTTTAAGACCTTTAGAAAATGGTTGATACGAATTTCTCGAATCCTTCTATTTTTATGACTTTCCAAATAAGGAGGAAACCCCAATACTATGTGTATTATGGAATCCAGTTATTTTTCCCAAAGTTGGGTTTCCGCTTTTCCAAAAATGCATTTCGCCCTTCCTTGGCTTCTTCAGTCATATAAGCCAATCGAGTGGCTTCCCCTGCAAATACCTGTTGGCCAACCATGCCATCATCGGTAAGGTTCATGGCAAACTTGAGCATTTTGATTGAGGTCGGCGACTTTTCCAGTATCTCCTGGGCCCATTCGTAGGCAGTATCTTCCAATTCCTCATGGGGAACAACGGCATTCACCATACCCATTTCATAGGCAGCTTGGGCGGTATAGTTTCGACCCAAGAAGAAAATTTCCCTAGCTTTCTTTTGCCCGACCATTTTAGCCAGATAAGCCGACCCGTATCCTCCATCAAAACTGGTCACATCAGCATCGGTTTGTTTAAAAATGGCGTGTTCCTTACTGGCCAAGGTCATATCGCACACCACATGCAGGCTATGTCCTCCCCCAACGGCCCAACCGGGCACCACGGCAATGACCACCTTGGGCATAAAACGGATAAGACGTTGCACCTCTAAAATATTCAGTCGGTGATAGCCATCTTCGCCCACGTAGCCTTGATGGCCTCTGGCTTTTTGATCACCCCCACTACAAAAGGCCCACTTTCCATCCTTGGTCGAAGGTCCTTCGGCAGATAACAACACTACGCCAATAGAGGTGTCTTCCTGGGCATCATAGAAGGCTTGGTAAAGTTCACTGGTGGTTTTTGGACGGAACGCATTGCGCACATTGGGTCGATTGAATGCGATGCGTGCCACACCATCACATTTTTTATAGGTGATATCCTCAAATTCTATGGCGGTCTGCCAGTTGGGTGATTTCATAAAACAGTATTTGATGTCACAAAGTACGGCATTTTTAAAATTTTTGTCCCTACGCCAATAACGACTTTAGCCACTTTAAGGAATCCATGAATCTACTCGATTTCTTTTTTATTCCATCAAATAAGGTCAGGGTTGTATCAACATAAAAATCACTAAATTGGTATCTTTCACTAAATGATCCAATTATGCGAATCAACCTCCCAGTTTCTTTTATCCTAATTTCCTTGTTATTGGTTAATTGCTCTAAACCCCAAAAATTTGATGTACTCATCAAAAATGGCCGTATCATGGATGGTTCGGGCAATCCTTCTTATGTTGGGGACTTGGGAATCAATGCCGATACGATTGCCGCCATGGGCGATTTGAGCAATGCAACGGGAAATATGGAGATTGATGCTTCCAACTTGGTGGTCGCCCCAGGGTTCATCAACATGTTGAGTTGGGCCGTGGAATCCCTTATCGAGGACGGCAGGTCCATGGGGGATATCAAACAAGGGGTTACCTTGGAAGTTTTTGGAGAAGGAGTGTCCATGGGACCATTGAGCGAGGAAATGAGGCAGCAAGATCAAGAAAGTCAAGGCGACATCAAGTATGACGTGTCCTGGACCACTTTGAACGAATATTTGGAGTTTCTTACCTCAAAAGGCATTTCGCCCAATGTAGCTTCCTTTGTTGGGGCCACTACCCTACGCGTACATACCGTGGGGTATGAGGACAGGGAACCTACCCCACAGGAAATGGACTCCATGAAATTGATGGTAAAACAGGCTATGGAAGAAGGCGCTTTGGGTGTGGGATCTTCATTGATTTATGCTCCTGCTTTTTATTCCAGCACCGAGGAACTAATAGAACTCTGTAAGGTTGCTGCGGCCTATGATGGCATGTATATCAGTCACCTGCGTAGCGAGGGAAGCCGACTTTTGGAAAGCTTGGACGAATTGATTCAAATAGCCCATGAGGCAGGAATTCGGGCCGAAGTCTATCACCTAAAACAAAGTGGTAAGGAAAATTGGGACAAATTTGATGCCGTGGTGGCCAAAGTGGATTCGGCACGTAGCAAAGGCTTGAGCATTACTGCAGATATGTACAATTATGTGGCAGGTGCCACAGGATTGGATGCCTCCATGCCCCCATGGGTACAGGAAGGGGGGTATGAAAAATGGGCGGAACGTTTGCAAGATCCCGTCATCAGAAAAAAGCTTATGCAAGAAATGACGACCCCTACCGATGAATGGGAAAGTCTGATGCAGGCAGCAGGGGACCCCAACAAAATCCTTTTGGTGGGCTTTAAGAACGATTCCCTAAAATACCTCACCGGGAAAACCTTGAAGGAGGTAGCGGAAATGCGAAACCTTTCCCCAGAAGAAACTGCCATGGACTTGGTGGTCCAGGATGGTAGCCGTGTGGGGACCATCTACTTTTTAATGTCCGAAGAGAATGTAAAAAAACAGATAGCTCTGCCGTGGATGAGTTTTGGTTCGGATGGACAGTCCATGGCCGCTGAGGGGGTTTTTTTGAAATCGAGCACCCATCCCAGAGCCTATGGAAATTTCTCCCGTCTATTGGGCAAATATGTCAGGGACGAAAAAGTAATACCGCTTGAAGAGGCTATTCACAAGCTCACTACCCTACCCGCTACCAATTTGAAGATCAAAAAACGGGGCGCATTGGCCCAAGGCAATTATGCTGATGTGGTTTTGTTCGATCCAGAAGAGATCCAAGACCAAGCCACTTTTGAAAAACCCCATCAGTATGCTACGGGAATGATGCATGTTTTTGTGAACGGCACTCAAGTGCTCAAGGATGGGGAACATACTGGGGCTTTTCCGGGACGTGTGGTGCACGGCCCCGGCTATCAAGGAGACTAGATTAAAACCTTGTGTCACATTCATAAGTTTACATCCATGGATTCAATTATCACATTTTGTTACAGGTATATAGTATGCTGCATTGCCCCAGTGTTTTTATTTGGCTGTAAACCAAAACCGAAACCTGTTGAGACTGTTGAAATTGTCGAAATAAAGGGTGTTTATGGCAGCCCAAAACCTTTATGGGACAAGGGATACAACCTTAATGAGCTTGGGGTAAATGCCATTTTTGTACATAGTGGGTCCATAAATCCAGAAATGGTTGATAGGGCCAAATCCGAGGGGTTAAAAATCTATGCTGAATTTGCCACTTTGAACGGGAAAGGGTATGTGGAAGAGAACCCTGAAGCTTGGGCCATCAATGAAAAAGGTGAAAAAGTACAGGCCGCTACGTGGTTTATGGGGGTGTGCCCCACCGAGCCCGGTTTCCGACAGTATCGATTTGACCAATTGAGGGATTTGCTTTTGGAGTATGATCTGGATGGGGTTTGGATGGATTATGTGCACTGGCATGCACAATTTGAGGACCCTGAGCCTATATTGCCCGAGACCTGTTTCTGTGACCACTGTCTTGCCGAATTTTCAAGAAAATCCAATATTGAGATTCCTGAAGGGACCACCTCGGAAAAAGCCCAGTGGATTCTTGCTCAACATGATACAACTTGGCGGGATTGGCGGTGTAAGGTCATTTACGATTGGACTTATGAAATGAAAAACATTGTCAAGGAGGTAAAACCCGAGGCTCTGCTAGGCCTCTACCATTGCCCTTGGGACGACCAAGAATTCGATGGGGCAAGACGACGTATCTTGGGACTGGACTATGACCTATTGAAGGAAACCATTGATGTTTTTTCCCCGATGGTCTATCACGGAAGAATGGAAAGAGACCCCAATTGGGTGAAAGAGAACATTCTTTGGTTCGGTGACCGCTTGAACATCAAAAAGGATGAATATCCAAAAGTATGGCCCATCGTTCAAGCCCTTAACGGCCCTGAGACCATTTCCGCAGAAGAATTTGAAACGGTGCTAAGAGGTGGACTTTCGGGAGCATCCAGTGGGGTGATGATGTTTACCACTTCCGCAGTAGCGGAAGATGCAAGCAAAGCTGAAACGATGAAAAAAGTATATACAGAACCAATGGGAAAAATGGAGTGATACCCAAGCTATCTTCTATTTTTTGCCTCAATCCACTTGGCCATATATTTACTGCTCGCCAAAGTGTGATGTTGCAATAGTCTTCCAATGAAGTTTTGATCGCGATGGGCATCGAGGTTTTGAGATAATGATTCCAAGGTTTCTTGCAATTGGTCTTGAAGCTTTTCTTTATCATACAGCGTATTGATCAAGACCACTCCATTGGCTTGTGCCTCTTTCCAAGAATCCGAGTTTTGATAGAGCAAAATCGCTGCTTGGGAAAATGATTCCCAATCTTGGCAAATGGTTCCGTTCCAAGACAGTTCACCTTGCATTCCTTCTGCTCCAATGGGTGTCGTGATACTTGGAGTACCATATAGCATCGCATCCAATAATTTACCCTTGATGCCTGCCCCAAACTGGATCGGGGCCAACACCAAACGGGTCTTTTCCATGATGTCTCCGATATCTTCGCCCCAACCTTTTACGAGAAATCCCTGCTCGGGATGGTGCATTTCCATGATTTGTTGTGGCAGATAGGCTCCGTACACATGGACTTGGGCATCGGGCAACTCTTTTCGGATGAGGGGCCATATCTTGGTTTTTAAAACCTGTATCGAATCCACATTGGGGGCATGTCTGCCATTACCCACAGTAACAAAGTCCCTTCGGTCTTCAAAACTGGGCCATTGGTGATAGCCTTGTTTTGAGATGTTTTCCACCATAAAGGGAAGGTGCAGCAGTAGATTTCCCGGAACGTTGAGTGTTTCCTGTAAAATGGTCAACTCATAACTGGAAATCATCAAGGAAAGATCCGAACGATAGATGCTCGCCAATTCCCTCAAGGTTATGGGGTGGTTGGTCCATTGGTCAAGTGTGAATGGTTCCCGCTTCTTATGGGCCTCTTCCCTAGCCTTTCGGAGTCCGTGAAGATCTTCGGTGTTCAAAATACGAATGGCCTTGGGGGCAAACTCGGCCACACGCCATCCAAATTGTTCCTCCACCATAAATCGGTCAAGGACTACCACATCAGGAGATAGTTCCGTTACAAATATGTCAAAACTGGAATGGTTGAGCAGAATATCGACCGAAGTAATACCCTTCTTATCCAAATCAAGGCTGTATTCCGTTTTTTGGGCCGTGGATGCAAAGGTAATCTGATACCCAAACTTTTGAAAGGCGTCCAGTAACTGATGCATTCGGTGACCTGCCGCCGTGGTATTGGGTTCTGGCCAAACATGACCTATGAACAATGCCTTTTTCATGCTTACATCAGTGCGGCAAATTTCTTGGAAATGCTGGAGCGTAGTTTACGCTCATAGTCCTCCTCCAACCACTCTTTGTAGTTTTTGGTGTTGTTCATGATGCAATAGGAATATTGGCGTACCCTATAGGCTATCTCATCTTTGAGTTCCTTGGCCAAGATACGGGCATCAAATACATCTTCACTGTTTTCCACACAGATTTGGGCATGCTGCTCTATGCTGCGCTCCAATACCTCTTTGGATTTTTTGCCTTGGGCAAAGACTTTCTTGTATTCTTCCTTGATATCGAACGTAATGTTGTCGGATTTACTGAATTTGGCACGGAGTTCTTCGGGCATTTCGTAAACGAAATCCCGCTCGATTTCCTCATCATTTTTGATGTTCTCCAAATAAAAATCTGGAAAATGGAAGATTTCTTGCCAATCCACGGGAGTGTCCCATGGTCCAAAGCGGGCAATGTTGTTCCCAAGGTCTATCACGTTGAACTCGTCCTTGTTGGGCAATATCCGGGACCCCCGCCCTATCATCTGAAAATATAGGGTGAGCGATCTAGTGGCCCTGTTCAGAATAATGGACTGCACGCTGGGCTCATCAAAACCGGTGGTGAGGATACTGACCGAGGTAAGGATGGCATCCGGGGTTTCGGCAAACCACTCCAAGATTTCCTTTCGTTCGTTGGCCGTGTTTTTGTTGTCCAGATGGCGGATGTTGTACCCTGCCTTTTTAAAGGTCTCGTAAACGTATAGCGAGGTATTGATCCCATTGTTGAAGATCAAGGTCTTGGTGCCTTTGGCAACTTCCTCGTAAGCGGATAATAGTTTTCCCAACATACTGTGGTTTCCGTAGAACTCGTCAGAAGACTTTACGGTATAATCCCCATGGATGCCCAACTTCAAGGTTTTTAGGCTTACATCAAAATTATAGAGGTTGGCCCGTGCCAGGAAACGCTTTTCGATCAAGGATTTTATGGACTCCCCAATGATCAAATGCTTGTAATGATCCTTCATGGGAAGTTTAATGTTGGAACTCAGTGGAGTTGCCGTTACCCCCAAGATAGTGGCCTTGTCAAAGTACTTGAACAGCTTTCGGAACGAATTGTAGTGGGCCTCATCAATAATGACCAGACCAATATTGTTGATGGTCACCTTTTCTTCCTGCAACCGATTGTTCAGGGTTTCCACCATGGCCACAAAGCACATATAGTCATCTTGATCGTGCAGTTCCTTGACCTCGCTGCTGATCACTTTGTTGGCCACTCCAAAACCGTGTAACATTTGGGAGGTTTGCTTGCTCAGCTCGATCCTGTGGGTCAAGACAATGACTTTCTTACCCGTGTTTTGGATATATTTTCGGGTAATTTCGGAAAAGACCACGGTCTTGCCACCCCCTGTGGGAAGCTGGTAAAGGATATTCGTGCCATCAGGGAGCTCTTCCAAATGCTTGAAGATTTTTCTAAGATCTTCCTGTTGGTAATTGTATAATGTTTTCTTGTTTACAGCTTTTTTTACCTCCAAAAGAAAAGGGTTTTTGGTTCTTGATCAACAAACCTTGCAAAATTAGGAGTTTTTTACAGTAAGGTGGAACCCTATGGCCGCAATTCTATTAAGATACTATCAACAATGCGAACAATCCGAAACTTTTTTGGATGTTGCTCATAACATTTTGATAACAATAACATTTAGGGCTTGGAAAATAGGCTATTATAATGTATAATGTAAGCTTATGTATCACCTAGAAAACCATTTTTGAGCATGAGGCAATTAAAAATCATCAAACAGGTCACCAACCGGGAATCCAAATCTTTGGACAAATATCTTCAAGACATCAGTAAGATTGATTTGATCACTGCCCAAGAAGAGGTGGAGCTTGCCCAACGTATTAGGGCCGGGGACCAGGTTGCCTTGGAAAAACTGACCAATGCCAATCTGAGGTTTGTGGTATCTGTGGCAAAGCAGTATCAAAACCAAGGGTTGAAATTGCCCGATCTCATCAATGAGGGAAATGTGGGACTGGTAAAGGCCGCCAAACGGTTTGATGAGACCCGTGGATTCAAATTCATCTCCTATGCGGTGTGGTGGATCAGGCAGTCCATTTTGCAGGCACTCGCGGAACAATCCCGGGTGGTACGACTCCCCTTGAACAAAATAGGTTCCATCAATAAGATTAAAAAGACATTTTCCTATTTGGAGCAGGCCCACGAGCGGCCACCTTCCCCTGAAGAAATTGCCAAAGAGTTGGATATGACCGTTTCCGAAGTGAAGCAGTCCCTGAGAAATACGGGGCGACACGTATCCATGGATGCTCCTTTAAAAGAAGGGGAAACCTCCAACCTATACGACGTAATCAATACCGGGGATTCGCCCAAACCGGACAAGGGATTGATGCACCAGTCCCTGAACACGGAAATCAATCGGGCCTTGGACACCCTCTCCCCTCGTGAGGCAGATGTGGTGCGTTTGTACTACGGTATCGGCAATCAACCTTCCATGACCTTGGAGGAAATTGGGAGTACCTTTGACCTGACACGGGAACGTGTACGACAGATCAGGGAGAAAGCGATCCGTAAACTGAGGCATACCTCAAAAAGTAAAATTTTGAAGTCGTATTTGGGATAATACCATTTCAACATAAAATAGAAAAGGGGATGTTAAGAACATCCCCTTTTCCATGATATCCACTTAAACTATTATGAGCAGCTCAGTTGATTGATATCAAAATCGATGAGCATATCGTTCAAATCTTGAATAAAGTTAAGATACGCCGTGTTTTCGTGGTTAAGATTTTTCATATTGCAACGTTTGGGGTTTTCTATAAATAATCAAGTTCGGCCAGTTCATTGATGCTCAAAATTTCGTTGAGCTCTTGTAAGAATGCCAAATATTCTTCTCCGTAGGTATCGTATAACATAATGATTCGAGGGTTTGATGTTGGTCTATGTTATTAACGTGAATCTATGGGAAAGATTATTGTTTATCAATTAATTGTGGTGAAAATGGGTGTTGCAGTTGTGAAATGCCCCATGATGGGGATAAGGTAAAATGGATTCAGCAATTACTCTGAATCAAGGATATCCAAGGATACACCAAACTCGAGGTCCGGGTCTATCTTGCTCGGACGAATGTTGAATTCATCATAGATGAAACATAGGCTCATGGGGAGTCTTCTACGTTCCCTTTCGGCATCCATTCCCAGCTTGGACTGAAGTGCGGTCCTGACCTCAAAGGCCTTATGACTGATCTTGGGATGGTCATGGCTTTCCAATTCCTTGAGCAAAGGAATTTCCTTCTTGTCCCCTACTTCCAGCATCTCGTCCAACAGCATTAGTTTGCACTCTAAATCCTTGGCATGCTCTAAAAGCGGATGAAAAATACTTTGAAGATAATCGGGAAGGGTTGGGCTTTCCATGGGTCTTGTTTACATGGTTCGGAGGATTTCCATTTCAAAGTCTACCTGCTCCTGTACCTTGGGATACTCCATTACAAATTGGTCGTATAGGAAAGCGTGGTGCTTTGGGTCGTTGTCCGTTCTACAGAGCATGAGGATTTCCTTCACGATTTCCAACAAACCGTTGGCCTTCATCATCTCCAGACTGGGACGGACTTTCTGACAGGCCAGGTCCACTTGCTTAAAACTCTCGTTCTGCAAGTGCACCTTTACGCTGCCAATAAATTCCATGAGGTTTTGTTTGAAGAGCCTCACCAGCTCTTCCATGAGTTCCATCTGCCCCATACAGTCCTGCAAAATGGGCTTTAAGTTGATGGTATGGGCCAAATGGCCGGGTTCTAGTTCTTTCTCAATAAATTGTAGGTTCTGGGACATGGGCAGCTCCTTGCCCAATTGCTTGGCCACTTCTTTCATGGCTTTGGCGATCTTTTGCTGTTCATGGGACAAACGGGTATTCTCCATGGCATCGATCAGGGATAGGAACTCTTTCAGCTCGTTGGGCATATTATCGGTTTCTCCCATAAGGGTTTCCGAACCTTGGATGCCCACTTTTTTGTAAATGCTTTCCAATTGCTTCATTTCGGGAACACCAAAAACCTTGTTTTCAAGTCCGTGTTTAAAGACCTGAAACGACTTTTTCAGCTCACCGGCCTCCACAACGCCCAATTCCTCATACGAAAAGCTGCTTAGCCCGATTTCCAATTTTTCCAAATACGTGAGTAGTTCCCTAGTTTCCAAAGTTTGTTCAATTATTGAATTATCACCTAAAAATCCGCATTGGATCAAGGGATTACAATTAATTGTTATGTAGCCCATGGATTTTGTTGTCAAATTGCTTTATTTGTAGGTGTAAACCACCAACTATGAAATACACTTCCCTTTTGTGCGCTGTAAGCCTCTTTTTTTCATGCGCCGAAAAACAATCCGATAAAACTGAGACCATGGAAGAAAAAGCCAGAAGAATCCATGATACCGTGATCACTGTGGATACCCATGTGGACATCAATGTGAGGAACTTCACGGACAGTATCAACTATACCCAAAGACTCGAAAATCAGGTAAACCTGCCCAAGATGGAAGAAGGTGGACTGGATGTGGCTTGGTTCATTGTCTACACCGGACAGGATTCCTTGAATGCCGATGGCTATGCCAAGGCCAAGGAGAATGCCATTTCCAAGTTTGATGCCATCCACAGACTGTGCGAGGAATATGCCCCGGACCGGATAGAATTGGCCTTGACCTCGGACGATGTGCGAAGGATTTCCGCAGCGGGCAAAAAAGCGGCCATGATTGGGGTGGAAAATGCCTATCCCCTTGGCGAGGACCTATCCCAAATAGCGGACTACCAAAAACGGGGGGCACGGTACATTTCCTTGGCCCATAACGGACACAGCCAGTTCAGTGATTCCAACACCGGAGAAGCGGACGGGGTGTGGTTGCACAACGGACTTAGCGAACTGGGAAAACAGGCGGTTGCCGAAATGAACCGCGTTGGGATCATGATCGATATCTCCCACCCTTCCAAAGAAGCTATAAAACAGATGATAGAACTATCCAAAGCACCGGTGATCGCCTCGCATTCCTCGGCTAGGGCACTTTGCAACCATAGTCGTAATCTGGATGATGAACTGCTTCTATTGTTGAAGGAAAACGGTGGTGTGGCACAGACGGTGGCCTTTACCTCGTATTTGAGCACGGAAAAGAACGATGCCCGTGCGGCCTATATGAAGAGCATCAATCAAAAAGCGGCGGATTCCCTAGGATTGAACTGGTACGAGCGCTCCGAATTTGGCTCTCTTGACAAGGATCAACAGGAGGAATTCATGGAAAACTATCCCAAAGTGACCAAGTTGGGTGAGGAAATGGCGGCAAACGACCCCAATGTCCCCCCAGCGGTGAACGTATCCGACTTGGTGGACCATATCGACTACATGGTGAAACTCATTGGGATTGACCATGTGGGCATCAGCTCCGATTTTGATGGCGGTGGCGGTATCGAGGGTTGGTCCGATGCTTCCGAGACCTTCAACGTAACCTTGGAATTGGTAAAACGTGGTTATACCGAAGAAGAAATCGCCAAACTATGGGGCGGTAACCTCCTACGCGTCTTGGACGAGGTACAGGCCGTTGCGGCTACCCTTGACTAAGATCTAGGCGTTCTCTTCCTTTTCTTTTTGGGCCAAGCGGTCCTTTACAAACTCTATCTTGGTCTTGCCATGGGCCTTTGGGTTGCCATGGTCGTCCAGGTTCACCATGATAATGTTGTCCACGGTAACGATGCTCTCGCGGGTCATTTTGTTCCGCACTTCGCAGTTCAACGAAATGGAGGTCACCCCAAATTTGATCACATCGATTCCGATCTCAATGATATCGCCCTCAACGGCGGTGCTCATAAAATTGATCTCTGACATGTATTTGGTGACCACTTTTTTGTTTTCCAGTTGTATGATGCTGTACAGCGCGGCTTCCTCATCCACCCATGCCAGCACCCTACCGCCAAACAAGGTCCCGTTGGCGTTCAGGTCTTCTGGTTTTACCCATTTTCTAGTGTGAAATCGCATTATTGTAACATTTAGCGTTATATCTGTGATACAAAATTAGTCCAAATCACGGCCAGAACCCTCCATTTTAGCACTCCTTTACGATGGAATTACGGATTTGAAACATTTCATTATCAGGGAATACGGACTCTGCAATTTTGCCCGTCATAGATTCCACAATTGAAATTGCCTAGAACAAACGCTCCTGCGGACTGATGGTGGTTTTGGGAATGGCCAGACCACATCCCAGGGCAGGATTTAACTTTTCAATAAAATAGGCCGAAAGCAAGGGCGAGGCCAGCTCTAGGTTCTGGTGCACAAAAAAGTGGATGTTCTCCAATCCCAGCTCCTTCCACGCGGTCAATCGGGTCACCCAATCGTCCAGTCGGGGATAATCCGTTTCGTGGTTGGCACCCACGTAGCGCACAAAGGCCTCGTTGTTGGTAAGCCGCATGTGCATCAGGTCTCGCCTGCCTGCCGTGTCCACCAACACATTGGCCATATTGTTCTCTTCCAACAGATGGTAAAGCTCCTGCGAAACCATTTCATCGGTGAACCAATCTGTATGGCGGAACTCGAGTGCCAAGGGAAATTCCTTGGGCCAGTACTCCACAAAGCGCACTACCCTGTCCCAGTTCTTGGGGTTGAAGTTGTTGTGCATCTGCAAAAAAATGGTGCCCAATTTCTCCTTCAAGAGCGAGGTTACCTGCAAGTACTCGTCCACTATCCCATAAACTTGGTCGTTGAGACGTCGCAAATGGCTTACCGCATTGGTCATTTTGGGAAAAAACTTGAAACCCTCCGGGGTCTTGTCGTACCATTTTTGGTATTGCTCCGCCGGAAAAATGCGGTAAAAAGTGGCGTTCAGCTCAATACTGTTGAACTGGGTGGCGTAGTATTCCAGCTCGTCCTTGGTACCACGGGGGTAAAAGTTCTTGAGATCTTGCCGGTTCCATTTGGCGCAGCCCACATACACGTTGGACGCTCCCCCACCCTTGTATTGGGACAACACCACGGCGGTGTCCGGGTGGTCTGGCGGGATGGTAAAATCAATGAGTTCCGGGTGGTCTACTTGGCCAAATTTCATAACGTTGCTTATAGGCCCAATGTTAAACAAATTCTGTGAAAAAGAAAAAGCCATCGGCAAATGGCTTGGGCAAAAAAGAACAAGCGCCCAAACCTACCTTTTAATGGTCAAACAAGGGAAGTATTCCTTAAGGAATACGTACAGGTTGAACGATAGGTCCGGGCACTGTCCCAAAAAATACTTGGCTGTACCTTAGGGCTGGCACTCCGCGTAACAGGAAGCCATCATTTCTTGGCATTCCTGCTCGGTAGAGGAGCCTCCCGCTATGCAAGCGGCCAATTCCGCATCACAGAACGCACAGGGAAACGTAAAGGCCTGTTCGGTTTCCGGGTTTTCCGGCAACTCGTTAAAGGCCCTTTCCCGGGGTGTGTTCAAGAACAGCAGGCCTACCAAAAGCAATACGGGGATAGCGAAAAAGAAGATCTGTTTTTTCATAATGTCAATGATTAAGTGTTTACTAGGTGTTTCTTGGTTAAGATAAGAATTACTTCTGAAATAAGTAGGAAAAAACATATGATTTTATGATTAATCTTTTGGAACACCTCCATATTGGGAATATGGGGTAAGATCTTTTGAAAATTCCTACATTTAGAAACGGACAACTTGGGTATGAGTCAAAACGAATAGTCGTGCACGCTGAAGAAAGTTTAGCATATGAATAAGTAGTACAATATTCAAGAAAATCGAGAAAATGAGTTGGGAGATTATACTGTTTAATTCAACACAAAAGATTAATTCGGTTGTAGAATTGGATGAAAATCAATTGGAACAGACCAATTTTAGTGGAATTTTAGAATCTTCATTTGACCGAATTAACAAAAAGGATAACTATAGGGAGATAATAGGTGCTGACTTTACTATTGACTATTTTGTAAGCAATGAACATACAAGCAATTTTATGCTGTCATTATATGGGGAAAATGGGATTTATGCCCTCATTGAATTAGCCAAAAAGCATAATTGGCAAATTTATGACTCTGGAACTGATGGAATGATTGACTTGGAAAATCCAAAAAAAAATGGATTTGAAAATCACGGAAAATACATTGAACAACTAGTTAAAGGTAAATCATAATGGCAGAAACAGGCGAACCAACATATGACTACGTCTGCTTTGGTGATTTAGCTTATGAATTTGACTTTTCTGACCTCAAAGAAGCCGAGCAAAAAATTAAACGGAAATTAAAATATTATGGGCTTGGTAAATATGACCAGGAAAGAATTGAATATGTAAGAAAATTAAAAAATGACTTGTTCAGAGAGATTGGACTTCAATCTAAATCAAAATTTTTTAATCCCTCGAAATCCAATTTTGCCGAATTTACAGACTTTGATAGCGAAAAAATGAAAAAGGATTATTTAGATAGATATGATAAAATAAGTGATTCAGATATGTCTCGAATTTTAAATTTTGCGATTTACCTATATCATATGAGATAATAAAAATGGTTTACAGCACTGGTTATAATCCGGCGTGGCAAAAGTGCAAAACCAAATTTAATAATTGCAGTAGAATAAAAAATGATTGTTCCTAATATAGAAATTGTAACATTTTTAGTTATAATTTTTTTCGGACTTCCGATAATCTGGAGTGCTCGAAAAAATGAACTTTTTAAATCCTTTAATTTTGTCGGACTAGTAAAAGCGATTAACAAATCCCTTATGGTTCAAGGAATAATCGGACTGTTTTTAATACTCATGACTTGGATATGGAATTCTGCGGATTTTAAATATGATAGCTTAATAGTGGGAACAACTTATACGTATGTGGTAATCGGGCTTTTTATGTATTTACCTGTATTGGGAATTTTGAATCTAATAAAATTGATTATAGAAAATAAGCTCAAAAATGAAAAAGTAGAATAAAAACGACACTCCCCACTACCACAAAATTGTATCTTGTGGTCAAACCAACCTCCCCAACCTAAAACCACCCAAACCCAAATATGCCTATCTTTCGAGCACAAACACCTAACCGTTGAACAAGACCGTGGCACATCTCCCAGATCACAAACAGACCGAGGAACACAAGCGCCTTTTTGAACTCCTGAAACGCGCCTACATCGATGCCCGTTATAACATGAAGGAGTACCACATCACCAAAGGTGATTTGGAATACCTGTCCCACAAAGTGCAGCAATTGAAACAGCTCACCGAAGAGATCTGTCAGGAAAAAATAGCGCAGATCGGGGAAGATGCGGCAAATGCAGGGCCATAACACCAAGTTGGACCAACGACAATACAATCAAAATCACCATACAATGAAACAAACAATCCACTACCCTATTTTTGCCTTACTGCTGATTTTTTTCGTATCCTGTCAGCCAGAGAAAAAGTCAAACCTTACGCTGCTCAGCGACCAAATCCCAACGGACACCGCCCTGGTTTTTGGGGAAGGTGTGGTCTCCACCGATGATTTTGAGTTTGCCATCACTTTTAGCCCAGAAATGGATGAAATGTTCTTCACACGAAGAAAACCGGAAGACGATAATGAGATTTTCACCATGAAACTGGAAAATGGGCAATGGTCCAAACCGGAGCCGGCCTTTTTTTCCACCGATGCGGGCTGGGATTTTGAACCCCACATAGACCCCACTGGAAAGCTGCTCTATTTTGGGACCACAAGACCCCTCAAGGATACCACCAAGGCTTCCGGGATGCACCAATGGTACAGCACAAAAACAGTAAAAGGATGGAGCGCCCCCGAGCCTTTGGGCAGTCCGTTCGTGGATCGAGTGGTCATGTACCTGACCGCTTCGGAAAACGGCAACCTGTACTTTACTTCAGGTGAGGAGGACGACAAGCCCGAGGATTGGGTCATTTATAGTTCCGATAAAGAAGCAAACGGCTATGGCGATGCCAAGACCATGGCAACGGACATCAATTTCTCAGGAAAGTGGATTGCCCATTCCTACATTGCACCGGATGAGAGCTACATGATCTATGATGGTGAAAGTGAAGACGGTTTTGGGGACTGCGACCTGTACATCAGTTTTAACCAGGACGGCACTTGGACAGAACCGTATAACATGGGCCCCGAAGTAAATACGGAACATTGTGAAATGACCGCAAGTGTCTCCCCTGATGGAAGGTACCTGTTTTTTCACCGTGGCATCTCTGGAGATGATGAAGAAGTTGAAATCGGTAATATTTACTGGATAGACTTTGTCCAGCTAAAAGAGAAGATCCTACGCAAGATGGGCAACTGACCGCGACCATCTTCCAAGATACTTTCAAAATTACTACATTTAAGCAACCAATGGATTGTATCTCCCAAGGTTGAATACTAGGTAAGATGAAAGTCACCCCAGAACATAACGAAAGAATGGCAAAGCTGACCTTTGCCGGGGTATATCCCCATTATGTGACCAAGGTGGAGAAAAAAGGTCGTACCAAAGAAGAACTGCACGAGGTGATCACATGGCTCACAGGCTTTGATGATGAGGCCGTTCAAAAACATATCGAATCCAAGAGCACTTTTGAGACCTTCTTCCAAGATGCGGAGTTGAACCCCAATGCAAGCCTCATTACCGGCGTGATCTGTGGGTATCGTATTGAGGAAATCGATAATCCCCTGACCCAACAGGTCCGCTATTTGGACAAGCTGGTGGATGAGTTGGCCAAGGGCCGGAAAATGGAGAAAATACTGAGACAGAGCTAAAAATATTATGAATCTAACCTTATTGGATGAATCTTTTCAGGTGACCAAAGAACAGGTGGACTTTTACCAAAAGAACGCCTTCATCAAGATCAAGGAATTTTTATCGCCTGAGATTGTGGCGCATTTCAATGCGGTCATTTCCAAAAAGGTTGCGGAACTGAACAAGGTGGATGTTCCCATCAATCAACGGGATACCTATGGGAAGGCCTTTTTGCAACTATGCAATCTCTGGGTGCTGGACGAGGAAATCAAAAAACTGATCTTGAGCAAACGGTTGGCCAAGGTCGCCGCAGACCTCATGCAAGTGGATGGGGTTCGTATCTACCACGACCAAGCCCTTTTCAAGGAGGCCGGTGGGGGAATCACCCCTTGGCATGCGGACCAATATTATTGGCCGTTGTCTTCGGACAAGTCCATCACCATCTGGATTCCCTTGCAAGAAACACCTTTGGAGATGGGACCCCTGGAATTCAGTGCGGGTAGTCAGGAAATCCTATTGGGACGCGAACTGTCCATCAGCGATGAGAGTGAACAAGTGATCCAAAAAAACCTGAAGATTAATAATTTTCCACACACCATAGAAGCTTTTGATGTTGGGGAGGTCAGTTTTCATTCCGGTTGGATTTTTCATCGGGCCGGGGCCAATACTTCTGGTGAAACCCGAAAGGTTATGACCGTGATCTATATGGACAAAAACATGACTTTGAAGAAACCAGAGAACGACGGCCAAAAGAACGATTGGGAGACTTGGTGCCCGGGAGTGGCCATTGGTGAGACCATAGATTCGCATTTGAACCCTGTCGTAATTTAAAATAACCGCTAAAAAACCTCATGAAAAACAAAATTACCCTCCCCCTATTTTTGTTATGGGCCATATCCACCATTTTTGGACAGGGCTTTACCTCTTCGCAAATAGATTCTTTGGTGAACCGATCTATGGAAATGATGCCCCAAGTAGGCCTTGCCGTTGCCGTGATAGAAAATGGGAAGGTCATCCACTCCAAGGGATACGGAAAACTCTCCGCTGATTCCGAAGAGATGGTGGATGAGCATAGTTTGTTTCAAATTGCCTCGAACACCAAAGCGTTCACCGCTGCCTCATTGGCCATTTTGGTGGATCAGGGAAAACTTAAATGGGATGATCGGGTGATCCAACATATTCCAGAGTTTACCATGTACAATGCATATGTCCGGGAGAATTTCACCATTGTGGACCTGTTGACGCATCGTAGCGGATTGGGGCTCGGTGCCGGGGATTTAATGTTCTTCCCTCCGGGAGCTGATTACAAAATTCAGGATGTGCTCAACAGTTTTCAATATTTTAAACCCACTTCGGATTTTCGCACCAAATATGATTATGACAACCTGCTCTACATTGTGGCAGGCGAGGTCATAGCAAGGGTAAGCGGCCAGACTTACGATGAGTTTATCGAACAACATATTTTAGGTCCGTTGGGCATGGACAGGACCGCGGTGCGCTATAAGCGATTGAAATCGACGCAAAATGTGGCATCGGCCCACTCCACCGAGAACGGAAACATCCGAAAAGTAGAGCGCTACGTAAAGGGTGAAGGCCCTTTGGTGGCCTCGGGCGGAATCTATTCCAGCGTCCATGACATGTCCAAATGGATCATGGCCCAATTGCAGCAAGGAAAATACGGTGAGGCTTTGGACAAGCGGATTTTCAGTCCCGAGCGGCAAGCGGAAATGTGGCGCCCCTATACCTTTATCAGCTTTCAACCCAGACCGGAACCGGGCAACAGATACCATTTTGGGGCCTATGGCCTTGGATGGCGGATTTCCAATAGGTACGACCATACCGTAATTTCCCATACAGGTGGTCTTCCGGGCATGTTGTCCTCTGTGGAGATGGTGCCCGAATTGAATTCGGCAGTCGTGGTGCTCACCAATGGGGCTCCCGGAGGCAACAGCTACCACACCATAAGTTCCGCCATTCGGGATGAATGGATCAGAAAGGACCGATGGGATTATCTGGCTGCCGCCAAGCAACAATTGGAGTCCGGACAGGCCGAAGCCGATGCTACCTTGGATGCCGTTTGGGAAAGTGCCACAATCTCCGATGTGAAAAAATTGAACGCGAGTACTTTTTTGGGAATGTATGAGGATAAGTGGTTCGGAAAGGTATCCATCGAGAACCATGGTGGAAAGCTTTGGTTCAGGTCACTACGTTCCCCGCAGTTGAATGGTGAAATGTTCCATTACAAGGACAACACCTTTGCCGTTAAAATGGCCTATACGGATATGCAGTGCGATGCCTTTGCCATTTTTGAAATGGATGCATCAGGAATCCCGATTGGGATACAGATGAAAGGGATTTCCCCGAATATGGATTTTAGCTTTGATTATCAAGATTTGGATTTGGTCCGAATCAAGGAATAAAAAAATAAAAATGAGAGTAATACTGATTGGTGGCACTGGCCATATTGGCACATACTTGGTGCCAAAACTTGTTGAAGCGGGTCATGAAGTGGTCTGTGTAAGTCGGCAGCAGTCCCAACCCTATGCCGATCATGACGCATGGCAATCGGTGGAGTTTGTGGGCATTGACCGGGAAAAATCTGAAGAGCACGGGGATTTTGGGGCTCAAATTGCCTCCCTGAACGGCGAAGTGGTCATTGATTTGATTTGTTTCACCCCCCAGAGTGCCCAACATCTTGCTGAAAACCTAAGGGGCAAAGTGCAACATTTTCTGCACTGTGGTACCATGTGGGTCCATGGGCATACCGTACAAGTGCCTACCACGGAGACTGCTGAGCGGAATCCCTTTGGCACCTACGGAATCAACAAAGCTAAGATTGAAGCTTACTTGCTCAATTTCCATAAAGAATATGGTTTTCCGGTCACGATACTTCACCCAGGGCATATTACGGGACCGGGCTGGTTGCCCGTGAATCCGGCCGGGAATCTAAATCCGGAGGTATTTGTACGCTTGGCCCAAGGAGAGGAAATCATCTTACCCAACCTTGGAATGGAAACGGTTCATCATGTGCATGCGGACGATGTGGCACAGGCTTTTGTCAAGGCCATAGCGAATAGGGAAAGTGCCATCGGGGAAAGTTTCCATGTAGTTTCGGAGCAGGCACTTACCTTGAGGGGTTATGCAGAAGAAATGGCCAAGCTATTTGGACAAGTACCCCAATTGCAGTTTCAACCTTGGGAGGTATGGCAAAAGAGTGTTAGTGAAAGGGATAGGGAACTCACTTGGGACCACATTGCACACAGCCCGTGTGGCAGCATCGAAAAAGCAAGGAAATTGTTAGGATATCAACCCAAATACAGCTCGTTGCAAGCTGTACAGGAAGCCGTTGAACACTATTTCCAAAAAGAGGGAATACAGATTATCCATAAAGAAAGAGTATCTTAAAGACAATATATCCATGAGTCATTATTTCAGCAAAAACTTAAAAACCTCATTGAAAAACTGTAAAGACATTTTTTTAAAAAGCATGAAATCAAACATATCATTGTTGGTTTTGGTCATGATGTTTTGTTGGTCGGGTTGCACGGAACATGAAACGCGAGATAAGGAAGGTCTTTTGTTGGCTATAGAAGCCTTTAACAAAGCCTTTCAGGAAAGCGATTTAGTGACCCTTGATGCCATGACAACGGAAAATTACCGGCATACCAATGGAAATTCAAAATCCTTTGGAAAGGAAGACTGGTTCAGTTATTTAGAGAAAAGGGATGCCCGGATACAATCGGGAAGTTTGGAGGTGATGGGGTATCAAATGGACGAAATGGAAGTGGGACTATACGGTAATACGGCCATAGTCACTGGTAGGATCATTGTGGTACAGGCGGAACATGGGGAAACCCAAACCAATGCGTACCGAATCACCAATATTTGGATCAATGATGATGGGAATTGGAAAAGGGCCGGATTCCACGACGGGAAGATAGAGTAATCTACAACTCCCTGATCTTGATGTCGCGGAACCACACCTCAAAATACCAATCCTGCAGGGTTATTTTCCCCTCTGTGGCTTGTCCAAATTCGGGGTAGTTTTTAAAATGGGTTCCTGAGATTTTTTGTGGCCATTCCGGTGCGGTAAAATCCTCCACTGCGGTAAGGACACCATTTAAATAGAATTCCACTTTTCCATTTTCCTGTTTGATACGGGTCTGGTTCCACTGGCCAGATTTGGTGATGGCCTCATTCTTTTGAGGGGAAAAACCATACAGGCAGCCCGATTTTTTAACGGCAACATCATGATCCATATGATTGGGGTCCAGAATTTGGAACTCGGGTCCGGTTTGATAGGCTGTGCCAACATCGGGCTTTTCCTGAACGTTGATGAATATGCCACTATTTCCACGGTCCGAGATTTTCCATTCCAAGACCAGCTCATAGTTTTCATAGGCCTTGTCCGTGACCAAATCCTCATTGTGCTCGGATTCCAGTTCCACATTTCTATGGAGTTCTCCGTTTTTCACTTCCCAGACTGTTGGCGCGCCAGCATTGTATACATGCCAACCGTTCAAGGTTTCCCCATCGAACAACAACTCCCACCCCTGCTCTTTTTCAATATCGAGCAATTGGTTATGGGTGGCATTTTCCGCTGCCAATTTTTTGGTGCGCCAAACCTGGGCGTCCTCTTTCTTGCTTTCGTTTTTACACGAAATGGCCGAGAGAACAAGTATAACAATGACAAATGATTTGATGTTCATGGAGGTGTACTATTGATTCTCCCTAAAAGTAGTCAAATAAAATTTTTGAGTGCATGTTCATAACATCGTTAACAACTATCGGCCTAACAAAAAATGAGCGGTGGACGATTGTGTAATTTTATTAAAACTATCAGCCATGGATTCACGATCTAAGAGTCTTTTGGACCTCCGCCCCGAAATTCTACAGTCTTATTTCAACAACCAAATGAGTGCGGACGAACGTTTTCAAAACCAAACCTTACGGCCTATCATTAAACTCCAGAACTTATTGTTGATTGAGGTTTTCAAGAACTATATCGGCAAGCACAAAGGGGTTTTTCATGACCTTTCCTTGGAGAAAAAGATGGAGTATATTGAACGGGCCATCCAAAAGGACATTAAGTTTAGGAACTCTCTTAAGGGAATGGTCATTGGACAATTTACCATTGAGGAATATCAGGAATACATTAAAAACTCCTCCGCTTTGAACAAACGGATGATGAATATGGTCACAGAACGCTTGAAGGACCAGATCCAGCTTTTGGAAAACGAGGTGTTAGTTCAAGGTTGATTCGCCATTGAGATTGGTGGTGAGGATATCGCTCATCAAATCAAAATAAGGTCGAATAGCTCGGTACGATTTGTCCACTTCCTCGATAAAATCCGGGGATAGTACCTCTTGGTCCGTAAAATTCCGTACAAAGACATACTGTTTGTTTTTGATTAGGTCAATATCCGGGTGGTCCTTATCAAACCCTTTTGGGGCCGTTTTTACCGCATCGCCTTGAAGTTCTCCCCAAATTTTGGTGAAATCTGGGTCATTGATGACCTTCCTAAAATCCGAAGCATCCATTTCCAACTCTTTTCGTATGCGGAACAGGTCTTCTTTATTGGGTGCCCAAAAACCGGTGGCCAGTAGAGAATTTCCCGGTTGTAAATGAATGTAATATCCTCCCCTTAGATGTGCGCCCAATCGGGAAAACGAACCTGCAAAGTGGGTTTTATATGGGGTTTTATCCTTTGAAAAACGTACATCCCGATAAATACGGAACAATTTCATTTTTTGAATATCATCATGTTGTTCCAAGCGTTCCTTCACATTTACCAGGAAGGATTTTACCTCGGTTTCATGGGCTTTGAAAGTAGGTTTGTTTTTTTCAAACCACTCTTTGTGGTTGTTTTTTGACAACTCTTTTAAAAAATCAAATACTTTCTTGGAAATTTTCGAATCAGTCACGCTATATCAATAATATGTTATTTTTAAACTAAAGTTAGCTATTTCCTAAGGCTGTAGGTAAGGTTTTGTCTAAATTTAGGACAATAATTGTTGTATGGACAAGGAAAAAATAATTTCAGAGCTCAATAGGCATAAAAAATTGCCCTATTTGGACTATAGGTTAAAACAAGAAACCGAGGATTTCACGGATACGCTTTTTTATACGCTTTTTGATTCCAATACCCCGGTGGCCGTGAACCTTGAAATGTTGGAGAAAAAGTTTGACCGACTTACGGATATGGCTTGTTGGGATTTGGAAAGGCCCAGCAATGAACTTTGGAACAAATACATAAGCGGTTTGCCTGGAATTTTGGAAAAACTCAATCTGGACGCAGAGGCTATTCTTAATTGTGACCCAGCTTCACTGTCCCTCCAGGAAATTTATATGGCGTACCCAGGTTTTTATGCCATTTCCATTTACCGATTGGCCCATGAGCTCTACGTTCAAGGAGTACCCATGATTCCGAGGCTCATGACGGAATATGCCCATAGGCAGACAGGGGTGGATATAAATCCTGGAGCTACCATTGGCAAATCGTTCTTTATAGATCATGCCACTGGTGTGGTGATTGGGGAAACTGCCGTGATACATGATAATGTAAAGTTGTATCAAGGGGTAACCTTGGGAGCGTTGTATGTATCCAAAAACCTTCAAAAGACCAAAAGACATCCCACTATAATGTCAAACGTTACCATTTATGCCAATGCAACCATTTTGGGTGGTGAAACCGTAATCGGAGAAAATTCGATCATTGGTGGAAATGCATGGCTTACAGCTTCCGTACCTGCAAATTCAACAGTATATCACACCCCAGAAATTAAAATCAAGACAGCCCCAAATGTCCAATAGCATTCTCGACCTTATTGGAAACACCCCAATGGTGGAATCCAAAGTATTGAACCCCAACCCAAACGTAAGACTGTTTTTTAAACTGGAAGGCAATAATCCAGGAGGAAGTGTCAAAGACCGTCCCGCCTATAATATGATCAAGAGCGGGCTGGATCGTGGGGATTTTTCCACCGCATCCAAACTGATCGAGGCCACAAGTGGCAACACGGGTATAGCCTTGGCCATGATCGCAGGGATCTATGGACTTGACATTGAACTGGTAATGCCCGAAAACTCCACCAAGGAACGCGTACAGACCATGCGCGCTTACGGAGCCAAAGTGACTTTGACCCCATCAGATGTTGGGATTGAAGGTGCCAGGGACTATGCTGAGGCCAAGGTCAGGGATGAAGGATATATTATGCTCAACCAATTTGCCAACAACGATAACTGGATGGCCCATTACAAGACCACGGGACCGGAAATCTGGGCGGACACCAAAGGTGATATCACCCATTTTGTATCCAGTATGGGCACTACGGGGACCATTATGGGAACCTCGACCTATTTAAAGGAACAAGATTCCGGGGTACAAATCGTGGGCGTACAGCCTACCGATGATTCAAAGATTCCGGGTATTCGTAAATGGCCCGAAGCCTATCTCCCCAAAATATTCAATCCACAAAAAGTGGATACGGTACTGGAAGTCAGTGAGGAAGAAGCTACTGAAATGGCCAAGCGATTGGCCAAGGAGGAAGGTATCTTTGCTGGCATGAGCAGTGGTGGTGCCGCGGCCGCGGCCATTAGATTGGCCAGCACCTTGAAAGAGGGCACCATTGTTTCCATAGTCTGTGATCGAGGAGACCGTTACCTTTCTTCGGATTTATTTGATTAAGGCGGGTCCAATTCCATTTTAATACCGTTCCAATAAATTTCAAAATCGCTTAAGTTATTGTGATTGCCATTGGGTATGGTATACATTTTTTTGTCGCTGTTGGAGATGGAGTCATACAGTTTTTCCCCTGATGCATATGGAACCACATTGTCCGTGGTGCCATGAAAAATACGAATAGGACAATCCACCTTCTTTAAAAATTCATGCGATGGAATCCTATAGCGCAACAGATAGGACACCGGTAAAAAGGGAAAACGTTCTTGGGCCACGTCCAAAAGACTATAGAAAGGTGTTTCCAAAATTAATTTTTGTGGTTGATTTTTGGAGGACAATTGACTTGCAATGCCCGTACCCAAAGATCGTCCGTAAATGAGGAGCTGTTCTTCAGGATATTTTTCCATTGCATAGGCATAGAACAGTTGTGCATCTTGATACAGTGCATCCTCACTAAGTTCACCGGTACTTTTACCATAATTACGATAGTCCATCACCAAGACCTCATATCCCAAATCCACAAAAGGCAACACAATTTCACCCCAGCGAGACAGGTCTCCGGCATTTCCATGAAAGTATAGGATCAACCCTTTAGGGTTGTCCGTATAAAAGTGAAGGGCATTTAAACGTGCTCCATCAGTAGTATCAAGAAAAATTTCATCGAAATTGGCATTGAAGGTATAAACATGATCTTCAGCTAGCTTGGTGGGTAAAAAAATCAGTTTTTCCTGAAATGAATACAACATGACGGTGAGTAACATCAAAATAACAACCGTAAAAATACCAAAACGTTTAAGCTTTTGCATTGGCCCGTTTTGAAGAGTGTTTCACATTGATGCTGGATCCTTCCAGATTCACTTTGGTGGGTTTGCTGGTGATGATCTCCTCCAACATGCTGTGATATGATTCAAAATTGTTCAAATCCTTGTGTCCCCCTCCTATCACGGTATATAGCTTTGATAGTCCAGGTTTTATTTTGGACAACTTTACACTGGTTTTGTAAGGAATGAGTCTATCGTCGGTCCCATGTATGATATGTATGGGGCAGTTAACGTACTTCAACCACTTGTATGTGGGCATGGGAAACTTTATCAGCAAGGAGAGCGGCATAAACGGGATGAACTTTTTGGCCACTTTGCTCAAGCTGTAGTAGGGCGCATCCAATATAAGCATCCGCGGTTGGTTCATGGAGGCCAGTTTGGCCGCAAAACCCGAACCCATGGAACGTCCATAGAGAATTATATATTTTTCGGGCACCTTCTCCTTGATCTTGTTGTACACTACCTGCATGTCACGCTTAATGGCTTTTTGGGTACGACGTCCCGTACTCTTCCCGAAACCACGATAATCCACCATGATCACATCGTAACCATGACGGGTAAAGTCCACGGCAAACTTGCCCCATCCTTTAATGCTGCGGGAGTTTCCTTTTAGATAGAAGACCACGCCTTTGGGATCTTTGGATTTGAATCGAAGGCCATTGATCGTGGCCCCATCACGGGTCTCAAAGTTATATTCCTCAATTTCTTGGTTGTCGTAATAAAACTGAAAATCCTTGGGCAATTTTTCTGGTTTAAAGAGAAAATAGTCCTGTAGGTAATACAACAGGACACTCAGCAAAACGTATATCCCGAGTATCATGAGTGTGATGTAGGCCCAGTTTTGCATAAAAAACGTTTTATCCAAAATACGAAAAATACCAATACTTCATATGTATGGACTTAGGGATCAATATGTTGTGTCTTTGGATAAAGATTTAAGAATCGGCAAAGGGTCGAAAATTTGGCTTTTAATGTCAGATTATTATGATAATCCAACATTATATACGCTTCATCGATTTGTTTGAAATATTGGTTTCGGATGCACGTTATTTGTTACCATATTGAGCGTCCCAATCTCACAAACCTATGAAATACGTAAGCAAAATTTTACCTTGGAAAACAAATATTCTAATCACACTAGTAATATTACTGGCTTTAAATGTCTTGAACTTCTACGGAGTTTATACCAATAGGTTCTATTTTTTGAAACCTGATAATTATATTTTTCCGCTGCTGAGCACAGTACATTTTCTGTATCTGTATGTAATGTGGTTCAAAATTTCTGAAGACGAACTGCCCGATCCAAAAATGCGTAATGTAGAGTATGCCCTATATGCCATAATGATTGTTTACTTTTTTAAGATTTATGATAGTGTTCAGACACTGACTTCTTTCCCGGAGTTTGTGGAGCATGTTATTCCATCCACTTTTAAACCTATGGCCATTCTCATGTTAGTACTCTATAGCTTGCTTCCTGTTTTTACAATTTCATTGTTTTGGTACAGGCGTAACTATGTTGGACACTACAATTTTGAAGACTACAATAACAATCTCAATATCTGGCAATAGGAACAGCCTATAATCCCCGGATATAACTGCCGTAGAGATCCTTGAATTGATACCCTTGGACAAAACGTTGCTTGCTCAGTTTTTTATGGGCCACCAAGCCCCAGAGCAACAACTCTTTCATAAAATAGGAGTCTTCTTTTGAAATATTGGGTTGATATTCCTTTAAAAGTGCTCCCAATGGGGTGACGGAATCCAATTTTGACCTATATTCATCATCGGTATCTTCATCCAAAAGGTCAAAGCCTTCTCCTTCAAAGAACCAATGGATAAGTTCATCGTATTCCGTTTCGGCATCTTTTCGCTGTAGCTTGTCAATTTTAGGGAAATAATGGGGGAATATGGATTTTATGGCCTCTTCCACAAGCGTTTCGGCCACAAAACCTGCTCCTTCCTGTTCCCCTTCATAAACCAACTCTATTTTTCCTGTGATGGAAGGGATCACTCCCATAAAATCAGTCAATCGGACGGAGGTCTTATCATCTCTTGATTTAATGGCCCTACGTTCCGCGGTGCTCAATAAGTTTTCAAAAGCGGTAATGCTCATTCGGGCACTTACTCCACTTTTGGCATCCACATACTCACTGTTTCTGGCCTCAAAGCTGATTTGCTCCAATACTTCCATGGCTATATCGGGTACATATATTCCCTCAGATTGTCGCTCATCCAACTTAGCCTCTTGCTGGGTGATTTTTTTGGCAATCTCAATAGTTTCGGGATAATGGGTCAAAATCTGAGACCCAATCCTATCTTTCAATGGGGTGACAATACTACCCCTATTGGTATAATCTTCCGGATTGGCGGTAAAAACAAATTGTAGGTCCAATGGAAGGCGAAGCTTAAACCCCCTGATCTGTATATCCCCTTCTTGAAGGATATTGAAAAGCGCAACTTGTATTCTAGCCTGTAGATCAGGCAGTTCATTAATGACAAAAATACAGCGGTTGGCCCTTGGGATCATGCCAAAATGGATTACCCGGTCATCCGCATAGGAAAGTTTGAGGTTGGCCGCCTTTATGGGGTCCACATCACCAATGAGGTCTGCAACGGTAACATCTGGAGTAGCCAACTTCTCATAGAAACGTTCATCCCGATGAATCCATTCCACTGGAGTTTCACTCCCTTTTTCCTTGATCAATTCCGTGGCATATCTAGAGATGGGATGCAAGGGATCGTCATGTACTTCGGAACCGCCTACAATGGGCATCCACTCATCCAAAAGTTGCACCATCAATCGGGCCAAGCGGGTCTTGGCCTGACCACGCAATCCCAATAGATTGATGTTGTGGCGGGACAGTATGGCCCGTTCCAATTCAGGGATTACGGAGTTTTCATAACCCCACACCCCTTGAAAAGTTTCCTCGCCACTGGCAATTTTCCCCAACAGGTTGGTACGTAACTCATCTTTGATACTCTTACTCTGGTACCCTGCGGCTTTCAACTCCCCTAGGGTCTTTATTTTGGTATGATCTAATTTCATAGAATTCGTTATCCTTTGATTCGTCTTTTTCGGTTTTGTTCGTAATCCTCAAAAATCATCTCGCCCAGACCTTTTAGACCTGTGTAAAAAGCCTTGCCCTTATTGGCTTGGGTAAACTCCCTCACAAACTGCATCAAATACGGGTCTTGGGCAATCATGAATGTGGTAATGGGAATGTGAAGCTTTCGGGCCTGCTGTGCCATGGCATAGCATTTTTCCACGATGTACTCATCCAAGCCTACACTGTTCTTGTAATAATCCCCATTGGGCAGTCGTAAACACGACGGTTTTCCGTCCGTGATCATGAAAATCTGTTTATTGGTATTCCGTTTTCTTCGGAGCATGTCCATGGCCAATTGCAGACCGGCCACGGTATTCGTATGGTAAGGCCCTACCTTTAGGTAGGGAAGATCTTTGATGGGAATAGGCCACGCATCGTTTCCAAAGACCAATATGTCCAAGGTGTCCTTGGGATATCGAGTGGTAATCAATTCAGCCAAGGCCATGGCCACTTTCTTGGCCGGGGTAATCCGGTCTTCACCATAGAGGATCATGCTATGGCTAATGTCAATCATCAAGACCGTGCTCATCTGGGCCTTATGCTGGGTGTCTTCCACCACAAGGTCGTCCTCATTCAATGAGAAACTGTCCAGTCCATGGTTTACTTGGGCATTTTTTAGGCTTTCGGTCATGGAAATATGTTCCAGGGCATCCCCAAAGCGATATTCCCTAAACTCTCCCGTATGCTCATCGCCTCTGCCTGATTTTCCGGTTCTATGGTTCCCGGCACCACTACGCTTGAGCTTACCGAAGATTTGGTCCAAGGCCCGCTGACGCAGCATACGCTCCAACTTGGCGGTAATGGATAGATTGCCATTTCCTGATCCTTCTTCATCACCTTCCTCCGCTTGCCCCCCTTCAGGGTTATCCGTATCAAATTCCTCCCGGATATAGCCTTTTGCCTTGAGGTCCTCTATAAAATCGTCAATGGTATAATTGTCGTCGGTAAGTTCGTACTCCTTGTCCAACTCCCTAAGCCAGTCCAAAGCCTCCTCCACATCACCCGAAGTATGTGTAATGAGTTCCTGAAAAATCTCAAAGAGTTTTTCGAACGGGGTTTGGTCCGGCGCTTCGTAGGTGGTAAAACGAAACCCTTTTCTTGTATTCATAGCCATTACATAAAATTAACGCATTTTGATCTAATGGCTCAGCGTTTAAAGAAAACTTAACGCTAGGGCTTACTTGTGTCGCTTTTGAAGGGTCTGTACGATATCCTCCAAGGTATACCCCTTGGCCTGAAGCAAAATCAAATAGTGGAAAAGCAAATCAGCACTTTCGTTCAAAAATAGTTCTTCATCATTATCCTTGGCCTCGATCACGGTTTCAACGGCTTCCTCCCCCACTTTTTGGGCAATCTTGTTGATGCCTTTTCGGAATAGGGAGGCCACGTAGCTATCCGGGTTCTCCCGATCGTTCTTTCTGGAGGTGATGATTTGCTCCAAGGTAGATAGAAAACCATAGGTTTGGGTGTTCTCCTCGGCCCAGCAAGTATCGGTTCCTTTGTGACAAGTGGGCCCTACCGGATTGACGGATACCAACAGGGTGTCGCTGTCACAATCATTTTTTATATCGACCAGTTCCAAGAAATTACCGCTTTCCTCTCCCTTGGTCCATAGGCGTTGCTTGCTACGGCTAAAAAAGGTCACCTTTTGGGTCTTTTGGGTGGTGTCAAAAGCCTCTTGGTCCATATAGCCCAACATGAGGACATTCTTGGTGTTCGCGTCTTGTATGATAGCGGGTATCAACCCGTCCGGGTTTTTGTTGAAATCTATTTTCATATCCTAAATTCTAACGGGAATTCCTTCTTCCTTCAATTCGTTTTTTAAATCCTTTATTTCAATCTCCTTAAAATGAAATACGCTTGCGGCCAAGGCGGCATCCGCTTTCCCTTCTTTAAATGTATCCGCAAAGTGCGGAATGCTCCCAGCACCGCCTGAGGCAATGATGGGAATGTTCACCAACTTGGATAATTTGGCCAACGCTTCATTGGCAAAACCATTTTTGGTGCCGTCATGGTCCATGGAGGTAAACAGGATTTCCCCGGCCCCACGTTGTTCAACTTCTTTGGCCCAATCAAAAAGGTCCATTTCCGTGGGGACCTTACCGCCAACCAAATGAACTTTCCATGTTCCATCTATCTGTTTGGCATCTATGGCCACCACAATACATTGGGAGCCAAATTTGGCCACCAACTCATTGATCAGCTCAGGTCGTTTTACAGCAGAGGAGTTGATGGAGACCTTGTCCGCTCCATTTTTTAGAAGGATGTCCACGTCTTCAACCGAAGAGATGCCCCCACCCACGGTAAAGGGAATGTTGATGGTTTCGGCAACGTGGTATACCAGCTCCGCCAAGGTCCTTCGTTTTTCCTCGGTGGCGGAAATGTCCAAGAACACCAGCTCATCAGCACCCTCTTGGGCATAAATGGCTGCAAGTTCCACAGGGTCCCCTGCATCACGCAAGTCTACAAAATTGACGCCTTTTACGGTTCTTCCGTCCTTGATGTCCAAACAGGGTATGATTCGTTTTGTAAGCATAATTATCTGTCACCCTGAACTTGTTTCAGGGTCTTATTATTTAAGTAATCCCCAATGTTTTCAACTTTGGATTTAGATTTTTTATTAAATTAATTTTCCAGTCTCGATGCCAATTCTTTAATTGTTTTTCGCGGGCAATGGCATTATTTATATCCGAAAAAGTTTCAAAATAAACCAAATCGGTAAGATTATATCTTTTAGTATGCCTTGAGCCAATTCCTTTAAAATGTTCAATCACCCTTTTGTACAAATCAGAAGTAACCCCAATATAGAATGAGGTCCTATATTTATTTGTCATTATGTAAACAAAGTTTTGTTGCATTGCTATGCGATTCCGAAACAAGTTCGGAATGACCTTTGATTTCGCTATTCATTTTTAATATTCAAGTCTACATTTTTATAGAACCCCAAATCGGTATCCTTCAACAATTTGGTCCATAGGGCTATCTGCCCGGTATGATAGGATAAATGTTCCGCCACATGGATGATATTGCCCACTCCCGAAAATTGGAATCCCTGTACGGCTCTCTTTCGCAACAATTCTTCCAAGGGGGCTTCATAAAAAGCCCTTTTTGCCTCATCAATAGTATCACTGAGCTTTTTTATAAGCTCGGCCTTGGTGAACCCAGACGAAACGGAAAACTCCTCATCACGTGCACGGGTATCCTCCAAATTCTGGATGGAGGCAATCCCGTATTGGGTAATGTTACCGCAAAGGTGCAGGATAAGGTTTCCTATACTGTTGGCCGATCCATTGGGCTTCTTCCAGATATCGGACTCCGGAAGTTGGTCCAGACAGATTTTGATCATGCGTAGGCTTTCGTCCATGCGATAGCCCACATTCCAGATGAGTTCTTCCTGAAGTTGTTTTTCCTTATCCATTTTGAAGAATATAAGCTTCCAATTGCTTTAGGCTGATTCGGTTTTCATAGATAGCCTTTCCAATGATGGTTCCTTCACAGCCCATTTCGGCAAGTTTGGGCAGTTCGTCAAAAGTTGAAATACCACCACTGGCAATAAGGTTGATGCCGATTACCTCTTTGTCCTCCACACCACTTCCCGTAACCATGGTCTCAAGTTTCATGGTCTTGGAGATGATCTTTTTATAAAGTTCGAAAGAAGGCCCTTCCAACATGCCATCCTTGCCAATATCAGTACAGATCACATACCGGATTCCCTTCTTTTGGTAGGACCGGATAAAGGGAACCAATTCTTGGTCAGATTCCTCCTGCCATCCCGAAACCGCCACTTTTTCATCTTGGGCATCGGCTCCAAGAATGATCTTGTTGGGGCCATAATTCTCCAGCCAACCCAAAAAAATGTCAGCATTCTTAACGGCAATGCTCCCTCCGGTAATTTGATGGGCACCACTTTCAAAAGCAATGTGAAGGTCTTCATCGGTTTTTAGACCGCCCCCAAAGTCAATCTTTAGGCTGGTTTTGGAAGCAATGCTTTCCAACACCTTGTGGTTGACGATATGCTTGGATTTGGCCCCATCCAAATCCACCAAATGGAGGTTTTGAATCCCATGGGCCTCGAATTCCTTGGCCACTTCCACGGGGTCTTCATTATAAATTTTCTTGGTATTGTAGTCGCCTTTGGAAAGACGGACACATTTCCCTTCAATAATATCTATAGCTGGAATCAGTCTCATTCGTAATCGTATTTAGCGTTGTCCATGGCCATCCACATGGTGGAGTCCCCTATTTTTTTAAATCCCAATGGTTCATAAAGCCCATGGGCGTCCATGGTTTTCAATCCAACGGTATGAACCGCTTTGATATCTGGATGTTCCAAGATAGCTCCAACCAATTTTTTACCCAACCCCTTTCCTTTGTGCGGTTCAAAAATGATGACATCCATAAGATAGGCAAAAACCACCTTGTCAGTCAGTACTCGGGCAAATCCCACTTGTTCACCCTCGTTGGAATATACGCCAAAACACAGACAGGCATCAATGGTCTTTTGGGTCATTTCCGGGGTTCTATATCCACCCCAATAGGTAGATTTCACCTCTTGGTGGATTCTGGGGACATCCAATTTTTCCTTGTCCGATGAGATATAGTACTCCATGATCAGATCACCGTTAAAAAGTTCTCCAAAATGGTACTGCCCACCTCACTGCTTTTTTCTGGGTGGAATTGTACCCCGTAAAAATTGTCTTTCTGCAATGCAGCACTATAGGGCAATGCATAATCGGATTGTGCAATGGTATCCTTGCTTTTTGGGGCATAAAAACTGTGCACCAAATAGATGTAGGATTTCTCAGGGACTCCTTTGAACAAATCGGATTGGAGTTCCGTAATCTGGTTCCATCCAATTTGGGGCACTTTTACGGTATTGGGAAACTTAACCACATCCAGATCAAAAATGCCCAAGCCTGTTGTATTGCCCTCTTCTGATGACTTACACATGAGTTGCATACCAAGGCAAATACCCAAAACAGGTTGCTTTAGTGCGGGAATGAGCTTGTCCAAGCCAGTATCCCGAAGCTTGGCCATGGCCGAACTGGCCTCTCCCACACCTGGAAAAATGACCTTATCTGCTTGCCTGATTTCTTCGGCATCATGACTTAAAACTGCCTCAAAGCCCAAGCGTTGTATGGCAAACTTGATGCTTTGGATGTTTCCTGCGCCGTAATCGATTATCACCAACTTCATCTACATTAATTTTTTATTGTCATTAGGATCGTAGTTGGAAACCTAGATTTCTCATTCGCAAACTCCTTCGAAATGACCTAGTTTATAATAAACCCTTGGTTGAGGGTAATACCATTTTCTCCGCATCCCGTTTCACGGCCATTTTAATGGACTTGGCAAAAGCTTTGAAAATGGCCTCTATTTTGTGGTGTTCATTGTCCCCTTCGGCTTTAACGTTCAAATTGGCCTTTGCTCCATCCGTGAAGGATTTAAAGAAGTGCAGGAACATTTCGGTAGGCATGTCCCCCACTTTTTCCCTTTTGAACTCAGCATCCCATACCAGCCAATTTCTTCCACCAAAATCTATGGCCACTTGGGCTAAACAATCATCCATTGGCAAACAAAAACCGTAGCGTTCTATGCCTAACTTATTGCCCAATGCCTTTGAAAACACTTCGCCCAAAGCAATGGCCGTATCCTCAATGGTATGGTGTTCGTCCACTTCCAGATCGCCATCGACCTTGATGTCCAAATCCATTTGTCCGTGACGGGCCAATTGGTCCAGCATATGGTCAAAGAAGGCCAATCCGGTTTGGATGTCACTTTTTCCAGTCCCATCCAAGTTCAATTTGATTTGGATGTCCGTTTCGTTGGTCTTTCTTGAAATTTCACCAATACGGTTTTCGAGCTTTAAAAACTCATAGATTTTTTCCCAGTCGTTGCTCTCCAAGGCGATATACTCGTCCAATTCCTCCCGCTTTACGGTAATCTCCCCTGTTCCCAAATGGGTGTCGTCATTGATGAAGATACCCTTCGCACCCAAATTTTTGGCCAATTCCACATCGGTCAAGCGATCTCCGATCACGAAGGAATTTTCCAAATCATAGGCATCGGAAAAATAAGAAGTCAACATCCCTGTTCCCGGTTTTCTAGTGTTGGCATTGTCCTTGGGAAAGGTTTTATCAATAAATACTTGGTCGAAAACCACTCCTTCATTCTCAAAAGATTTCATGATAAAATTGTGTACCGGCCAAAAGGTATCTTCTGGAAAAATATCCGTACCCAAACCATCTTGATTGGTGATCATGACCAACTCATAATCCAGCTCTTTGGCAATTTTTCCCAGAAACGTGAACGCCTTGGGATAAAAAATCATCTTCTCAAATGCATCAATCTGTTCGTCGGCCGTTTCCTTTATAATGGTTCCATCACGATCAATAAATAATACTTTCTTGCCCATTATGGTAGTTGTTTTAAAATGGCTATCAGTGTTTTGTTCTCTTCGGGAGTCCCAACGGTAAACCGAAGGGTATTTTCACATAAAGGTTGGGTACTTCTATTGCGCACCACTACTTTATGCCCCAATAATTGTTGATATCGTTTATCGGCATCATCCACCTTGGCCAATACAAAATTAGCATCCGTGGGATAGATTTCCTGTACAAAAGCCAATGTCTTTAAAGCTTCTATCAATGAAGTTCGTTCTCTTAATATCTGTTGGACTTCAGTGGCAACCGCATCTTGATTCAACAGACGCTGCAAGGCTTGCTGCTGTGTAAGTTGATTGACATTATAGGGTGGTTTGATCTTGTTTAAAATGGCAATGATTTCTTCCGAGGCATAACAAATCCCCAGTCGAATACCCGCCAAACCATAGGCTTTGGAAAGGGTTTGGGTCACTATCAAATTGGGATATCCCGCTAATTTGCCCACCCAACTCTCTTCTTCTGAAAAATCAATGTAGGCTTCATCGATTACCACCAGTCCCGGAAAAGATTCCAATAACTGTTGCACCTTATCCACCGCAAAGGTATTTCCCGTGGGGTTGTTTGGGGAACAAATGAACAACAGCTTGGTGTTCCCATCCACCGCTTTCTGAGTTTCAGGGATATTGGGTTCAAAGTCTGGTGTCAGCAATACTTCCCGGTTTTCCACCGCGTTGATGCCTGCCAGAACCTTGTACATGCCATACGTGGGGGGCAAGGTGATGATGTTGTCCCGATTGGGTTCACAAAATGCCCTATAGATAAGATCCAAGACTTCATCACTGCCATTTCCCAGAAGCATGTTGCTCTCAGAAACTCCTTTCTGTTTGGCCAAGAGTGATTTTAGGCTTCGTTGGTAGGGGTCTGGATAACGATTGACACCATTCTCAAACGGATTCTCATTGGCATCCAAGAAAATCATTTCAGAGCCGTCCGAAACATACTCATCCCGAGCAGATGAATAGGGTTTCAATTGGTCCACGGATTCCCTGACCATATTTTTTATGTTGAATACAGCTTTCATTTTGAATTTTTTAATCTGAGGGTCACTGCATTTTTGTGTGCTTGAAGGCCTTCCGCTTCGGCCATGAGTTCTATGGCATTTCCAATACTCCTGATACCCTCTTCAGATATTTTTTGAAAGGTCATGCTTTTCATAAAACTATCCAGGTTCACTCCGCTATACTGCTTGGCATACCCATTGGTGGGCAGGGTGTGATTGGTCCCCGAAGCATAGTCCCCAGCACTTTCCGGGGTATAGTTTCCAATAAACACCGAACCGGCATTTTGGATTCCGTCAAGGTAAAAACTCTCATTTCCCACACAGACGATAAAGTGTTCGGGGCCATATTCATTGATCAAATCCAAGGCTTCTTGGTCGTTTTTCACCCGAATCAATTTGCTGTTGGCAATGGCTTTTTCAGCAATGGAGGCCCTTGGCAACACTTTTAGCTGAGTCTCTATTTCCTCCTCTACAGCATTGATTAAATTTTCTGAGGTTGATACCAAAATCACCTGACTATCGGCGCCATGCTCGGCCTGACTCAACAAATCAGAGGCCACAAAAGCTGGATTGGCCGTATCATCTGCCACCACCAAAAGTTCACTTGGCCCGGCAGGCATATCAATGGCAACCCCATATTTGGTGGCCAGTTGCTTGGCCACGGTAACAAACTGGTTTCCCGGCCCAAAGATTTTATAGACTTTAGGGATGGATTCCGTTCCAAAGGTCATTCCTGCAATGGCTTGTATACCTCCAACTTTATAGATTTGGGTTACCCCGCAAAGTTGTGCGGTATACAGAATGGCCGGGTTGATTTCCCCTTTCTTGTCTGGGGGTGTACAGAGTACAATTTCTGAGCAACCCGCCAATTTCGCTGGAATGGCCAACATCAAAATAGTGGAAAACAGTGGCGCGGAACCCCCTGGGATATACAATCCAATTTTTTGGATGGGCCTCTTTTCCTGCCAGCAAGAAACTCCTGGCATGGTTTCCACTTCTACCTTTTCTGTGCGCTGTGCCGCATGAAACTTATCAATGTTTTTTTGAGCTAAGCTTATGGCTTGTTTTAAATCTTCAGAAACAAGCGCTGACGCTTTTTTTATCTCATCAGAAGAAACCCTGAAGTCATTAAGGGAAACTCCATCGAAGCGTTCCGTATATTTTTTCACAACGACATCTCCTTCGGATTTCACTTCTTCAAAGATGGCATTGACCGTACCCTCAATGTCCGATACGGTTTGGGTAGGTCTTTTAAGGACCTCCCCCCAATTTTTTCGTTCTGGATAATTTATTCGCTTCACTACAGTACCATTTTTTCAATAGGACATACCAAAATTCCTTCGGCTCCGGCTTGTTTCAGGGCATCGATGACTTCCCAAAAGGTATCTCTTGTAATGACTGAATGTACGGAGCTCCAGCCCTCTTCTGCCAACGGCAATACTGTTGGACTCCGCATTCCGGGCAAAAGGGAAATGATCTCATCCAGCTTATCATTGGGTGCGTTCAGCAATACATATTTATTTTGGCGTGCTTGTAAGACCGATTTTATCCTGAATTGGATTTTCTTCAGAATCTCCAAACGCTCTTCGGATATGGTAGGTGATACCGCCAAAACGGCTTCACTGGTTAAAATAACATCCACCTCTTTTAAATTGTTTTTGAAGAGGGTACTTCCACTGGAAACAATATCACAGATCCCATCGGCCAATCCAATGTTGGGGGCAATTTCCACGGAACCGTTGATAATGTGCAAATCTGCCGTAACGCCTTTGGATTTCAGGTATTCATTTACCGTATTGGGATAGGAAGTGGCTATCTTTTTGCCTTCCAAGTCTTTTACGGAGTTGTACTTCACTCCCTTAGGAACTGCCAAGGAGACCCGACACTTGGAAAAGTTCAGTTTTTCAACAACGGAAATGTCCTGCCCTTTTTCCACCAGTACATTTTCCCCGATGATGGCAATATCCACTACCCCATCCCTTAGGTATTGGGGAATATCCCCATTACGAAGGTAAAACACTTCCAAAGGGAAATTTCGGGCGGTAGCCTTGAGTTGATCTTTTCCATTGTCTATGGAAATGCCACAATCCTTTAAAATAGCGAGGGAATCCTCATTTAACCGGCCACTTTTTTGAACCGCGATTCTAATCTTTGTCATTATTCTTTCTTTGGTGTTCAACAACCCAAACGGGCACAAAAACAAAACCCGTTTGATTTCTCAAACGGGTTAGAATATATTTTTAGTTACAGCAATACATCTCTACCTCGCTTGAGAGCAAGTATAAAAATGATGATGTACGTTTTTGTTTCTCATTATGGAATCAAAAGTAGGGCATATTTTTTTATCAAAAAAGACTTATTTAGTTATTTCCCAAAATTAGGGGTAAACCATCATCTCCAGACCCCACCACAACCACTTTTGCATTGGGTGATTCGGCGAGTTTTAAAGTAGCCTCAATACCTTTATCCTGCAATATCTTGTCCGTGAGCGAAGCACTCAAAATCTTATTTGCATCGGCTTTTCCTTGTGCTTCAATTCGAACCTTTTCTGCTTCTTTTTGGGCAGTGACCAATCTAAATTCATACTCCAAGGACTCTTGTTCCTGTTTTAGCTTTCGTTCAATGGCGTCTTTGATGGTAGGTGGCAAAGTCACATCCCGTACCAAAACCTCGTTCAATTGAATATATTGGTCATCCACAATCTTTTGGGTTTCCTCAAATATTTCCTGTTGAATGGCATCACGCTTGCTGGAATACAGCTGTTCCGGGGTGTATCGTCCCACCACGCTACGGGCCGCAGAACGGATTGCTGGCAGCAATACCCGATCTATGTATTGTTCACTTTTTTCTTGGTGGAGTTTACCCAGCTCATCATACTTTGGTTGGAACCAAACGGAAGCTTCCAATTTAATATCCAGACCATTTGATGAAAGTACATTCATTTTCTCGAGCTTTTCCTGTTGGCGAACTTCATATACAAACACCTTGTTCCATGGGGCAACCAAGTGGAAGCCTTCGCCCAAGGGCGGCTCATCCGTGACAACACCTCCTCCAAAGTATTTGTAAAGAACCCCAGCTTCACCGGAACCGATGGTCACTGTAGATCTCGACATAAATATGATCAGAAAAATAATGCCCGCTAAGGCTGGTAAAGCAATCTTAGGTAATCTATCCATGGTTTTATAACATTTAAATTAATCCGTTGTACTTTCTGATGAACCACTCCAAAGCAAGGGTAAGGACTATCAATCCCAATAGTATACGGAAATCTATTAAAGATACAATATTCTCTTTGCTCTTTTGCGTGGGGACGTATTGTTGCGAAGTGGTCAGTTGCTCCAACATGGCTTCGGTATTGTTACTGAAATACAGGTTACCGTTGGTCTTCTCGGCCAAACGGCCCAATTTTCCAAAATTGGAAGAAGTGAATTGATCTTCTGGGTTAAAATCCAAAATTTTAAAGCTTCCGGATTGTTTCAGGTTGGCGTCTTTTACCGTAACCGTGAACTGGTATTCCCCAGCTTCCAAGTCGCCAAGGTCTACTTCAAAAAAATTGCCTTTCAACAACATGGGGGATTCGCGGGAAAAACCATTGTCTTTTCCCCGTACTTGGATGCTTATGCTTGCACTTGGGTCAAATTGATAGCTTTCATCAAAATAGGATGCCCGTATCTGTGCCAGACTTGCATTATCAAAGACCAAGTCGTAGTCGAGTTCCAATCGATTTCGTTGACCAGTACTTCCTAAATACACCATAAGTTTGCCCATAAAAGCGTCGAAATTTTGGAAACTTTGGTCATTCCGGAAGGTCTGGGCACGCCATTTCCAGAGATTTTCCCCGAACAAAACGGCTTCTCTTTGATTTCCTTCGGATAAAACGGCAAATAATGGACTTCCCAAATCCACCCCACGAATCTGTTGGTAAAGGATAATCTCCCCACTTTTGTTCAGCTGAACATTCCCGAGATAACCTTCTAATGGCGGAAACCCATTGACATTGAAATCATCCAACCCAAAGGTTTGGAATGTAGCGTTGCGAACGGGTAAAATATCTTCGGACTGGTTGTTGTTCTCTTTCTGAAAACTTTGTTGCACCCTGTTCAGGAAATTCCAATCCGTTTTGGTACCTGTTATGGTAAAGGTGCCCACACCGGATTTTGAAATATGGTCATATATGGCATTGAACTTTCGGTTGGGCTGGTATAGGATAAGAAGGTCAGCTTCTTCCAAAATTCTGTTGGAAACAGTTGGGGGATATATGGAGACGGTGCGCTGTTCATTGGATTCAATTGCTTTTTTCAATGCGCCCATATCGGGATGGAGCATGTCAGAAACTATGACCACTCGGGTTCTCTCATCAATCACCTCAATGGCAGTTTCCTTTCTATTATTGGCCGTACTTCGTTCATTGACCAAGGTTTCCACATCAATGCGAATGGTTTTCATTCCAACGCTCTGGGCCTCAACCAATGTATGCAAAGTCTGGCTGTTTTTGGTTTGATCAAGTTCTACCCTTTCCCTATGGACCACTTTGCCATCCAAGGTTATGGTGACGTTCTTGGAAACGGATTGCTGGCCGTTGTACAAAACAGTGGCCTCCACGGGAAATCTATTCTTCAAAAACGCATAGGTATTGGTGTTGATGAGCCCAATGGAAATATCCTCATAACTTGTGGTATCACCTACCACAACTGGATTTACGGAAAGATTGCTTCCTAAGTTGAGATATTCGTAATCCCTACCCAAGGTTTGGTTCCCATCCGTTAAAAGGACCACGGCGTTGGTGCCGTTCACAAAAATCTCATCAACTGTGGAGAGTGCCTTGGAAATATCGGTATTCCTTTGGTTGAACCTCAGGGAGTCCAAGGGACGAATGTCCTTTCCAAAGGCATATGTATGAATGGAAAAATGCTCTTGAAGCGAAGGATTCTCCAAGAGACGCTGGGTTATCTCCGAAATGGAACTTTCGGACTGGGCTTCTTGGATGGATGAAGAATCGTCGACCAACACGATGAGATTGGCCTTTTCCAAAAAATAATCGCGATGGATAAACTTGGGGTTGATCAATAACAAAAGGCCACAGAACAAGGTTAAAAACCGTAATGTGGCCAGTAGTATTCTTAGGGAACCCTTTTTTGGGGTTCTATAAAAGTATTGATAAAGGACTATGGATAGCGCGGCAACCGCTGCAAGAACAATAAGGAGTACCGTGCTAAATTCCATGCATTTTATGTTAGCATGCCACCGTCCACGCTCAACACTTGTCCGGTAACATAATCTGAAAGGTCGGAGGCCAAAAATAGACAGGCATTGGCCACATCCTCAGGTTTTCCTCCCCGTTTCAATGGAATGGCATCTCGCCAACCCTGAACCGTTTTCTCATCCAACTTATCGGTCATTTCAGTTTCGATGAAACCAGGCGCAATGGCATTGCAACGAATGTTCCGTGAACCCAATTCCAAGGCAATGGATTTAGTGAACCCGATCATCCCGGCCTTTGATGCGGCGTAGTTGGCCTGTCCGGCATTTCCTTTGATTCCCACCACGCTGCTCATGTTGATGATAGAGCCTTTTCGTTGTTTCAACATGGTACGCTGTACTGCTTTGGTCATATTGAACACCGACTTTAGGTTGATTTCGACCACAGCATCAAAATCATTCTCTCCCATCCGCATCAATAAATTGTCCTTGGTGATTCCTGCGTTGTTGATCAATACATCGATCCTTCCATCAAAATCTTCCAAGACTTGGGCCACCAAAGCTTCTGAATCCTCATAACTGGCCGCATTGCTTTTATAGGCCTTGGCCTTTACGCCCATGCTCTCCAATTCTTTTTTCAGTTCCAAAGCTGGAGCTTCACTGGAACTATAGGTAAATGCCACATTGGCACCATGTTGTCCAAATATTTGGGCTATCCCTTTTCCAATTCCCCTACTTGCCCCGGTAATGATTACGTTTTTTCCTTCCAAAAGTTTCATATGCTGATAGTGTTTGAATGGTTATCAACCAAATATAGTTGTTGTTTTATGTTTTGCCGAAAAAAAATCCCGCTTTACACGGGATTTTAGATAAGTTTTAACGGTTAGGCTTAGCCTACCACTTCTTTTACTTTTACGCCAATTTCTGCTGGGGAATCCACTACGTGGATACCACATTCGCGCATGATTCTTTTCTTGGCTTGGGCCGTATCGTCGCTACCGCCTACAATGGCACCGGCGTGTCCCATGGTACGTCCGGCAGGGGCAGTTTCACCGGCAATAAACCCAATGATAGGTTTTTTACTTCCACTTTCTTTATACCATCTGGCTGCTTCGGCTTCCAATTGTCCACCAATTTCACCGATCATGACCACACACTCGGTTTCTGGATCATTGATCAATAGTTCCACTGCCTTTTTTGTAGTTGTTCCAATGATGGGGTCTCCACCAATTCCAATGGCAGTTGTGATTCCCAATCCTTGACGGACCACTTGGTCAGCAGCTTCGTAGGTTAGTGTTCCGGATTTGGAAACAATCCCTACTTTTCCTTTTTTGAATACAAAACCGGGCATGATACCTACTTTGGCCTCTCCGGGAGTGATGACACCTGGACAGTTGGGGCCTATCAAAGTACAATCGAAATTCTTGATGTAGTCGTTGGCCTTGACCATATCGGCTACAGGAATACCTTCAGTAATGGTGATGATGACCTTGATACCGGCATCAGCGGCTTCCATAATGGCATCTGCAGCAAAGGCGGGCGGTACAAAAATGATGGTAGTGTCGGCACCCACTTTTTCAACCGCTTCCAAAACGGTATTGAAAACTGGTTTTCCCAAGTGTTCCTGTCCACCTTTTCCGGGGGTCACACCTCCTACTACATTGGTACCATATTCAATCATTTGTCCGGCGTGGAATGTTCCTTCGCTACCGGTAAAACCTTGTACAATTATTTTTGAATCTTTGTTTACTAAGACGCTCATATGTTAAACTTAATTAGGTGTAAAAATAGGCTTTGCTATGCGTTTTGTCTATTGTTTTTTTAAATCTTTTTCAATTTTTCGAGGATTTCCGGGATTTTCTTAACCAAAGCCATTTGCTTCAGTTTATCACGGGCTTCTTCTGCCGGACTTCCAAAATAGGCCTTGCCGCCTTCCAAGGATTTGGCAACCCCGGTTTGGGCCAAAATAATTGCTTTTTTTCCGATGGTTGCGGCACTGGTAACTCCTACCTGTCCCCACATGATGACCTCGTCCTCCACCACTACACATCCTGCGATTCCCACTTGGGAAGCAATCATACATTTCTTTCCAATGACGGTATCGTGGCCAATTTGGATTTGGTTATCCAGTTTTGATCCTGTTTTGATACGAGTGTCCCCCGTAACACCACGATCAATGGTACAAGCTGCTCCAATATCTACGTGGTCTTCAATGACTACCCTACCCCCGGACAATAATTTGTCCAGACCTTCGGGTCTATTCTTGTAGTAAAAGGCATCTGAACCCAACACGGTACCGGCATGGATGGTAACATGGTCCCCAATAATACAATGATCATAGATGGTCACATTGGGATGGATGGTACAGTGCTTTCCAATTTTTACATGGTTCCCAATAAAAACATTGGGCTGTATTGTGGTTCCCTCACCTATTTCAGCCGTTTCGGCTATGGAAGTATTGGCATTCTGGAAGGGTCTGAAAAATTTGGTCAGCTTGTTGAAATCCCTAAAAGGGTCATCAGAAATCAGCAGTGCTTTCCCCTCCGGGCACTCCACATCTTTGTTAATGAGCACTACGGATGCTCTGGACTCAAGGGCTTTGTCGTAGTACTTGGGGTGGTCCACAAATACAATATCCCCTTCCTCCACCACATGGATTTCATTCATCCCAAAAATGGGAAAGGTTTCCCCTCCCACAAATTCCGAGTCAATGAGCTCCGAAATTTCTTTTAAGGTATACGCCCTAGGGAATTTCATGGCTGATTATTCTTTAGCACGTTCCATATATGCCCCTTTTTCCGTATCGATTTTGATTTTGTCGCCTTCATTGATAAAAAGCGGAACGTTGATACGGGCACCGGTTTCCACTGTGGCCGGTTTGGTGGCATTGGTTGCGGTATTTCCCTTTACACCGGGTTCGGTATGGGTCACCTCCAAAATAACACTGGCAGGCATTTCCACTGAAAGTGGCATGTTGTCCTCCGTGTTGAAGATGATGGTAACTACCTCGCCTTCCTTCAATAGTTCGGGAGAATCCAACGCATCCTTTTGAAGGGCGATTTGGTTGTAATCATCCGTGTTCATGAAGTGGAAGGTATCCCCTTCCGGATATAGATATTGATAAGATCGGGTCTCTACCCTAACATCGTCAATCTTATGCCCAGCGGAGAAGGTGTTGTCTATTACTTTTCCCGTAGTGACACTTTTTAACTTGGTCCGGACAAAGGCAGGACCTTTTCCAGGTTTTACATGAAGGAATTCAATGATCTTAAAAATGTCGTGGTTGTATCTAATGCACAATCCTTTTCGTATATCTGAAGTACTTGCCATAGGATTAATTTGAACTAAAATAGCCTTTCATGATTCCGCGTTGCGAATCCCTGATGAATTGAAGGATCTCATCGCGTTCCGGAGTTGCCTCCATTTCAGCTTCAATAATGGATGCCGCTTGGGAATTGTTATAATTTTTTTGATATAATATTCTGTAGATATTTTGTATCTCCCTGATTTTTTCAGCTTCAAACCCTCTTCTACGAAGACCTATGGAGTTGATGCCTACGTAGGACAAGGGTTCCCTTGCCGCTTTTACAAAGGGAGGTACATCTTTCCGTACCAATGAACCACCAGTGACAAACGCATGGTTTCCGATGGACACAAACTGATGTACGGCTACCATTCCGGCCAAAACCACATTCTGACCAATGGTCACGTGTCCGGCCAAGGTTGAATTATTACTGAAGATGCATCCATCCCCCACTATACAGTCATGGGCCACGTGACAATAGGCCATAATCAGACAATTGTTGCCAATGACCGTTTTCATACGGTCAGAGGTTCCTTTATTGATGGTGGCACATTCCCTAATGGTGGTATTGTCCCCAATATGGACCGTGGTGTCTTCTCCTTGATATTTTAGATCTTGGGGCATGGCAGAGATAATGGCCCCGGGAAAAATATTGCAATTTTTTCCAATACGGGCCCCTTCCATGATAGTAACATTTGAGCCAATCCAAGTACCTTCACCTATGGTTACATTGTTATGAATGGTGGTAAAAGGCTCTATGACCACGTTTTTGGCAATCTTGGCACCTGGGTGCACATATGCTAAGGGTTGGTTCATCTATTCGTCAGCGTTTTTGGTTTTTACGATTTGTGCCATAAGTTCGGCTTCTGAAACCAACTTCCCATTGGCATAGGCATAGGCCTGCATGTGACAAATGCCACGGCGAATCGGGGAAATCAAATCGCATTTAAAGATTAAGGTGTCTCCGGGTACCACCTGTTGTTTAAACTTCACGTTGTCTATTTTCATAAAGAACGTTAAGTAGTTTTCTGGATCGGGAACAGTGCTCAACACCAAGATGCCTCCGGTCTGGGCCATGGCCTCTACCTGAAGTACGCCTGGCATAACCGGAGCGCCGGGAAAATGCCCCACGAAGAACGGTTCGTTCATGGTCACGTTCTTTACGCCTACCACATGGGTGTCTGAAAGTTCCAGGATCTTATCCACCAACAAAAAGGGCGGACGGTGGGGTAACATCCCCATGATCTTGGTCACATCCATTAAAGGAGTCTGATTCAAATCATAGGTAGGAACCTTGTTCCTTTTCTCTATCTTGATGATCTTGGATAGCTTTTTGGCAAACTGGGTGTTTACAAAATGACCCGGCTTATTGGCGATGACCTTTCCTCGAATCCGTGTCCCGGACAAGGCCAAATCCCCAACTACATCAAGTAATTTATGTCTTGCAGCCTCATTGGGATAATGTAGGGTCAAATTATCCAAGATCCCATTGGGTTTAACGGATAGTTTTTCTTTGTTGAAGGCCTTTTCCAACTTTTTCATAGTGGATTCGGAAATTTCCTTGTCCACATATACAATGGCATTGTTAAGGTCCCCTCCTTTGATCAGGCCATGCTCCAAGAGCATTTCCAGTTCATGAAGGAAACTAAAGGTACGGGCATTGGCAATTTGCTCCTTAAAGTCGGAAATATGCTCCAAAGTGGCATTTTGGGTCCCTAAAACTTTAGTGCCAAAATCTACCATGGTGGTTATCTGATAATGGTCTGAAGGGATTACGGTAATCTCACTTCCGGTAGCTTCGTCCTTATAGGAAATAACATCTTTTACCACGTATTCCTCACGCTCCTGATCCTGCTCCACAATACCCGCTTCTTCCAACGCTTTCACAAAAAACTTGGAAGAGCCATCCATGATAGGAGGTTCTGGGGCATTCAACTCGATCATCACATTATCAATATCCAAACCAACCAAGGCGGCAAGAACATGCTCCGAGGTTTGGATTTTCACCCCATTCTTTTCCAGATTGGTGCCTCTTTGGGTGTTTACCACATAATTGGCATCGGCCTCAATGATGGGCTCTCCCTCAAGGTCTACCCGTTTGAATGCAAAACCATGGTTTTCCTTTGCAGGTAAAAAACTCATGGTCACATGTTCCCCTGTGTGGAGTCCTACTCCCTCAAGGGTTACTTTCTTTTCAATGGTGCGTTGCTTATTACTTGTCTTGCTCACCTTCAACTTTTTTTTCTATGTTGGAGATTTGATTTACCAGTTTTGGTAAATTCTTGAAGTGTACGTATGATTTATTGAAGTCGCCGTAGTTCAGTGCGGGTGATCCTTGCAGCACTTCATCATCCTTCACGTTTCGTCCAATCCCCGATTGCGCTTGTATCTTGACCCGATCCCCAATGGTAATGTGTCCCACGATGCCCACTTGGCCACCAATAAGACAGTATTTCCCAATTTTAGTGGATCCTGCTATGCCCGTTTGTGCCGCAATAGCGGTATGTTCACCAATTTCAACATTATGGGCAATTTGGATTTGGTTGTCCAATTTTACACCCTTTCGCAAAATGGTAGATCCCAGTGTGGCCCGATCTATTGTGGTGCCAGCCCCTACATCCACATTATCTTCCAAGATAACGTTTCCAGTCTGTGGCACTTTGCTATACTCTCCCTTGGCATTTGGGGTAAATCCAAAACCATCAGCACCAATGATCACACCGCTATGTATGGTGCAATTGTCCCCAATAATGGATTCTGAATATATTTTGGCCCCTGCAAAAATCATTACATTGTCACCGATAGTGACATTATCACCAATATATACGTTGGGATATACTTTTACATTGTTCCCTATTTTGACATTCTCGCCCAGATACGAAAAAGCCCCTAAATAAAATCCTTCCCCGTAACGGGCACTTTCAGAAATAAAGGATGGGCTTTCCACGCCCACTTTATTGTTCTTTACTTGATTGTAGTACTCCAATAATTTGGAAAAAGATTTATAGGCATCCTCTACTTTGATCAAGGTGGTGGACAGGGACTGTTCTGGAATAAAATCCTTGTTCACAATGGTTATGGATGCCTTTGTGGAGTAGATGTAAGAGGTATACTTTGGATTGGCCAAAAAAGTCAAGGAGCCTTTTTCGCCCTCTTCAATTTTGGATAATTTATGCACAGCGATTTGAGGATTTCCCTCAACTTCCCCCTCTAAGATTCCGGCAATTTGGGTAGCTGTAAATTTCATTTGTGCAAAAGTAACAAAATTTGTTAAACAGCTTCCTTAGGGTAGCAGCTATAATATTTGGTCACGGTCTTGGAAAGTGCCTTAAGGCTGAGTTGGTCAGATTCTTTGAGCACATCGGTTATTCTTCCATTCTTTTTCAGAATGTGTATGGCCTGTCCATTGCTGTTATAGGCCTTGTTCGAAATTTCTCCCTGAAACACAAAATTGGAGGCTTCTTCTTCTGAAAGATCGTATTTCTGGACGACTTCTTCCAATTTTAGTTGCATTTTTTCGGGGTTGGCCGGACGCTTTTTTATTTTGATGTGCAACAATTTTCTGTTGAGCACCATGCCGCACATTGTGGAAAGCACAAAATCTTCATGGAACTGCCACGATTTTATGGCTCCAAAAATGTCCACATCATCCAATTGGGCAAACTTTGCCAATGCCCCGCTGTCAAATTTCTTGGGCTCGTTTTCGCCCAAAAAGAATAGAAGGGCCCCACTACCGGACAAATGGCTTCCTTTGATCAAAAGCTCACGGGCACGTTGCATAATACGCACCAACAACTGCTCTGCCACCAAGCCTGTCTTGTGCAGGTACACCTGCCAATACATGAACCTTCGTGCCATTAAAAACTTTTCCACGGCATAGATCCCTTTCTCTTCCACCACCAGGCTCCCGTCCACTACATTGAGCATGGAGATAAGCCGTTCCGAATTGATGTTTCCTTCCGTGACCCCGGCATAAAAACTATCTCTTTTGAGGTAGTCCAAACGGTCCATATCCAATTGACTTGACACCAATTCGTTCATGAAAGGTTTGGGATAATCCTTTTTGAAAATGGCTATGGCAGTGTCCAAGGCTCCATTGAATTCCTTGTTGAGTTCCTCCATAAACAACAAGGACAGTTTTTCATGGCTTTGGTCTTTCACCACAAAACCTTCCAGGGCATGTGAAAATGGACCATGGCCAATATCATGCAATAGAATGGCGCATAGCAGTCCGGTTTCTTCTTCCTCACTGATATCCACCCCTTTCAGTTTTAGGACTTGAATAGCCCTATCCATAAGGTGCATACTGCCCAGTGCATGGTGAAATCGGGTATGATGGGCACCTGGATATACCAAAAAGGACATTCCCATTTGGGAGATCCTACGCAACCTTTGAAAGTAAGGATGCGCGATCAGTTGAAAAATTAGTTCATTTGGAGTTCCAATAAAACCGTAAATTGGGTCGTTGAAAACGTTAAGCTTATTGGTTTTTACCAAGGATTTTTGTTTTAATCCCACAAAGATAACTACTATATGAACAAGATAACAATTCTTTGGGTCGATGATGAGATCGATCTATTAAAACCTCACATTTTATTCCTGGAAGGCAAAAATTATAAAGTAGTTACCAGTCAAAGTGGACAGGACGCCCTTGAAGAGCTTAAAAATTCCTTTTTCGACATCGTGTTCCTAGATGAGAACATGCCTGGCCTATCCGGTCTGGAGACCCTGAATGAAATAAAGAAATTTGATGTATCCATTCCTGTGGTGATGATTACCAAGAGCGAGGAGGAGTATATCATGGATGAAGCCATAGGGTCCAAAATTGCGGATTATCTCATCAAACCGGTAAACCCCAACCAAATATTGCTGTCGCTCAAGAAAAGTTTGGACAACTCGCGTTTGATTTCAGAGAAAACCACCGCAAACTATCAGCAAGAATTCAGAAAGATTGCGATGGATCTTTCCATCATCAACTCGTTTGAAGAATGGGTAGAGCTTTACAAAAAGCTCATCTATTGGGAGCTTCAGTTGGAACAGATCGAGGATTCCGGGATGTTTGGGATATTGGAATCCCAGAAGGCTGAGGCCAACTCGCAGTTTGGCAAGTTTGTGGACAAGAATTACCGCAGCTGGTTTCAGGATGGGGACGCTCCCATAATGTCGCACACCCTTTTTAGAAACAAGATCCAACCGGAACTGGAAGGGAACAAGACCCTATTGGTGGTCATAGACAATCTTCGCTACGACCAATGGCTGGCATTTGAGGAGACATTGGCCATTCATTATAAAAAGAAACAAGAATCGGCCTACTACAGCATCTTGCCAACAGCCACCCAATATGCACGGAATGCCATTTTCTCGGGGCTGATGCCCTTGGATATGGAAAAGCAGTACCCCAATTGGTGGAAAAACGATACGGATGAGGGGGGGAAGAATCTTTTCGAAGCAGATTTTTTGGGAGCCCAATTAAAACGTTTGGGGCTTAACCTGAAATGGGAGTACCATAAAATCAATAACCTGAAACAAGGAAAGCAGTTGGTCCAAAATTTCAAGGCACAAAAAGACAACGACCTAACCGTGGTGGTCTACAATTTTGTGGACATGCTCTCCCACTCCAAAACAGAAATGGAAGTGGTGAAAGAGTTGGCATCCAATGATAAAGCCTATAGGTCGCTTACTCTCAGTTGGTTTAAGAATTCACCTTTGTTGGAGGTTATACAGCAAGCCCAAAGTTTGGGCATGAAACTGATATTGACCACTGATCATGGCACCATCAATGTAAAGCAACCTTCAAAAGTGATCGGGGACAGGGATACCAGCCTAAACCTGAGGTATAAGACCGGAAAAAGTCTCACCTATGAGGATAAAGATGTCTTGGCTTCAAAAAAACCACAGGATATCCATTTGCCCAACATCAATTTGAGCAGTAGCTATATCTTTGCTAAGAACGACTTGTTCTTCGCCTACCCCAACAATTTCAACCATTATGTAAGTTATTACAGAAATACCTATCAGCATGGAGGGGTCTCCTTGGAAGAAATGATCGTTCCTTTTGTAGTTTTGGATGCTAAATAATACCGATTTGAAAATTACATTCCGACTAGATGAAATCCAAAAGGCGGCACAAGAGGTCCTGCAAGCTGCCCCGAACAAAATACTATGTTTTTATGGGGAAATGGGAGCCGGAAAAACTACCCTTGTGAAGGCCATGCTCAAAGAATTGGGTGCTGTGGACGCAGGGAGTAGCCCAACTTTTGGGCTAGTGAATGAATACCATGATGACCAAGGCAAGGTTTTGGCCCATCATTTTGACTTTTATCGATTGAACGATGAGAGCGAAGCCTTGGATATGGGCTTTGAGGATTATTTGGACCCAAGCATATGGGTGTTTATTGAATGGCCTGAAAAAATCGCTTCCCTACTTCCGGAAAACGTTGTACCCATTTTCCTGCATTTAATCGATGAAAATACGCGTTCAGTCGAGTTAAATGTTTGTTAACGGACAATCCCCCTATATTCAAACCAGTTTATTGTACAGGACATCGATGAATCGACGAAGTGTGTTTTTTTAACGTTAAAACGCAAATTTTATCGATGAAGCGTAGGTGAAGTTGAAATATTTTCCTACATTTGTCCTGTAGATGAATTCATTTATTAACCAAAAACTCTTTTACGATGAACACTAAAAAAGTTTTTTTTGGATTACTAGGTGTTGCCTTTTTGGCCATGACTGTTGCTGTTGCGACAGTAGATTTGGACAAAAGTCAAACTACTAGTATCGAGAAGTCTAAGATTAGAAAGCTGTAATTTTTTCCAATCTTAACTGTAGTACAAATGGTCCTATTTTATGATAGGGCCATTTTTTTTTGCAATAAAATCAGGTTTTTTATGTTATCATGAGTGATGAGTGACAAAAAAAGTATCCGTAAGAAACTGATCATGGAAGGTGTTTTTGCCGTTCTGATCGCAGTATCCCCCATCTTGTTCTACTGGTACAAATACATGCCGGAAGGTGCAGAGACATGGTCATTTTTGGGCATTGAATTTGGCACCAATGGATTTGATGATGTCGGGGAGGCTTTCTATTATTATTTTAATAAAATTGTTCCTTTATTACTCTTGGTGGTATGGTTCGTGACCTGTAAGAATTGGTGGTATTATGCCATTCTGATACCCATTTCCATGTACAGCTTCCAGTTGTTTGCCGTACTCACCTTTGACTCCAATATTGTTGATGAGAACGAGGTGATGTATGTGGTCGCCGTGACCATGGTGGTAACACCCATAGTATATTTCATTAGGGTGAAGTTGGTGGATAAACACGTGCATGGCATTGATTTGGACGCCATGGATGCCGAGTTAAACATACTGAAGGAAAAAGAAGAACTTCGAAAGGAAAGGGAGAAACTGGAACAACGCCAGAAGACCCTTTCAAAAAAAATGTAAATTTGTTTTAATGCCCATGGCATGACACTCAGATTTACAATGTATGAACCAGCCATCCTCCCCTTTTAGCAAACAACAGCTCCTGCCCCAAGAAGAAACCTTGGAAGTGCTTAAACAAAAGGGGGAACTCTTTATAGGTATCCCAAAGGAAAACCAGTACCAGGAAAAACGTGTCTGTCTTACACCAGACGCCGTGAATGCCCTTACCGCAAATGGTCACCGTGTTCTCGTTGAATCCGGTGCAGGGGAAGGCTCCAATTTCACGGATATTGATTATACCAATGCCGGGGCCGAAATAACCCGGGACACCAAGAAGGTTTTTTCTTGCCCCATCATTCTTAAGGTAGAACCCCCCTCGCTGTCGGAAATAGATCTTTTGAATCCCCAGACCATTGTGATTTCTGCATTGCAGATCAAAACGCAGCGTAAGGAATATTTTGAGGCCATGGCCAAAAAGCGACTTACTGCCATTGCCTTTGAGTACATTAGGGATGAAGACGGAAACTATCCCGCGGTACGCTCATTGAGTGAAATTGCAGGGATTTCTTCCATCTTGATTGCCTCGGAACTCATGGCAGCGACCAGTAAGGGCAATGGACTGATGCTTGGAAACATCAGTGGCGTGCCCCCAGTGGAAGTGGTCATTATTGGAGCTGGTACCGTAGGCGAGTTTGCCGCCAGATCCGCATTGGGATTGGGTGCAAACATCAAAGTGTTCGACAATTCCATTACAAAATTGCGAACCCTGCAGACCAATCTTAACCGTACGGTATACACATCGACCATACAACCCAAGAACCTTATCAAGGCCCTAAAACGTTGTGATGTGGCCATTGGGGCTACCCGTGGAAAAAACCGCTCCCCTGTTGTGGTATCCAGTTCCATGGTGGAGAACATGAAAAAAGGGGCCGTTATCATTGATGTGAGCATAGATATGGGAGGCTGTTTTGAAACTTCTGAAATTACCAGCCACAATAAACCCACTATGGAAAAATTTGGGGTGATCCACTATGGGGTCCCCAATATCCCATCCCGTTACCCCAGGACCTCTTCCATTTCAATAAGTAATATCTTTACACCGTATTTGCTCAAGATAGGTGAAGATGGAGGGCTGGAACATTCCCTTCATTTCGATAAAGGTTTGCGAAACGGACTTTATATGTACCACGGTATTTTGACCAATAAATCGGTTGGGGACTGGTTTGGGCTCAACTATAGTGATATTAATTTTCTGATTTTTTAAGACGAATGGCTTTTTTACGGCGTTTGGGATGGTACCTGGTAGGGCTGTCCATTGGTATAGTTTTTTTGGTTTTCTTTTTAAAGAAAAAATCCGGGGAAGAGGGATTGGAGTTTTGCTACTTCCCCAATTGCAGGGTGCTCAAGGATATGCGGTCCAAAGCCTTGGTTTTTGATGAAAATCTACCCGAACAGTATAGGGATACGGTATTGATCAAATCCTTTTTGACCGATGGCGATGTGGATTTTGGAAAAAGTGATACCAAAGCGAAGCCTTGCAAGGTTTATATTATTTTCCATGACGTAAATGGTGAGGACTACCAGATGCAAGCTGAAAATTGCTCGGAACAGGTAGTCATTAAAACTATGGAAAAAGCCCTTTAGGTATCCAGTTTTCTGCGTTTGCGTTCTTTTTGCAACAAGGCCAGTTCCCTGGAGGTTTGGCCGGCCACTGAAGTGTTTTCCTCTGCCCTTCGTATCAAATAAGGCATTACATCCTTTACGGGGCCATAAGGAACATATTTTACCACATTGTAGTCTTCTTGGGCCAAGTTGTAGGTAATATGGTCACTCATTCCAAAAAGCTGACCGAACCAAATATTGGTGTTCGAAGGCTCCAATTGGTGTTGTTCCATTAAATCCACCAACATTAGGCAGCTTTTCTCATTATGGGTTCCTGCAAATAAAGTGATTCGGTCCAAATGCTGCATACCATAGGTAATGGCAGCATCAAAGTTTTCGTCTGTTTCTTGTTTGGATTTACAAATGGGACTTTCATAGCCTTTTTCGTGGGCCCTGTCATTTTCCTTTTCCATGTAGGCTCCCCTAACGACTTTTGCCCCTATCTTGAAACCTTCCTCATGGGCCAGGGCACAAAGCTTCTTCAAATAATCCATTCGGTCCCAGCGATACATCTGAAAAGTGTTGTACACAATGGTGTTCTCCTTGTTGTATTTTCGCATCATGTCCAGCACTAGATCATCCGCAGCATCCTGCATCCAGCTTTCTTCGGCATCAATCAATAAGGCGACTCCCAATGCATGGGCTTTTTTGCACACCTTTTCATAGCGATCTACAATCCTGCCCCATTCCGCAGTTTCCTTTTCATCCAATTGCTGTCCAGAACTCTTCTTTTCGTACAATTTAAAACGGCCAAATCCTGTGGGTTTGAATACCGCAAAAGGCATAGCGTCTTTTTCCTTGACAAAATCCAGGATCTCCAAGGTCTTTTGTACGGCAAAATCAAACTGGTTGTCCACTTCTTTGCCCTCAGCGGAATAGTCCAGAATGGAGTGCACCCCTTTGGTGTACATATTATCGATAACAGACAGGCAATCCTTTTCATTGACTCCTCCACAAAAATGGTCAAAAACGGTGGCCCTGATAAGTCCCTCCACAGGAAGATGTGCCTTGAGGGCAAAATTGGTCACCGCAGAGCCAATCCGAACCAAGGGTTCATTGGCAATCATTCTAAACAAAAAATAGGCCCTCTCCAGTTGGGAGTCCGATTTCAGCTCGAAAGCTATTGCGGTATTCTCAAAATTCGGTCGCATTATTGGCAATCTTTTAAAGATCCAAATATAAGTCGCGAATCTAGAAGATTATCAATAAAAATAATCTTTATTTAGCGGTGTAATTTGAATTATGGAATCCATTAAATCACAATCGTACGAGGTTCATTTAGGAGAGCTCGCAGAAGCTGCTCTAAGACAGCATATTGCCAAAAAAAACTATTCCAAGGTGTTTCTTTTGGTCGATGAAAACACAAAAGAGCATTGTTTGCCTGTCTTTAAGGGAATATTGGATCACCCGGTAGATTCCATTTTTGAAATTCAATCTGGAGAAGAGAACAAACACATCCATACTTGTTTGGAAATCTGGGAAAAATTGTCCAATCATGATGGCGACCGAAAAAGTCTCTTGATCAACTTGGGTGGTGGTGTAATTACCGATTTGGGAGGATTTGTGGCCTCAACCTTTAAGCGGGGAATAGATTTCATCAACATCCCCACTACCCTACTTTCCATGGTGGATGCATCCATAGGTGGTAAAACGGGTGTTGATCTTGGTGCATTGAAAAATCAGATTGGAGTGATCAATCAACCCCAGATGGTGTTGGTGTTCACTGAGTTTTTGAAAACCTTGGACCCCAGACAAGTGGTCAGTGGCTATGCCGAAATGCTGAAACATGGGTTGATAAAGGATGCTGCATACTGGGACGAGCTCAAGACGCAGGGTAATTTTACGGACCCCAAGAGCATACAACGGTCCATAGCCCTAAAAAATGATGTGGTCCTGCAGGATCCCACCGAACAAGGCCTTCGGAAAATCCTGAATTTTGGCCATACCTTGGGCCATGCCATAGAATCGTACTGTTTGGAGAACCCCAACAAGAAAACCCTTCTTCATGGTGAGGCCATTGCGGCAGGAATGATATTGGAAGGCTACCTTTCGCACGAGTTGAAAGGTTTGTCCAAATTGGCCCTGCTAGAAATCAAGGACACCTTCTCAAAACATTTTGAGCCGGTTGAACTGGATGATAACGATATCAAAGCCATACTTAAGCTTCTCAAATACGACAAGAAGAACTCTCATGGTGATGTCAATTTTGTGCTACTCCAATCCATTGGCGATGCCGTTACGGATGTTAAAGTGCCGGGGGAACTCTTTTATAAAGCATTTGCTTACTACAAAGAATAATCGCTTCATATACTAAATAATTCCGTTCACAACTCTTTGGTTTTACGGCTTTTAAAAATTCATAGTTTAGGATAGCATTAAACCTATCCATTATGAAACGTATACTCATTGACTACAAAAAGCTGGACCACAAGGTGGCCGCTGTTTTGATTGATTCCTACCCTTATGGGTATGGCGATGAAGACATTATTTCCTTGAAAAAACCAAATGGCGAAGTCATTGAGGCTGTAGAGGTAAAAACTGAGGACACCATATATTTGGTGAAAATCAGCAAGAGCCTTTCCAATTTCATTTCCAACTTTGAAGAAAACATTGAAAGGGAATTGGGCAAGGAAGAAGTCTTGGAAACCGATGAAAGCCCCATTAACGAAGCTGATTTTGAACCAGATTCCGAAGGGGATTACGAAAACGACAGCCTATACTAGACTTTTACGTTACAGATATCGCTCCCTGATAATTTTCAGGTGATGCGCCTGATGTCCACTAATGATAAATCCGGTGGCCCTGACACTTAAAGGTGACCCACTGGAAACACCCAATCTTTGCAACACCTCGTCATCAAAGGAGTTGAACAATAGAATTGTGGATTGCCGAACGGCCATATACTCTTCCTTTATATCCTCCATCGTTCGTTTTGAAGCGTTTGAGTGGGGTACATAAACGTCTTGATCAAAACCCGGCAATGGAGTTTTGTCATTCCGGGCAAACCTCAAGGCTCGGTACTGAAAAACTCTTTCCGCATCAATGATGTGCAATAGTACTTCTGCCAAGGTCCATTTTCCCTCAGCATAGGCATATTCAAGTTTTTCTTTGGGGGTTTCATCCAACAAGGACAAAAAAAGTTGCTTCCCATGGTGCAATTCTTCCATGAGACCCACATTGTCCAAAAAAGCAAGGATATAGGTATGGTAAAAAGGATTGTATTCAGAAGATGGCAACTCTGAACTTCGCATGGCCCAAATGTTGAACGGGTTACAGCTCGTTAAAGATGGTGTGCATCAAACGCTTTTTGTCATTGATGCTCTCTTCCAACGAAATCATGGTCTCTGTTCTGCTAATACCGTCAATATCATCAATTTTAAAAATGATGTTCTTGGCATGGGTGGTATCCTTGGCCCTGATCTTGCAGAAAATATTGAACTTTCCGGTGGTAATGTGGGCCACGGTCACATACGGGATTTGGTTGAGACGCTCCAGTACAAACTTGGTCTGGTGGGTCTTTTCAAGAAAAATCCCAACGTAGGCAATAAAGGAATATCCCAGCTTCACATAATCCAAAGTAAGGGAGGAACCTTTTATGATTCCGGATTCTTCCATTTTCTTCACCCTAACGTGTACCGTACCAGCAGATATCAAAAGCTTTTTGGCAATATCGGTAAAGGGTGTACGTGTATTATCGATCAGCATATCCAATATCTGATGGTCGATTTCGTCTAGTTTTACTTTAGTCATTATATTGAATTTTTCAGCAAAATTAGTTAAATAAAGAAATTAACGTAATAAAAATGGTTCTTTTTTAAATAAAATGCAAGAAGCAAAGAAAGTTCCTTGTCTATTTTTTAACATTTTGGATAAAATCCAAGATTTCTTGGTGGCCGGACAGTAGCTCCAAATCCTTTTGATCTAAACAGTTAAAGGTCTCATGGCCATAGAACCCATTAAGTTTGCCCATATCGCCCAACTCGGGTCGGAACAAAATCCTGTTGCCGTCCAAGATTTCCTTGAAACGTATTCCGAGTGAAACTCCTGGATCCAATTTGGGATTCAAAACCTGTGGGTCATGTACCAAAATATCATAGAAAAGTTTCTCATTCTCAGGAATCTTGAAATAGTCCGATGTGGAATACTTATCTATTTCCCCTTTTGAAATAGTGGTCAAGGCTTTTATCAATGCATGGAAAATATATTTCCGGGTGTCCTCTCGCATATAATCCTTTGGGTAATGTCCTGCCTCAAACAATATAGTGGGCACTCCCAGCATTTGAAAGGTGTCCCCAACGCAATTGGCGTTGAAGCCATCATCATATCGTCCTACTTGTTCGGGAATCATTCCCTGCAAGGTTTCATTCATGGCTACAATCAATTTCATGGCCACTTCCCTATTTGGTGTGATGTCGCGCTCCTCGTTGTTGGCAGGGGACAAAAAAGACACTGTGGCAACCTTTGCGGAATGACCCGCGGAAAACAATGTTCTTTGGTCATGCAGGTTAAAACAATAATGGGGTTCGAATTTTTCGAACAAATCCCTCAGCGCTTGACTTTCGGGTTGGGTGAGTTCTTGTGCGTCCCTGTTCAGATCCACTTCATTGGCATTGGCCCGGGTATAGGCTTTCGCACCGTCAGGGTTTAACATCGGCACAATCATCAAGGTGCAGGTTTCCAAAATGGCCGCTCCCTCATTGGACTCCAGATAATTTACCATGTCCCAAACCGCCTTGGTGGTGGTGGATTCATTTCCATGCATTTGGGACCACATCAGGATACGAGTTTCCCCTTTCCCCAAGGAGAACGCATAGAGAGGTTCTCCCTGCACGGACTTACCCAAAATCTTCAAAGCTGATGCTGGTCTCGTATTGAGGCAAGCCTCCAACATCTCCAAATTGATATATCGGTTTTGTATGCTACGTTCTTTATATATGGAGTGGTCAGTCATAGGTTGTGTCATAAGTGAGTCGCAAAAATAGCACACAGGTTGTTTACAAATGTAATTCATGCATTATCAAAATAAATACATTTGTAAACAAAAGCAAAGGTGATTTTAGTTAAATCGATACAATTGTGTCGCGAACTAAAATTGTAAGAGTTATTAATCAGTAAAACAGTTAGATGTGATAAATTATTTAATCCTTTTCTTTTGATAAAATCAATGATTCTGAAAAACATTTTTCTAGTCCATTGCAATTTTTATTAGTTTTAGAATTGAAAAGTTACAATTGTGAATAAAGATATCATCCCGCGTATACAAACCATCATGGATCATTATGGCCTGACGGTTTCTGCCTTTGCCGACCAAATTGGGGTACAGCGTTCCAGTGTTTCCCATTTGTTGAATGGGCGGAACAAACCCAGTCTGGATTTTGTGATGAAGTTGGCGGACACCTACCCCGAGGTAAATCTGTACTGGTTGTTGAAGGGAGTCGGGGAATTTCCTTCATCAATAAAAGGTGGGGAAATCAAAAAAGAGATTGCAGTTCCTGAAAAAATAAAATCTACGCAGGTTCAAACCAATCCCATGGTCGAGGATAAAGATACTCCCCAACCCACAAAAGTGATTGTTTTTTATGCTGATGGCACTTTTGAGTCCTTTCGAGCAAAAAAGGATTGACCCGCTTTAGTTCTTTCCGTTACTTTGTAACTATGGTAAACTATTTCTTCTCAGGAGTGCTCATTTTACTTTTTTGGGCATGTGGGCAGCCGCCCCAACGCAATTGCACAGACTTTAAAACCGGCGAATTTACATTTACTACCGTGATTGACGGAGAGGAAAAGAAGACCACGTTCCATAGGACATTGGATACCGAAGTGGACTTTTATGACGGAAAAAGGGATACTTCGTCCGTTCGCTGGATCAATGATTGCGAGTATATCTTAAAAAATAAGAATCCAAAGAGCAAAGCAGAGGAAAAATCAATACACATTAAAATATTGACAACTTCCGATTCTTCATATACCTTTGAGTACAATGCTGTTGGCGATAAACGAAAATTTAAGGGAACTGCCCATAAAATAAACTGACCATGTTTGAAATTTTTACCAGCCCGGATGCCTGGATGGCATTGATCACTTTGACCTTTTTGGAAATTGTCCTAGGGATTGACAATATTATCTTCATTTCCATCGCTGCCGGCAAATTGGAAAAGAAAGACCGAAAAAAAGCCACCAATATTGGTCTGGTTTTGGCCATGCTCATGAGAATCGTATTGCTGTTTGGAATTACATGGCTTACCAAGATGAAAAAGCCCTTTATGCTTTTGGATGAATCTTGGATTACTGGTGGGATAAGCTGGCAGGCCATCATTCTCTTTTCTGGTGGACTGTTCCTTTTGTACAAGAGTACCAAGGAGATCCATGAGAAAGTTGAAGATCGCGGACACGATGAGCGTGAAGTGGAAAAATCAAGATCATCTTCTTTGATGAACGCCATTGTTCAGATAACCGTAATCAATATTGTATTTTCCTTCGATTCCATATTAACCGCAATCGGGATGACCAACGGCATCTCTCCCAACCCAACCGATGCCTTGATTCTTATGATCACAGCGGTGGTCATTTCCGTAGTGATCATGATGCTGTTTGCCAGTCCTGTAGGGGAATTTGTCAACCGACACCCGTCCATACAAGTGCTGGGGCTGTCTTTCTTGATCCTTATTGGGTTTATGCTGATTGCCGAAGCGGCCCATTTGTCCCACCTCGTGGTATTTGGAAACGAAGTAGGCGCCATACCCAAAGGATATTTGTACTTCGCGATTGCCTTTTCCTTAATGGTGGAATTCTTGAATCTCAGGATGCAGAAAAACAAAAACCCTGAGCAAGAAGCGGTTGAATAAATGTCAGTTTGGACGTTGATAAGCCAACTCCGGATGCGCTTCCTTATGTTCCTCAAACAACTTTTGTTGCTGTTTTACGGTAAGGGTGCTTCCATCATGACTCCAGCCTGGAGGGCCAAAAATGTACATCAGCTTGTGGGATAGTTTATCCACTTTCTTTACATCGTTCCAAATGTCCTTGAATTCATGGGTGAGTATCACAACCGGGTTAAAGGAGTTCGGGGAGTGGATTACTCCGTATTTTACATCGATGTCATCATCCAATTCCTTCCAAGTCCCAAAAACCTTATCAAAAATATTTAGAAAGCCTCCATGGTTCTTGTCCAAATACTCCACATTTTGGGCGTGGTGTACTTGGTGCATGGTATGGGTGTTTAGGAATTTCTCCAAAAAGCCCAATTTGGGAATGTACACAGAGTGTAATTGAAACTGCCATAGTGCCTCAATGCCCAAACAAACCACGACCATTTCAGGTGGAAACCCTATAGCGGGCATCCACATGTAGAACAAGGGTTTGTATAGAATGGTGAACCAGCCATTGCGAACGGCAGTTCCCAAATTAAAATTGTCGGAAGAATGGTGGACAATATGTGCCGCCCACAAAATGCGAATCTCGTGGTTGGCCCTATGAAACCAATAATAGGTGAAATCATCGGCCAATTGACATAGTATCCACACGTACCAAGCATATCCAAAAGACTCGTAGCCCAAAATATTTTGTCTGGTGCCATTCTCCATAGGATTGAAGAATTCATACGTGGCCTCAAAAAGAACAATGGCAAAAATCACCTTGAAGAGGGGTCCCAAAATCGCGGAACCAATTCCCATAAAACCACTCGCTGCCAAATCTTTCCAATTGTAAAGATGGTCATCCCCATGGGTTTTACTATAAGTGAGCTCAAATAAAATAAAGGCAATAAAAACTGGTACGCCGTACACCAGCGGGTTGGTGAAATCCATAAAATATATTAGCTATGAGGTTAAGGAGTGCATATTACTGTTCAGGTTAGAATATAGGTAGAATATATGTCAAAACAAAGAGGTTTGGTCAGAACCATCTTTTTTGGTCTCGGTGTCGGTCTCATCGGTGTCCACATTTTCCTCGTCCACTACTTCCATGTCTTCCGCTTTGGGTTCTTCGGGCTCCTCAAAAACCAGAGGTTCCAAAAGGTTGATGTTCTTGACTTTTTCCGCAGTGAGCTGGTTTCCGATGGCCTTGATGCCCTTGACGGAAATGAAGTCTTCCACATCCACTTCAAGGTTGGGTTTTGGGTCTTTTCCGCGTGGCTTTACAAACTCAACCTCTATCACAGGTCTCCAATCCGTTGTGGCCAGTTCCATAAACGATTTAGGGTGCTCGGAAATGACCAATTCTTCCTTATTTGGGTTCTCAACCAAAAAGCGCTTCAGATAATAGCGCTCTTTTTCACCTTCATAATGGACTACGGAAATGGGTTTCTTCGGATTCCATTTCTGCAGCACGATCATATCCTCATTGAAGTGGGTGGATAAATCCGGTGCAATGGTTCGTACCGTTCCCTTCTGGTCTATCACCAATAATAGATCGTCTCCCCTGAAATCGCCCAACAGTTCTCCCCTGCCGTCCACATTGAGTCGACTTACCACTTCATCGAACCAAATCTTTCTGGGTTTTAGGGTGGAAACTCCTTTTTCCTTCAATTCGATACGCTTAACACTGTATTTGGTGACCAAATTTCCTTTTGAAGCACGTCCTTTGATGAGAACATCGGCAAAATCCAAGTCCCATTTCAATTTTTTGATACTGCCCGATTGCCTCAATAATACGGTAATCACCTCGGCTTCCCCATTGGGGTTGGCCGAAAAGTAAAGCACTTCTGCGGAGGCTTTATCGCCGGACAGCGGGTAAATCTTGTCACGCGTAATGCTGGTGACGTTGAATCGTTTGATGTAGCTCGCACCGCCCTTTCCATCCTTATAGATCATGTTATAGGTGGTGCGCTTGTCCTTTTTCTTGAATACGGCAACGTGGATGATATTCTTCCCCACAAAGACCTTGGAGTCTACCTTGGTGACCATCATCTCCCCTTTTTGGGTAAAAACGATGATATCGTCAATATCGCTGCAATCCGTAACATATTCATCCCGTTTCAGCGATGTCCCAATAAACCCTTCCTCCCTGTTTACATAGAGCTTGGTATTACGGATCACCACTTTGGTGGCCTCAATGTCGTCAAACACTTTAATTTCGGACTGTCGCTCACGACCATTGCCATATTTCTTTTTGAGTTCCTTGAAATAATCTATGGCATATTCCACCAAATGTTCCAGATGGTGCTTTGTTTGTGCTATACGTTCGTCCAGACTATCAATAAGTTGTTGGGCTTTCTCCAGATCAAACTTCGAAATACGCTTGATACGGATTTCGGTCAACCGAACAATGTCCTCTTCGGTCACCTCTCTTTTTAGATTTTTGGTGAAAGGTTTCAGGCCTTTATCGATGGCGGCAATCACACCTTCCCAGGTTTCCTCCTCTTCAATATCCCGATAGATCCGGTTTTCAATAAAAATACGTTCCAAGGAAGCAAAATGCCATTGTTCCTCCAACTCTCCCAGTTGAATCTCAAGTTCGGCCTTCAACAATTCCACGGTATTTTCCGTGGAACGTTCCAACATCTCCTTGACTCCAATAAATAGTGGCTTGTTGTCCTCAATGATACAGCCCAAAGGTGATATGGACGATTCGCAGGCAGTAAATGCATAAAGCGCATCAATGGTCTTGTCGGGTGAAATGCCATTGGGTAGATGCACCAAAATTTCCACTTCGGCCGCGGTATTGTCCTCTATTTTTTTGACTTTGATCTTCCCTTTGTCGTTGGCCTTCAGAATGGAATCAATTAAAGAAGAGGTATTGGTCCCATAAGGTATTTCAGTGATGACCAAGGTGTTCTTGTCCAATGCCGAAATTTTGGCCCTTACCCTAACCTTTCCGCCACGAAGGCCTTCATTATAATTGGTGACATCTATGATTCCACCTGTGGGAAAATCCGGATATAGGGTAAAACGCTGCCCTTTTAGGTGTTTTATGGAAGCGTCTATAAGTTCGTTAAAGTTGTGCGGCAGTATTTTAGTGGAAAGTCCAACCGCGATTCCTTCCGCTCCTTGCGCCAGTAACAACGGAAATTTTACGGGCAGGTGTACCGGCTCTTTTTTTCGGCCATCATAGGACAATTGCCATTCCGTGATTTTAGGGCTGTAGATTACCTCTAGGGCAAACTTGGAAAGTCTGGCCTCTATATATCGTGATGCCGCGGCACCATCGCCGGTCAAGATATTTCCCCAGTTTCCCTGAGTGTCAATGAGTAAGTCCTTTTGACCGATTTGAACCATGGCGTCCGCGATACTGGCATCGCCGTGGGGGTGGTATTGCATGGTGTGCCCCACTACATTGGCCACCTTGTTGTAGCGGCCATCGTCCAATTCCTTAAGGGCGTGCATAATCCTGCGCTGCACCGGTTTAAAACCGTCTTCAATGGCAGGGACGGCACGTTCCAAGATTACATACGAAGCATAATCCAAGAACCAATCCTTGTACATTCCGGTCACCTTGACCAAACTGTCTTGGCTCTCTAAACCTTCCTCATTCAGTTCTTCGTTCTCTTCCATCTAGAAGGATGTGTATTTATTTGGTTTATAGTTGGTTTTCTTCTATCAAGTCAAGTTCGACTTTAAGGTTATTTATAATAAATTCTTGTCTGTCCGGGGTGTTTTTTCCCATATAGAACTGTAAAAGATTATCTATGCTCATGGCCTTGTCCAACATCACAGGCTCCAAACGGATATCATCACCAATAAAATGCTTGAACTCATCTGGGGAGATTTCACCCAATCCCTTAAATCGGGTAATTTCTGGCTTCCCGCTCAATTTTTCAATAGCATTTCGTCTCTCCTCCTCGCTATAGCAATAAATGGTCTCTTTTTTATTCCGAACCCTAAAAAGTGGGGTTTGTAGAATGTACAAATGATTTTCCTTGATCAGTTCCGGAAAGAATTGCAGGAAAAAGGTAATCAACAACAACCGTATGTGCATCCCATCCACATCCGCATCCGTAGCGATGACAATATTATTATACCGCAAATCTTCCATGGACTCCTCAATGTTCAATGCTGCTTGAAGTAGATTGAACTCCTCATTCTCATAGACAATCTTTTTGGACATGCCATAAGAGTTCAAGGGTTTTCCCCGAAGGCTAAAAACGGCTTGGGTATTCACGTCCCTGGACTTGGTAATGGAACCTGAAGCCGAATCCCCTTCGGTGATAAAAAGGGTGCTCTCCAACCTTCGGTCTTTTTTCATATCCTGAAGATGTACACGACAATCCCTTAGCTTTTTATTGTGTAGACTGGCCTTTTTGGCGCGTTCCCTTGCGAGTTTTCGAATGCCGGAGAGTTCCTTTCGTTCCTTTTCGGCCTGTACGATCTTACGTTGCAAGGCATCAGCCGTTTGCGGGTTTTTGTGCAAGTAATTGTCCAAATGGGTTCCCACAAAATCGTTGATATAGGTACGTACCGTAGGCAGGTCCCCTCCCATGTCCGTGGAGCCCAATTTGGTCTTGGTCTGACTCTCGAAAACAGGCTCCATTACTTTGATGGAAACTGCTGAAATAATTGATTTTCGTACATCCGAGGCATCGTAATTTTTCCCATAAAAATCCCGGATGGTCTTGACCACGGCTTCCCGGAATGCCGATTGGTGCGTTCCACCTTGGGTGGTATGCTGCCCATTTACGAAGGAATGGTATTCCTCACTGTACTGGGTCTTGCTGTGTGTCATGGCCACCTCAATATCATCTCCTTTTAGGTGGATGATGGGATATAGGAAATCTTCCTCATTGTTGTTGTCCTCCAACAAGTCCTTCAATCCGTTTTCTGAATGGTATTTTTCGCCATTAAAGACAATAGTAAGCCCCGGATTGAGGTATACGTAGTTTTTGAGCATGCGTTCCACATACTCATTGCGGTATTTGTATTTTTTAAAGATGGATTCGTCCGGAACAAAACTCACTTTGGTCCCCCTACGCCGCGAACTTTCTTCCAAAAGCTCTTCATTGGTCAGGTTCCCTGCTTCAAACTCTGCGGATTTGGATTGCCCATCCCGGTTGGACTCTACCCGAAAGTAGGTGGACAATGCGTTCACGGCCTTGGTTCCTACCCCGTTGAGTCCCACGGATTTTTTAAAGGCACGGGTATCGTATTTTCCCCCCGTGTTCATTTTGGAGACCACGTCCACCACTTTGCCCAAAGGAATGCCACGACCGTAATCCCGAACATGTACGGTATTTTCCTTGATGTTGATCTCTATGGTCTTCCCGGCACCCATTACGAACTCATCAATACAGTTGTCAATGACCTCTTTGAGGAGGATGTAGATACCATCGTCCGCGGATGAGCCATCGCCTAATTTGCCAATGTACATCCCGGGACGCATACGGATATGCTCCTTCCAATCCAGCGAACGGATATTATCCTCTGTATATTGGGTTTCTGCCATGTGTAAAGGGTTAATCCTTGCTAATATAAAATTTAGGGGCAAAAATAAAAGTATAGCGGCAAGAATTTAATCAACAATGGGTGTTGATAGGCGAAAACCATTCTCAAAAACAAAAAAGGCCAAACCTAGGTTTGGCCATAAAATGAAAGAAAAATACTCTTTTCTTTCTCCTACTGTATCACAAAATCTTCCTCAGATTCACCAGTGAGTGAATCAGCGGTGACTGATATCTTGCCTGTACCGGCCCCTTCCGGCACCTTTACTTTTAATCTTGTTGCAGCAGAATCGACCTTAATGACCACGCTCTCCACATCGCCAAACTTTACCATGTTCGCTTGGGGGTTGGTCTTAAAGTTGATTCCTTCAATTTCAACAATGGTCCCTGCTTTGCCCGAGGTGGGTGAAAACACAGAAATAGCCGGTATTTTTTCCAATACGGTGAAATCAAGTGATGAAACATCCGAACTGGCGCGAAAAGCAACAGATATGGGACCGGTACTTGCCCCTTCGGGAACAACCACGTCCAGCTTTCTTGTGGAAGCACTATTTACCTCGGCCTGCACTCCGTTAAATGTAACAATGTTATTGCGCCATACCCTGCTAAAGTTTTTACCCGTTATGGTCACTACGGTTCCAGGCTGTCCTGCTTCAGGGGAGACCCCTAAAACCTGGACATCTTCCAGTTCTGGTTCAGGGACTACATCCTCGTTTTCATTACAAGATGTGTAGAACGTCATACTTACCAAGGAAAGTCCGATCAAAATTGTTTTTTTCATGTCAAAAATTTGGGTTAATAATTATAACTAACCCCTAAAATCGATACTCTGGAACAAAAAAAGACCCATCAATATACCGATGGACCATATGAGTTGACGGATATAGGTTTTGGATTGACCAAGAAAACGGAGAATCCCCAAAAAAAAGGGAGTCTTATTTTTAAGACTCCCTTTTGGTTTACTTGTAAAACTGATAGACAGGAATTAGTTTTCAGGATCAGGATCAGGGTCAAATTCCCAGAAATCCTCCAAGCTGCCATTGGAACCATTTCCCAAACCAACATAGGCCTTACCATTGATCACAAAAACCGTTGCGGATTGCCGAGCTTCACCCGGAAAACTGGCAACCTGTACCCAAGTATCGTCGGTGGGGTCGTACTCCCAAAAATCTTTTAAAAGGTTTTGGTTTATAGGATCGTCTATGCCTGTTCCAATATAGCCTTTGCCCTTTATAGCAAAGCCCACGGCATTTGATCTTACGGTGCTCTCTGCTCCTACATCTGCTTTCTGTGTCCAAGTATTGTTACTTGGATCATACTCCCAAAAATCATTAAGAAAATTACTGTTTACATCAAAGCCAGTACCTATATAGCCTTTATCGCCTATGGCAAAACCCACAGAAAAAAATCTACCCACCGCTCCTACATCTGTTTTCTGCGTCCAAGTATTGTTATTTGAATCATATTCCCAAAAATCTTTCAGCAAATTTTGATTCTGATCTTTTCCAGTACCTATATAGCCTTTATCACCAATAGAAAACCCTACGGCAATACGTCTTGCAGATCCGGGAAATATAGTTTCTCCATTCCACATATCTGCACCTGAATCATAACTCCAAATATCTTGGTATAAGGTTGTTCCCAATGAACCTGTTCCTGCATATGCGGTATTATCAATTACAAAGCTTACTGCAGCACTTCTAAAACCGCCGCCAAAATCAGCCTTTTGTGTCCATTGATCTGTATTGGGGTCGTATTCCCAAATATCTCTAAATATTGAACCATCATGTACACCTGTTCCCACATAGCCTTTATCTCCTACTGCAAACGCTATCATTCCACTTCTCTCACCTCCCCCAAAATCCGCAACTTGGGTCCAACGGCCATGGAATACGGTGAACTCTTCACTTTCGGTGGTATTACCGCAGTTATCAGACACAATGAAAGTTCCCGTTCTGGCCCCTTCTGGTACATAGACATACATTTTGGTGGCTTCAGTGCCATCCAAGGAGACTTCTAAATTTTGCCCTTCTTTATCATTAAAATGTATTTTTAAGCCTTGGCCAAATGTACCCTGAATGGTCACTTCGGAGCCCCATTCACCTTCATTGATCGAGAGTCCTGTTATTACTGGTGCTGGATAAACTTCCAGTTGAGCTTCACTGAAGCCAGATTGGCCATTTACTTTTACCTCCACAAGTCCAGTTACGGCTGTTTGTGGTGCTTCAATGGTCAAGCTGTTTGATGCGTGTGCAGTTACGGTTGCTTGTTCACCATCGATATAAACGGCTGCGTCCTGGGCACTGGAGCCAAAGTTTGCCCCGCTTATGACAACCTCCCCTCCTGCGCAAATAGCGGACACATCCAATCCCGAAATGGTTGGGGCAGCTTGTGTCGTGGTCACCTCAAAGTTCGTGGCACTTGTGGCCGAACTGTTGCCCACCGTCACTTTAATTTTCCCCGTGGTTGAGCCATTGGGAACATCTACCTTAAGTTGTGAACCCGAAGCTTCTTTCACTGCGGCTACAGTTCCGTTAAAGGTTACGTTGTTCCCGGTCTTTGTGGTGCTGAAGTTTTTACCGGTAATGGTCACTTCGGTTCCCACCGTTCCAGATGCAGGGGAAAAACTGGTGATTTCCACTGCTTTGGGTTCATCGGTCGGGCCATCGTCCTTGCCGCAGGAAGTGTTCAGGGACAGTGCCAAAACGGATAGGCCGACCAGTATCGCTTTTTTCATATCAAAAATTTATTTGGGTTAATAATTATACTTAACCCCTAAAATCGATACTCTGAAACAAAAAAAGACCCATCAATATATTGATGGGCCATATGAGTTGACGGATACAGGTTTTGAGTTGACGGAAATATTGCCGGGATGTCTAATTGCTACAATTTCCTTCCGCAATTTCAGAGCATGATGGGTTGAATAAATTCTCTGTTATGGCACATTCCCCATTCCAACCATTTTCCAAAGAATTGGACAATCCGCAAAAATTTGCCAATTGCTCGTTGGAAAAAACAGTGAGATTGCCCCCAAGGTCGGTCAACGAAGATAGCCCGTCCAGATTGGATAATTGGTAATTGTACGAAATATCCAAATTTCCGGTAATGGATTGTAAGGACTCTAAGCCGTCCAAAGACATGAGATTGTTATTTCCATAAAATTCTAGGTCCCCATCTATACTTTCCAAAGCGGATAGGTCCTCCAAATCTGTCAAATTCATGCATCGCTCTATGTGAAAGCCCTGGGTGCTTTTCAATTTAGCCAATCCTTTTAAACTGCTTAGGACTGGATTATCGCTAAACCTTACTTCCCCAGTGTTCTCAAGATTTGAAAATATGGTAAGCTCCTCTATACTTGTGTACCATATCCAAAGCGTTTTTCCAATTGATTTAAGTGATGTTAACCCAGATACTGTTCGTAACGATTGATTTAGCGTCATATCAAAATGCTCCTCGATGGACGCTAGGGAAGAGAAGCCATTAATATCTTCCAATGATTCATTGGAGGTAATTTGAAAAGTGACCACAGTTTCCAAAGCATCAAAACCTTGAATGGATTTTAGCTGTGGATTTTGCATAAGCCTGATCCATCCATTGATACTTTTCAGTAAGAGGAAACCCGAAATTGTAGGCAGCACATCATTTCCAGATATGGTTAAATAGCCGTTTACGGATGTTAAATTGGGAAAAGTGCTAATCTGCGACAAGCTTCCGTTATTGGATATTGAGAAATCACTCCCAACTTCCAACAGATTACCAAAACCGTCAATGATGGGTAAAAGTGGATTTTCTAATATCTCAAATTTTTCGGCCACATGGGTCAAAGCCTGGAAACTTGATAATGAAGATAGTTTGTCATTGTGGGATATTTTAAATTTTTTCACACTTGTGAGCGAGTTTAATCCTGTTATGGAAGTGAGCTCGGGATTGCCCCCAATATGCAAGTCGCCTGTAAGGAATTCAACATCTTGAAATACGTTTATCTCAGTCAAATTCCAATTACTGGAAATAAAGATCGAGCCTAATTCAGAAATGTTTTGTAATCCATCAATATTTATCAAAGATGTCTCATGAAACGATATCCCTCCTACTTTGGTAAGGTTTGTAAGCGCATCCAAATTTTGGAGTTTTGCGTTGGTGCCCATTGCCAAATGCCCTCCCAATTCTTTTAGATTACTCAATCCATCCAAGTTTTCCAGAAGACCGTTTTGATAGATTTCCAAACCCTCTCCAATGTATTCAATAGTGGAAAGTGCATCCACATTGGTTATTGAAGCTGGTGAATTGGAATCAATTATATTTAAAGTACCATAGATTTTGGTGTAGCCCTGCGCACCCAGATTATCCACATCGGTCTGAGATTTCAAATAGGCACTTCCATACAATATTTTGGTGCCCAGTTCTTCTGTGGTAAATTCCAACTGTTGCCCATAGGATGTTCCTTCCTGATTTATGGCATAGGCCCTTACATAATACTTAGTTGAAGCCTCAAGGCCTTCCAATATCACTGTAAAACTTGCATTCCCAATATTCCCGTTGCCTCCAATTTCCTTGTTATCGGCCATGGTTGGGTTACCGCTCATTCCCCAAACCACACCATATTCAGTAATAGCCACTCCGCCATGGTCCACAATCTCAGCGGAGACCCGTGCAGTAGTGTCCATAATCTGTGAAGTTTCTGTTGTATTGACCTTTGGAGGGTCAAAATCATTTGGGATTTCTTCGTTGGAATCTGAGCTGGAGCAGGCAACAATGAGCAATGTCATAGCGGCATAGGTAAACCTCTTAAGCATATATTAGTTTTGGAGAGGGAAAATATGGGTTTTGGTATTTCTGTAAGAATAGTTTTCGATAAAAATCAGAAAATAACGATTATACGTTAAACCTGAAATGCATCACATCGCCATCTTTAACAATGTACTCCTTGCCTTCCACCCGCATACGGCCGGCTTCCTTGACCTTGGTTTCGCTGCCATGTTTCACATAGTCATCATAAGCAATGACCTCGGCACGGATAAAGCCTTTTTCAAAATCGGTATGGATCACACCAGCGGCTTGGGGCGCTGTGGCTCCCACGGGAATGGTCCATGCACGTACCTCCTTGACGCCTGCGGTAAAATAGGTTTCCAAATCCAGCAAACGGTAAGCACCACGGATAAGCTTAGCGGAACCGGGTTCTGAAAGTCCTAAATCTTCCAAGAACATTTGGCGTTCTTCGTAGGTTTCCAGTTCGGTAATATCGGCTTCGGTACCCACGGCCAAAAAGATGACCTCTGCATTTTCCTGGGCTACGGCTTGCTTTACTTTCTCCACATAGGCGTTTCCGGTAGCTGCGGCTTCTTCGTCTACGTTACAGACATACATCACGGGCTTGTCCGTAATGAGCTGCAGAGGTTTTACATATTCCAGTCTATCCTCATCGCTGAGTTGAATAGCCCGTACGGATGTGCCGGACTCCAAACCAGTTTTCAAAGCGCTTAGAACAGCCTCTTCTTTCTGGGCTTCTTTGTTTCCGGTCTTGGCGGCACGTTTTACTTTGTCCAGCTTTTTCTCCACGCTTTCCAAATCCTTCAATTGGAGTTCCATGTCTATGGTCTCCTTGTCACGGATGGGGTCTACGGAACCATCTACGTGTACAATATTGTCATTGTCAAAACAGCGTAAGACATGAAGAATTGCGTCTGTTTCCCGGATGTTGCCCAAAAACTGGTTGCCCAGTCCCTCACCTTTACTCGCACCCTTTACCAAACCAGCAATGTCCACAATTTCCACTGTGGCAGGAATTACACGCTCAGGGTTCACCAATTCCTCCAATTTTTCCAAACGGGTATCGGGAACGTTCACCACCCCAATGTTGGGTTCAATGGTGCAAAAGGGAAAGTTGGCACTTTGCGCCTTGGCATTGGACAAACAGTTAAAGAGGGTGGATTTTCCCACATTGGGCAATCCTACGATACCGGCTTTCATCTATTCAGGTGTATTTTAAGGCTGCAAATATAAGTTGAAGTTTTGTTTTGGGCGTTTTAAAACCCTTTTATCAGGAAATAAAAGCCCATGGCAAAAAGTCCGATGATTCCAAAAATGGCCACAAGCGATAAAATACACCCGGCCTGCTTCCAAAAACCATTGTATGTTTTTTCTTTTTCTTGCATAAAAAACCCCGAAAATAAGTTCGGGGCTAAATTAGTGGTTTTTTATGGGCTATCCGTTGGGATGCATAAACTTCTGCTTGCCCAAAAGTTCTTCTTCGCTTTCCACGTGGTCTTCATCCGGTACACAGCAATCCACTGGGCAAACCGCGGCACATTGGGGTTCTTCATGGAATCCCATACACTCGGTACACTTATCGGGTGCAATGTAATAGATTTCGTCACTTACAGGTTCCTGGACCTCCTCGGCATTTACGGCTTTTCCGTTGGGAAGGACCACATCTCCCTCCAAGGAAGTACCGTCACTATATCGCCATTCATCGGCTCCTTCGTATATTGCTGTATTGGGGCATTCTGGCTCGCAGGCCCCGCAGTTAATGCATTCGTCTGTTATAATTATCGCCATAATTTTCTTTTTCCGTGGTGCTGATTCATTTCAGCATGCGTATTTTTGGCAAAAATAAACCCTACCAAATTAGTATACAAATATAATGAGGGCACATCTCCCAATATTGAAAGCTTTTGTTAAACTTGGAAGTTACCTTGGCGATTTTTGTGAAAATGACAATGGCTCGTTGGCTTCATTTGATGAGGCCTTGGCCAAGGCTGAACAGCAAAATGGGTGGTTTACCCGGGACAACATCATTGTTGCGTTACAGCAATGGAGTGAATTATTGACCGAAGAAAACCTATCCCGATGGCTTTCCAAGTATGACTTTACGGTCGATAACGCTCCAAAGACCATCGGTATTGTCATGGCCGGTAATATTCCCTTGGTGGGATTCCATGATTTTTTATGTGTGCTGCTCTCTGGAAATAAAGTATTGGCCAAACTTTCTTCCAATGATAAGATATTGCTTCCCTATCTTTCCGATTATTTGATCAAAGAGGAACCGATATTGGCTGAACGGATTGAATTCACCGAAGGTAAACTGGAAAACTTTGATGCCGTCATTGCCACAGGAAGCAACAATACAGGTCGCTATTTTGAGCATTATTTTGGAAAAAGGCCGAACATCATCCGAAAAAATAGAAGTTCGGTGGCCATCTTGACAGGGAATGAATCCCAAGATGAACTGGAAGCCTTGGGTGAGGATATTTTCAGGTATTATGGACTGGGTTGCCGGAATGTTGCCAAACTCTTTGTTCCCACAGGATATGATTTTGATGCATTTTACAAGGCCATGTTTACTTTTCAGGATGTTATCCATCATCATAAATATGCCAATAACTACGACTACAACAAGGCGGTATACCTGATGAGTGATTTTAAGATTCTGGACAATGGCTTTTTGGTGCTCAAGGAAGATGAAGGGTTCTCTTCCCCTATCGCGGCCTTATTCTATTCCCAATACGACTCACAAGAAAAATTACGCGAACAATTATTGATGCAAGAAGAGCAAATCCAATGTATTGTATCAGCCGAGACCCAATCCAACGATATTCCTTTTGGAGAGACCCAAAACCCCCAACTGGGTGATTATGCGGATGGTGTGGATACCATGGATTTTTTACTTCAACTATAGAAAAACCGATTGCCGAAACCGTTTTTAGATCCAAGTTTTTTTTAGACCTTTACCTTCTAAATTAAGGGAATGAAAAAACACAATTTTAGCGCAGGACCTTGTATTTTACCCAAAGAGGTCATGCAGAAGGCTTCCGAAGCCGTAGTGGAACTGGACGGTATTGGTTTATCACTTATAGAAATCTCACATCGCAGCAAGGAATTTGTAGCCATAATGGAAAAGGCCCGTTCGTTGGCCCTTGAACTTTTGGGATTGGAAGGAAAGGGATATCAAGCCCTGTTCTTGCAAGGAGGAGCCAGTATGCAGTTTTTGATGGCCGCCTATAACCTTTTGGACAAAAAGGCAGGATACGTCAACACAGGGACCTGGAGCCAAAAAGCGATCAAGGAAGCCAAACTGTTCGGTGATATTGTGGAGGTGGCTTCGTCACAGGCCGCAAATTTTAACCATATCCCAAAGGGATATAGTATTCCTTCCGACCTGGATTATTTGCACCTTACCTCCAACAATACCATTTTTGGAACCCAGATCAAGGAATTTCCCAAAACAAATGTTCCATTGGTTTGCGACATGAGTTCGGATATTTTTTCCCGTCAACTCGATTTTTCCCAGTTTGACTTAATCTATGCAGGTGCCCAAAAGAACATGGGACCAGCCGGGACCACTCTTGTTGTGGTAAAAGAAGATGTTTTGGGCAAGGTTTCCCGAAAAATCCCGTCCATGTTGGATTATTCGGTACATGCGAGTAAAGAGAGCATGTTCAACACACCTCCTGTATTTGCAGTATACGTGTCCATGCTTACCCTACAGTGGCTAAAGGATTTGGGAGGTATTGCCGCCATTGAGGAAATCAACGAGCGAAAGGCCAGCCTTATTTATTCCGAAATAGAATTGAACCCCGTATTCTCTGGCTTTGCGGCCAAGGAAGATCGTTCCACTATGAACGCCACTTTCAACATCACTGACGATGGATTGAAAGAAGTTTTTGACAGCATGTGCAAAGAGGAAGGTATCAGTGGTATCAACGGGCACCGATCTGTGGGAGGATATCGCGCATCCATGTACAATGCACTACCCTTGGAAAGTGTAGGGGTTTTGGTCGACATTATGAGCGAATTGGAGAAAAAAGGATAGATTAGTGTTAAGTTTTTAGTTCTAAATCCTAAATATTGATCGAAGAAAGAAGTTTTGAATTTTCGTTGCGCTTCATCAAATTGGTTAAAAATTTGAAGGAAAACAACGAGTATGTCTTCGCCGATCAATTGTTGCGTTCATCCACCAGCATTGGAGCAAATGTAGCCGAAGCTGGTGCAGGTCAATCCAAAAAAGATTTCATTTCTAAAATGGCCATAGCTTCAAAAGAAGCACGTGAATCCAGATATTGGTTACGATTGATTCATAAAGCCAACTTATCTGACCTTGATTTGAAAGAGTACTTGGAAGAAATAGAGCAAATCATCAAAATTTTGACCAAAATTGTCAAAACCAGCCAAGAAACTATTTAAAACTTAAGACTTAGAATTTAAGCCTATGAATATTGTACTGGCCAATGATGGCTTAGCCCAATCGGGAATAGATATGCTTCAGAAAGAAGGTTTTGAAGTGGTCACCACCCGAGTGGCCCAAGAACAATTGGTAAATTTTATCAATACCAATTCCATTTCGGTCCTCTTGGTCCGAAGTGCCACTGAGGTAAGAAAAAAAACTATCGATGCCTGCCCTGGCCTTCAACTGATCGGCAGGGCCGGTGTAGGTATGGATAACATAGATGTGGATTATGCCCTGTCCAAAGGAATCCATGTCATCAATACGCCCGAAGCTTCTTCGGAGTCGGTGGCCGAACTGGTCTTTGCCCACATGCTCAATGGAGCTCGTTTTTTGCACGATTCCAATCGGAACATGCCCTTGGATGGCGACAGTCAGTTCAAGCAGCTCAAAAAAAGCTATGCTTCCGGAACGGAACTGCGCGGAAAGACCATGGGGGTCATTGGTTTGGGAAGGATAGGTCACGCCACTGCAAAAATGGCGATTGCCATAGGTATGAAGGTGCTTTACCATGATCACCATACCCAAGAAGTGACCTTGGAGGTTTCTTTTTATGATGGACAAACCGTACAGTTCAAGTTGGAAAACAACACGCTTGAGGATGTTTTAAAGAATTCTGATTTTGTCAGTATCCACGTTCCATCACAAAATGGGTATGTTATTGGGGCAAAAGAATTGGCGCAGATGAAACCTACGGCAGGCATCATCAATGCGTCGCGTGGTGGTGTTTTGGACGAAGTGGCCCTTGTGGAAGCCTTGGACGCTGACAAATTGGCCTTTGCAGGATTGGATGTCTATGAATCCGAACCCCACCCGGAAATCAAAATATTGATGCATCCCAAAATATCGCTTTCCCCACATATTGGGGCATCGACCCAAGAAGCACAGCAACGTATTGGCCTGGAATTGGCGCAACAGATTATCAAATTGCTAAAATAATTGGTTTTTTGACCCTCATACAGGTTCAAAACCTAGTTTTTCACTACATTGTCTTCCTAACCTTAACACAAATACAATGTCAGGATTATTGGATTTACTAAATAGCCCCATGGGCCAACAATTGATCAGCGGAGTGGCCGGACAAACTGGGCAATCCGAAAATAAAACCGCAGATGTTTTGAGTATGGCCATGCCCTTGTTGATGGGTGCCATGAAAAAGAACACCTCTACCCCTGGTGGGGCCCAAGGACTTATGAATGCGCTGTCCTCCAAACACGATGGCAGCATTTTGGATGACATGGGAGGTCTCTTTGGAGGTGGAGTGGACCAAAACGTAATGGACGATGGCGCTGGAATCTTAGGGCATATCTTGGGAGGAAAACAACCCCAAGTGGAAAATGCCTTGAGCAGCAAATCAGGTTTGGATGCCGGGACCATTTCCCAAATCCTTAAAATTGCAGCCCCCATCCTATTGGGATATTTGGGAAAGCAAACGCGTCAGCAGAATGTGAGTAGCCCTGATGGACTTAACGGTCTTTTGGGTGGACTTATGGGCGGTGGTAAAAGTGCCTCCAAACAACAATCCCTTATTGAGACTTTCCTGGACTCGGATGGCGATGGCAGCGTTATAGATGATTTGGCCGGAATGGTATTGAACAGTGGTGGACAGAAAAAAGGCGGCCTTGGCGGGATGCTGGGCGGACTTTTTGGCAAATAGTCTTTCTGCTTAACGATATTTAACAAAGCTGTTTGAAATTTCAAATGGCTTTTTTTGTATCTTAAACCTATGAAAAAGAGAATTTTATCCTTCTTAGTGGCCTTTGTGGCCACTTTTGGCCTATTGGTGTCCTGTTCTGCACAAAAAGAGGCCTTGGACATTTCCGACGAAGAACAGGCCGTTTTCAATTCACAGGAAGAAAAGGAAGTAGAGATCAAAGATGAGGAGAGTGAATATGAGATCATCATCATTGAACCTGGATTCTACACTTGGTTACTGAGTATTGCCCGACCCGAAGGCTACTACTCCCAATCTTTCCTGGAAAACAGGAATCAACTTCTTGTAATGGAATGGAACAGACGTGTTGTACAGCCCGGAAACTTTAATCCAAATCTATATATGTTCCAAATTGATTATGACCCAAATATTGATTATGGCTATGAAGTAAATTATAAGCTCTATAATTATTTCGTTTATTTCCAGCGAAAATACAAACAGCGTCTTGGCCCCTTTCTTCCAAGGATTTAAAACCGTATTTTTGCATCGGAACATTCTTGCCGATGAAAAAAATAAGGGACCGCTGGGAAATTCATAAAGACTGGCAACTTTTCTTTCCATTTTTGGGCTTCGCCTTGGTACTGCTTACCGCTTACTGGATATCCAGACGTTTGTTACACACCTTTGGGCTTAACAATACTTTAGTGGAATGGGTTTTTACTTTGGGTTCCACCATCGGGTTGACTGTGATCATGATTCGGTTTTTTCTTTGGTGCTTTGAAAAGTTGGAGCATAAATGGAAAGTGGCCCACAAATGGGAAATGATTGCCATTTTCATTGTCTTTGCCATAACGGGAAGTGCTTCAGGAAAACTTGCCGCCCCCTTGGTGGAATGGATGGGACTTGGAGCGAATGATGTCCATGGCGGCATCTATTGGACCGCACGTATTCTCTTGATCTTTCCTGTATACCAATTTATACTGGTCTTTGTTGGTTGGTTGTTCGGGCAGTTCAAATTCTTCTGGGAATTTGAAAAGAAAATGTTGAAACGCATGGGATTAGGATTTCTCTTCCCATAGTTTTATGGTTTTGTTAACACAGAAAAAGTATTCGGATAGGTTACTTTGCCAAGATGACCTCATTGCTTCCTAAACGTATCATTGCTGTTGTTTCCTTTGTACTGGCCTTGGGGATACTTACCCCATCGGCAGTAAAGCTATCGCATGCGCTTTTTGGACACTCCAAGGAAAAACGTTGCATTGCTGAGGGCACAAAGCACATCCATGAGACGGATATCCATTGTGAATTCCATGACTTCACCTTGGTGTCCAAAGTATTTGTTGCTTCTTCCTATGAATACGTTGCCTTGCAAGTACCGATTATTGGGCATCAACACAATTTTCACAACTCTTTTTTTAAACCTTACCAAAAGGAATATCTGGCTTTAAGAGCCCCCCCTACTGTTTCATTATAGTTTTCGATTCAACACATTCAATAACGTAGTAATTTTTATAATGAAACAATTGTTCACGTCAATGCTTTTGGCATTGGCCCCACTATATATAGTTGCACAGAGCACAGTTACAGGTAACATATCGGATTCAGAAAATGGACAGCCTTTGGAACAGGTATCCGTATATATTCCCCAATTGGAGAAAGGAGCCGTTACTGGGACTGATGGCTCATACACCCTAAAAGACCTTCCCGAAGGTTCCTACAAACTCGTAGTGGCCTATTTGGGCTACGAAACCCATTCCACAACCTTGGAAATCCATTCAGGCACCAACTCCTATAGTTACGCCATGGTCCCTTCGGCCATTGAAATTGACGAGGTTGTCCTCTCCACTCCTTTCCATAAGCTTCAGCGGGAAAATGTGATGAAAGTGGAACAAAAGTCCATCGCTGAGCTCAAAAGTGAAGGTGCCATCACCTTGGCGGATGGTATTACCAGAGTCCCCGGGGTAACCTCGGTTTCCACAGGGGTAGGTATTGGAAAACCTGTGATCAGGGGACTGAGTTTCAATAGGGTTTTGGTCTATACCCAAGGCATACGATTGGAGAACCAACAATTTGGCGGCGAACACGGTCTTGGGGTCAATGATGCCGGAATTTCCAGTATAGAAGTCATCAAAGGCCCCGCTTCCCTACTCTACGGTTCCGATGCCCTGGGTGGCGTACTCTACCTAAATCCTGAAAGTTTTGAACTCCCCAACCAGACCTCGGGTGACATCAACCTAAACTATTTTACCAATACTTTGGGGTATGGGGCCAATGCAGGCTTTAAAACCTCGGGTGAAAAACTTAAGTTTTTGGTAAGGGGCGCTTATTCATCCAATGTCGATTATGAAACAGGCGATGGCACCGGCGTGACCAACTCCAGATTCAAGGAAGCCGATATTAAAACCGGACTAGCCTATCAGGCCACCAAGTTCAAGACGGAACTAAGATATAATTACAACGAATCCAATTTGGGCATCCCCGAAGAAATTGGGGTACAGGACAATGGCAGGGATCCTTTGTTACCGAATCAAGAGATTGCAACCCATATCTTGAGTTCGAAAAGTAATTTTTTCTTTAGAAAATCCAGTTTGGAAGCCACTTTCGGATATATTTTCAATGATAGAAAAGAGTTTGAGGAGCACCATGAACACGAACATGAAGAAGGTGAAGAACATGAAGAGGAGGAACATGAAGAAGAAGAGGGTGAGGAAGGTCCCGCTTTGGACATGGACTTGAGCACGTTTAACTACAACTTGCAGTTTAACCCCCAATGGGGCAGTATGACCACTATTTTTGGTGTACAGGGTATGCACCAAAAGAACGAGAATTTTGGCGAAGAAGTACTCATTCCCAATGCCATTACCAATGATTTTGGGGTATTGGCCACTTCCCACATCCATTTCAATAAAAGTGATCTACAATTGGGGTTGCGGTATGATTTGAGGTCGATAAACGGAGAGGAAAGTGGCATTGTTGGCGATGAGGAATATATTCCCAGTTTGGACAAAAATTTTAACAGCTTTAATGCTGCTGTGGGATATAGGGCGGATTTAACGGATAACATCCTCTTCCGTTTGAACATTGCCACAGGATTCAGGGCGCCCAACCTATCCGAATTGACTTCCAACGGACTCCATAGTGGCGCCAATCGCGTTGAGATAGGAAACCAAGATTTGGACAGTGAGCAAAATGTACAGGTAGATTTGGCTCTTGAATATGGCAATCAACATATTGAGGTATATGCCAATGCCTTCTACAACAATGTGAGCGATTATATCTATTTGCAACCTACTGGAGAGTTTAGGGATGATGATCCCATTTATGTTTTCCAACAACAGGATGCCAAACTCTACGGTGGCGAATTTGGATTCCATTTACACCCCCATCCTTTGGATTGGCTGCATTTGGAAAGTAGTTTTGATATGGTTTTTGGAGAACTGGAAGACAAGACCGACCTTCCGTTGATTCCAGCCAACCGATGGAACAATACATTACGGGTAGAATGGAACACCGCCAAGGGAACAAAGTCCAAGAGTTATGCCTTTGCCACGCTTCAATCTGTATTTGACCAAAATAAAGTAGCCACGTTTGAAACCCCTACATCGGGATATAGTCTATTCAATATGGGCTTTGGTGGAGAAATCACCATTTTTAACCAATTGGTGGGCTTCAAGATAAGCGGAAACAATCTTTTTGATAAAACCTATATCTCGCACCTATCCCGATTAAAGACCGATGGCATTGCCAATATTGGCCGTAACATTGCCTTTAATTTGAGTATTGGATTGTAAAAAAAGTATAAAAATTTCGAGAGCGGCAGATAGTTTTTACGGTTTGTCGCTCTTTTTTTTGCTCAATAGATAGGTGTAGATCCAAGTCAAGGTAAAGGTGGGCACGATATCCATACCGGGAATGAGCTCTTCGGCAAAGGTGATAAGACCAGCCGCTTGCCCTACCCTACCCTTATACAATCGGGTCATGAGCCACCCTGCAATGGGAGCCCAGATTACATCCGAAAACTCCCCTATTCCGGGAATCGCGAACGAGAGCATACCAATGCCATCGAACAAAAGTCCTAAAAGTAGATTACGGTACTTGGGGTCTTTTTCTTCTGTCATTGTGGTAAAATAGAAAATCCAAATGAATTGAAGAAATGCCTTAAGACAAATCGGAGCTAATAAGTTTTAAAAACTCGTTTCTGGTCTCTTGTTTTTCAAACTGTCCTCGGAATCCTGATGTTGTAGTGACCGAGTTCTGTTTTTGCACCCCGCGCATCATCATGCACATATGGGCCGCTTCAATAACCACGGCTACTCCTTTGGGTTTAAGGGTGGCGTTTATACACTCCAAAATATCATGGGTCAATCTTTCTTGGACCTGAAGCCTTCTGGCAAAAACATCGACTACACGGGGTATTTTGCTCAATCCCACAATATGTCCATTGGGAATATAGGCAATATGGGCCTTCCCGAAAAAAGGAAGCATATGGTGTTCGCAAAGGGAATACACCTCAATATCCTTGATGATCACCATATCGTCATAGCTTTCCGCGAACATGGCACTTTTCAGGATTTCCGTAGCATCCTGTTTATATCCCTGGGTAAGGAACAGCATGGCTTTTGCAGCCCTTTCTGGGGTTTTCACCAAACCATCTCGGGATACATCCTCCCCAATATCCCCCATGATCTTGGTGAAGTGGTCTTTTACCTCGTTTGTGATTTCAATATTGTACTCTTCCAGATTGCGATACGGTGCCATAGGCTTTACTTGATAGTATTTATTCTTTTTTGAAAATAAGTGTTCAACTTTTTAATCTTGGGCTCTATAATGACCTGGCAATAGGGTTGTTGTGCATGGTCGTTATAATAATTCTGGTGTTCCTCCTCAGCCTTGTAAAAGGGTTTCTCTTCGGAAATGGCCGTTACAACGGGTGAAGCAAAAATCTGCTCCTTTTCCAACAGGGCAATGAACTCTGCCGCTTGCTGCTTTTGAGCAGGGTTTGTGTAAAAGATTTCACTCCGATACTGGGTCCCCACATCGTTTCCCTGACGGTTCAAGGTAGTGGGGTCATGGGTGGCAAAGAATACTTCCAGCAATTCCACATAAGATACTTTTGAAGCATCAAATGTAATTTTGATGGCCTCCGCATGCCCTGTACGCCCCGTACAGATTTCCCTGTACGCCGGATTCTTAATGGCTCCCCCAGTGTATCCCGAAACAACTTCGTTCACCCCATTGAGGCGTTGAAAAACAGCTTCGGTGCACCAAAAACAACCGCCAGCGAATATGGCGGTCTCCCAATCCATGTTGACTTGTTTGTCCATGAAGTTTCAAAATTAGGTAAAGTTTAGTATCCCGCAATCCAGATAAAAAACTAATTTCCTGTCCTCAGTCGGAAAGATGCCCGAAAACTTAGTAAAAATTCCAATCTTTGTTACGCAATGGTGTATTGCGCCATAAGAAGCTGTTTTCATGATCAAGGCAACAAACATTCAAAAAAAGTATGGCGACCTGAAGGTTCTTAAGGGGGTCGACCTAGAAATCAAAAAAGGGGAAGTGGTATCCATTGTAGGGGCTTCGGGAGCTGGAAAAACCACCTTGCTCCAAATTTTGGGCACTTTGGATTCCCCTTCCAACGCACAGGAAAGTAATCTGTTGATCAATGACACGGAGGTGACCCAATTGAACGATAAAAACTTAGCCCGTTTTCGTAACGAACATATTGGTTTTATCTTTCAGTTTCACCAATTATTGCCTGAATTCACTGCACTGGAAAATGTTTGCATCCCAGCTTTTATCAAAAAAACACCCAAGGAGGAAGCGGAAAAACGAGCCATGGAACTTTTGGACTTTTTGGGTCTAAAAGACCGATATCACCATAAACCCAACGAGCTGTCAGGAGGGGAACAGCAGCGTGTGGCCGTAGCACGTTCCTTAATGAACAAACCATCCGTTGTGCTGGCCGATGAGCCCAGTGGAAATCTGGATTCGGAAAGTGCGGATAATCTACACAAGCTTTTTTTTAAGCTTCGGGATGAGTTTGGACAAACCTTTGTGTTGGTGACCCACAATCTGGAGTTGGCCAATATGGCGGATCGTAAGTTGACCATGGTGGATGGTTTGATCGTTTCCTAGTATACCATGACAAAATCGGAATTAAAGCTTTTTTTGGATGAAAAGGTCGTTCAATACAACCATCCCCGCTTTTTGGAGGATGACCCCATTCAAATCCCCCATCGGTTCAGCCTAAAAGAAGATATCGAGATCAGTGGATTCCTAACGGCCACCATTGCTTGGGGCAATCGGAAAAGTATCATCAACAATGCTTCCAAGATGATGGAACTTTTGGGAAATACCCCCTACGATTTTGTAATGAACCACTCCGAGGATGACCTGGAAAAGCTTTCTTCTTTTGTGCATAGAACCTTTAATGGAGTAGATCTGCAGTATTTTATCCGCAGTATGCAGCATATCTATCTTCATCATGGTGGATTGGAACCTATATTCAGTCAAAACGGAGAGAAAGACTCCTTGCAACCCGCCATTTCCAATTTCAAGAAGGTGTTTTTTGAACTGCCCCATCCCACAAGGACCACAAAACATGTTTCGGATCCCATGAAAGGTTCTGCCGCAAAACGCATTAATATGTTTTTGCGCTGGATGGTCCGCGACAACAGCACCGGGGTTGATTTTGGCCTATGGAAAACCCTACGTCCAAGCCAACTTTCCTGTCCCCTTGATGTACACTCGGGCAATGTGGCCCGAAAACTGAAACTGCTCAAACGCAAACAGAACGATGCCAAAGCTTTGGCAGAATTGGACCAAAACTTAAGAAAGTTGGATGCCTTGGACCCGGTAAAATATGATTTTGCCCTTTTTGGATTGGGTGTATTCGAGAAATTCTAAGTATGATTGCTTTGCTTTCTATCACCTCAACCTATAACCCTTGGGGTATTGGTCAATCCGACAAATTAGTCTTTTACCATTCTTTTAACAGAATAAGAGTCTTCTAATTCCCTATTTTTAGGCTTAGACTAATTAACCTTAAAAAATGAAAAATATCTATCTTCTTCTGGGCATGGTCCTATGCTCATCGATTGCTTTTGCGCAAAACCGCAAACTTCCTGTGGACACAACGGTGACCACGCAACACTCGGTTACCATAAATGGGGTAAACATCAACTACACGGCCACTACGGGAACGCAACCTGTTTGGGATGAGATGGGTGAGCCCGTAGCCTCACTCCATTATACCTATTATACTCGGAACAATGTAAAAGATAGGGCCAGTCGTCCCCTTTTGATCTCGTTCAATGGTGGTCCCGGTTCCGGTTCGGTTTGGATGCACTTGGCCTATACCGGCCCCAGAATCCTTAAGATCGATGATGAGGGCTATCCTGTTCAACCTTATGGGGTAAAGGAAAATCCTTTTTCCGTATTGGATGTTACCGATATTGTTTATGTAAACCCTGCCAACACCGGGTATTCAAGAACCATTCCTGAAACCGGGGAGAAGGTAGATCGTGAAAGATTTTTTGGCATTAATGCTGATACGGCCTATTTGGCCGAATGGTTGAACACTTTTGTGACTCGAAACAACCGATGGAGTTCCCCAAAATATATTGTAGGTGAAAGTTACGGTGGTACCCGGGTCATGGGGCTGTCCTTGGCACTTCAGAACCAACAATGGATGTATTTGAACGGAGTCATCATGGTTTCTCCTGCCGATTATAAGGTTTTCCGCGACAATGACCCTGTTTCCAGTGCGCTGAACCTCCCCTATTTTGCTGCCACCGCATGGCATCATAAAGCACTTCCTTCAGCGTTACAGAGCAAAGATTTATTGGAGGTTCTGCCCGAAGTGGAAGATTATACCTTAAACACCTTGCTTCCAGCTATTTCAAAAGGGGGTTTTATTCCTGATGCGGAAAAGAAGGCCGTTGCCCAGAAAATGGCGTATTATACTGGTCTAAAAGAACAAGATATCTTAGATCATAACCTGGATGTCCCAACCCAGTTTTTCTGGAAAGCCTTGATGAAGGAAAGAGGAGCCTATACAGTTGGCCGATTGGATAGCAGATACCTTGGGATAGATAGGCAGGTTTTTGGTGACAGTCCGGATTATTCCCCTGAATTGACGTCTTGGCTGCACAGTTTCACACCTGCCATAAACTACTATTTACAGGAAGAGCTCAACTTTAAGACCGATATTAAATACAACATGTTTGGGCCGGTACACCCATGGAACAATGATGATGACAATGTTAGGGAAAATCTTCGTCAGGCCATGGCCCAAAATCCATATTTGAATGTGTTGGTACAATCTGGCTATTACGATGGGGCCTGTACTTATTTTGCTGCAAAGTATACCATGTCGCAAGTAGACCCAAGTGGTCGTATGAAAGATAGGTTTGAGTTTAGAGGATATCGCTCCGGGCATATGATGTACCTAAGACGGGAAGATCTGCAAAAGGCCAATGATGATATCCGAGCGTTCATTATAAGGACACAGGCCAACGGAAAGAGTGCCAAATATTAAGAATCTTCTTAAAAACATTCAAAACGGTAAAGTTGGCTCAGGCTGATTTTACCGTTTTTTTGTAACAAAATTTGGTAACTTACTACAAATAAGTAAACTACAAAACTATGGGAGGCGGCGGTTTCATGTTGGATGCGGTAAAGTCGTTCAAGGCTAATCGCGAATTGGTAAAAAAGCGAAAGCTAAAAAACAAGGGCGATGTATATGGACGTGAAGTTGCTACCCAACTGAATTTAAAAAAATCCACCCCACTCGATATGTTGCGTATTCGGAAAAAAATTGCGCAGCGCAAGCGAAAAGATAAGAAAGCAACCTTCTACACAATTCTTACCATGATCTTGTTTGGACTATTACTCTATTATCTGTTCTCCTGATTTTAGAATCTGATTATTTGCGTATTTTTAGCAAAACCAAACATAGATGCAAAGAATAAAAATACAACTACTTGTTTTGCTTTCGTTCATATCATTTTCCGAAGCTCTAGAAGCGCAAGATTGGCCCAACCTTCAAAAGTTTCAGGAAGCCAATGCCGAAGTGCTCAAAAATAAAAACACGGATGGCCGCATCGTCTTTATGGGCAATTCCATAACCGAGGGCTGGGAAGATGCCAATCCTTCATTTTTTATCGATAATCCATACATCAATCGAGGAATCAGTGGGCAGACCACGCCCCAGATGCTACTTCGGTTTCAACAAGATGTCGTTGATCTACATCCCAAAGCCGTGGTCATCTTGGCAGGAACCAACGACATTGCCGGGAATACGGGTCCTATGACCTTGGAACAAATCCGGGACAATATCCTGTCCATGGTGCAATTGGCCAAGGCCAACGGTATACACCCTATCGTATGTTCCGTTTTGCCGGCGTACGATTATCCATGGCAACCTGGATTGCAGCCCAATGTGAAAATTCCAAAGTTAAATCAACTACTGAAGGAAATGACGGATAAGCAAGGGGTGATGTACCTTGACTATTTTTCAGCAATGGCCGATGATCGAAATGGATTGCCCGAAGCCTATACCACTGATGAAGTCCATGTAACCAAGGAAGGATATGTCGTGATGGAAAAATTGGTCAGTGAAGCCATCAGCAAAACCTTAAATCTTGAAAAGTAATCTGTTCATAGCGGTATTCTTTTTGGGAATTGCATGTCAAGCCCAAGAAAAGACCATGGTTATGCCCGCATTGGTTATCCTCAAAGATTTTGACAAGGTCAGGGATTTTACCATGGATCAGAATGGGAACGAGGCCTATTTCACCATTCAATCCCAGACGGAAGATGTTTCTGTCATTTCCATGTCTTTAAAGAAGGGTAATGAATGGGGAACTCCTAAGATGGCGTCGTTTTCAGGTGAATACAAGGACATGGAACCTTTTCTGTCTCCAGACGGGCTTCGACTGTATTTTGTGTCCAATAGACCATTAAATGAATCTACCGCAGACACCAAGGATTTTGATATTTGGTATGTAGAGCGAGAGTCCCCCTCCAAGAACTGGTCCAGCCCCATTAATATGGGCACCCCGATCAACACGGAGCACAACGAGTTTTATCCTGCTGTATCAACCAATGGAAACCTTTATTATACGGGTGACCGACCAGATTCCAAAGGAGAGGATGATATTTTTTTCAGCAGTTATGAAAATGGAAAGTACAGCGAGCCCATTTCCTTGGGAGAGAACATCAACTCCAAAGGCTATGAATACAATGCCTATATCGCCAAAGACGAATCCTATTTAATTTTTGGAGGATATGCCCGTGAGGATGGTCAAGGTAGTGGCGATCTTTACCTAAGCTTCAAGGGGGATGACAACGAGTGGTCAAAAGCCAAACCATTGCCCGTACCCGTAAATTCAAGATATATGGATTATTGTCCTTTTGTGGATGAGCCCAACGGTCTTCTTTACTTTACGAGTAGGCGTGTTCAAAATCCAGCGGGGACTATTCAAAACATGGACCATTTGAAGCAATTTTTGGATTCATATGAAAATGGGAATAGTAGGTTGTACAAGGTTAATTTCAATATAAACGAAATTGTACGCCAATAACAACACCAAATTCAGAAATGCAAGACCCTACGGTAACTATTTATATTCCTTTTAAGGATACCGCACATTTTCTTCCTGAATGTCTGGATTCCATCCTGAAACAGACGTATCCCAATTGGGAAATCCTTGCCGTAAACGACCATTCCAGTGACCATAGCCTCGATCTTTTGAATTCCTATGCACAAAAAGACTCCAGGATAAAGGTATTCAACAATTCAGGCAAAGGCATTATTCCAGCTTTGCAGACTGCCTATGCCCAAAGTACCGGGGATTTGGTGACCCGAATGGATTCGGATGATATCATGAAGCCCCATCGTTTGGAGGTCATGGTCCGGTCACTTTTAGAATCGGGAAAAGGCCATGTGGCCGTTGGACAGGTCCACTACTTCTCAGAGCGGGGTATCAGCAATGGTTATGAGCGCTATGAGACCTGGCTCAACCAATTGACGGCCACGGGCGCCAATTACAGTGAAATTTATAAGGAATGTGTCATTCCCTCTCCCTGTTGGATGGTCTATCGGGAGGATTTTGAAACCTGTGGTGCGTTTCATCCCCACCGATATCCAGAGGATTATGATCTCACTTTTCGTTTTTATGAAAACGATTTGAAAATTATTCCTTGCCATGAGGTTCTCCATTTATGGCGCGATTACGACACCAGAACCTCCCGTACCCATGAGCACTATGCCCAAAACTATTTTTTGGACATCAAACTCCATTATTTTTTAAAGTTGGATTATCGGCCCAACCGCCCATTGGTCATATGGGGTGCTGGATTTAAAGGGAAAACCATCGCCAAAACCCTTTTGGAACAAAATATTGACTTTACATGGCTATGCGATAACCCGAAAAAGATCGGAAAAAAAATCTATGGAAAAGACTTGGTCCATTTTATGGCCTTGAAGGAGTTAAAACACCCGCAAAGCATAGTCACTGTGGCCAACGAGGAAGCGCAACAAGAGATTACAGCATATTTTTCCAATATGGGCCTACACCCCATGGAGGATTATTATTTCTTTTGTTAAGCTCCTCCCCTAACCTTCCATCACATTTACCACTCCCTTAACATTGAAATTTATGGGGCTGCACTATTTAAATCCCTATATTTGTCCAATCAAAGTTGGGAATGCAGTTTAAACATCCAGAAATCCTTTGGGCCCTTTTTCTCCTCAGTATTCCCATTCTAATCCATTTATTTCAGTTAAGACGGTTTAAAAAAACACCCTTTACCAATGTGGCCATGCTACAAAAGGTGGTCTCTGAATCACGAAAGAGCAATACCCTGAAAAAATGGTTGTTGCTTGTTACCCGTTTACTCTTATTGGCCGCCTTGATCATTGCTTTTGCACAACCATTTTCTTCCACGGTAACGGCATTACAGCAAAAGGAAACTGTAGTCTATTTGGACAATTCCTTTAGCATGCAGGCCAAGAACAATGGCCTTTCGCTGCTGGAAAAGGCCATCCAAGATTTGGTCAAAAACATAGATACGGAGACTGTTTTTAGTCTGTTCACCAATGAGAGCACTTTTAGGGATGTTTCTGTAAAGGATATTCAAAACCAGCTATTGTCCCTTCCTTACACACATAGGCAATTGAGTCTTGAGGATATTCAGTTAAAGGCCAATACCTTGTTTTCCAAATCCAATGGCACCATAAAAAATTTGATGGTCATTTCTGATTTTCAACAGCGTATGGCAGCTGGACCAATACCGTCGGATTCCACGGTCCAATCTTATTATGTACCGGCCCGACCAAAGGGCTCCGTCAATGTTTCCATAGATTCCATATACCTTGAGGACGATTTTTCAGATCAAACCAAACTCCACATTCTCCTGAGCGGCGGTTCCAATGACCAAACCGTACCCATTTCCCTCTACAATGGTCCATCCCTAATCGCAAAATCTGCTGCCAAGTTTGACGGCAATACTACATCGGAAGTGATGTTCTCTATACCCAGTGGACAAGAGATCAACGGGAGAATCATCATCACGGATAATGGTTTGGGGTACGATAACCAGTTCTTTTTCAACATCAATACTAAGGAGAGAATTAAAGTCTTGGCCATAAGCGCTTCCACAGGTGATTATTTGGAACGTTTGTATCCTGAAGAAGATTTTAACCTGATCAAAGTGCCCATTGACCAATTGGACTACAGTGCCTTGGAAGGACAGCATATGGTTATTCTTGATAATTTGAACACCATTCCCAATAGTTTGCAAAATGTGCTTGCCTCATTTAAGGAAGATGGGGGTACCTTGGTAGTAGTTCCGTCGCAAAATAGTGATCTAGCTTCGTACAATAGCCTATTTTCCCAGCTTTCCAATATCCAATTTCTTGAAAAAGTGAACAATAGTGTGAACATTACCGCTATTGCTTTTGGTCATCCTCTATACAAAAACGTGTTTGAGAATGAGGTGGCCAATTTCCAGTATCCGAAGGTAGGGCAGTATTATAGAATTCGTTCCAATTTACCACGGATATTGTCTTTGGATAACAACGAACCGTTTTTATTGGGAACTAATGGGTTGTATTGCTTTACGGCTTCCTTGGAACCGGAAAACTCAAACTTTACCGCATCCCCGTTGATCGTCCCCACGTTTTACAATATGGCTACATCCAGCTTGAAACTGCCCCAAATTCAACATACCTTGGGGCAAGAGGAATCCGTGGACATATCTACCCAATTGTCCAACGATGCCATTTTAAGCGTGTCCAAAGGTGATGAAACGTTTATCCCATTACAACAGAGCCTCCCCAATAAAGTGAGGCTTGTTTTTGAACAGAACCCTACCTCGGATGGTATTTACACCATCACCCAAAATGGTCAGGCCATAAAAAACATAAGCTTTAATTACCCAAGATCCGAGAGCCAATTGGCCTATTTGGATATGGAAAGTTTGAACCCGACCAATACCCAAGAATCCATTGGCTCGCTTTTTACCTATTTGGAAGCTGAAAACAACATTGCCGCTTATTGGAAATGGTTTGTTATTTTAGCGTTGCTTTTGGCACTGGTAGAGGTAATCATCCAAAAAATCATTCCATGAACATTCTGCTGAAGTCCGCAAGAATAGTGTGCCCCGAGAACAGGGAACTGCACATGAAAAAACGTGACATCCTTATAAAAAAAGGCATCATTGAAAAGATTGCCGCATCCATTGATTCGCCGTCCAACACCAAATTGGTCGACTTGAAAAATCTCCATGTCTCCTTAGGTTGGTTGGATACCGGCGTCAGTTTTGGTGAGCCGGGCCATGAGGAAAGGGAAACCATTTCCCACGGGCTTCATGTGGCCGGGAGGAGCGGTTTTACCGATATTGTCCTATATTCCAGCACCAGCCCCGTGCCGGACACCAGCTCCGATGTGGTATTTTTAAAGGAACGCGGGCAAGGAAAAGCCACTAACCTATATCCCATGGGGACTTTGACCAAGAACTCGGAAGGGAGCGATTTGGCCGAACTGTTCGACATGAAAAATGCCGGTGCTGTGGCCTACTACGATTTTAAACGACAGATCAGCAACCCCAATCTTTTGAAAATAGCCCTACAATATGCACAGAATTTCGGTGGATTGGTCTTTTCCTACCCGCAAGAAGGTTCAATTAAAGGGATAGGGGTCGCGCATGAAGGGATAGTCTCCACCACCTTGGGATTGAAGGGCATTCCGGCTTTGGCCGAAGAACTTCAGATTGCCCGAGATCTTTTTATCTTGGAGTATACTGGCGGAAAATTGCACATTCCAACGATTTCAACGGCAGAATCGGTAAAACTGATTGCCAATGCCAAGAAAAAAGGGTTGGATGTCACCTGCAGTGTAGCGGTTCATAATCTGGTTTTTACAGATGAAAGTTTAAAGGATTTTAATACCAACTATAAGGTATCCCCTCCTTTGCGGACCCAAAAGGAAATCAAAGCGTTGATCAAAGGGCTCAAGGATGGTACCATTGATTACATCACTACAGACCACATTCCCATGGATGTCGAGGAAAAACGGGTGGAATTTGACAATGCCGCTGACGGTACCCTAGGTCTGGAATCGGCTTTTGGGGCCCTTAACCCCATATTTGGAGTGGAGGAAACTGTGGCTCTGCTGACCAAAGGTCATGGGCGATTTGGAATACAGTCCCCCTCCTTGGAAGAAGGCCAAAAAGCTAGCCTTACCCTGTTCGACCCAGAAATGGAGTATACCTTTGAAATGGAAAACATTCTGTCCACTTCCAAAAACAGCATGTTCTTGGGAACACCTTTGAAGGGAAAGGTATACGGTATCATCAACAACGACCACATTTTAATTTGATATTTTGAACGAAGCCAAATCCGGTAAGACCACTGCAGTTATAGCTTACATCACCTTGGTGGGCTTTTTGATCGCCATGAGTATGAACATGGAACCCCGTAATACGTTTGCACGCTTTCATATTAGGCAGGCCTTTGGCATGCATTTGGTGTTCCACGCCATGGCCATCGTGCTTTCCTTCAGCCAGATAGTTTTTCTCACCTTGCCACTTTATGGATTGTATGTTATCGTGCTCATATACGGGCTCACCCAAGCCTCATCAGGAAAGAGCAATCCCCTACCTTTGATCGGGGAGCATTTTCAAAAATGGTTTACCTTTATTTCTTAAAATAATACCATGTCCCCCACCCCATTATCCTTGGAATATCTTGTACGTCCGTCATCTGTTGAATCTGGTAAAAAGCCCGCTATTTTTATGTTCCATGGGTATGGCAGCAATGAAGAAGATCTCTTTTCCTTTGCTTCTGAACTCCCAGAAGAGCTTTTGGTGATTTCGGTAAGGGCGCCATACCACCTAGATCCTTTCGGATATGCCTGGTATGCCATCAATTTTGATGCGACCCATGGGAAATGGAACGATGTGGAACAAGCTTCGGAATCCCGTGAAAAAATTGTTGCGTTCATCGATGAGGCCATTGAAGCCTATGATATCGACCCAGAAAACATTACCCTTTTGGGGTTTAGTCAAGGAAGTATCCTGAGCTATGCCGTGGCCCTATCCTATCCTGAAAAAGTGAAAAATGTAGTCGCCCTAAGCGGTTATATCGATGAGAAAATAATAAAGGAGGGGTATGCCAACAATGACTTTAACCATCTACACATGTATGCCTCACACGGACAGGTAGATCAGGTAATCCCCTTGGAATGGGCGCAAAAGACCCCGGATTTCTTAAAAGAACTTTCCATAGACATTACCTACGAAGAGTTCCCTATTGGGCATGGGGTTTCGCAACAAAACTTTTATTCCTTCCGTAAATGGTTGGTGGAACACCTTTAATTGCTCCGGGTGTACAGCAAATGATCCAATAGGGTAAAGTCCACACCCAAATCATCCTTAAGTTCGTACTTGATAATTAAATCCCCCCAGTATTTTCCATCCGAGAAATCGGCCAAGATCCATTTGTGGTTCAACACCTTGATTTTGTTGATTTTAAAATCGCTTTCCATCCCTGCGTAGGGAATCAATGGATTGTCCCCGGATTTTTCATTGGTCTCCAAAAGCTTGTCCTCGATATAACGGGCTGGGTGTTCCAGATTGAGATGGTCATAATATGCCAAGGCATCGTCATTGTTTTCCAAGGAAAAGTACTGCATGTCCAATAATCGCAATTGGGTCTTTTGGATGGAATCCTCAAGCTGTTCCACCTTGGTCTGCAACTCATTTACATCGGCGGTCATGGCCTTTTGCAGATTATTGGCACTCACAAATTGATACAGCGCCAACAAAGCGGCAAATACAAATAGATATAAAAAAATCTTGTTCTTCATGGGTTAGATCTTCAATTTCAAATTATCATAGGCCAAATGTACATTCTTGGGAAGTTTTTTCTCCACTTCCCCATGAAATCCCAACATATGGCTAATATGGGTCAAATAGGTTTTTTCCGCTCCTACTTCTTCGGCAAAGGCCAATGCTTCCTCCAAGTTGAAATGGGAATGATGCGGTTCTTCCCGTAGGGCATTGACCACCAAAACCTTTACACCTTTCATCTTGGCCATTTCATGGGCATCCACCCGTTTCACATCGGTCAGGTACACAAAATCCTTAAAGCGATAGCCAAAAACCTGCAGCCGATTATGGTAGGCTTCTATTGGGATGATCTCCATATCTTCCAATTGAATGGGGGTGTCCTTATATACTTGGATCACTTGGACTGCCGGAGCACCGGGATACCGGTCTTCATCGGCAAAAATATAGTCGAAACGTCTTTGCAAAGAAGCAATGACCCGTTCATGGGCATAGATGGGAATATCTCCTTGCCGAAAGAAAAAAGGCCGGATGTCATCGATTCCAGCGGTATGGTCCGAGTGCTCATGGGTAAAAAAAATACCATTCAGACGATTTATGGGGTTGCTCAACATTTGCTGCCTAAAATCAGGCCCACAGTCTATTACATAATGGTAATCCTTCCAAGAAACCAAGACCGATACCCGCAATCGCTTGTCCTTGGGGTCTTGGCTCAGGCACACGGGATGGTTACTGCCAATGACAGGTATTCCCTGTGAGGTTCCGGTGCCCAAAAAGGTGATGGTCATCACGTCGTCCATTAAAATCAAAATTATAACTTATTTATTTAATAGATTGAATGAAGAGTGTAACTTTGTGGTCAATAAAATACCGGATATGCCTACTGTACTCAGCAAAGAAGATGCTTTTGAAAACATCCCTTCGATAAAGGCAAAAACGCTTCGCATAAATCTTAACCCGAACATCTACGGCACCTTTGCCGAAATTGGTGCGGGACAGGAAACGGCCAGACATTTTTTTAGGGCCGGTGGTGCTTCAGGGACCATTGCAAAGGCCATGAGCGCTTACGACAAGTCGTTTAGTGATGCCATTTACGGGATTGAGGAAGATGGGCGGTATGTGACCCAGTCCCGTTTGAAAAAGATGTTGGACCACGAGATGCAATTGGTGGAGGAGCGTATCAGCAGGGAAAACAACCCCGACTATCTGTTCTTTACCTATGCCAATACGGTGGCGACCATCGATTTTTCCAAACGCTACAAAGGCCATGGCTGGGTTGGTATCCGATTTCAATTGGATCCCGATCAAAAAGAATATGATGAGATTGTCCTGCACATTCGCTTTAAGCAAAATGAAGCCCGTCTACAGCAGGAAACCCTTGGGATCTTGGGGGTAAATCTTATTTATGGGGCCTATTTTAAGTTCAATAAGCCCAAAAAACTTCTAAAATATCTATACGACCATATCGACAAGGACACTGTTGAGATTGACATGGTGAATTTTACAGGTCCTAATTTCAAGGAGGTCGATAACCGATTGATGAGCCTGCAGCTGATCAAAAACGACATGACGGACGCCGTGATGTTCGGTCCTGACGGGAACAACCTTTTGCCCGCTGCCGCACTCTACAAAAAGAACATCTTGGCCCTTCGGGGAAGTTTTAGGCCCGTGACCAAGGTGAATATGGACATGTTCCAAAAATCGTATGACATTTTTATCCGTGAACAGACCGTTGACATGGATAATACCATAGTGGTTTTTGAGATAACCCTATCCAACCTCAAGGCTTCCGGGGAAATTGATGAACAGGACTTCATGGATCGTGCGGAACTACTCTGTTCGTTGGGCCATACCGTTCTCATCTCCAAATTCCAGGAATATTACAAGTTGGTGGAGTATTTCAACAACTACACTAAGGCCCGAATTGGCCTTACCATGGGGGTGAACAATTTGGTGGACGTCTTTGATGAAAAATACTACCGCCACTTAAGTGGAGGCATCTTGGAGGCCTTTGGAAAACTGTTCTTCAAGGATTTGAAGGTATACCTATACCCTATGAAAGATCCAGAAACTGGACAAATCATGACAAGCAACAATGTCAAGGTGCACCCACGGATGAAGGAACTCTACAAATTCTTCAAGTACAATGGCAAGGTGATGGACATTATTGATTATGACCCTGACATCATGCACATTTTCTCCAGGGATGTCTTGAAAAAACTCATGAGTGGGGAAAAAGGTTGGGAAGATGAGCTTCCGGAAGGTATTGCGGAAATCATAAAGGAAAAACACCTGTTCTCCCAAAAAGAACTTCCTGAGGATAAAACCCCAGAAAAGAAGAAAGAAAAGGAAAAAGCATAATTCCTTCAACAAATTCTGATTTACTTCCGCTAGAACATTCAAAAGCTATTTTGAAAGTTGAGCTATGAGGTAGAATTTGGATTGTTGGTATTTTAGATTTTCGGGTTTCTTCTTGGTTCTTGCATCTTTTGTCTTTCATCAGAAGTCCAACCTCCAATATCTGAATCCATCAAATCTATCCTTCACCCAGCAATTGCGCCGCATGGTCCTTGGTCTTCACTTTTTCAATGACCTTTTCCACCACGCCTTCTTTGTCAATCACAAAAGTGGTTCTATGGATACCATCAAAAGTCCGTCCCATGAACTTTTTGGGTCCCCACACCCCAAAGGTGTTGATTACGGTATGGTCCACATCGGCCAATAAGGGAAACGGAAATTTGTGCTTATTCCTAAAATTGGCCTGCTTGCGCTCCGTATCTGCGCTGACCCCCAAAAGTTCAAAACCTTGTTCGGTCAACACCTTATAGTTGTCCCGTAAATTACAGGCTTCCATGGTACATCCTGGAGTACTGGCTCTGGGGTAAAAGAAGACCACTAGCTTTTTGCCTTTGTAGTCGCTTAGATTAATTGTGTTTCCATCTTGGTCTTTTGAAGAAAATTCAGGTACTTTATCCCCTACTTTTAACATGTTCATATGCGAATGGTCTTAATTTTATTGTTTAATATTTATATTTCAAAATTAAACAAAAATGACTAAACAGGAAAAAGTTGATTTCACTATCAAAACCTTGGATGAGCTCTACCCCACCATTCCCATTCCTCTGGACCATAAAGACCCTTATACGCTTTTGATCGCGGTATTGTTGTCCGCCCAAAGTACGGATGTACGGGTCAACCAGATTACCCCACTGCTTTTTGAAAGAGCGGACAATCCCTTTGATATGGTAAAACTTTCCGTGGATGAGATACGGGAGATCATAAAACCTGTGGGGCTTTCCCCCATGAAATCGAAGGGAATCCATGGGCTCTCACAGATTCTCATTGAAAAATACAATGGTGAGGTTCCCAGAAACATTGAACTTTTGGAAGAGTTGCCCAGTGTAGGGCATAAAACCGCCAGTGTAGTGGTTTCCCAGGCTTTTGGGATACCCGCTTTTCCTGTGGATACCCATATTCACAGGTTGATGTACCGTTGGGGATTCAGTAATGGAAAAAATGTGGTACAGACCGAAAGGGATGCCAAACGCCTGTTTCCAAAGGAAATATGGAACCGTTTGCACCTACAGATCATCTGGTACGGCAGGGAATATTCCCCAGCAAGGGGGTGGGATTTGGACAAAGATGTCATCACCAGAACCATTGGCAGAAAAACGGTCCTTGACGACTATCATAAAACAAAAAAGAGCCGCTAATCGCGGCTCTTTCATTTTCCTTTTTGAAGCTAACTAGTTCAATGTAACTTCAAATGCATGTTTTTTACAATCAACTACATGAATCGATTTGGAATAGCTAAGCAAAAAATCGATGGTCTTTTGGCTAGCTCTTACCGATGTAACGGCTTTTTGTTCTTCAGAGTAAATGTTTTCCATATTCTAGCATTAATGTTTCAAATAGATAACGCCGCTAGAATGGAAATATTGCAGGCTTCGATGTAATGCCCGATTAATTCGTTAAAACGATATTCTTACGATCTACGATTTTTCGAAGGTTGATCAAGGCATATCGCATTCTTCCCAATGCTGTATTGATGCTCACCCCAGTGTTTTCAGATATTTCCTTAAAACTCATGTCCTTATAGATACGCATGATCAACACTTCTTTTTGATCTTCGGGCAATTCCTCGATCAAAAGGGTAAGATCACTGTCTATTTGATCTTTGATGAGTTGTTTCTCTGCATTGAGCTTCTCATCCTTGATCACGGAAAAGATGTTGAAGTCATCACTTCCCTCAAACTTGGGCATCCGCTTGTTCTTACGGAAATGGTCAATGATCAGGTTGTGGGCAATTCGCATCACCCAAGGCAAAAACTTGCCTTCTTCACTGTATTTACCCCTTTTCAAGGTTTTGATCACCTTGATAAAAGTGTCCTGGAAGATGTCCTCTGCAACATCCCGGTCCAAAACTTTGGAATAAATAAAACTGGAGATTCTTTGGTTGTGCCTGTTGATCAAGGTCTCAAGGGCCTTTTCGTCACCGGCAATATAGCTTTTTACTAAGATCGAGTCATTAATCTGTAGTTCCATACAAATTACTTTTTTTTGGTTAACATCTAGGGTCTCCCTTTTCCAAGGAAAGCCTTTAGGTATTTAGTTTATTGTAAAAAAGTAATTATCGCTGTATAGGCCTATCAGATTTTTAATTACATCCCAAATATAGAAAATTAGGTAGGTGACCTGAAAATCTATGTTGTGATTTGCCTGTTTTTATATGTTAACTGATGCAATATACGTATTAAGTGAGGTGTATCGTATCTTTGGGGATCTAATTTTAACAGATGGCAACCCCTATAAACGTAGATCCCAAGCAGAATATTATCATTAAAGGTGCCAAACTGCACAACCTCAAGAATATCGATGTGGTCATCCCCCGCAATAAACTGGTGGTAATCACGGGATTGTCCGGTTCGGGAAAGTCCAGCTTGGCCTTTGACACCCTCTATGCCGAGGGGCAACGACGTTATGTGGAAAGCCTCTCGTCGTATGCCCGACAGTTTTTGGGGAAATTGGACAAACCCAAAGTAGACTATATAAAAGGTATAGCCCCCGCCATTGCGATTGAGCAAAAGGTGAACTCCACCAACCCAAGATCTACGGTGGGCACCACTACCGAAATCTATGATTACCTGAAATTATTGTATGCCCGTATCGGGAAGACCATATCCCCCATTTCAGGGAAAGAGGTGAAAAAGCATACGGTGACCGATGTCATCAAGTATATAAAATCATTGCAGGAAGGCGCCAAACTATTATTATTGGCCCCGGTGACCATCAAGGAAGACCGGGATACCATCAAATCCTTGGAACTTTTTTCAAAGCAAGGTTATGCAAGGATAAAACACAACGGCAAGGTCATCCGAATAGACCAGGTGCCCGAAGATGTTGGTCGAACTTTTGATTTGGTCGTGGATCGTATCATTATAAAGGAGGACGAGGATTTTTACAACCGCTTGGCCAATGCGGTGGACAATGCCTTCTTTGAAGGGAAAGGACAATGTGCCATTGAAAATTTGGAAAACGGTGAGACCAAAACATTCAGTAACCAGTTTGAACTGGATGGCCTAAAGTTTTTGGAACCCAATGTACACCTCTTCAGTTTTAACAATCCCTACGGGGCCTGCCCCAAATGTGAAGGGTATGGTGATGTCATTGGTATTGATGAGGATCTTGTCATCCCCAACACCGCACTTTCGGTGTATGAAAATGCCATTTTTCCATGGCGGGGCGAAAGTATGGGCTGGTACCGCGATCAATTGGTCAACTCGGCCTACAAATTTAACTTCCCCATCCATAAACCTTGGTTTGAACTGTCCGAAGCCCAAAAACAACTCGTGTGGGATGGCAACGAACATTTCATGGGTCTCCATAAATTTTTTGAACAGCTCGAAGAGAAAAGCTATAAAATCCAGAATAGGGTCATGCTTTCCCGCTATCGGGGGAAGACAAAATGTTCTGTCTGCAAGGGAAAGCGACTCAGGGCCGAAGCCAATTATGTGCAGATTGCCGGGAAATCCATTTCAGATATCATTGAGCTGCCCATCAAGCGATTGATCCCCTTCTTTGAGGAACTCCAACTTTCGGAGCACGACAGGACCATTGCCAATCGTTTGCTCAAGGAAATCACCACCCGTTTGGACTTTTTGGACAAAGTAGGATTGAGCTACCTCACCCTCAACCGAAAATCGAACACCCTCTCTGGCGGGGAAAGCCAGCGTATCAACTTGGCCACTTCCTTGGGCAGTAGCTTGGTGGGTTCCATGTATATTTTGGACGAGCCCAGCATTGGTCTGCACCCCAAGGACACCGAAAATCTAATCGAAGTTCTTATTTCCCTTCGGGATTTGGGCAATACCGTAATTGTGGTGGAACATGACGAGGACATCATGAAAGCCGCCGACGAGGTCATTGACATAGGGCCCGAAGCTGGCACTTTGGGTGGTGAGGTGGTGGCCACCGGAAGTTTGGAGGCCATTCTCAAGGCCCATTCCCTCACAGCAGACTACCTAAATGGCACCAAGGCCATTGAAGTGCCCAAGGAGCGTCGCAATTCCAAAAGCTATATCCAAATCAAGGGTGCCCGGGAGAACAACCTTAAAAATATAGACGTCACTTTTCCTTTAAATATGTTGACGGTGGTCACGGGCGTTTCCGGAAGTGGAAAAAGCACCTTGGTCAAAAAAATCCTATATCCCTCCATATTAAAGGAAGTGGGTGGTTATGGCGAAAAAGCGGGTCAGTTTACCGCCATGGAAGGCAAATATGCCCATATAAAACACGTGGAGTTTGTGGACCAGAACCCCATTGGGCGTTCGTCCCGTTCCAATCCGGTTACCTATATCAAGGCCTACGACGATATCCGAAACCTCTTCGCGTCGCAAAAACTGAGCAAACTGCGGGGTTACCAAGCCAAACATTTTTCCTTTAATGTGGATGGAGGTCGTTGTGAAAAATGCAAGGGTGAAGGTGAGATCACCGTGGAAATGCAGTTTATGGCCGATGTCCATTTGGAATGTGACGCCTGCGATGGCAAGCGCTTCAAAAAAGAAATTCTGGAAGTACAGTTTGAGGGCAAAAACATTGATGACATCCTGAACATGACCATTGATGATGCTGTGGCGCACTTCAAAACCCACCAGCAGGACAAAATTGTGACCAAGTTGCAGCCCCTACAGGATGTGGGATTGGGCTACGTGACCTTGGGGCAGTCCTCCTCTACCCTATCCGGTGGTGAGGCACAGCGGATAAAGCTTGCCTCTTTTTTGGTCAAGGGGAACACCAAAGAGAAAGCCTTGTTCATCTTTGATGAACCCACCACGGGATTGCATTTCCACGACATTAAAAAACTGTTGAAATCCTTTGACGAGCTTATTGCCAAGGGGCATTCGGTGATTGTGATCGAGCACAATATTGAGCTCATCAAATGTGCGGACTACTTGATAGATCTTGGCCCTGAAGGCGGGGAAAACGGCGGGCATTTGGTGGCCGAAGGCACGCCCGAGGAAGTCGTCCAAAACCAAGCATCCCATACCGCGGTCTATTTGCGTGAAAAGCTCTGATCTTACCTCAGTCCCATTCCTTGGATCTTTGGTGTAAGATGTTGTTCATCTGCATGGCAACAACCTGTTTTCAGGGCAAATCTATAGTAATTTTCCTTCATGGGTGATTTTTATATCAACCCAAAACCCTGTTTTATCAATTGGGAAGCCCCATCCGTCAATTAATGCCCATAAGTCCTTTACACATTCCTAAGTTTACATTGGGTAACATATAAAGGTATATGATATGAAAAAAATTACTCTCTTGACGACCGTATTGTTCTATGTAGTACTACATGGTTCTACTCCTTCAAACTTGGAGGATTCGTATTTGAATATTATTGAAATTAACGATCAGACACTTGAGGAAGTCTATTACCATCAAATAAGCTTTCAACAACCCACAAAGTTGGTCTTTACAAATTTGACCTCTGTTGATGGCGATGTATATTTTCATCAAAACCATAATTTGGTCGAAGTGGAATTTCCCCTCCTCAAAACAACCGGGGAGTATTTTTACTTTCATCAAAATACTGATTTAAAGGTAATCAACGCCCCCAACTTAACCTCTGTGGGCGGGTATCTATATGTATATGGTCATTCCCTACTGGAAGAACTGAACATCTGCAATCTTCAAGAGGTAAAACAAATCCATGATTCCATCCCCTATACCTATATTGAAAACAACAATGCCACCATAGATGGAGGCCAT